>Ga0272444_10000079_pt1 | contig 127198 bp, 126 predicted proteins | sample SSMForm13_FD_201033 | JGI IMG/M metagenome (GOLD analysis project Ga0272444, IMG submission 201033) | Marine sediment archaeal communities from Little Sippewissett salt marsh, Falmouth, MA, United States - SSM-Form-13 | ecosystem: Environmental > Aquatic > Marine > Wetlands > Sediment ...
AATATCTCTAATACCCAATTTATTCATTCAAATCAAACCAATCAGTTATACAGCATTTGAGTAAATCCTGAAGCTTAGCTTAATACGGTGCTTCTGTTTGGATAAGGAGGAGGTCGTAATGAAAAAGAAATTTTCACGCTATGAAAAGATGTTCTTTGCTGTCATTGAAGCGTTATTATCTGCGGGAGCTGCAACTCTAGGCCAACACCTTTTGGATGGCAGCCACGATATAACAATAAACATCCAAGGAAAAGAAGAGAAAGTCGCGCTATCTCTTGAAGGTTTTGATCCCCACAATATTATGGTTGAATATAAATCCCAGAATTCTTTTTCTAAACCTTCAAAACACCATAAATTAAGGGTAAAATACATTGATTCACTCTCTTTCCCCGAATACAATGTTGAATTTGGACTTGATGATAACGCCATTGAGCAAATCATTGACAGATCCCGCAAATCGGACCCCGATCAAGTAAATATAATTAAAGATGTAAAAGAAATTATAATTCGGAAACGTAGGGAAGAAAACTATGATAAAGTGTAGGACTCTGTAATATTCGCTGAAAACATAACAACATAACATCTCACTCAAGCCGCCGAGATCAACAGCTCCGCTGCTCACTCAAAGTTGAGTTCTTTGATGAATACAAAATTATATATTTTTGATAATTAACGAATTTATTGTTTGATTATTCTATAAAGCTAGTTCTTCGATCCTTCGGATGGAAAATGGCCTGTCCTTTGTTTCCCTGGCAGCAATCCAATGAATGATCGTTCTGAAAGGAGATGAAAATGGAAAAAAGTGAAAAAGGATTTGTGGCTACCTTGTTGCTGTGCCTTTTCCTTGGAGGTCTGGGGGTACACAGGTTTTATGTGGGGAAGATCGGTACGGGGATTTTGATGCTTTTGACGCTTGGAGGCCTTGGAATTTGGGTCCTGATCGATCTCATTATGATCATAGTAGGTTCATTTAAAGACAAAGGTGGCCTTCCTATCAAATCATCGTAATGCCGGATACATCCGGTCAGCTGACCTGGAAAGGGCGCCTTCTCCATGATCGACGGCTTTCCGGGCAGCTGACCCACGACGTTCTTTTCCGGCGGATCCTGGTGGATCGGAAGCAAATCGAAAAAGAACAAGGGGGAGCAAAAAGCAGGGATCTGGAAGGCGCTAGCGGGCGATGAAGTGCCGGGCGTAGCGACGCACGTGGTGCCCGTCGAGGACATGAAAGTTCCGGATTCTCTTGAGGGCCACGGGAGAGAAAGTGCCGATGGGGAGGTAGATGATCCGTTTGCCCAGCCTGGCCGCCAGGCTGCGGCACCAGCCTGAGGGGGGTTCGGCTGCCACGTGGACCACGTTCTTTTCCAGGCTGTAGTCCAGGGCCGCCATGAGCAGCCGCTCGGGCTTGTTGCGGGCCATGTCGAAGTATGGATCCTTCCAGATGTCGTACACGCGAAGCGGAGGATAGGTGAGCATGAACCCGCCGTACTGGCAACGGCTGATCCCCGGGCCGTCCATGACCTCCCCTGCCGGTGTGCTGTAAAAGGCCATGTCCGATTCTTGGCTGTGCTCTCCCAGCCAGGTGACGCACCATGGAAAGCCTTCGTTCTCGCCCTCTCGCGTTACATCCGCATCGAAGATCACCACCACGGATCCCACACGCCCCCGGAGCGGTCGCTCCTCGCGCACGTAGATCGTTCCCTGGTGCCACTCCCGAATGGTCCGGCGCACGTCCAGGCCGTCCAGCATGGACGCCATAAACGGAACGGCCCGGCTGTTTTCTTCGGTTTTGATCTCCAGTGCCCGCTTTTTCAGGTAGGCCCCGTAGCCTTCCACGACCACGTCCTCGGGCGGGTAGGAGCAGATCTGAAACCCCTGGAAGCTTCGCCTCCACTCCTCCCGATCCCGCTTGGAGGGCTTTCTCCTCCTGCCCGGCACGGGCACGAGCCTTCGGCGAAACGTCTTGACGCGCCGGTGGAACCGGATCCGGCGCTGATCCAGGTACAGGTCCTCCCCGCGAAGCCTGAGGACCGGGATGCCCGGCTGCTCGGTCTGCCAGGGATACTCGCTTCCCGCCTCCCAGACCTCGTAGGAGAGGTTGTCATCCGCTGCGCCCCGGGCGGCCACCACGAGCTGGTAGAAGTCCGGGGCCAGGCCGCCCGAGACCAGGGAGTAGTTTCTGGCAAACTTGAACAGGACTCGAAGCTGGTTCCGGGTGAGCTCCTCCTTGCTGTTCTTCCAGTAATTCCTCTGTGCGATTCGGACGACCTCGGGGTTGACCAGGAGCCGGTCCGGGGCATCCGCTGAGGCGCCGGATCGATACGATTCATACCGGCCCGCAAGAAAGGGCATCTCGGTCATCACTTCCCGGCTGGAGTCCTCGTGGAGATGCGCCAGGGAAACGCCCTCCCGGCGACGCCGGCCGATCACCTCGGTCTGGCGCCGCTCCATGAACTCCAGGATCCCGGGTACGTGGTAGAGCCCTCCCACGAAGAGCACGCGATGCCCCTCCTCGCTCAGCCGCCTGAGGTAATAGGCCGCGGTCCGCTCGCGGAGCTCGTCCTCTTCGGTGTACAGATCGTGTTGAAATGCATCCAGGTAAGCTTGGCAGTAGGCTTCATGCCCGATGCGCGTAATGGCATAGGGGTCCGGCATGGGGGACCGGTCCAGGGGGTAGTCCTCGGTGTCCCGGTCCACGAAATGAATGGGCAGGTTGTGCTCCTGGGCGAGGCGGACCGCCTCCACCTGACCGTCCGTGGGCTCGATCAGGAGGTAGACGAACATACCGTCGTCTTCGACGTAGTGGACCACCGAGAGGAGCGGCAGGCGGCGCACACCGTCCAGAATCGCCTGCTTCAGGGTGGGGGGATACTCCACGGCCACGCAGTCGGGTTGAAACGCCTCGAACTGCCGCCTCACCTCCACAGCGAACTCCAGCCGGTTGTGAAGGATGGGGACGAAGCGCACGCCTCTGGACTCAATGGCCCGGTTACTCGTCTTCATCTTCCTCGAGAAGGATGTGGAAGTACTCGGCCGCAGACTCCTCCAGGACCATGGAGGCCGCCTCCCTCATGTACTGCATGAGGCGCTCCCGTCGAATCCCGGGAAGGGCGTCCCCGTCGCTCTGAAGGCGCTTGAGCGCGTAACGGGCGATGTTGATGCCGTCCCGCACCGAGTACCGTTCCTCGGCCTGGTGGGCCGCCTTGAGGAAATCCACGACATATTCCAGGATGTCCTCGTCTGCAAATGGAAGGTTCTCCTGGAGGATCAGGAGCTCTTCGTCCCGCTCCGGAAAGTCGATGAAGATCTGAGGCTGCAAACGGGAATGGATGTAGTCCGGGAGCTCGAAGGTGCTCGCATCATCATTCATGGTGGTGCAGAGGCGAAAGTCCGCGTGGGCCTTGATCTTGACGCCGGCCACGACCGACTCCACATAGCGGCGGGCGTCCATGAGCGGGGCAAGGGAGGCCCAGCTCTTCTCGCTCATGCGGTTGCCTTCGTCGATCACGGCCACGCCCCCCTTGATCATGGCGGAGACGATGGAGCTTGCCATGTACTTGATCCTGCCCGCCTCGGAAATCACAGGGGTGACGATCAGGTCCTCGGGCCGCGTGTCCATGGTGGCCTGAAAGAGGTATACCTCCCGGTGGAGCATCCGGCCCGAGTGATAGGCGAGTGTCGTCTTTCCAACCCCCGGTTTTCCCACCAGCCGGGGATTGAGCGGGAAGTCTCCCTCACCGATCACGAGCCACGACGCCAGCACCTGGGCGACCAGCTCCTCCCGGCCCACCCAGGCCATGGGTATCTCGTCGGGCTGGGTGAGCTGGAGCTCGACCCCGTCGACGGTCACTTTCTCCATGATGGTTCTCCTTGATTGGACACGGCGGGGACGCGCCTTCGGGAACAGGGGAAAAACCCGGCAACACCCCTTGGGCAACCCAGAAGTATACCTAGGCAACCCTTCCTCATGAAGTCCCCTGCTCGTAATCCTTGATGATTTTTTCAACCCGTTCGGAGACGAAGCGTGCGAGCTCCTCCATCTCCTTTCTCGTTGTGGAGGGCACGGTCTTTGCCAGCTCCTCTACACGGTCCTCCGGGACGTCCGAAGAGCGGTTAACCATGAAGGCGTCCACCTCCCCGTCCTCCACCAGCTTGCCGCAGGCCCCGGCCGCGCCCACGAACTCGTCTTTCACGAAAATGGGGACCACGACCTTGATCAGGCCCGCGTCGCACTCCTCGATCACGGGCTGCCTGGTGTTCCTGGCCATGGTCGCCATGTTGTTGTGGGCCACCGCGCAGATGAAGGTCTGAGCCTTGGGAGTCGATTGGATCATCTTGCACAGATCGTTGCCGAAAAAGGACACGTCCGTAAAACCCACGCCCTCGGTGTCGTATACGCGCGGGCGCATCCCGAAACGCTCCCAGATCTCGTTCTCAAGCTCGGCCCATGTTTCCTTCGGCGAAATATCCGTTAGCTTCATGCGATCTCCTCCTTGTTTCTCCTGCCCTGTCGGGCCGCTCCCCGAAACGGCTCTCTTCTCGTGCCGGGAAAGTGAAAACACGCTGCACGGGTGCGGGGAACCGGCGAAACCGTAAACGCTCAAGCCGGGGCTCCTGTCCTGGATCGGCCCGGTTCGGCCCCGGGGAAGCACCGAGCCCGAGCCTCGAAGAGTGAGCCGGCGAGGCGTAGCATACCACATCGCAAGATCGCGTCAAACGGAACGCGCCTGCAAGAAAAAAATAAAAGGGGAGGGCACAAAAGGTTCGCTATGAAAAGGGGGCGACACAAGAAAAGAGGCCTTTGAACCCAGTCCAAAGACCTCTTTTTTTGAAAAATATGGCACAGAATGCGTGCAGCGAATCTTCAGTCGCCAATCGGAACCGCTCGGGATGCATCATCCATGCAATTCTTCAAATCCTCTTCATCCACTTTCTTTGGGTCCTGGAGATCCATCACACGGCAAACATACTCATTTCCAGCTTTGTCCTTTACCCAAACAAATCTTTGTTCATGCTCTGCCATAACACCCTCCATACGTTCCAAATCCGTTCTTGTTTCCCCCATCCCGGCGAACGTAACCCTTGAGATGGGGCAACCTTATCCACCAACCCTTGCCGAATTCAAAGGACTGGTCGCACATGTTGTTTCATGATAATCGCTCGTTCTAGGGTGTAAATGGGGGGTTCCCCTCTTTTTTCTCAGGAAAACACCCCAATGGTTCCCTTGGGAACCGGGAAAGCGTGCTTTGAAGGGGGATGAGCAGAGTGGGGGAGAATGAAAAGCAGTGACGAGTGTCAGGCGTGTTCAAGGACCTCGTTCAGGGCCCTGGGGATGGTGTCCACGATGTCGAGGATTCGGGTGGCCGGTGTGGGCCGCGCATAGGAACCTGCCAGGCGATTGGCTCGCGCTGCGATCACGGCGGCCTGTTCGAGGTCCATGCCGTTACCCAGGCCGTGCTCGGCCAGGGCGGTGACCAGGCCGGTCAAGGTGTCGCCGGTGCCCCCGATGGCCTCCATGGCCTCTTCCGAGGGATGGCTCACGGTCTCAAGAATGCCGCTTTGGTCGGCCACGCTGTCCTGGGCGCCCTTGATCAGGAGAAGGCGTGCGGCGTTTCCGTGCGCATACGCACGGGAGACCAGCTCCGGGACCCGGTTCTCCTCGTGCAGAATAAAGCCGCGCGTGTAAAAGGGGTGCGGCGCGTCCTCATCCGCCAGAAAGGCCAGCTCCCCCACATCCGGTGTGAAAAGATCAAAGGACTCGGCCTGGCCGCTCATTTTGGCCGCGTACATGAAACCGGCGTCTGCAATGAGGAGAGGCCTTTGGGCCATTTCCTCCACGGCGAAAAGCACCCGGTTGTGGCCGTCCACGTCCGGCTGGAGGTAGTGAAAGGCGAGGCAGCGAAACGAGGTGTCTCTCAAGACGTCCGCCAAGTACTCATAAAGCCATCTGCTGCCGTGACCGAGCCCGATGTCGCCCACGAGATACACAAAAGGCGCGGGTGCGCCCAGGACCTCGCAGGCCTGGATCGCGGCAGCCACCAGGGCCGGGGTCCCCCGGTTCACCTCCACGCGGCGGCCGTCGACCACGAGCTCCCCGTCTTGCAGGCCGGCTTCCCCCTCCACGAGGGGGAAGTCTGGGTCCGGCACGGTTCCTACGATGGCGAGCATTGTCGATTCATCTCCTCCCAGGCCAGGTGAAGCGCATACCCGCACAGGGTGTGGCCGATCTCCCGGGGGTTCGGGGATTCCAGCAGGGGTTTGTCCACCATCTCACGGGCCAGGTAGGGCACGTCCGGGCACCCGCCGCCGGAGATGTTGACGATGACTCGGGTTCGGGTGTCCACAGTGATCTTCATGTTGGCCGCCCGGACCATGAGGTAATCTCCGAAATCCTTGACCTGGAACAGGTCCACCGGCTTGAGCAGAGGGCTTGTCACCGGCACCACGCCCAGGGGAGGGATCCCTTCCCGGTCCAGGGTGCGGAGGATGTTCAACTCCTCGATGAGCGGAAACTCGACCACCAGGTCGCACCCCCGCTGGATCTCCGGCGGGGGTCCCATGACCCGAATCTCCCACCCCTCGGATTTGAGCGAGCTCTCCGCGCGGATGACCTCGCTCGTGTTCTCAAAGAGCAGGATGCCGCGGCCGGTTTTGCGCCGCGCCTGATCCGCACGATCCCGAGGCGGGCGCTTCTTCTTCAGGAAGGCCGGAAGGTGCATGAACGATCATCCCTTCTCGATCACGAGCCGGTACCCCTCGCCTTCCGGTTCCAGCCCCTTCACGTCCCATCCCTTGCTGGCCGCAGCCCGGGTCACGTTTTCCTTGGACGTGTCCGTGTCCACCAATACCACGATCTCTCCTGCGCCCTGCTTCTTGATCTCGTCCAGGGTCATCAGCACCGGCTGGGGGCATGACAGCCCTCTTGCATCCACGGTCGTGCTCATGCTCGAATCCTCCTTCCTCTACTTTCTCCTCATGGTGAACCCGATAAACAGACACACGGCCAGACCGATGATCACGGCGGCGATGCCGTGAGGGCCCACGCCCTTGGGCGAGCTGGCCAGGCCGAAGTTGTGGGCGAACCCGGCTCCCACGATCATCCCCAGGACAAAGACCGCAGCGTCTCCGTCCCCTTCTCCGGCCAGGAAGAGCTGCCGGCCGGGGCACCCTCCGGCCAGGGCGAACGCCAGCCCGGCCAGGACCATGCCCGCTGCATTCCACACGTGCATGGTGTGCGCCACGGGCTGCCCTTCAAACCCCGGATGGAACTGACCGAGGACCAGGTTGGTGAGAAAGGCCAAGACCACGAGCGCCAGGAGGCCCATGAACAGATGGGTCTGCCGAAACAGGATCAGGTCTCGAAACGCCCCCATGGTGCAGAAACGGCTCCTTTGCGCCAGGAAACCGATGCCCAGCCCCACCACGAGGGAGATCAGGAGCGGGGCGTGCATGGCGCCCGGCCCCTTGAGGCTGTAGAACAGGACGCCGCTCTTCCCCTCTCCCTCTACCTGGGGGAAGAACAGGAGGAGCAGCAGAAACCCGAACAGGATCAGGGGCAGGAGCCAGCCCACGGAGGTGTACGTCTTTTCGGCCCGACCCAGGTTGTAGCCCTTTTTCAGGAACAGGGTTCCGATCCAGATACCGATGATCAGCCCGAGAAGCCCCAGGATGGCGTTTCCGTCACCGCCGGCCAGACGTAAAAGGGCTCGCCACGGGCATCCCAGGAACACCAGCGCCCCGATCATGGCAAAGGCCCCGAGCACGAAGCGTGTGATGGGTGCGGAACCGGTGCGGGCCCGAAACTCCCCGAAGCTGTATGCCGCGATGAGGGATCCCAGCACGAAGCCGATGATCTCTGGCCGCATGTACTGCACCACGCCGGCCCGGTGGAGCCCCACGGCCCCGGCGATGTCCCGCTCAAAGCAGGCCACGCAGATTCCCATATTGCCGGGATTGCCCAGTTTCTGAAGGAGCGCAGCCAGGATCCCAATCGCTGCCCCTACGCCGACGATGCCCCATTTCGTGGCAAACACGTTTTTTCCCTTTGCCATGCCCACCTCCTTGAAAGGATGTTCCGCTCGTATCACTTGCTGGACGGCCGGCCTCAAAGTCCGCCTCTCTCCATATCCGAGGGGGAAGCCTACTTAGGAAATTCCAATGCGTCAAACTGGAAATTTCTATAAAATAAGCCTTCTAAATCGGAAATAGCGATAGATTGTCCAGGCAAGGAGGCTGGGTGCCTCTGGGGCGGTTTGATATCAATGAGATCTCCAAGTTCAATGATCCCATGGGTGGGGGAAGGAAAAAGGTGGTCCTGCTTTTCCGGCTAAACTATTGAAAATGCTATTTTATAAAACCCGTCTGCGCTTGCGGAGGGATCGCGGGATCGGTGAGTGGTAGATTCACCGGTTGGATTGCGGGGGGATTTAGGCAGGAGGGATCATGCAAAACCGGGCCTTCCTCACGCACCCGATTCGGTTGTGTGTTTGAAAGGCCCGGTGCAGGATATTCGTCCATCAGGACGAGGTTTCTTTGGATTCCAGCTCTTCGATCCGCCGCTGGATGGCATCAAGCTCCGAACGCATGGCATCGGCTTCCTGCTTCAGATAGCTCGCCTCATCCGCAGGGTTCGCTGCGCCATACCCGCCATAGGGATCAGCGCCATAAGGATCGGCGCCATACGGCCCGTACGCGGGACCCCACGCAGGCCCCATTGCGGGACCATAACCGCCACGCCCCCGTCCGAAGCCGAATCCTCCGCCTCTCCGGAAACCCCGGCCCCAGCCGCCTCCGCGGCCGAATCCGGAGCCCCGGCCCCAAGCGGAGCCAGCAACGCCTCTTCCAGGATTGCAGTACCCGCGGCCCCAACCGGTCATGGGGCCGTATCCTGCAGGTCCTCTTCCGTCAAATCCAGGCATCTTGTACACCTCCTTTCAAAAAGGTCCGCCCCTTCCGCGGCGGCGCCTTCGTCTTCCGCCCCTCGGCGGCAGGGAGTAGTGCCCCCCCTCGATGCGAAGGGCCTTTCCCCCCACCAGGGCATCTGCCACAATGGCCCGGGCCTCGGCCAGGATCCTGCCGAAGGTCTGTCGAGAGACGTTCATGACCTCGGCGGCCGTGGCCTGATCCAGGCCCTGGTAGTCGCTCAGGCGAATGGCCTCCAACCCCTCGATGGAAAGTACGACTTGCTCTCGTCCCCAGGGAGGCCATGGGTTCGGCTCAAACACATTCGCCACAGGTTGTCCCTGAACGTATCTGGGGATTCGGGGTCTCGGCATGTCTCGCCTCCTGTTTTGAGCGCTTGCCCATAATATAAACCCCTGGCTCAAAGAGTCAAGGGCTTTTTTGGGCATATGCTCATTATTTTTTTATCGCCCGGCCTGCGCCTGCGTCACCGGGCGAGTCGAATCAGGCCCTGCCGCCTTGCGGGTTCCGCTCCCGCTCGAACAGGCGGCCCCGATCCAGGGGGCGCACCTGCTCCACGATCCACTCGCGGACCTCGGCCCCGGCCGGGAGGGACTGCTTGTAGCACATGAAATCCAGGGATACACCCAGGGCGTCGGCCACGCGAAGGGCCAGGACCGGCCAGATCTCCCCGATGTCCCCGATCACGGGAAGGCTTCCGGGAAGCCGGGCAAACCCGGACATCTCCATACGAAACGGGATCTCCAGGGACTTGGTCTTGGGAAGGCCGAGGTGAACCGCATCGGAAACCGAGCGGTCCTCCCGCTCCCGCTGCCATGCACGCTCCAGGTTGGGATCCAGGTCGATGCGGATGATGGTCTTTTGGGCGAGGGAGTAGGTCCAGCCCCCTTCCCAGTCGGCCCAGATCCCGTGGCCCGTGCACGTCTCGAACGGACCGTCGTGGATCTCCTGGGACAGGGCCAGGGCGGACTCCACGATCACGTCGGCCCCGGCCATGAGCTCGGCAATGCGGCCGCACCGCTCGGACAGGGACATGGAGTCCCCGACCGCAAGCCCCACCTCGCCTCCGCCCACGAGCTGCGGCACGGTCACCAGCACGGGCAGGTCGCGGGCGGCACCGGCACCGAGCATGGTCATGGGGTCGGCTCCCCACCCCGCCACCCGCTCGAAGGGCAGCCCTCGCCTCTTGGCAACCGAGAGCGCGTCCTTGGCCACCCTCTCGGTACGCCACCCCGTGGGATAGGCCATGTTCCCGGCGGCCTTGATGATCGTGGGGCCTTGGGCCTCTCTCATCCGGTGGTAGAGATCCAGGTCCACGGGCATCTCTGCAGACAGCGCGGTGAGCTCCTCGTCGGAGAGCAGGCTCACCTCGAACACCCCGTCCAGCGGAAGCTTCTCTTTGGCGAGCCCCAGGGACTCCCCGTCGATGCGCTTCACCTTCTCCAGGGTGCCGCCCATCTCGTGGTTCACCACGGCCGAGCTGGTGGAAACGCCGTCCACGATCCCTTTGTGCATCAGCTCGGCCAGCAGGGTGGTCACGCCCTCGTGGAGGTTCGGCCCGCTCCCCACCACGGCCACGACCTTGCCCCCCTTTTCCTTGGCACGCACGATCGCATCCGCAGCCGAGGCCACACGCTCTCGAGTGACTTCGGAAAACCCCTCTTCCATGTGTTGGATGACATTGCGGTCTATGGCCATGGTTATCCAACCCGACCCTTTCCGCGCATTTTGCGCTGATTCGCGTTCTCTTATCCTCGCGCAGCCCGAGAAAATACCGGCCCTGCGCACGAGCCTCCGGTCTCCGCATCCTATCGTGTCGAGGATGTGAGCAGATCGACGATCACCCGGGCATGACGCTCGGCAGCGTCCCGGTTGCCGAGCACCGCGCGCCGGGCGCGCTCCCCCTGATCCCGGCGCTTCGCCGGGTCGCCTAGGAGCTGCATGGTCCTCTCCGCCAGCATGTCCGGCCCGTGAATGAGCCCGTCCGCGTCTTCCTTTTCCAGGAATGCCTTTGCATCCAGGAAGTCCTCCATGGAGGGCCCGTAGAGCACGGGTTTGCCCCAGGCCGCGGGCTCCAGGGGGTTCTGCCCGCCCAGGGGCACCAGGCTCGCTCCGCAGAAGACCAGCGTGGCCACGCTGTACAGGTTGAAGAGCTCGCCAAACGTGTCCAGGATGACCACGGGCGCGGTCCGTTCCTCCCCGTTCTCGCCGAGCCGGGTCCTGAGCTGACACCCAAGCCCGCGCCGCTCCACCTCCCTGGCCACGTCGGCCGCGCGTTCAATGTGGCGGGGGGCCATCACGAGGATCGTGTTGGGGAACGCCTTGCGGATCCGCTCAAAGGCGTCCAGGATCTGGGGCTCCTCTCCTCCCCGGGTGCTTCCGCACACAAAGACCGCTTCGTCCTCCCCGAGGTTCAGGACCCGGCGCATCTCCGGTTCCGCCCTGTCGTTCACCTGTTGTGCAAGCCCGTCGTACTTGGCATTGCCGTTGATCCGGACCCGTCCCTTTTTCGCGCCCATGGAGCGGATTCGATACGCGTCGTCCTCCATGATCATGCTGAAGGCGTCGATCCTAGCGAGCACGTGCCTGAAGAAAAACCTGAGCCTGCGGTACCCCTCGAAGGAGCGTACGGAGATACGGCCGTTCACCAGGGCCGTGCGAATCCCCTGTGTATGGGCCTCGGCGATCCAGGCCGGCCAGATCTCGGTCTCCAGGAACACCAGGGCCTGGGGCCGGACCCGCTTCAGGGCCTTTCGAACGGAGAACACCGTGTCGATGGGGGCGTAGACCACCGGGGTCTCGGGCCCGAAGGCCTCTTGAGCCTGGTCAAAGCCGTGATCCGTGGTGGTGGAGACCAGGATGGAACCATGCGGCAGGAGCTTCCGAAGGGAGGACACGATGGCTTCGGCCACGCGTATCTCACCCAGGGATACCGCGTGCACCCAGAGCCGCGGAGGGCGCGACAGACGCTCCAGGGCCTCAGGGGGAACGAACCCCAACCGCTCGCTCAGTCCCCTTTGATAGCGGCCGCTCAGCCGCGAGTACGTCCAGAAGGCGGGAAAACCCGCGGCAAAAACCGCAGTGGTTGCGGCGTTGTATGTGGCATCGAGAGGGTTCATGACGTCGGGAGCCTCATCGGGCATTTGTACACGGAATCGCAAGGGGTGTCAAAACCCTCGCCGGGCTTTGCCGCGGCAGGCCGGTTTCGCCCCGGCCAGGGGCATGGGACCGGGCCCCGGCATCCCGCCACAGGCCGGGCAACCGGTGCCCGGCGTTGGGAAACGGGTCCTTCCCGGCGAAGAAGGCACGAATGGGGCTTGATTCAGCCGCCTCCTCGGAGTAGATTGGTGCATCCGACACCCTTGGCACGTCGTCCAAAGGAGGAGATCCCATGAAAAAGATCGAAAGGGCCATCATCAGTGTCACCGATAAATCAGGGGTCGTGGAGTTCGCCAAATCCCTGGCCTCGTTCGACGTGACCATCCTCTCGACCGGGGGAACCGCCCGGGCCATGCGAGAGGGAGGCGTTCAGGTGACGGACATCTCAGAGTACACGGGATTTCCAGAGATGCTGGACGGGCGGGTGAAGACCCTTCACCCCAAGGTCCACGGGGGCCTCCTCGGCATGAGGGACAACCCGGAGCACGTGCGCACCATGGAGGCCCATGGGGTTCTGCCCATCGACCTGGTCGTGGTCAATCTCTACGCGTTCGAAAAAACCGTGGCCCGGGAGGGCGTCTCCCTCGAGGAGGCAATCGAGAACATCGACATCGGCGGGCCTTCCATGCTTCGGTCGTCGGCCAAAAATTTTCGGGATGTCACCGTGGTTGTGGATCCGGCCGATTACAAACCGGTCCTGGAGGAAATGTCCGCGAATCAAGGCGCCACGACCCTGGAGACCCGGTTCCGACTGGCCCGAAAGGTCTTCCAGCTCACGAGTGCCTACGACGGAGCGATCAGCCGATACCTGGAAACCGCATCGCTTTAGTCCGTCTTGGGGTCCCGCTTCTCCTTGTCCGTGCAGGGTGCGTTCTTGGGTACGACGCGCCCTTTTTTCTCGCAGTAAAGCGCCTGGAAGGTGCGACAGCTACCGGACCCGTCCAGGGCTTGGGAATCCGGCCACCTTGCGTACCGGCACGTCAAGTCGCAGAACTCCATCTCCTCCCCCGTAGCTGTTGACCGTTACTCGGCCAGGGCAGCCTGGAGTTCCTCCTGGATGTAGTTCACCGCATCCACATCCCTCTCGCTGATCTCTTCCGGGGACTTCGTTTCAATGCGCCGGCGCAATGCTTCCAGCTCGCTTTCCAATGCATCGATCGAGCGGGACAAGTCCTGGGATAGGTCCGGGCCCGCCTCCTCGGCCCCAGGCTCTTCGGTGAGCACCTCCCTGGCCTTCATGATCAAGCGTTCCTTCCACTTGGGCACGTGGGCCACCAGACCGAGATCGGCCTCCAGCTTTTCAGCCAGGGCCTGGCTGGCCGTGGTCTCGCCGTGGACCACGAAGACACGCGGTTTGGACTCGGCGAAATGCGAGGCCCAGGTCATGAGGTCGGCCTGGTCCGCGTGGGCCGAGAACCCGCCGATCGTGAACACCCGCGCCCGCACAGCGACGTTCTCCCGGAAGATCTTGACGCTCTTCTCGCCTTCCACGATCCGCCGGCCCGTGGTCCCCTGGGCCTGGAACCCCACGATCACGAGGCTCGCCCCGGGGCGCCACAGGTTGTGCTTGAGATGGTGCTTGATACGGCCCGCCGTGCACATGCCGTTTCCCGCAATCACGATGGCCGGTCCCCTCTGCTCGTTGATCTTGATGGATTCGCGCGTGTTCGGGGTGAAGGTCAGGTTGGGAAGATCGAACGGGTCAAACCCCTGATCCACAATGGCCTGGGCCTCCTCGTCGTAGTACTTCTTGTTCTTCCGGAAGATCTTCGTGGCCTTGATTGCCAGGGGGCTGTCCAGGTAAATGGGCATGTCCGGCAGGAGCCCGTCCCGGTAGAACTCGGCCAGAATGTAGATGATCTCCTGGGTGCGTTCCACGGCAAAGGCCGGGATCATGACCTTCTCCCCGTTTCCGTGGGCGTACTGGATGGCCTCAAGGAGCTCCTTCTTGCTGTCGTCGAACGTCCGGTGAAGGCGGTTGCCGTACGTGGACTCGATGAAAAGATAATCCGCGGCAAAGATCTCGTGGGGATCCCGCACGATGAGCTGGTCCTTCTTTCCCAGGTCGCCCGAGAAGACGACCTTCACCTCTTCGCCCTCCTCCTCCACCCAGAGCTCGAGGATGGAAGAGCCCAGAATGTGCCCGGCATTCCGAAGACGGGCCTTCACACCCATCTCCACCTCGACGATCTGGTCCCGCTCCACCGGCGAGAAAAAGGTCAAGCTCCTCTCGGCGTCTTCGGTGGTGTACAGGGGCTCGATCGCCTCCCGGTTTTGTCTCTTGTTCTTTCGCGTCTGCCACTCGGCATCCATCTCCTGAATGTGGGCCGAGTCCAGGAGCATGATGCGACAGAGCTCGGCCGTGGGCGGGGACGTGATGATCTGCCCCTGGAACCCGTCCTTGACCAGCCTGGGAATGCGTCCGCTGTGGTCGATGTGGGCATGGGTCAGAAACAGGGTGTTGATCTCCTCCGGTTTGAACCCCCAGTCGGACCAGTTGCGGCTCTCCATGTGCCGCCCGCCCTGGAACATGCCGCAGTCCACCAGCACCTTTTTGCCCTGGGGGCTCTCCACCAGGTAACTGGACCCTGTCACGGATCCTGCCCCACCCAGACAGGTCACTCGAATCATCCTCTTCCTCCTTTTCTCGGGTTCGATGGGTGCATCTTCCTTCACCCATCGCGTTTCATCCTACTTGAAGTTGTAGTGCTTCCTCACCGGCTCCTTCACATCCCAGATGCAGGAAAGCCCCTTGGGAAAGGTCACGAAGTCGCCCCGGCCGAACTCCACCGTCTCCCCGTCCTCGGTCTCCACGACCACGCGGCCCTCCAGGAGATAGCATTCCTCGGTGTCGCTGTAGGACCAGTCGAAACGGGAGGTCTCCTTTTCCCACGTCGGCCACGTTCGCACGCCCCGCTTTTCGAGCTCCTCTTCGGTGGGCTTTCGAACTTCGATCTTGCTCATGCCTCCCTCCTTTGTTCAAGCCGAAGGGACGAAGCGTCCCTTCAACAGGTGAGGTGAAAACAGGCACCCACGAGCCTTTCAGGGGCAAGCTCGTTGAAAATCTCCATGGCCCTTTGGTTCGGCGCGATCAAGAGCCGAATGCCCTTTTCGCCCAACCGGTCCTCGAGATCCGGTTCCGGCTTCACGAGCCCGTGAATGCCGGAGCCCGCCACGATGATCTCCGGACACGCGAGCACGAGCCCGCGAATATCCTCCATGGACAGCCTGTGACCGCGCTTTCGGCGCCATCCCTCCTCCACCCGACCGTCCGGGTAGATGATGAGATCCGATCCATAGAGATGACCATCCACCTCCAGGGACCCGAAAGCGACCCGATCGATCTGCATGGCCTGACCCTTCCGTGCCGTGCCGGCAAGGTGAGCTGCCCCACCCGAATCCGTTCCCAGGCATTGCCCGGTTTTCGTGTGCCGAACGCCACGCACCCTAGCACAAATCGAGAACAAAAGCACGGAGGCGTGAATTCAGGGAACAGGGCCCGAATCGCCATTGATCCTTGATCCCTTGCGAGATTACATGTAGAAGTCTGGGTGAACCGGAAGCGTTTGAAACCGCCCTTGATCCATCGATAGAAGGCAGCCGATGCTCCTCTACATCCTACTGTGTCTCCTCGGGTTCCTGATGCTCTACTACGGGGCGGACTGGCTCGTAAAGGGCTCCTCGAGCCTGGCGCGAAGCCTCGGGGTGACGCCCCTGGTGATCGGCCTCACCGTGGTGGCCTTCGGGACCTCCGCGCCCGAGCTCGTGGTGAGCCTGGTCTCCTCGATCACGGACAAGAGCATGATCGCCGTGGGAAACGTGGTGGGGAGCAACATCTGCAACATCGCCCTGGTCCTGGGAACCGCGGCTCTGTTTCAGCCGATCTCGAGTCACCCCTCGGTGGTGCGCAGGGACATCCCATTGATGCTGGGCATCTCCCTCTACCTCCTGATCCTCTCCCTCAACTCCATGCTGGGGCGCATCGAGGGCGCCACCCTGATCGCAGGAATCATCCTCTACACCCTCTTCAACTACCGGGCGGCCAAGACGGAAACGCTAAAGGGCCTCTCCCCGGAGGAGATCCTCGACGAGCTCGGCGTGGAGGAGGTGGCGCAGGTGGGCTCGCGCCCCAGGCAGGTGTTCCTGATCGCGGCGGGGATCCTGGGGGTGGTCTTCGGAGCTCAACTCGTGGTGGACTCGGCCGTGGTGATCATGAAAGCGCTGGGTGTGAGCGAGAAGTTCATCGGGTTGACGATTGTGGCCTTCGGGACCTCCCTTCCGGAGCTCGCTACGTCCGTGGTCGCCGCCATTCGCAAGGAAATGGACATCAGCATCGGCAACCTGGTAGGGAGCAATGTGTTCAACCTGCTGAGCGTCCTGGGGGTGGCTTCGCTGGTCCGCCCCATTCCCATTCCCGGCGGCTTTTTCGAGAGCGGTCTCTTCATCGACTACCTTGCGATGATGTTCACGAGCGCCCTGCCCTGGTTTTTCATGCGCAGGACGAATACCCTCTCCCGCGCCGGCGGGGGGGTGCTTCTTTTCTGCTATGCAGTCTACGTCACCTACCTGATCGTTACGGCCTGACCCATCCCTGTAACAAAAAACCCGTTTCTCTCTTCCAATTCTCACAACACCGAAGTATTTCCACGGGGCATGAATCGACATTGCGACCCTGAACGCTCTCAAGGATTCGAGCCCCGAGGAGGTCTCTCTTGACGCCGGCGAACGCCCCCGAGCTTGAAGAAAATGGCACGCTTCTCGCGTTCAAATGAATCACGAGACAGCGCCTCCCTTTCGATCCCGGGAAAGCCGGCAGCCTTTCCGGAGCCGTTTCCCTGACTGGGGTCGCAGGCCTTGTACTGGGAATCGTTGCCCTGATCCCCTGATCCTTCCCCTGCCTTCAGCCCGATAGAGGAGTCGTTATTTTCTTGACGGCGGGAAAGGCTCCCCCCTACCCTGAGCAGAAGAAACCCGCCCCCGTGGTCTCGCTCCCGCAGGAGAGTCGTTGCGGGAACGAATCGTAAGTCTACATCAGGAACGCACACCCGGGAGGGACCCCATGAAGCGAGACCTTCTGAACCGCCTGGCCGAGCAGGTCGAAAAGCTCAAGCAGGGCGGCCTTTACAAGGACGAACGCATCATCACCTCGCCCCAGCACGCCGCCATCACCACCCGTGACGGCCGCGAGGTGCTCAACTTCTGCGCCAACAACTACCTGGGCCTGGCCAACCATCCGACGCTGATCCAGGCGGCCAAGGAGGCACTGGACCGGCACGGGTTCGGCATGTCCTCGGTGCGCTTCATCTGCGGCACGCTCGACATTCACAAGGAGCTCGAAAAAAGGATCAGCGCGTTTCTCGGGACCGAGGACACGATCCTCTACAGCTCCTGCTTCGATGCCAACGGCGGCCTGTTCGAGGCATTGCTCGGGGAGGAGGACGCGGTCATCAGCGACGCCCTCAACCACGCCAGCATCATCGACGGCATCCGCTTGTGCAAGGCCAAGCGGTTCCGGTATCAGAACAACGACATGCGCGATCTCGAAAAGCAATTGATCGAGGCCCGGTCCTGCCGCGCGCGTCTCATTGTCACGGACGGCGTGTTCTCCATGGACGGGATCATGGCCGATCTGAAGGGGATCTGCGACCTGGCCGATCGCTACGACGCCCTCGTGATGATCGACGACTCCCACGCCGTGGGGTTTGTGGGCTCGGAAGGCAGGGGCACCCCTGAGGCATGCGATGTCATGGGCCGCATTGACATCAACACGGGCACCCTCGGCAAGGCCCTCGGCGGGGCGTCGGGAGGGTATACGTCCGGCCGCAAGGAGATCATCGAATGGCTGCGGCAGCGCTCCCGCCCCTACCTCTTCTCCAACACCCTCGCACCGGTGATCGTTGCCACCTCCATCGCCGTTCTGGACCTCCTGGAATCCAGCGGGGACCTGCGAACGCGTCTCAAGGAAAACAGCCGGACCTTCCGGACCGCCCTGGAGAAAGCCGGGTTCACACTGGTTCCCGGTGAACACCCTATCATTCCGGTGATGCTGGGAGACGCCGTCCTGGCCCAGAGCATGGCGTCCGGGCTGCTCGAGGAGGGGATCTATGTGATCGGATTCAGCTACCCCGTGGTACCGAAAGGCCAGGCCAGGATCCGAACCCAGATGTCCGCGGCCCACACCCGTGAGCACCTGGACCGGGCGATCGATGCATTTCAGCGTGTGGGGAAAAACCTCGGCGTCATCGGGTAGACACCGCTTAGAAACGAGGCCCGTGCAAATTGCCGGTCTCGAAGGGGAACCACCCGGCGCCATGCCCTGGGACCAGCCCTGAACCCCGCCTTCCCTCTTCAGCGGGGTGAGAACGAAACGGGTAAAGCCTGTTCAACCGGCACGTTTCGGAGTGCGGAGGCAGGAGAGGACCATGAAGCAACGCACCATGAAGGTCCTGGCCAAATCACGACCCCAAAAGGGCATTTGGATGGAGGAGGCGCCGGTCCCTGAGGCCGGCCCCAACGACGTCCTCATTCGAATCGTCAAGACCGCCATCTGCGGTACGGACATCCACATTTTCAACTGGGATGCCTGGTCGCAGCGGACCGTTCCTGTCCCCATGACCATCGGGCACGAGTTTGCAGGGGTCATCGAGGCCATGGGCAGCGAGGTCAAGGGGCTCGAGGTCGGCGACCGGGTGTCGGCCGAAGGGCACATCACGTGCGGCCACTGCCGCAACTGCCGCGCCGGGAAACGGCACCTGTGCCGCAACACCATCGGCGTGGGGGTTCACCGGCCCGGTTGCTTTGCGGAGTACCTCGCGGTTCCAGCGTTCAATGTCTTTCGCCTCCCCGATGCGGTCAGCGATGAGATGGGAGCCATTCTGGATCCCTTCGGCAACGCCACCCACACCACCCTGTCGTTCGACCTGGTCGGCGAGGACGTCCTGATCACGGGGGCAGGCCCGATCGGGATCATGGCCGTGGCCATCGCAAAACACGTGGGGGCCCGTTTCGTGGTGATCACGGATCGAAACGACTACCGCCTGAATCTCGCGCAGGCCCTGGGAGCCACCCGCACGGTCAACATTACCCGCGACCAGGTGGCCCGCACCATGAAAGACTTGGGCATGAAAGAGGGATTCGACGTGGGCCTGGAGATGTCCGGAAGCCCCGATGCATTCCGGGACCTGATCACCACCATGAACTACGGGGGGCGTGTGGCCCTTCTGGGTCTCCCACCCGATGAAATCCAGGTGGACATGACACAGATTATTCTCAAGGGCCTCATCCTGAAGGGGATTTACGGTCGGGAGATGTTTGAGACCTGGTACAAGATGATCACCATGCTCCAGAGCGACCTGGACATCTCGCCGGTCATCACCCATCGGTTTCCAGTCACCCGGTTTGAGGAGGCCTTTGAGGTGATGGACTCCGGGCTTTCCGGAAAGGTGCTGCTGGACTGGACCGCCCTGTAGGCCTGCCGACGGCCGCAGGGGACACCTTGGCTTTCCCCCCGCCTCCCAAAGGAGTCTCGGCCCGCCCCGGTGCCTCTTTAAAACCCGGGGCGGCCTTTTCCTGCAGAAGCTTCCCCACGGAATAAGGGATGCGAGACCGGGGCGTGCTCAAGCCCGAGTCCCGACGCCTTTTTTCCTGGCTCCGTAATACAGGATCTTGCGTTCCAACGCCTCGATACGGCGCTCGACCTCTGCGATCTTTTTCAGCACTTCCGGGGATTGGCTTTTGGGGGGAGGGGCCTTCGCACTCTCCGCGTTCGACGAACCCCCTTCCCGGACGATTCGCGTCACACTCGAAACGCTGATGCCGAACCTTTCTGCAATACTCTTCTTTGAATGCCCCGCATCGTGGGCTTTCGCAACCTCCTGTCTGACTTCTTCCGAGATCTTTTTTGCCATGAGACCGTCCTTTCCGTTGAAAACCGATCCCATTATGGCCCATTCCTCGCTTCTATGCAAATAGGATTGCGTTTCCCCCTCACACGGGGAAAGGGAGACAGTCCCCCCATCATAAACGTTGCCCGATATGCATGGGAAAGAGAGGCGGCAGCAGTTCCAAAGACGCAGGAAAACGGCCCAGGAAAAGCCAGAGCAATCAAGGGACCCTCTCTCATAAAGGTAAGCGGGAAAACCTTCCACAGAGACCCGATACAGCGCTTGCAATCGATTTTGGGGAGAATGCATCCATCTTGAGAAAGGTTGAAACGTTGACGGATGAGGAAATGAGGCCTGTTGATCTTCAGGTTCTCTACATGCTCAAAATCCAAATATACTTGACAAGTATCTGAAAATATGATATTTTTTTATTGAATTGTACTCGAACGATTCCCAAACCTCATTGAAACCTGCTGGGAGAATGAAGAAAATGTATACGTAGCAGGCGTAACGATAGTTTTTCTTTTTTCAACATGTTGGCAAGAAGTCTATCTCGAAACAACCGGAGGGGTCTTTATGCGGATCCGCATAAAACTCCAGGATAAAACTCTCAAAAGGGCTCAAGGCACTGATATGTATAGCCATTTTGTTATAAATATAAGTGATACAAAAGCATTATATGAGGACAGAAAATCAGGATTCCGTCTCTTATATGGATCCGTCTAAACATTGTTATAAGGAATAATGGAGGACTAATTTGCATCTCATCATGTTTGATATTGATGGCACACTTGTCAATTCCTATGGATTTGATGAAGATTGCTACCTTGAGGCAGCAGAAATCGTTCTTGGTAAAGTAATCTCATCAAACTGGGATGATTATTCAAACACGACTGATACTGGAATTTTAGATGAAGCAATCAAAATGAATTCAATCCCAGGTGACAGAAATAAGATACATCAAGATTTCAAGAGAGTGTTTGTGAATCTTATTTCAGATTTCATATCCAATAATTCGAATAGTATACGTGAAATTAAGGGAGCTTCCCAACTTATCCAGAAACTTAAAAATCGTAGAGATGTCAAAATTGCGATAGCGACTGGTGGGTTTGAAGAATCAGCGAAACTTAAGTTAAATGCAGTGGGTATTAATACACAAGGTTGTGCTTTCGCTTCATCATCAGATCATTACTCACGAACTGAAATAATGAAGATTGCCAAATCAAGAGTAAATGATAACCCTGTGTTTGAATCAAAAACTTATTTCGGTGACGCTGAGTGGGACCAAAAAGCGTCAGAAACTCTCGGATACAGATTTATCCTTGTTGGTGACCGAATTTCATGGAGTCATCAAATCAATGACTTCCAAGATGATGAGTCAATCTTCTCAATGTTAAACTTATAACAAAAGGATTCACCGGATCATCCCCGCCGCTGAAGCTCTGGGGCTGACCGGTGATCCAGGTGTTCAACAAACAACTTCACGGGGGTGAAACCGAGCTAAGATTCGATCCCGGCTATCCCTGATTATGGGCGATTAGAACCGATTTTCTGCCTCTCTTCAACCTGGCTGATTCAGCCCAGGAGATTGGAAAGGATCTTTACGCCCGAACTTTTCCAAAACCTCATTTAAATTTTTCCCAAACCTCATTTAAACCTACACTTGGCTATTTGCCCTGGAGGGACTCGGGCCTTAAGACCTCATGCACCTTTTTGGCCAGCTGGGCCAGATCAAACGGCTTCTGGAGGAAACCGTTACACCCGCGGGCCATGATTTCGGAGGCCTCTCCCTCCAGGCTGTAGCCGCTGGACAGAAGCACCTTGACCTGAGGGTTCAAGCTCTTCAAGGCGTCATACACCTCGCCGCCTCCTTTTCCCGGCATGACCATGTCCAGAATAACCAGATCAATGACCTGCCGGTTTTCGACATATTTCTTCAACGCCTCGTCGCCGCTTTTCGCCTTCAGGACCTTGAACCCGATGTGCAGCAACAACTGCTCCCCCACATGCAGCACGGTCTCTTCGTCATCCACCAGGAGAACGGTCCCTTTCCCCTTCCGGATGGACTCCGTCATCCTTGCTCGAACGCTCGCCTGCTCCCCCATGGCCGGTAGGAAGAGGAAAAAGGACGTCCCCTGGCCCTTGGTCGACTCCACATCAATGTACCCACCGTGCCCTTTGACGATCCCGTAGACCGATGCCAGGCCCAGTCCCGTTCCCCGCCCCATTTCCTTGGTCGTAAAAAAGGGATCAAAGATCCGGTCCAGGGTATCCCGGTCCATCCCGATCCCCGTGTCCCTCACGCAAATCTTGACGTAGGGACCGGGTTGAGCTGTGAAGGCCTTGAGCCTGGGATCCCGGTGCGTCACGTTTTCGGCGGAAATGGAAAGGATCCCGCCGTGAGGCATGGCATCCGAGGCATTGACGAACAGATTCATCAGGATCTGCTCCATTTGACTCTTGTCCGCCTCGATCGTCTGGAGGTCCCTTGCGAGGTCCAGGTGGATGTCCACCTCCTTTCGCGTCCGCCCGAAGGTGTCCGTGTTTTCGTTGATCAGATGTTTCAAATCCAGAGGCTTCAGCTCGTACTTCCCCTTTCTCGCGTAGCCGAGCAGCTGGCTGGTCAACCGGGAGGCGCTGTGGATCAGGTCCTCGATGCGCCTCAATTTGTCATAGTGGGGGTAGTCGGTATCCGTGTCGTTCAGCATCAGGGACACGCTCCCCAGAATTCCCATCATCATGTTGTTGAAGTCGTGAGCAATGCCGCCGGCCAGCGTCCCGACGGCCTCCATTTTCTGTGCCCGAACCAGCTGATCCTCCAGCCGCTTGCGCTCCGAGATGTCGCGGATGACGACCAGCAATCCCGCCGGGTTGCCGGTGGAATCGTCATAGCGCGAAGCGCTGATACTCACATCCACCACTTTGCCGCTCTTTGTGTAGCGCTTCGTTTCAAAGCCATGGGAGGGGGTCCCGTTCTGGAGAAGCTCTTGCGTAAGCTCGGCGGTGACCTCTTTTTCGGATTCAGGGACAAAAGGAATGCGCTTGTTCTCCAGTTCCTCGAGCGTCCACTCGAAAAGAGTGGTAAACGCCGGGCTGAAATACTGGGTCCGCCCTTGCAAATCGTAGATGACAATGGCATCCGCGGAACTGTTCAGGAGAGATCGATACACCTCCTCCGCCTGCCTGGCCTCCCTGTAAAGCCTTCGGTAGTTCTTCTCGCTTTTTCGAAGGCTTTGCTCGGCCTGCTTTCGTTCCGTGACATCCTTGAGGCTGCCCTCGTAGCACACCACACGCCCTTCGGCATCCCGCACCGCCCGGGAATGGTCCTCTACCCAGATGACCTTTCCGGAGTAGTGCTGCATTTCCGCCTCGGTACGATCATGGGCCGCCTCGCCCTCCAACCGCTGCTGCCACGCCAGCCGGTCCTCATGACGAACATAGAGGGCTGAGGCGTCCTGGGTGAGAAAGGTCCCCCGGTCGGGGTAGCCCAGCATGGCCACCAGGGTGGGATTGGCATCGGTGATCCTTCCCTCGGGTGTACTGCAATAGAGACCCACGGGCACGCTGTTGAAAAGCGTTCGGTAGTGTTCCTCGCTTTCCTTCAACGCAGCCTGCATCTCCCGAAGCTCCGTGTAGCGCTCCTCGAGGTTGTGAAACGCCTTTTTCAGCTGGGCGCGCATGTCGCTGAACTCCCGGGCCAGCACCCCGATCTCGTCGTTCCTCCCCACCATGCCCGCATCCACGCTGGGGTCCCACTCCCCCTTTGCCAGCTCCTTGGCCGCATTCGCCAATCCCTCAATGGGAAGGATGTACCGCCGGGCCGCTCTTCGACCGGACACGTACACGACAGACAGGGCGAACACCAGGAATAAGAACGTCCCGCCCGCCACCTGGAAAGCCCGATTGGACGCATAGTCCTGGTACTGCGTGGTGATCTCGTGCGCCTGGTTCTTCATGGCGGCCGCAGGGCTGGAGAACTCGTCAATGTAGGTGGTTGCGGCAATCATCAAGGTTATTCCCCGGTGCCGCCTGGGGACCGGGGTTATGGTCATGTACTTCCTGCGCACGGCCCCGTCCGGCTCGAGCCAGTCGTAGTATCCGGAATGCTCGACACCGGTCAGTGTGGGTTGAAAAATCCGCCACCACGAAGGGAGATCATCGGCGAGAAAGCCCATGTTCCGATCGATCAGCTTCGTATTGGGATGAATCCGCATGATCGCGGTCCCGGCTTCGTACAGGCAGGTATACCCGGTTTCCCCCACGTCCTGAAGAGCGATCCTTGCGAACTCCGGGGTCGCCTGAAGGTGCTCCATAGGGACACTGGGGTGCGATTCGAGGTAGATGGCGATCTGCTGGGCCACATCGCGAGCCTTTGATCGAATGATGCTCTGCCCGAGCTGTTCCAGGTGAAGCTCGGCCGTGCGGTTGAGATCTCTCAGGGAATCCCGGATCAAGCCGTCCAGGTAGGTCTTGGCCACCCAGGCCCCGCTGGCGATGAAGGCGACCAGCAGAAGGATCGGGACCAGAGAGACCAGGAGGTAGTCCCGTACGAACTGACGGGCCATGGAGTGGGAAGGATGGGCTGAGGTCTTCATTACCTGTCTCGTTACACGGTTTCGTGGGAAGGACGTCTTGCCCTCAAATTATGCAAGGATCATACCTTAGAGGAGGTACTCGAGTCCTAAACCAATACCCCCTCCTGCATCGGGAATTTCGCGCGGGCAGGGGCATCAAGGCGGCCCACAGGCGGCCCTGATGCGTTTGAGGAAGCTTTGATGGAGTCGTGAAAAGTCTATGGCCTAAAAATTTGCCTCTAGCGAATCCATTACGTTACAGCCCAGCCCACAGCGGTCGAGCGGGTTTTTGCGAGACCGTCGATTTTGAATCTCCCCACGTTCCCGCTGCAGCGGGATGAGGGATGCGCGAGCGGGGCATTTTCAGGCCACCCGCCGGGCCTTACACCACCGCATTGGCCAGATCCAGGGCCATCTGCTTTTTCGATTCCAGGTCCGCAACACGATAAATGGAGACGTACTGGCTCTGGCTCGGACCGGAGCCCTGATGGGTTCCCACCCCGTGCAGCCCGGCCACCCAGTTTTGCAGGAAGCGTGCGATGCGCATTCTCTGATCCGCCGGGACCGCGGCCTTGAGGTACTTGGCCACATAGTCCTTGACCTCGGGGTTCTCCAGCTCCTTTTCACTGGGCATGGTAGCGGGAATGCCGCCTGCGATGTCTCCGGCCAGGGCCATGACCTCCCAGAACCCGTCGTTGGTGTTCAGCTTGGCGATGTTGCCCATGGTCTCATCCGGCATGAAAACCCCGGAGCCCTCGGGTTCCTCCTTCCCGAAGTAGGCCGCGGCCGTCGCACAGGCCAGGGACGTATCGTTCAATTGCAGCATTCGGGTCAGCTTCTGGGCGATATGGGAGGCCTTGGAGAGGCCGTTGTACTCGGCCATGAGCGTTGTGGCCCCAATGATCAAATCCATGAACCCGACCTTACACGCCCCGCCGCAGTTCATGCGATGGGTCTTGGCAAACCGGGTGATGAACTTCTGGGTGTACTCGACCTCGCCGCACATGAAAACGCGTTCCCAGGGGACAAAGATCCGATCGAACACGATGAGGCACGTCTCCCGCTGGCCATAGATCGGATTGCCGAGCACCCGCATTTCGGGCTCGAACTCCCTTTCCATGCTGAAAGGATTGTACTGCCCGATGTACGTGACACCGGGCGTGCCGTTGGGGATGACGAACGCCAGGGCATAGTCCTCCTCGCCCTTTCGAGAAGAAATACCCGGCAGGACCAGGGTCTCGTCAGCGGCATAGGCGCCTGTGGCGTGCTGTTTGGCCCCGGTCACCACGATTCCTTCGTCGGTTTTCTCCACCACGTGTACATACATGTCCGGGTCCTGCTCAAGCGGGCGCTTGCTGCGATCGCCCTTGGGATCCGTCACCGACCCGCTGACCACCAGATCGTGTTCCTGGGCGTAACGCAGGTAGTCGTTGAAACGCTGGTGGTACTCCGTGCCCTTGTCCCGGTCGATCTCCCAGGTGGTCGCCGCCAGAGAAGGGAGCATCTCATTACCGGGGCAGCGGTAGTTGCAGGTCCCCAGTTTTTGGCTGCTCAACCGGGCCATATCCAGGCGTTTGAAGAGGTCCTCCTTGCTCTGGTGGATATGGAGGGCGCGGCTGATGGGCTCGCCGGTCAAGTGGGAGGTGGCCGTCATGACGTCCGTGTATTGCGGATCGGTGGTGAGCTCATACACGCGCGCTGTCGCGTCAACGACCCCCCTGCTGACTGGATGGTCCTCGAGCTTTTCCACCTTTTTGCCGCCGAAAAAAAGGTTCGGCCGGAGTGCGTTCACGCGTTCCCGGTACTCTTCTGCTGTCTTTATGGCCATGGTCTTCTCCTCTCTGTCTCCCCACGTGGATCCACAGGATGAATCGTATGAAATCGCACCCTCTTCCCGGCCATTCCTCTCCCCCGATTCCTCGGGATCGGCCCGTTCATTGAATGGGTTTCCAAGCAAAGCCGCCTCGGAGCACCGATTATGGTCTTTCTATGGGGACGGAATCAAGGCCAAAGAAAGGAATTTCCGAATCATGTTCTCGCGTTTCATCGGTATCTCCTCCCTGTGCGCCCTCCGATTCCGATGGAATCGTTGCTCTCGACCTCTCAAGGTTTGAGCCCCTCCTGCCGATGAGTTGAGAAACATCAAACTCAGGAATGTCCGATCCAAAGGCGCCTTCTTTGATGAAACCTTCCCTCCCGATCTGGAGGACTGGTCATGCCCGACCTTACCCTTGATGCTTTCCAAACCCATGCATTAGAAGAAATGCATCGAGCGCTCCGGGCGGAACGAAACATCCTCCTCGGATATGCAAACGCCGGTCCAGCCAACCTGAGGACATACCATCCTCACGCTTCGCCCCCACGGCCTTGTCATCCTCTATCAAGTCAGATGGCTCCTTTGGGTTTCTGGACAAAAAGGAAATTCTTTGCGGTAACGCACTGGATACTCGGAGCTCAGGGCCACGACTGATCCCGTGAGCAGGAGGGAAAGGGACGCCACCAACGGAAACAGACCCCGAAAAGGAGGAACCGCTGGATCGGATCGAATCCCGGTTCGCTCTCTGATCCCTGGAACGCCATAGGTCCAGGGATCAAAAAAGGCGGGATCGCCATAGACCCCGCCTTTTTTTTAATGGTTATATGAATTCTCGTTATTGTTTGTGGATTATTTTTCAGATTTTAAAATACTCATATTGAGAAACAAGAAACGAATAGGGATGTTGAAAACTTATTCTATTCATCAACTATTATTTCAAATCGGGATACAATATTTTTTTGCATTCAGGACAAAGACTATGACTGAAATCAGCCTCGGAGTGCTCACGAATATAGGACTCAATCTGGTTCCAATACCCTTTATCATCTCGTATTTTCTTGCACCTTGAGCAGATCGGCGACATCCCGCTGAGCGTCTTGATTTCTAACATCGCCTCCCTGAGTTCATCAATGGTTTCTTCCTTCTCCCTTTCCGCCTTTTTCCGCTCCATAATCTCTCGTTCGAGGTCTTCGGTCCTTTCTTGAACCTTTTTTTCGAGATCATGGGTCTGCATCAGAATCCTGCCCGCCAGTGGTTCCAACAAAAACCAAAAGCTCGCTAGAATGATGAAATAGATCGCCAAAGAAAGGCCCATGATAATGGCCATCTTTTGATAAATAGGGAAATAGAGTTCGCTCTCATTTTGGGCGATGACCAGTCCCCAGTCACATTCCTCGATTGAATGATACGCCACTGCACGGTTTGCCGCGTGCGCAAGGCCGTTTTTCCCCTGGATCGCCATTCGGATAAACTCTTGAACCGCTATCCAGATCTCCCTTTTTTCTGAAAGGCTCCCCTTTTTCTACAATGGAGAGAAAAGGGGAGAAATTTGATTCCCGGACCGGTATCCGACGATCATTTCGCTCGTAGTACCGATGGGTTCGGAATCGGCCACGATCTTCTCCAAGAAGACAAGATCGATCATGACCAAATCGGTTCCCTGACGCTCACCCATGCGGTTGACAATAGGAGCGCTCACAAGAATCAAGGATCGATTTCCCATCAAGACCGGGGAGGACAAGACCGTGTCATTGTGGACATAGCCTGAGACAGGATACCGATTCAGATTGAATTCTGAACCAAATCCACACCCGGTGACAAGGTCGTTGCGGGCATCCAAACGGATGATGCCGACCACTTCCGCAGACAGGTTTATGGCATCCTGGAGCTTTGGCTTGGTAAAACTAGTCAACTGCTCCAAGTCGATGATTCCCTTATTATATTTTTCAAGCTCTTGCCGAATTCGTGTGCGGCTTGTGATCTGTTTGGCCAAGTCCTTTGCCCGCCGGCACCATTCCGTAATGGCCATGGAGCGGATCTCGGCAAGGTGAGTGATGCTATCGTTTTCCGACTTTTTCAAGTGGCCGAATAGCGTAAAATAAATGGCTATGGTCAAAGACAGAACGACAAGAAAAAGTGCGGTTGCAAAAAAGAAAAAAGCCTTTTCGAAGCTGCTGCGTGGTTTCTTCCGTCGCGTCCATGAACTGCATGATGGCTCACCATGGGAAGGGGGCCGTGGCCCCCAGGAGTTGAACAATCAAATAAAAGTGGTGATAAAATATATTTTTATGTCACTAAGCCGAGAGCCTTTCATCATCGTGAAATTTTCCCGGTACCAGCAGGTTCTCCATTTCACGGATGCAAGCTTACCGGTGAATGACGATCCCCCGAAACGCTTTCTTGCGCCTTCATTCCGTGCCTGAATTCACGAATGAAGAAGCCCACTGCAAGGGGATAGTATGCAAATTGGATCCCATGCCGCCCATTCATGAGAAAAAAATGAGGACATCGCCAAATCAGCAGCCGGTCAAGAGACCACCGCAAGCCACCTCCCCTCTTGAAGCGACCCCAACGAATGCAGCCATTGCAGGCGTAACAAACGCAATCAGGAGGTGTTTTTCGGCTTTTCAGCGTTGACCTTTTCACCAGACGCGGACTCGTCACGACCGGCTTTTCGCATTGGACAGCTCTGCGGGGATGGTGGTCACCGGAAGGGTGACCGTGAACGTGGACCCTTCTCCTTCCCGGCTGCTCACGCGAATGCGTCCGCCGTGCTTCGCAATGATTCCCTGGGAGACGCTGAGCCCCAGACCCGTCCCTTTGCCCTTGCCTTTGGTGGTGAAAAAGGGGTCGAAGATGGAACTCAGGATGTGCGCGGGGATTCCCTCACCGGTGTCGATGACTTTCACGGCCACGTAGTTCGGATCGTCGGCAGGAAGAACGACGACCTGAATCTTGTCCCCCTTGGTCGATGCGTCGATGGCGTTCAGGATAAGATTCAGAAAAACCTGCCGAAGCTGCTGGCTGTCCCCGTGCACGCGAGGAAGGATGTCCGTAGCCTGGAACTCGATTCGAATACCCGAAAGCTTGATCTGATTGCCGGCCAGGGTGATGGTGTCCTGGAGAAGCCGCCGCAGGTCCAGCGGCTCGAGCTGAGACCCGCTTTCCCGGGCAAAGTCCAGGAGGTTGCTGATAATGTCCTTGGACCGTTTTGCTTCGGACACGACGTCCTCGATCATCTCCCTGCGCTCCCCGTCGTCAAGGCTGTCGTAGTCCTCGAGGAGCATGTGGGCGGTGAGGGTAATGTTGTTCATGGGGTTGTTCAGCTCGTGAGCCACCCCGGCCGTAAGGGTACCCACCGCCCGCATCTTGTGTGACTGGATCAAGACCGCTTCCCGGCTCTCCAGCTCCTGAATCATGTGATTGATGGCCACGGCAAGATCGGTGAACTCGTCCCGGAACGGGTGAGCCGGCATGATGGGAGTGGTGTCCCCCGAGGCGATTCGGCGGGCGTGGGAGGTGAACCGATTGATGCTGTGGAGGATGCGGCTACCCAGGAGGTAGGCGTTGATGAGGATGAAAAAGAGCAGAACAACGAGCGCCGAGATGTGAATCGTTCTCGATCGCGTCAGGGCTTGGGAGACAGCGGCCTTTTCCCGGCCCATGAGGTTTTGAGCAAAGGAGACCAACTCTTGGCCCTGCCTCCGCAGCTCCAGCTCGACCCTCTTCTTTTCCTTTCGATATACGGCCGGGTCTTTTCCCTCCTGATCGAGGTCCGAGAGCTCCTTCAGGAGGCTTTCGTAGGCATGAATGTCGGGTGGAACGACATTCCGGCCGTCCTTGGTCAGAATCGACGCGAGCTCCTCCCGGTTGCGCTCGAAGATGTCCCTGGCCTTGAACACATTCTCCAGGGCATCGCTGAGATTTGTACCATAGAGGAAGTAGTTTTTTTCGAATCGCCGGGCCTGCTGGATCTCGTTCACGTAATCATTGACGATCTCCAACACCCGGAGCTTTTCTTCGACCTCGACCATCGTGACCAGCAGGGCGGCGGAAATCCCCACGGCAAAGAGAAAAACCAGCAGGAACCCTAGGTAGATCTGGAAACGCAGGCTGAAACGGCGCCGGGTCAGCAAGGCCTTTCGGGCCGATTCCGCGGCCTGTATTTCCTGGTAGGGCCCTCTGTGCCGGTCGTTGTCCTGCCCTTGCCTCTCCTCGCCATCCTTGGAATGCGTGGGATTCATGATCGACGTCTTTCGTGCAGGGGTTCGAAACGACCTTATGAGTCGGGATCGAAGTCTACGGTCGCACCCAGTGCATCGGCGGCTTTCGCGATCACCTGCCTCAGGTCGTCCGGTTGAAACGGTTTGGCAATGAAATCGAACGCGCCTTTTTCCATGGCCTCCCGGGCCAGGGCCATCATAGCATATCCGGTGATCATAATGACCTTGGTTCGAGGCGATTTCCGGACCACGTGCTCGAGGATCTGGATGCCGTCGATTTCATCCATTCGGATGTCCGTGACCACGATATCGAACGCCTTTTCGTCGAACCGCTTCAAAGCGGCGCCCGGATCCTCGAAGACCTCCACGTTGCAGCCGATTTTGGCCAGGGCCGGCTTCAAGCGCTTTCCCACGATCGGTTCATCGTCCAGAAGCAAAACGTCCAGTTGCTCGGCCATCTCTCCCTCCTGTTCATCGTGCGTTGATTTGCGGACCGGCACCGCTCAAGGATGACCGCCTTCGGGTCCTGTGTCAAAGACCCGGACTCCTTGAGTCCTGCCGAACGAACCTTATCGGAACGATTCCGCTGCCCGCCGAAAAATGTCGTTGATCACATGCACCTCGACATACCTCACGCCGGGGATTTCCCCTGCGACTTCCCGAATCGCTTTCGCCTTCTTCTGCTTCTCCCGCTTCAACGCCGCCGTCTCCACCACGAGGGTACCGCTGCGGGCCTGCACCCTGACATCGGAAAACCGCTTCAGCATGGATGCCCGGACCCTGGCAGCCAGCTCCAGGTCCTGCATGCAGTTGACGGAGTAAGTCATGGGAAAGAACCTGCGATACCCGACCGTGTCTTTGATGATGTCGACCGCCTCGCTTTGATCGATCTGGTCCAGGTTAATGACCAGATCGTAGAGCGAAGGGTCGGTTTCATCCAAACCGAAAGCGGCCATGGACCAGCGCCGACGCAATTTTTTTTGGCGAAGGATCTCCTTTTCCCCTGCTTCGGTCGGTTTACCCTTCTGATTGGGGGCCTTTTGTGCCTCTTTTTCAGGATCCGAGAGGACCCGCACCCTGAGCACGTGGGAAACGCCGCACACATAGAGGTGGGCGGCCAAACCCTGGCAGACCACATTGTCCTCCACGAGGCGGCCCAGCACGGCTTCCTGGATGTAGGCCAGACAGAGGCTCCGCAGCTTGCGGGACATGCCCAGGAACGAAGGGGGATCGTCCAGGGCCTTGACGAGCTTGGCTTCGGCGATCTGATGTCGCTCAGCGACCTCCTTCAGCAGCTCACGGCCCAGTTCGCTGTATCCCATGGCCCTGGCCGTTGCAGCAGCGATCTCCTGCCCTGTTTGATGATCGTCCGAAGAGATGATGATGACAGACATGACGTTTTCCCCTTTCTCGAAAGGACCCGGCTCGCTATTCCCGGCCATTCGGCATCACACGGAGATCGATGAGGCCGGCACACCGGGGTGGACCTCGATGTGGTTGACTCCTTCCACCTGCCGGCTCAATGTCCTGGCTTTGTCTTCCAACTTGTGCACCGTCCGGTGGTCGCTCCCGGTGTAGACCAGGACATTTCCATACTCGCACGCCACGCGAACCTCGGGATGGATTTCCACGAGGACCGCCTTTATGTGACTCGCCAGAGCGAGGTCATCGATTTTCTGCTGGGATCGGGCGGTGGTGGCAAACGGTTCCAGGAATGCCGCCCGGCAGATAAAGTCCACGGCGTCCGCCACGGTGAACTTGTGAATGTGGATCACCAGATCGTAGAGAGAGCTGTCCCAAGGATCCACCCCGTAGAGGCTCTGTGTCCACCTGCGCCGTTCCTGGTCATCCCGGAGGATCAGGGATCGTGCCTCTTGCTCGCCGCTCTTCTCCCGTTTCATCTCATCGATGACGCGGTCCTCCAAGTCCGCGATGATCCTCACCTTGAGCACGTGTGGCACCCCTTTGAGCAAGACATGTCCGGCGAGTCCATGGTAGACGACGTTGTCCGTTTGGACGGCCCGGGTCAGCGCGCTCTGGTAATACGCAAGGAACGCGTGCCTGGCATGGCCGAGACGCTCCAGGAGGGACGGCGCGTCGTGGATGGCCTTCACCATTTTCAGCTCGGGTATGTGGTAACGGTCGCTGGCATCGAGAATCACTTCGCGGCTCAGGCACTCGTACCCCAGCTCCTCGGCGACCTTCTCGGCCACCTCTCTCCCTTTGCTGTACGAGCCGCGTGATATGGTAATGATCGCCATAGTTGTCTCCTTCGCAGTCCAGGCCCTTTAGAACCCGTAAAACAGATAGATCGCTCCAATCATCACCAGGATGAAAACGACACTGATCAGCAACCCGGCCTTCATGAAGTCCGTGCTTCGATACCGACCGGGTCCCATGTAGAGGGCATTGACCTGATGGGTCGGGAGGAGGAACGAGTTGCTGGTAGCCAGGCCCACCACCAGAGCGGCCATGCGCGGATCCGCATGGGCGGCGACGGCCATGTTCACCACCAGGGGAACCAGGAGCACGGTCGCCCCGACGTTGGAAATGACCAGGGTGAACGCAGTGGAAAGCAGGCCGATGATCGTGAACAGGATCACCGGCTTGACCGCGCCCGTAGCTGCCAGAACGGCATGCGCGATCCAGGCGGCGGTACCGGTCTTTTCCGTGGCAATGCCCAGGGGGATTAATCCGCCCAGCAAAAAGATGGTGCGCCAGTCCACGGCGGAGTACGCTTCGTCGATGCTGAGAACGCGGGTGATGATCATCCCGAGGGCTCCCGTCATCAGGCTGACGGAGAGATGGATCTTGAAGACCATAATCATCACCAGCGACACGCTCAGCCAGAGGCCGGCCAAGGCGGCCTTTTCAGGACGGAGGGACTCCACGTCCACCGGCGTGTTGAACAGCAGCGAACCCTCTGCCTGGAGGAGTTGCAGCCGTTTCCACCTTCCATGAAGGAGGATGGCATCGCCTACACGGAGGGGCAGATCGTCGATTTGGGCCCGATAGACCTCCCCCTGTCGGTACACGGCCAATGGCGTGACCTGGAACCTTTCAGGAAGATCGATCTGTTTCAAGGTCTTCCCGCTCAGAGGGGATCGGGGAGCGACCACCGCTTCCACGAGGCCGGACGTTTGATCGACCAGATCGTCCTTGAACTCCTCGAGAACTTCCTTGAGCCGCATATCCTCTCTTTTCGCCATGCGCAGGACATCCCTTTTTCGTCCGACGACCGCCAGGCTCACATTGGATCGAATCACGGTGTCCGCCGCAGGCGAGAAGACCTTGAACTCCGGGGGCTCGACCATGGCCACGACGTTCACCAGGTAGCGCCTCCTCAAGTCCTCGACTCGAACCGGGTCCCGGTAGTGCGTGAAGTCCTTGGGCGTCTCGAGCTCGTAGGCCTCCCCGATCTCCTGCAACGACTTGTCATCGTTGGGATTCGGTGTCTTCTCCTCCGCGTCCTTTGTCCCCTGCGGGAGAATGAAGCGCCCGAAGAGCACGAAGCAGAGAATGCCTCCAGTCACCAGGGCAAGTCCGACGGGAGTGACGTCGAACAGGCCGAATGGCTGAAGATCGAACGGGGCGATGAGGTCGTTCAGGAGAATCAGGGGGCTCGATCCGACGAGCGTCACGGTCCCTCCCAGGATGGCGCTGAAGCCGATGGGCATCAGGAGTCTGCTGATGGAAATCTTCAGGGTCTTGCTGATGCGCTGGATGGCCGGTAGAAAAAGGGCCGCCGCACCGATGTTCTGCATGAAGCTGGAGATGATAGCAATGGCGAAGGAAATGGCGATGACGATCCGCGACGGGCTCTTGCCCGCGATTTTCAGGATCGGTGCAACCAGGTTGTTGATCAATCCCGTCCTGTCGAGCCCCGCGCCGATGATGATCACCGCAATGATGGAGATCACCGCATTGCTGCTCAAACCGACAAAGGCCTCCTTGGGGTCCACCAGGTGCAGCAGAGGGAGGGAGACCATCATGAGAATGGCGACGACATCGACACGCACCCACTCGACAACAAAGAGGAACACCGCCACACCGATCATGAACATCACCAGGATCATCTCAGGATTCAATGGCTGCATCGATTCTTGCTCCGTTAGGATCTTTGGGGGTCGACCGAGCTGTCCTTCGCGCCGGGATCCGTCTCCTTTGCCTTGCCTGTAACCTCGAGCAGAGGGCATTCAAGAGAATCGCTGACTCTTTCGATCCAGTGACGTCTCCTCTGGCGCGCCCCGTGCGGCAACATCTCATGGCTTCCCCAGATCACCGCATGAAAAGGCGGGCGCTCGGCGAGGAACTTGAACAGCTCCTGGGCCGGATCCCCGATTCGCAACGCGACGCTCACGGGGATCCCGTTCTCCAAGAACCCCGATGAAAGCTCGCCGAGGGCCTTCCCGATCCGGGCTTCGAGGAGTCGGATGGAGTTCCTCTTGGTTCCCAGGAAGGCTCGATCCGCAAACGCCATCTCTACGAGCATCAGCAAGGCCACCTCGGAGTCCATACGGTGGGCCAGCTCTTGAGCGTAGGAAAGCGCCCGCCGGGAAACCTCCTCGTTCTCGAAAATGACCAGTATCCTTTGAAACATGACTCCAGTCATCCTTCCGGGGTCGAATCCAAGGCAAGACGCGTGCCGTTTCTTTATTGAGGCACAATCGTCTGTTTTTACATAAGAATACGGATCGACTGGAGGGCACGCGGAGAGGATCGTTCTGTTGCAGGATACAACGGGATCGGGGACCCTGCCAGGCGGGCACGTCAGGACGGGCAGGGAAGGTTTTGTTGCGTGAAGGAACGGGCGTGTTGCAAGTTGAAACGGGTCAATCCAGGCCGTACCTCTTCATCTTGCGCCACAGGGTGGCTCGATCAATGCCCAGGATCTCCGCCGCCCGAGTGCGCACCCCACCCGTAATTTGAAGAATGTGGCGGATGTAGTCCTTTTCCAGCTCTTCAAGGTTCAGGTGTTTCCCGTCCGGACGCTGAAAGGAGTAGATCGCCACCTCGGACAAATCGGAGGGCAGGTCGCTCACCTGGATGACATCGCCCCGGCACATGGCGACCGCCCGCTCGAGGATGTTCTCGAGCTCCCGGACATTCCCGGGGAAGGCATAGTGTTCCAGGAGGGTCATGGCATCCGGTGAGACCGCCTTGATCCGTCGACGGGTAGATCGGCTGATCTTGTGCAGAATGTGGTACGCCAGGAGCGGAATATCCTGACGCCGCTCGGCCAGGCGCGGGAGGGTCAAGTGGATGACATTGAGTCTGAAGTAGAGATCCTGACGGAAGATCTTTTCGCGGACTGCGGTCTTGAGGTCCTTGGCCGTTGCCGCAATGAACCTCACATTCAGAGAAACGGATCGTGTCGCACCCAGAGGGGTTACCTCCCTCTCTTGAATCACCCTCAGGAGCTTGACCTGCATGGACGGGGGCATGTCTCCGATCTCGTCCAGGAAAAGGGTGCCCCCGTTCGCCGTCACCAAGAGGCCCGGTTTTCGGCTGTGTGCACCTGTGAACGCCTCTTTTTCGTGGCCGAAGAGCTCATTGGCGATGAGGTCTTCGGGGAACGCCCCGCAGTTGAATGCCACAAAAGGGCCCTGATGTCGGGCGCTGTGGGCGTGTATGGCCCGGGCGGCAAGCTCCTTGCCCGTACCGGAATCGCCTGTGATCAGCACGTTGCATTCGGTGGGAGCGATCTGACGGATCAACTCGTCAACCTGGACCATCTTGGGGCTACGACCGATGATCACCGGACCCGGTCGGCCGGGCGTTTTGGCTTGCTCCTGCCGGATACACTCGTCCCTCAGGGATTTCTCTTCCAGGGCCGTCTTGACCAGATCTCGGATCCTGTCGGGCGTGAAGGGCTTTTCGAGGTAATGGTACGCCCCGGACTTGGTGGCCTCGACAGCGCCGTCCAGGGAGGCGTACCCCGTGATGAGAATAACCGCGACGCCGGGGACGAGCCTGTTCATGCGCTCGAGGAGCGCCAAACCATCCATTTGCGGCATTTTGACGTCGCTGATCACGAGGTCGCAGGGCTCTTGCTCGAGTCGTTCGAGCGCCCGGAACGGGCTGGTAAAAGTCGATACCCTGTAGCCGTCCTTCTCCAGGATACGTCGCAGATTCTTCAGGGCCAGGGAATCGTCGTCAATGACGACGATCCGCTGTGAAGCGTGTGCCGGGTTTTCCGGGGGGCCGGGTTTTTTCAAACGACTCAATCCTCAATTGTTGCGTTCTTGAAGGTCCAGGTCGGGTATCGCGTTCAGGAAGGGAACACGGTACGGATATCGAGGCCCTTCAATGGTTTGGACTTCACTGCAATGGTAGTGAATCATCATAGGGGAAGAAGACGCGCATTGTAAAGTGTGGGGTCGAGAGGACGGCCGGGAGATCTTGATCTTGGCTGAGCGTTCACCGGGTCCAACCACTCCGGCCTATTCAGGTAAAAAAAGGCCTCTCGCGCATTCCTCACCCGCCTGCGGCAGGCCGGCGTCCTCTGTTACGGGCGACGCAAAACCCGTTCGAGACATGTTGAGGAGAGGAAGTCTGCGATGCTCCTGATGGGAATCGATTGCCAATTGACGTCCGAGATCCCTTCCCATAGAATTCTTCATGACACCTATCCCTGAGAAGAGAAAATGAGGACATCGATCAAGCATCCATCTTCTTTTGAAAAGGGCGCATTCTCGCGCCTGAAGAAGGGGGTCACCATCGCAGCGGTCCTATTCGCAGTCCTTGCCGGAATCCATGGGGCCCGGGCCGATGATGTCACAGCCCTCCATTTTGAAACCGAGGCATCCTACACACTGGGGCCGGGTGATTCGGAACCGTTGGCCCGCAAGCTGGCTCTGTTCCGTGCCGGGCGCAAGGCGGCCTATCAAGCGGCCGAGCGCTTCGAGGCCAACCAATGGATTCAATTCCAAAACAAGGACCGATGTGAGCTGGTCTCCCTGGTAGCGGACCGTTTGGCGTCCGAAGTGCTTCGGGACCACTGGGAGAGGGGGGGCAAGGCCTCGATTTACACGGTTCGAATTCGAGCTGTGGTCTGGTTGTCCGATTTCATAGAGGCCCAACTGGAAATTCTCGGATTTCGCCGGCAAGAAGCCACCGCGGGGTACCGCGATGAAATGTCTCCGCCCCTCCCCGTCCCTTTCCGCCCCGGTCTGAGTCTGGCCAAAGCCTACTGGTTGATCCGGAATAACGAACTTCGTATCGCCATCATTTACCTGGATCGATTGACCCAACGATACCCGAACTGGGGGGAAGCTTACGAAGCCAAAGCCGAGGCCCTCGGCCTCGAAAACCAGCCCGACGCCATGCGAAAGGCATTGCAGCGGGCTTGTGAGCTCGGCGCCCCAAAGGCCTGCGCCCGACTCGATTCACTCGAGTCGAACTAGTGCGGCAGGTCACCTGAAAACTTTCCTGTAGAGTCGCCTTACATTGTTCGTGAAACGGGTTCCCCCCCGGCATGGCTTCTTCTGCACCTCCATGGCTCTTGACTTCGGACGGGATGTCGTGAGAGGGTCCACGCCCGCGGTCTCGAAACGGTTCATCGTGAAAAACCCGATTTGCTCGTAGGATTCGAGGGTCCCGCACGACCTCCGCAGATGCACGGGCTGCGGCAAGGGTTCATGAGATGAATCGCCACCGGGCAGACACGTTCAAAGCGTAAACCCGGACGCTTTCATGGGGTATGAAATGCGCCAGGATCGTTCCTCGGGCCATTCGAAAGACGAAAGGGCGTTTGGATGAAGGTTTTTTATAAAGTTTATCTTTTTTTAATCGTGGTACTGGTCCTGATATTGGCGGGTGCTGGATGGATCAGCTATCACCGCGAGGTCTCCCTTTTCAATTACGACATGGAAAAGGACGCGATTTTTGTCGGAGAAGCGATGTCAGGGCTGATTGAGCACGCCTTACGGGAATCAGGCAGGGATATGGCGCTCAAGCTCATCCGCGATGCCAATTCAAGGGAACACAGCATCCATATTCGATGGGTTGACCTGGATCCCTCAGCGACCGCCCCGTATGCACCAACAGTTCCTCTGAAGGAGATCGAAGGGGTTCGCCAGGGGAAATCCACATCGGTCACCATGGGTAAGAGCGGCAGCGGAGTGTATCGTTTCACTTATGTTCCCATTATGATGGATACCTTTTCCCCTTCCGCCATTGAACTTTCCGAATCCTTGTCCGTGTTGAAAACATACATTCATAATTCCGTGCTTCATTTGATTGCCATGACGGTTTTGTTGCTTCTCGCCTCCGGCGCACTCCTCTGGTTTCAATTCCAGAGATGGATTCACCAGCCGCTCGTTCAGTTTATCGACAAGTCTCGTCGAATCGGACAGGGAGATCTCACCCCCGATCTGGTGGTGAACAGCCGGGATGAATTCGCCGAGCTCGGAAACACGCTCAATTCGATGTGCAGGGAACTCCATGACAGCTGGGAAGCGTTTCGAATGGAAAACGAGCGCAGGATTGAAGCGATTGAGCAGTTACGTCACACGGAGCGCCTCGCTACACTGGGCAGACTTTCCGCAGGAATGGCACATGAATTCGGAACCCCTTTGAATGTGATCTCCGGACGGTCCAAACTCATCCGTTCCGGGGAGCTTGAGACGGTTGAAGTCATTGAATCCGCGCGTATTATTGAGGAACAAGCGGGAAAAATCACAGAAATCATGCAAAGCCTTCTGGACTTCGCCAGGCGTAGAAAACCCAATCGGTCCTCACAAGACATGGAGGCGGTGGTTCACCGGGTGATCGAAATGCTTGCGCCGATGGCCAGCAAGGCAAAGGTTGTCTTTCAGGTCATCAAGCAACAGAGCATTCCGTTGATCTCCGTTGATCCGCTGCAGATTCAACAGGTGCTCACCAATCTTGTGATCAACGGAATCCAGGCCATGGCCGACGGAGGGCGGCTGGAAGTGGAGCTGGAAATTCTAAGCAAACGACATCCCGAGAAAAAGGACAGGACTGGAGACTATCTGGCGATCAGCATCAGAGATGAGGGAAGAGGAATCCCACCGGGGGACCTCGAGCATATTTTCGAACCTTTCTTTTCAACCAAAGACGTGGGGAAAGGGACCGGTCTCGGGCTTTCCATCGTTTACGGGATCGTTCGGGAGCATGGCGGATGGATCGAGGTGGAGAGCACGCAGGGCAAGGGCGCGTGCTTCAGGGTCTATCTGCCTGTCGAGGAGTCGAGATGAAAGGGAATGTTCTGATCGTTGATGATGATCAAGCGATGTGCGAAATGCTCGATTTCGACCTGAAACGCAGGGGCTTTCGAGTCACATGGCACACCATGGCGGAAAGCGCATTTTCAGACCTGAAGGAGTCCGATTTCGATGTCGTCCTTGCGGATATCCATCTTCCAGGCATGACCGGCATTGAATTGTGCGAAAGGATCTCCGCGAACCGCCCCGATATCCCGGTGATCGCTATCACCGGGTTCGGGAGCCTTGAAACGGCGATTGCATCGATCCGGGCGGGTGCCTACGATTTTGTGACCAAGCCCATGGACACGGATCTTCTCGAGGTTGCGCTGAATCGCGCCGTCTCCCATCGAGCATTGCAGGAAAAAGTCAAGGTATTGAGCCGGGAGAACGCAAGAACGCAACCGTTTGACGAGCTCATCGGGGACAGCCTGCCCATGCAAAAGCTGTTTTCCCAAATGACCCACGTCGCGGATACCGACATTTCCATTCTGCTTCTGGGGGAGAGCGGAACCGGGAAGGAACTCGTTGCGCAAACCCTGCACAAACACAGCAAACGTCATCAGGCCCCGTTCATTCCCCTCAATTGCTCGGCGCTGCCGGAAACGCTGTTGGAAAGCGAACTTTTCGGGCACAAGAAAGGGGCGTTCACCGATGCAACAACCGACCGCAAAGGGCTCTTTCAGGAGGCCCAGGGCGGTACGCTCTTTCTGGACGAGGTCGGGGAGATCCCGATCAGGCTTCAACCCAAGCTGCTTCGGGCCCTGGAAGAACACTCCATTCGACCTGTGGGCGGGAATTCGGAAATTCCCGTGGATGTGCGGATTCTAGCCGCTACAAACCGAGATCTTGAATCCGCTGTTGAAGAAGGGTGCTTTCGGGAAGATCTATACTATCGTCTCAATGTCATGCAGATCGAGGTGCCTCCCTTACGATCGCGTGGAACGGATGTCCTGTTGCTGGCGGATGTGTTCATCCAGCAGTTCGCTCGGCGTTTCAATAGACAGGTGACAGGAATCTCCGACAATGCGGCGCAGAGGCTTCTGGATTACGTCTGGCACGGCAATGTACGCGAATTGCGAAACGCCATGGAACGGGCCGTGGCCTTGACCCGCTTTGAAAAAATCGCTGTGGATGATCTTCCCCAAAAAATCCAGGCCTATCAAAGCGGACATATTTTCATCGGCTCCCATGACCCTGCTGAGCTGCTCCCCATGGAAGAGGTCGAACGTCGGTACATTTTCCATGTTCTCAAGGTCGTTGGTGACAACCGCACGTCAGCGGCTCGAATTTTAAAACTGGATCGCAAAACGCTGTACAGAAAACTCCAGCAATACGGCGCTGCCAAAGAGTAAAGCCCTTTTCGCTTCCTGTGAAATCAATCCCACCGAAGGCCGTGTCTTCCCACCGGGGCATTTTGCCACGATGGGGCGAAACTCCCCACCCAGACACTACATAACATATTGAATTTACTATATTATATCTGGCACGGTTCTTGGTATAGGACTATGCACCAAGCGGACGAGAAGCATGGTGCCCTGGGAAAGGAGGATCCGATGAAAGAAAGAAAAAAGATCACGCACCAATGGAAAACGTGGAAAAAGGCACCGGACAGGCGGGTGAATATTGATGGCGTCGCAAAAAGCAGAGACCTAGAGATTTGCCCCTAACGATTCCAATGAATTAAGAGCATCCAACAGGCGGTCGAGCAGTTTTTTACGAGACCGTCAATATTTTTATGTGTCATGTGGAGAGAACCCATGAAAAAGAAAGAGCAAACGCGAGTCCTCTTGGAAAAAGCAGATTCAACGCCTGAGAACGATGGACCGTATCGCGTTCTGCTGGCCGAGGACGATTTTGAAATGAGGGCGTTGCTGTCGATGGCCTTGCGGAAATCCGGTTATGCCGTGGTTGAGTGCTCGGATGGGATCGGAATGTTGACACATCTGGCCGCCTTTCTTCTGCCGGATGAATTCGCGAACGACCCGGTGGACCTGATCATCTCCGATATCCGCATGCCCGGAGTCACAGGTATGGAGGTACTGGAAGGAAAACCTGAAAAACGGGATTTTCCGCCCATGATTCTCATCACGGCGTTCGGAGACGAGGAAACCCATGCATTGGCGGAGCGATTCGGCGCCGCGGCAATGTTTGACAAACCTTTTGATGTGGATGTGCTCCTGGAAAAGGTGAGAGACGTGCTCTCTGGGACACGCTCCCATGTGCGCAGTGAAGAAGAAAAAAGGGACCAACCTTAAGAAAGAAGGAAAATCGCCATGAAAAAGAATAATCAAAAAATACGATACAATCCTCTCTCACCCCCGTGGCTCCGATGGTCCATGATTGCGGTGTGGTTCTCCGCCGTACTTCTTTTGCCCATGGCTTCACAGGCGAAGGACGGCGGGATTGAAAATCTGAGGCAGACCAGCAAGGCCTTCGCTGATGTGGCCAAGGAAGTTTCACCCGCGGTCGTGTTTATTCAGATCGAAAAGACCGTACAGCAACCCGAAGTTCAATTTTTTTCACCCTTCGGCCCCGGAACCCCGTTCGGGGATGAATTCCTCAGACACTTTTTCGGGACGCCCGGCCCGGGGAATTCCCCACAACCCCACCCATCGCCGCAACAACGAATTGTCGGACAGGGATCGGGTTTCATTATTTCCAAGGATGGCTACATCCTGACGAACAATCATGTCGTCGGGGATGCAGATAAGGTCACCGTAAAGCTGCTCGATGGTCGCGAGTTCACGGCCAAAACGATCGGCGCGGACCCACATTCCGATGTCGCGGTCATCAAGATCGACGCGGACGATTTGCCCGTGCTCGAACTGGGGGATTCCGATGCTATTGAAGTGGGCGAATGGGTCGTGGCCATCGGAAATCCCTTCGGTCTTTCCCATACCTTGACCGTCGGTGTGGTCAGCGCCAAGGGACGCAGCAGCATCGGGATTGCGGATTATGAAAATTTCATTCAGACGGATGCCGCCATTAATCCGGGAAACTCCGGGGGTCCCCTCGTGGACCTGGACGGCAAGGTCGTGGGCATGAATACCGCAATTTTCAGCCAAAGCGGCGGATATATGGGGATCGGTTTCGCCATCCCCATCAATATGGCCAAGTCGATCAAGGACCAATTGATTCAAACCGGAAGCGTCGTTCGCGGATATCTGGGTATTGTCATTCAGGATCTGACCCCGGAACTGGCGAAATCGTTCGGAATGAAGGACCAGAAAGGAATTCTGGTTGCACAGGTATCCGAAGACTCTCCGGCTGAAAAAGCAGGCATGAAGCAAGGCGACGTGATCGTTGAATTCAATGGAAAACCCGTTGATCAGGTGGGGCCTTTCCGCAATGAAGTAGCCCTTAAGGCCCCGGGATCAAAAGAGAACATCACGGTTTTGCGCAATGGAGAACGGACGGTATTATCCGTCACCATCGGCCAGCTGACGGACAAGGAAGGCGCTGTGGCAGAAGGTCCTCACAATCTTGAAAAACTCGGAATGACCGTTCAGAACCTCACTCCGGAACTGGCCCGCCAATTGGGGCTCGATGGGAAAAAGGGAGTCGTTGTAACCGGTGTGGCGCAGGGGTCGGTGGCGGCCCTCGCGAATATCAAACCCGGTGGGATGATTCTGGAAGTGAATCGCCAGCCGATTGAAAATACCGAGGAGTTGAAAAAGGCCATCGCGGAGGCTCCTGAAGACAGCCCTGTGCTGCTGTTGGTTCTGGAAGGCGAGTATGCACGGTACGTGGCGTTGCAAACCGAGTAATCGTTTAAATGAAGTCCACTTCAAAGGCGGGGGTGGCGAAAGCGGCCACCCCCGCGCATGCCGGAAGGTCAGGAGCTGCGGACAAGCGCCTGTTTGAGGCCAACCTAATGCCCAAGAGGTTCGAAAAAAGGGATTGGGAAACTCAGAAACCAGCCTGTGTCGTTAACACCGGAATGAAGGATGAAACATTTTCTGAAAAAGGGGTAGCATAGACCCTGCTCTGCCCAAGACCGTGAGGATCTTCCGGATCAGGAGGAAGGCAAGGGAAAACAGAAATGAGTGCACAGACCCTTTTGAATCTCTCCGCACCAAGCTTGAGGAATCTCAAATGGTGATGGAGTCGCAGAGAGCCTGTACCCAAGAGATTTGCCCCTTGTAATTCCAACAACTGGTATCGTAGCCAACAGCGGTCGAACAGTTTTCTGTGAGACCGCAAACGATAAGGCCCTTGCTAACATGAATATCGCTCGCTAACCCTGCAGTCCCGCTGAAAGCGGGACAGGGAATGCGCGAGTGAAGCATTATCAGGCCCGGCACGCCATGCGCGTGGTCTCCGCAATGCAGCTTCCCACGTTCTGGACCAGGCTCTTGAACGTCTCGGAGAGCCTGTCGTACTCGTCGTACAACACCTCCCCGTCCAGGCGCTCCACTCCTAGATCGTCGCAGTCCACCACGGAGGCGCTTCGAGGTTCGTGACCGATGTCCAGAAAGGGGACGTTCCCGAAGACATCCCGGTGATTCAGGGCGCACAGGGGCAGGTACCCGTTGGCCGTGTTGCTCACGACCCAGGTCTCGCCGCGTGAAATGCTGTAAACACCCTCGTATAGCGCCTCCTCGTCCATGAGCGGCGTTTCGCTTTCTAACATGCGGTTAGCTTCGTTGCGGTTCACCAGCATGCCCACGGTCCGGTCCGTGATCTTGAAGAGCCGGCTGGTCAGGCTCAGCAGGACCCCTTTGAACCGGGGACTGAGGGTGGCGTACTCCCCGGAGAGCCGAAGGGTATCCAGCAGGCCCAAGTGGACCTCGCCCACGGCCGTGGCCGTAGCCGTCCTGCGATTCACCCCGTGCAGAAGGGAGAGCAGGGTCCCGATGAAGCACCCCTCCCCGAGACGGGCCACGCGCACCGAACCCTGCGGCGTCTCCTTGGTGATATCCACCTCTCCTTCCAGAATCACCCAGATCCAGTTTCCGAACGTGCCTTCCTTGACAATCTTGTGCCCGTCCGGAAACCGCTCCTCCTGAACCACATACATGTAATCGGGAAGCGGGCCCTTGACCACGGGAATGTCCCGCATGTTGCCGTAACCGAAACCGTCCAGCGGGTCTTCGTCAGGGGGACCGATTCGTTGAATTCTTCCCTCATCGACCATGCGAAGGGCGTCGAGCACGATCTGCATTCGGCTGCCCCGGACGGTCCTGCCGACCTGGACCCGGCCGTCCCGATACTCGAAATGCCCCTGGGTCCAGCCAAAGAGGTTGTAGATCGCGTCGAGGCCCTGCGACCCGTCGCACGTGGCATGGACCGGCTCCCCTTCCACGAAGTAGATGTACCCCGGGCTCGCGTGATACTGCGTGGTCAACCGAAGGGTGCCGGTACTCCCGTTTCCTCCCAGGATTTGAAGCACCTCGGCAAGGTCAATGAAACCCAGGTCCCCGGCCAATGATTTTGTGTAATCCATGGTCTTACGTATCCCTCACTTATCTGTTCTGAGGTTCCAGCCGGAACTCGGATAGCGAAGAAGGGCTCTGTGCACTCCGGATGGAGATGAAGCGACGGCGATTCCGCCGCACTCCCTTCCTACCTGTTCAACCTGTCGTCCTTTTCATCGGCACGTTTGCTCCGAAGCTTTAGACCGGATGAAACAGGAACAAGGAAAAGACAGCCGCCTTACATACAAAGGGCACATTCGGGGGAGCCCTTCACGGTCAGAACGTTTGAGCATGAAAATGACCTTTCAGGATATCAGGCATACAATCCTGACAAAATCTTCTCCGGCGTAATGGGCAAATCCTTGACCCTCACACCCACGGCGTCATAAACGGCATTGGCAATGGCCGAGGCCACACAGACCATGCTCCCTTCTCCGATTCCCTTTGCCCCGAAAGGCCCTGTGGGCTCATGGGACTCCACGATGATGGAATCGAGCTTGGGTACGTCGAGTGAACCCGGCAAGCGGTAATCCGTAAAATTTCCGTTGAGGATTTGCCCATTTTCGGTGATCAGGCCTTCGGTCAGGGCCCACCCCATTCCCATCACCCCTCCGCCGGTAATCTGCCCTTCGACGAAGTCAGGGTTGATGGCCTTGCCCACGTCAAACGCCCCAGTAAGCCTGGTGACACGAACCTGTCCTGTCTCCGTATCGACTTCGACCTCGGCGAAATTGGCTCCATAGTACCCGGGCATGGCGGGAGCCACCCCGGAAAACGTCTCAACGATCTGCTCGCACAAGGACATGTCCGTGATCTGGGTCTTTCGCATGAGATCCGCCACGGAGATCCCTTTATCGGGGTCCTCTCTGTCGTAGATGTGGCTGCTTCGGATCTCCAGACGCTCCGTGGATACTTCGAGCTCCTTGGAGGCAAATTCAAGGAGTCTCTTTCTGGCCTTTTCCGACGCCTTTTGGACGGCATTGCCGCCGCAGTAAGTCTGTCGGCTGCCATGGGTCCCACCGTCAAGGGGTGTCACAGCCGTATCCGTAGCGGAAAGAACGATCTTGTCCAGTTCTATACCAAGGACCTCCGATGCAATCTGAGCAAGGACGGTTCGGTTTCCCTGACCTTCGTCTGCGGCCGCGGTCATCAGATTGACCGTCCCATCCGCGTTGATCACGACCGTGGCGGATGCGGGATCAGGCAGGGCCCCTGAAGCGCCGGTCCCGTGGAGCAGCACGGCCATTCCCCGCCCCCTCTTTATGGGGCCGCTTTCTGCCCCGGATAACGGCTTCTCTCTCCACCCGAAGACCCTTGCCCCTTTCTCAAGGCATTCCTCAAGACCGTTGCTTCGAATCTCATCATTGAAGACGGGATCGATTTCCCCGAGACGCCGGTAGTTCCTGATCCTGAACTCAACCGGGTCCATTCCGAGCCTTTCGGCGATCATGTCCATCTGGCATTCCTGGGCGAAATTCATCTGGGGATTTCCATAACCGCGAAACGCCCCGCAGGGGGAAGTGTTGGTATAAACGGCGGTGGCCTGAAAATCCACATGGGGGATGGCGTAGAGACCCACGCCCGTTGAGAGGCAGTCGGCGATCACCCCGATGTAATGCGTTCCATAAGCACCCACATCCGCCAGGATCCGGATCTCGTTCGCGACCAGTCTCCCATCCTCCTTCACGCCTGTTTTGAGATCGATGGTCATGGGGTGCCGGGCCTCCGTGGCAATGAAATCTTCCGTGCGGGTGAAGCACATCTTCACAGGCCTTCCGGCCTTTCTCGAGAGCCAGCAGCACATGGGCTCCAGCCCGTAAATGAGCCCGCACCGGCCGCCGAAAGCACCGCCTGTGAACGGCTTGATCACTCGAACCCGGTTCATGGGAAGATCCATAAGGCCTGCAAGGTACATCTGGCTCCAGTGGGGGAGCTGAGTGGAGGTATAGACCGTTAGCTTTCCATCGAAGGCGTAATCCGCAAGGCACGAACCAATGGGCTCCAGGGGAGCGTGCTTCTGCTTGGAGGTGTGGAAGCGGTTTTCAAAAATATGATCCGCATCCTGGAACCCTTTTTCAATGTTCCCAAACTGCTTGGCGGCACGAAAAACGATATTGCCCTTTTCATGAATAAAAATGCCGTTTTCCTTCAACGCCTCAAAGGGGTCGAAGAGAGGGGGCAATGGGTCGTACGTCACACGAATCCGTGACACGGCCTCTTCTGCGGTCTCCTCATCTTCCGCTGCAACGGCCAGAATCGGATCCCCGATAAAACGGACCACGTCGTCCAGGAGATACATCTGCTTTTGCTTCTCTGCCGACCTCAAAAAGAACCAGTACTGGACAACCTTAGGGACCTCCTTGATCGTGGCGATGGCCTTGACTCCGGGCATGCGCAGGGCCTCGGTTGCATCGATGCCCGTCACCCTTGCATGGGCTCGAGGGCTGCGAAGGAGTTTCGCATGAAGCATTCCGTCCATTTTTATATCGGGACCGTACTGTGCTCTGCCTGTAACCTTTTCCACGGAGTCGATCCTGGGAAAGCTCTTCCCGACCGCAAAGCCCGCATGATCCATGGGTACGCTCCTTTTTTCTCAAAGGGTCCTGACCGTCTCACCGATTTTCCCCTCCGGAACGGGACTCAGCTTGTCGGGGCCCGGGACCCTAGAGATCGGTCATGCCCGATACGTCGAACAGGGGATCCCCCTTACTCGGAAAAACGGTTTTTGGGAAAAGGGATTGCAAAATGGTAGCATAAAAGGAAAAAGGGGCCAGCCTTTTATGCTGACCCCTTGCGGTTTCTGGCGCGCCCAGCAGGATTCGAACCTGCGACCTACGGATTCGTAGTCCGTCACTCTATCCAACTGAGCTATGGGCGCATGAGATGGGAAGCCCCCATGCGGATGCAGTCTGGCTTCCAATAAAATGGTCCTTAGCAGACTTTTCCCCCCGTGACAAGCCCTCAATGCCGGCCGGCTCTCAAGGGCTGTTCATGGACCGGTACGCGTCGATGAAGTCTTCCAGGCAAACCTGGACGCCCTTTCGAACGTCCTCGAGATATCCGCTCTTCCCGAGAAGTGCCCGGCTCCACGTGGTGGCGAACACGTCTTCCTCCTCCGGGGCCCGGGTCAGGTTCACCTTCTGCTTGAGCTCAATGCTGAGGTTGAACACGAAGACCCTCTCCTCCACGAACTCCCGCCTTATGACATGGGCGTAGAGGTACAACCAGGGGCTTCCCGGGGCCTCCTGCCAGGCATCTTCCGAAAGAACCGGGACTCCGGCCGCTCCAAGGGTTTCCACGGCCATCTTGTGGATCTCGTTGCGCGTGAGCCCCTCCTCCTCGATTTCCAGGCGAAGGTCCTCCACCACCACGTAGACCCCTTCCAGGCCCCGCAGGGTCTGTCGTGTGCGCTCATTGTCCACGGATTCCGCGGGTGCAACCCCCAGGCTCAGGCAGAAGAATGCCAAGGCAATCACGACAAGAGCGGAACGCTTCAAGAAATGTAATGGGATGGCGTGTTGTGTCATGGTGCTCCTTTGGGTTTGCAGAGGCAAAGGGTTTTTCCGACTGCATCAGGGTTTCAGTTTGCCAGGAGCAGGCCTTCAACGTATACTTCCGCCAGAAATCGAGGTCCTCGGACCTTCCGGAGAAAACATGCAGCCTCTCCTTTACCTCAGATGGTGGCAAAGCGCAGGCTGGGCCCTGGTCGGGCTCGTAACGGTGCTCTCCCTCGTCCCCTCTCCGCCTGAAACGCTCTCGTTCCAGGGTGGGGACAAGGTGCTCCATCTCGCCGCTTACACCGGGCTCACGCTCTGGTTCGGGGCTATCTACCTCCCTGGACAACGCCGGTACCGCATGGGGGCTTTTCTGATCCTGATGGGCCTGATCCTTGAGCTGGCTCAAGGCGTCATCGGGTACCGAAGCCTTCAAGGCCTGGACATGATCGCGAATACCCTTGGGGTCGGCCTGGGCTTGCTTCTTTCGCGCACACGCCTGTCCCGGGCCTTTGTCTTCGCAGAGACCCGAATCCTGGGGCATGCCCGGGGTTGACCCTGCACCCGAATCATGCCTTCTCCCCACCGCTTCGAATCCTCTCGATGATCGCCGAGGTGGATCGTCCCGGGACAAGGGCGATTCGTCGAACCTCCCCTCCGGCGCTTCGCACCTCGTCCCCTCCTACGATGTCTTCCTCGCGCCAGTCGCCCCCTTTGACCAGGACATCGGGGCGCAATGTCTGAATCACCCGCAACGGATCGTCCTCGTCAAACAGGACTACTGCATCCACAAAGTCCAGAGCGGCGAGCATCTCCGCCCGGTCGTCCTCGGGAACGACCGGGCGACCGGCTCCCTTGATCGCCTGGACCGACCGATCGCTGTTCACCCCGACGACCAGGTAATCGCCCAGGGCACGGGCTGCGCACAGGTACCGCGCGTGCCCCGGGTGAAGAATATCAAAGCAGCCGTTCGTAAAAACCACCCGGCGGCCGGAGGCCTGGAGCCGCTCGATCTCGCCGCGAAGCGCGTCAAGAAGCCGAATCTTGGCTCTGTAATGTTCCATGTTTCACCTCCGTCTCGTTCGAGTGGACCGGGGCCCTGGCCAGCACCAGGCAGAAGACCCGTCGAGCCCCTGCCCTTAGAAGCGCCCTGCTGCAGGCATCCAGGGTGCTCCCGGTGGTCGAAACGTCGTCCACGAGCACAATATCCCGTTCCTTCACTCCCCCGGGATCGGTCACGGCAAAGGCCGCCCGCACATTCGTCCGCCGCGCATCCCTGCCTAGCGCCGCCTGGGAAGGCGTATCCCGCACCCTGCGGAGGGAAAGGAAATCAACGGGCAATCCCTTCTCCTTTGCCACGTGCCGGGCCAGGAGCAGGCTCTGGTTGAACCCCCGTTCCCGCAACCGGCGCGGGTAGAGGGGAACGGGCATCACCACGGCGCGCAGGTCGTCGGGAAGCCATTGACGGGCAAGCCCGCCGAGCCAGGGCCCCAGGATGTCGGCCAACCGGGCCTTTCCGGCATACTTGAACCGGTGAATGACCTGAAGCAGAGGTCCGTGATACACAAACCGGGCCCGGCAAACCTCATAGGCAGGCGGCTTGCGCAGGCAAGTCTCGCAAAGCCGGTCCTCCGGCGGCCCCGTGATCAAGGGCACGCCGCATTGGACGCAGATCGGGGACTTCACCTCGCGGAACTCGGAGCGGCACGCCGCACAGACCCCGTAACCGTCCTCCGGCGCGAGGAACCGGTCGCAAGCCGCACACCTCGGCGGAAACAGAAAATCAATCCACGTCTGCCATGCCGGCATCCTTTGCCTGCCTTACGAACTCCTCGTGGGAGCACTCGCGGTTGATCCCGGGACACGCATCCATGGCCTCGGACCATGCGTCACGGTCCCGGACCAGTGCAGGGTAGAACGGCCACAAGGCGCACTGCCTCGGCTTGACCGCATGGATACGACAGCCCCGGCCCTCCTCGAAGAACAGGCAGGCGCCGTCGTCTCCCGAGCGGATGGAGATGCGGCCGTTTCGCCGCTCGCAGCAGGATCGAAGAAACGCCTCCGTCGTCATCCCCAGGTAGGCGGCGATCTTCTTGCGCTCTTCAGCATCCACGGTGATGCCTCCCACGCCGCGGCAGCACTGACCGCACATCTGGCAGGAAAATGCCTTTACCCGCGCGTCCCCGGTCGCTTCGCCCTTGCGCATTCGCTCGCCCCTGCTTCCAGCCCTTCTCCCTCACACGGCCCGCGCCCGTTCGGCACGGCGCCGTTTTCGAGCAGAGCATTCAAGTCCCAGCCCACGGGCAGCCGGACCCTCCGTTCTTCCCGCTTGCGGCGGTATACGAGGTAGCCGTTTTCCAGACCAAAAAGAAACAGCCTGCGGGTCACATCCACATCCGCCCGGCAGTAGGAGGTCAGGCTCTCCATGTCCCCCTCGCGGAACCACGCCACGGCCTGAAGCCCATCGGCCGTTTTTCCCTGCTGCAGCGTTTCCCGGGCCAAGTGGTCCAACCCCAGGCGAAATCCCAGCCGCTTATGAAGGTCCTCGAGGATATCAAAGGTGTTCAGCTCTTTCAAATCCCAGGCTGCGTAAGCCCCCAGGACACGGTAGTCGAATCGTTTCACGTTGAACCCTACGACCAAATCGGCCCGCTCCAGGAGCGCGAGGAGATCGTCCACCTCGTCCTCGGTGTAACTGAGGAACCGCTCCGTGCGGCTGTCATATGCCACGGCCACGGAAATCCGCATGAGATGGGCGTTTTGCCACCCCCCCACCTCCTGGGCCAGCATACGGGTCTCGAGATCCAGGTAGATCACCCGGGGACGCCCGGCCCCCGGCTCCTCCGGCGCCTCCTCCGCCTCCGGACCCGGGAGGGCGTCCGGTGCGTTCTCCTCCCCCCGGCTCTCCAGAGGAACCCGGCCCAGGAGACACTCCAGGACCAGCACGGCCGCAGCCTTGTCCAGCGGCTTGTTTCCCGACCCGCACTTGGGAGAGTGAATGCAGGACGGGCAGCCTTCCTCGCACTCACACGAGCGCACGTGCTCCAGGGTTCGTTTCAGGAGCTCGGCCGCCACCTCAAAGCCCCGCTGGGCCAGGCCCACGCCCCCCGGGTAGCCGTCGTAGATGAATATCGCCCCCTTTTCCAGCTCCGGATGGTGGGGGTAGCAGATCCCTCCGATGTCGTTGCGATCACACAGGGCGAAGAGTGGAAACATCCCGATGGCGGCGTGCTCGATGGCGTGAATTCCTCCCATGAAGTGCAGACCCCGGGCCTCCACCATGTCGCGGATCACGGGCTCGATCTCGATCCAGAACCCCACGGTCTCAAACGTGGTGGAGGGGAGCTCCAGACCGACCACGCCGAGGAGCTCCTGACCGGGCAGGGCTCTCTTCTCATACCCGGTGATCTGCTCGGTCACGCGGAGATCCCCCTGCCGGACCACGAAGCGGCCACGGGGACGGCTCCTGTGGACGCGGAGCACGCTCGTCTCCTTGTCCGAGCGGGTACGGGTGAAGTATTTGAGGTCAGCCCTCCTTGCGATCACATCCTTTTTGTCCAGGTCCAGGCGATCCACGCAGTAGTGCTCGCCCCGGTGGAGGTACACGGCCCCGGGATGGCACTCCTTCAGGGCCCTCAGCCCGTCCACGGTTCCGATGGCCTCACCCGTGACCGCATCGAAAATCGTGTAGCTCTCTCCCACGGACCGGATGTTCACCCCGAGCTGCGGCTGCTTGCGCGCGGCGTACCACGTGGGCGGGTCGTCTGCAGAGCGAATCAACTCCCCGGAGACCTCGAGGGACTCGAGCGTCTTCGGCACATCCGCCGGCCAGGTCTCCCGATCTTCCAGCGTGAGGGGCCGCTCCGCCGCTGCACAGGGCAAATGGGCCCCGGTTACGTACGCATTTTCGGGATCCAGCACCGCCGCCTCGTAGGAACGCTCGAAAAGGCTGTCCGGATGGCGCATGAAGTACTGATCCAGCGCGTCCGGCTTGGCGATCAACGCGACCAGGGACTCCTCTCCGGACCGCCCCACGCGACCTCCCCGCTGCCAGGTGGTCAACACGGTTCCGGGATACCCCACCAGGATGCAGATGTCCAGGTTCCCGATATCGATGCCCAGCTCCAGCGCGCTCGTGGAGATGACCCCCAGGAGCCTACCCGCGACCAGCTTCTTTTCGATCTCACGGCGCTCCTGCGGCATGAAACCGGCCCGGTAGGAACTGATCCGATCCCGCAGACGTGGAGCCAGCCGGGAAGACCAGACGTGCATGAGCTCCGTGACCTTGCGCGCCTGGGTGAACGCGATGGTCCGAAACCCCGCCTCCAGGCACTGGACGAAAAGCCGGGCCGCCAGAAAATTGGTCCCTTCCGCGGGGTTCAGGAAGACGAAATGGCGTCCGGATCGAGGAGCGCCTCCTTTGTCCACTACCTCCACCCGATCCTGAATCAGGCGGCCGCCGAACTCCCCGGGGTTGTCCACCGTGGCCGAAAGGAGGATGAACTGTGGGGATGCGCCGTACACCCGGCACATTCTTCGAAGCCGACGCATCACCTGGTTCATGTGGGAGCCGAAAATGCCGCGGTAGGTGTGCACCTCGTCCAGCACCACGAAAGCCAGATTTTCGAAGAACCGCTGCCACGAGGCGTGATGAGGAAGGATGCCCCGGTGGAGCATATCCGGATTCGTGAAGAGGACGTTTGGCGGCCGGCTGCGAATCTGTTTTCGGCGGTACGACGAGGTGTCCCCGTCGTAGACCGCAGCCGAGACCGGAGGCCCTTCGAATCCGCTGCAAAACGCCTGAAAGTTCTTGAACTGATCCTGCTCCAGGGCCTTGAGGGGGAAAAGGTACAGGGCGCGTGCCTCGGGACGCCTGTGAATGGCCTCCATCACGGCCAGATTGTAAATCAGGCTCTTTCCGCTGGCCGTGGGCGTTGCCACCAGGACATGGTGTCCCGTTCGAATGCGACGAAGCGCATCGACCTGATGGCGGTACAGGGCATCGATTCCCAGACGCCCGAGGGCTCGGGCGACGGTGTGAGGCAGGTCTTCCGCACTCGCGTAGGCGCCCTTCTCGGGCGGCAGGTAGCGGTGATACACGAAGGCCGATCCCCACTCGCGGTCCGTCCGGATGGATTCAATGTAATCTTTCAGATCCACGCCTTTGCTCTTCCGCCCCGATTCGAAGGTTCCGGGGAAAACCCGGGGGTTCCCCGGGCTCGATTGCGAGTCCTCGATTCATGTTGCCTGCGTATCAGGATACCCTGAAAACGGCCTTCGGACACGAGAAGGGCTCGATGATGCATGCCGTTCATCGGGAATTTATCCATACCACAACGCCCACCGCGTATTCATCCCCATTTTTCCCGGCGAACCGGGGGCACTTTTCTCTTTGCTTTTGGAAAAAAAATGAATGACTTGCCTAGATGAATATGGTATCTATCCAAATGTGTGTTACTTATGAAAAACCCGGCAGAACTCTCCTGAGTGAAGAAAATGGCCCTCAAGGAAAAAACTGTCCCCATTGTTCATCTGATATATCGCAAAGGCGATCTGATCATGAAAGAAGGGGACTATGGAATTTCCATCTACAAAATAACAAAAGGCCGTGTTCGTGTGTTCAATGAACAGGGCAAGACCGAGGTTCCCATAGCCACCCTCGGCCCAGGGGAAATTTTCGGGGAAATGGTCTTTCTCAACAAGGCGACTGAAACACGGTCCGCCTCGGTCCGTGCCTTGGAAGACGTGGAACTGGAGGTATGGCATCCGGCCAGGCTGACCAAGGAGTACGAGGCCATGACTCCCATCATGCGCTACATCACGAACCAGACGCTGAACCGCCTGGTACGGATGAACCGCATGTACGCACAGCTCCTCAAGAAGAAAGAAGAGTCCGGCTACGATACCGCGGGGAGTATGGGGTTAGCCAGGAGGCAGTACTACCGAAAGACCGTCAACCTGGCGTGCACCTACCGACCCAGCCATGCACCGGACAAAGTCAAACTCCAGGGGCGACTCACGGACATCAGCGTGGGCGGGGCCGCCTTGGATGTAAGCACCCGTAACACCAACAACATACGGCACAATCCCGGCGATACCTTCAACGTCGTGACCGAGCTTCCCAGCGGCCGATCGCTGCACCTCTCGGGCAAAGTCTGTTCCGTGAACAGGAACAAGGCCCCGGGACGTCTTCTCATCGGGCTGCAATTCTTCGACCTCGACGGGGAAACCCGTAAAGCCCTCGGCTTTTTCATGATGGCCTAGTGCGGAGGATTCCATGGCGATCGACAGCGTTGTGTACGGTTACATGGTGGACGAGCAGGACTACCCCGATAAGAAGGTCATCATAGAGGAGAACAGCATCGGGGACTGGGTGTTCATCGTGCTGGAAGGCCAGGTCAAAATGAAAAAACGCACAAAAAAGGGCGTTGTAACCCTCGGCACGCTCAGTGAAGGGTCGATTTTCGGTGAAATGCCCCTGTTTCAAAAGCGGGACAAGGCCCGGGCCACCAGCGTGGAGGCCGACGGGCCCGTGAAGGTGGGTATTCTCGACACGGCCCGACTGGACCGGGAGATCGAAGCCCTCTCCCCTCAGCTCCGCGGGCTGATCCGGACCCTGTCCAGGCGATTCACGGAAATCGTCGATAACATCAGCAAGCTCGCAGGCGAGTAACCCTCCACCCCCAACAACGTCCTCATTCCACGAGTTCTCTCCGGGCGGCCTCCAGGTCCATCTGTCTTTTTTCCCAATCCACCATGAGATCTTCCAAGGTGAGTTTCAGACGATCGTACTCCTTGAGAAGCGGCACGCTTCGGGACTCGTCCCGGAAAAGCTCCGGATCGACCAAGGTCTGCTCCAGCTCCTTCTGCCGCGCCTCCAGCTCCTGGATCTGTTCCTCGATCCGCCGTAGCGAGGTCTCCAAAGGAAGGATCTTCTTCTGTGCCCGGCGCCTCTGCTCGGCCCGCTCCCTTCGTATGTCCTTGCGGTTTCGCGGGCCCCGCTCGTCCGTCTCGGGTGCCTGGACGTCGTTCGACGCCTCGAGATCCCCGGACTCGGCCCGGTCGAGCTGCGCATAGTAGTCTTTCAGCGTTCCGGGGTACTCCATGAGTTCCCCATTGCGAAGATCCCAGATCTTGGTGGCCAACCGGTTGATGAACGCTTGATTGTGCGAAACGAAGAGGAGGGTTCCGGTGAAGTCGCGCAGTGCCTCGATCAGGATCTCCGATGAAATCAGGTCCAGGTGATTCGTGGGCTCGTCCATGACCAGGAAATTTCCGGGCTTGACCAGGATTCTCGCCAAGCACACACGGGCTTTCTCCCCACCGGAAAGTACACCCACGGCCTTGTCCACATCCTCACCCGGGAACAGGAAGGCCCCGCAGACCCCGCGGACCACGCTCACGGACTCGTGAGGAACTACCCGGTAGACCTCCTCGAGCACGGTTCTCCGGGCATCGAGCATGTCCGAATGGTGCTGGGCATAGTAGCTCTTGACCACGCCGTGGCCGAGCTGAATTCGTCCCTCATCCGGCTCGACCTCTCCCTCCACCATCTTCAAGAGCGTGGTCTTTCCGGAGCCGTTGGGTCCGATCAGGGCGATCCGCTCTCCGCGAAGGATTTTCAAATCCAGATGATCGTACAGGACGTGCTCACCGTAACGCTTGGACACTCCCTCAATACTCGCCACCACACGCCCGCTCCGCGGGACCTCGGGAAAACGAAATCGGATCTTCTTGCTCCTGCGGTGAGTCTTGACCAGCTCCATCTTTCGGACCAGCTTGAGCTTGCTCTGCGCCTGCCGTGCCTTGGTGGCCTTGGACCGAAATCGCTCAATGAACCGCTGGGCCTCCTTGACCTTCATCTCCTGGTTCCGTGCGCGGTTCTCCAGGGTCTTCCGTTCCTCCTCCCGCGCCTTCATGTAGGAATCGTAGTCGCCGGTATAGAATCGTAGGCCTTCCTCCTCAAAGCTGATCACGCGCTGAATCCGGCGGTTCAGGAAATCCCGGTCGTGACTCACCAGGACCAGGGCGCCCCGGTAGTCGTCCAGAAACTGCTCGAGCCATCGAACCGATGGGATGTCCAGGTGGTTCGTGGGCTCGTCCAGGAGCATGAGATCGGGCTTTCGATAGAGCAACCCTGCGAGTGCCGCCCGCATCTTCCACCCCCCGCTCAGGGCGGAAACGGGCCGGGTAAAATCGCTCTCGGAAAAGCCCAATCCCACCAGGATCTTCTCGGCCTCGTGTTTCGGGTACCGGGCATCCAGGTGGTGCATCTCCAGATGGATCTCTGCGAGCTCGGCCGCGAGCTTCTCCTGCTCTTCGGGTCGAGTCCCGTTTTCAATGTCGGCTTCCTTTCGCCTTGCCTGCCTCTCGAGACGGGCCCTTCCGGGAACACTGCCCAGAAGGGATCCGAGGAGCTCGCCCTCCTGGGTTTCCTGAACGTCCTGAGCGAGGTAACCGATCCGGGTTCCTTCGGATATGCGGATGGTGCCGGCCTCCGGTGTGGTCTCGCCGGACAACAGACGCAAGAGGGTCGTCTTGCCGGACCCGTTGGGGCCCACCAGGCCGATCCTATCGCCCGATTCGACCTGGAAATGGACGTGCTCGAAGAGGAATCGCCCGGAATAGCCGTGGGTGAGATCGATAATGTTGACGAGGCTCATGGTATTGGCCGCTTGCTCCGTTTGCGCTCCTGGTTTACAATGAATAAGCGAAATCGGCAAGGGTTGAATCCCCCCTCAATCCCTCCAAGGGGGAAATGCTTGCGCGAAGCCTTTTTTCGCTGCACGGCCCTCAGAAACCGATTCCTTTCCGCCCTCGAATCGAATCGCCGGGAATCCTTTCCCGGGCGGAAGGAGTGCCGTTCGCCACAGGCCCGACCGCATGACTGCATTCGGCCCGGGAGGACATCCTCATGAAAACCGTCCGAAAGACTGTGGGTGAATTGCTGACCGACGTCAGTCGCGCCTACCCGAGAAACGATGCCCTGATCCACACGGAGACGAACACCCGGTTCACCCACCAGTTGCTTCAGTGTGAGGTCGAGCGCGCGGCCCGAGGTCTCCTGAACGTGGGCGTGACCAAGGGCGACCGCGTGGCGCTGTGGGCACCCAACATTCCCGAATGGATTGTCGCCCAGATCGCGCTCGCCCGCATCGGGGCCGTGCTGGTGCCCATCGACCCGGGGACCGAACGCGAGGATCTGCACTATATCCTGGAGCAATCCGAGGCCAGGGTCGCTATCCTGGCCCGTGGTCTCGAGGGGGACGAGCACGTCCAAATGATCCAGTCCGAACGCTATCGCATCCCCCGGCTCGAGCACGTCATTGTCGTTTCAGACACATCCTTCCACGACACGATCCTCTGGACCGAGCTGATGGACATGGGAGACGACCTCCCTCCCGGGCGTCTCGAGGAACGAGAGGGGCAGGTGGAGCCGGAGGACGCCTTGGCCATCATGTACACCTCCGGGACCACGGGACATCCGAAAGGCGTTGTGCTGGACCATCTGGCCCTGATCAACAAATCCATTGCCTCCACGGACCGTCAGGGCATCGGCCCCCGCGACCGTCTCTGTCTTTTCTTCCCCCTGTTTCACATGTTCGGCAATACCTGCATCGCACTGGCCGGCCTCCTTCAAGGGGCCGCTCTGGTCATGCCCTGCCGCACTTTCGAGCCGGAACGGGTGCTTCGCGCCGTGGATCGAGAGGCCTGCACAGCCGTGTACGGCTCCCCCAGTATGCTCATCGCCCTCCTGGACCACCCCCAATTCAACGCAAAGAAGTGGCGTTCAGTGACCAAGGGAACCCTGGGCGGCGCACCCTGCCCCGTGGAGCTCATGAAGCGTATTTACAACGAGGTGGGCGTGAGCGACGTGACCGTCGCATACGGCATCACGGAAACCGCCTCCTGGATCACGATGACCCATCCGGACGACCCGTTGGAACGCAGAACCGGCACCATCGGGACCCCCCTTCCGGTAAACGAGGTTCGAATCACGAACCCTGAGACGGACGAGGATCTTCCCCCCGGGGAAGAGGGGGAACTCTGCATCCGCGGGTTCCTGATGAAGGAGTACTACCGGATGCCCGCAGCCACGGCCGCCGCTGTGGACCGAAACGGGTGGTTCCACTCCGGGGATCTCGGACAAATGGACCGGCAGGGGTACGTGAAAATCACAGGACGCCTGAAGGACGTCATCGTTCGAGACGGTGTCCGCATCCACCCCACCGAGCTGGAGGAAATCCTTTACAGCATTCCCGAAATCAGCGAAGCCCAGGTCTTCGGGTTTCCTCACCCGAAACGCGGACAGGAAATTGCCGCCTGGTTTCGTGTGCGAGGAAAGAAGGCGCTTCCTCCGGATCGCGTCCGGAAGCTCATCGAATCCCAGGTGGGCCTGGAGCGGGCGCCCCGCTACTATAAGCAGGTCGAGGCCTTCCCCATGACCCGGACAGGAAAGGTCCAGAAGTTCAAGATGGCCCGGATGGCTGAGAAGGAATACCTGGGGGCCGACACCGGCAGCTCGTAGGGACCCGCGGGGCCGTGACCTCGGGTGCAGGGAAATTTCGCCGATACCTCTGGTTCTTCGAGGAGCCCCGTGGGGAAATACGGAACGGATTTCACTTCACGATTTTTCGAACCTGATCCACCTTCTTCTTGACATTCATTACCCGGTTCACACCCGGCGCCCGGTTCAGCAACTTCCCGGCCATCTTGCGTTCCAGGCTCTCGGGTTCGGGGCCCTGCTTCTCATCCTCCTTTGCATCGGTCCCGGATGAGTCCTTTTTATCCGCCTGCATCTCTTTCTTGATCCCCTTGAACTCGCGCACCGCCCCGCCCAACCCCTTACCGATCTCCGGAATCCGTTTTGCGCCGAACACGAGGAAAAGAAGGACACCGATCAGAATAAGCTCCCAGGGTCCCAGACCAAACATGGCACATCCTCCTGTGAAATGCGTTTCCCCGTTCCCGAGTTCTCGATCCACGGAACAAGGGACATGGATTTCTAAAGAAACAGCCTTCCGCGACCCCATAGCTCTCGGGCATCGGCGAGGTCCGGGTGCGGGAATGGTTGGTCAGGCCGAACCTCCACTACTCGTATGCCCTCGGCGTGAAGCAGGGCGGCAGTCACACCCATGCCTCCGCCCGGCCGCTCGCAATACGGGGTGTTCAGTCCACACGACGGGCTTCGGTCCTTGAACAGAGCGACACGAGCCCGGCAGATCCGGCCAAGCTTCAGGGTCTCCTGTGCACCCTTTAAAAACAACGCCGTGACGTCCTCACCCCGTTCGTTCCAGATACGGGCATGTCCTTCCAAAACGTCCCGGCCATCCCCTCCTTGAATGATCGCAGGAGGCCTGGGCGTTGGGAGACCGCCCAGCTGCTCCGGGCATACCGCAATGGGTATGAAATCGCCGGCCCGCCCCACCAGAGCAGGAGCTTTGCTGTCCCTTCCATCATAGCGGCACCGAATCCCGAGAAGGCAGGCGCTCACCAGCATGCACGGTCTTTCTCGGGTATCATCCTTCCCCGTAGCATCTTTCGACGCCCGGTCCTGTTCCTCGGGCATGGGACTCCTTTTGCCTCTTACCCCGTCCGGCCCTCGCTGAGGAGCGCCCTCTTTTCGCATCATGAGCCGAGTGTAAGTGAAGGAGAGACTGCTCGAAGGCCACTCACGAAACAAAGGAGATGGGTTCCTCGTCCTCGCTTCGCTCCTCCACGCTGCCCAGGTGGTAGGCGGTCTCCCCCATGGCCTTGAGCCGAAGCAGGATCTCGTCCGTCTCGGTATCGCTCACCACCAGGACCAACCCAATGCCGTTGTTGAAGGTGCGCATCATCTCTCTGGAGGAGATGTCTCCCTCCTTCTGGAGCACCTGGAAAACCGGAGGTGGGGTCCAACTGGAGGTACGAATGATCGCTTTGCACTGGGACGGGAGAATGCGCGGCAGGTTGTCCACAAGGCCGCCGCCGGTGATGTGCGAAATGCCGTAAATCTGGAAGTCCCGGCGCAGGTTGCTGATGTCCCGCGCGTAGATGCGCGTTGGCTCCAGGAGCTCCTCCCCCAGGGTCCGGCCGAACTCGGCCACGTAGTCGGTAATGGCCATGTTCAGCTCTTCGAAAAAGATTTTTCGAACGAGGGAGTATCCGTTGCTGTGAAGCCCACTGGAAGCGATTCCAATGAGTTGGCATCCCACAGCGATTTCCGAGCCGTCCAGAAGATGCACGTTGTCCCCGATTCCCACCACGAAGCCTGCCAAATCATACTCCCCTTCGGGGTAGAAACCCGGCATCTCCGCGGTTTCTCCCCCGATGAGACTGCACCGGGCCTCCGTACACCCTACCGCGATCCCCTTGATGATATCCACGGCCTTGCTCGTGTCCAGCTTTCCCATGGACAGGTAATCCAGCATGAACAAGGGTGTGGTTCCCTGGACCATGATGTCGTTTACGCACATGGCCACCAGGTCGATCCCCACGGTGTCGTGCTTGTCCATCAGGAACGCGATTTTCAGCTTCGTCCCAACCCCGTCCGTGGAAGCCACCAGCACCGGGTTCTGGTAGTCCTGGGCCTGTAACGAAAAAATCCCTGCAAACCCGCCGATATCCGTGATCACACCGGAGCGGAAGGTCTTGTTCACGACGGGGCGAATCAAATCGATCAGCCGGTTCCCCGCATCGATGTCCACACCTGCCTCGGCATACCGGTTTTTTACCGTTTCCTTCTTTGCCTTTTTCGATTTCTCGGCCATGTTCTCGTTCCTCGATCTTTTCCCCTCGCGGATTCGATCTCGTTGACAATGTCCCTCATTTTTATCAATGTAGGCACCCCACGGAGGAAGTGTCAAGCCCGTCTCACTCCCTTCGAAAGGCCCCTCTTTCGTGGAATCTTCTTGCTTTAACGGCCTTCGCCCTTGTTTCCATGCGGTACCCGCCTGCCCGCAGCGGATCGCTCCGGCCGCTCCTCGCCTCCCCGCCCGGCACACCGCATGGTATCGTTGAATCCGCTCAGGGGAGGGAACCGCGCCCATTTGCATGGAAGGCTTCCACGCACCAGGAGAGCTCTTCCGTATGGGCCCTTGCTGCGGAGGTCAGTCCACGATCAGCCGCAGTCCGCCGAACGCAAGTGCACACATGGCTGCAAGCCGCAGCACGGTCTGGAGGATATAGGCCACTTCGGGGCCCAGGAACCCGAGGAAATGGGTGAAGTCGGCGCAGAAGAGCAGAAGGGCATTGATGATGATCAGCTTGATGACCATTTCGATGGTTCCGCCTTTGAACTTGCGGCGCGCCCGATCGAAGATGTAGACGATGAGGATGTAAATCACCAGCATGAACAGGTAGATCGTCATCTCCGGCGTAAAAATGCCCATGGGTTCCCCTCCTTGCCACGAGGCGCGGGCCCTCACGGGCCCTTTTCCAGAATCAGCCCTTGACCTGACGCAGGTAGTCTTGCAGGTTCCCCTTTACGTAGTTCATCATCTCGGTATCCTGCCGGTACTTCTCCACGTAATTCAGAATATTCGTCATTTCCTGAATGGTTTTCTCGGCCAGGCCAATGCCCAGCACGCGTTTCATCCGCATGATCAACAGAAAGACGAGCTTGTTGAAAGAGGATTTCAAGAAGAGTCCCCCGTTTTCCCCCCGGTCCTGCTTCCGGAACCGGGCGGAAATCTCCTGCACGAGATCCTCCTGCGCTTTTTGAGAACCGCTGAGCGGTTCGAAAAGCGCATGATGAAGAGACCCCAGCTCGTCCAGGCTTTCGGAAAACACCTTTTCGAACTGCTTCCCCACTTCTTTCCGGAAATTCGTCTCAATAATCTTCAGCAGATCGAGATAGAGGTGAACCGTTTCCTCGATATCGACACCCGTATTACCGGCCGCTCGCCCCGACGGCTCAACCATTCCGAAACACAGGAGAAGGAAAAGCGTCTTGAGAAGGACAGGGGCGTCCATTCCGGATTCCGCCTGAATGTCTTCCACGCGGCGGCGTCCATCCACCAGGGCGAAAACCTGCTCATCGGACGGACTGAGCGGGACGTTCCTTCGAAGGGATTCTGCGTCGGCCGAGAGCTCTAAGACGGTGTCCGGCCCTGGAATGCGGCTGCGAAACAGGTCCTCGTTCTGAAGTCCCTTGACCGTTTCCATCAGGAGCTGAAACAGGTTGTAGTCGATTCGATTCAAGGGAGGAATATCGACGGGGCTTTCGCTGAAACCCAGGTCCGCGTTTGTCATCTGGATGGCGGCAGACAGGACCTGCTTGACCTTGAACAAGAGAAAACGGCCCCACACCTCCTGAGAAATTATACCCCGATCCACAAGGGCCTGACCCAAAGACGAGGGATCGCGCTCGCGGAGTTTCGCAAGGTCGGTCAGCTCGTTCGAAGCGAGGCCTTTCTTCTGGACGATCTCCTTGATCAGACGACTCTCCGCGTCCACGCCGTCCGCACTCACCACATGCCCGCCCCTGAGATAAATTCTCAGGAACCGCCGGTCGTCCTTTACCGTGACCATGCCGGTCATTCGATCCCGGTGGAGCTTGATCAGGAGCGTGATTAGCTGCGTTTTTCCAAATTCAGGACTGGAACCCATAGCGGCATACGGGTCTGGGATGGAAGCCCGCCTCCCAGGTTTGCTTTTAACAGGTTCTTCCGGAATTCACAACCCCAAACGATTCCAAGCACATCCCTGCCGGTCCGTCCTCATCGGCATGGGGAAAACGTCCCCCTCGAGACGGGTCCTTTCTTCGATATCCGAATCCTGGATAAAACCCGTTTGACGGTTCCCGGTAAGGAGCCTTCTCGCGGATTTCCGGGGCCCCCGCCCGCGCCCTGCTAAGGCGAACCCCCGAAGGATTCGGGCTCCGCCTCCACGGCCACTCGAAGCAACAGGTCCCCGGCTTCCCCGTTTTCCTTTCGACGCCCCATCCCCGCGAGGCGCAGGACGGTCCCCTCTCGGACGCCCCCCGGGACCCGGACATTGAAAAGCCGTCTCTGCCCACCCCAGGGAATGTTGACCAACTTGCGCGTCCCCTGCCGCGCCTCGCTAGGTGTCACCCGAATGCTGCCATAGAGATGGGGGTCCCCCTCCCGGCCGGACGTTCGAATGATCTGGAAACGGTGCGTAGGACGCTTTGGCGCCACGGCCCGGAGCCTTCCGGTCATCCCGATTCCGGGCACCCACAGAAAAAGCTTCAGAAAGGCGATGCCGAATACAAACCCCCCGATATGGGCCCACCAGGCTACGCCGCTGGACTGGGCCTGGGTTCCGGCTGCACTCAGAAACTGGAGGACGAACCAGATCCCCAGGAAAAAAAATGCCGGGATCTCAACGAAGTAGGGAATGAAAAAAATGGGAATCAGTGTGAGGATCCTCGACTTGGGGTAGAGAATAACGTACGCCCCCATGACGCCGGCAATGGCGCCGCTCGCTCCTATGGTCGGGATCTGGGAGTGCGAATTGATCACGAGATGAGTCAAGCCCGAGGTGATCCCGCAGAGAAGGTAGAACGCGAGGTATCGCAAGGGACCGATGCGATCTTCTACGTTGTCGCCAAAAATGTACAGCGACCACATGTTCCCCAGGAGGTGCCAGAAACCGCCGTGCAGAAACATGAAGGAGATGAAGGAGAACGCCTGCTGCCCGAAACTGAAGTAACGACTGATCTCAGGGACCGAATAGCGCGCCGGCACGAGACCGTAAATCACGAAAAACTCGTGAAGGCCAACGCCTCGGGTCAGCTGGAAGAGATACACCACCACATTGACCGCAATAATGGAGGTGTTGACGACGGGGTAGGTGCGGGACTGTATCGTGTCGCGGATTGGAATCATGAGACCGGCGCCGGCGTGGGGATTTCCGTTTCAGGTGAGGATGGGCGTTCTCGAAAAAACCCGCCCGAGCCGGGAGAAGCGCTTTCCCGGCATTGGGAAGGATTGAAACTCGGGCCTTTTAAAAAGTCAAGGTCATTTCCCCCATTGCGCGGCTAGCCTTTCCGATCAACGAACCTCGGAGCGAGCCGAGGCCGCCTCCCATAGCCTTTCAGGCCTTCGCACCCCCGTTTGAAACGGTCCAGCCGCCGGGCGGCCTCATCCCGCATTTCCTTGACTTTTACGAGGGCCTCCCCATCGAGCTTCTGGATCTCGAGCGCCACGCGTTCGATCTCCTGTCTCATCTCCAGAGGCACAGACGGGTTAGGAGAATCCTGCAGCACGCTGCGGATGCGTTCCTCACAGACCGCGATCCTCTTCTGAAGCACCTCCCGGCGGGCCGCCGCCCGATCGAAACCCTGAATATCTCCTTGAAGAATCCGATCCAGCTGCTCCTCTGCGGCCCGGGCCAGCTCTTCGTAACCCTCGAGTTGCTCCTTCAGATTTTGCATCAGCTCTTTCGGCATGATGGACCTCCGTCCTTGCGCACCTTCCGCATATGCGCTCCATGGGGAAGGAAGCAAATCAGATGCCAAAAGGCCGAAAGATTGGTCGAAAATGGAAAACTCGTCAAAATTCTGACAATTCTCGGCCCTTCCCGAGAAGACCTCCCGCCGCCAAGCGGTTCCGCACGCTGGCACTGCAGAGGCGTGTTCGAAGAAGCCCGTTGATCGGTCGTTTTCAACCGTGGCACGGGTTGTGCTTATAGGTGTGGACGACGGAAAAATGCCACACAACATTTGTCGCCTGGAGGAAGTATGAAACGTTCGTTTCCTATGCGCCTTGCCCTCGCAACGTTGTGCCTCCTCGCCTCAGGCCCCCTGTTCGAAGGCGGGGCCCTTGCGGAGGACCACAGACCCCGCGGCCAAGTGCCTGAAGGGGTCTACATCGAGATGAGTAAGGATTTCTATGAAACGCTTCGGGAAGAGGCGGGCCGCGGCGCCAGGGTGTACAGCAACGATCCCTCGGACGAATACCTCAGGCAAATCGCCGTTTCGGCCCGATTCATGGTTCAGACCAACCTGGAAATCCTCCGGCAGCAGGAGGCCATCCAGGAGATGCTCCGGAGGCTTCTCGAGAAGCAATGAACCGTAGAGAGGTACCAGCGGCTGCCGTGTTCCTTGCTGCGTGGCTCTTCACGCTCCTTTCAGGAGGATCGGCTCCCGTCCAGGCCGAGAACCGTGCACTTGCATTGCGATTTCTCCAGCAGGACGCCTTGACGCGGTGTGTGATTCGCTTTGAAAAGCCGCCCACCTTTCGAGTGATGCCTCTTGAAACGAACGCCCTTTTGCTCGTCGTTGAGGAAGCGGAGGAGTCCGAGGCTTTCCGTAAAGACCTCTCTGACGCGGGCAGCGGCCTCGCCCTCGAGCAGGGCATGGCGGTGTCGGGGATCGGGCTGCGACTCACGTTCCCCGCCCCCCTAAAGGAGTTGAGCGTTGCGCGTCTTCGCGATGCCACCGGAGGCCTCTACCTGGAGTGCAAGCACCAGACAAGGTCAGGGAATCAGGGAACCCACCGTTCCAAAGCCACCGCGTTGCACGGGGTGCACTTCGGGTTTGCAGACATGCGAACCCGCATGGCCATTGGCCTGGATGGGCGCGTATCCTGGGAGCTCGTCCATCACGACCCGGGGAGGGTTCGACTGTGGTTTCCCTCCGTGAAAGCGAATCTCGAGCAAACTCGATATGGTCCTGCAAGAAATCTGTCCCTGGCCGAGCTCATTCCCAATGAGCGAGGGGTGGATCTCTCGGTTCAGCTTCGAACCCACATCGACCGCATTCGCCTCTTCTGGGCGGAGGACAGGACGCGGCTCGTTGCCGATCTTTTTGAAGGGGAGCCGATCCCCGAGGCGCAGGGACCGCTTCGAACCGCTTCCGTGCAGAACGGCCGATACGGGCAGGCGGCCTCAGAGCCGCCAGGTGGAGCGGAGGGTCCCCTCCCGCTGTCGAAACGGGAAGGCCCTGCGGAAACACATAGGGAACCTGCAGTCCGGACGCAGCAGGGGGAAGCCGGTCCGGTGGTGCGCGGGCGTATTGTTCAAGAGGCCGTCCCCCCGGAAGACACACCGGCCTCAACAGTCCCGGACACCGCTCCTCCCGTTCAGAGCGAGCCCCTCTCCGAGGAAGACCTGCTCCGGGAAGTGGAACCGGATCAGGCGCTCCTCTACGGCGGGATTCGACAGGCCCTGGATTCAAAACGGCCCGAACAAGCCTCGGACCTCTGTTCGCAGCTCCTGGATCGTTTTCCTGGCTCTCCTCTGGTCGAAAAAGTCAGTTTTCTCAAGGGGGACGCGGAGTTCGCCCGAGTACGGGACGGGGAAAAGGACCGTTTCTCTTTCATGATGAAGGCCTACCAGAGTGCCATTTCAAAATTTCGGCAGTCCCCGAGGGTCCAGCACGCCTACCTGAACATGGCCAGGGCGAGCTCTGTCGTGGGAAACGACTACGCAGCCATCGGCTACCTCAATATCGTCCTTCACGGGGTCACCGAACCGGAGATGAAGGTCCATGCCCTTTTGGAACGGGGACAGGTGTACCTGGGCATTCATCAACCCGAAAAGGCGATCGAAGATTTCAAAACCGTTCTTTCTCAGTATCCGGGTTCACCCCGAATCCCGGAGGCCGAGCTGGGCGTGGCAAGGTACTTCCAGAATGTTGGGCTTCACCAAAAAGCCGAAGCCAAAATGGCCAAGCTCCTGGATGACCACCCCGGTTTCTATCTGGCGCATCCCGAAGTTTTCTTCTTTCGAGGACAAAATGCGCTCTACCTGAAGGAATACGAAGTCGCGCGCACCTCCTTCCTTCGAGCCGTCAACATCGGCGGGCAGCCGGAGAGCGCCGATCTTCTGCTTGCCCGCGTTGGAGACACCTACCATCACGCATCCATGCCCAGGGAAGCCGAGTCGATTTATCGAACCGTGATCCGGGAATACCCGGACGGTGAAGGGGCCTCCATCGCGAAACTCAGGCTTGCAGGATACGAATCGGGCTACGAAGGGTTCCTGGCCCTGCGCGAAGCAAACCCGGACAAACCCGTCGCCGACCTGGCTGTGATCGAAATGGCCAAGAAATACTACGAGGAAGCCCTGTTTTCCAAGGCCCTGGAAGCCCTGAGCCCTCTCATGGACAAACCGTTCAAAAACGAAATCATCCTGGAGGCCAACCGGCTCTACTTCCGTACGGCGGAACAGGAAATCAAACGCCTACATCGCACGGAGGACGACCAGGCCCTGTTGTCGTTCTACCAGTCCCGCAGTGCGGAGCTCAGCGGTCACATCGACCCGGAGGTCATCCTCCTCGTGGGACTAGCCCTTCATCGGGCAGGCAGGTATCCGGAGGCCGTTTCTCTCCTTGAACGGATCAAGACCTACGATCTTGGACAGGTCTCCAAAGGCCAGCGCATGGTGGCACTGGCAGAGGGCCTTCTCCGGTCCGGGAAGAAGGACCGTGCTCTGGCTCTTCTGGAAAAGACCGAGGAACGAACGCTTTACCCTGCCGCGGATCGCCAGAGACTGGACCTCCTTCTAGCCGATCTCTACCGGGACCAGGGCAGGCAAAAGGAAGCCCTTTCACTGTACCGCAATCTGGCGCGCGGGGAACGGCTTCTCGCGGATCGAGAGATCGCACGGATCTACCTGGAGATGGGACGCATATCCAGCCGCATGGGAAACTACGAGGAGGCCCGTGCCTCCCTGAACCGTTGTATCGGAATCGTGGAACCCCTGAAAGAGAAGGATCCCCTCCTGTGTGCCGCCCATGTAGAGATCGGGAAGGCATACTATGGTGAAAGCCTTTACAAGAAGGCCCTGAATTCCTATGCCCGCGCCATGGAGGCGGGGTTCTCGCCCGATGATCCCGGCTACTGGGAACTGCGCTTTCACATGGCCCTGGCCTACCTGGAAACAGGACAATACGCTCAGGCGGAACCCCTGCTGACCGAGATATCCGAGCAGGGCGACGGCCTGCTTCAACAGCGGGTTCGAATCCGGCTGGGCATGCTGGGGCTCGAAAAGCAACTTCAGCGTCTTTCCATCGGATCCCGAGGAGTACGATAGACTGGAAGATTATGTCTGAACCTCCCGACACCATCCTCTGGACAGCCACAGGGCTGACGATACCCCAACAATTGTGGAATCGCTTAGAGCACCTGGGTTTCCGTGTCCTGATTCCCGAGACCGACGAGGGTCTGATCGACACCATCGAGCGGATTCGCCCTCGTTTGTGGGTCGGCCGAATGAATGGAAACCCGGGAACAGACCTTTCCGCGATCGAGCACATCCGCTCGACCTTCCCGTGCATGCCCGTGATCCTCACGAGCGCCAAACCGTCCATCGAAGAGGCCACGGCGGCGATCCGCGCGGGAGCCACGGAGTACCTTCCTGAACACGTGGAAGAGGAACGTCTCCGGGCCGTTCTCGAAAGCGTGATCCACTCAGCGGGAGCGGAGCACGCGTTCAAACCCGCAGCACCCCTTCGCAACCGCGAACCCGCGAAAACCCGTCCCATCGCCGTGAATCACGAGATGCTCGGCATCCTCGATCTGTCATCTCGAATCGCGTCGAGCCGATCCACGGTCCTGATTCAGGGGGAAAGCGGCACGGGCAAGGAGATCATCGCCCGTTTCATCCACCAGAGTGGAAACCGCACCTCAGGGCCGTTTGTGGCCGTCAATTGCGCGGCGCTGCCGGAAAACCTCCTGGAAAGCGAGCTTTTCGGCCATGAAAAAGGGGCCTTCACAGGCGCCGCAGGCCGCAAGAAGGGGAAGTTCGAACTGGCGCACGCGGGGACCCTTCTCCTGGACGAAATCAGCGAGATGGCCGTATCGGTCCAGGCGAAGCTTCTCCGGGTCCTCCAGGAAAGAGAAGTGGACCGTGTGGGTGGACAGGCACCGGTATCGGTGGATGTCCGTGTCATCGCCACCACCAACCGAGACCTGGCTGCCGAGGTTCGGGAAGGCAACTTCCGTCAGGACCTCTTCTATCGACTGAACGTGGTCCCGTTTCACCTTCCCCCCCTACGAAAGCGCCCCGAGGATATTGCTCCGCTGGCGGATCACTTCCTGAAAGAGACGGCATCGCTCAACGGCCTGCGTCCCAAGCGCCTGAGTCCAGCCGCTGAGGAGCGCCTGCGACAGATGCCCTGGCCCGGCAATGTCCGGGAACTCGAAAACCTCATGGAACGGGCCACTCTGCTCGTGGACTCCGAACGGATCGAACCCGACGACCTGGCATTTGTCCACCGGCTCGGCGGGGGCTGCGAAGGTCCCCCACCGACTCTTGAGGAAGACGGCGTCCTCCCTCTTCGAGAGATGGAAAAGCGAATGATCTTTCGAGCGCTGGACGACCATCAGGGCAACCGAACCCGGGCGTCCAAGGTCTTGGGGATCAGCGTCCGTACGCTCAGGAACAAGCTCAACGAGTACCAGAAGGAACCCGAGGCGCGCTTGATCGAAAAAGAGAGCTGATCGCATTGTCAATATATTGACATCCCGGCCCGTCCCCACGCCCCATATCGATCGTCCCGTCACTCCAACCGCTCTGAATCATGCCACCGTCCTAAAACCCCGTGCAAAATTTTCCGCACCCCCGCCGGAAACCACCCCCCCGGGCCGGGGTTGGAGCACGCGCCGGGCCCATATCCGCAAGATGTCCCGGGCGAACCCCGAATTGGTATCCGTTTTGCAGACAAACAAGGCACAGGGCAACCTATGAAGGAGAAGAAGCCATGCCAATCGACGACGTGATTCGAGACCGCCTCATGGGAAAAACCATGCAGGCCCTGAAGCATTCACTGGACTTCCGGGCCGCCAACCACTCGGTGATCTCAAGCAACCTCGCGAACATCGAGACCCCCGGATACGCTCCCAAAAAGGCCACCTTCAGCCAGGCGCTACGGAATGCCATGGGCTCTCGCGAAGACATGCGGTCCGATTCGCTCCACCTGCGAAGGACCCACCAAAAGCACCTTCCGAGCTCTCCGGACAAGGATGTCTCCTACACCATCAAGACAAAAATGGGACCTGACGGAAAGCCCGCCAAGCTGGACCTTGACCACGAAATGGCCCGAATGGCCAAGAACAACCTGCTCTATGAGGCATCGGTTCAATTGCTCTCCAAAAAATTCGAAGCCTTGAAGAACGCCATCCAGGACGGAGGAAGATAGCGCCATGGATCTGATACGAACCATTGACATTGCCGCAGGAGGGATGGTTGCGGAGAGGACCCGCCTCAACGTGATCTCCGCGAACCTGGCCAACGTAAACACGACCAAAACGGAAGAGGGAGGACCTTACCGGAGAAAGACCGCCATCTTTCAGGCCACGCCTGCGGAAAGGCTGTTCGAGGGCCATTTGCAGGACGCACTGGACCGCAAGCTTCAGGGTGTCGAGGTCACGGACATCGTGCCGGTGGAAGGACCTTTTAAGAAACTTTTCGATCCCACCCACCCGGATGCGGACGAAAAGGGGTATGTGTACCTGCCCAACGTGAATATGGTCGAGGAAATGGTCCTGATGCTCAACGCCAACCGGGCCTATGAAGCGAACGCTGCGGCCGTGAAAGCCGCCAAAGAGATGGCCCTTAAGGCACTGGAAATCGGGCGGTAACCCCGCTTGCGCGGCATGAATGCCGCGTGTTTTCTAAACGCATGATTGCACATGCAAGGAGATCCCATGGACCCCCTTCGAGGTATTTCGACCGGTTTTCCCGCGTACCGGCCCGACAAGGCGCCCCAACCTTCGAGCGAACGGCCGAGCTTTCAGGACACCTTGACCTCGTTTGTCAAAGACGTGGATGCGGAAATCAAACAGGCCGACCGGATGACAGGGGAGTTTGCTGTGGGCAAACGGCAGGGCTTGCACGAGATCATGATCGCCACGGAAAAGGCCGGCATTTCCTTCAAGCTCCTGATGAGCGTTCGAAACAAGCTGCTCGAGGCGTATCAGGAAATTATGAGGATGCAGTTCTAGCCAGGGCTGATCGGCCCCGGCCGGATATCCCGTATCGCGTTGCCACCCCTGAGGGAGTGACAAGCATCGAGGTCAAATCATGGCAGAGGAAGGAACCTCCACAAATTTTCTTCAGCAGACGATCGGCCTTCTGAAAAGCATGACACCGGCAAGAAGGGCATCCCTCGCCGTCACACTGCTTCTGGTGGTAGGCGGATTCGTCGCCCTTCTATTCTGGACCAACCGTCCGGATTATCAGGTGCTTTTCTCCAACCTCGCGACCGACGACGCCGCCAAAATCACCGAGAAGCTCAAAGAGATGCGCATTCCCTTCCAGCTCAAGGAAGGTGGAAGCGCCGTGCTCGTTCCCGAGGAAAACGTCTATCAGTTGAGGCTCGACCTGGCCAGCGAAGGGCTTCCACGCGGGAATGCCGTGGGGTTTGAAATTTTCGACGACATGGGATTCGGTGCCACCGAGTTCGTCCAGAAGCTCAAGTACCAGCAGGCCCTCCAAGGGGAACTCGCACGCACCATCATGCAGTTCGACACGGTCAGCCAGGCACGGGTACACATCGTGACCACAGGCGACTCCCTGTTCGCAGAACCGGAGAAGCCCGCGACCGCTTCCGTGGTCCTGCGCCTCGTTCCCGGCCAGGTCCTGAACCGCCAGCAGATCCAGGGGATCGTGAACCTAGTCGCCCGCGCCGTCGAAGGCCTCCACCCGAGCAATGTGACTCTTGTGGACATGGAGGGCGGCCTGATCTCCCAGGGCCAGGATTCCCTTTCCGCAGGAGGAATGAGCCGCTCGCAGTTCGAGTACCAGCGCAACCTGGAGCGATCCCTGGAAAACCGTATTCAGACCATGCTCGAGCCCGTTGTCGGCACGAACAAGGTGGTCGCCCGCGTGGCCGCAGAGGTGGATTTCCGGCAGGTGAACATATCGGAGGAGAAGTTCGACCCGGAGAGTGCCGTGGTGCGCAGTGAACAGCGGCAAAAAGAGTCCTCTGTGAACGGCCAGAGCCTGCCGAGCGGGAGCCCCGACCTCAAATATCAAACCTATCAGAGTCAGACAGGGGGCAGAGCAAACACTTCGACCGGCTTTGAAAAAGAAAACTCCGTGGTCAACTACGAAATCAACCGCATCAACCGTCAAATCGTGAGTTCCGTGGGGGATATCACACGCCTTACCGCCGCCGTGGTCATCGACGGCCCATACAAAATGGAGAAGAACGCGGAAGGCGAGGTCACACAAACCTTTACCCCGCGCAGCCGAAGGGAAATAAAGACGTTCGAGGAAATGGTCAAGAGGGCGATCGGTTTCGACGATGGCCGCGGAGATCAGGTTTCCGTGACCAATATCGCCTTTGCACTGCAAGACGAGATGGGACCCATGGCCGCCGCCGAGACGGGACCTTCCTGGCTCGTCTATGCGAAAAAGGCCTCCAGGCCGGCGCTGAACTTCCTCCTGATCGGGCTCTTCTTCCTGCTGGCCGTTCGGCCGTTCCGCAAATGGCTGAGCCAGGCGAACCATCAGCAGGTCCTGCTCGGGCAGGGGGAGAATCGGCCAAAGTTGGAGGCCGGTACCGGCAGTCCGCGAGGGGAGGCGGATCAACAGACCCAGCTCCTGGAAATCGCGAAGAAAAATCCTGAGATGGCCGCGGAAATCATTCGAGGCTGGCTCACGGAAGGGAGTCACTGATGGCGGTCCAGGGCAACAATATCATCACAGGCCCCCAAAAGGCCGCCGTTCTTCTCATGATCCTTGGAGAGAAGGTCGCTACCAATGTCTTCAAACACCTAGATGACCAAGAGGTAAAGGCGATCGGCGAGCATATGGCGGACATCAAAAGCGTGGATACCCAAGTCATCGCAACCATTATGGACGAGTTCTTCGCGACCTGCCGGGACAACAACCTGCTGGGCATGAGCGGGAAGAATTTTTTCAAGCGCACCGTAAGTCAGGCGTTCGATTCGCGCAAGGCCGGCACGTTCCTGAGCGGTTTTTCCCCGGATGACAAAAACAGGCCCTTCGAGATGCTTCACTCCCTGAGTCCTCAAGTCCTGGCCAACCTGCTGGTGGACGAGCACCCGCAGACCATCGCACTGATCCTCGTGAACCTGAACTACCAGACCGCCGCCGAGGTGATTCAACTCCTTCCGGAGACCGCACAAAGCGAGGTCGTGGTCCGCATTGCCGAACTCGACAATGTCCCTGATGAAATCGTGGAGGAAATCCAGGAAGTCATCATGGAGCAAATTGCCGACATCGGGAACGAATCGAATGAAAAGCTGGGTGGAATCCAGACGGCTGCGGAGATCATGAACCAGCTCGACCAGAAGACCGAGGGTTCCATCCTCGAACGCATCGAGAGTGATCGCGAAGAACTGGCCGAGGAGATCCGGCAATCCATGTTCGTCTTTGAAGATCTGGGTCAGCTGGACGATCGATCCATACGAACCCTCCTCAAAGAGGTCAGCAACGATGAACTTATCCTGGCGCTCAAGACCGCCAGCGAGATCCTCGCAGAAAAGATCTTCGGCAACGTGAGCCAGCGGGCGGCCCAGATGATGCGTGAAGACATGGAGGTGATGGGACCGGTGCGCCTGCGAGATGTAGAGCAAGCCCAGCAAAATATTCTGAAAACCGCTCGAAGGCTCGAAGAAGAGGGGAAAATCGTACTCGCGGGCAAAGGGGGCGACGATGTCCTGGTCTAATGTCATCAAACCGGGAGAAAACGTCTCGCCTTATTGCATTCGCCCTTTCGATCCCGATAACCTGGACCCCTCTCCCGTAAGGCCCGCCCCGGCCCCGCCCAAGCCCGGTGCTGTCCGGCTCCCGGGAGGGTCCACTCCGGTTTCACGTTCCCGCAACTCATCCTCCGGTGACGACCTTGAAAATGAGAGCCCCGAGGAAAAACTCGCCCGATTGGAGCGCGAGGCCTATGAGAAGGGTTTTGATCAGGGCCGCAAGGACGGTCTGGATTTGGAGCGGAAACAGCTCCAGGAGCAGAAGCAGCAGGTGGAAGCCCTGTTTGCCGAGCTGCGGGGGCTGAAATCATCCCTGTTCCGGGAAGCGGAGCAGGATTGCGTGACCTTGAGCTCCCTCATCGCCAAGCGAATCCTTCGGGCCGAAATCCGGACTGACCCGGCCGTCATCCAGAGGACCGTCCGGGAAGCCCTCGACTTCGTAGCGGATCGAAGCCGCCTTCGAATCTCCATCCACCCCGAAGACATGGAGGAGATACGCCGCATTCTCCCTGAGCTTGCGGCGCTGGCTGAGGAAGACGCATTACAGGTAGTGGAGGACGAAACGCTGGAACGAGGGGGATGCCTGCTGGAAACGGGCTTCGGCACCATCAATGCGACGGTTTCGGACCAACGCGCCATCGTCGAGAAGGCCCTGGATGAGGCCTTTCATTCGAGAAACCGGGAAAAGCCTTGAAACTCGACCTGGCCCCATACCTCCACGTTGTCGAATCCGTTTCCACGATCACGGCGGAAGGACGAATCACGCAGGTCGTGGGGACTGTCTTCGAAGGGAGCGGGCCGGCCATGCCGGTGGGAGGGATCTGCCGCGTGATCCCGCTCAGCCGCCGCAATTGCGCCGTCCCCATGGAGGTCGTCGGCTTTCGCAACGGGCGCATCCTTCTCATGCCTTTGGGAAAAGCGGACGGTATCGAGCCCGGGAGCTCCGTGGTTGCGGACCGATACAACCCGACCGTGGGAGTCAGCCGGGACATGCTCGGCCGGGTCATCGACGGGCTCGGGGCGCCCCTGGACGGAGGTCCGGCGATTCACCCCGAGAGGGAAGTCGCGCTGTACACGGATCCCGTAAACCCGCTCCAGAGGAGGCGTATTCAAGAACCTCTGGACGTGGGAGTCCGCGTCATCAACAGCCTCATCACCCTGGCCAAAGGACAGAGAGCGGCGATCATGGCCGGATCGGGTGTGGGCAAAAGCGTCCTGCTCGGCATGATGGCCCGATACACCGAGGCGGACGTGAACGTGATCGCCCTGATCGGGGAGCGGGGTCGCGAAGTGCGGGAGTTCATCGAGCGGGACCTGGGTGAAGAAGGGCTGAAGCGTTCGGTGGTCGTGGTGGCTACGTCGGATTCCTCGCCGCTGGCGAGAATGCGCGGGGCGTATGAGGCCGCCGCCATCGCCGAGTTCTTCCGCGACCAGGGCCAGGACGTTCTCCTCATGATGGACTCGGTGACGCGTTTCGCCATGGCGGCCCGGGAGGTCGGCCTGGCGGCCGGGGAGCCCCCCACGAGCAAGGCGTACCCGCCGAGCACTTTTGCCCATCTCCCGAGACTATTGGAACGAGCGGGCACGAGCGGCCGGAAAGGATCCATCACAGGAATCTACACGGTCCTCGTGGAGGGCGATGACATGAACGAGCCCATCGCCGACGCGGTTCGATCCATTGCGGACGGGCACATTGTCCTGGACCGTGGATTGGCCTCAAGGGGTCATTATCCCGCTGTGGACGTCCTTGCCAGCGTGAGCCGGCTCATGTCCGAGGTGGCGGGTGAGGATCACGTGAAAAGGGCCAACGAGTTCCGCTCGCTGCTGGCCGACTACGCCAAAATCGAGGACCTGGTGAATGTGGGAGCCTATGAAAAGGGAGCGAACGAGCGGACCGACCTCGCGCTCGAAATGATCGACGATCTGAAGAGGTATCTGGTCCAGGATGTGAGTTCCCCGGCTTCGTTGAAGGAGAGTTTCGACGCCATGAAGAAGTTGCTCACGATTCAAAAGCTCGGGCGATGAAGAAGACGCCGGGGCTAGGCTCAAGGGGGAATCATGCGGTTCGTTTTTCGGTTCGAAGCCCTTCTCACCTATCGTGCACACCTCAAGGAGCGTGCGGAGGTGGCCCTGGGAAGGGCGCGGCAGCGCCTTCGCATGGCACAGCAGGACCTGCAGGCCCTACAGGCGAAGCACCGCGAATCTTTCTGTGACTTCTCATCCCTCCTGAAGGGTCGAGCTGAATCCGAGCGCCTGAAAAGCTACATCGAGTTCCTGAACGCTCTCCAGAGGCGCATCGAGAGTCAGGCCCAGCAGGTCGATCGAAGGCAGCAGCAGGTCCGGGAACACGTGAAGGACGTGGTGAATCGCACCAAGGAATACCGAGTTATCGAGAAGCTCAAAGAAAAGGAATACGAAACATGGCGTCACGAACAACACCTCCTGGAACAGAAAGCCCTGGACGAAAGCGCCGCGATGAGGCACGGAAGGGCCTTTTTGTAAGCAGAAAAGGGCGCCTGCTCTTGGCAGCCGCCGTTTTCTGCCTGCTCTTCCTCGTAAAAATCGCTATCAGCGGACTTCTTCTCCAGGAGTTCTCCGTCTCGCTTCCCGGAGAAGAGCTGGCACAGGCCGAGGAGAAGACCCCGAATCCTGACCCGAAGGAACAGTCCCTGAGGCTTCAGCAAAGGGAGGAGGAACTTCGCGCATGGGAGGAGGATCTCACGAAACGCGAAGAGCAAATTCAGCCCCTTCAGGAGGAAATCGACCGGAAGATGGCCGAGCTGGAGGAGATCCAGGCGAACCTCACGGCCTTTGCCAAAACACTCGCCGAACGGGAGAAAACCCTGAAAGACACCAAGGTCGCGCACCTGGTTTCCCTCTACCAGGCCATGGAGCCTGAGCGCGCCGCCGCCATCATGAGCAAGCTCGAAGTGGCCACCGTCGTGCGCATTCTCGGCAACATGCGCGGGAAGTCCGCCGGTCTGATACTGGCCGCCATGTCCCCGGAACGGGGCGCCACCATCAGTGAACAACTGAGCCGTTCCCAGTAAGGACCGGGGCTCCCCACAGCCCCCAAAGACGGGGGAAGGACCCCCGATGACAAGCCATTTGATTCCATGAGCATCGCTCGCACATCCCGCACTCCAACCCAAGGCGGCTGTGGGGTGCGCGAGTCCAGCATGTTGAGTTTCCTCTTCCCTTCCCTGCACAAACCGTTACGACACCCTCTCCACGGCGACCCGAGACTTGAAGCAGCGCGGGTTTCCCGCCTTCGATCTCCCGGGGCTCCAAAGGGACTTCCTCGAAAACGGCCGCTCGCAGCCGGGTGCGGCAAATTTTTCCCGCCCCGGTCCCCTGCTGGCAAAACCTGCCCTTTCACACCGCGTGACTCCCCACACAGGCTTGATTATATCTATTTGATATCATTTGTATTTCATGAAAATCGGCCCAATGGCACGGGCATTGCTCCTTGTGCCGGGTGACGAACACCACCATGAAACACAAGGAGACGCCATGAACACCTTCAACCCCCTCCTCTCCCTTTCCTCAAGCATTCAGGGCCTGCCGGCGCGCCAAAAGGCCGTGACTCCCGGAGACGTCGGGGACAGCCTTTTTCAATCCTTCTTACAGAAATCCAGAAACGGGAAGGATGAGGCCGATAGCGGCCTGACCCTGCTCTCCTGGATGGGGCTCGCCCCTCAAGCCGAAAGGGAACCCACATCCGGGAAAACCGCTGGAGGGAGCACCCTTTCCGGTTTGCTCGGCGGCTGCCACGGGAAGCTCGTGATTCCGGACTCGAGCCTGTCTCTCGTCCGCGGGTTCCTGGAGGAGCAAGGTCTTGCGACCGATGAAATCGAACGGCTCCTTCGCTCCCTCACGATAGGCGAAGGCGGCATTCGTTTGGACCGGCTCATGGCCAAGCTGGACGGGTTCCTTCAGCAGGATTCCACCTCAGGCCTCTCCCTCGTGGTGGAAAGCATGGATATTCCGCGGGTCGAAGAAGCGCTCTTTAAGATGGGCCTTGGAGTCGAAGAAGTCGACGAGGTTGTGAAAGACTCCTCGAATCCGCAGGGGAACCTGGAACTGGACCGCCTCGCCACATCCCTGGGCAAGTTCTTCACCGGCGTGGGAGCCGACACGGCGTCCCGGCTCGCCGCAATCTTCAGCAGGCAACTGGGCATTCCGGTCCGTCCCGAATCCACAGAACAACTGGCCCAACAAGCCGGGCTCGATCGCACGATTGAACAGATTACGAAAGGGACCTCCAGCGAGGCTCAGGCCGTTGCAAAACGGGAAATCGCAGCTCTCCTTCGTGAGAAGGGTCTTCACCCCCAGGAGGTCAAGCAGTTTCTGGAGACCCTGTCCGTCCGAAGCATGAGCAGCCGGGACGGCGCGGGCGCGGCCACCCTGCCGGGCGACCCCGCCGCCCGAATCTACATCCAAAAAAATCACGGAGACACGTTCCGCCCGGAGTGGAAGGAACAGGTGCTCAACATCTTGAAACAGGAGGACACCTCCTCGCGTCCGGGCGCTCGTTCGAGCGGGGAAGGGGGGTCCTTGAGTCGCACCCTCTCCGAGATCATGAAGGAATGGCTGTCCGGCTCCCGCTCTTCCGATCCAAGTTCCGCCAGGACAACCCCCCTGTTTTCTTCCCGGGCATCTGGGGGAAAAGACGCCGCCTCTTCTCTGGACACGGCCGGCGGAGAGGAAAACCAGGGGAAGACACCGGTTCAGCGCTCCACGCTGGGCTCCGAATTCTCGATTCCCGGAGCGGAGCGGGTGAAATCGGCCCAGCCGGTCGCATCCGTACGGAATACGCCCCCTGCCGCTGCGCCCCTTCCGGAACCCCTGCCCAAGGTGGTGGACCGGATGGTCTGGATGGTTCGGGCCGGGGAGCAGGCGAGCCGCCTACAGATTCGCCCCCCGGAGCTCGGCCGGCTCGACCTGGACCTCGTGATTCGCCAGGGACACGTGAGCGCGCATCTGAATGCCGAGAACCCCATGGTCAAGGAGCTCATCGAAGCCAACCTTCAGCAGCTCAAACAGCAGTTGAACAACCTCGGCCTCACGGTGGAACGCTTCGAGGTCCACGCCGGACTGGATGACCGGCGGTTCACGGACGGCCAAGGCCGGGCCTGGGGCCGTAACGGAAGAAGAGGGAACGCCCAATCATCCGGAACCCAAGGGAACGCACCGGCGGCAGACGCGGTGAGCACACGGCAAAGCCAAGCCCGCAGCCTGCATCAAATCGACGTTCTGGCCTGATGCAGTTGGGGGAACCGGCAGAGATTCCGAGGAATCACGCCGGAAATGAAGCGCACGAAAGGATAGTACAATGGACATTTCCTCGATCAGCAGCCTTCCAACCGTGGAGGAAACCGATCCCTACTCCGTAGCCTCTACTCAGGAAATGGATCGGGACGCCTTCATCAAGATGTTTCTGGCCCAGATGCAGAACCAGGACCCGCTCAACCCCATGGACGGCTCGGAGTTCGCTGCCCAACTGGCCCAGTTCAGCAGCCTGGAGCAGCTCTACAACGCAAACGAGTCTCTGAAAACCCTGACCGAGACGCAGGACGCCCAGGCCCGGTACGAGGCCTTGAGCCTCATCGGCAAGGACGTCCTTGCCGATGGCAGCCAGCTCGCCTTGACCGGCGAGGGCACCGCGAGAGGGGCCTTTGACCTGGATCATTCTGCGGAGTGCACCGTGGTCATCTCGGACGAGGGGGGGAACCCCGTACGCTCCCTGTCCCTGGGCACGCTTCAGGCCGGATCCCACGACTTCACATGGGATGGGGAGAGTGAGGCAGGGGAGGCGATGCCCGAGGGAAACTACAGCTTCGAGATTACGGCCCTGACCTCCCTTGGGCAAGAGGCGGAAGTGACCCCCCGGGTTTTGGGGACCGTGGACCGGGTTCGTCTCGATGGGGACGCATCCACCCTGTACATCGGGGACCTTGCGGTGGAGCTGGAATCGGTCCTGGACGTGCGCCTGTCCGGAGCACAGGAATCGTAACCCGAGGCGGTGTGAAACGGTCTCTTTCTTGACAGGGAGATTTTCGATCCTTCCGCCATTTCGGTTCGCAACTCCCCTTTCGGGGGAGACTTGGAATCCATTTATTCAACACAACAGGAGGAACACATCATGGCACTTTCAAGCGCACTCTTTGCCGGCATCAGCGGTCTCAGCACCCTCGGCAATGCCATGCAGGTTATCGGCGACAACATCTCCAACGTGAACACCGTGGGGTTCAAGAACGCCACCTATCAATTCCAGGATCTCCTCAGCCAGTCCATGGCCACCCAGGCCGGAACCTCCCAGGTGGGCAAAGGCGTCACGCTGAGCGACATCTACCAGAACTTCCAGCAGGGCTCCTTTGAGACCACGTCCAACACCACGGACCTGGCCATCGGCGGGGACGGCTTTTTCATCGTGCGCGAACCCAACAGCGACAGCGAGTTCCTCACTCGGGCCGGCAACTTTCGATTCGACCGGGACGGGTACCTGGTCAACCCGGAAGGCTACGTGGTCCGCGGGTACGCCATCGACGACAACGGCGACATCACCACGGAAGAAGACATCATGCTGGATTCCTTTCAGTCCGCGCCGGAGCCCACCGACGAGGTGAGGTTTATTCTCAACCTGGACGAATCCGAATCCCCGGCCGCCCCCGGCGCGGCTCTGGAAGCCGGATGGCTCCCCTGGGACGGCTCGGCATGGGAGGACAGCCCCCTTGCGGACAACAACTACCTGTTCCAGACGTCCACGACGGTGTACGACGACTACGGGGAGTCCAAGGCCGTGACCCTGTACTTCGACAAGACCGGGGACAATACCTGGGAGTACATCACGACCTGCAGCCCCCAGGCCGATGAACGGGCGGTGGCGCTCGCCAACCCGGAGTGCGCCGGCCTCCTGGGAAGAGGCACCCTGACCTTTGATCCGGATTCGGCTAAGATCAGCGACATGACCATGGATGTTTTTACGGGTGCAGGGGCGGATCCCACGGATCTGGATGCCAATGACAATTACAACCTGGGCATCGCGGTCAACCCCGACGGTTACCTGGCCTTTGACGCCGAGTTCAACAGCGGGCAGACCCAGTCCATCGCCCTGGACCTCGGGTCCTACAACTCCGGGGGCACCTGGGTGACCGAATCCATGACCACCACCCAGTACAGCAAGTCCTTTTCCACGGTCTTTCAGAGCGCCAACGGATACGGGGCCGGGGACCTCCAGGGGGTGAACGTGGACGTGGACGGCGTGATCACCGGAATCTACTCCAACGGCCAGGTCACCCCCCTCTACCGGGTGGCCCTTGCCACCGTGGTCAACAAGATGGGGCTGGAAAAGGTGGGGGGAAACCTGTTCAAGGAAACCCGGCTGAGCGGCGTGGCCACCCCCCATCCGCCCGGGGAGAACGGCACAGGCAACATCGCACCCAACTCCCTGGAGCAGTCCAACGTGGACATCGCCAACGAGTTCGTCAAGATGATCACCACCCAGCGCGGCTTCCAGGCCAACGGCAAGATCATCACCGTAACGGACCAGATGCTGGCGGAATTGATCAACCTGAAACGCTAGTGACGCTGAGGGCGAAGTCCCCCTCAGCCCTCCTCCTCACGTCGGCTGAGCCCAGGACCCAGCACCCCGGCTTCCAGCGAAGGCTCCGGGCGGGGACTTTCCCTCCTCTACGCCCCCCCGGAGCCTCCCTTCTTTGTGCGGTGTCAAGATCTTGACTTGCGTCCCCGGAGGCAACGGGTCCTGCGCGGTCCTGACGGCGACCCCCCCCCATATTCCTCAGGGTCCTTTCGCCCGAAACAGGAAAAATCCGTTCCCAGTCGGCACGGCCCTTCCAATGAATCCCGACAATTTATATTTTATTTCAAATAGTTAGGCACATTGCCCGACGCCATCCCCTTTTCCCTTCTCTCCCTTGGCTGTGAATGGCATAGAGGTTGCTTTCCATAGGATCGACCCCGTTCACCTTGGTCGACTTGGAGATCGATTCTTATGGATATTGCAACCATTATCGGCGTTTTTACTGCGTTCGCGCTTGTGGTCAGCGCCATCTTGATGGGAAGCAGTCTTTGGCTTTTCGTCAACATCCCCGGTCTCATGATCGTGGTCGGGGGAACGCTGGGCGCTACCATGATCAGTTACCCGCTGCCTGACATTCTGAAGGTCGTGAAGGTCGTCCGAAACGCCCTCTTCCACAAGAAGCACACCGCCAAAGAGCTGATCTCCGCCTTCGTGGACCTGGCAGGCACGGCACGGCGAGAGGGGATCCTAGCCCTGGAATCGAGCATCGGCGACATGAGGGACGAGTTCATGCGCAAAGGGCTCCAGCTGTCTATCGATGGGCTGGAGCCTTCCTCCATCAAGGAAATCCTGAACACGGAGATCGACTCGATTCAGGACCGGCACAAGCTCGGGGCCGAGATCTTCACCACTCTGGGGACGTTCGCCCCTGCCCTTGGAATGATCGGCACCCTGATCGGACTGGTTCAAATGCTTCAGACCATGGACGATCCAAGCACCATCGGACCCGCCATGGCGGTCGCGCTGTTGACCACGTTTTACGGGGCTTTGATGGCGAACGTGCTCTTCCTGCCCATTGCCGGGAAGCTGAGGAACCGAAGCAGCGAAGAAGTCATGATGAAGGAACTCATGAGCGAAGGCATTATGTCCATCGCCAAAGGCGACAATCCCCGATTGCTGGAACAGAAGCTGAATGCCTATCTGCCTCCCCAGCTCCGGGAAACCGCTTTCGAGTAACCGCCGGAGCGCGGACAAGGATTAAATACCAGGAAGGGGAGTAATAACCATGGCAAATTCCGAAGAAACCCTGACGGAAGAAAGCGGCGGGAAAGGCGGGCTCCCGATCAAGCTGATTCTGATCGTCTTTGTCGTCCTGATCCTCCTGGGCGGTGGGGCCCTGGTGCTCAAGTCCGGAATCATCTCCGGGGGCGGCGAGACGGCCGAGGCCACGACGACGGAAAAAGAGGTGACCACGGACATCGGTCCGATCTACCCTCTGGAAACCTTCATCGTGAACCTGGCCGACCCTCGAGGCAAAAAGTACCTCAAGACGAAGCTCGAGCTCGAGCTCGACAAGCCCATCGTGGTCCAGGAAATCGATCAGAGGCTGCCCCAGTTCAGAGACACGATCCTCACCATCCTGAGCAGCAAGTCCTTTGAGGACATTCAGCAGCTGGAAGGCAAATATCAGCTCCGTGCCGAGATCATGGCCATGCTCAACCAGTACCTGACCTCCGGGGAGATCACGAACATCTACTTCACGGAGTTCATTGTGCAGTAACCCGCAGGCACTTTCCGGGGAAACAAAGGAAAGGATGGAGTCGCTGTGAGCCAGCTTCTATCCCAGGAAGAAGTCGATGCCCTCCTGAACGGGTTGGACTCCGGGGAGATCGAGACCGAGCAGGCGGCCGAAGAGCCCAGTGAGGAACTCGAACTCTTCGACTGGACCACCCAGGAACGGGACATCAAGGGAAGCATGCCCCTTCTGGGTGTCATCAACAACCGGTTCTCCCAGAAGATGAAGGGGGCGCTGTCCACGTCGATTCGAAAAATGGTCGAGGTGTCCTCCGGGCCCCCCGAGATGATCAAGTTCAAACACTTCAAGCAATCCCTTCCCATTCCCACGAGCCTTCACCTGTTCAAGATGGAACCGTTTCGAGGGACGGGACTGCTGGTCGTGGAAAGCCATCTCGTGTTCAATCTGGTGGAAGCCTTCTTCGGTGGCCGGGGCACGGGCTCCACAAAGGTCGAGGGGCGGGACTTCACACCCATCGAGAGCAAGATCATCGAGAAGGTGGTCCACATCGCGCTGACAAACCTCATGGACGCGTGGGAGGACATCCACCCGGTTAAGACCGAGTTCATCCGCTCTGAGAGCAACCCCATGGTCGTCAATGTGGAGCGACCGGACGAGTACCTCGTATCCGTGAAGTTCGATGTGGAGCTGATCAAGCCCCTGGGTTCGATCACACTCTGCATTCCCTACTCTTCTTTTCAACCGATTCGCCACAAGCTGGCGGGGGATTATCAGAAGGAGGAAGAAGGGCAGGACGATCCGTTCTGGGTCAACAGCCTGCGAGAGCGGCTGAAGGAGATCCTGGTGGAGATGAAGGTCGACCTGGGCCGGACTCACCTCTCCATTCGAGACCTGCTCAACCTGAAGGAGGGGGACATCCTCATCCTGGACAACACCTACCGCACCCCCCTCACAGCACTGGTGGAGGAGATCCCGAAATTCCGGGGATATGCGGGAAGGTCCAACAACAGAAAAGTGTTCAAAATCGAAGAGGCCCTGCTGCACGCGGCCTGAAGGAGGGCCGCTTTCGGGAATTCCCCCGAACGAACCGCAGGAAGCAAGAGGACATCCCATGGTGGAAGAAAACACCGAACAAAATGAGATCCAGGCGGAGACCGATTCGGCGGCTCAAGTCGCGCAGGAGGTCGATTTTGCGGATATGGAGCCGGGCATCCAGGAAGATGATGAGGCCCAGGGCATGGAGTTCCTACTGGATATCCCCCTGGACATCACCGTGGAACTGGGCCGGACCCGCATGCCCATTGGAGACCTTCTCAAACTGAGCCAAGGATCGGTGGTGGAGTTGAACAAGCTCATCAGCCAGCCCCTGGATATTTTCGTGAACCAGAAGTTGATGGCCCAGGGCGAGGTGGTGGTCGTGAACGAGAAGTTCGGGGTTCGCCTCTCGCACATCATCAGCCCGGGCGAGCGGGTGAAGGGGCTCACGTGATGCTCCGCTTTTCAACGACAGGCGCTCCGGCCTTTGGGTCTTCGCCCCTGGAGCCGCCCCGAATCGCTTTCACGGGCAACCCGGGCAGGGAAAGGAAGGGAGCGCCATGGGTGCGGACGTAGCGGCCAGCGCCGTCAAGACGCTGGGTTCCCTCTTCCTCGTACTGGGGCTGATCGTCTGCCTTTTTTACGTGATCAAGCGCATGCGCTTCGGCTCCCCTTCGGCCTCAGAGGCTGCACGAATGCGTCTCCTGGGTACGCTCCACCTGGCACCCAAGCGATCGGTCGCCCTGGTGGAAGTCCGCGATCAATGGCTGGTCCTGGGGCTGGGAACGGAATCCGTCACCCTGCTCTCCAGCATGACACGTCCTGAGGAGATCGAAAGACCGAATCCGGAAAATGCGTCCGGGGCCCCAAGCTTTCGGGCCCTCCTCCGGGGCAGAATGCATCGAACGCTGGCACAAGATGAATAGAGAGAAACACATCGAGACAATAAAACCTGCGGGATTTCGTCGGGTCCTCGCCCTGGCGCTCCTGGTCCTGCTTCTTCTCCCGTCGATTGCCTGGGCCCAGGATCTTCCCCCGCTCCCCTCCATTCAGATCGGGGTAGGGGGCGCGGAGCGTCCGGAACAGGTTTCCGTCCTCCTCCAGATCCTCATGCTGCTCACCGTGCTCTCGCTCGCCCCGGCGATCCTGATCATGATGACCTCGTTCACCCGATTGGCCGTGGTCTTTTCCCTGCTGCGCCATGCCCTGGGCACGCAGCAGATGCCGCCCAACCAGATCCTGATCGGGCTCGCGCTCCTGCTCACCTTCTTTCTCATGGCCCCGGTCTATCACAAAATCAACGACGAGGCGCTCCAACCTTACCTGGCCGAGGAAATCTCCCAGGAAGTGGCCCTGGAAAGGGCCCTGAAACCCATTCGAGCGTTCATGCTGAAGCAGACAAGAAAGAAGGACATCTCCCTTTTCCTGAATGTTTCTCAGGAGGAGAAACCTGCGGATTACGAGGACATCCCCACAACAGTGCTGCTCTCGGCCTTTGTCACCAGCGAGCTGAAGACAGCGTTCAGCATCGGGTTCCTGATCTACATCCCGTTCCTGGTTATCGACATGGTGGTGGCGAGCGTCCTGCTCTCCATGGGAATGATGATGCTACCTCCCTTCATGGTCTCGCTCCCTTTCAAAATGATGCTCTTTGTGCTCACCGACGGATGGTTCCTGCTTGTGGGGTCCATGGTGAAAAGTTTTTCGTGAGGGATCTAATATGACGCCGGAATACGTGGTAACCCTGGCCAGTGAAGCCATCAAAACCGTGCTTCTCCTTTCCCTTCCCCTGCTCGGGGTGGGACTCGCCATCGGGCTGGCCGTGGCCGTGCTTCAGGCCACCACACAGGTTCAGGAAATGACCCTCTCCTTTGTTCCGAAAATCGTAGGGGTCCTCCTGGCCCTTCTTGCCGCAGCCCCGTGGATGCTGAATAAAATCTGCTACTTCACCAGCCATCTGATTACCAGCATTCCGCAGGTCATCCGCTAGTTGAAGCCATGCCCTTCCCTTTTGAAACCATCGAGCAGCTGCAGGGATTCTTCTGGGTCCTGATCCGTGTGAGCGTGCTCATTTTTCTCATGCCGCTCTTCGGGGCCCGCAATGTGCCGACCCTCTGGAAAGCGGGGCTCTCCTTTGTCCTGGCCGTGCTCCTCACCCCGGTGGTTCCGGTCCCGGAGACACTGCCCTCATCGCTCCCCGAGCTCATCCTGGGCATCGCCTCGGAAGTCCTTATGGGTCTCATCGCGGTGTTCGGCGTCCGCATTCTGTTCGCATCGGTCCAGCTCGCCGGTCAAATCATGAGCTTTCAGATGGGCTTTTCCATGGCCCGGGCCATCGACCCGAACACCGGCGTGCAGAGCACGGCGCTGAGCCAGTTCCTCTACCTCTTTACCGTACTGCTCTTCTTTGCCATCGACGGGCACCACCTGATGATTCAAGCGATGGCTGCATCCTTCCATCTCGTGCCGCCCAATGGGATCTCGTTCCCGCCATCCCTGTCCGAGGCCGTCGTGGAGCTCAGCGGACACATGTTCCTGATCGGGCTCAAGATTGCGGCCCCCATGATGATCGCCCTATTCCTGAGCAACCTCTGCCTGGGCATCGTGGCGCGCACCGTGCCCCAGGTCAACATCCTCATGATCGGCTTTCCCATCAACATCGGCATCGGGCTCATTCTGTTTGGGCTGGTCCTGAGTAACCTGTCCCCCTTTCTCGCCGATCTGACCCGTGACATGGCGACGGCCATGATGCGGCTCTTCCGCATCATGTAAGGGATCCCATGGCCGAGCAAAGCTTCCAGGAAAAGACCGAACGAGCAACCCCGAAAAAGCGAGAGGAAGCTCGAAAAAAGGGGCAGGTCGCCAAGAGCAAGGAACTCTCCTCGATTGCGGTTCTCGCAGCCGCCACCGCCTACTTCTTCTTTCAGGCCGAAAGGCAGGCGCAACATCTGGGTCAATTCCTGAAGCGCACCTTTCTGAACATCCCCTTTGTGGCCTCTGAGGAACTGCCCCTGATCGAATACGCAGGCCACGGCGTGATGAGTATCCTCCAGTTCACCCTCCCGATCATGGTCGTACTCGTTGTGGTGGCCTTGATGGCCAACATCCTCCAGACAGGGTTCATCCTGAGTGTCGATCCATTGACTCCGAAAGCGTCAAAATTGGACCCCGTAGCGGGTTTAAAACGGATCCTTTCCAAACGCTCCCTCGTGGAGCTCGCGAAATCCATCGGGAAACTCGTGATCGTTGGGTGGGCTGCGGGATCCACCCTCAAGGGGGCCTTTGACAAACTCGTTCCTCTGATCTACCAGGAAGCCCCTCAAATCATGGGAGTTCTTGGACAGGAAGCCATCAACGTCCTGATCAAGTGCTGCTGGGTCATTCTCCTCCTTGCCTTCCTCGATTTCTTCTATCAGCGCTGGGAGCATGCGGAGAACCTCAAGATGACCAAACAGGAAGTCAAGGACGAGTACAAGCAGACCGAGGGGGACCCTCACATCAAGAGCCGGATTCGCGCCATTCAGCGGGAAACGGCCAGAAAACGGATGATGGAGGAGGTCCCCAAAGCGGATGTGGTGATCACGAACCCCACGCGCCTTGCCGTGGCCTTGCGGTACGACCCCGGCAAAGCGCAGGCACCGGTGGTGTTGGCCAAGGGGGCCCGAATCATTGCGGCCCGCATCCGGGAGCTGGCGCAGCAGCACGGGGTCCCCCTGGTGGAGAACCGCCCCCTGGCACAGAACTTGTATAATTTGGAGATCGGACAGGAAATCCCGGCCGAGACCTACCAAGCCGTTGCTGAAATCCTGGCCTACGTGTACGGCCTTAAGCAGAAGTCCTCACCGCAAGCGCGTACCCCCTGATGCCGGCACTGGAGCCGGCCTGAAAGCGGAGCCTCAGGAGAAGACCGATGGACGCAATGAAGGTGCCATGGAAGCAGTTTTCGCTCGCCGGCAATGTGGACGTGGGCATCTCCGTGGGTATCGTGGCCATCCTCATGGTCATGATCATACCGCTGCCCACATCCATCCTGGACGTCCTCCTGGCCTTCAACATCACCCTGGGCATCATGGTCCTCCTCCTCACCATCTATGCGACCCGGCCCCTGGACTTCTCGGTGTTTCCGTCCCTGCTGCTGATCACTACCCTCTTTCGGCTCTCGCTCAACATCGCGTCCACGCGTCTCATCCTCCTCAACGGGCACGGAGGCCCCCTGGCCGCCGGACGTATCATCAAGAGCTTCGGCTCTTTCGTGGTCGGCGGCAACCCCACGGTGGGTCTGGTCGTCTTCGTCATCCTGGTGGTCATCAACTTCGTGGTCATCACCAAAGGTGCGGGCCGCATCGCCGAGGTAGCCGCCCGGTTCACCCTGGATGCCATGCCCGGCAAGCAGATGGCCATCGACGCGGACCTCAATGCGGGACTCGTGGATGAAGCCGAGGCCCGTAAACGGCGAGCTGAAATCTCTAAAGAAGCAGAATTCTACGGGGCCATGGACGGTGCCAGCAAGTTCGTCCGTGGGGACGCCATCGCAGGCATCATTATCACCCTGGTGAACATCATCGGCGGGCTGGTCATCGGGATCCTTCAGATGGGCCTCGACCTGACCACGGCCGTTCAGAACTACACCCTCCTGACCATCGGAGACGGTCTCGTGAGCCAAATACCGGCCCTGGTCATCTCCACGGCGGCAGGCATCCTGGTCACCCGGGCCGGTAGCGAAGGGAACATCGGCACGGAGCTGGCCCATCAATTCGGCGTCAACCCCCGCGCCCTGATGATCGCTTCGGGAATCATCTTTCTCTTCGCCCTGGCCCCGGGCATGCCGGCACTCCCGTTCATGGTTCTCTCTCTTGCCGTGTTCTTCTTCGCAAGGGTGGTGACGGGTTCGGAGCAGAAGAGGGTGGAGGAGGCCGAAGCCGAGGCCGAGCAGGCAGCGGAAGAGGCGACGCCGGAGGAAGTGGAGAGCCTGCTTCCCCTGGACATGCTGGAGCTCGAGATCGGATACGGACTGATCCCGCTTGTGGACAACAAGGCGAACGGGAACCTCCTGGAACGGATCCGCTCGCTTCGGAGGCAGTTTGCCACCGAAATGGGGCTCATCATGCCATCGCTCCACATCCGGGACAACCTGGAGCTCAAGCCCGCTGAGTACGCGGTCTGCATCAAGGGTAACGAGGTGGCACGCGGCGAGTTGCTCATGGATCATCTCCTCGCCATTGATCCGGGCGATGTGAAAGCCAAGGTGGAGGGAATCCCCACGAAGGACCCGGCCTTTGGTCTGCCGGCGCTATGGATCGATCAGGACAAGAAATCCGATGCGCAGTTTGCCGGATACACGGTCGTGGACCTTCCCAGCGTGATCACCACTCACGTCTCTGAGGTGGTCCGCAGGGATGGGTATGAGTTCCTGGACCGCCAGGAAGTCCAGCGCCTCCTGGACAAGGTTTCGGAGACCCACCCCAAGGTGGTGGAAGAGCTGGTGCCGGGCCTTCTGAGCCTGGGGTCGGTCCAGAAGGTCCTCCAGAACCTGGTTCGGGAACAGGTTACCATTCGGGACTTGCTGACCATCCTGGAGACCCTCGCCGACTATGCCGCCATGTCCAAGGATACGGATCTGCTCACGGAATATGCGCGTCAGCGCCTCGCTCGATCCCTGACCCGACCCTACCTCGGCAAAGATCGTGTGCTCCGCGTCCTCTCGGTGAGCGCGGGCCTCGAGGAATCCGTGGCCTCGGGGGTGAATCAGAGCGAGTACGGTTCCTACCTGGCACTCGATCCCCGCCAGGCCAACACGATCATCGAGGCCGTGAAAAAGTCCGTTGAGCGGACATCGGCCAAGCTCGAGCAGCCCGTCTTGCTCTGCTCCACGGCCATCCGACGGCACCTGAAAAAGCTTTGCGAGCGGTTCCAGATCCCATTGACGGTTCTCTCCTACAACGAGATCCCCAGCGGACTCCAGATAGAGACCATGGAAGAGATTCGGAGCGAGGCGTCATGAACATCAAAAGATTCATAGCGAACAGCAACCAGGAAGCCCTTCGCCTCATCAAACGGGAGATGGGACCGGACGCTGTCATTCTCAAAACCCGCACCCTTCCCTCTCAGGAGGATGCCTCGGGCCATATCCAGCGGCGCGTAGAGGTCACAGCGGCCGTGGATTACGACGCCCCGGCCCTTGGAACGGATGGTGCGTCGAGTGCGCCTCCGATCACGCAGGAAGCCCTCTTGAAAAGATGGGAGAGCCTGGAGACGGAGCTGCGTGACATCAAGTCAGCCATCCTAAGCGCAGAGGCGGGTCGAAGACTGGCCCCGGAGCTGTACTTCGACCCGGCCACTCGCTCGCTTTACAGCTACTTCCACGCCTTCGGTCTGAGGCCGGAGATCCTGGACGACCTCATGATCGAAGCCCATCGGAACTCGACGGGGGAAAGCAGGGAACGAGTGGATATCCTGCGCGAATCCCTCTCCCGCCTGCTTTCCCGGATCCAAATATCCCCCCGCGGGCAACAGGTGGGGAAACGGGGAATCTATGCCTTCGTCGGGCCGACCGGAGTGGGCAAGACCACCACGCTCGCCAAAATGGCGGCCCTCCGGGCCGTGAAGGAGGGCGTCCGCACAGCGCTGATCACACTCGACACCTTCCGAATCGCGGCGGTCAGCCAGCTCCAGACCTACGCGAGGATCATGGACGTTCCCCTGGAGGTGGCCTCCGGGAAGCACGAGCTGGGCCAGGCCCTTTTGAGACACCGGGACGCGGACCTCATCCTGATCGACACGGCCGGCAGAAGCCCTAACCATGCCCGGGAAATCCGGGAGCTCGGCCATGTCCTCGAAAGCAGGGACGACGTCCATCCGTTTCTCGTGCTCAGCGCCACGACCGAATACGGCAATCTCGTTTCCGCGGCGCGGCAATTTGGGAAACTCTCCTACAAAAGCACCATTTTCACCAAGCTGGACGAAGTTCAGGACCTATCCGCCATGGTGAACTTCCTGGTTTCGGACCCCCGGCCCGTTTCCTTCTTTACCACGGGTCAGCGGGTCCCAGAAGACATGGAGAGGGCCTCCAGGAAACGTCTTGCGAGGCTCATGCTGGACACAGTGAAAGACAAAGCAGGAACCCTCAATGACAGCAATGAGGTAGAGGCATATGGATCAGGCATCAGGCCTCAGGTCCTTGGTCGAGGATCACATGGCAGAGCATAATTCACCTCGGGCATCCTTGAAGCGGGAGTCCGGGACCGACCACGCGCCAAAGCGAATCCGCGTGATCTCCGTAACCAGCGGAAAGGGAGGAGTCGGCAAGACAAGTGTGGTGGCGAACCTCGCCCAGGCCTTGGGTCAGATGGGCCAGCGCGTGCTGGTTCTGGATGCGGATCTGGGTTTGGCCAACCTCGATGTAATGCTCGGCCTGAACCCCCGCTACACGATCGATCACCTCCTTCGCGGTGAAAAGAGTCTGGAAGAGATCCTCATTCAGGGCCCCGGGGGCTTCCAGCTCCTGCCCGCGGCTTCGGGAATTCCCGAGCTCACGGACCTGGACAACTCCCAGCGGTTACTCCTTCTGGATGAGCTGGATGCACTCAAGGATCGCTTCGACGTGCTCCTGATCGACACGGGCGCGGGAATCTCCTCCAATGTGATGTATTTCAACTACGCCGCCACGGAAAAAATCGTTCTCGTGACCAACGAACCCACATCACTCACGGACGCTTACGCGCTCATCAAGGTCCTGACCAGCCGGTACCAGCAAAAACGATTCAAGGTCCTGGTCAATGCGGCCCGAAACGCCGAGGAAGCCAATCGCATCTACCGCCACCTCAGCCTGGTCGTGGATCAGTTCCTGGGGTCTCCATCCCTGGACTACCTGGGCTGGATCCCCTTCGACCGGCAGATGCCCGCGTCGGTGCGGAAGCAGAAAACCGTCATCGACCAGTTCCCCGACGCCGAAGCGAGCCGTCAGATCCTGAATCTTGCAAAAACCCTCCTGGCGAACCACGACGGTCTGCTTCTGGAGGGGGACATTCGCTTTTTCTGGCAGAAGTTTCTGGAGCACTGATTACCCAATGGCAAACCCGGCCTTAAACAAACTGAAACGCTATTCCCAGGGCTCCGCCCCGGCGGGAGGTGTCCAGAACCCTGCGGAACGGGAACGCCTTATCCTGGAGTACGCGCCCCTGGTCAAGACCATTGCTGGGAGGCTGGGCATGCGCCTGCCCCAGCACGTGAGCCAGGACGACCTGATCGGCGCGGGAATCATGGGTCTTATGGACGCTGTGGAAAAATTCAATGCCTCCAAGGGCGTGGCGTTCAAATCCTACGCGGAATTCCGGATCCGCGGGGCCATGCTCGATGAGCTCCGGGCCATGGACTGGGTTCCCAGGTCGGTCCGCCGGAATGCGCGCAAGATCGAAGCAGCCTACGCCAAGGTGGAGAACGAAACCATGCGCCCGGCTTCCGATGAAGAAGTCGCCCAAGAGCTCGGGGTCGACCTGGAAACGTTCTACTCCCTGATCGAGGAAGCCCGGGGGATTGCCCTCATCAGCGAGGAGGACCTCGGGCACGTTTTGCCCCATGAATCGACAGAGCACTTTTCAAACGGGGCATCCGAGGGAAAGGCCTCGGAAAACCCTTCGGACAGCCTTGCCCTTGCGGAGGTCCGGGAGGTCGTTGGCGAGGCGATCGACAGACTGCCCAAGAACGAGCGGCTAGTGGTGGCCCTCTACTACTATGAAGAACTGACCATGCGGGAGATCGGCGAAGTCATGAACTACACGGAGTCCCGAATCAGCCAGCTTCATACAAAAGCCATCCTGCGGCTGAGGGGGGGACTGAGGGGATACTTCGAGTCCGATTCTGAATGAAGAACTCCGGATCGAACCTGAAATGACATCCTGTGAGGTCCTGAATGACAAACCACCGGGAGCACAGTGAACACAGAAAGATGGGCCATGAAAGCAACTCGCTCGTTTTCTCTGCGTCCTCTGTGATCTCTGTGGTGGTAAACGATGTCATCGTATTTGTGGAAGGTCGTGCGTAGGCCGGTGAGGCGAGCCCCATGACGAGCGACGAGAATATCGAGAGGGACGAGGCACTGGAAAGCCAGGGGGAGGATCGTGACTCTTCCACCGAGTCCCCTGAACCGGATCCTTCGAGTGAAGCCACCGGACGTTTCGGCCCTGCTCTCTCCATTCTGAAAGGGAGGCGCCGACTCCTGATCGCAGGGGGTGTGGGAATCCTGCTGTCGCTCTTTGCGGTGTGGGGGATCCGGGTCGCCCTGCTCCCGGGGAACACCGCACAGCCGAAAGAGCTCATTCCGGAATCTCCTTTTCAGCAACCCCACGCCGATTCCGTAGACCGGTCGCTCAAGCAGGACCTCGAGCCCTTTTATATCCTGATGCCGAAGGGGAAGACCGGAAAGATGGCCCGGCTGCGCCTCTCCGTCACCTGGGCCTCGAAAACGGCAGCGCTTTATCAGGAGAAAGAAATCCTGATCCGCGACCGTCTTTACCGTAGAATCACAGAACTGGCCTCGAAAGGGGAAAACATACGCGGCATGTCCCTGACCATCCGCACAGAGGCCCAAAGCATCCTGGAGGAACTCCTCCGCCCGAATGAACTGCGCGTAGCTGTTACGGGAATCTTCGTGATCTGACTGAGGCTGTATTTTCTCACCCTGCGAGCCCCCTTCCGCAGCGGGCCCAAGAGGCGTTCAAAGTCCCTCCAGGAACGGAACCATAGGAGGTGTGCGATGAACGAGTTGAGCAAACTCCGCGGCCTGTCCCCTGTGGGCCCGGCATCGAACCGCGTGTGGAAGGCGCCAAAGGAGCGCAGGCCGGGCGACCGCCTGCCGCGCAGAAGGAAAAACAAAGGAACCGCTTACGAAGATGCCCGGGACAAAGCGCATCCACCGGATCCGGTTCTCGAGGCGGACGCCGATGCCGTAGAAGAAGCCGAACTGCCCCTGGAGTACAGCGCCGACGGCATCAAGAAGCGCCCTCGGCACAAAGTCGACGTAGAGGTATAGGGGCGGCCGTTTCGAGCGACGATGCTTGAACCGGCGAAGGACAAGGTTTTACAGGGATCGCAGTAAATAGATATGGACATTCAACTCTGGATCATAGGACAGATTGGCATCGACCTGCTGATGGGCGCGGTGCTCCTATGGGTCCTCGTGTCGGGATCCCGGCGCAGGACCCGGGAGGGCGAAGAACGCAGGCAGTCCGCGGAGCGGTCCGAGAGAATCCTGGCCGAAATGAATGCCATCGCCCGTGACCTTGAGGAAAACCTGGAGGAGAAACGGGAGCTGACATCCCGCCTCCTGGGGCGGCTCGACGAAGGCCTGGCACGTGCCGAGAAGCGATACGAGCAATTCCAGGACCTGTTCGACGCAGCGGACTGCACGTCGAAAGGGGACACGGTTGCCGTGCATCCCCATCTTTCCACGAAAGACGCGATCCGCTCCCTCCTGAGCAAAGGGTTGAGCAAGGAGGAGGTTGCCCAACACCTGAGCATCTCCGTTGGAGAGATCGACTTGTTTCTCAAGTTGGGAGACAAGGGCTCCAAGCGCAGCTCCTCCCTGTAACTCCGGTGCGCCATGTTCCGAGGCATTTTCCAGACTCCGACACTCCCACCCACCCTCCGATCCGCCGAAGGTCCAGCCGGCCTGCGCCTTGTGCCCGGCGACACCCTTCGCGCCACCGTCATGGATACGAAACGAGGAGGGGAGGTGCTTCTCCTGGCCCGTGGAACGCGGTTTCAGGCCTTTGCCTCGCGTCCGCTGCAGGAGGGCCGAAACTACCTTCTCCAGGTTCGTTCCATTGGCGAACGCATTCTCCTGAGCGTGGTGGAAGGCGATACAGCCGAACGGACCTCGGCCGTGCGTCTCTGGGCGACGGGCCGGGCGGCTCGGGCCGAGTTGGGGAGCCTCCTTCGATCGCTGGCCGGGGCCGCTGAAGACAACCGTTTGACCGAACCGATTCGAAACGCTCTGGCTGCACTGAAAAACCGTCTGCCCGGCTTGGTCTTTCGCGCCCCGGCAAAGGACGGGTTCCAGTGGATGATGCGGCAGCTACGCGATTCCGGCCTATTCCTGGAAAGCAGGGCGGCGCGTCAACTGCAGGAGGGCGGAGAGGCCCCGTTCCAATCCCTGGCCTCTTCCGACCTCAAGGGCATCCTGCTGTCGCTGAAATCTCTTCTCATCGGAAAGGAAGTCGACAGCCCCCGAGCCGCCGAACTGGCCCAACAGGTGGATCAGGCCCTTCACGTCGTCGAAACGGATCAACTCCTCAACCTTTCATCCCTGAAAGACGGCCTCGGGTGGTTCTGGTTCATCCCGGGTCTTCGGAAAGAGGGGTTCCAGGGAGGGGAGGCGTTTCTGCGAAAACCCGGCGCGAATGACGAGGCCCTCAACCTTTCGCTCTCCCTGGACTTCACCCGGCTCGGGCACATGGAAATTTCCGTCTCCCTCAACCGGTCCGTGGTGGGTCTTCGAATCCTTACGGAGGACCAAGCCCGGGCGGAGATGGTCCAACACCATTTGGACGAGCTTCGTTCCGGACTGGCCGATGCAGGGCTCCAGACCGGGACTGTTGTCTGCCGAAAGAAGCAGGAAGACGATCCGGAGTGGGCGCCGTTTCTGGAGTTTGAGAAGACCGCGAACGCGGTGGACATCGTGATGTAGGGCCCTTGAGGGGAAGGCTGCGCCTTTCCCGTGGAACGACCCCGGGGGGCCGCCTCATACTGGCCTGGTGACGAAGGAGGCTGGGGCCCTCCGGAACGGGCACCAGCGGGAAGCCTTATTTATTCCGGGCAGTTACGCCTGAGAGAAGAAGCGCCCCCGCCGTGGAAAAGATGGATCGATGTTGGAAAAGCTTAAAAAAGCCGTTGCGCTGAAGTACGAACTGGGGAAGGACAGTGCGCCTCGAGTCACGGCCAAGGGGAAAGGTCTCGTTGCCCGCCGCATGATGGAAATCGCCCGCGAGGAGGGGATCCCGATCTCCGAAGATCCCGACCTGGTCGGGGCCTTGATCCAGCTCGATTTCGACGAGGAAATCCCGCCGGAGCTTTACAAGGCCGTAGCGGAAATCCTCGCCTTTGCCTACCGACTGAACCGCCGCATGAAAGAGTCCTCGTGAACGCCTCCTGATTCAGGGATCATGCCTGTCCGGGCACTTCCATGACCCGGGGCTCGTGACCCGTCGCCTGAAAGAAGCGTTGAATTCCCTGTCTCGGAATCAGCAACGTGCTCGTGTTCACAAGGGGATGGCACTGAAACATTGTGCTCTGCTGCCACACCTCCCGGTCCACAATGACCTCAACCTCCCGGTCCCGGTCGTTCACCGCTCCCAAGAGGGACACGGCACCGGGCTCCACACCGAGGCGCTCGTGCAGCCGGCGCGGGGAACCGAACCGGAGCGCGCTAACGCCCAGGCGTTCTCTCAAGGCCTTGAGATCCACCTTCTTTTCAAACCCCACCACGACGAGAAAATGCCGGCGTCCTCTGCGGTCGCAAAGGAACAGGTTCTTGGTCCTGGCCCCCGGCAACGGGGGGACGTCCCGGAGCGCCTCCTCCACCGTATAGACCGGGGGATGATCGTAGCGCTCGTAGGGGACCCCTGCATCGTCAAGAAATGCAAAGATATCCATTAGATCATTTTCCTCGTCCCGCACTGTGGCAGATTCACGGCCGGCGTTCAATGGCTTTCTACGCTGGTTCCTGTCCCTTGCTTTCCGGTCCTTCAGGCAAACTTTTCCCTTTCGCGGAAATGCCTTCACCCCCAGGGGTCGTTAGAGGGAGCCTCCCCTTTACCGACATTTTGCCGACATTTCTTCAATACGCCATAACAAATGGATTCTACTAATATTTTTAGAGCAATCCTCTGCCGGCTTTCCTTTCTAACCCGTGGTACGAGATTTGCAGACCTGTAGGGGCATCCCGGGTCCGCGACCCGGCAATCCCCACGGAGGATGTCATGATCCAAGGAATGATCGATGCGGTGAGGGCCTGCCTGAAAGAGGAGCTGCGGATGGACGTGGTGACGAACAATCTCTCCAATGCTGCAACCATCGGGTTCAAGAAACACCGGATCGCCTTTCAGGACGCCTTGGACGGTGCGCAGGCCTCGGAAGTAGGCACCCCGCCCGACCCGGCCCTTGTTCGCACCGAGGTCGACTTCTCCCCCGGGGATGTTCGCTCCACGGGAAACCCCCTGGACCTGGCGATCCACGGTCGGGGCTTTTTCAAGGTGCAGACCCCCGAAGGCGTCCGATACACGCGGAAGGGCAACTTCACGCTGGACACGCAAGGCTACCTGGTCACGCAGCAAAACAACTATGTCCTAGGGCAAGGCGGCCCAATCCAGGTTCCCACCGGGACGATCACGGTGGACGCTGATGGAACGGTGTATGTGGACAATGAGGAACAGGGGCGACTCGACCTCGTGGACTTCGAGAGGCCCGAGTCCCTCGATATGACGGGTCTGGCCCTGTTCGCCAACCCATCCGGAGACCCCGAGATCGGCCTGGACTTTCAAAGCCGCGTCGAGCAGGGCTACACCGAGCAGTCCAATGTGGACGTGGCCGAGGAAATGGTCAGCATGATCCATTCGTTGCGCGCGTTCGAAAGTTACCAGAAAGCCATTCAGGTGCTGGACGAATTGAACAATCGAGTCATCAACGAAGTCAGCCGACTCCGCTGATCTCAAGGAGGAAACCCATGATACGAAGCCTTTGGACCGCTGCCTCGGGCATGGCAGCGCAGAAACTGAACATGGACGTTGTTGCGAACAACCTGGCCAATGTGAACACCGTGGGCTTCAAGAAGAGCCGCGCCGATTTCGTGGACCTGCTCTACCAGAACCTGCGCTCCCCGGGAGCCGCCACGAGCGACGGCGGGACGGTCCCCACCGGGATCCAGGTGGGCATGGGCACGAAGCCCGTGTCCGTCCAAAAGATCCTCAGCCAGGGAGACTATGTCCAGACACAGAACGACCTGGACCTGGCTATCGAGGGCGAAGGGTTCTTCAAGATTCTCAGCAACGGCGAAGAGCTCTACATGCGGGCCGGGGCCTTTAAAATGGACTCCGAGGGCTACATCGTCACTTCGGAGGGAGACCTGCTCCAGCCGGAGTTCGCCATTCCCGCCGAGACCGTGAACTTCACCGTGGATCCAGGCGGAAACATGGTGGCCCTGGGGCCTGACGGCACCGAACTGGCGAGCAGCCAGCTCACCCTGCACAACTTTGCCAACCCGGCCGGCCTGTTGAGCGTCGGCGGGAACCGCTTCCGCCCCACGGGGTCCTCGGGGGACCCCATCGAGGGGAACCCCGGCGTGGACGGCATGGGGACCCTGGCCCAGGGGTACCTGGAGATGTCCAACGTGGACGTGGTCGAGGAGATGGTCAACATGATCACCGGGCAGCGGGCCTATGAGGTCGCTTCCAAGTCCATCAAGGCGGCCGACGAGATGCTCCAGATGGCCAACAACATCATTCGGTAACCGGGGAACCACGACATGAGACTTCTTCAAATCATTCGAACCCTTGCCCCTGTCCTTGCCGCCGGGCTCGTTCTCTTCGCCTCGACGGTTTCAGGGTCGGAACGAATCCTGGAGATCCGCATCGCCGAGGAAGCGACGATCCACGGCGACACCGTGACCCTGGGGGCGATCGCCGTATTCGACCCGGCTGGGGACCCGCGGGTGGCAGCGCTCGAAGCAATGGAAGTCGCATCCGCCCCGGCTCCGGGAAGCTCCTACCAGTTCAACCGCCATTTCCTGGACTACAAGGTGGGCTCGGCCCTTGGGAATCAGGAAAGCGGTATTTCGCTGAAAATTCCATCGACCCTTGTCATCCACCGGACTGCTCAGATGATCACCTCGATGCGCATGGAGGAAATCTTCCGGGAGCACCTCCGGCGGAATGCCCCCTGGTCCCCTGACGAAATGGTCGTGGAGGACATACGGGTGCCCGGAGACCTGGCCCTCCCCGAAGGGGACCTTCGCTGGGACATCCGCGAGAACGGCAATGCGGATTATATCGGCAACCTCTCCGCAACGCTGACCTTCATGGTGGACGGTCGCGCCGTTCGACGAGCCCCCGTGTCCGCGCGCATCGCCGTCATACGGCACGTGGTCCAGGCCTCCCGGAGCATTCAACGCGGCGACGTGCTGGAAAAGGACGATCTGAGGCTCGTCCGGGAAACCACCACACGACGCACAGGCGACGTCCTGACAAGCCTGGACCAAGCGGCTGGAAAACAAGCGGCTCGAAGCATCCGCGTGGGCCGCACGCTGACCTCCACCATGGTGGAGGATCCCCCGGTGGTGGAAAAGGGGAGCGCGGTCACCATTGTCGCAGAAAACGAGCTTCTTCGTATCACCACGCGCGGGGAAGCCCTGGAAGACGGCCGACAGGGAGATCGCATTCGCGTGCGCAACCTTCAAAGCGGCAAAGAGATCTTTTCGACGGTCGAGGCCACCGGCTGGGTGAAAGTGATCTTCTGAGTCAGGAGACCCCTATGAACATGAAATGGAACGGCATCGCACTCGCTTCGGCCCTGCTTCTCCTTACGGGGTGCGCGGGTACCCCTTTTGGGGGCAAAGACACCCGGGAACCCTTGACCTCTCCCCCGGCGGCCCGACCCGCGCGGGTTGTGGTTTCACCCGAGACCCTGGACCCGGCCGCCGGTGCCGGCCTCTGGCAGGAAGCGACCTATCGCAGCTCATTCCAGGACCTGCGGGCCCACAAAGTGGGCGATCTGATTACCGTGAACATTGTCGAGACCTCTCAGGCGAACAAAAAGGCGACAACCAAGACCGGTCGCGAATCCTCCATCAATGCCGGGATCAGCAATCTGATGGGCTGGGAGGGCAAGATCAGCAAAATCGGCGTGCCGGCGGAGTTCAACAACGAGGTCATGCTCAAGGCATCCATGGAAAACGACTTCGACGGCTCGGGCGAAACCACTCGAAACGAGTCCATGACCGCCTCCATCACAGCACGGGTTCTCGAGGTTACACCGAACGGGAACCTCTTCATCAAGGGGTCTCGAAAGGTCAAGGTCAACAACGAAGCCCAGTACATCACCCTGACCGGACTGGTCCGACCGGCCGACGTTTCTCCGGATAACACTGTGTTGTCCAGCTACATTGCGGAGGCCGCCATCGAGTACACGGGCAGCGGACCGGTGAGTGACAAGCAAAGGCCCGGATGGCTCATGCGCGCTGTGGATTTTGTGTGGCCTTTTTAGGGGAGGAAACCATGCGGACGCTTCGACACACCGCCCTGACCATCGGCATTGCTCTCTTGATGGCCCTTGTCCCGCTCCTGACAACCGGGGCCTCTGCCGCACGCCTCAAGGACATGGCCTCCGTCAAGGGGACGCGGCTCAACCAGCTCGTAGGATACGGACTCGTGGTCGGGCTGAACGGGACCGGAGACGGGAATGGAACGCAGTTCACCGTCCAGAGCCTGGTGAACATGATGGAGCGGTTGGGCGTGCATACGCTTCCGAGTGAAGTCAAGGTGGACAACGTGGCCGCCGTCATGATCACGGCCAATCTGCCGCCCTTCGCACGCATCGGGAGCAAGATCGATGTGCTCGTATCGTCGGTGGGGGACGCGGACAGCCTCCAGGGCGGAACCCTGCTGCTTTCCCCGCTCCGCGGGGTGGACAACAAGGTCTATGCCCTGGCCCAGGGTCCCCTTCTGGTAGGGGGATTCGCCGCAGCCGGGGCTGCCGGAGGAGGGGTCCAGAAAAACCACCCGACCGTGGCGCGGATTCCCGGGGGCGCCACCATTGAACGGGAGATCCCGTTTCAATTCAACAGCCTGAACGAGCTCACCATCAGCCTGAACAACCCGGATTTCACCACGGCGATTCGCGTGGCGGCAGCCATCAACCAGGAGGTAGGAGGCCAGATGGCTTTTCCTTCGGATGCAGGAACCGTGCGCATTGAGGTGCCGGAGGCGTTTCGGGGGAACCTGGTGCCCCTGATGGCGAAGCTGGAGCAGCTTCACATCCAGCCGGACAACAAGGCACGGATCATTCTCTCGGAGAGGACCGGCACCGTGGTCATGGGCGAAAACGTGCGCATCGCACCGGTGGCCATTGCACACGGGAACCTGAGCGTCCACATCAAGGAAACCCAGAACGTCAGCCAACCGTCTCCGTTCTCACGGGGAAGGACTACGGTCACGGACGAAAGCCAGGTGAACATCACTGAGGATCAAGAGCAGCTGCTCCTCATCCCTGAAGGGGCCAATCTGGGCGAAGTGGTCAAGGCGTTGAACGCCATCGGCGTGTCTCCGCGCGACCTGATCACGGTGTTCCAGGCCATCCAGGCCAGCGGCGCGCTTCAGGCGGAGCTGGAAATCATTTAATGGAGTGGAACGGAACGTCCGAGGAGAGGAGAAAATCACGGTGCAGGGAGAGAAGGTAAACCTCAAAGCGTTTCTGCCGCAACCGGATGCGCAGGAAGACAGGAATCGAAAGCTTCGAAAGGCATGCAAGGAGTTCGAGTCCGTCTTCACCTACCAACTGCTTCAAAGCATGCGCCGAACCGTGGAAAAGTGCGACCTCTTTCACGGCGGCAATGCAGAGAACATATACGAGTCTCTCCTGGACCAAGAACTCTCGAAATCATTGTCCGGACAGGGCGACAGGGGCTTGGCGGAACTTCTGTATCGGCAACTGAGCAGCATAGACGGCGGTTCATCGAAGACGGATTTCGCTCCGGGGGTCCTCCGGGAATCGGAAACTCCCCGCTGGCCTGTTCAAGGGCGGGTCTCCTCCAACTTCGGCTGGCGAACGGACCCCATCCACGGGCAAAAGAAATTTCATCAGGGGATCGACCTGGCCGCTGCTGAAGGCACGACGGTTCGAGCCTGCATGCCCGGCCGGGTAATCCTGAGCGATTACCGGGACGGGTACGGAAACGTGGTGGTTGTGGATCATGGAAACGGCTTCACCACACTCTACGCCCACAATCGGGAAAACGTGGTTTCCGATGGAGACTGGGTGCGCGGGGGAGAACCCCTGGCGCACCTGGGATCCACGGGCAGGAGCACCGGCCCTCACCTTCACTTCGAGGTCAGGCGCAACGGCCGGCATCTGGATCCCTCGGATTTCCTGGACGGGTCGCCGCAGACCCGGTTCGCCGACACGACAGGCTCGGATTTAACGGTCTAGCAATGAACCGCTCGACCGCCGTGGAGAATGCTGTAACCCATTGGAATCGCGGAGGCAAACCCTTGGTCACGGGCATTTTTAAACGCTGCCGAGTTTCAGTCCGAACGCGGATCAGCCGATAATGAACGAAGAGGAGAATCGCATGGAAACGAGCAGCCTATCCTTGGAAGGCCCTCAGGAGCAGGAGGCGGTGCTTCTGGAAGAACTGATCCACTGCCTGGATCGGGAGCACGAGGTCCTCGTGGACCTGGACATTCCGGGCCTCTGGACCGTGGTGGAGGAAAAGCACGGCATCCTCCAAGCCATCGAGGCGCTCTCCTTGCAGGACAGCTCGAAGACGCCCCAGTCGAAACCGAATCCCCGAAACGCCGAACCGGATTCCCCTGCGAAAACCTGTACTGTGCGAAACATCGGCCTGCTGAAAGAGGAAATCCGGGAGCGGGCCCGGGAGAATGCGGCATTTATCCAGGACTCCCTTGCCTTTGTCGACAAGCTCGTCGGCCTGTTCGCAGGAGATTCTCCGGAGGCCGAGACCTACAGGCCGCACGGTGAAGAGAGACGGGTGCGTCGAGGCCCGATCTATCGCAGGGAGGTGTAGAATCATGGCAGGCATCGGACTCGTTCTCAACACAGCCAAGGACGCACTCCTCACCCAGCAGTACGCCATGGACGTGGTCAGCCACAATGTCGCCAACGTGAGTACGGAAGGCTACTCCCGCCAGACCGCGATCATCGAGGCCAATATGCCCGCACCCTACGGCGGGTTCATCTTCGGCAGAGGGGTGGGGCTTCAGGAAATCCAGAGGCAGACGGACGCGTTTGTGGAGACCCGGCTCCGGGAAAGGGAATCCGACCTGGCAGCCCTTTCCGAGCAGGAGACGTACCTCACCGTGCTCGAGGGGGTCTTTGACGAAAACTCGGGGCGGAGCATCAGCAGCCAGTTCGACGCCTTCTGGAACGCCTGGCAGGACCTTTCCAACAATCCTTCCGGCTCCGCGGAACGCAACATCCTCTTCGAGTCCGGAGTCCAGCTGGGCCAGACGTTCCAGGACATCCGGAACGACCTGGATCAGTTCGAAACGCAGCTGGACCTGTCCCTGCAAGCCGGCGTCGAGAAAATCAATCAGCTCAACTCGGAAATCGCCACACTCAACGGACAGATCATCAGCATGGAGATCAGCGGAAGCGCCAACGACCTAAGGGACCAGCGGGACATGTTGATCCGCGAACTGTCGGACTACGTCAATATCAACGTGTTCGAGGGTTCCAACGGCAACATCACGGTGACCACGGACAGGGGGCACACCCTGGTCACCAAAACCGACGCCTTTGAGCTTTCCCTCGAGGGGGAGCAGGTTCGGTGGCAAGGCCCCAGCGGCAGCGCGGACATCACGAGCACGATCACGGGCGGAAAGCTGGGAGGCTGGCTCGAGGTCCGGGACGCCTACCTGCCCAAGTATCGGAACGAGCTCGACGAACTGGCGAAAAACGTGATCTGGGAAGTAAACAAGCTGCACAGCCAGGGGGTGGGGTTGGAAGGCATGACGGAAGTGACAGGGACGTACACTGCGGATCCGGCAGAGGCCATCGGTTCCCCGAGTTCTAACCTGCCTTTCTACAATGAAATCGTGAATGGAGAAACATTCGAGATATGGGAATACGATTCGGTCAGCGGTAATTACATCTCCGCGTCCATTACGGTAGACACGAGCTGGACCATTGCTGATGCTCGCGATGCTCTGAATTCAACCGGTCTCCACGTGACGGCATCATTGAACAGCATCAATCAGTTATCCATTGCATCGGATGATGCGAATCAATACGCGTTTCATTTTTCAGACGACTCCAGCCATTTTCTCGCCGCCCTGGGAATCAACACCTTTTTCGACGGAAAAAGCGCTCAGAACATGACCATGAACGAAACCCTGAACAGCCACAAGGAGTATATCGCCGCCGGTTGCGTGGACCCTACGTCGGGCGAGATCGCCGTGGGCGACAACACGAACGCCCTGGGCATTGCCTCGCTGAGGGATCAATCCGTCGCGATCAACCGGTATACGTACGACGACCCCGACACCGTGGCATCCAGCCCCGAGGACACGTTCCAGGGGTACTTCACCTATGTGGTCGGATCCGTGGGCATCAAGAGCGAAAGCATCCAGCGCGAGCAGGAGTACGCCGAGGTCGTCGTCAGCCAGCTGACGGAAGAGCGGGACAACCACTCCGCCGTCTCTCTGGACGAGGAGATGACAAACCTCATCAAATTCCAGCACGCCTACTCGGCCGCGGCCAAGCTGGTCTCGACGGCCGATGAGATGCTCCAGACCCTGCTTGCTACGCGTTAGGAGGATTCTCCATGAGAGTTTCCAATCAAACCGTGTACAACTCGATCACCTACAACCTGACCAAGGTCTCGGACGAGATGCTGCGGGCCAACGCGGTCATCAGCTCTGGCAAACGAATCAATCGCCTTTCCGACGATCCCGTGGGGTTGGTGAGTGTCATCAACCTTCGTTCCTCGCTCGAGTACATCGGGCAGTTGGAGCGAAACATCAACATGGGCGACTCGTGGCTCACCATGGGAGAGTCCGCCCTGAGCCAGGTGGGGGACATCCTGTCCGAGACCAAGGCCCTTTGCGTCCAGATGGCCAGCGATACACAGACGCAAACGGAGCGAGGAAACGCCGCCGTACTTGTCGACGGTTACCTTCGGCAAGTGCTCTCCCTGGCCAACACCCAGGTGGACGGCCGGTACATTTTCTCGGGAACCAAAACGGACACGGCACCCTACACCCTCGGAACCGACGACGGAGGAAACGACGCCGTGATCTATCAGGGCAACGACACGGCCTTCCAGGTCCAGATCGCCAAAGACATGAACGTCTCCGTAGGCCGCGTGGGCACCGACATTTTCGGCTCGTGGGGAAACGATCTCACAGACGACGGGGATCCTCTCACCGACAATTGGGGGGACCCGGATGCAGGCACGAACAACATTTTTAAGACCCTGCTCGACCTCAAGAAGCACCTGGAAAACAACGAAGTGGACGGCATTCAGGCCACCCTGGACGAACTGGACGACCAGATGGAAGGAATAAGCGCCCTGATCTCCGATTCCGGGGCCAAGAGCCTTCGGCTGGAGACCAAGGAAACCATCATCCAGGATCTTCAGCTGACCTATTCGGAACGAAAGTCCGACCTCGAGGATGCAGACATGGCCGAGGCGATCATGGAGCTCACTGCCAAGCAAACCGCTTATCAGGCCGCCTTGGCCAGTTCCTCCAAGGTCATGAAATTGAGTCTTGTCAACTATCTCTAGGGACCCATGTGGTACAGAAGCGGCCGCTATGCAACCGCTTTTCTGGCGCCAGGGAGGGTACCAGTGCTCGTATTGACCCGGAAGACGAATGAAAGCATCACCATCGGCCACCACATCCGCGTAACCGTCGTCGAAATCCGCGGGGGGCAGGTTCGGCTGGGAATCGATGCACCAAAGGAGACCCCGGTGAATCGAACCGAGGTTTACGAAAGCATCGTCCGGGAAAACCGGAAGGCCTCACAGGCCCCTGGGGACCTGGACCGCATCAAGGACTTGCTTCCCGCTGAGATGCGGCCAAAATCAAAGTAGCCGATTATGGAACCCATCAAAACAACCCGGTTTGGGGACATGGACATCGAAAAAGACCGCGTTATCCGCTTTCCTCAAGGATTGCCAGGCTTTCCGGACGAAAAACAGTTCGTGCTCATGGAACACAAGCCCGGCTCCCCCTTTATGTGGCTCCAGTCCGCCGACACCCCGGATCTCGCCTTTGTGGTCACCGACCCGTTTCTCATTGTGCGCGATTATCTTCAGGACGCACCGGCCCTGGACCGCGACAGGATATGGGAGAAAAACGGGGACAAGCCTCTCCTCCTGACCATTGTAAACATTCCTCAGGGGGAGCCCCGAAAAATGACCGTCAATCTTCAGGGTCCGCTGGTCATCGACGTTCAGGACAGGACAGGAAAGCAGGTCATTCTGGCCCGCTCCGGTTACAGCACGCGACACCCCGTGCTCCACGAGTAATTCCTTCCACTTCATCCCGCCCGCACGCCACCGGACTGATCTCTTGGGGCTCCGGTGGTGAAAACCCACCCCACCGTGCCCCCGCATCCTTCTTTTGCCAAGGCATTGACGTTTTTCAAACAAAAAAGATTGAATTTTTCAGATGACCTGTTAGAATTTTGGCATTCTGCGACAAGAGGCCAATATTTTGGCTTCCCGCCGGGCCCGGCGGGGGGCCCGGGCGGGGAGGTGTAAGGATTTCATGGCAGAGACGAAGATCCTCGTCGTTGATGACGACCCGAAAATCCTGGAGCGCTTCGATGAGTTTCTCTCCAAGGAAGGATACACCGTAGAAACGGCCAAAAACGGGGAGATCGCCCTGGAGATGCTGGACCACGATTTCTACGATGTCGCCCTCATCGACCTGAACATGCCGAAGATGGACGGGATGACCCTCCTCCAGCACATGGTCGATCACCACTCCGATACCGTGGGCATCATCCTCACCGGATATGCCACCATTCGGAATGCCGTGGATGCGATGAAGCTGGGAGCCGCCGATTACCTGGCCAAGCCAGCAAAAATGGAAGAAGTCCTCATGGTGCTGCAGCGGGCCCTGGAGTTCCGCGACCTCAAACGCGAAAACCTGGCCCTGAAAAAGCAGCTCAAGAAAAAATACAAATTCGAGAACTTCATTGGGGACAGCCTTCCGATGAACAAGGTCTTCCGCATCATCGAAAAGGTGGCCGATACGGACAGCACCGTTTTGATCCTCGGGGAGTCCGGAACGGGCAAGGAACTCGTAGCCCGCGCTGTCCACTATCACAGCATGCGGAAAGACAAGCCCTTGATTCCGGTGAACTGCGGGGCGATTCCGGAGGAACTTCTGGAAAGCGAACTTTTCGGCCATGAGAAAGGGGCGTTCACAAACGCCATTCGCACGCGAATCGGAAGATTCGAGATGGCGAGCGGCGGAACGATCTTCCTGGACGAGGTCGCCGAAATGAGTCCTCACCTCCAGGTCAAGCTCCTCCGCATCCTCCAGGAGCAGGAATTTGAACGCCTTGGGGGAACAAAAACCATCAAGTGCGATGTCCGGATCATCGCAGCCACGAACAAGGATCCCGATAAGCTAGTGGAGGACGGATCCTTTCGGGAGGATCTTTACTACCGCCTCAAGGTCATCCCCATCTACCTGCCTCCCTTGCGGGAACGCCGAACGGACATCCCCTTGCTCGCCCACCACTTCCTTGGAAATATGGCCAAGAGCAAGAGAAAAAAGGCCATGAGCATCACAAAGGAAGCCATGAAGGCCCTGACCAACTACGACTGGCCGGGGAATGTGAGGGAGTTGGAAAACATCATCGAACGCATGGTGATCCTGAGCGAGGGGGACCGCATTCGGGTAGAAGACTTGCCGGAAAAAATCGCCAAAAGGCATGTCCTGGACATGGATGAGGAAGGATTCATTCCTGATGAGGGGCTGAGCCTGAGCAATGCGGTGAACGACTACGAGCGGCAGCTCATCCTGCACGCTTTGGAAAAATCAGGATGGGTGAAGAACCGTGCGGCCAAGCTGCTGAAGATGAACCGCACGACCCTTGTGGAAAAGATCAAGAAGCAGGGGATCGAGAAGGACCGCATGGCGAGCTAGTTTCCATCCAGACACGGCCTTTCGGGCGTTACCCTTTGCGGTAGACGCTCGGGCGAATATAACGGAAACGGTGCTGCACCCCCGTCAGGCTCTCCGAGTGGCCGATAAACAGATACCCTGAGGTTGAAATCACGTCATAAAATCGATTGACAAGGTTTTCCTGTGTTTTTTTGTCAAAGTAAATCATTACATTTCTACAAAATATAACATCAAAAAGACGATTGAAAAGGAATGGTTCGATAAAATTCAACCGTTCGAAATGTACTTTATTCCTTACAACTGATTTGATTCGATAGCACCCTGCCCAACGGTTGACCCCCTTTTGAAAGAACTGCCGACGTGTCGGCCAAGGGATCTTTTCCACGCGGGCCGCTTCATAGATGCCTCGCTCGGCGGTCAGGAGCATGCGCGTGGAGATGTCCGTCGCCAAGATGCGAATGTCATTGTGTCGGGATTCCGGCAGGGCCTCCAGCAGGGTCATGGCGATGGAGTAGGCCTCCTCTCCACTGGAGCACCCCGCACACCACACGCGGACCTCGCCGGTCCTGCGTTGTCCGGAGCCGCCGAACAGCTCGTTCACAACAACCTCGGAGAGAAATTCGAAATGCTTGGGCTCCCGAAAAAAGGCCGTCAAATTCGTTGAAATGACATCGAGCAGGGGGATGAACGCCTCCCCGGTCGCGTCTTTCATCAGGAAGTCGTAGTACTCCTTCACCGATGTAAAGTCGGATTGTCTCAGCACCTTGGCAAGCCTTGCTTTGAGCAACTCCCGCTTGCCCTGATGCAGATTGATTCCCGACTTCTCATAAATCAGCGCGCTGAAATTCCGGTAATCCCTCTCCGTCAACTCCAGTTGCATCAACGTCGTCCACCTCCGCGCTACGCCGTAGTTTCAGCCGCGTTTCCTTCGCATCTTCGACGGTCGTGAGGACTTTCGCGCATTCAACCGGGCCAGGAAAAGGCCCCGGTAATTCACTTGCCTGTTAACGCCCCCCGCCTTCCATGGGAGGCCGGCGGTTCGCAAGAAAGGCTCCATCGCATGATATAGGCAAGAATCGTGCCGCGAACCCAGGCATTGACAAGTCCTATAATCCCCGTTCCGTACCCTCCGGGTCGAGGTGCGGGACCGAGAGCGGGAGGACGGTTCCACACCCCCGTATCGGCCCCTTCACCGGCCTCCGTGACCTTCAAAATCGGGTGTCCTCACGAAAAAAATGAAAAAAAGGGCTCAAGTATTTCGTCGCCTTGCCGATGTCTGTGATTGAGGAGGAGGGCTTTGGTTACCACGCATCAAATTCGAAACGTTCTGCGCGTTTACGGCAACCAGCTGAAACGTCGGAACACACTCGTTCAGGAGACCCTTGAGCCTGACCGGAGATACCATGATCGGGTGGACATCTCGACTGAAGCGAGGCATAAACAGACACTCAACAGGATGTCCGAGCGCGTCATGAGCCATATCTCTGCAGAACGGAAGGCCGGTAACGGAGGGGAAACCCAATAGAACGGTTCTTCCGGCGGCATTTTGTCATTTTATAAGGAGCTGAGATGAAGATCGACGAGAGCCAGTCCCATCTGAACGTGATGGATCCTTCCAGGACGACCGAGGCCGGCGCGAAAAACGAGCTTTCGGCCCAGAACACCCGGGACGCCGAAGTGCGAGACCGGGGGGGAACGGAGGTTGCGCTCTCCGATGCATCCAGGGAGGTAGCAAAAGCAAAGGAAGCCGTGAACGCGATTTCTACGGAACGAGCCGAAAAAATCGAGCAGATCAAAGCACAAATCAAGGAAGGAACCTACGAAGTGGACTCAAAGGATATCGCTCAAAAAATGCTCGATTCGGCCCTTTTGGACCTGCTTTAGCCCGCGAGAACGTGCCCTTTGCGGAACCCGTCCGGCAAAACCCGGGGGACTCCGGCGGTGGGAGTCCCCCGGTCTCTTTCCATCTACGGCGCCCCACCCTGAAATGCCGGGCACTCCTTTCATCTTATCCCGTTCTCATCGATCACGGCACTGAACAAGCGATCCGGCGACATTCCCCCCGATTCGGGCAACCCCTTTCTATGCCCTGAGGATCGGACTCGTTTTGCAAATCACCTCATTTGACCCGTTTTTCCGGTTTTGTCTTGCTTTTTGTATGAAAAGCGGCTACGTTTTACGTCCATTGAGCCTTTCATACGGGAGGGGCATTTACGGATGGATGTTTCGTCTTCAAGGGCCCTTCAACCTATCAGCGCGTCGTATGGCCTTGCATTGCGTGCGGACGAAGACCGGTATCCCGGCGCCTCGGTCAGAGGTCGCGGACAGCGTCGGGATTTTGTGTTTCTCGGCTACGGTCCCCGTACGGAAAACCCGCTGTATGACGCTTCGGGCAAGGCACTCGATCGGCCGAGCGGCAGCGGGTCCCTCGTCGACCTCTACGTCTAATTGTCATCAATCAGAAAGCTTCGCTTCCTGAGCAATCTCCTCTGGCTGAAATAGATAAAGCGATCCAAAGCCCTTTCGTCCGAGGGTTCCATTGCCTGGAACCGAATTGCATAGTTCATCCGCTTCGTCTCCGCGTTCTTATCGATTCGCACGATTTCCCCTTTTCCGATCCAGATCCGGAGGGGTTGACTCTCCTGTTTGCCCCACAGGCAGAGATTCGTGACCTTCGCCCCTTTGTAAAGGACGGGATCTTCCCTGCTCTCCTTGTCCGGTCCGATGATCAGGATTCCCCCCATGCTGATGTTCAACACGGGCGCACCGTGCTCCCGGCCTTCGAAAGCGTAAGCGATTCTAGTGCCCTGGGGAGTCTCCACGCGGAAATACTGCCTTCGCTGTGACCTTTCCAGGTCCTTCGGGAACTCGAGCCAGAGATCCTCCCCCTCCGCATACGCGAGCACAGAACGGCAGGAGTGGGGAATCCGGTCCTTGTCTGCAAATTCGAGCTGTACACGTTTTCCGATCCCATCGGTGACATCGCTCGCGAATTCGCCGGGCCGATCGACGAGCACATAGGACCGCCCATCCCGGCTTTCAATCCCTGTCACGATGGTCAGACGCTCGTATCCCTCTCCCAGCAGGTGAAATCGTAAGGGGATCTTGTACTGCTGAAGCTCTCGGAACAGCCGAATCCGCTTTTCCTTTGGGAGTCTCATGAAATCCTTCGCGAAACTTTGTAGAGGAAGCAAACCTCAAACGCTCGCCGGTGTCGGTCCTTTGACGGCCACTACCCGGTGTTTTTTCTGACTCCGGCGAAAACCCGGGGCACGCCTCTTCGCCTTGTTGGTTTCCCCACAAAAATTTTGCAATCCCCATGCCATAGGCGAAACCATACAGGGGCCGTCTCGCCTGGGACCCTATCCTTCCGCACGGCGGCTGATCCAGAGAACCATCATGAATCCGATGACGGCCAGGGCGAGGGCAGTCGCCGTTTCCAGGGTCCATTCGCTTGGAAACACGTTCACGTGAATCGCAGTCATGGAACCCTCCCCACCACCCGCCGCGCGCCCTACGGGAGTCTTCCACGGCCAGACCTTGCGCAGCGACCCGAGCATGAGCCCGGTCAAAACGGCGATCGTGGCATCATGATACTTCAGGAAGAGCCACCCCAGGAGCCTGGAAACACTCAGAAGACCCACCACAGCCCCGCTCCCCACAAGGGCCAGCGTGAAAACGTCCCGGTGATTCACCGCCTCCAGGATGTAGAGGTACTTCCCCATGAGCACGAGGATGAAGGCCCCGGAGATCCCGGGCAGGATCATGGCACAGATCGCCACAGCCCCGCTCAGGAAAAGGAACCACGGAGCATCGGGCGTGGACATGGGCACCAGGCCCACCAGCAGGTACGTCCCTGCTGCGCCGACGATAATTCCCAAGGGAATACGCGGTCTCCACATCCTGATCCTTTGGCTCACCGTGAAGACGGAGGCCACGATGAGCCCGAAAAAAAAGGACCAGATCAGCACCGGCTCGTTTCTAAGCAGCCAGCTCAAGATGCGGGCCAGGGAAAAGACGGCGCACAGAATACCGCCCCCCACGGCCGCGAGAAAGGGCCAGGAGACCCGATGAAGCGCCTCTCGAATCCGGCCCCGAAAAAGGAGCCGCAGGAATGCGCCGTCGATCGAGCGGATGGCGGCAATCAGCTCCTCATAGATCCCCAGGATGAAGGCCATTGTCCCGCCGGACACTCCGGGCACCACATCGGCGGCCCCCATACAGAACCCTTTGAGGCCCAGTTGGAAGTAGGAAGAGAGTGTTTGTCGTGAATTTTCAGGACCGGAAGGCATGGCATTATTCTCCACCCCGCTTCACGCGGGCTGGTGCTCTTTACGGAGCAGGTCCAGGACCGTCTTGACCGGGTTGAAGGTCACGATGGGAACTTCTACGAAAACCGTGAGCCACCACGCCATGGCCCCGTTCCAGAGACCCGGCAGCTCGAGGGCCTTGAGCTCTCTCCCCCCTTTGGACTTGATCGATACAAACCCGCTCTCCGGGTCCCGGAATTCATGAAGATCGAACGGTCTGCCTCGGTAGTCCCGCAACCCGCATACGAGGTCCACCGGATTGAAGTGGGTGGAGGCATTCCAGATCGCCCTTTGCTCTTCCGAATCCATGTCCACCTGGCTCGATTCCACGATCTGCCGTGAAACGCCGCCGCCCTTGTGGCGCATCCAGAAAGGCCCACCACCGGGCTCCCCCTCGTTCTTTACCATGCCGCACACACGAAGAGGTCTGTTGAGCTGCGACAGAAGGAAGATTCGCAGGGCTTCCCCCGAACGCTCATTCGAACCGCGCGGGGGTTGGATCCCAAGCCGCTCCACGGCAAACGTCAACGTCCGTTCCATCTCACCGGCATCGGGAGTTCCCTCCAGCAGTGTCCGAACATGCCGGAAAATCTCCCCCTGAAGGGTGACCAGGTACCCTCCGAGGACCTTCTTGTACGTGACCGTGGGGTCCTTGAGGCGGTCCGGGACCACGTTGTCGATGTTCTTGACAATGACCACGTCTCCATCAAGGCGGTTCAGGTTCTCCAGGAGGGCGCCATGCCCTCCGGGTCGAAACAGGAGCCGGTCCTCCTCATCCCGGAAAGGACGGTCTTCCAAATCCAGGGCGATCGTGTCCGTCTGGGGCATCTGCACGGAAACCTCCAGATCGAACCGCGTGCCCCCATGCTCATACCGCGTTCGAACGGCGTCCAAATGGTCTCGAATGACCTCCTCATGGTCGGGGCTTCCCGTCGCGTGCAGACGCGCCCGCCCGTTGTTGTCGCGGACGGTCCGAACCGCCTCCACCAGGTGCTCTTCAAAAGGCGTTCTGGAACCGTCCGGGTAAACGTGAAAGGGGATGAGGCCTTTGGGAAGGTTGGCCGCATCCAGCCCCTTGGGCGTCAGCAGGTACTCCAGAATCTCACCGTACTCGCCTTCGGAAATGCGTTTGTCCGCGTCGATTCCGTCGCGTGCCATGACCGAACGCAGGTCCTCGAAGAATGCGAATTTTCGAACGCCACGCAGGAACTGAAGGAAGGCTTCCTCCTCTCGATCCCCGGCCTTCGCCCTTCGAGCCACGTCCTCCACACGGATCTCCCTTTGCCGGTTCAAAACGGACTGGAGAAGCTTGAACATGCGGCTGGCCGCGCCGGATGCCGGCACGAACTTCATGGCGCGCCCAGTGCCTGCAACATCGTCCCACCGGTCGGACAGGCGGGAGATCTCCGATTCGTCCACGGCCACAATTCCGTCCCCCAACGTGCAGGGCCGATCCAGCTCGGCATGGGGAAACCCTCGTTTGATCGCGTCGATCTGACCCGAGACCTGCTCCGGGGTCATTCCACGGGCCCGAATCTGTCTCTCGTCCCTCTCGTTGAATAACGGTCCGGTCATGGAGAACTCCTTTTCGTAGACCCGCCACTGCGGCAGACCGGGTCCGGGGTGATCCGGGGGCAAGCATTCGACGCTCTTTCGAAAGCCCGATGAACCGCCGAGAGCAATGCCGTCACCCGGTCTAGTTACAGGGTCGCTCTCCCGGGTCCGGGCGCTTGCAACTCCATCTCTTTGCGGAGCATAGGGAAAAACCCCAGGGCTGTCAACGAGAGCCCCTCGACGGACGCATCCGGCCGCGACGAGACGCCTTCGTACGAATGATTTTCCGCCAAAATCCTCCGGTGGAAAAGGGGTTGTCTGGCTTTGGGCATTCCGATACTATGTGCCCCGAAAGGCTTAGAGCGGACGTTCTTCTCCGCTCCGGGCTTTCTCAACTCTTTTTGGAGACCTGGCCTTGGAAGATACGAAACGGCCCCTGACAAGCCGGAGCCCCCGCGTGTACTCGGTGACCGAGCTGACCGTGGAAATTCGGGAGCTCCTTGAAGACCGCTTCGGCTTCGTCTGGGTGGAAGGAGAGATCTCCAATGTGCGCACGCCGTCCTCAGGGCACTGTTACATGGCCCTGAAGGATGAAAATACACAAATACGAACCGTCCTGTTCCGGACCGTGTTCCGAACCCTTAAGTTCCGGCCCGAGGACGGGATGAAGGTCATCGCCCAGGGACGAATCGGTGTGTATGAGCCGCGCGGGGAATACCAGCTCGTACTGGATTACCTTGAACCCCTGGGTGTCGGGGCGCTGGCCCTGGCCTTCGAACAACTCAAAATGAAACTGTCGGCCGAAGGGCTTTTCAGGGAGGAGATCAAGAGGCCTCTTCCTTTTCTGCCCGCGCGCGTGGCGGTCATCACCTCCCCGACGGGTGCAGCCGTGAGGGATTTCCTGCGCGTCATACACCGGCGCTTTGCGAACATCGAAGTCACCGTGGTTCCGGTTCGAGTACAGGGTGAGCTTGCTGCGCGGGAAATCGTAGCCGGCCTTGAAATCGTCAATCGCCACCTGGATGTGGATGTGATCGTTCTCACCCGTGGCGGCGGCTCTCTGGAGGATCTCTGGCCCTTCAATGAAGAGGCCGTAGCACGGGCCATCCGCGCATCGCACATCCCCGTGGTTTCAGCCGTAGGCCACGAGATCGACGTGACCATCTCCGACTTGGCGGCGGACCTTCGAGCACCCACCCCTTCAGCCGCTGCTGAGATGCTCGTGGCTGAGAAGGAAGCCCTTGTCGGGCGTCTGAAGGAGCTGAAGGGTCGTCTCATATCGGGGGCCCGAACCCGAGTCTTTCGATGGGCGGAGAGAACGGAGTACCTGCGTGCTCGACTGCGCGATCCCAGAAAAGCGATCGAGCGCAGCTGGCAGCGCCTTGACGACCTGGTCGGTCGCCTGTTGAGGGCCGAGACGTCGTGCCTCCGGGAGAGAAAGGCAAGACTCGCCACCGCTGTGGGTTCGCTTCGGCGCAGCTCCCCGAAAAACACGATCCCGGCTCTTCGACGAGAACTCTCCCGGGACCTTCGGGACCTGAAAACGTCCATGGCGCGGGATCTTCTCTTGCGCCGCTCTGCGGTTTCCGTGCTCGAGGGAAAGCTTGGGGGGCTCGACCCCCATGCCGTGTTGAAGCGGGGGTACAGCATTACCCGGCGGCTCCCGGACGGTCGGGTGGTGAGGCAGGTCTCGGAGGTTCGAGCGGGAGGCCTCGTGCAGGTGACCCTGGCCTCGGGCGAGCTCGGGTGCCGCGTGGAAACCACAAATCCTGCCGCGGGATCGGAGGATTTGCGTTTTCCCGGCCGGGCGGATGCGCAGAATGGAAGGGAGAGGAAGGACCATGGCTGAGCCGAAGTTCGAGGCCTCTCTTCAGAGGCTGGAGGAGATCGTTCAGCGACTCGAGAGCGGGGATATGGCTCTTGAGGAGTCCCTTCGGGTGTTTGAGGAAGGCATGAAGCTGATTGCATTCTGCTCCCAAAAGCTGGAGGAAGCGGAAAAAAAGGTCACCCTCCTCACCAGTCGGCAGGAAGGGGGGGTGGACGAGGTCCCCTTCGATCTCGAGAACAAAGGGGGCGAGAACGAATGACGGATCTTCAAGCCTACCTCTCCGAGAAACGGCAGATTGTAGACCGCGCCTTGGAGTCCCTCTTTCCCGATCCACAGGGTCCGGCCTCGGATGTGGTCCGCGCCATGACGTACAGTATTTTTGCCGGAGGGAAGCGGCTACGGCCCATCCTGTGCATCGCCGGGGCGGAAACCGTGGGAGGAGAGGGCCGCGATGTACTGCCGGCGGCCTGTGCGCTGGAGCTCATCCACACCTACTCCCTGATCCACGACGATCTTCCCGCCATGGATGACGACGACCTGCGCCGCGGAAAGCTTACGAACCACAAGGTTTTCGGGGAAGCCATCGCCCTTCTGGCCGGGGACGGACTTCTGACCGAGGCCTTCCGCGTGCTGGCCGGCATGCCCGTTCCCGACGGAACGCCTTCGGAGGTCCTTCCGCGCGTCATCCGAAGGATCGCCGAGGCCGCCGGGTTTGGCGGCATGATCGGGGGACAGGTGGCGGACGTCCAGTCCGAAGGTGCCCCTCCTGAGGCCGAGCGCGTACGTTTCATTCACGAACACAAGACCGCAGACCTCATCACTGTGGCCACGGTCTCCGGAGCCCTGCTCTGCGGAGCGGAGGAGGAGCTTATTCACTCGCTCTCGACCTACGGGCGGCGGATCGGTCTCGCTTTTCAGATCTCGGACGACATCCTGAACATCGAGGGCGATCGACAAACCCTTGGAAAAGACGTAGGGAGCGATGAGAGGCGGGGAAAACAGACCTGGCCGGGGGTCTTCGGCCTGGAGGAAGCCAAACGGGTTCAGCAGGACCTGGTCCTCGAAGCGATTGAATCCCTGAGTCCCTTCGACCACCGTGCGGACCCGTTGCGAGCCATTGCAAGATACATCATCGAGAGACGCAAATGAACGAGAGCGACACGGGAAACAGAATCCTGGAACGCATCGACAGCCCGGCGGATCTCAAGCACCTGACGATCCAGGAGATGGAAAAGCTGGCCGCCGAGATTCGTAAAAAAATCATCGAGACCGTCTCCAAAACCGGTGGTCACCTTGCCCCCAGCCTCGGTGTGGTGGAACTGACCCTGGCTCTTCATTACGTGTTCGACACCCCCCGGGACAAGATCATCTGGGACGTGGGGCATCAGGCGTACACGCACAAGCTGATTACGGGAAGGCGGGACCGTTTTCATACCCTTCGCACCCTCGGAGGAATCAGCGGATTTCCCAAGCGTGCGGAGAGCCCTTACGATCCGTTTGATACGGGTCACAGCAGCACGTCGATCTCTGCGGGTCTCGGCATCAGCACGGCCCACGCGCTCCAGGGCGCGGAGGGTCGGGTGATCGCGGTGATCGGGGACGGGTCCATGACCGGAGGCATGGCCTATGAGGGTCTGAATCAGGCGGGGCACACCGAAAAAGACCTCATCGTGGTCCTGAACGACAACGAGATGTCCATTGCGCCCAATGTGGGGGCGTTTTCTTCCTTCCTGAGCCGGACCATGTCCGGAAAGCGGTTCGTGAACTTTCGAAAGGATCTGGAGACCTTCCTCAAGTCGATTCCGGGGGTTGGGGAGAACATCCTGAATATCGCGCGCAAGAGCGAGGATTCATTCATCACCTTCTTTACTCCAGGCATGCTCTTTGAGGCGTTCAAGTTCAGGTACATCGGTCCCATTCGGGGACACCGGCTCGACCGCCTCCTTGAAACCTTCCAGAACACGCTCCACATCCCGGGCCCCGTGCTCGTTCACGTGATCACGCGCAAGGGAAAAGGGTACAAGCCCGCGGAAAAGGACCCCGCGCATTTCCATGGAGTGGGCGTTTTCGAGATCGAGACCGGGACCCCGACCCGCTTGAGCACGCCACCGCCGCCCACCTACACGGATGTCTTCGGGGATGCCATGGTGGAGCTGGGAAAGAAAGAGGATACCCTCTTTGCGATCACCGCGGCCATGCCTGAAGGAACAGGTCTCCACAAGTTCGCGGAGACGTTCCCTGAACGTTTCCTGGACGTGGGCATTGCCGAACAGCATGCCGTGACGTTTGCAGCCGGGCTGGCCGTCGAGGGGCTTCGCCCTGTGGTGGCGATTTACTCCACGTTCCTTCAGCGGGCGTACGACCAGGTCATTCACGATGTGTGCCTACAGAACCTGCCTGTGGTCTTTTGCCTGGATCGCGGGGGCCTGGTCGGGGAGGACGGTCCGACCCACCACGGGCCCTTTGACCTGTCCTATTTGCGCATCCTGCCCAACATGACCGTGATGGCGCCCAAAGACGAAAACGAGCTCCGAAACATGCTGTACACCGCCCTGAAGCAGGCGGGTCCCGTGGCGATCCGCTACCCCCGGGGAAGCGGTGTGGGCGTTCCGCTAGACAAGGATTTCCAGGAAATCCCCATGGGCAAGGCGGAACCGCTCCGCCAAGGCGACGACCTGACCCTCCTCGCCCTCGGGAGCATGGTGGCTCCGTCACTCGAGGCGGCCGAAACCCTGGCGGCAGAGGGGATCCAGGCCGAGGTCGTCAACGTCCGATTCGTCAAACCCCTGGACCCGTTTATAAAGGATCTGGCCCTGAAAACGGGACGTGTGCTTGTGGTGGAGGAAAACACGCGGTCCGGAGGGCTGGGCGGGGCTGTTCTCGAGGACTTCAACGATGATGGAATCCTCGGGCGGGTGGCCGTTCGCCGGATCGGAATTCCAGACCGTTTCGTGGAGCACGGACCTCCTTCCGTCCTCCGTGAGAGATGCGGCCTGGATGCGGCATCCATTCACAAGGAGGCCCGGGATTTCTACCAAGGCGCATAGCCCCTCCCGGGTGAGGCTGGATCGGCTCCTGGTCCAGAAGCATCTGGTTGAATCCCGCCAAAAGGCCCAAGCCCTGATCATGGCCGGCGTGGTGGTCGTAGACGGCGTTCGAGTGGACAAGCCCGGGCGCGAAGTGCCGGTTTCCGCCGTGGTCACGCTTCGCGAGTCCTCGCCGCCCTTTGTGAGTCGAGGCGGTCTCAAGCTGGCAGAGGCCCTCCGACGTTTCTCCGTTTCGGTGGAAAACCGCGTGATCCTCGATGTGGGGGCCTCCACCGGGGGGTTCACCGACTGCCTTCTCCAGCACGGGGCGGCCCGGGTGATTGCCGTGGACGTGGGGTATGGCCAGCTTCACTGGACCCTTCGAAACGATCCTCGGGTCCGCATCCTCGAGAAAACGAACATCCGACATCTCACACCCGAGGCCCTTGGGGAAACCGCCCAGGGAGCCGTCATCGACGTCTCGTTCATCTCCCTACGCCTCGTGATCCCGGCAGTTTCCAGGCTTCTCACGCCGGATGCGTGTATCGTGGCCCTGGTCAAGCCGCAGTTCGAGGTGGGACGCGGGCAGGTGGGTAAAGGCGGAGTCGTGCGTGATCCCGCGCTTCACCGCGCCGTGCTTCGGGATCTCACCGTATGCTTCGCCGAAAACGCGTGGGAACTCGTCGAGCAGGCCCCCTCTCCGATCCTGGGGCCCAAGGGAAACCGGGAATTCCTCGTTCACCTCGAAAGGTCTTCAGGCGGAGGCGAAGCCGCTGGGTGAGAGCCTCGTTTTGCGGCTTCGCCCGATGGGACGGGACACAACTCTGCCTTCCGGGCACGCCCTTGAAGCGTCCGGCGTTCCAGCGGGAGCATTCCAGGATTCCCGCAAAAAAGAATCGGCTTAGTGGCCTCGGCGCTTTGAGGCCTTCAGAGGGTTAATCTTTCCGTTCCCCTGATTCCCGTTCGAGGCCTTGACGTGGGTAGCCATGCTGCAGATCCCCGAACGCCATTTGACCGAGGGATCGGGGAAGCTGATGCAGTACTTGCCGGAGGGAAACTCTTGAACACGCTGGCAGCCCTCACACTGCTCTACAATGGGATGGCAGTGCCCGCCGTTGAACCGGCAGCCGCCCTTGCTCATGAAAAAGCAATCCACACCTTCCTTGACCGTTGCACAAACCATGGTGATCACGTCCTTTCCCGCATATAGCGTAACCGATGTTCAAAAACCGTTCTTGGAGCACTCCCCCTCCCGCCTCCTTTCCCGGTTCACGGTTTCTTCAAGCGGCAAGAGGTCCTCGAATCCACAGGGGCCATTTCCATGCAAAAAACAGGCCTCCTCGAATCGATCCTCAGGGACCTGTCGCAAGAAGGCCGAAAAAATCAAATCTATTTAATATACCTCTTTTTCAAAATTTGTCAACCTTTTTTGCAGCCCCCAACGATGTGCACTCCCGCAAGAATCCCTTCGAACACCGTTGGAAACGATGCAGCCCTCCCGCTCCCCTCCCCCGTCCCCATCCCGCAGCACAGGGGAAGAAAAGGCGTTGACCCGCGCCAGGGACGTGATAGGATTTTGCGCTCACAGCGAGGCTTCAAAAGGAGGGAATCCCATCGTGGAACCCGAGAAAATCATCGCATTCGAAAACGGCCGGCTGGAGGTGCCCGACCATCCCGTCATCCCGTTTATCGAGGGAGACGGCATCGGCCCGGACATCTGGCACTCCGCGGTGCGTGTGCTCGACCGCGCCGTGGAACAAAGCGGCAAGGGAGCCCGGCGTATCCTTTGGAAAGAAGTCCTGGCCGGGGAGAAGGCCTTTCGGGAAACCGGACAATGGCTGCCCCCGGAGACGCTGGATGCCTTCGAGACCTATCGCGTCGGGATCAAGGGCCCGCTCACCACACCCGTGGGGGAGGGGATTCGAAGCCTGAACGTCGCCCTAAGGCAGGAGTTGGACCTGTACGCATGCGTCCGGCCGGTGCGGTACTTTCCAGGCGTACCCAGCCCGGTTCGCGAGCCCTGGAAGGTGGACATGGTGATCTTCCGTGAAAACACGGAAGATGTGTACGCGGGACTCGAGCTCGAGGCAGGCCGCAAGGAAACCGGCGCACTGCGAGAATTCCTGTTCGAACGGTTCGGCTGGACCATTCGGGAGGACGCCGCTTTGGGCATCAAACCGATCAGCCGATCGGGCAGCCGAAGGCTGATTCGCGCCGCCCTGAGCTATGCCGTCTCCTCGGGACGAAAAAGCGTGACCTTTGTGCACAAGGGGAACATTCAGAAATTCACCGAAGGCGCGTTCCGAAACTGGGGCTACGAGCTCGCGAGGGAGGAGTACCCGGACCAGACGGTTCCCTGGAGCGAAGTCGGGGACGAGGGGCCCGCAGGCCGAATTCTGATCCAGGACACGATCGCCGACATTTTCTTCCAGCAAGCCCTGACCCGCCCCAGCGAGTTCGACGTCATCGCCACCATGAACCTGAACGGGGATTACATCTCGGACGCACTGGCCGCCCAAGTCGGAGGCATCGGCATGGCGCCGGGGGGAAACATCAACCATGAGAAGGGATACGCCTTGTTCGAGGCCACCCACGGGACCGCCCCCAAGTACGCCGGGCTGGACAAGGTCAACCCCTCCTCGCTGATCCTGAGCGGGGCCATGATGCTTCGTCACCTGGGCTGGGGCGACACCGCCCGGCTCATTGAAACCGGCTTGGAACGCGCGTTCACGCAAAAGACCGTGACCTACGACCTGGCCCGCCTCATGGACGATGCCCGGGAGGTCTCCTGCTCCGGCTTCGGCGAGGCGGTCTGCGAGGCCATGGAGCTCGAATCGCGGGAATCGCCTCACGAGCGGTAGCCCACGGGCATGACCAGTAGCGGAACAGCGCTTCGAGGAATTCCGAGGACGCGAATCAGCTCACCGTCGCGAGACGCGCCCACGATGCCTGCCGCAAGCCCCAGGGCCCCGGCCTGAAGGAAAAGATTCTGACCGATGTGACCCGCCTCGATTATGGCGTACCGGACACCCCGCTGACCGAACTTTCCAGTGATCCGCTCGTACGTTGCGGTCACCGCAACGTTCACCGGTGCACGGGCCATCCACCCCTGGGAAAGCGTCGCCCGCGCCACGGCCTCCCGAAGGTCTCCCTCCTTCACGCACTCGAGGCTGTGCGTCTTGGGAGCGTAGTGGTAGTTCCCGCACTTCAGGCCCTGAACCCCCTCATTTCCCACCACGGCGTAGACATCCATATGGATTTCACTTTTTCCGCCAACCTGCCGATGTACAGAAGGAGGGGCTGCAGACCCTGGTTCGTTTTTGCATTCCCTAGGCGCTTGAGAGCGTATCGCGGGTGATCGCCAGCCTGATCCAAAAGAGCGTGAAATGAAACGAAACGCATCCATCCTACTGTTATTCTTGTTTTTATTCGCCGCACCCGTTTTTGCGGACCCCCCTCCAGGCTCCTCGACTCCCCCTTTGTCCGTCCAGCCCCGTAGCCCCGAGGGCTTCGGAGGCTCTTCCGGCATGGACGTACACCGGTTTTCTGTTTCAAGGGCCGAAGCCGCAACACTCCCGGAATCTTCTTCGGTTTTTTTGGTCGTTTCCGAACCTTATAAAGGCCATTCCAATCATTTTTGGTGGCATACATCCCCATTTCTTTTCTCGATGACCAGCATCGGGCTCACCCTTCTGATCGTATGCATGGCCGGGTATCTCCTCCGAGCTCAGGCCCGTGCCAGAAACTCCGAGCTGATGGAGAAGGCCCGCCTCCTGGAGCACGAAATTCAGGAGCGCACCAGCATCGAAGAAACCCTTCGAAATTCCGAAAGCCAGTACCGCAGCGTTTTCGAAAATACGGGAACTGCGACGATCATTGTCAATGATGAAAAAGTCATCACCATTGTGAACTCGGAGTTCGAGCGGTTGAGCGGGTATCCGCGCGAGGAGATCGAGGGCAGGATGAACTGGACGCGGTTCGTGCTCGCAGACGACCTGGAACGCGTTCGGCTGTTCAGTGAAGCCAGGAAGCAAGGGGAAGAAATCGCCCCGTCCGAGTACGAATTCCGTTTCGTGGATCGAAACGACCGGGTGAGACACATCCTGATTCGTGTCTGCCGAATTCCGGGCAGCTCGAAAACGGTGGCTTCTCTGCTGGATATCACGGAGCGAAAACAGACCGAGCTGGCCTTGAAGCACAGCGAAGAAAAGTACCGGAGCATCCTTCAGAGCATTGTCGAAGGTTACTATGAGGTGGATCTCCGGGGGGATTTCACCTTTGTCAATGAGGCCATCTGTCATATCTTCGACTATTCCCGGGAAACCCTGCTTCACATGAACCTGAAGGACTTCACGGATGCGGAGAACGCACGTCGCGGGCACGAAGCCTTCCTCCATGTGCACGAGACCGGCGAAGCCCTGAAGGCTTACGAGTGGTGCATTCGAAGAAAGGACGGCATGGAGCGGCACGTCGAGGCGTCCGTATCTCTTGTGCGGGACGACCGGAACCATGCGTGCGGATTCCGTGGCATTCTTCATGACGTGACCGAGCGAACACTTGCCGAGGAGGAACGAAACCGGCTTGCCTTGCAGCTCAGGCAGGCCCAGAAAATGGAGGCCCTAGGGACGCTCGCCGGTGGAATCGCACACAATTTCAACAACCTCCTCATGGGAATCCAGGGATACGCCAGCCTCCTGCTACTCGAATTGAGCGAGGACGATTCCAGGCGGAAAATGCTCGAAAGCATCCAGAAACAAGTCCGGAGCGGCTCCAGCTTGACGACACAGCTCTTAGGATATGCCCGCGAAGGGAACTTCGCCAGCCGGCCCTTTGGCTTGAATCAACTCGTCCAGGAGACGGTAAACACATTTGGAGCGACCCGAAAGGACATCGTCATCCACGCGGACCTGGACAAAACCCTGTGCCCCATTCTGGCGGACCACGGGCAAATCGAGCAAACCCTCATGAACCTGCTCATTAATGCAGGGGAGGCCATGCCCCACGGAGGGGAAATGACCCTTCGAACCCGAAATGCCTCGCCGGACATGATGGAAGGAAAACCCTACACCCCGAAACCAGGCCCCTATGTGCTTCTATCCTTAGCGGACACGGGAATCGGCATGAGCCCTGAAACACAGGAACGCATCTTCGAGCCCTTCTTCACAACCAAGGGGCTGGTGAACGGTACCGGCCTGGGACTCTCCTCGGTGTACGGCATTGTCAAGGCCCACGGGGGATACATCGATGTGGAATCGAAGCCTGATCACGGAACCACCTTCTCCATTTTTCTGCCCGCGACCCGGGAGCTTGTGCCCGATGATTCGAAAGGCCCTGAAAAGGCCCTTCACGGCACGGAGAAGATCCTGATCGTGGACGATGAGGATATCGTGCTCGAAGTGGCAGGACACATGCTGCGCCAGCTCGGGTACCAGGTCGTCGAGGCGCAAAACGGGCAGGAGGCCCTGGAAATCTATCAACGCGAACACGACACCATCGAGCTGGTCATCTTCGACATGATCATGCCTGAAATGAGCGGCCACGAGCTCTTCGAGAAAATTCATTCAACCGATCCCCATATGCGCACCCTCCTCTCCAGCGGGTACAGCCTCAACGATGAGGCCAGAAAAATCCTGGAGACCGGCTGCGACGGATTCATTCAAAAGCCATTCGATCTCCGCGAACTCTCCCGCAAGGTTCGAACCCTCCTGGATGCCTGATCCAGAAAACAGCATAGGACGCGAAGGAAGAAGAGGGCAACGTCCCGGACTTGGACATTGACAGAATGATCCGGGAGTGGCTACAGTGAGGCTCCTTCAGCGTGCTTTCCGGGCGTGCGAGTTCCTGCACGCTCCGGAACCGAGGCGGGCAGATGGCCACGTGCCCGGATCACCCGAAAGGAGGAGCCATGAGGCTCGAATTCTTGGAAGCCAGAGACCTCCCGGACGCCTGGTTCCAATGCGTGTACCGGCTTCTCGAAACAGGCCATGAGTACACCATTGACCGGGGCAGCTACGAAGGCCAGAAACGCCTGGAGTTCGATTACATCACAGTTCACATCCGGTACCCGTCCGTCCGTCCGCTCCTTCCGGACATCCCGCCCTCCCTGGGCATACCGAACCCGGTCGCCGACGGCTACCTGGAGGAGTACCTGCCTTATCTCATGACCTCGGTGAAGCAGCCCGGAGAGGACTACACATACGGGTGGTACCTGGAACCCCAGATCGCCGAGGTGATCCGCATGTACCGGGAGGACGGCTTTGGCACGAACCAGGCTTACATGTCCGTAGGAGACCCTGAAGCCATTTTTCTGACGGACCCGCCTTGCCTGCGGGGCATCGACACACGTATCCAGGATCATCGCCTGCACTTCATCGTGTACTTTCGATCCTGGGACCTCTGGAACGGGTTTCCCGCCAACCTGGGGGCGATTCAACTCCTCAAGGAGTACATGGCCTCAAGCATCGGGGTGGAGGATGGGGAGATCATCGCGTCGAGCAAAGGACTCCATCTCTACGACTACGTCTGGGAGCTCGCCAAGCTCAGGACCATGTGCGACAACCCCTCCGCACTCGCCCGAAAATCCTGCGGCGGCCAGGGCGCCCCATGAACCACCTGCTGATCCCGCAAGGGGACTCGTCCCTTCACTCGGACCGAAATCCTTCCATTCGTGGTTTGGACGCCGACAAAACCGCCGATCTCAAGGGTCTCACCGGCCCGGAAACCGAGCAATGGTGCGAATCCCGGGGCCTCCCGGCCTATCGCGGCCGACAGCTCCGGCAGTGGCTGTTCAAGCGTCTGGCCTCTTCCTTTGAAGAGATGACGAGCCTATCCAAGGAGCTCCGGGAGCGGCTCGATCACCTGGCCCGGGTGGACGTGCTGGAACGAGTCACCGCGCAGACCTCCAGGGACGGCACCGAAAAAAGCCTGTTCCGCCTTTCCGACGGGTTGGGGATCGAATCCGTGCTCATCCCGGAAAGGGATCATTTCACTCTCTGCATCTCCTCCCAGGCCGGGTGCGCCATGGGATGCCGTTTCTGTGTCACCGGGCAGGGCGGCATGAAACGCAATTTGACGGCCTCGGAAATCGTGGATCAGGTGGTCCAGGTTCGGCGGTCCATGGCCCAACCGGATCGGCTCACGAATATCGTCTTCATGGGGATGGGCGAGCCTCTGGCCAACTATGAGGCCGTGCTGCGCGCGATGGCCAACATCACGTCCGATGACGCCCTGAACTTCTCCCACCGCAAAGTTACCCTCTCCACCTGCGGCCTGGTCCCCAGGATGCGGCAGCTGGGGCAGGAGGCGAGCGTCAACCTGGCCGTGAGCCTGAATGCCGCGGACGACCGCACGCGATCCAACCTGATGCCCATCAACCGGCAGTACCCCCTGAAGGCGCTTATGGCGGCCTGTCGCTCCTTTCCCCTGCCCAATCGCCGCATGATCACCTTTGAGTACATCCTGATCGACCGAATCAACGACCGTCCCGAGGACGCCCGCAACCTCGTGCGCCTCCTTGCGGGGGTGCGTGCCAAAATCAACCTGATTCCCCTGAACCCGCACCCGTCCGTGGACTTCGCCCCGTCCCCGCCTGACCGCATTCAAGCCTTTCAGGAGTCCCTCATCCGCCACCACTACACAGCCATCATCCGAAAGAGCAAGGGGCAGGACATTTCCGCCGCCTGCGGCCAGCTGAGTGGTGAGAAGGGTCTTCCTTTTCCGCCGGAATTTTGCTAGGTTCCGGTCGGAAGTGGTATTTCTTTTCTCCGTAGGAGGAACCGGGGATTTTTTTGGTGGAATACGCTCAATTCTCTGCGGAGCCGCGGGCCCGCGGAGGCAACCTGCTGAAATACCGTTTGTTTCTTAGCGCCTTCGCGACTTGGCGAGAGAAAAAACGGCTTCAAATTTTCTATCCCATGTAAGGAAGGCAACTCATGATTCA
>Ga0272444_10000080_pt1 | contig 125601 bp, 112 predicted proteins | sample SSMForm13_FD_201033 | JGI IMG/M metagenome (GOLD analysis project Ga0272444, IMG submission 201033) | Marine sediment archaeal communities from Little Sippewissett salt marsh, Falmouth, MA, United States - SSM-Form-13 | ecosystem: Environmental > Aquatic > Marine > Wetlands > Sediment ...
CGGATGTAGACATCTGCGTCAAAAGGGTGGAGCTGGCCGCAGGCACAGTCGTACACCTCTCCGTCCCGAAGGATCAGTTGCTGCCCGGAGTGGAGGATGGGACGCAGGGTTGTGAGGTTGTCCGGGTTGTGGGTGAAGATGAGCTTGTCGATCGGTGCGTGGGCGATGTCGGCATAGTCTGTGTGGACCACACTGTTTTTCCGGGCCACGTCATGGATGACGATCGCTCCATCATACGCAGACAGTGCGGCATCGTAACGTTCCCGGCTCCAGGTGCGTTCGATGAAGTCATTGATATCGCCGTAAATGATGCGACTCGAATCGAATTCCCTGCGCGAGATGGAGTGGAAGCGTTGCTTGTGGTACTCCTCGCAGAGCATTTTCCAGAGCGACGGCTTGTACACGGTGTCCGCACTGAAGACCAGTCGGTTCGGCCCACATTCGAACCGAAACCCGATCGTGGGAAGACCATGCCATACCGATGCTTTGATCGGCGTCACGATCAGCCCGGCCTCATCGTCCCGGAACGGGTTCTGCTCCTCCTCGTAAAACGCCGCAGAGGAAAAGGGGTAGTAGGACTCGGGTTCCACCCACTCCCCACTGGCCTCATCCCGGAAGAGCAGGCGAGGACGGTTGGCACGGGGGTTGATCACGATTTTCGCCCGGTCCGGTCCGAGGACGTTCCCCTCTCGGTCGCGCACGTCATAATGGAAGGAGCCGTCGCCTCCCGGTTCGAGGTGGATGTAGTACTTACTCCGGGGGCCGATGATCGTGCTCTCGACCATGTCGTCAAAGGGGATGTCCACGACACGCTTGGAGTCCGATGACAGGGACCGCTCCAGTGCACCTTTGGAGTTTTTTTGATACTCTTCCAACACGGTCTCTGAGGTGATCAGCCGGACCCGGTCTTTGCTTTCGACGCTGTAGTAACGGAACAGGACGATGTCGGTGAACCACCGTTTGTGGTCCTCGTGGGAATGGCTGCAAAACAACCCCTGGATTTTCTCAATGCCCGTGAATCCCAGGAATGGGAACACTTTGGATCCGCACTCCAGCAGATAGGAGTGGTCGTTTGCCGTAATCATGTATCCGCTGCTCTCCCCGGCCATGGAGAAAGGGCTCGTGTTGCCGACGACATCGAAGATGATGTCGCCTTGCTTTTCGATACAATCGGGCATTGGATCTCCGATAAAATGGACAATTAAATACCTATATCGGAAACATCTCGAAATGTCAAAAGAAACAACGTCTGTGACGACGAGAAGTATGCCTGTCCGAGGGCATTGTATTCCACGGTGGGGAAAGCACATCAGGGGCCGGGTCTTCAAGGCCTCATTGGGTAAATCTCAAGGTCATTTTGGGGGTTGACAAAGAAGGGACTGTGGTACAGATTAAAGGACCGAATCGGGACGTGGCGCAGTCTGGAAGCGCACCTGAATGGGGTTCAGGGGGTCGGAGGTTCAAATCCTCTCGTCCCGACCATAAAAAAGGGATAGGAAGGGCAGGTTAGCGAAACGCTTTCCTGTCCTTTTCTTTGACTGGCAATCCTTTGAAAACAAATGTCCCGTGTAGGCCTTTGTCGTTGAATGCATTGACATCGCATGCAGGAATCGGGATGATACTTTTTCCCTGGTGGCAGGGGTGTGGGCCGGTTCAACCATCAATGACTCTTTTCGCAGGATCGAGATTATGAAACGCCCCGGTCAGGTGAACTACTTAATGGAACACGCTGAAGAATCGTCCCGCCTGGAGAGAAAAACGGCCCCATCCTACGTTCAAAAACAGGCCCGTTGGTGTGGGCTCCAATCGGGGCAGCGCGTATTGGATGCAGGGTGTGGCCCCGGCAAGACGACCTCCATCCTCCACGGCCTCATCCAGCCCGGCGGGTCCATCGTGGGCATTGACCTGTCCGAAGTACGGATTCAACATGCTCAGGAGCGTTACGGCGGGCTTCCCGGAATCGAATTCCTCGTCCACGACTTGTCCTTCCCCCTGGAGGACAAGGAGCCCTTTGATCTCATCTGGGTCCGCTTCGTGCTGGAATACAACCGATCGGAAAGCCCCACCATCGTGCAGAACCTGGATCGTTGCCTGAAGCCCGGCGGGACCCTGTGCCTGCTGGACTTGGACCATAACTGCTTGAACCACTACGGGCTCCCGGACGGCATGGAGCCGGTCATCCAACGCATGATACATGCGCTGGAAGAGAACTACGACTTCGATCCCTACGCGGGAAGAAAGCTATACAGCTATCTTTATGACCTGGGCTACGAGGATGTGGAAGTAAAGATGGGGTCGCACCACTTGATTTACGGGGAACTCCAGGCGGTGGACGCCTTCAACTGGTTCAAGAAGCTGGAGGTGACATCTCAGATCGTCGAGGAAATCTTAGAGGACTATCCGGGAGGTCGAGACCGGTTCTTTTCAGATTTCCATTCGTTTTTCAGGGATCCGAGACGGTTCAGCTACACGCCTATCATCCTCTGCAAGGGAAAGAAACCCTTATCCTCCAGACTGTAGAACCTCTCGAATCACCTTCAGCATTTGACCGACATCGAACGGCTTCTGGATGTAGTTCGCCGCCTTACGTCCTTTTCGAATCAATTCCTCTGCAGTGTATCCGCTTGCGATGACGATTTTTTCCTTGGGATTTCGTTTGAGAATGGCGTTCATGCACGCTTGGCCGCCCATGCCTGGCATGATCCAGTCCAGGATAACGAGGTCGATGTTCTCCTGCTCTTGATCATAAACCTTGAGAGCCTGTCCCCCGTCTTTCGCCGTGAGTACTCGGTACCCAAAATTACTCAGCATATCCTTTCCTGCCATAAGAACGTCTGGATCGTCATCCACCAGAAGGAGGGTCTCTCCGTTTCCTCGAATAGGTTCATGTGGGCTCTCCAACTCGACGGAGCTCCTCTGGCTTTCCAAAGCAGGGAAGTAAATTCGAAAGGTCGTGCCTTGTCCGCTCTCGCTGTCGCACGTGATGATGCCGCGATGGCTCTTGACGATGCCGTACACCATGGCTAGGCCGAGGCCGGTTCCCTGCCCGGTTTCCTTGGTGGTGAAAAACGGTTCAAAAATGCGCTCCAAGGTCCCAGGCTCCATGCCGTGGCCGTTATCCGACACGGTCAACATCACGTACGGTCCCGGTCGGGATCCCGTATGCATCCGGCAGAGAGCATTGTCCAATGTTATGTTGGCGGTTTCGAAACGCAGGAGGCCGCCTTCCGGCATCGCATCGCGGGCATTGATGCCCAGGTTCATCATGATTTGCTCGAGCTGGCCCGTGTCCGCCTCAATCAGTTGAAGTCCGTCTTTCAAATCGTGTTGAATCTCAATCATCTTGGGAATGGTCCGCTTCAGTATCTCCACGACCTGAACCAATTCCTGATTGAGATCCACCGGTCTGAGCTGAGTCTCCACCTTACGGCCAAAGAGGAGCAGCCGCCGGATCAGGCCGCCCCCCCGACGGGCCGATCGGGCGATGGCCTGCAACTTGTCAAGATCAGCATCCTGTGGATCCTTACCCAAGAGCAGGATCTGAGTGTAGCCCAGAATGGCCTGAAGGATGTTGTTGAAGTCGTGGGCGATCCCTCCAGCGAGGGTGCCTATGGCCTCGAGCTTCTGGGCCTCCATGACCTGCTGTTCGAGCTGCTTTTTTTCTTGCTCCGCCACCTTGAGCTCGGTGATGTTGTTTCCGATACAGAGGATCTCACTGAACTTACCCTTCATGGAAAAGACGGGCCTGTAGGTCCAGGCGATCCAAAGCCTCTCGCCTGATCGAAGTCTGCTCACCGTTTCCTGGACCGCAGGGTGGTCCGGTTTCAGGCTCAGGGCGTTCACCCGGGCCAGGAAATCCTGCTTTGCCGTTCCTCCCTCCAGAAGAAGCGCCTCGCAGAACTCCTGTCCCAGGATTTCTTCCTCATACCCGAACCGCTTCTGGGCGAACTCGTTCATAAAACGAATTCGTCCCTCGGTGTCTACACGGAGAATGATGCTGTTGGCGTTCTCTACCAGTTCCCGATAGTTCTTCTCGCTTTTCTGGAGACGCTGGTACGATAGGGAATTGAATAAGCCCACAGCCGTTTGGGAGGCCACCCCGAGCAAGATCTCCAGATCGCTCTGGGTGAGGGTCCGTTTGGACTGGTTGTTGTCCACAGCAAGCACCCCCAGGGAGTGGGTCTTATACACTATCGGAACGCAGATCAGAGAAACCACGCCCATGTCTTTGATAAAGTTGCGCGTCCTCTCGGACAGCTCTTTCTCGTCCCAGCGAATGTCGTTGAGGAGCAACGGCTTCTGCTCCCGAAACGCGCGGACCATGGGGCCCTTGGAGGCCGGGTTGTCCAGGTGAAAGGTCGTGTGCCTAAGTTTGTCCTCTTCTTCATGGGTGTATCCGTAACCGGCTACGTGCTTGAGTATTGTGCCCTCCCGGTTCGCCAGCATGATGGCGGCCCGGTCGTACTCCAAGCGCTCTTTCATGATGCGTACAACCTGGTTCATTAGCTCAGGGATTCCAAGATTGGAGGAAGCCGCCTGCCCGATCTCCTTCACGAGCAGCGACGTGTTGTAGCGGGCATTCATCTCTTCCATGAGATCCTGGGCGGCATCCCCCTGGAGCTCCACGGTCTGCATCAGCTCCCGTTTCTCCAGCCGCTCCGCATAGTATGACAAGGAGGCGAGGAGGGACAGGCAGGCGAACAAGGCCATGCCCCCCCACTGGAGAGGAATCACAACGAACACCACCGCCAGAAAGGGCACGCACGCCATGGCCCACAGGTTCCGCAGTCGCCTCCAAAACAGGGCGGGTGTCCGATCCCAGTGGATAAGGTACCTACAGCAATCATCCCCGCGGTGAACGCAGGACGGATGCTCGATCCGGCCAAACTTGCCCGTGAACCATTTAGGCAGGGCTTCCAGGGTACCAAGGCGGTTCTCGCACTGGTAGGGCTGCTCTTGGACACCTTTCGCAGGTGTGGAGATGATTTCCACACTGCCCGGACCCAGCTTTTTCGCCGAGATCGTAGCCCCCCGGCTCATGATGGGGTAAAGCTTCCCCATGAGCAGAAACACGGCCATGGGACTCAACAGGCCCAGGGTGTGCTGCTTGGCCGCGCCCAGGGCATCCGCGGAGACCGTGAAACGCCCCGCCTCCCTGGAGATATTCGGATTGTTCGTTTCCTGGACCAGGACGTCATGAAATCGGTCCATTTGGTCCTGGCTGAACCAGTGGGCAGGGTCCTCCAACTCCAGCTTGGTCATCCCGGCATAGTCCAGGATAGGTCCGATATGGGCGTCAGGATAGGCCGTGGCAATGTATTCGAGATACACCTTGGCGATGCGGCTGTTGTATAGCGGCAATGTGTCGTTCATGGGATTCGAAACCAAGGACCTGCCGAACAGGTCGCAGGATATTTCATCGAAGGGAGAATGGAGCAAGGGCGAGAAACGTCTTCTCCCACCGGTGTGCGTTGTATGAACCCTTGAGTGAAGCTTACCCTCATGGGAGGATTACCAATACTGGATCCGGTACTTTCGTTTCAAGTACGATTTGAAACGACCGACGTTCCGGATGTCGTAAATCCAGAGGAGGTACTCCTTATCGCTTGGAATGGATTGGGATTTCACGTACTCCATCGGGTAGATCAGGGTGGGGACTCTGTCCGTGTCATAGCGAGCTGCCAACCGGCCGATGGCCGCCGAGAGCACTTCCCAGGGAAGGCCGGCAGGATTGGTGATCAGGATTTTGATACCGTTCAGAAGCTCCGAGAGGTTGATGCCCGTGCTCGACTCATTGGCGATCATCAAGGCGTGCAGCGAATGCTGGTATGTCAGGGCATAGGTGCGCCATCGGCGCGTCAGGCCGCTTCTTCGATATAGGTCTTCCAGATAGCAGTCCTCACCGTCTTCGAGATCCAGGACATCTAGAAGAAGGCCACCGGAGCGTTCCCGGTAGAGTTGCTGCAGCGCTTCCGCATGGGGGGCGATCCCGTTTTCCAGCGTCCACCCGTCGGGCAGAGGGGTCTGCAGGCTGAGCGTGGTGTGTGGCAGGTAGGAAAAGCAATCCAGCGAGCAGGAGCGAGGATCATCCAAATCCCGGGCAAATCCCCCAAAAATCCGATCGGGAAAGCGATTTTCCGGACGGTAGTAGCACATGACATAATTTGTCTTTGCTGAAGGCAATCGGTGGATGTCCTGCAGGAACTGCATGATCTGATTCAGGACCGTGATTCCTGCCCTCTTGTTGTCCGACGTGATCGCGGCATGATGTTGGATCATCCAGGTCTTTCTGTAAGCTCGGATCATGGACATATGTCCTATAATACGACCGTTTTCCTGGTACGTGAAGTGCCGGGCCACTTCCGGGTTTTCCTCGTACAGCTTCCGGTAGGTCTCCTTGAAACGATTGCGATGGGACTGTATGAGCCGATATTTTTTGGGGTAGATGAAACCGGACTGGAAGAAGAATCGCCACAATCCCTCCATATCCACCTCACCGGAGACATGGGCGTGGGCATCCAGGGCATTGGTCAGGATGTGTGCCAGAAGGCTGTAAGCATCGATGTCCATGTCCAGGATCGCAAGTCCACATCGAACGCCGTTTGTCCCTTCATCATGCCGGTAGATGACCCGCGCGCGGGATTTCAGCTTTCGGCAGCCTACAAAATCGATGAACAGCTCCGGAATGATCATACCGCTCATGAGCAGGCCCTCCTCGGGCCGCTCATACACGCAGATGCCGGCTGTCGAGATATCCGACACCTGAAGTCGAACCGTCTTGTGAAAAAAGGGATGCTGAAAGGTCACAAGGGGAGGGGGACTCAGGGCCTGGCGCGGGTTGCGAATACTCGTGCTGTTCCCCTGCGCCTTGCACGGGGCCGCAGGCTCCAGCACGAAGTCAATGTGGAACAGGCCGGCCCGATACGTGAGGCAACGGCAGGAACCGGAAAAAACGGTTTCCTGCCCCCTTTGCATGCAGACGTGGAAATATTTTCCGGGCTGAAGTTGGCTCTGGATTCTTTCCTCACACGAGGGGAAGGAAACTCTGAAGCCGGTTGGACTGAAATCCAGGACTTTGCCTTCGACTGTTTGTCGTCCACACGTCACGCGGGCTCTCATCTCCACGCAGCCGTGGCGATGGGTCTGGCGCTGGTTCACAATGTATCCCTGCTCGGGAAGCCGGACTTCCAGAGAGGTGCGTTTCATGGCATGAAGGGTCACCGGGGCAACGATCATCGCGCGGCCGTCATCCATGATGAGGTAAAGGCATTGGCCGCAAAGGGTGGAGGATTCGCTGAGGTCGCGGGAAAGCTTGCACACGACCTTATCTCCGATGCAAGGGCCGGGGAAGGCCTGAATAAGCCGGCTTTTGCTGGTGTGTGGTTCAAAAGATTGGAGGAGGAGGCTTTCCTCCATGAAGTGGAGGTAATTGATATGGTTCGTAAGCACTTCCTGATCAATGGCCGATGCTTTGGCAATTGCCCGCTCGAGTTCGGGGGGATTCAACCGTCCTTCAACTGCGTACGTCTGCACTGCAGAGAGGTGGTCCGGCTCTGGCGGTAGGGTTGAGATCTTTTCCATATTCACCCAGGCGCTGCTATGATAATGGAGTAAAAAGCCTGCCTCTTTATTTCTTATATAGAATTCTAGGGGGTAAAACCGTTTTCTGAGGTTGTTTGCAGCACGAATTTTAGAAGAAATTATAAAAAAAATCAACTTTCAATTCAAGCTTTTAGCCCTAATGAAGACACACTACTGGTGCGGGAAAGGTTTAAGGTTTTAGGTTTACGAGTTTCATTGAAGAGAAAGACAAAAAAGGGTTCCCTGCGCAAACCGCTTATGATTGTTGGATGACAGCATTTCGCGTCATCTTGGAGGCGGTTCAGTCTGTCGGAGAGAACAAAGTCATCAAAGATTTGCCTACGTGAAGAATGTCAGGAGCAGGCAAATGCTGTGCAGAAATTGCTTGAGGGCACGGATTCCAAGACTCCGACAAAAGGGCGTGAAGAACACCTTTCCGGGCTGCTTTTTTCGTACCCTTTATACCTTTCTTTGACTTCGCGTGTACTCCACCCCGCCCTGATAAAATGCGGCCAGCGGCGCAGAGAATGAGGCCCTTCTTGCCGTTGATGCAAGAATCCGGTATGCTTTAAAAAACATTCTCTTCCACCCGACCTGGGGGAGGAAATCCATGGAACGTCGTTGGGTGCTGCTTCCCAGCCTACTTTTGCTTCTTCTTTCCGGTTGCATCAAGCAGCCGGTCCTTTCCATGCCGGACGCGTCACCCCCCCTCGTGAAAAGCCACCGTTCCGTCACCCTGTATGCCGGGCATGCCGGCATGATGAAGACAGGCGTCCACCTCGAGAAGGGAGACCTCTACTCGCTCTTTGCCACGGGTCGCATGGACTACTGCAAGCGCGGAGGGTGCAAGAATCGAAGCGTTACACCCGACATGGGGTGGCCTGTCATTACTCGTGTGGGAGACGGGGTTTACGGTAGACCGTTTTACGGCAGGAGCGGAACCCTCATCTATGCAGGTGATTCCGGTCCTCTTTACGTGGGGTACCGGCAGGGGCCGCTTTCGAAGGACGGCACACCGAAGAACCCGCACTGGTACCGCAACGACGCCGGGGCATTCCATTTTGACGTCATTGTCTGGGCCCGCGAGGACTACGACGCCATTGTCCGATTCCTGAAAAAAATGGTTCTCAGCGACCCTGAGAACAAGGCCCTTCGCGACGGGTTTCAGTACGTAAAGCACTTGAGGTCGGTCTACCGCAGCGAACATAAGGCAACCGAGGAGATCGAGGCCACGAAGAAGGAAATCGCTTCCCTCAAGACCGGAACCGGCCAAACCACCGTCCCGTCGGCCCTGGAAAAGCGACCGGTCGTTCAGGACGCCACGCCCCCAGAAACAGGAAAAGAATCGTCCGAAACGGAGGAGAAGTCTCCTGCGCCCGAGAAGGAAACAGCCGAGCCGTTGCCGGAAACGGAGAAACAGGAGCGCATCACCGCCCTGGAGGCCAAGCTGAGCAAGCTCCAGCACGCGCTCAATGAGTTCGAGCGCACGAAGCAGGCCCTGGCCAAGGAGCGCCGGAAGACAGAGCAACTCAGCCAGGAACTCGGTGAAGTGGAGCAGCGGGAAAAGGATCTGAAGGTCCGCTTGGAAGAGGAAGGCTCTTCTCCGCCTGTGGTGGTGATTGCCTCTCCCGAGGACGGCGGAACCGTAGAGGTGAATATCGTGAGTCTGCGCGGTGTGGTGGAGGACGATCAGGGGATCGAGACCATCGAGATTTTCGTCAACGGTCGCCGCCTGCGTCCGGATTCCGAGCGGGGCTTCCGGATTGTGGGGGAACCTGGGGGGAAAAGGCACTCTTTCCTGGAAAAGGTTCCGTTGAAGGAAGGCGAAAACCACATCCGGATCCGGGCCGTGGATACCGAGGGCTTAACCTCTGAAAAACAGTTGACCCTTCAGTGCGTTCGGCAACGGAAAAAGATTTGGGCTGTGGTGGTGGGCGTCAACGAGTACGCCCACATTCGGCCGCTCCGTTTTGCCGTGAACGACGCAAAGGCCTTTTACCGGCACCTTGTAGAGCGCTTGGGCATACCGGAGGAGAACGTCACCCTGCTGCTCGACGAGCAGGCCGACCTCACCCGGCTTCGAAGCGTCTTGGGTACCCAACTCAAGAACTGCGCGGGCGAAGACGACATGGTCATCCTCTATTTTGCGGGCCACGGTGCCACGGAACGGGACGTGATGAGCCCGGACGGAGACGGACTGGAAAAGTACCTGCTCCCTCACGGTGCAGAGTTGGACGATCTTTACGCTTCGGCACTCCCCATGCGGGAGATCCGGCACGTGTTCAACAGGATTCGCTCGGAGCGGCTGGTGTTCATCGTGGACTCCTGTTACAGCGGGGCGAGCGGAGGGCGCACGGTGAGCCTGGCAGGGCTGCGTGCCAGCATCTCCGACGCCTTTCTGGAGCGGATCGCCTCGGGCAGGGGACGGGTCATTCTGAGCGCCAGTGGGGCCAACGAGGTGAGTGAGGAGAAAGAATCGCTTGGCCACGGCGTCTTCACCTACTACCTGCTCGAAGGGCTTCAGGGTAAAGCGGACGCGGACGGCGACGGGCTGGTCACCGTAGACGAAGCCTACGGTTATGTATCCCGGTACGTGCCGGAGGCCACAGGCTATGAGCAGCACCCCCTGAAAAAGGGCTCCGTAGAGGGGCGGCTGGTCATCGGAATTCGTCCATAATGATGACGGCCGACAAGAAGCCTGAAAAGCATGACGCATCGGGCTCGTGTGGTGGAGTCGCCGCCTTTGCCCAAACTCTGTTTCCATGATTTCGTTCTTCCTGAAAACCATCCCGGTAATTCCCTCTCTCGTATCCCCTGTCATAAATGAGGTCGAAACATCGAGATAGCGAGCGATCATCGATGCAGCGGAATCCCTTATCCTCGGGAATATCTCTGAGGCCCTAAAGGAAACATCGGCTAGATTTAGCCCTCGTAACCCACCGCTTCAACCCGCCGGGATTTCTTCATCCCGATCCGTAAAGCTGTTACGATGATTTGCGGGACAGCGTCGGAGATTCCCGGGATTTCTGGTTTCAAGAAGTTTCCTTCGTATCTAAGGCCTTCCGGAGATGACGATGTTGTGGGCAAGACATGCGGAAAAGGAATCGACTTGAAAAAAGATTTCGATATAGTAAAAATTAAATTTCAGAAGAAGGAATCACAATTCAGGAGGGGGGCCATGAAGAAGCAAGGGACCCGGGATGAACTTCAAATCGGCACCATCCTTCGACAGGCGCGGAAGGAAAAACGGGTTTCCCTGGAGCAACTGGCCAAGGGAACGGAACTCAGTGTCAGTTTCCTAAGCCAGTTGGAGTGCGGAAAGGCGAACGTGTCCGTGGAGAATCTGAAACGGATCACACGATTTCTCGATATCAACACAGCACGCCTTTTTGGGGAAAATGACAGCCAGGAGCTGGGTACCCTCACCAGGCGCGGGGAAGGGCTTCCTTTTCCTTTGGAAGGATCTACTGCGTATTGCGAGGCCCTCATCGCCAAGAGCGGCACCAACCTTCAGGCCACATTCTATGTGAACCCACCGGGCGAAGGGCGAAAGGTCCCTTTCGGGCACGTTGGAGAAGAGGTGCTGTACGTGATCCGCGGGGAGGTTCTGCTTCGTTTGAATGAACAGGAGTACCATCTGTACGAGGGCGATTTGATTCATTTCCGGAGCGAGGCGCTTCACAGCTGGATCAATCCGGGCAAGTGGGAGAGCGCCGTGCTCGTCGTGAACACGCCTCCGAACTGGTAGAGGGAGAAAGACAGGATGCAAAACATACCGTTTTCCCTGGCGAGCTACCGTTGGAAGGAAGAAGTCCGTGTCGGGCTGATCAAGGGAGGAAGGATCTGGGAAATAAACCGAGCCCTGGGAAAGTCGGGTCGCGGCCTCTTGTCCTCCTCCGGAGAGGAAGAACCGCTGCATGCGATGCTGGATCTCCTGAAATCATGGGACCACTGGCTGCCGCGGCTTCGGGAGACTGCCGCTGTACTCCAGGACGCTTCCACCGAAGGAGAGAACCTGGAAAGCGTTGAACTCTTAGCCCCGGTACCAAATCCCGGCAAGATGATGAACGTTGGGCTGAACTTCTACGATCATGCCGAGGAAATGGGCATGGAGATCCCGGAGGACTTTCAGCCCAACTTTTTCTGGAAAGGCGATCGGAACTGCATCATCGGGCCCAGCCAGAGCATCCGCCTCTCCTCGAACTATGTGGACTGGGAGGCCGAGCTCGCCGTGATCATCGGGAGACCCGCCAGGGACGTGAGCCCGGATGAGGCCATGGACCATGTGGCTGGGTTCACCTGCCACAATGATATCACGGACCGGCGCTTGATGATGCAGGAAGGCCGACTGGACTTCCTTGCGGGAAAAGCCCGCGACACCTTCGGACCCATGGGACCTGCCCTGGTCCCTGTGGATCAGGTGCCTGATGTGGAAGGCCTTCGCATTCGCTGCCTGGTCAACGGCGAGGTGATGCAGGACACGGGAGCCGACCGCATGATTTGGGGTCCGGCCCGGTGTATCTCGGCCCTTTCCAGGATCTTCACGCTTCAGCCGGGCGACGTCATCGGGCTGGGGACCGGAGCGGGTGTGGGGTGGACCCGGGGAATGACCCTCGGCCCGGGGGACCTTCCCAGGGCCGTGGAACGGATGCTTCAGGGGGAGGGCGTGTTTCTGAGACCGGGTGACATCGTCACCGTGGACATTCCGGGTGTGGGTCGCCTGGACAACGAGGTGGAAGCATGACGACGGAGAAGAGCAAGGCCCTGAGCCGGGTGACGCCCATGGTGAAGGAATCGGAAAGCTCCCCGATTCGACGTATGATGAAGAGGATGGAGGAGAAGTCGGACCTGCTGAACCTCTCCGCAGGGGAGGCGGCCTTTGACGCTCCCGAGGAACTCATCGAGGCTGCGGCCTCGGCCATGCGTGAAGGCCGCAACCGCTATACCTCCACAAACGGGACCCCCGGGATTCGAAAGGCGGTAGCCTCCTTTCTGGAGCGTGAAATGGGGGTTCGTGTGGATCCGGAGGAGAATGTTCTTCTCACGGTGGGGGGCATGGAGGCCATCTTTCTGGCCTTTCGTCTCCTTGTGGAAACCGGAGACGAGGTCCTGCTTCCGGATCCAGGGTGGGGTATTCTGAGACCCATAGCCCAGAGGCTGGGCGGAAGCCTCCGGTTCTATCCCCTTCAAAAGGGCGACACTTGGGCCATCGAACCACAGGCCATTCTGGACAACCTGAGTGATCGCACCAAGCTCCTCGTCATCAACACCCCTTCCAATCCCACCGGAGCGATGATTTCTCGTGAAGGGTACGAGGCCGTGCTGGAAAAGGCACGGGATCACGGGGTCTTCGTGCTCTCCGATGAGGTGTATCACAACTACGTCTACCAGGGAGAGCACACGAGTGCGCTGGAGTTCGACCACCTGGATCACGTGATCATGATCAACAGCTTTTCCAAGACGTTTGCCGTGACCGGATGGCGCCTGGGGTATGCTGTGGCGCATCCCTGGATCATCCGGCAGATGGGTGTGTTCAAGGAAACGATCTCCCTCTGCTCCTTTTCCATCGGGCAGTGGGCCCTTACCGAGTATCTGGCCAAAAGCCGTCCCTATCTGGACCGCGTGCGCACGCTCTGCCAGGGAAACATGGAGCGAATGGTGGAGCGGCTCAATGCCATCCCGGGTGTGCGCTGTCCCCGGCCTACCGGGGGGTTTTACGCATTCGCCGATTTTTCCGGGGTCGAGTCCTCGGACGAGGACATTTTCCGCCGCCTGTTGGACGGTGGTGTGGCCGTGGTCCCGGGCGGGTTCTTCGGGTCGCAGGGTGCCGGGCACGCCCGAATCATGTTTGCCACGGAAACGGATGTGATCGATCGTGCTCTGGATCGTATGGTGGCGGCCCTGGCCTCGTAAGCGCAGGCCTTTTCGGCCGGTTGCGGTGGGGGGAGTATGGAAGCAAGTGCATCCAAACGCGTGTTGATGCTGGGAAACGAGGCCATCGCCCGAGGGGCCCTCGAGGGAGGTATTGTCTATGCCACGGGGTATCCGGGCAATCCGTCTTCGGAGATCCTGGAGACCCTATTCAAAACGGGGAATGAGCACGGAGTGGCCGTGGAATGGTCGGTGAACGAGATCGTGGCCATGGAAGCCGCTGCCGCGTTCGCCCTTTCAGGAAAGCGGGCCGTGGTGACAATGAAGCAGAACGGGTTGAACGTGGCCGCCGATTTCCTCACCACCGTCGCCCTGGATGAGCTGCCGGGCGGGCTGCTGGTGGTGGTCTGCGACGATCCTGGCCCGCTGACCAGCACCAACGAGCAGGACTCGCGGCATTTTGCCAAGATCGCACAGATCCCCCTGCTCGAGCCCTCCACCTCCCAGGAAGCCAAGGACATGGCCGCTTACGGGCTCGAGCTGTCCCAGCGGTTTGGAGTGCCTTGCGTGCTTCGAGCGGTTTCGCGCCTCTCGCATGGCCGTGGCCCGGTCGCCCTCGGACCGGTCGCTTCTCAGGGTCCTACACCTCGTTTCGACACGAGCCGCCCCAAGGTAGGGCTTCCTTTCCTGGTGACCCGCAATCACGCGCGGCTGCTCCGGCTTCGTGAAGAGGTGAGGGCCGAGTTCGAGGTATCGCCCTGGAATGCCTACCGGGGTCCGGACGGGGCTCAAACCGTAGTAGTGGCCTCCGGTCTGAGCGCGAGGTACGGGAACGAGGCGCTGGATATACTCGGGCTGAAAGAGCGTGTAGGGCTGCTGAAGCTGGGGACCTCGTGGCCGATTCCCACGGAGGTCGTTCTAAATCGGTTGGCTTCCGCGAACATCGTGTGCTTCCTGGAAGAGGTAGACCCTTTCGTAGAGGACGCGATCAAGGTGATCTACGCCGAGAATGCGGAACGCGCGGGGAAAGTCCGCTTTCATGGCAAGAACGACGGGTTCGTGGCCGGGCCGAACGGCGCCGGTGTGGGGGAGATGAACACGGACGTGGCCCTCTCGGCCCTTGCCCGCCTCTTTGATCTCGAGCCGGGAGGAGGAGAAGCGGTCTCAGAGGATTTCCTTTCGCGGGCCCGCGACCTGCTGGTCCCGAGAGAGCTCTCCTTTTGCCAGGGTTGCCCTCATCGAGCCTCCTTTTTCGCCATCAAGACCGCGCTTGAGCTGGACGCGCGGGAAGGATTCGTCGTGGGGGATATCGGGTGCTACGGGATGGCCGCCGGCTCGACAGGCTTTCAGCAGATCAAGGCGCTTCACTGCATGGGCTCGGGCATGGGAAACGCCTGCGGGTTCAGCCGACTGAAGGAGCTCGGCTTTGAGCAGCCCGTCGTGGCTGTGGCCGGGGACTCCACCTTTTTTCATGCGTGTCTGCCTGCCTTGGCCAATGCCGTAAACCAGCGGGCCGATGCGGTCTTCGTCGTCTTGGACAACGCGGTGACCGCCATGACCGGCTTTCAGGTCAACCCGGCCACGCCATCGGCGATCGCCGAAGACAGGCAGGGGCTTCGGATTGAGGATGCGGCCCGTGGTTTGGGTGCTGAGGCCGTAGTGCTTGATCCGGTGGCCGATGTCCACGCCGCCGTCCATGCCTTGCTCGAGGCCATAGATGCAGGCGGTGTGCGCGTTCTTGTGTTCCGCAACGGTTGCGCCACCTTTTTCCAGAAGAGGGTCGACCGCGACACGCAGCCCAGAGCGCGGGTGGACATGGCAAAGTGCCTGGGCGATCAATGCGGGTGCAACCGGTTCTGCAGCCGTATTCTGAGTTGTCCGGCCATCCGGTTTGATCCGGAAACCGGGGTGGCCGACATTGACGACCAGGTGTGCACCGGGTGCGGTCTGTGTGCGCAGGTGTGCCCTCAAGGCGCGATCTTTCTCGAGTCCCCGGAGGACCCATCGGCATGAAGGGACCCATGAACATCGTGATCACAGGCGTTGGAGGGCAAGGAAATGTTTTGGCTGCCCGGCTGCTTGCCGCCGCTGCCCTTGAGCAGGGCCTGGAGGTCACGGTCGGGGATGTATATGGGCTCACCCAGCGTGGCGGAGCCGTGGCGAGTCATGTGCGCTGGACCGAGGGAGAATCCCTGCCGCCGCTCGTTCCGGAGAGGTCCCTGGATGTGCTCGTAGCGTTCGAGCCCCTGGAGGCCCTGCGCATCCAGGCCCAGTTCGGCCACGTTGGGACCGCGGCCCTGGTGAACGAGTCGTCCATTCTGCCCATTGGGACGCAGGCAGGGCGATTCGCATATCCAGAGGGTGATGCTTTGTGGGCGCTTCTCTCCGAAATGACAGGAACACTGTATCGGGTCGCTGGATCTGAAGCTGCGAGGGCGCTGGGCAATATTCAGGCCCTCAATACCGTGATGCTGGGGGCCTTATGCGCCTCAGGGCTGACGGGCCTCGAGGCCTTGGCCTTCGAAGAAGCGATTCGTCGCGAGTTGCCCGCACGGTTCAGGGGTCTGAACCTGAAAGCTTTTCGGGAGGGGTTTGTTCTGCTCGCGTCCTGAAAAATGGATATACCTTGCGGCGGGATGAGGATCTTTCTAGATGGGACGATTATGATGAAGTATTCCGGAGGACCCCAGGATCTGATTCAAGATGTACAGGAAACCGGAAGGTGCATCGGCTGCGGGGCCTGCGTGGAAATCTGCCCCTACTTCAAGCACTACCGCGGCCTGACCGTTCCCGTGTTTTCGTGCGACCTGGAAGCGGGGCGATGTTTTGCCCACTGCCCCAAGATCGAGACGGATCTGAATGAGCTCTCTCAAAGGCTTCGAGGACGGTCCTATGAGGGGCTCGACCTTGGCGTCTATCGATCGCTGCATGCGGCACGGGCCGGTGCTGCGTTGCGCGAGCACCGATACCAGGGAGGCGGTGCGGTGAGTGCCCTGATAGCATTTGCTCTTCGCTCCAATGCCATCGAGGCGGCCGTTCTCACGGATCGCGAGGGGTTCTGGCCAACGCCCCGCGTGGTCACCACGGAGAATGAGGTGCTGGCGTGTGCATCGAGCAAGTTCACGGCCGCTCCTACCCTGGCGGCCATGAATCGCGCCGTGCGAAGCGGGTATCGACGCCTGGGCGTGGTGGGCACCCCATGTCAAATGACGGCGGTAGCCCAGATGAAAGGCAATCCCCTGGGCCGGGAGGACTTTCATGATCCGGTCACCCTGTCCGTGGGTCTTTTCTGTAACTGGGCGCTTGATCCTCGCTCCTTGTTGGTATTTCTTTCCGCACGTGTGGATCTCTCCAGGATTACCGGGATGGATATCCCTCCCCCTCCGGCGGACATGCTTGAGGTCCGAATGGGCGATGAAACCATGGGGATCCCCTTGAACGAGGTGAGGCCCATCATTCCGGAGACCTGTTTCTTCTGCCCGGACCTGACCTCGGAGTGGGCTGACGTGTCCGTGGGGATGCTCGAGGGGCGGGCCGGGTGGAACACCCTGATCCTTCGAACGGAAGCCGGGGAAGAGGTTGCAGCCGGGGCCGCGAAGGCGGGGTACCTGGAGCTGGAATCCCTGCCGGAGGAGAGCGCGGCGCATCTCGCGTGGGCGGGACGGCAGAAGAAGATGCGCTCGTTTCAAAAGGCGAAACGGGAGAACGCGGTCAACACGGAGAACGGCCATGCGGTCTTCCGCGTCCCGCAGGATGTGCTCGAACGGCTCACGTAGTTTGCCTTGGAATCTGTCAATCCGAGGAGGTGCAGAATGAACGGAATCCTTCGAGGAGGCCATGTTTCCTACGGACAACTTGCCGGCATCCTGATGACGGTGTCCACCATTCCCAGGGTCCCCGGGGATCCCGGCCATGCAGAGACGTTCCCCTTTCCGGTACGGTACGGGGTTGTGCGCGGATTTCCTTTTGATGACCTCGTGGCATGCCGGAGAGATCACGTGGACCTGGTGGCACAAGCGGCCGCTGAGCTTCAGGAGGAGGGAGTTGGGTTCATTGCGGCGGACTGTGGGCTTTTCTCCATTTTTCAGGACGAGATATCCAACCGGTTGGACGTCCCTTTCCTGGGATCCCCTCTATCCCTCATCCCCCTGATTTCCACGTTTCTGCCTGATTCAAAGAAGATCGGCCTGATCACCGGAGACACGCGCATCCTTCGAGACGAGCATCTGCAAGCGGCCGGAGCCAATCGGAATCGGCTCATTGTTCGCGGCATGGAGGACTGCGGGGAGTTTCAGCGGGTGGTCATCGCGCGGGAGGAAACCCTGGACGTGGAGGCCATGCGGCAGGGCGTTCTGGACGCAGCCCGCGGGCTGTCCGTGGAACCCCTCGGCGCGGTGGTCCTGGAGTGTACGAACCTCGTCACCTTCCGCTCAGATGTACAGAGGCTCCTGGGAGTGCCCGTCTTCGACATGGTGAGCCTGATCGATTTCTTTGCCGACGGGTACCGTTTGAGGACATTCTCTTCCCGGTACCTCGCATGACCGTTCCTTGAGGGAATGTCCGGTTTTCTGCAGCTGAGCTGGCCGCCACGAAGGTCACGATGAAGGAAAGGGATGGCCTCTCATCGGTCGGCTGCCTTGTCTCATGCGACCTCTCCGCCAAGGTAGGCCTTCTGCATCATCTCGTTCCCAAGGAGGTTTTGGGCGGTGTCCGTCAGGACGATCGATCCGGTCTGGAGCACGTACCCCCGATCCGCAATAGAAAGCGCCATGCTGGCGTTCTGTTCCACCACGAGAACGGCGGTCCCGCGTCGGTTCACGTCCTGGATCAGCTCGAACTGCTGGTCCACAAGCAGGGGGGCGAGCCCCATGGAAGGTTCATCCATGAGGAGCATGCGGGGATTGGACAGGAGGGCCCGGGCCATGGCAAGCATCTGCTGTTCCCCTCCGCTCAGGGTCATACCCGGATTGTGAAGCCTCGCCTTGAGGGCGGGAAAGAGCGCCAGCATTTGCTCGATATCCTGCTGGACACCTTCCTTGTCCTTTCGCAGGAAGGCTCCCATCTCCATGTTTTCCAGGACCGAGAGGCGGGGGAAAATTCGACGGTTCTCCGGAACGATGGCAATGCCCAGGGCGATGATGTGCTTGGTGGCCAGGCCGTCGATGCGCCTGCCGTCAAGCCGCACCTCTCCCCGCTTGACACGGCAGACGCCGAGAATCGTCTTGAGCGTAGTGGACTTGCCCGAGGCATTCCCGCCCAGAAGGCACACGAGCTCCCCTTCGCGCACTTCCAGGTGGATGTCGTAAAGGGCCTGAATGTTCCCGTAGAACGTGTCCACACCTATGAGCTCGAGGATGGATTTGCGTATCTCGTCTGCCATGATGATTTCCTGATCTAATGCTCCTCTTTGCCGTTGGCCGGCCCGAATTTGGATGTTTTTTTCCGTCCCAGGTAGGCCTCGATGACCCTCTCGTTCCTTGCCACGTCATCGTAACTTCCCTCCGCGATCTTCCGGCCGTAATCCAGGGCGATCACACGATCCGAGATCGTTTTGACCAGTCCGAGCTTGTGCTCGATCAGGAGAATCGTGTATCCATGCTCGTCCCGCAGGCGCTTGATGAAACCGGTGATCTCCAGCGTTTCCTGGGGGTTCATGCCGGCGGAGGGCTCATCGAGCATGAGGACCTTCGCGTCCGTGGAAAGCGCGCGCGCGATCTCCAGGCGCCGTCGGTTCGCGTAGGAGAGGAACTGGGCTTCCTGGTCGAAGCGGTACCCGGTCAGCCGTGCCCCGAACAAGGAGAGCACTTCCCGGACTCGTTTCTCTGTTTCGGCTTCCTCCTTGCGGAACCGTGGAAGGTGAAACAGGATGGAGAACACGCCGGACCGGGTGCGGCAGAACTGGCCTACCTTGGCGTTGTCGAGCACGGTCATCTTGGTGAAGAGACGCAGGTTCTGAAAGGTCCGTGCGATGCCCGCGCGGGTGACCTGGTGGGGTTTGAGCCCGTTGATTTCGCTGCCCTCGTAAAGAATGGTTCCGCCGGTTGGGGGGTAGATCCCTGATATCATGTTGAAGACGGTTGACTTGCCCGCCCCGTTGGGGCCGATGATGCTCAGAATTTCACGGCTGTGCAGCTGCAGATGCAGGTCCTGGACGGCAATGAGCCCTCCGAAGCTCATGGTGAGATTGCGGAGCTCCAGGACGACGCGGTCCTCCGGCGCAAAAGCGGAGCGTTTGAGACGTTCGTCGCGGCCTTCTTCGTAGTAAAGTTCGGTGGATGCCCGGAGCACACCGGTTTCGTCCTTGTCCGGCCGACGCGTTCCCTTGACCAGGAACCGGACTGAGCCGAGCAGTCCCTGGGGCCGGACGGCCATGAGCACGACCAGGATCAGACCGTACGTCATCATGCGGTAGGCCCCGTACTCCCGCAGGAATTCGGGAAGGATGGTCAGCAGGATGGCCCCCAGGATCACCCCGGGAATGTTCCCTAGTCCTCCGAGGATCACCATGCAGTAAACGATGACAAGTTGTGGGAAGTCAAAGTTGTTTGGAAAAACCGAGTCCTGAAAGGAGGCGAAAACGGCCCCGGTGGCACCGGCCACAAAGGCACCGCCCATAAAGGCCTTGAGCTTCATCCAGGTCGTGCTCACGCCCAAGGCCTCGGCAGCGAGCTCATCCTCCCGTATGGCTTCCCATCCCCGGCCGTAGCGGGACTTCTTGAGACGCCAGCTTGCAATGATCGCCAGGAGGGCGGCGCCCCAGATCAGGTAGGCATAGGCTACAGGAGAGAGGATCCGAAAACCGAAGACTACGATGGGATCAAAGCCGAAGATACCATTCACGCCGCCCGTAATGTTGATCGGCTGATCCAGGTTCAGGAGCAGGAGCTTGAAGATTTGAGCGAAGGCTAGGGTGACAATGGCCAGGTAGTCCCCGCTGAGGCGGATGCTGGTGGAGCCCAAGGCCAGGCCGAATCCCATGGTGATGAACGCGGCGGCGGGAAGTGCGACGAGAAACGGGAGGTGGATGTCGAACTGGGCCGAGGAAACCAGGGCGAACGTGTAGGCCCCGATTCCGAAGAACGCCACGTAGGAGAGGTCCAGGAGGCCTGTGAAGCCCGCCACAATATTCAGGCCCAGGGCCAGCATGACGTAAACGCCTGTCATGCTGTAAATCCGCAGCCAGTAATTGTCGGGCATGACGTGGGGCAGGGTGGCCAGGAGAATCGCCGCGGCTGCGTAAGACGCGATGCGGTGGCTCCGCCGGGTCCCCCACTCCAGAAAGACGTTCGCCATCAGACCTTCTCTCGGATTTGTTCGCCCATCAGCCCGCTCGGCTTGAAGATGAGCACCACGATCAGCACGGTGAACGCGACTACATCCTTGTAAGCGGAAGGGAAGAAGCTCGTGGCCAGGGCCTCGAGAAGTCCCAGAATGATCCCCCCGAGCATGGCTCCGAAGATATTCCCGATCCCTCCCAGGACCGCGGCGGTGAACCCCTTGATTCCGGCCTGGAATCCCACGTAGTAGTCCACCTGGGTGAAGAGCATTCCCACGAGGGTCCCGGCCGCACCCCCCAGGGCGGAGCCGATGAGGAACACGAGCACAATGATCCGATCCGTGTCGATCCCCATGAAGTTGGCCGCCTCGATGTCCTGCGCCGTGGCCCGCATGGCTTTGCCCATTTTGGTCTTCTTGACCACGTAGGTCAGAATCCCCATGAACAGGAAGCTCACCGAGATCACCAGCCCCCGCATGAACGAGAAGACCACGTTTCCGATCTCGATCACCCGCAGACCTTCAGGGATCAGGGAGGAGACCATGAAGAAGCGGGGCTTGGCCCCCTGAAAGTTCAGGACAAGGTTCTGGAGAAAGATGGAGACCCCCAGCGCGCTTAATAGGGCGTTCATCCGCGGTGCCTGCCGGAGCGGGCGATAGGCGAAGCGCTCCGACAGAACGCCCACCAGGCCCGAAACGGCCATGCCCGCGACGATCATGAGGGCGATCACCAGAGCGGCATTCATCACGAGCCGGTTTCCGGAACTCAACAGGTGTAGAACCCACCACCCGGCAAACCCGCCGATCATGTAAATTTCGCCGTGGGCGAAGTTCAACATGAACAGGATGCCGTACACCATGGTGTAGCCGACAGCGATGAGGGCGTAAACCCCGCCCAGGGTCAGTCCGTTGATGAGCTGTTGAGGCAGCTGGGAGAGGATGTCCATGAATTCAGACCAAGCGAAGAGGGTAGCGCCGCGGAGGACGGCGCAGGGAAACAGAACCCCGGCCGAAATGTCCGGCCGGGGTTCTGTCCTTAAAGACTACATGCCGCTCATGACGCCGACCTGCTTGAAGTCGCCGTCCACTACCTTGAAAAAGTACGTAGCCCCCCCGGCCAGGTCTCCCTTCTCGTCAAAGGTGACGGGAAAGCCGAGAATGCCCTTGTAATCCTTGACCTTGTGAAGCTCGTCAATGACCTCCTTCCGGGTGATGTCACCGTCCTGAGCAGCCCGGTCGATCGCCTCCAGCAGGATGTTCATGGCCTCGTACGCAGGCGGACCGAATCCACTGATGCTGCCGTATTGCTTCTCGTACTTCCCGATGTAGCTCTTGGCTTCGGGGATGGCGTAAATATCCGGCGAGAAGTGATAGATGTACGCTCCTTCGGCCGCGCCCTCGGCCGCCTCGATGAAGTCCTTTTTGTCTCGTCCGCCCTCAGTGGCGAAGTAATGGGCGTCGATGCCAAACTCCCTCATCTGACGAATGGCGATGGCATGGTCCGGTGCGGCCGTGGCCATGAAGAAGAGGACGTCGGGATCGTAGGTCTTCACCTTGGTCATCACCGCGGAGTAGTCCTTGGCCCCGCCCACGATGGTATCCTGGAGTATATCCGTCACGCCCAGCTCCTTGAGCCCCTTGATGGTCTGATTGGCCAGGTTGACGGTGTAGGCCACCTTCTCGTTCAGGATGGCTACCTTCTTGGCGCCAAGTTCCTTGACGATGAAACGGGCGCAGTTGGGCCCATGAGCGTCGTTTCGTGCGTTCACGCGGAAGAAGTGGGCGTACCCCTGCTCCGTGAGCTCGGGCTTGGAAGCGGCCGTGGTGATGCAGGCCATGTCGCTGGAGCCGTAAATCTTGAGTGTAGCCTGGGCGGTGTGGCTCATGGGGGGGCCGATGACCCCGAACATCTGACTGTCCGCCACGAACTTGTGGGCCACGTTCACGGCCTGGGCCGGATCCATGGCGTCGTCGCCCATGACGTGCTCGATCTTCACGCCCTGGATTCCTCCCTTGGCGTTCCACTCGTCCACGGCAACCTGGGATGAGTTGAAAATTTCCATGCAGGGTGCAGCCGCGTCCCCGGTGAAGGCGCCGGCATTGCCCACGTGGATGCCCTTGCTTACATCTGCGGCCGTTCCCGACCCTGCAAAGAAAAGAAAGGACGCGAAAAGGGTCAACACTGCGGCACACGTCGTTTTCATGGTCGTCCTCCTTGGTTGATGTTCACGCACACCGTGGAAAGGATACCCAATGCCCCATTTCCAAGCGACCCTGTGGGTCGCAAACCCGCTATTGTGAAAAAAAGGGAACTGCGGGGGAGAGCCGCATCCAGGCGGCGCGAAGGTAATGAAGTCGCATCACTCGTTCAGGACTCCCCCATGTTTTTAAGACACCTGGACGACGCTTCGGAGCAGTAAACTGGATAATTTTACGACTCCCCTATCCAGGATGCGAGGAAAAATCGTTTTCTTTTCAGACGGGCAATCCTTGTCTTTCGCCGATCATGCGGCCGGGGGGATTCCATTGGGGTCCCACCCTCGCAGTTTATAGTAATCCCGAACCATTTTTTCAATCGGCACCACCTGGCCCTTGGAGGCGCCCTCCTCAAGGGGCTCGTGGGTGAAGCGGTAGGGTAGGGTGTCCATGGAAGCATCGATGCCGAAGTCGATGTTCATTCTTCGCTCGGCGTCGATGATACCGCGAAGGCATTGAATCGTGTGGTCGGTGGTGAAGCGCAGGCCCGTTCCGGTCCGAAGCAGTCGAGCGGCGAACTCAAAGTCCAGGACGTCCATGGAGAGCCCGATGTTTTTGCACATCGTCATACAGTCGGTAAGCAGGGCCTGGCGTTCGGTGTGCTCCACCAACACGGCCTTCCCATTATTGGAAAGCCTGTCGGCGATGTCCCGGATGCCCCATCTCCGTTCCGCCTCGTCGTAACGTTCGGTGAGCTCGAAAAAGGGTTCAGCTCGCAGGTGGTCCGCCCCCCGGGAGGCGATGGCGTAAGTGAGGCCGAAGGCCTTGATTCCTCTGGGATCGCCGCAGATCACGTCGAGCCCTTTGACGTGGAGGGCCCATTTTTCCGTGCCTCGGCCAAAGCGCCGTGCCAGGGAGCGTGTCCCCTCGGCAAACGCATCGCCGACGCCCTCCCTGCGGACGATCATGCCCAGGACTTTTTCCACGGTTTCCTGGTTGCCCCAAGTGAAGTCCAGCCCGTCCACATCGTCCGGTGACAGGAGCCCTCGCTGAGAGCACTCCATGGCCCAGCCGATGGTCTCACCGCTACTGAGAGAATCCATACCCATGCGGTTGAGAAAGGAGGTCATGCGCAAGGCAAAGGGAAGGCTGTCCACACCGATTCGCGATGTGTAGCTGCAAAGAGTTTCATACTCGGGACCCTCTCCTTCCGCCTCGGGGGTCATGAAGTACCGCGAGCAGTGGATGTTGCAGTTGAAGCAGCTCTTGTTTTTCACCTTATGAATTCTGGCCAGGGTCTCACCGCTGACCTTGTCCACATAGTCGCACACGCCTTTTTGGAAATGATTCGTAGGCAGAATCCCGATGCTGTTCAGCGCATTCATGAGCAGAGGGGAACCCAGGTCGTGGCGCTTCTGCCACTCGGGATGGTCCAGGATGCGACGGTCCAACTCCCTGGTGAGGTCCAGGAAAGCGAGGGTATCGGACAAGGTCACCGGATTAGTCCCTCGAACCGCCACCGCCTTGAGGTTCTTGGATCCGAAGAGGCACCCCATCCCCGTACGGCCGAACATTCGGCTGTTGTTGCAGGCCACAGTGGCGAACTTCACCAGGTTTTCGCCCGCAGGTCCGATGGCTGCGATCTGGAAAGCGTTATCTCCCAGTTCCCTGCGAATGGCGGAGGTCGCCTGCCAGAGGTCCGTACCCCAGAGATGAGACGCGTCCCGGATTTCCACCCGATCATCCGCAATGACCAGGTAGCAGGGGGTTTCGGAGCGTCCCGTGATCACCACCTGGTCGTAGCCCGCCTGTTTGAGCTCGGGGCCGAAAAAGCCGCCGGCCGCCGAATCCCCCAGGATGCCCGTCATGGGCGACTTTCCGGAGATCGTCATGTAGGCCGATGCACTCAGCAGGGAACCCGTGAGGGGGCCGACGCCGATGATGAGCATGTTCTCCGGTGAAAGTGGGTCGATCTTGCGGTCGAGCTCGTCGTGAAGCCTCCAGGAGTTGAGACCGCGGCCGCCAATGGCCTTTCGCAGGAGGCTGGGGTCACTCTTTTCACGAACCGCCGATCCGCGGCTCAGATCTACACGTAGGATGTGTCCACCGTAACCGTAGAGCATTTGGTTTCAGCCTTCCACAGATGTTTTCCAACCTTCTCTGAGGGCGAGGGTGCGGTCCAGCGCGAAGCGGACGCGTTTCTCTTCCGGACTCATCCCCTTGCTCTCCTTCCTGAACACTTGCAGGCTCACGGCCTCGATCTCCCCGGAGACGAACTCAATGGCCCCCATGTTGCACTGATTCACGCAACGGGGGTCCCCACCGCACAGGTCGCAGACGTAAGGGATGTCATTGTAGAGCTCGATGGCCCCAATGGGGCAGAGGGTCTCGCAGGTTCCGCAGGCCGTGCACAGGGTCGGGGAAACCACGATCTGACCCAAGGGGCCCACCTCGAGGGCCGATTCTGGACAGCGCAGGCAGTAACGCTCTTTGCACTGCTGGCAGAACACGGGATAGTCGATGCCCTGATCCTCGATTTTCACAACCTTTACCCGGGATCGGCTTCGCCCCACAGAGCCGGTGTGAAAAAAGGAGCAGTTCACCTGGCAGCGCTCACAGCCAGAGCATCGCTCAGGATGCACCACAATCATGGGTCTTCCCACCCCTGAACGGCCTCGCAAAGGCCTGTTCGATCGCTGTTGAGTATGCAGTGAATCATTGGAATCGCAGGGGCAAATCCTCTGGTCACTGGCATTTTACGGCTCCTCCATCCTTTCAATGCGGTAGTGCACCTTGCCTCGGGGGTCTGGGCAGCAAAACAGGTCCACTTTATCGGTCCAGTCCCCGCCGCTTCCAGACGGCCTCTGAAGAAGAGGGAAGATGGGCATCATACTTTGAAGCGCCCACATGCAGACGTGCTTGCCGTCGGGAATCCGAATACGGCCTCCCTCCACCACGAAGTAGTCACCCACCAGCATGGGCTGGTTGCAGTACCCTTCGATGTGATCCACGGATACCTTGAGGCTGTACATGGAATGCCTTTCGGAATGGAATGGCGGCGTTTTCTGGGCGCATCACGCTTGCATGCGCGCAAGGGCATTTTCGGAACCACGAAAAAAACCTATCATATTTTCCTTATACCAGACAAGGATTTTTACTATTTCCAAAACTGCAAAGGTCGTTCGAACCTCAAGGCCGCTTGAAAAATGGAAGCAAAGGCTGTCTTTTATTTCAATTTCAGAGAGGCAACAGAGGCACCAGCTCTAGAGTTCAGTCATTTTAGACAGAAGAGCCGAATTTTCCTTCCGTGAGGAATGAAGGGAATTTAGCTGTGCGAATATTTTAATATAGTTAAAAATAATTTTTAGTATGCGGTAGGTTTTGACTTGCACGACTTCGACGGATGTGCAGGAGGAGGTGGGGAATGGGATTTAGGGGGCCGAGCTCAAAGTCCATTCGAGACTCCACCTTCCGCATGGGGCCTGGGCGGATGCTCCTCCGCTCCTGACGTTGTTCGGCCCGGTACATTTTGCCACTTGGGCTGGGGCGCCAGATACCGGCTTGTGTGGAAAATTGGCCTGCAAGCCACCACGAAGGCGCTTGTCTCCCCAGAGAGTAGAACTGGGCAGCCGATGGGTGTGGTCCAGGTGAGATCGACGCCGAGGCAATCGTCCGCCCACACGAGGTCCATGTTCAGGCCGGCATCCAGAATGTCTCGGGCCACGGCAAACGGCGTGGCAGCAGTGTAGTCCCCATTTTCTGAAAAATCGGAAGCCGGATCCCCCAGGATGATGTAGCGTGTGGACCCGGAGCCGACGCCCCGGTTGAGGTCCGCCCGCAGCCTCCCGGGAGAACACCGGACCATAGAAGAGCCGGCTCGTCCTGGTAAGGGTGGAGACCAAGATCACAGTGTCCTGCGCAATGCATGTACCGCCTGCGCTGAAGATCGTGTCGGCCACGAGCGATATGAATCCCGCAACCGTTTTCTTTGTTATATGCTCGTTCTGAATCGGTTTGCAGGGTGAGAGAAGACGCCGGCCATGGACACGTTGTACTTTGATTTACAAGGTATACTAACAAAATAAGAAAATAAAAACAGCAAAAAGTGTATGAAATTGTAAAACAAGATAAAATAATCAATAGCCGAAGTATATGGGGTGTACGGACACCTTGACGTGCGGACCACGGGCGGGGGAATGACCTAAAGGGGGGGTGTGCAGCCCCGAACTCGCTGCCATGAGGATGATCGGTGAAGCAGGCAGAGGGACCCTTCCGGGGGAGGGGGCAAGCCCCTTCTCCCCACGCACATTTTCGGCATCGCTGTCCTGAGGATTTTTTCGAAAGAGCGGCCCCCTGCCGGGACGTGCCTCAGGGGGATATATTCATTGCCTCGAATGACTTTTCCCTTGAGCGGGAGGTGGAGGCAGAGGGCCGCTGTGTGGCAAGGACTCTCCTATCTTTGCCGTCGGCGTAACCGATCGAGGGATATGCGAATACTGTCTTGCATGCGGTTGATCGCATCGGCCAAAACGCCGATTTCATCCTTGCTTTTGATGCTGATCTCTTCGTTCAGATCACCCACGCTCATTCGATCCGCAGCCTCTGTCAGGCGCCTTAGACTGGTGGACAATTTGTTGCCATAGAAAAAGGCTAAAATGGCGACGAAGAGGATCGTGACGGCCAAAATGGCGAGCCCCACCTGGCTGGCTTCCTTTGATAGCGCTTCGGATCGAGCCTGAAGTTTCTTGACCGGACGTGTGAACTCGTCGAGATACGTGGTGCTGGATACGAAGAAAGGAGTCCCTTCCACCGGCACCATGGTCATGTATTTTTCCCTCTTGTCGAACCACTTATAATAACCGCTGCTTTTTTTGCCTGTACGCATCGCCTTATCCTGGATATCGAACCATCTCTGGTATTCGTCTCCCAAAGTCTTTTTCATGGCCTTTACAATGTCAACTCCAATGAGCTTCTGTAAGGGATGCAACCACAAGGCACTGGGTTGTCCCTCCATCGGTATTGAAACCACAACCGTATACCCGGTCTCTCCGACCTTTTGGATTCCGATGTCTTTAAACACCGGGTGCCGGTTAAACTCCTCTTTCTTGAGATTCGGGTGCTCGTCTAAAAAGCGTTTTACTTCAGCGGCTACGGTATGTGCCTTCTCCTCAATGGCTGATTCCGCCAACTCGGTCACGATCTGATAGCTTTCCCCGGTGATCAAATCCGAAAGGTTCAGCATCTGCGTCAGGAAGAATACGCTCCCGAACGTCATGGCTGCAATGGGTACGAGGCAAAAGATGATGAGAATTTTACCTCGCAATCCCAGGAAACCTCGGCGCTTCGACGGTTGCGCAAGTACTGTTTCCTTGATCGTCTCTCTCGTTTCCTTCGATTGTAGGTCGGCCTCGAACTCCCCCGGTAGGGGTTTTCTGACTGTAATGGTTGCACCGCAGCCCACACATTTGAATGTGGCCTCATCCTTGTCCATTTTTTCGGGATCGATGCGATACTTTTTCCCGCAAGAATTACAAACGCGAATCATGGCTGTACCCCAGTTTTGAGTTTAGTTGATAAAGCCTCACATTTTTCTATGCTGGAACATAGCGGATTTCCCCTTTTGTGTCAACACGATAGAGACGGCTGCGATTACAGCTTTCCCTGAAGAGGCCTTCAAAATTTTGGAAGTTCTCTTCATCCGCCGTTACCGCCGACGAGAGGAATTGAATGTCCAGGCCGAGCACATGAAGGGCATGGTGCAGGTTCTGGTAACGCTGATGAAAGGACGCTCGAAAGTATTGGATGCCGATAGCGCTACCGATGAGGGTGCTGACGCATTGGGACAGACCGCGGAGTTTCAGGAAAGAACCTCTTCGGACCACAAAGAATAGATGAATGAGGCCTGGTCCGAAATGGATACCTCCCATTTAGAAAAACCAAGGCGTATAAAATGACAGCCTAAACGGGACTTCGTTTCGAAGCGATTGCCCGGCCCTCTGTTGGACGAAGGGGGGTATCCATCACGGGGGGATTCGTTCGGGCGGGATGTCCTTGAGACGGGGGGCGTGCCTGTCTTTTTCCGAAAGCAGGGGGTTTCCCAAGGGCCAGGCAATCCCGATGTCCGGATCGCACCAAAGGAGGGCTTGTTCGCACTCCGGTGCGTAGACGTTGCTGCAGGTGTATTTAAAGAGCGCGGTTTCACTGAGCACGCAGAAGCCGTGGGCGAATCCCTCCGGAAGAAACAGCTGCCTCCTGTTTTGCCCTGATAATCGAACGCCGGTCCATCGGCCGAACGTCTTCGATCCCTTTCTCACGTCCACCACCGCATCGTACACCTCTCCCTTCAGGACCTGAACGAGCTTGGCCTGGGTCTTGGGGTACTGATAGTGAAGTCCACGGAGTGTGCCTCGAACGGAGCAGGAAAGATTGTCCTGTACAAATGCACAATCGATCCCGCACTTCCGGTATCGCTCCCTCTGGTATATCTCCATGAAGAACCCGCGGGAATCCTCGTGGACATCGGGTTCGATGATCCGCACACCCTCCAGCGCTGTCGGAATGATCTGCATCAATGAGAAACCTTACCCTTCAGAATGACCCGCATCATGACACCAGTCCCAGGAGGTATTGCCCATAGGCGTTCTTCTGAAGGGGACGGGCCAGGTTGACGAGCTGATCCGCATCTATGTACCCCATCCGAAAGGCGATCTCTTCCACGCAGCAGATCTTGAGGCCCTGCCGCTCTTCAATGATCCGGATGAAGTCGGACGCCTGGATCAGACTTTCCTGGGTGCCGGTATCCAGCCACGCGATGCCCCGTCCCAGCTTTTCCACGTACAGCTCCTGCGCCTCGAGATAGGCCCGGTTGATGTCCGTGATCTCGAACTCCCCTCGAGGCGAGGGCGTCAAGTTGGCGGCGATGTCCTTGACCCGGTGGTCATAGAAGTAGATGCCTGTAACAGCCCAGTTGGACTTCGGTCGGGCAGGCTTCTCCTCAATGGCTACGGGCCGGTCCTTTTCGTCGAAATTCACAATACCGTACCTTTCGGGATCCTTGACCCAGTACCCGAACACCACCCCTCCTTTGGTGAGGGACGCCGCCCTGCGGAGCTTCTCAGGAAACCCGTGCCCGTAAAACACGTTGTCCCCCAAAATCATGCAGACGGTGTCGGTGCCGATGAACTCCGCCCCGATCGTGAACGCCTGGGCCAAACCCTCGGGACGAGGCTGCTCTGCATAGGAGAAGGTCAGCCCCCACTGCTCGCCGCCTCCGAGAAGGCGCTGGAAAAGGGGGAGGTCCTGTGGGGTCGATATGACCAGGATGTCCCGGATCCCGGCCAGCATCAAAACGGCAAGGGGGTAGTAAATCATGGGTTTGTCGTAGACAGGTAGAAGCTGCTTGCTCACCACATTGGTGATGGGATGCAGACGGGTTCCGGATCCGCCTGCCAGGATAATGCCTTTCATGGATGTTCCCTCTTCTTTTCCTCCCGTCCTGTTTTGCGGGGAATGCGAATGACTTGCGCTGCCTTTTAACGATCCCTGTAGTTGGTCTCGATCCATGAACGGTAGGCTCCCGTGCGTATGGAATCCACCCATTCGCTGTGCTCCAGATACCACGCGACCGTCTCCTCCAAGGCCTCCTCCAATCGATGACGCGGTTTCCATCCCAGTTCCCGCCGGATTTTGGACGCATCGATCGCATACCTCCGGTCATGGCCCGGGCGATCGGATACAAAGCGAACGAGGTCCCGGCTCGCTTGGGAGCCGGATCGCTCGAGACGGCGATCCATGCATTCGCAGAGCTCGTACACGATCTGGAGGTTTTCCTGCTCCTCGCCTCCCCCGATATTGTACGTTTCACCCGGGATGCCGTCTTCCAGGACCCGGAGCAGGGCTTCGCAGTGATCCAGGACGTAAAGCCAGTCTCGGATGTTCCTTCCGTCCCCGTACACGGGGAGCGGTTTCTGCTCCAGGATGTTGAGGATCATGAGAGGAATGAGCTTCTCCGGAAATTGGTAGGGGCCGTAGTTGTTGGAGCAGTTCGTAACGATCGAGGGCAGTCCGTAGGTGCGGAAGTAGGACCTGACAAAGTGATCCGCAGCCGCTTTCGAAGCGGAGTAGGGGCTGGAAGGATCGTACCTTGTGGTCTCGGCAAAGAAGCCGTTGGCGCCCAGGCTTCCGTACACCTCGTCCGTTGAGACATTCAGGAAGCGGAAATCCGGGTCTCGCCTGTGCTCCTCCCAGGTTCGCCTAACCTCCTCCAGGAGCCGGAATGTACCGAGGACATTGGTCTGGACGAATGCTTCCGGCCCCAGAATGGACCGGTCCACGTGGGACTCGGCTGCAAAATGGACGACCGCATCAAACGGTTGCTTCGAGAAGAGGGTTTTCAGCAGGGCACCGTCGCAGATGTCTCCTCGAACCAGATGATGCCTTTTAGCCGCATGCTCTGAAAGGTCTTGAAAGTTTGCCGGGTTCCCCGCATAGGTGAAAAGGTCGAGGTTCACGACGGTCCAGGCCGGCCGCACGGCGAGCAGGTGGTAAATAAAGTTTGTACCGATAAAACCGCAGCCGCCTGTGACGAACAGGGTTTTCTTTTCAGGGTTCCGGGAGTTCAATGTGCCGACCTTTCTCTTGCGGAAGAAGGCGCAAGCCCCCTTGCGACGTAGTACCGCTCCAGCATGTGTGCAAGGCTCATTTTCCAGGGGATCCGCTTGACAGCGAACACCTGTGTCAGGCGCGAGCAATCGAGGACTGAGTTTGCCGGCCTCCTTGCAGCGGTAGGGAACTCCTCGGTGGAGACGGGGACCACCCTTTTCACGGCAAACGGTTCATAGGCCATTGCTTTTTTGAAGAGCTCGACCGCAAACCCGTACCAGGTGGTCCGTCCTTCGCCGCAGTAGTGGTACGTTCCCCACATGGGAACTCCCCCGCGACCGATCACGGCGACCATGTCCAGGACGGCCCTTGCCAGGTCTTCTGCAAACGTGGGGCAACCGATCTGATCGTCCACCACCCTCAAGATGTCTTGCTTCCTCCCCAGGCGGAGCATGGTTCGGACAAAGTTCCGGCCTGTCACCCCATACAGCCATGAGGTCCGAAGAATGATGTGGTCCTGAAGTCTCCTTCGCACCTCCGCTTCTCCGTCTGCCTTGCTCCTGCCGTATGTGCTGACAGGGGACACGGGATCGGTTTCGAGGTAGGATTCGCTCTTGGTGCCGTCAAACACGTAGTCCGTTGAAAGGTGAATGAGTGGAATCCCATGACGTGCGCACGCCGAGGCCAGATAGGCCGGGCCGTCCCGGTTGACGGCAAACGCCTCGGCCGTCTCGGTTTCCGCCCGATCCACGGCAGTGTAAGCCGCCGCGTTGATTACGAGAAAGGCGTGCGATTCAAAAACAGTGCGCTCCACGCCCCTTGGGTCGGTGATTTCAAAAACCGGCCGGTCAGCGCACCGGACAGCCCATCCCCGTTCGTCCGCTTGCCGGGACAGCTCCATACCCAGTTGACCTCGACAGCCTGTGACGAGAATGTTCACAAAAGCCCCCCGGGTCTTCCTCTCCGTTGATGTCGGTATAACGCCGGCATAAGGAGACGGTCGATGATGCCGAGGCCCTATGCTTCAAGCCGGGCGAGCTCCGCCTGACGAAGTGCTATCCGGGCCTTGGCAAGACGGGCATAGTAGGCTTTCGCCTTTTCACCGTCTCCTCGAGCGAGCGCCTTCAGGAGGTCTCCTTCCAGCTCCGCCACGTCCAGTAGCAGGTAGTAGTCCAGGGATTCCTTGAGGTGCGCTAAAACGATCAGCCCGGTGAGCACGGGATGGTTGTTGGTCACGTTGGCGTCTTCGAACTGCGTGCCGTGCTCCAGTTCAACCTCCAGGCCCTTTCGGAAGGCCTCCAGGTCAATGTCCATGCCTCCCGTGTTCACCTCGTCCAGCAGGACCCGGGCCTCCTCTGGTTCCACCTGCGGCTTGTCCAGGCGACTCCAGTCGCGGATGCCCAGCCCTTGGCAGACGCGTTGAACCTCTTCTTTGCTTACATACTCCGGCAGATCCATGTCTCCCCTCCCTGCGGTTCCGCCACTCGTATATCCCGGCGCTTCGCCTCGGCCGAGTGGAGCGGCATGTTCAACCCCATGGTGCTTTCTGGCAGGCTTTTGGGCTATTGTAAGGGTTCCGTCAGGGCTTTGCAATGCGATTTCAGTTTACGGAACCGCCCAAACCGTGCATCATGGCGATCCTTTATAGGCTGTTCCGTTTTGGAAAAAGGAACATGCAGCACGGCCTTGGAAGAAAGGGTACGAACCCGTAGGAGGATTCGGCTTTGAATCGATGGAAACGCCCCAATGGCTACCGGGACGTCCTGCGCATTAGCCTTCCGCTGGTGGCGTCCATGGGATCCGTGACCCTGATGCAGTTCACGGACCGGGTTTTCCTGGCTAACTACAGCGTAGATGCCATTGCCGCGGCCCTTCCTGCGGGAATCGCCTCTTTCACTGTCATCGCCTTTTTCATGGGCGTGGCGAGCTACACGAACACCTTTGTGGCCCAGTACACCGGCGCCGGGGCTTCATACCGAGTCGGGGCCGCCCTTTGGCAGGGGATCTATTTTTCGCTGCTCTCCGCAGTGGTTCTGGCAAGCCTTTGCCTCATCTCCCAAGGGCTCTTCGACGTGATCGGTCACTCCCTCCCGATCCGCAGGCTGGAGGTGGGCTACTTCAATATCCTCACCCTGGGGGCAGGACTCGTGGTCCTGGGATCCGCCATGGCCGCATTTTTCACGGGTCGCGGGCTCACCCGCGTGGTCATGATCGTGCACATGGCCGGAGCCGCTTTGAACATCCCGCTGGATTACTGCCTGATCAACGGTGTAGGCCCTTTCCCGGAGCTGGGCATCTACGGCGCAGGCGTCGCCACGGTAGCAGCCTATGTTTGGATCGACCTGCTTCTGGCCGCACTCATCTTCGGGACGTCCAGTCACTCCGTATTCGGTACATGGCCGAGACGGCCGTTCGATCGAGAGCTTTTCGGGCGCCTGATGCGCTACGGCATGCCGAGCGGTGTACAGATGTTCCTTGAGATCTTCGCCATCGGATTTTTTGTCCAGATGCTGGGCCGGCTGGGCGACCTCCAGATGGCAGCCTCAAACATCGTGCTCTCCATCGAGACCCTCTCATTTTTGCCCATGGTCGGTTTCCACATCGGAAATGCCACCCTGGTTGGCCAAGCCGTGGGGCGCGGTCGAATAACCGATGGAGAATACGCGACCGTGAGCGCACTTCATATTACACTGGCCTATATGGTTGTCGTTGCGGTCACGTTCGTGGGATTTCCAGAACCGCTGCTCCAGCTCTTCAAGCCCGAGCACCAGACCCCGGCCCAGTACGCCGAGATCATGGCCTTGGGGGTCCCCCTCATGCGCTTTGTGGCTTTGTTTTGTTTTTTCGATGCAATGAACCTGGTGTTTTCGGGAGCGCTGAAGGGGGCTGGGGATACCCGGTTCATTATGATGACCATCGGGTTTCTCTCTGTGGGTGTCATGATCCTGCCGGTGTATCTGGCGGTGGAGGTGTTCGGAGGAGGTGTGTACGTTGTCTGGGTGCTGGCCACCCTGTACATCTGCGGGCTGGGCGTAGCCTTTATGCTACGGTACCTCCAGGGCAGCTGGAAACGCATGCGCGTGATTGAGACCGAGCCGGAGGACTCGGCAAGAGGACACGTGAAGGTGGAAGTGTAAGTGCGGGTCAACAATGATGAATTACGGGCTCCGGGGTGGGCAGGGGAATTGCTCCTGAGATCCCGGGCCGGTCTTCGCAGCGGGCTTGGCCGCGGGGGAAGCCGGCCCCTCCCTGTTCCATCCCCGCCCTAAGAAATGTGTATGTGAAGGTGTTGGTGAAAAGTAAAAATCGTGATTAGGAGGCTTGGAGGGGATCAACGTTCCGTGGGGCGAGGGGCGTGGGGCTCTCTCCTGGAGAAGCGATCCCGGAGACCAGATATCGACGTGGTGCGCAGGGTCTCAGTCGGTGGATCCTGTCTATCGCGGGGAAGGTTGAAGCCTTCCCGGTGCAACTCCGCGAAGCGGGACAGGGTTCCCGGACGTTTGCGGCTCCCGCTCAGGGCGGCCCCATGGGAGCGCACCCCAACCCTGGATCGCGCCGGAAGGAGAGCATCCCCAGGGCCCGAGGCCCGGAGGAAAGGCATGTGAAGGTGTCGGTGAAAAGCCGAGGTCCTTTATGTGAAACCCGGGCTGCATGATCCCTTGATATGAGAGGTTTGGGAAAGGTCTCACTCCACGGTAGGAGGACCCACGTAATTTCCCTCGCGAAACTGTCCTTCCTGGCTGCGGCCATCCGGGTAAAGGAGAAGCCCGTCGCCGTGGAACTCATCGTTTCGAAATTCCCCTGTGTATCGCACCCCATCCGGGCGTGTGAGTTGCCCTCGGCCCTGCTTGACCCCGTTCACGAATTCCCCCTCGTACTCGTTGCCGTCCGAGGCCAGGTACGTCCCCTTTCCGTGCCGCAGGCCCTGCGCCACATCCCCTCTATAGGTCGATCCATCTGCAAAGGTGATTTTTCCCTGCCCACGCGGCTCACCCTGCACGAAAGGCCCCTCGTACTTCCACCCGTCCGGTCTTGTCAGGCTCCCCTGGCCGTGGAACTGCCCGTTTTGGAACTCTCCCTGGTAGCGCGTTCCGTCGTCGGCAACATACGTTGCCTGTCCCTCGGGACGGTCGCTTCGGAACTCTCCCTCCACCACGGAACCTCCGGCATAGGTCAGCTTTCCATGACCGTGCTTCTTCCCGTTTTGAAATTCTCCCTCATACCGCGCACCGTCCGCGTAGATCATGACGCCGTGGCCGTGCTCCTTGTCATTTTCGAAGTCCCCCTCGTAACGGGCCCCGTCCGGTGCCACGACCACACCCTTTCCATGGGCCTTGCCATCTTTCCATTCGCCTTCGTACCGGTAGCCGCCGTCAGAGGAAGTAAAGGTCCCTCGGCCGTTCATCTCGTCGTCGGCAAACTCGCCTGTATACGTGTCCCCGTTTCCGAAGGTGAGCGTTCCCTGACCGGACTTGACGTTGTTCCGGAATTCGCCTTCATAACGCGTCCCGTCGGGAGAGGTCATGACGCCTTGTCCATGAGCCTCGCTGTCTTTGAACTCCCCGACGTATTCGCCTCCACCCGGAGAGGTGAGTTTCCCCTGTCCGTTGGCCCGACCGCCCTGAAAGGGACCGCGGTAGATGCTGCCGTCCGGGTACTCGTATACTCCCTCACCATCGACGCAGTTGCCTTCGATGCAGCCGGCCACGGCCCAGGACGGAATGGAAAGAGCGAATGCCGCGATGAGAACGAATAGGATTCGAAAGCCTTTCATGGGTTTTGCCTCCCTGGTGATTTCAGAAAACGCCTTGCCTGCGCTTCCCATTCCCGCCCGGGGCGGAACTGAGAGGAGATTCAATGGAATCGTTTCTGGATGCGATTCAAAACAAGTACCCAGTTTATATGTGATAAAGAAAGGGTCAAGAACAAACATTCTTCGGACGAATACACGCTGCACAGGGGGCACCCGCCGGCACAACGATCATGCCAGACGACGGTTCAGATGCGAGTACCGTTTTTGGGTCCGATTGTTTCGAATGGCGATGCCCAGAGCCCTGGCCGTTCCCACCATGACGACCAGGCGTTTTCCACGGGTCACGGCAGTGTAAATCAGGTTCCTTTGGAGCAGCACGTAATGCTGGGTCAGTACGGGAATGATCACGGCCGGGTACTCCGATCCCTGGGATTTGTGTACCGAGACCGCATAGGCCAGGACCAGCTCATCCAAGTCCGACGGGTCGTAGGGGACCGGACGCGCGTCGAATTGCACCACGACCTCTCCGCTCACGGGGTCCACGCGGCAAATGCGCCCGATGTCCCCGTTGAAGACCTCTCGGTTGTAATCGTTTCGAATCTGCATGACCTTGTCGCCCACGCGAAACCGTCGGTGCCCCCGGACAATAGCTTCCCCACGCGGATTCAAGGCCTCCTGAAGCTCCATGTTGAGGTTCTCCGCTCCCACGGTGCCCCGGTGCATGGGCGTGAGCACCTGGATGTCGTCCAGGGGGTCCAGGTGGAACCGCGCAGGGATTCGGTCCCGCACGAGTTCCCGCACGATACGCACGACCTGGTCCGGGTCTTCCTGATGAATGAAGTGGAAGTCATCGTCCGGCGCAGTCGGCGAAAGCTTCGGCACCACGCCCTGTTGAATGCGATGGGCGTTGACAATGATTTTGCTCTCCCGGGCCTGGCGAAAGATCTCGTTGAGAATCACCACGGGTATGGCACCTGAATCGATGACGTCCCGCAGCACGTTTCCCGGCCCCACCGAGGGGAGTTGGTTCACATCCCCCACCAGAATCAGGGTGGCGGTCACAGGCACCGCCCGTATCAGGTGGTCCATGAGGATCGTATCGATCATCGAGGCCTCGTCCACGATCAGGACGTCGCATTCCAGGGGATGGTGCTCGTTTCGCTGGAATCCACCCTTTTGAAGGCTGAACTCCAGCATGCGGTGAATGGTCTTTGCCTCGAACCCTGTGGCCTCCGTCATCCGTTTGGCTGCGCGCCCGGTAGGTGCAGCCAGGAAGATGCGAAGCTGGAGCCTGCTCAGGATGCGCAGCACAACGTGGATGATCGTGGTCTTCCCCGTTCCCGGGCCTCCGGTGATGACCAGGACTTTGTTTTCCAGGGCGCACCGGACGGCCTCGACCTGTCGCCTGGCCAGGAGGATGGATAGGTTTTCCTGGACCCAAGTCACGGCCTTTTCCGCATCCACGGATCGAGCCGTCGACGGCGCTTTCATCAAGGCCTTCAGACGATTGGCCACAAAGCTTTCCGCCCGGTAGTACCGGGCCAGGTACACCGCTTTGTGGTTCTCCAGCAAGGGGCCGGTCCCCTCGTTCAGGTCCTCGACGACAATGCGGTTTTCCAGGGCGATGGCCCCGAAGGCTCGCACGACGTAGTCTCGGGACACCTCCAGGATGTCCCGGCACTTTTCCAGCAGGGGTTCGTATGGGTAGTAGACGTTCCCCTCGTCCGCGAGTTCGTTCAACACGTAAAGAATGCCCGCTTCCACGCGGACCTGAGAGTCCTTCGAAAAACCGAGCTTCTGTGCGATGCGGTCCGCCGTGACAAACCCGATTCCGAAAATGTCCGTGGCCAGCCGGTAGGGGTTTTCACGGACCACCTGAATGGAGGCCTTTCCATACCGCTTGAAGATGCGGGTGGCATAAGCCGAACTCACCCCGTGGGCCTGAAGAAAGATCATCACATCGCGAATATCCTTCTGATCCTCCCAGGCCCGGTGAATCATTGCGATCCGCTTTTTCCCGATGCCCTGGACACGCGACAGCTCATCGATCCGGTTGTCGATCACTTCCAACGTGGTTTCCCCGAACGCCCGCACGATCCTTCGGGCCATGACCGGGCCGATGCCTTTGATCAGGCCGCTCCCCAGGTATCGCTCGATGCCGGACACGGTGGCTGGCACGAGGGAACGATATCGATCGATTCGGAATTGGCGTCCATACCGGGGGTGAGTCGCCCACTCTCCAGACATGTGAATGACCTCGCCCGGTGTGGGCGCCGTCAGGTTCCCCACCACGGTAACCAGGTCGCGCTCTCCCTGAATTCTCACGCGGGCGATGGTATACCCGTTTTCCTCATTGGTGTAGGTAATGCGCTCGATCTGACCGCGAAGCTCATGTGGCATCGCCGCCCCCGTCTCGGTGGATCCACGCCGGAACCGAGGTCCCGGACACGGCGTCGGATTTCTGGATGTAGGGCTTGATATCGATGACTGGCGTTCCGGCAAAGGCGTCCGTGCGGTCGATCCGCAGCCGATCGTCTTCCACCGAGAGGAGTCGCACCACGTCCAGCCCGATGGGATTGGGCCGGCGCGGTGATCGCGTCCCGAAGACGCCGGTCAGCGGGTTGGCGGGATTGCCACGGGGATGGACTCGCCGGACGGCTCTGCGCTCAGGACGGTCGTTGCGATCGAACCAGTAGATCAGGATGATGTGAGAGAATCCCTCCAAGCCGAGAAGGGCTTCACGATACCCCGCTTCCACCTGGATGACCGTGTTCGAGCCCTCCTTTTGAACGATTCCGATGGGGTCGATGTGAAGCGTCATAGGTCTCGGATGCATAATTCAGGTTTCAATCGGCGCCCGACGTCCGAATAAGCACACAGCCCGGAGCGGCATTTGAGGAAACCATCGGCCGTGGCGCTTCACCTTCTCTCTCTCAAAGGGATCGTGACGTGAGAGCCTCGACCTTACACAGTCTACCCAGGCGTGCGTCCAAGGCAAGGGAAATTCCAGACCCTTGACAACGGAGGCCCTTTCACGGCCACGAGGTTTGCCCGCAGGGCTTTACCCTTCTTCTTTTCGAAGCGCATCACCGAGCCCGGAACTTCTGAAGGTTTTCCTAGCGATGGCCGGTCTGAGGACCGCCTCCGGGGCCCAGATTTCCACCGCCTTCCGGGCCCTGCTGACAGCGGTGTAGAGCATTTCACGGGTGAGTATGGGTGAGGGGCGGTCGGGCAGGATCAGCAATACTCGGTCGAACTCGGAGCCCTGGCTCTTATGGACGGTCATGGCAAAGGCGGTCTCGTGCTCGGGGAGCTGTATCGGATGAACGCTGCGAACCCCTCCGGCCAGCGCGGGGAAGAAGGCGCGAAGCGTACCGTTTTCCTCGGGGGATGGCAGAACGACGCCCACATCCCCGTTGAAGAGCTGAAGTTCGTAATCGTTTCGGGTGACCATGACGGGCTTTCCTGTGTACCAACGCCTCTGGAAAGAAACCACACGTTCCTCTAAGAGAGTGCGCTCTATGAGGGGATTCAGGGCCTGTGAGCCGTAAGGACCCTCTCTCAACCCGCAGAGGATACGAAACCGGTCCAGGATGCCAAGGGCCCGGTCAGGGTCGGTCACTCGGACGTTCTCTCTCAGAGACGCCAGCGTGGTCGTCTTCAGAACCCGGCTCAGGTCCGGCGTGGAGGGAAGGGAGGACCAATGGAGATCGGCCAGAGATTCATCCTGAAGGAGTGCGATCGCTTGATCCGCGTCCCCGTCGTTCACAGCGCGGCTGAATGCCCCGATCCCTCCGCCCTCTTCAAATCGATAGCTTCTGGGCAGCAGCACGATGCTGTCTCGCAGGGAAGAACCTTTCAGCGGTCCTTGGGTTTCCGGGATCGGTTCCCCGGTGAGGGTTTCCAGGAGCTTGCGGAAGGGCGGTGAAAATGTGGCGGAAGGCTCCGGCCCGCAGAGATCCGCCAGGATGGCCCCGGCTTCCACGGATGCAAGCTGATCCCGATCCCCTAGCAGGACGAGTCGGGCGGCAGGGGGTAGAGCATCGATGAGCTTGGCCATGAGGGCCAGGTCCACCATAGACGCCTCGTCTACCACCAGGACGTCCACTGGGAGAGGGTTTCCGGCATGGTGGCGGAAGTAGGGAGAGTGTCGGACCGTCCCCAGGAGACGATGAATTGTAAATGCTCCGGTGGGGATGGCGGCCTTGACCGAGTCGGCGCAGGAGAGCCCTTCCCTGGCACGACGTACGGCCTCTCCGAGGCGGGCCGCTGCCTTTCCTGTGGGAGCGGCCATGGCGATGCGGAGAGCTGTCGAGCCGCTTTGCTCTACAAAGAGCGCGAGCATGCGGCATATAGTGGTGGTCTTACCCGTTCCGGGCCCGCCGGAGATCACGGTGAATCTTCGCAGCCATGCGACGCAGGCAGCCACCTTCTGCCAGTCGGTCTCATCCTCGTTCCCGGTCCTCGGGAAGAGCCGTGTGAGGGACTCGCGCAGGGCATGGGTGTCCGGATCCTCGACCGCAGGGGTGAGGCGCTCCCGAAGGCTGCGCGCAAGACCGTCCTGGTAGGTCCAGTAGCGATGGAGGTAGAGGCGCCCAAGGTCGTCGAGTATGAGGGGGGTGAAATCCCCCGGGTTTCCGACGACCCGGTTGCGGTGCAACGTGGAGATCCACGCGCGGTTTTCAGGGAAGGGCGGTATGACCTCGGGGCGGCCCTGGGGGAAAATGGCGTCCTCGATCTGCGCGAGGTCCAGGCAGACATGGCCGGAGCGGACAGCGCGGCTCACCAGAGCGGAGGCCAGGAGAAGCTCGGGTGCGTCCCCGGAATCGTCCTCGATCTCGACCATAAATGCACCGAAGCGGAGGTCCAGGCTTGTGAGCGCCTGTTCCTTCTGGAGTTGTTCCCAAAGACGGGTCCACGAGGAGGTCACGTTGGGTCCTCCTGTTTGGTTTGGTGCTCCTTCGTTGAAGAACGCATCCCGTTCCCATCATCCGTGTCCCGCCCGCATTCGCGATCCTCCGGGGAGGCATCCTTTGGGATCAGCACTCGTCTCAGGTCGCGAACCATGGACGCCGGAGGGCGCTCCTGAACCACACCGGAACCCGCTCCCCGTATCGGGTTCACACCTCGAAGAAACAGGTAGAATACCCCGCCGAAATGGGTGTCGTAGCGGTAGCCGGGGATGCGCAGTGCGAGATAACGGTCCAGGGCCAGGGTGTAAATGAGATACTGGAGCGGGTAGAGGTGGTCCAGCATGGCCTTTTGAAGTCGCTCCGGCACGTAGTGATCCGGGGTCGGACCCAGGTCGTTGGACTTCCAGTCCAACAGGTAGAATCGGTCTTTGTACCGAAAGACCAGGTCAATGAATCCTCTCATGAATCCGCGTACCGGAGCGAACCTGAGGCGCTCGATATGCTCCGGAAGGGTATCGGGCATGATTTCATCGGCGTGCCGGGAGATGACCTCCCGGAGGCTTTGAACCGAGATCGAGTTCAGGGGGAAGGTGAACGCAAGCTCGTTCAGGCGGTCCTGCTGGTGCAGGCGTTCAAGGCGAAGGCCGGAATCCCGCGGGTCCAATGGGGTGGTCAGGACGTTTTGAAGCATTTGCGTGACATCCTCCTCCCAGTCCGGCTCAAAGCCGTGCGCCAGGAGCGTTTCCCGAACTCGGGGTGACAAGGCGCTGGAGGACACATCCGTGAAGTCCAAGGACTCGAGCAGCGCATGGAGGCAGATCCCGGAACGAGTACCGCGGGGAAAGGCAAAGAAACCCTGAGGGGTTGTTTCCTCGAGGGAAGGGGCAGGAAGGCTTCTCAGCACCTGCTCCCCGCTTTCGGGTTCTGCGTCTCGATCCGCGATCTCTTCGGCGTGGGCGATCGAAGAGGTGAGCGAGGAGAAGCTGGAGATTGTCCAGGATCGGTCCATTCGGCCTTGAAAGGTCCGGGAAATGAGTAGGGGAGGGGTCTTCAGTGGCAGACGGTCGATTCTCGCGAGGGGCCGGTCCAGCGGTTCGATGCGGATGGTTCCGCCGGAACGGTCTTGAAGGGATTCCAGGTCCGCGCGGGCGCCTTTGTCGTCCAGGCGATGAAAGCGATTTGCGGTGAACGTGAGAGGATCGTCCACAACCTCAGGATTGCGGGCGTGGAACAGGTAGGCAGGCGCCGATGTTTCCGCCCGATTGAATCGGCCCCAGACAAGGATGCATCGGTTTCGGGCTCGAGTGATTGCCACATACAGGATCCTGATGTTTTCGGCCAGGGCCTCGTTTTCGGCTAGCGCTCTGTGGCGTTCTCGTTTATCCGAGGAGGTTCCCAGGTCGAGGACGAGGCTTGTTTCTCGGGTGTTCTCGTGAAAAAGAATGGGGTCGTCCCGGTGCCGGAGCCGCGATCCTGTCCAGAGAAACGGGCAGAATACGATTGGATACTCCAGCCCCTTGCTTTTGTGAATGGTCACGAGCTTTACGGCGTTCCCGTCGCTTTCCAGCCGGAGAGGGTGCTCCTCGCTTCCCCGGGTGCTTGGATCCCGCTGTTCCGCGAGCCACTGGACCAAGCCCTCCACCCCGAGCTTCCGGTCCCGCTCCGCCTGATGCAGGACCTCCGAGAGATGGAGGAGGTTCGTCACTCTTCGCTCGCCGTTGGGAGCAGCGAGCCAGCGCGGAAGGACCTTCTCCCGGTGCAATAGCCTCCGGAACATGACCATGAATCCCTGCTCCCGCCACGCTTCGTGATCGTTGCGGAGATGGATTCGCCTTTCTTCCCAGGAGGCCGGGTCTGCGGCCAGGGCCTCGATGGCCTCGGCGGAAAGGCCCAGGATGTCCGTGGCAAGCGCCGCGCGCAGGAGATCCGCACGTTCCGGGCGTGCCAGGCCTGCCATCAGTCTTGACATTTCCAGCGCTTCCTGGGTTTCGAACAGGCTGCTCGTGGAGTAGAGCACCGCAGGAAGACCCTGTGCGGACAGGGCGCGCTGAAGGATCCGTGCTTCCCGGTTGGTTCGCAGAAGCACGGCAATGTCTCCCTCACAGAGGGTATCTTCCCCGATTCGCGCCCGGCCAGACCGTCCCATGGACACGAGCCGGGCGATCTCTGCACAGACTGCGCGGGGGACCCGATCCTCACCCGACTGCTTGGTTACGGTTCCTTTTTTTCCCGAAGGCTCTTCGGCCTCTGCGAACCAGATCTCCAGGGGAGGCGGTGTGTTTCCGTCCACAGTCAACGTGGGAATTGCCTTGCGTTCCAGGGCCGGATCTGCCGCATGAAACGGGATCCCTTCGAAAAGGAATGGTCTTGGGTGATCCCGGAACAGGGCATTGACGGCACGGACCAGGCTGGGTTCGGAACGGTAATTGGTGGCAAGCGTGCATCGCTGGGAAACCTCCCGGGAAGCTTGCAGGTAAGCGAAGATATCCGCGCCTCGAAAGCCGTAGATTGCCTGTTTGGGATCTCCGATCAGAAAAAGAGGGCCGCCGGTCCCGGGGAATAGTTTTTTGAAAATGGCGTATTGAAGGGGGTCCGTGTCCTGGAACTCGTCGACCAGCGCGGCGTGGAAGCGGGATCGAAGCGTCCTGGAAAGCCTCTCCCCCCCCGGTCCTTCCAGGGCCCGGCGCACATTGAGGAGAAGGTCGTCAAAGGACTGGATGTTTTTTTCGGCCTTTCGAGCGGTAAGTTCCTTCTCGAGGGTTTCGAAAAGCTTCGCCTTGAGCCCGAGGAGACAGAGATCAAAGACCTCGCAGAGCTCCCGGCTTTTCAGAAGCAAGTTCTCGCATCGATCGAAGAAATCGTGAGCCGGCGGCTCATGCCCCTTTTTGACGGCCCTTTCCAAGTGTGAACGGGTGAACCTCTCGAAGTTTTGAAACAGCACGGGTGAAGGGGTTTCCGACATGCGTCGTGTAAAGCTTTCCATGACGCGAATCCAGTCCGACACGGAGGCTTTCCTGTAGCGGTTGCGGTTGAGGCTCTCGTGATTCAGGAGGATGCGTTCCACTTCTCCGGAGCTGGTGGACCAGGCCCTCTGGACGTCTTGGAAGGCGTTTAGAAAAGCCTCCTCTTGGATGTGCGTTGGCGGGATGTCCGCTTGAGGGACAATGCAGGGACGAAGAGGTCCCTGCACGGTACGCATCAGGGAATGAAGTCCCTGGGGTGTGAAGCCCCGGGTAAGGGCGTAAGTAACGAAGAGGGGGGTGGCTCCACTTGCATTCCGCCTCCAGAAGTCTTCCACCAGTTCGCGTTTGAGGGACTCGGGATCGGCGATCAAGTCGGTTTCGAATGCAACGCCGCTTTCAAACGCGTGTTCCGTGAGCACACGCCGGCAGAATCCGTGGATGGTGAAAATGGCGGCTCGATCGAAATCCCGAAGGGCCTGTTGCAGCGCGAGAAGCGCAAGACCCGGGTCCTCCAGATGTGCAACAAGTTCTTCAAGAAAAGGGTCTTCGCTGGGACGGCCGGAGAGCTCGCCCACGGTGGATCGAAGCCGGTTCCGAATACGTTCCTTGAGCTCACCCGTGGCCGCCTCGGTGAACGTCACGACCAGGATACGGTCTACGGAGAGGCCGTTTTCCAGGAGGAGGCGAAGGTAGAGGCCGGTCAGGGTGTATGTCTTGCCGGTCCCGGCGCTCGCCTCGATCAGGTTCGTTCCTTCAAGGGGGGCGTTCAGGATGTCGAAGGTCGTGTAGGATGCCGGTTTCATAGTACTTTGAGTCAATGGATTCAGGTCTCACGTCATGATGGGCAAAAATCTCATTTCACCACGAAGAGCACGAAGCACACGAAGACGCTTTTTTCAACAGCAAGGATAGCTTTCAAAACCATGCGAATGGAGAAAATGGACAATTTCCTTCGTGATCTTCGTGCGCTTCGTGGTGCGCTACGCTCGCTTCGTCCTTACTTCCACAGCCGAACATCGTATGCTTGTAAACCCTACATGAGCGTTTCCTCGTGCTCCAGGAGGGGCCCAAACACGGCCAGGGAAAGCCTCTGGAAACGCTTCTCCGTGAGCGGGTCCAGGTTTCGAAAGCAGAGCTCCATGTAAGGGTTGCTCGACTCCCCGGCCTTTCGCCCGCTTCCCTCCCATTGCCTCCGTGCGTGTCCCAGGGCTGCTTCAGGAGAAAGGTGCTTTCTCAGGACACCCTCCGCGTAAACCCAGGACGACTCCGGAAAGAAGGGGAGCGGTAAGGTGAGACCGTCCCGGTAGAGCCCGAGAAGCTCCAGGAGCTTCTCGGGAGGTTCTGGAGGGGAGGTGTAGCGGACTGCTGTCCCAGCTCCACGGGCTGCACCCGGCGTTTCCAGCCCCATGAGAACGGTATTCGGGCAGGGGTGAGCGGGCGGTGCCAAGGTGCAGAGAACAAGATGTCGGACCCATGCACTCAGGCGGTCCTTGGGCTTGATCATGGCAAAACGGTAGAATACGAGTCCGTTGTCGTAAAGCTCTTCCAAACGACCCTTCATACGGAACCCGCCGAGATCCAGGTGCACCTCGAGCGGTGTCGCTGTTTTATCCCGGACAAAGGGGGCTACTCCTTCGGCAAAGGCTTCCGCCTCCCGGGCTAGGTCTTGAAAAAGGGACCGGCCCACGGTTCCGTGAGGTAGGATCCCGGAGGATCGTGCACGCTCGAAGGTCTCACTGCCGATTGCCTCCCCTTTGAGGCACCGTTGCACGAGCTCCCGGCCAAGGTGGTATCGGTCCAGTCCCTCGATATCAAAGGACTCGTGGTCCGGGGGAAGTCCTTCTTCCTCGTGCAGGCGAATATCGAGCCTCTGTGTGAGCAGAAAAGCGGCCGGGTTTCTGTAAAACCGGACCAGGTCGTCGAGATCCACCTCGTACCATTCCGGGCCTGGCTGGGACAGACCGTGTTGCAAAAAGGGACGCGGCGCGCAGGGTGGATTCACCAGAGCGGCAGCGGCGGCAAGGTGCTCTCGAGCGTACGTGAAGAGCGGTCCTTGCTCCCGGAAGTATGCTGGGCTGAAAGGCTGAAGGGGATGATGCGTGACCATCCATTCTCGAATGTCGTGGTCGGGGATGAAAAATCCCTGTGCGATATAGTCCAGCAGCTCGCTCACCAGGACCGACGGAGGAATCCGAGTGTTGTCCTGCTGGCTTTGCCCAACGTAGCTGATGTGCAGGTGGCTTCGGGCGGAGAGCAGCGTTTCGAGGAAGAGGTAGCGGTCGTCGCTCCTTCGGGAGCGGTCTCCCGGGCGGGGATGACGGGCCATGAGGTTGAACTCCGGCTGGGGCTGAGTCCTGGGGTAGGCGTCGCTGTCCATGCCCAGACAGCAGATGACCCGGAACGGAATGCTTCGCATGGGCAGCAGGGAGCAAAACGTCACTCCACCCATCATGAACCCGAACCCGGATCCCTGCCTTTCCATGGATCGGCTCAGAAACCATCGGATGACATCGAGCTTGAGGGGCTTGTCGAAACCTTCGCCCCGCGCATCGCCGGCCCGTTCGAGATCGAGAAATGCATGCCTCAGAGCCAGGGCTTCTCGCTCGTCATATTCGCCAGGGGAGAAAAAACGGTACAGGAGCTCTTGCAGCGCCGAACTCCACGCATGGGGCGTTTTCGGTCGCTCCAACGGGGGCAGCAGCTCGAATAGACAGGATATGAACTCCGTAAGTCTTTCCAGGAGGTCCGCATCCGCGCCCTCCACGTGATCGTATGGAAGGATTCCTGAGAAAAGGTGCTCCCCTCGACCGGTCATGGCATATCCCAGGAGCAGCCGGTTGAATCCGGCCGACCAGGTGTTTTCCTCGAATGGGGGAAGATTCCGCCGGGCTCGGTCCTTTCCGTCCAGGCCCCAGCGGATGCCGGCTTCCGATACCCAGGCACGAAGGGTCGAGAGGTCGGCTTCGGTCAGGCCGAACCGGCGCATGACCGACGGGGACTCCAGCACGGCAAGAACGCGCGTGAGAGCGAAACGATCTCTGCCCAGGTCGAGGAGAGCCAGAAAGGTGTCAACGATTTCACTTTCCTTTCGAACACTTTGATCGGTAATGCTGTAAGGGATGTGTTCGTTCTCAGACGTCGATGCATCGAACACGGCGCGAACATAAGGGGCGTACGTTTCAATATCCGGGGCTGTGACCAGGATATCGCCGGGGAGAAGTCCAGGGGCCTGATCAAACATGGCAAGCAGGTGGTCTCGTAAGACCTCGACTTCCCGGAGAGGGCTGTGGCATGAGTGAATTCGGATGGAGATGTCGTCCGGTTCCAAAGGCGTCCGGATTCCGTCCACCCCCCGCTCCCGAAGGGAAAGGATGTCCGATTGGACCGCATGGAGGAGCGATTCCTCTCCGGGATCGACGAAGAGCACACGCTCCTCGGACGGATAGTCTTGGATGAGTTCGAGAAAATTTCGTCCCAGGACTCCGGTGGAGGCCAGGAGCGCGTTGCCCTTTTCGAGATGGAGGTCGGATACATCGAGAACGGTGGCTTCACGAGTCGCTGTCCGGGCCATTTCCCGGTCGCTTACAATATCCCCCCAGTACTCCCTGCAGGGATTCACGAGGAACAGGTTCACCGGAACAAATCGGGCTACAGCATTCATTACATCCAAATGGAGGCGGGGCAGTGCCGAGATTCCGAAGACACAGACCCTTTCGGGCAGATCGGAAACCGCATCACCGGACGACAGCCTTTCAAGGAGGGATCGGACCCGCGCAGCCCGGTGGGCGCCGTTCGGATACTCCCGAATGAGGGTTCGCCAGAGCTCCGCCTGCCAGTGTGCACCTTCACCCTGCTCCCATTCGTGAATGAGTTCCGGGCGGAACAGGAGGTACTGATCCAGGGTGTCCGCGATTTTTTCGGAGAGCTGATAGCATCGCAGGCCGGTGGTATCTCCGGACAGATAGGATCGTATCGGGGCGAATTCCGCCCGGTGGATCTGCTGAGGTAAAAGCCGCATGATACGCCACCGGAGACGCTCCGGCTCGAACGGAGATACCGGCGTGTCTTTTCCCACAATCCGCGCGTGGATTTCATCCACAAACCGGTTCGGAAAAGGGAATTGGATGTTGGAGCAGATGCTGTGACGTCGAGCAAGCTGCAGGGAGATCCAGTGCTCCATTCCCTTGCTCTGGACCACAATGATTTCAGCGGCCATGGGGGAGGAGAGCGGACTTCGAAGAACGCCGGCCAGGGCATCGACGAGGGGTTCCAATCGGTTGCTCATGTAAAGTTGAAGGGAGCCCATGGAAGCACCGAGCTCACGCTTTTTTCAAGCGTGCCTGAATAAAGAAAAGGTCCCACCCCGGAGGCGGGACTCGAAGGCGGCCGCAGAAGGACAATCTTCCTCACGGGGGATTATCGGAAACATCCGGTGCTTCAGCATAGGGGATGATTTTTTCCAGGACATCCGGAGGGATGGGTACGGAGCGTTCAGCGCGGTAGTCGTAAAACACCATGACGGATTCTCCGATTCCGAATACACGGGACGGGTCGTCCCTAAGGTTCAGGCGGTAGCGGAACGAGAATTTGCGATTTCCGATTTCACCGATCCAGGTCTCGATGGATGGCTGATCCGAGATCCGCAGCGGGGCGCGGTAGTCGCAATGGATGTGGGCCAGGATGAAGGGATAGGCCGCGGGATTCACGATATCGAGCACCTCATCGAGAAAGGCCTTTCGGCCCTCCTCGAAGTAGGTGAAAAAGACCGCGTTGTTCACGTGACCCATGGCGTCGAGGTCTCGAAAGCGGACTTCCACGGGCCGGACGATTTTTTGATGGGAGATCATGTCGAACCTCGAGCCGGAGAATCTGCAGGGCTTCCTGAAGGGGATGGATTCCCGCGATCCCGTGGTCCGGGATGCGGGCCGAGATCCGTGGCAGGGGTATCGCGGCTCTCGGTGAGCAGGGGGATGATGCGGTTGATTCGCTCCGTCAGGCCCTTCAATTCATCATGCTTTCGAAGCTCGATGGGGGATGCATCCTGATTGTCTATGAGCCGGTCGAGGGTGTTTTGTATGCGGTACAGGGGACCGGCGACCCGATGCGTGAGAACAACGACCACGGCTAAGATAACGAATCCAATGGGGAGGGCGAAGTAGGCGAGACGCATGGTGACAAGGCGGATGGCGGTTGATAGCTGTGCTTCCGGGACGCATTCGGAAACCACCGGCCAGAAAACCATGTAGAATTCAAAGCCCATGAACAAAGCGAAGAGAAGTAAAAGCATCAGGAACCGAAAGCCCAGCCCCAACTGAAGCCTTCGATTCACCAGGTAACGCCTGCGGCGCATTTTTGGATGCGAATGGTTCATGGGGATATGAGAACACCCGTGCTGTCCATTTGGAAAAGACCGCTCACCAGAGGATGGGAGGCCTCCAGCATCAGGGTTTCTTCGAAGCCGTTCAGCACCTGAATGCTGACGTCGGGCGACGGATTGTACCCGTGTTCATGAAGGAGAGGAAGGGTCACTTCAGTGCCGGGATTGTCCGTGTAATGATCGATCGCCGCCTTGTATGCAATGGAAAGATCGGACTCGATGGATGCGACGGCAGCCCTTTCCCTCATCTTGAACAGTACGCTGACGGCGATGGTACTAAGCACGCCGAGGATCAGAATGACGAGCAAAAGTTCGAGGAGGGTAAAGCCCTTGCCGTATCGTTTCATGAAGTCCGTCCGCAAAGTGGAGTCATCAAGGCCCCCGGCCTTAGGCAACCATTCTATGGAAGATATCGGACGCATGGAATTAGCGTAAGGAATTCCGGAATCGGGTCCCCCATTTGAACCCCTTCCTTATATCATGCAACCCTTCCGCATGCAATCGATCGATCTTTCCGGATTTCGATGTGATTCCGGTCTGAAAAATTACCTGCTCCAGTTAAGACGTTGCGGACGGGTTTCGAACAACCGTGCCTGGAAAACGGATGGCCTCCCAAGGAAGATCTTTCCCTTCGCCTACAACCGCGTACCTCATGATCCTTTCATGGGCACAGCACCTCTTCCCGGGCTTTTTGCAAGTCCATCAAATTTCATTGTGAAGGCACGGAACTTTGGGTATACTTTTTTCGATGAACTCAAAAAAATTTTTCGGTGGAGGCAAAGGAGACGTGTTCCATGACCCTGATGGAATTTTCCATGATTCCTCTGGACAAGGGGCCAAGCTTCAGCCGGCATGTTGCCGAGATTCTCGGAATCGTGGAGAAAAGCGGCTTGGATTATCGGCTAAACCCCATGGGTACGGTCGTGGAGGGGGAATGGAACGAGTTGCTCGCCCTGCTCACCCGATGCTTCCGTCATCTTGAGGGGGATTCCGAACGGATCAGCGTTCACGTCACGTTTGACCACCGGGAAGGGATTTCAAAGGCCCTGGAGGGGAAAATACGAAGCGTAGAGGAGAAGGCGGGAAGGGGATTTCGAACCTGACCGCTGCGCCCCTTTTTCTTTGCGCGGGGTCAAGCGACGCGCATTTGGTGACTGACCCTGTTTGGGTATTTTGGCTACCTATTTTCTACTTAGAAAACAAGGGTTGACCGCAACGGCAGGTTGATTTTATAGATGAGGAACCCTCCTGCTCCATAGCGGCAATGGAAGCGTGATCCAACGCAGGGTGGGTTGGCAGGGGCCTTTCTGCGGTTTTGGGGGGCTTGCGACACGCCTGTATCGCGTGCATTCGTATGGAATCGTTGATGGGCAGTGCTGCGAAAGCGCAGTAAGGCCGTCTATCGGAAGCATGGCTGTGAGAGAGGGCTTTCTCCTTTTTTCCGGGGGAGAGGCGCTTTGAATGGCGCTCAGGCCATGCGATGCACATTGGACAAGCTGCGCTTATGGCAAACAAACCCAAAGATCAGGCCGGGGTAGTCGCTTTTTGTGAGGAATGTGGTACCCGCATTTACCTCACCCAGGAGGAACTCGAGCGATCACCGGGATACATCCACTGCGCGAAGTGCAGCGAAGTGGTGAAGATTGCCCAACCTAAGAAGCTGAGTTGTGATTTGGAGATTCGAATGGGTGATCGTGTCATTCGAATGGACCCGGGGCGACCCATTCTGACCATGGGGCGAAAAAGCCACAACGATTTGGTGATCCGGAGTCCCAAGGTTTCCAGGACCCATGCAGCCGTCGTCTACCTCGACGACCGATACACGCTCTTCGATCTCAGTCTGAACGGGACCTGTGTTCGTATCGATGGAGAGGACGAGGTCCTGCTTCGGAAGAACAAATACCCGCTTCACGGGACCGGGCTTATCGGGCTCGGCCGCAGAATCGACGCCGCCCCTGATCACGTGGTTCATTTCCGGGTCATCAACGGAAAGAAGGCCTGAAGGAAGCACGCCCCGTCTTCACTCCCTTTCTCTTCACATCTTTTTCAGAAGGACTTCAGGGGAATCGACCGATTCGCCGGGTGAAGGGGATGGGCGGGAAGAAGGACGTTCTGATTACATCAGTGCGTGTATGTTTTTTACCCGCGTGGCCATATCCACAAGGTCCGAAGAAAGGGCTTCCAGAAAGGCGGCTTCATCCGGAGTTCGGGCCTTCTGATACGTTGTGGCCGTTCCGGCGAGCGTGACATCCAACTGGGCACCCATCAAATCAAAGGGATCGGAGTGGATTTTTTTCATGGTCCTTTTGAGGGCCAGCTTTGCATCCCGGGCCGGAGTCATGGGCAGGAGGGCGACCATCTGATTTTTCTTGAGCTTCCCTACCACATCGGTATCCCGAACAGTCACCGCCAGGCGCTCGAGCACGCGATCCAGGAGCTCCTGCGCGGGGATTTTTTTCCCGGGTGGGGCCTGTTCACGATACTTCGCCCGTACCACGGTGAAGGCGAGCGCTGAAAAGGGCAACTCGTAGCGCACCGCTTTTGAGATTTCCTTCTTGATGAAGAGAAGGATGTTTTCTGTATTGAGTACCCCATCCGGCATCTTCCGATTGCGCTCGGCTTCGATCTGCTCCTGCTTCAGTCGCTCGATTTCTTGGTAGATCTGGGCGAAATCGTCTTCATTGATTTCGTTGGCTTCAACCCGTACCCGTACCGCCTTCAGGAGTTCTCCCAGTTCCCCACCCTCGCTCACACTCCGCTCCAGGGTTTGGAGCACGGTGAGCTCTTCCGCCCCTTCACTTCCGGAGCGCAGAGCGGTGGACCGGATCCAGTCCATCTTGATGTCCTCGACAATCGAGTCCAGGCGGCTGTTGAGCTTGTCCTCGATGCGGACCAGGACGTCCTCTTGAAGGTCCATGTCCCGAAGCTGGCGGACGAGCTTGGACTCTACGCCCGTGATCACGTTTCGGAGGTGATCTTCGTTCCCGGCCTCGTCCCGGCCGGCCATTTCCTGGCTCATGTCCGTTCCCAGGCGCTCCACATATTCCACGAGAACGTCGGTCAGGGCCTCTTCGTCCCCGGTCCCCTTTCGGACCTCGGCGGCAATGGCCATGAGCTCGGCCGCCTGTTTCGGGTTTTTCTTGATCTCCTCGATCAGCTCCTCTCCGTCGACCCCGACCTCTTCGGACGATTCCTGGAGAATCCTTGCAAGCCCTTCGTCTTGAAGCTCCCGCCCGAGCTCTTTGATGAGCTTGAGATACTCGGGCAGAGGCATGCCTTCTTGAATCAGAGCGGTTTTTATTTTTGGCAGGAGACGTTTCAGCTCATCGGCATCCGGAATGAGCCGCCGGATGATTTGGGCCAGCCGCCCCGTGGTTACGTTTCCCGCTCGATACTCATCCCTGACGAGTTTGACAAACACCTTGTCCGTGAGTTCGTTTGCCTTTTCGAGAATGTCCTGCTCGTTTTCATAGGCAATGCCCAGGGCCTTCTGGGATTCAATACCGCCGACGAGCTCCGTCTTCATTTGAAAGACGGCCATGGCCAGCTCCTGCAGGTCCACATCCCCTTCACCACGCAGGCTTTTCTCTATTTCTTCGTCTATCAGATGGAGCTGATGCGCGAGTACAGGGCCTGGGCGACCGCTCCCTGCCGGTGTTTCGCCTTCCTCATATGCGCCTCCAGGCATGCCGGATGGACTTGCGGCTGAGGTCCCTGCCCCTTGTGCTGCTCCCCCTGTGGATGCCGTGGCAACGCCTGCCGCTGTAGGGCCGGCCTGAGCGGCTTGCGCGGGTTCAGCAGGCCCGGAAGGGCCCGCAGCGGAAGCGGGAGCGGGTCCTCCTGTGGATGCCGTGGCAACGCCTGCCCCTGTAAGGCCGGCCTGAGCGGCTTGCGCGGGTTCAGGCCCGGAAGGGCCTGTAGCGGAAGCGGGTGCGGGTCCTCCTGTGGATGCCGCGGCAGCGCCTGCTCCTGTAGGGCCGGCCTGAGCGGCTTGCGCGGGTTCAGGCCCGGAAGGGCCCGTAGCGGAAGCGGGTGCGCCTCCTTCTGATGAAGCAGGCGCGGCATCGGGCACGGCGCCTGCGCCGTCTCCACCAGGCCCTCCCCCCTCCCCGATGCCGCCACCGGACTGCCTGGCCACGGCCAGGTCATTGTCAATCATGGTCTTGGAGACACCTGAGGGGTTTGTCATGAGATTGCGGACCGACAGGGTTTTTTCGAGCTCTTCGGAGAGCACGTTTTCGAGGAGCGCATCGAAAAACATCTTTTTGGACTGGCGCTCGGCCTCTGCTGATAGCTCCGGTGTCATCTGCTTGAGTGCGTCCCGCCCGACCACCTCGTCGTCCGAGGTCACTTTCCGGTAAAAAACGTGGTTGATGCGAATGTGCCGAACCCCCCTTTGCTCGAGCACCTTGCTCATGGCGTCCGCGTTCGGGTACTTGTGAAGGGAGGTGAAGACCTCCATAAAGGCACGAAGCTCGTTCTTGTTGATGCCCTTGTAAAAGGAGATGGATTGAATTTCTGCTTTCTTGAAATGGTTGACCATGCGGGCCACATTGATGCGGGAATCGAGGGGCTCTTCATCGATGAAGAAGCGTTCTTGGGTCAGAATGAAGACTAGGGGAGAGATTTTTAGAGTCAGGTCCTCGGCCACCGTAAAGAAGGCATCCAGGGAATCCCGAAAATAGGGATGGTCCGCCTGATACATGGTGGCGCGGTTCATCAGGAGAGACAGTGCGCGACCGAACTGACTGAGGTTGTGTTTGAATCGCTTGTCTTCTTGCACGGTTACCCCCTACGTCCTCCTCCGAAGCACCCGGTCCCGGTGATCTTCCAGGCGTTGGATGAATTCACGGCAGGTGGCGAACCGGTTTTCTGGCCGGAACGCAGTGGCCTTGGACACGATCTCGTCGATTTCCGGATCCAGGCAGGGATTGAGCTGAGACGGGGCTTTCTGAAGGAATTCATCCTTCAGGAGAAGTTTTTGTTTCATGATTTCCCGCTTGCTTTCGTGCTTCGGCAGGGGCAGTCGAGACGCGAGAAGCTCGAGAAGGAGCAACCCTGTGGAGTAAATATCCGCTCGCCCGTCCACGTCCGTGGTCACAATTTGTTCCGGGGCCATGTACACCGGGGTCCCTTGAATGGTTTGCGAAAAGGCCTCGGATCCGCGGGTGATGTTCGCGATTCCGAAGTCCGTGATAATGGGGCGGCTGGACTCCTTTTCAATGAGAATATTGGCAGGTTTGATGTCCCGGTGGACAATATCCTGCCGATGCGCGTAGTCCAGAGCATCCAGGACGCGAAGCACGATCTCAATGGTCGATTTGAGCGGAAGGAATCGCCGGGAAGGGACTACATGGCGTCGAACGCGTGAGATGAAAAAAGAAAGGGGGCGACCCTGAATCAGCTGCATGGTGAAGAAAAGGAACTCGTCATTCTCTCCGACCTCATAAATGGGCACGATGTTCGAATGGGAGAGAATCGCAGCGGTTTCCGCTTCCTGCCGAAAGCTGTCCGCCGTCTCCTTCGTCATGAGGGACTTGGGAAGAATCTTGACGGCAATCTGCCGTTTCAAGGTGCGCTGATACGCCACGAACACCACGGCCATGCCACCGCGGGCGAGCTCATGGAGGAGGGTGGACGTTCCCACCTCCTGCCCGACCAGGTGATCGAAGCTGAGCGCTGCCAGGCCTTTTTTCTTTGGGGTCATTTTTGGAGAATCTCTCAACAATCCCGAATAATAGGAAAAGACCCGCACGCTGTCAATGGGGGAACAGAAAACGGGTCGTGTCCATCCGTCTACACGTCCCTCCCCCGGAGGTTTTCTCTCCGGGCACGCTGTGGTGAAGAGGAATGCCCCCTAGCCAATCGATTTCAGGAGCCGATTTGCCGGTGACGTGTCCAAGATTTCACTGAATGACTCCAGGCTCTTCGACAGCGTTTCCAGCTCCGGTGACTTGGCTATTGGAATGTCATTGGTTCCGGTGTGCTCCAGGGCATCGATGACCGATTTCACCGTGAGGGTATCCGGGTCGCGTCCAGGCTGATATCCCGTGTCCCGCCCTCCCTGGATGGAGGCCTCGGAGAGAATGCCGGACGCCATGAGATCAAACAGGATCTGCTGCACGAGACGGATCGGGATTTCGAGTTGATGCGAGATTTGAAGCGCGTTCAAAGGCGAAACCCCTTTGGTAAAGCCCTGTACGAGCAAGTGGACGATTCGAAGGGAGAGCAGCCGTTTGAAAGCAGGACTCACGCCGAGGCAGTCCTGCTCAAATTCATAGGTGTCCACATTCTGATGGGCAAAGGAGATCTCGGCCCCGAAAAGCACGATGAGCCAGCTCACCTGAAGCCAGATGAAGAACAGGGGAAGAGCGGCGAAGCTCCCGTAAATGGCATTGTACCGGGTCATGTTCACCTGGAAGTAGATGTAGGCTCCCTGGAACAGATGGTAGATGGTCCCCGCGATGATTCCGGCCAGGAGCGCGGAAACGAAGTGGACCCGCGTGTTGGGCATAAACATGTAAAGAAAGGTGAACAGGATCCACAGCACACAGTAAGGAAGGAAGTTCAGGAGAAAAAAGATCAGGGGAGCCACAGGTCCGAGCAGGGAGATGCTGTCGATCACCGTGCGAATCCCACTCGCAATGATCACCGTAGCCGCGCTGGACAGGATGAACAGGAACGGACCGATGAGCATCATGGAGAGGTAGTCCGTGATCTTTCTCGGGAGGCTGCGAGGAGACTTGATCCCCCAGATGTCGTTGAATGCGTTCTCGATGTGGGAGAGGATTTTGATAATCGTATAGAAGAGCAAGAGAATGCCGATCCCGGCCACCAACCCCCCCCGGACGTTGTCCAAGAGTGCGTGAGCAAAGTCGATGATCCGCATGGCCACGGCTTCCTGCCCGGCGAGTCGCTCGAGGAGAACGTCTTGAAGGTTTCGTTCGAACCCGAACCCCTTGGCGATCCCGAAGATCATGGCGACCACGGGAACAACCGAGAGCAGGGAGTAAAAGGTCAAGGAGGAGGCCCTGAGCTGGCAGCGATCCTCGGAAAGCCCCCGGAATGTGAGCACGACAATGCGAAGCAGCCGAATCAGGAACCCCCGGGATCGCGGCAGGTCCTTTCGGCGCACGCGCCAGAGGTCCTTACGGATAAATTGCAGAAGCCGATTGGCGTCTCGGATCAGCGTATTCCAGGACCGGCGCTCTCGTTCCTCGTCTTGCATCCTCAGGTTGCCCCCTGTACCCCCTGTCCATGGTAAAGGGCTTTTCAGAAGCCGTGTCATGAATGTTATACCTCCCGAGCTTGGTTTTGGTCAAGGCAAACCAAGGCAAAGAGCGGCTCGCTCGATCCCGGATCCTGCTTTTCGCTCATGCGGATTGACCTGGCGATATACCGAACGGCTTACTCTGCGCGTACAGGGCAGAGGGGTCTTTTTCCCATTCTTGAAGCAAGGACCTGCCTTCCCCCGGCAGGGGGTATTTCGCGTTCAAGGCCCCGGCTCCCAGGTTGACATCGGAAGGAGAGGCCCCTATGCTTCGAGCAAATCGGCTTGATCTTCAACGGGACACCCTTACAGGAGCAGAGATTCGGAGATGAGCGAAGAGGACCACCACCGGAAGCTCGAGCACATGTATTTGACAGCTCCCTGCAATGCTTACTACCGTCCTCGTATCCTGGTTTCCAAAGGGCAGGCGGAAGTGAACCTCGAGGTGCGTGAGGACTTCTTTCATGCAGCCGGCGCTGCGCATGGGTCGGTTCTCTTCAAGTTGCTGGACGATGCGGCGTACTTCGCCTGCAACTCCCTGGTGAAGGACTGCTGCGTGCTCACGGTCCATTTCGACATTCAGCTTTTCCGACCCGTTTCCGAAGGGACCCTGAGGGCGGTGGGCGAGGTGGAGCATCGGTCCCGTCGCATCCTGTTTGCCAAGTCCCGTGTTTTCGATGGACGGAACCGTGAGATCGCCTGCGGAAGCGGAACCTTCCACAAAAGCAGCATTCCGCTTTCTTCGGAAATGGGGTACGCATGAGGATTCGCGTGCAGCTTTTTGCCTCCCTTTCCCGCTATACCAAAGAGGCTGGTAAGGACGGGTTTCAGGAGGTGGATCTCGACGACGGGGCCACGGTGGAAACCCTTCTCTCCCTCCTTCCCGTGCCCAGGGAGGCGATCAAGCTCATTTTCGTCAACGGGATTCATGCGGATTCAGGGACTGTCTTGAGGCATGGAGACCGGGTGGGCGTGTTTCCTCCGGTGGCAGGAGGGTGAACTTATCAAAGGCAGAGGTCTGGGCCCGGCTTCACGCCCGAGGGGGAGGAAATTCCTCTGCGTGTATCAGCACGAGCTCGATCCAGCCCCCTGACTCCAGGTGCAGCTCTTGAAGTCCGAGAGGCTCCAGGCCTTTTCCGTCCAGGGTGACGCCTTGAACCCCGGGGATGCCCTGAGGACCTTGCCGTCGGAGGCAGGCCTCCAGGCGCTCCGCTCGAACTCTCACACCGACCTGAAGGATTCGGGGAGCAAGTTCCGGAAGGAGCACGTTGAACACCCGGAGGGTAATGGAGCCAGGGGTCGGGGCCTGCTGCGCCCCCGACTCTGTGTGTGTGATTCCCTCGCGCAACGAGGCATAGGCTCCGGATTTTCGAAGGGTGGCGCCGAGCAGCCCTGGGAGGGCGGCGGAAAGCGCGATTACGGATTGGTCGGGAACAATGGCCTCTTCCATTCGGTCTACGGGTTTTCCATTGAGGAAGACCGTCTGGATTCGGGTATCCACGTATTCGGGATCCAGCCCGAACTGATCGCAGAGAAGCGATCGGATCGTACATCCCACCTGCACCTCCATGTTTACCCCTTCCTGGAGCAGGGGAGAAAACGCGGGAAAGGCCGCAGCTTGCGCCTTCAGGACGAGGCGATGGACGGGTGCAGAGGTCACGAGGGACCGCCTTGTGCGAAAACGGGGAGGCCCCTGGAACGAGCCTCCCCGTGGGTCAAGTTCGTTTTGAAGCGGATCAGAAGTTGAACACCTGGTCCAGCTCCTCGTCTTTCACGTCGAACGTCACATTGTGCGGGGCCAGGGGTTGCTTGTAGAAGAAGGCGGGAAGCCGGTCGTGCTCGGCCGTGAAACCAGCCCTCCGGTTGAAGTCCCGTTCGTTGCGCAGGATGGATTTCCCCAGTTCCGTCACGTCGTCAGCCGTGAGACTCAGGCCGTAAAATGCGTTGATCATGTCGATCAGGGCCTGAAACGTTTCGGGTTGATCCATGACGGGAAAGGCGATGAACAGGCACATGCCCGTGGAGTCGATGGCCGCCGTAGCGATCTGGAGGTTGCGCGAAAGCTCGGCCTGGCCTTCGGGCTTGAGCGGATCCACACTCCCGCCCGAGCCCAGGATGTTGGTAGCCACGGCATAGCCAGCCGTGTGGTCCGCTCCCATGGTGCTCGTGGCATAGGTCACGCCGACGCCCTTCACCGCGCGCGGGTCATAGGCCGGCATGGACTGGCCCTTGACCACGGGAACCCTTTCAACCCCAAAGACCCTGCCTGTCACAGCAGCTCCGTTTCCCAGGATGCGCCCCAGAGGGGTTCCTTTCCCCACCTCCTTGACCAGATTGATGGCGGCGTCGGCATCGCCGAACGAGGCCAGGCCTGCTTCCATGGCCACGCCGACGGTGGCGCCCATCTCGATCGTGTCCAGACCGAAGTCGTCGTCCAGCCGGTCGAGCATGGCAATGGTGTCCAGGTCGTCAATGCCGCAGTTCCCGCCGTGCGCCCAGACGGTCTCGTACTCAGGCTGCTTGGTAAGGTAGTTTCCGTCCTTGTCCACAAACGTGCCGGAGCAGCGGATGACGCATCCTCGATGACACCCGTGCGTGGCCAGACCGCCCCGCTTGGTCTCGAGTTCCGCCTGGGCCTCCCCGCTGATGGCGCTGGCCCCCTCGAAACGTCCCGAGGAGAAGTTGAGCGTGGGATACCCGCCGGCCTCGTTGATCACGTTCGTGAGCACGTTGGTGCCGTAAGCAGGTAAGCCTTCGCCTGTGACCGGGTGCTTGCGCAGGCCGTCCACGAAACGCTTGTTCGCCTCCTTGAAGGCCTCCGGGTCCTTGGGAGTACGCATGGACCTTCCCGTGTCGTCCAACACGATCACCTTCACCCCCTTGCTTCCCATGACGGCGCCCACGCCGCCCCGGCCGGCATGCCGGGTTGGCCGGAGCTCCATGTCCGTGAACGCCACGGAAGCTGCTGCCATTTTCATCTCCCCGGCCTGGCCGATGGAGATGCAGGCGATCTTGTCCCCGAACTCCGTTTTCATTTTGTCTACCAGGTCGTAGTTCCCCAGGCCCTTGAGACTGTTGTCCGGGGTGATGGTCACCCCGTCTTTGCTGATGGAGATCTTGTACAGGGTATCGTCTGTGGGCTTCCCCTCCAGAACGATGGCGGCATAACCGAGACGTGCGAGCACCTGGGCTCCTTGACCTCCGGAGTTCGCTTCTTTGATGCCTCCGGTGAGCGGGCTCTTGCATCCTACGGAGATCCGACCGGACATGGCCCCGGTGGTGCCGCTCAAAAGACCCGGAGCGATGACGAGCTTGTTCTCTTCACCGAGGGGGTGGCAGAGCGGAGGCACTTCCTTATTGACCAGGGCGGACGTGAGGGCACGACCACCGATCCCCGCGTAGTCCCCCAGAGGAGCTTCGGTGGCGGACGGGCCGCCGGACGCGCCCATATCGATTCTCAGAATTTTGTCCATTGATCTACTCCTTTCCGGATTGAAAAGACCCCGTCATTTTCCTTACGCTGTGATTCAACTATTCCTGTCTGCTGAATCCTCAGGTCATGCTTCGAACAACAGGGTGGACAAGGATGCACACATCTTCCCGTTTCCAAAATAAATAAATATCCTAGCCGGTATTCTCGTGGGTGTCAAGAAAGAACAAGAATATTCAGTAGTTATATCACTTTTGACATAAGTGGGCGAACCCCTGGAAATTCGGAAGGGCCTTCGGCGGCCTTTTACACGCATGGGTATACGAGGCGGTCCTAGGGTTGGGCTGCTATTGGAGGGCCTTTTTCAGGGCTGCGGAGTGCAGATCCCCTGCAAAGTGGACGGGGCTTTTACCGTACATCGGGTCCCAGCCAGCGGGGTCTGCTGTACAAAAGAACTGGGTTTCCAGGCCGATGCGCATAATCGCTTCGTCAAAAGGCAACCCGAGAATCCGGCCGGCCGCGTCCCATGTGGCGCCGCAGGGTGCACCGCGTACCACACGGAGCTCGGAGATTCGGTCGCCGGACGTCACGGCCTCGAACACCGGGGCCCCGAAGGTTCGGCCATAGGTTCCCAGGCCGACCGGCCCGGAAAGGGCACATCAGGTGGGTGGGGAGAGTACGCCCTTCATGCGAAGTTTTTTTCCCGGAGCAATGACCGGGATGCCCGAGTCGATGCACTGTTTTGCGAGATCGTGTGAAAGATCCGGGTGTACAAGATAGTCGAGCACTACGTCTGCCTCCAGGGTGTTCGGAAGCAGGCCGTCCGTTTCATCCAGTATCGGCGGCAGGACCCCGTCGATGGAAACGGTATTCAGGGCGAAGCGACCCTGCCCGTGGCGAAGAATGCCCTGGATCTTCTTTTCCCCGCTCCCGCGCTGCTGGAACACGAGAATGCGTTGCTGTGCAGGGAGAAGAGGGGCTTCGGGCTCAGGCTCGGGCATCACTTTTTCCTTCCTTTTCCTTTTTTATGCCCTTTTCCGACCTTCTTGGCCTGCCCGGGAGGATAATGGCGCACCACGTCGCCATGGTAGTGGTAAGGCCTGTCCGTATCCATTTCCAGTGTCACGTGGTCGCCCAGGTTCAGCCAAAGGTTCCCGGGGAGCGACTCGGACACGCGCCATTTGCCTTCTCTGTAATAGAAGTACACGCCGCGATCGTGTGCATAGTAGACTTGAGCGGAGGGATAGTAGCGGTACCGGTGCTTGGCCCTGTACCCATGCGCGGGGGCCCAGGGGGGCGGACCCTTCCGACCCGAACCATCCCTGTATTCAGGTTGAGCTCCAATGCCGGCACTCCCTGTCTGGCAGCCGGCCAGGGGGATGCTCAGGCAGAGAGCCAGCAGGGGAAGAAGGGAAACTACAGATCGATGCAGAAGGCGTGTAAAATTCATGAGCATCCTCCGGTGGTTCTAAAACGTCTGGCTCGGGCATCGCTCATCCCACTCGAACGAATTGTGAGGTCCTGGAGTCGTTCTCGGCGTAGCAGGGCTCCTTGTCATACGAATGCTCCTCGAGCGTTTGATAGAGGCGTTCTTCCCGTTGGTCGCCGCAAGGTTCCCATAGACCGTCCGGTCGGGAGCATGGCACATCAAAAGGCATCCTTCAGACGATATCCACCAGCTCTATTTCGAAGTAGAGGGTTTGGCCGGCCAGGGGATGGTTCGCATCCAGCGTGACGTGCTCATCCGTGATTTCCGTAACGATCACGCCGAAGGGGGTGCCGTCCTGCTGCTTGATCTGGAGCTGCAGCCCGACCTCGGGGGTGATGTGCTCCGGAAATTCACCGGAAGGCACATGGACGACCAGATCTTCCCGGCGCTGCCCGTAAGCCTCGTCCGGGCCTATCTCCAGGTTCCGCGTTTCTCCGATTTCCATTCCCGCCACGCCGTTTTCAAACCCGGGAATGACCTGCCCGTCGCCGAGCTTGAACTCGAGGGGGTCCCGATCCCGGGACGAGTCAAAAACCCGGCCGTCCTCGAGCTTTCCAGTGTAATGGACTTTTACGTTGTCTCCTTGGGTTGACGTCGTCATGGGGTCCTCCTTGATTTCATGGGGTGTCGGGGAAAGGCGGGGAAGATGGCGAGGCGACAGCCTTTGCCGTTGAACTTCCAGCTGGGGCCCGAACCTTCATGATGAGACGAGGGTGATGATTAAAGATCTGAATGGCCTGAAACAAATACGGGCGGGTCAAACCAAAACAGATAGCGCCCGCTGCCCCCGTCCCTCATCACAGGGAACCGCAGCGCCAAGGGTGAGCGACTGAATCCGACCATGCGTGATTCTGCCTGGCCCTCAACATCCATGAGAACCGTATTGCGGGTTCCATTCCAACGACTTGTTCAAACCATAAGGACCCGGACCCGTTCTGTCAATGGCCGATATGGATTGTCTCGAGTCAGGGCATTCTTCCCGGGGACCCCGAAGCGCGGGGTTCTTGGCGCTTCGTCACGCGGCATCCGTTATTTGCGCTCTCCAATAAATCGGGGTCCCGCAAAGCCTTGAAAATCTCGATGCTCACCCTCTTGAGTTCTTTCGGTCCCGGTGTCCTCGTGGCTATGCGAGAGGAAAAGGATACAGCCGGGCTTTTCGCTTTCTCTTTGGGGCTTATAACCCGATCTGCACCCTGTAACGTACGGTCACGGATTCGTCAGGAGGCACGTCCACCTCAAAACGGATGGTAAAGGCGTCGGATTTCTCATAGGGATGGGAGCTCTTTAAAATCTTCCAGTTCCGCCCGGCAAGGGGCTCTACCACGGCAATCCGAACCGAAGCATCCTTATGGTTTCGCACCCGAATTTCCCAGGCCGTTTCGTGAACCCCGCGGGTAACCTGGCGGTAGTCCGTCTGAAGCCTCTCCGATACCACGTCAAAGGCTTCGCCCGTCTGGAGCCGTACGGTTTCGTCCTTGGGCGTGTGCTCGATGCCGTCTTCCCCGATGAACTGCTGGGAACCCCGGCTGTCCTGCTTGTATAACCTTACGATACCGGCGGGAAGGGGAATGCCCAGATGATTGGCATCTTTATTTCGAAACGTGACATAGACGGTGACCGGGGTCTTTGTGGGACGGCCTTGAAGACTGCGGGTAAACGCGTGCTGGGACCCGAAGACGCAAAGCTCCTTTTGGACCTCCACGGCGGAAGCATCGAGGAGGCGGATCTGTTTGGTCTGGCGGTCCTTGATCGTGGTCGGGCGTTCCAGGTCGTACATATGGTACTCGAAAAGCGCTTCCTCCCTGAAGTCGTCTGTCTCGGGACGCTCCATGGCTTTTGCCACAAACGACCGTTTTTCCGGAGCGGGGGTTGCCCGGTGAACGGCGCCGGCGATCAGCTTGAGCCTGGCGTTGCGGTAGGTGGCGCCGCTCCGGTTGTCCAGGGTGATCCATCCCGAGAGGTCTCCCTGAGTGTCCGTATCGTTCAACAGGAGGACGTAGTCGGCCCTCCACTGAATGTTTTCCGTGAGGTAGGACACTTGCAGGCGCTGAGGGTTTCGGCTCTCATTGCGGAAGAGCCATGTCAGCGTAGGCTTGGCGATGAGGTCCTCGGGGAGCTCCGGCAGGACCTTGACGCCCGGATGGCCCAGGTAAATGTCCTTTCCAATTCGATAGACCTGCCCCTGGTTGTTGCTCAGGAGAGTGGCTTCGACCGTGTCCCTCCGGTCCTGATACTGATTCCAGTCCACGATCTTGATCTTCTTGCCCACGTATTTGTCCAGGAGCTTCTGCGCGTTCATGAGGTCGTACTCGTAGTTCTGTTCGAGGACGGCAAACCCCGATGCGGCCTCCAGCGAGATCACGTGGACCGTGGCCGGCCGTACGTGCGAGGCCACGTCCATGAATCGAAGCTCGCCTTCCCCAATGGGCAGTGACACGGTGCGGACGTCCTTGATGAGCCCCAGGTTGCGATTGTAGACGGTGACTTCCACGGCCTCCTGGTCCTGGATGTCGCTTTGAAGAACCGACCCGGCCACGGACACCTTGGGCAGGAAGAGGATGGCTGCGAAGATCATCCATACGAATCCTTGCTTTTTCATGGTGTTCTCCTCATCCATGAAGGTTTCAGGGTCAAGGCACTCACGCTTTTTTCCTTGCAGTCAGGAGCCGGTCCACCTTGGACCGGATCTGCATTTTGGCCAGGGAGAGGGCGCCCAGCTTGCCGCGTGTGCGGCCCAGCCGGATGGCCGATTCCACCATGCTCCCGGGAACATCCGATTGCTTCGAGTCGGGTTTGCGGAAGAGCGTCAGGGATCCGGTAGGACACGTGGACACGCACAGTCCGCAACCGATGCAGCGCTTCGGATCCAGGTACACCTTTTCTTCGTGCATTTCCAGGGCATCCATCTGGCAGCGGTCTACACAAATCCCGCACCCCTTGCAGGTTTCCGGGTCAAGCGCTGCAATAAACGGTGAGGAAACGAGAGTGGCCGGTGCGGGATAGCGTTTGAGGGTCTTCAGGACCTGACAGCAGCAACCGCAACAGCAGCAGATGTTGATGACCTTCCGGGCGTTGCTCGGCTGGAGGACCAGTCCCGCCTTGTCCGCCTGCTTCAGGATGTCCAGCGCCTCGTCGAGGTCGATCCTGCGTCCCAGTCCGTTGCGCTCGTAGTAGTCGGCGCCGAGGTCAAATACCAGGCAGGTCTCCACGGGCCGATCACAACCTTCCCCCATCATTCGGTGCTCTGTGCGGCAGATACAGGGGGCGACCAGAAAACGCTTGCGGGCCCGGACCAGCTCTTCAGCGCGCTCGTATGGCAGGACGTTCGCAGAGGCCGGGATGCTGCGCTCCACCGGAACAGTGCGGAGCTGCGGGGACTTTTTCCAAACCGCAGGGTCCATGAGCCTTGGAATGTAGGCGTTCATGTCCTGAATCAGGTCGGGGTCCAGGTCCTTCACGTGGTACTCCCAGATCCCGATCACGTATTGGGCGGCCATGTACAGGGTGGGCCGGCCTTCTATTCGAATGTTGAAGAGCAAACCCCTTTGGGCCATGGCTTCCAGTCGCCGGGAGGCCTCTTTCAGGGAAATGCCGGCTCTTCGTGCGATGACTGCGGCTGCCTCAGGAATCAAGGTGCAGTGAACGGCCATGCGGGCTTCGTCCGGGGTGAAAAGCCGTTGAAGAATGCGAAGCTCCAGGCCGTCCTCGGTAGGAGGGAATCCTCCGGGAAGGCGGTCCAGGTGCTGCGCGAGGCTTCGGTATACGTCATCCATCATGGGGCCTCCAGGGTTCGCCGATGTTTGAAGTGCAGGATTGATGATTCCCTCTCCCTCATATCGAATCGGCGAGAAGATGTTAAGCCGTTTTTACCTGCCCCGAGCGTTTGTGCGGTCTTTACTCGCAGAGAGCCGTCGTGTATTCTCACAGGATACATGAAAGCGGAAAGGATGCCGGACGTGACCATGGAAGACGAGCTGCTCTTGGAACAAGATGGCCCGATCTGCACGCTCTCCATTAATCGACCTGAAAAGCGTAACCTCCTGACACCCCGTTGTCTGGAGGAAGTGGTCCGCTGCCTGGAGATGCTTTCGAAGGAGGACCTCGTCCGTGTGGTTGTGATTCGGGGCGCCGGCGACAAGGCCTTTTCTGCAGGGTATGACATCAACGCCCTGCCGGTTCAGCCCACGACCCAGGCCAGGGGCGCATTGCGCCGGGATCCGCCCATGGAGCGCGCGATGCGTGCGGTCGAATCGTTTCCCTACCCTGTAATCGCCATGATCAACGGCCTGGCGTACGGCGGGGGGTGCGAGCTCGCCGTATCATGCGACCTGCGCATTGCGGCAAAAAGCGCCCGTATGGGTATGCCTCCTGCAAAACTGGGCCTGGTTTATCCCTATGAGGGATTTCGCCGCTTCGTCTCGGTGATCGGATTCAGCCGTGCCCTGGAGGTCTTCCTGACCGCACGACCATACGACAGTGCTTCCTGCCTGCGCCTGGGCTTGGTCAACGAAGTGGTCGAAGACGGTGATCTGGAGAGCCATACGATTCACCTTGCAGGGGAGATCGCGGAAAACGCCCCGCTCTCCCTTCGAGGGACCAAACTCGCACTGCACCGCATTGCCCGATATCCCATCCTGGACCCTGAGGACGAGAACGCCATCCGGTCCCTGTTTGTTCGCTCTCTTGAAAGCGAGGATATGGCTGAGGCCAGGCAGGCATTCTTGGAAAAGCGAAAGCCCCGGTTCAAGGGGAAATGAGAGAGAGGAAGCGTATACGGTGTGTCTCATCCTGCTGGCCGTGGATTCCCATCCGCAGTATAAGCTGATCTTGGCCGCGAATCGTGACGAGTACTACGATCGACCCACGGCCCGAGCCTCCTTTTGGACGGAGGCGCCGGACGTGATTGCCGGCCGTGACCTGCAGGGCGGGGGGACCTGGATGGGTTTGACCCGCACGGGTCGAATCTGTGCGGTTACGAACTACCGCGACCCAGCCTCCCGCCGGGCGAATGCCCCGTCCAGAGGCCGGCTCGTGAGCCGATTTCTCCTGGGGGGAGAGACGCCCCAAGGGTATCTGGAGGCGGTGACTCAGGAAGGGGATGCCTACAGCGGGTTTAACCTGATCGCAGGAGAGGGTGCGGAGCTTTACTGGACCTCCAACCGGTCGGAACGGGGGGTTAAAAGGCTGGAGCGCGGCATTCACGGCCTCAGCAATCATCTCCTGGACACGCCTTGGCCCAAGGTACAGCGGGGCAAGGACGGGCTGGAGCGCATCCTGGCCCGGAACGATTCTCCCCTCGAAGAGGCCCTCTTTTTACTCCTTCGAGATCAAAGGAGGCCGCCCGATTCCCGGCTTCCGGATACAGGAGTGGGGCTGGAGTGGGAACGGGTTCTCTCTCCCTTGTTTATCCAAAGCCCACACTACGGCACGAGGTCCTCGACCGTAGTCCTGATCGGCAGCGATGATCGTGTGCGATTCATCGAGCACAGCCACGATGACACCAGCAGGGAGGCTCCCTGGATATCGTATTCGTTTCCTCTTTGAACAAGAGGGGGAGCGGACCGGTGGGATGAGGAACAGGGGCTGGTTTCTCACATGGAAAGGTTCAGCAGGAACGGGGCCCGTACAGGAGCCGTCCGGTCACCAGGTTGAAAAGGCCCCAGACGGCATCCGGGGCCATGTGCTCGTCGATGCTGCGGTCGAAGAGCACGGTGAGGCGCGGGGGAAACTCGGTATCCCCTTCCCACAGCAGATAGTAGATCGGAATCTTGGGAAATGTCTCGAATCGATAGGCCACATCGGCCAGGTCCACCGGCTCTCCCTGCATGCGCTCCGAAGCGGTTCGAAACCCGGCTGGATCTCTCCCGAATCGGGACAGGAGCGGCTGGACATCCAGGTCATGGGGGCCGGAAAAAAAGCGGGCGCCTCGAAGCTCTCTGACGCCGACCACACGGTCCTGAATGGGTGCCGGCGAGGCGTTCAGGAGGTACACGAGGCACATGAGCTCCAGGAGGGGGTCGTTCACCGGTTCCCATTCGGAAGGGGCCTGGCGAAGGATCCGGCGTTCCCTGGTCTCCACGAGCAGGAACTCCTTGAGAAACGGCAGCAGAAACCCCGCAGGGGGGTGTGGGAGTGCACCCGCGTTTCGACACAGAACGGCTGAATCGCGCTCCAGCAGGGTGTCCCAATACTCGGCAGGGACCTCCACGACACCCCCGGAAGGCGTAAGGTCCGGGGGGCGTTCCGACCGTCGTCGTTTCTGCATGGCCAGGTATCCCTCGCTGAATGGGTATGGGCCTGCTTTGAAAAGCCGGCACGGGTAGTCTGCGCAATCTCTGGAGCAGTGATCCAACCCACGGGACACGGCGCAGGCAAGAACGGGGCAGGGCGCACCCAGGATACGCTCCTGTGCCTCCAGCTTTCTGGCCGCTTCCACGCTCGTTCCGGGCCCACAGGTGGAGCAAAGCCCTCGTGCATGGAGGCCACATACGTTACATTGAATTCCACATGCTCCGGTGGCCATGACTCATTCCTTTCTGGGTTACGGTCCCGCGGTTTCTCTCGAACGAAAGTAAACGATCCCTCTTGCCAAACCGGAGAGAGCATACCACACCCTCAGGGCCTTGTCCTTGCTGGCGCTCCGGGATTCGGCTCGAAATCAACCCTTGGCGGGCTGATCCGATTTGGTTGCACAGCCCGAGGATTTTCTGATGGTTCCATCCCATTATGAGTCGGCTGTCCGGGGAGGGTCAAACAAAAATCCGCAGTTGACGGTCCCTTTGCGGACTGGAGTGACGGGGGGATCCCCATGGAGGAAGCAATGAGCTCGTTTTGCATCCTGAGTGTCGCATTTCTCCTCCTGGTAGGCCTGCTGGTATTCGAGGTGAAGAATCGAAGGACCGGGGTGCTGGCCACCAAAACGCCCCTGTCCATTCTCTTCGTTGTGACCGCCTGGATGCAGTCGGCTCCTCCCGGCCCCTACGCCCGCCTGCTCGTGATCGGACTTCTTTGTTGCCTGGGTGGGGACATTTTTCTCGCCTTGCCCGGGAAAAAGACCTTTCTGGCCGGGCTCGTGTCTTTCCTGCTCGGGCACGTGTTTTACGTCCTGGCCTTTTTCAGTGTGGGAAACATAACGTGGTACCCACTTGGACCGGCGGCCGTAGGGGTTGTGGCGGCGGGCGGATGGGTGTGGCACGGGCTACGACCCCATCTGGGCGGCATGAAACGCCCCGTAGCCGTCTACATCGGGGTTATCAGCCTCATGGTGTGTGGGGCCTTCGTCGTCCTCGGGAGCAGTGCGCTCGGAAGGACGGGACGCGGCCTGGTGCTCGCAGGGGCCTTGTGCTTTTACGTCTCGGACCTGTTCGTAGCCCGGGATCGATTCGTACGAAAAGAGTTTGCTAACCGGCTCTTCGGGCTCCCCCTTTACTACGGAGGCCAGTTCCTGCTGGCCTTTTCCCCCGCGTATCTCGCTTGAAGTGAAGGGAAAATCTCCGGATTCGACAGAGGCGTACGGCCCGGTACAGGAAAGGAAATTCTTGACACCCTGCCGGGCAGTAACGCATCGTAAAGATATCAAGGCGTTCCAGAGATACAGCGTCAGGAGAGGCACGCATGAACACGATGAAAGACATTCGCAAAACCTATCGCTTCGTGGGGAGTGACGAGGAAAACCTTCCCAAGCTGGCTGAGATTCTCCTGCCCGTTTCGGACGAGCTTGCGCGAGATTTCTACGACTTTCTCATGGAAGATCCACGGACGGCCTCCTATTTTCCCAACACGGAGGCGGCCAAGCAAAGGCACAACACCCTCAAGGCCTGGTTTCGACTCATCCTCAACGGCCCCTACGACAGCCGTCTCAAGATGCGCCTGGAGAAAATCGGCCAGGTGCACGTGAAGATCGGGCTCGAAGGGCACTACGTGAATGCGTCCATGTCCTTCATTCGGACGTTTTGCATGCGCCACGTGATCTCGTCCGTGCAGGAGCGGTACGTGAGGGAGCACCTCCTGGAGACCTTGAACAAGATCCTGGATATCAGCCTGGACGTCATGACGAGTTCGTACCGGGAGGCAGAACTCAAGAAGGTCTTTCTCTCCTATCGCGTGGAGTCTGCTCTCGTCCAGTGGTCCGAGCGGTTCATGCACGGCCTTAACCTGATTCTCACGATCGGCCTCCTGATCATGGCCTTGGGCCTGGCGACCCTTTTCGCGCATGACGTGATCTTCGCCTTTACAGGTGAGTTTGAAAAGGGTGTGATCAAGGCCCTGGGTTCCCTACTGATCCTCTGGATGCTCATTGAGCTGCTGCACACCGAGGTGAGGCATCTTCGGGGAGGCAAGTTTCGGGTACGAGTCTTTGTGGAGCTCGCCCTGGTGGCCTTCATTCGGAAGCTTTTTGTCGCCAGCTTCGACAAGCAGGACCCGATTACGTTTGCGCTGCTGCTCGGCGCACTCTTCACCCTCGGTCTGGTTTTCTTCCTGGTAGGCCGTACGGACGACCGGGCCTGATCTGCATTCCCATCATGAAGACCTACAAGGCAACATGGAATATCTAACCATGGGGATCATGCTGGGACTTTACTCGGGGTGCTCCCCGGGACCGCTTCTGGCTCTCGTGATTTCCGAGACCCTTCGACACGACGTGGCCGCAGGTATAAAGGTGGCCGTGGCTCCGATGTTGACCGATCTGCCGATCATCCTTTTGACCGTCTTTGTCCTGTCGAGGTTTTCAGGTTTCCACGGGGTCCTGGGAGGGATCTCCCTGCTTGGCGCCGGCTTCCTTCTTTACCTGGCCTACGGTTGCCTGCGAACAAAAGGGGTGGAGCTCGAAATCGGAAGGGAAAAAACCGGCTCCCTGACGCTGGGTATTCTGGTCAACGCACTGAGCCCGCATCCATACCTCTTCTGGTTCAGCGTCGGGGCGCCGATTATCCTTCGGGCCAAGAACCAAGGCTTGGGGTCGCTGCTTGCATTTGTCGGAAGTTTCTACGTCCTGCTCATTGGATCGAAGATTGCCCTGGCCTTTCTGGTCGGACGTTTCAAGTCGTTTCTTTCGAGCGGGGCGTACCGGATCATCATGCGGTTCCTTGGCGTGATGCTGATCGTTTTGGCTGCAGTCCTTATGCGTGAGGGCCTGCGATTGCTGGGGGTGCCGTAACGGCCGTTGAAGAAGCCATGACGTTTCATGCGCGAAAACAAGAGATCCTTCCCTGGGTCATCGTGGCCTTCATCGGGGCTGCATGGGGCAGGAATCTCTGCCATCACGCCGGATGGCCCTGGTGGATCGGGTTCACGGTGGTGCCGGCCGGGGTTGTGCTTGCGGGTGCGGGCCTCCACCTGCTCATGGAAAAACGGGCAGGACGTGCCCGCAAGTCGGGCCGCGGTCCGGTGCTGCGAAAGAAGGGGTGAGTCCGGTTGTCATCGCATGCACCGCATCGGTATCTTTTCTTGTGGCCCCTCCTGCCCCATTCCAACACCGCGACCGCAAATCAAAGACCGGGGTGACGGATGCGGGTATAGTAGGATTTTGAGAGGTAGACGGCAGCCAGAGGGTTGTGCCCTGTCACTCGGTCCTTTGCGGCAAGTACGGTGGTGGGGGCTTCAGCGTACTGGAAAAAGAGCGAGTCGTGCCCCACGCACAGACCCAGGAGTACGTTGAGGTCCGTTGCCACCTCGTTGAGGACCTGCGCCTGAAGAACGGGGTTGCACATGGCCTCTTCGGCATCCTGTCGAATGGTTTCCTCTGAGGTCAGACCGATCAGGCTTTTGGGAGTTCTTCCCGCCTTGCAGACCACGGATACCACGTCAAAGTCCCAGGCTCGGAACACCTCTTCCACGAGACGGGCTTCCTCGGAAAGCCCGATGCAGAAGGCGAGGCCCAGCTTCTTGTACCCCATCTTGCGGGCGAACTCCCCGATTTCTACGATACGGGGCTTGCAGGGCTGCATGATATAGGGCTGCTGGTGGCGGTTCGCGTAGCATTCGGCCTCCTGAATGGAAGCCTGCCGGGCGAACTCGCGCACCGGCCCTTTGACGTACTCCTGATTGGCCTTGGCCTTCGTATCGTTTCGGGTCAGTGTGGGGCATCCGCTTCCGGCCTGCCCCTTTTCCTTCATACAGATCCGTTCGCCAAGGGGGATGGTGCAGGAAGCGCACGTGGCCGAGGGTTTCTTTTTTGAAGGGGACAAGGCGGTCAGAACCTTTCCGTATGAGTGAATTCGGAGATCTCTCGGCGCTTAGGGGCCTTGGACTCCTGGGCGGGAACCCCGACCGGGATCATGGCGACGGCCTCGTACCCCTCTGGGACCTCGAGCACGCGCTTGACCGCGTCGTGGTCAAAGAGCCCGATGATGACGGTCCCCAGGCCCTGGTCGTGGGCGGTGAGACAGATGGACTGGCTGGCGATGCCCAGATCGAAGAAGTACCAATCCCCGAACTTGGTCGTGGCCTCTCCCTTGTAGTAGCCGGAGCTCTGAAGCTTCCCACAGAGGACCAGCACCAGCGGTGCCGAGGAGAACCTTTTGCCGGCTGGATTGGATTTGGGAACGGTCTCGTTCAGCTTTGCGATCTGATCGGCGTCGCGCACAACGACCACCTCCCAGCACTGTGTGTTGGCCCAGGACGGGGACCACTGTACCGCTTCCAGGATCAGATTGAGCTGCTCCTCGGAGATCTTCTGGGATTCGTACTTTCGAATGCTTCGCCGTCCCTTGATGATGTCCATCAGGTTACTCATGCTTTTCGCCTCCTGTTGAAGTGTGTGAAGACCCGCCGGTGCGGGATGACAGAGAGCTACAAAGGTGATGTTCTCAACGAAGATGGCATCGCCGCGCAGTCCCGTTCAACCGGTACGGGAAATCGAAATTGTTGGTGAAGATGATTTCACTCTGGAAAAGATAGAAAGCACAGAGTGAAGATTCAAAAATTGGGGCAATGTATCGGTTCAGGGATGTTTTGTCCATCTTGGTCTAATCGCCGAGACCGAACCCCTTGAGCAGCCCCTTGACCTTGTCCTTCACCGCCTCCTCTGTTGACTGCCCGCTCTCCTGCTCGCCCGGCTCGATCATCTTCTTGAGACTGGAGGCATCGGGGATACCCTGTTTCAGGCCTTCCTCGAACATGCCCTTGAGGTCCGGACGGAACTTGGGGTCGGAAAACGTGCCGGTAACGAGGACCGGTACGCGAATGCCGCCACGTTCCTCGGTGTCGCCCTGTCCCTTGATCGTGGCCACCACCTTGGGCTCTACTCGCATGTTCAAGCTCTCGTCCACAAGATTGGCCGTGCCTGAAGCCACGACCCGCAGGAGGGGAGACTTCATTTCGGTCCCGGGGGTGTTCACCAGGCCGTTGCGGATGGTGAACGGGGAACGAAGCTCCGTGAAATCCGTTTTCGGGCGTTCCCCCTGGACTTTTTCAGCCATGCCGAACGCCGACTGCACGTTTCGCACCATGTTGGCCAGATCGATCCCCACGATGGCCCCGTCCTTGAAAAGGAGTTCTCCCTTCCCGTTGAGGGATCGCTTGATGGGGTCGGGTTGATCGCCCACGGTGTTTACCGAGATGTCTCCCTGGACAACGCCCTCGATGATATCCTTGTCTGCCAGGTCACGGACCAGGGGCCCGGCCTGGATACCGTTCATTTGAACGGCCAGCCGGCTTTTCGGTTCATTGCCCTGGACATCCACCTTCACGTTGGAGGAAACCGAACCCTGGTAGAGCTTGACATCCATGGGGTCCATTTGGATGAGGCCGTCCTTGGCTGCGATCTTCACGAGCAGGTCCTGGATGTGAAGCCCCTTGGCCGTCATCTCATCGATTCGCAGGGTCCCGTCCAGGATCAGCCTGCGCAAGGGGCCATAGTCGGGGGACTTGGCTTTCTCCTGGGCCGGGGGCTTTTCCTCGGCTGTTTCCGCCTCCGGGCCCTTCTTTGCGGCAGGGGGCAGATAGCGATCCAGGTTGATGCGGTCCAGGTGCAGATCAAAGGCGAGATCAGGCCGTGAAAATTCTTGGGCCCGGACGGAAAAGGCGAGCTTGGACTCGTCCAGCTCGAAAAGCCCGTCTGTCAGGGCGACGGAACCGGCATCTCCCTTGGCCTTGACCTTCAGAGCCACGCGGCTCAGGGCCTTGGGGTCTGCGGTGGCGATAGGAAAGGGCTGCCCGAGCGCAGACACGAGCTCGCGGGGAGAAAAGGGCGAGGCCTCCAGGGAAAGGTCGAAGGCCTTGCTCGTACCCAGGTCCGAAAGTGCTCCTTTCATAGAGAGGTCGAGCTGGTCCAGGGCCTGAACGCGGAGCTCCAGGGGAAGCGATCCCTTCATGGGATCTTGCCCCACGGGGCCGAGCTCACCTTCCAGGGACACGGGCTGCCCGTCGATTCGAGCGGAAAAGGCCATGGAGATGGGGCGCTCCAGGGACACGTCCTGAAGGGTGAGGGAGACATCCGTGATTTCCTTTCGCTGCCCGGCTGCCCGGTCGATCCAGAGAAGCGAACCGGTCACGGAGAAATCACCCACAGCCAGTGCCTTGAGGGGGAGGCCGCCTCCGGGTCCTGGTTTTTCCTGTTCGGCCGGCGCCTCCGAAGGACGTTCCTTGGCTTTACCTCCCAAGCCTTCCCAGTTCGCACGCCCGTCTTCGGCCTTTTCCAGATGAATTTGTATGCCGTTCAACAGGAATCGCTTGACCTGGAGGTCCTTGGAGAGGAGGGGAAGGAGTTTTGCGCGTACCTCGAAGGACTCGATGTACACGAAGTCTTCGACTTCAAACCCCGGCGGATTGCCAAGGTGGAGTTTGGACAAGGAGACGCCAGCCCAGGGAAACAGGGAGAGATCCAGTGTTCCTTCCAGTCGAAAGGGGCGACCGGTCGCCTCCGCGACTTTTTCTTCGATCATCGGCTTGTACTTCTCGATGTCTATGAACATGGGCGCGATGAGAAGGGCCAGAATGATCAGGGCCACCAGACCGCCGCACACGATCAGGATCCATTTCACCGCTCGTTTCATGTCATTCCTCCCTTCTTCGGCTGGGTCGGTCTCTACGGCGTTCGTGGTTCAGGAAGGGACCAGCCGCGATCCGAACAGGCACAACAGATACGGGGACCGGTCCCGGACGCTGCAGCTGAAAGGCCCGGACCGGTCCCCGGTGCCCGAAAACCGGCAAAGCCGAAGCGCTTGGCCGGGTCGGCCGGGGGTGACCCGGCTTTCCCGGCGGGAAGCGCTCCGGAGAAAGGTGATCAGTAGATTGGGTTCAACTGCACGCGGCGGTTCTTGGCCATGTTCTCCGCAGAGGTGTTGGGCACGGCCGGTCTGCTCTCACCGAGTCCCTTGGCCGTGAGCCTGGATGCGTCGATCCCGGCCTTGACCAGGTAGTTCATCACGGCATTGGCGCGGTTTTCAGAGAGCTTCTGGTTGTGCGCGTCGGTGCCGCGGCTGTCCGTGTGTCCCTGGATCTCCACCTTTACGTCGGGGTTTTTCTTGAGCACGTTGGTCACTTCGGTCAGGATAGGATAGCCGGCGGGCTTGATGTCCCACTTGTCCGTGTCAAAGTAGAGCCCTTCCAGGACCCAGCATCCACGGTCGTCCACATGGGCGCCGACCGGCGTTTTCGGGCACTTGTCCAGGTAGTCGGGGACCCCGTCCCCGTCCGTATCCAGGGGGCACCCGTCCTTGTCCACCTTGACGCCGGCAGGGGTTCCCGGACACTTGTCCAGGTAATCAGGCACCCCGTCCCCGTCCGTATCCAGGGGGCACCCGTCCTTGTCCACCTTGACGCCGGCAGGGGTTCCCGGGCACTTGTCCAGGTGGTCCCAGACCCCGTCCCCGTCACTGTCGACGAAGCCCTTTCCCTTGGCCAGGAACACGTCCCGCACAAAGTTCGCCATCCCTTCGGACGACATGATGCTGTTGGCGTTCACGCTGAACCCGCATCCGCTGGCCTTGGCCGTCTGATCCATGAGCTGGACGCCTCTCGGTTCTTCACCAATCACCACGGTGTAGATGCAGAGGCGATCCCCGTACGTATCCTTGAGAGCCTTCGCGGAGGCCACGGACGAGTGGTCCGTCTCCAGCCCGTCGCTCACCACAATCAGCGCCATGTTTCCAGAGCATGCTTTCAGGTCTCCCCCGGATGCGCTGATCGCCGCAGAGAGGGGGGTCATACCGCCGCCCGAGATGGGGTCTACAGCAGCTCCGAGGCCGTCCTTCGTGTAACCGGTCATCCCGTACATGAGTCGGGTACCGGTGCTGAAGTTCTGGCCCAGGCTGCGAAGGCCGGCTGTGAGCTTCAGGTCGGGGATGGTCATGTTCATGCGGTTTACAACGCTCTTGGCCAAGTCGATTTTTCGATGACCCTCATAGGGCCCGTACATGGTACCGGATGCATCCAGGATGACCAGGAAGGAGTTCACCTTCTGAACGTACTCACCGGATTGAATCAACGGGTTCAAATCCTGAGGCTGGAAGGTGGAGTGCGGAGTGGTGGCAGGACCTCCAGCGCACGCACCCAGAAAGGCAAGAAGGAAAACCGCAACCAAAACAAGGAATACCTTTCTCGTTCTCATGACCAAACCTCCTTTTCATTGTAGTAAAAGGGTTCGTGACAAGACTCCGCATCTCCAGTTCGCGCCCGGTCTTGGGCAGAAAAGCCTTTTAATCAAACGAAATTGATTCATATCACATTTTTCCGACGATTTCCATAGGCAAATCATAGTACGTCACCGGGTTTCTCAGGGTGCATTCGATGTCAAATTCAGGGTCGGTGCTGGCCTTGTGCGGACACTCGGCACAGTCCCAAAACTCCCAGGCTTTTTTTACAGCCAAATTCAGGCAGGTACGGTAGTAAGGGCACAGAGCGTTTCGCGTTCCATTCCGATGAATCGGGTTGCGCTTGGTTCTCACAGCGTCCACCTCCCTTCCATGGTTCCTGGTGCCCTTTTCCCTCAGGTTTCCCGAGAGGGTTCAGGCATCAGAGAATCGACGAGCCAAAGAATCTCGTCGGCTGTGGTTTCGTGCTTGGATGCGAACCGTGTCGCCCCGGCGGCGTAAGCGGCTTCTTCGTACTCGAGATCGTTGTAGCTCGTGAGCACGAGGACTGGGACATTCGGGCTGGCTTCGCGGATGCGTTGCGTGACCCAGAGCCCGCTTTCACCGGGGAGTTTGATGTCCGTCACCACGAGATCCGGGGAGAAAACATGCAGGATCGCCATGGCCTCCTCCCCGCTCTCGACCTCCTTCAGGACGACGGTGGGGTATCGCTCGCAAAGGAGGTTGGATAGGGTGGTTCGGAAATCAAGATCGTCCTCGATGATCATGATTCTGTTCATGTCAGACCCTTGCCCGAAAAATGCTGGAGTTCAGCTCGACTTCCTCCCCTTTTTCAATCGGATATGTAGTTTACGTAAGGTGCGATTTGTGGTAAATGGGGTTTCACCCCCAATTCGTTCAAAAAAACACCCCAATCGGGACCATGAAAGAAGCCGGGTCCCTGGGGTCGGAAGGGGGCCGGGGATGAGTGGAGACAGAGGGCCTCAAAAGTGTCGCGAGGTGGAGCTGAGATGACGGAGCCATGTCGGATTGTTCTAGCCGAAGATCACACCATCCTGAGGGAAGGCCTTCGGGCGCTTTTGTCTTCGGAGCCCGGTTTGGAAATCGTCTGTGAGGCCGAGGACGGGCGGGAGGCGGTTCGTTGTGTGGACAGCAGTATGCCGGACCTGATCCTGATCGATCTCTCCATGCCCAAGATGAACGGATTGGAGGCGATTCAGGACATTCGGAAGCGGCATCCGGAGACGAAAATTCTCGTATTGACGGTCCACCGAACAGAGGAGTACATCCACGCGGCACTGGAAGCTGGTGCGGACGGCTATGTGCTCAAAGATTCATCCCACGCCGAGCTCCTCATGGCCATTCGCTCAGTGGCTGCGGGTAAGCGTTATCTGGGGCCCGGTGCATCCGAAAAGGTCATTGAAGGATATTTAAAAGGGCAGAAAAATTCCCGCAAACGTACTGTCATGGATGAGTTGACACAGCGGGAGCGGGAGGTGCTCAAGCTGATCGCTGAAGGCTATCGGAATCGCGAAATTGCCGAGTTTCTTTACCTCAGCGTCAAGACCGTGGAAAAGCACCGGGGAAGCCTCATGAAGAAGCTGGGCCTTCATAACTCTGCGGCACTGACCGCGTTTGCTTTGGAAAAGGGATTGATAGGGCAGTGAAAAAGGACAGTTCGTGACTCGTGGACGTAATTCGACCTCATCCCCTACCATCCCTGATCCCTGGCGCGAGGAATGAGCGCCCTGTGCATCCGCTCGTTGAAATGCGCTTCCATCGGAATCGATTTCGCTTTGGGTGATGCCAACCGCATCCCTACAAGAAACCTCCTGTGACGGTCCACCTTGCAGGGACTAGCCTGGCGTGGATCCTTCTTCCGGCAAGGCGCTGGAGGAGGATTCGCATTCTTTTTCCGCCATGGGCCAGCTCACGCGGATGTGCGTGCCTTCCCGGAGCCGGGTTCGGAGCTCGAAAGACCCGCCGGAGAGGCGCGTGCGTTCCCGGATGCTTTGAAGACCGATTCCGCCCGATTCCCGCAGGGCGAATGCCCGGTCAGGATCGAACCCGATCCCGTTGTCTGAAATCTCCAAGAGGAGGGACCCGTTCGATGGGTTCAGGGAGACCTGGACCCGGTCGGCGCGGCTGTGCTTGGCCACGTTGTTGAACGACTCCTGAAGCACACGAAAGATCACGGTCTTGAGCGCATCGGGCACATCCCGTTCTTTCACGCCAATGCGCTTTTCTACGGCGACGCCGCCGTAGGTTTGCTGGAACTCCCTGCAGAGCCAGTTGATGGTGGGCAGGATGCCCAGGTCGTCCAGGATGGAGGGACGCAGTGCGGCGAGAATGCGGCGAATCTCTTCGATGGTTCGCTGGATGAGGGAGACCACCTCCTGAAGCGCCTCCCGGTTGCCGTTGTCCGGCCCCTCTTTCATTCGAAGCTGGATGGTCTCGATACGGAACTTGATGGCGCCCAGCAGCTGGCCGATGCCGTCGTGCATTTCGTGGGCAATGCGTTTTCGTTCGCTCTCCTCGGCGGAGAGGATGCGGGAGGAGAGAAACCGAAGCTCCTGCTCCATGCGCTTGCGCTTTGTGATATCCGCCACGTTTCCCAGCACGGCCGGGCGGCCCCCGTAGCTGATGATGCTGATTCGGCGAATGACCCAGATCGTTTGACCGTCGCGGGTCAGGCCTCTGGCCTCATACTCCGAAGGGGCGGCCTCTCCTGCCTGCCTCTTTTCCTGAATGCGCTGAAAGAGCGGGCGGTCCTCCGGGTACACGAGCTTCACGGTTTCCAGGCCCAGGACCTCTTTGCGGGTGTACCCGAAGATTTCTGCAAATCGTTCGTTGGCGAACACGATTTTCCCGTCCTGCGCCATGTACACACCTGCGAGCGAGGCCTCTACGAGCGTTTCATAGAGTTCCTCGGACTCGCGAAGCGCCTCCTGGGTCCTTCCTCGCTCCCGAATTTCCTGGCGAAGAAGCTCGTTGGCCGCTTCCGCCTCGGCGGTTCGCTGGCTGACCCGGAGCTCGAGCTTGGCGTGGGCCTCCTGGAGCTTTTCCTGGCTCTGTCGAAGGTCGGCGTGAAGCATACGGTACGGCTTGGTGAGCCCGGTCCGGATAATGGCCCGGTAGATGAGGTAAAAGGAGATGATTTTCAGATAGTGACCCACCAGGTTGAAGCTGCCGTAAACATCCTTGAACAACGTAAAGCTCATTTCCGATGCAACCGTTACGAAAATCGAAGCCAGCAGGAGACGAATCACGTCCACGTCGAAATCCTTACGGTTTCGATAAAGCAGCGCGCCGGCGGCCAGAAGCACTACGGCAAGCGTGTACTCTGCCCCGATTTTAAAAGGTGTGAGCCCCGAACCCTCTCGAAAGCACTCCGGAAAAAATCCCCACTGGAAAATGCAGCCGAGAACCAGGCCGGTTGCACAGGCGTAAGCCAGGATGAGAGGACCCGGCCGCACGCTCCTGCGAACGAAGAACGTGGCCAGGAGGAGACTGACGCTCTCCACGGCGCGCGACGCGACCCACAACTGGGTCGGGAGGTCGCTGTCGTACCCCTCAAAGACCTGAAGCCCCTTGTAGGCGAGCATGTGAATGCCGTCCAGGAAACCGATAAACGGGTAGGCGATACCGAGAAAGAGAAAGTACTTGTTTCCAATGAACTCCCGGGTGTTCCACCCCACCATGAAGATACCGAAGGCCACGACTGCGCTGAACAGCTCGGCCATACTGTGGAACAGGGGATAGCTGTAAAGGCGGCAGAGGTAGAGCCCTGCCAAGACGAGAGCGGCACCGGTCATCGAAAGCACGTGGGTGGATCGGACCATGGGGGACCTTTCCTGACTGCCCTGTTCGCGTTCCCAGGTTCAGGCAAACCGGGGTGGATCGATTTCATTCACGGCGAAAAAACGGAACCCGATTTTATCGAAAGTCCGAGGAAATGGCTAGAGCAGGGCGCATTCCCGGACGATTCGTCGTGCCCGGCCCCGGAGCTTCAGGGCTGTGCCATCACCTTGGGCCAATTTGTGCTCCAGGGCCGAGAGGACGCCGTAATACGTGTCCCACCCCTTTCGCTCCCGAAGATAGGTTTTTTTCAGGTCGCTGGGATCCCCATCTACAAACTCGAGCGTTTTTGAAATCCTGTTCGCTCCCTCTTGGACGCTTCGGAATCCGTCCCTTGAGTTCCCTCCGTGAAATAGGGATTCGGCTCGAAGGGCGGATCGCAGATGCACCACGGTTTGCGGGATACGAGAGACGAACCCGCCTGTAAAGGGATCCAGGATGTGCTTCACAGGATCCGGAGGGTCCATCAGGGCGCGGGCATACGCGGAAAAGATCAGGATGCGAAGATCGTCCCCGATGGTTTTCGAGACACGGGAGGCCTGGACGGCTTCAGCGGCAAACGACGCCTTGTCGTGCCGCATGATCAGGCCGGGTTGGTGGAGGTAGGCGGGCCGTGGAGGGGGAACGGAGAGGTTGGCCAGGAGGTAGGCCTGGTCCTCGGCCCGCCCCACAAAAGAAGGGGTGAAGGGTCGATGCCGTCGCAGGGTCTCCACCAGAGCGCCTGTGGTCCCGCCGGTCACGTGGATTCGTTGAATGCAGGAGGTTCGCCCGTCCAGGCCGTTCGCGCCGTACCGTGTCATCATTTCGGCCTGGGTGGAGAGGGCCTGGGGCAAGCCGCTGAAAAAGACGAGCTCCTCCGGAGACGGAAGTCGATCCGGAAAGCGAACGTCCGGGGTGAAGAGTCCCTTGTGGATGTCCTGCTCGTTCACGAGTGCTCCTGCAAGAAGGCCGAGTTCCACGGGCCGCGCCTGGTCGTCCTCGCCCATGGCCCCCCAGAGGGGCGTCTTCAGGAGTTCCAGGGCGGACGATCCGGTCTCGGCCACCAGGAGCTCTTGGGGGAAGACCTGGTCCAGATCGATTTTGAACGTGGCGCGAACAGACGGGTCGACGAGCACGTGCCAGAGTGGCGCTACTGCTTTCAGGAAGCTATAGTGCCTTCCGTACTCCCCATCCACACCGAACACCTCGGGGAAGGCCGCTGCAGGATGAGGCGCGCCCAGGTATCGGGCCGCCGCCGGGGCCAGGACCTCTTCGGCGAGTCGCTGCGTATCGGCTTCGGTGAATGCAAACACATGCAGGTGACGGAACCCTCCGACACGCTGGATCTCCTCCTGGATGTATTCTCGCGCGAGTGCCTGAAGCCCCCGATGCGTGACCGAGATCGACAGCAGGCAGACAGCGCGTTCGTCGGCGGAGAGGGCGCCGCGTGCTTTTTCAAAGGCTATGGCCTCGTCAAGGCCTTGAAGTCCGTAAAGGATTTCATTGTTCTCCGGGGGCACGCCGATCTGGACGGGATGGTCGTACCAGTACGCCTGGGGCTCTTGAAGCACGAGTTCCAGCCTTCGCATCAATCCGTTCGAGAGCTTTCCTGCATGGCGGAGGTCGCCATCGGGCGGGACCGTGAGAAGTCCATTGGCCGTGAACATCACCTCCCTTCCGGGGTGAACCACAGGGAAGGGGTTCGGAGAGGTGATACGGATGCGGCGGGATTCGCGCAGGGAGCGAACACGGTCCTCGCGGTGCCCCCGAATACCGACGGCCTCGGGAAAGAAAACGGCCCATGCCCGCTCGGCGGTCTCGAACGGGTCGCACTCGGCCGAAGGCGCGGCCAGGGTGCCGGCAAGGTCCTTCAGGCTCTGGACAAAGCCTGCCTCCTGCACACACCGGTTCCGGATTTCGTCTCGTACCCGACCCAGGCCGTCCAGGAAGAACCGAGCGATCTCCTTCCACGACGCCTCGTGTGAAGCCTTCTCCAGCACCTGCCTGGCCTGGGGCGCAAGGGGGTGTCGGGACCCGCACAGGGCGATCAGGAATGCCGCATTGAGGGAGCGGGCCTCTTCTTCGGGTTTCGCAGCACTCCAGGGGAACGCAGAAGGTGCGCCGTTCGTCCCTGAATCGAGCACCCGTGTGTGCTGAAGAAGCCCAAAGAGGGCGGATTCAAAGGGTTCAAGCATCGAATTCTCCAGGAAGCCTTGACCGGCGACGGCAAGGCCGAATGGACCTTATCCTACATATGTGCCTGGATTTTTCAATGCAGAACCCGTTTGGGGGGGGTGTTTGAATCGACCTCGAAAGCACCTCCTCGATTCTAGAAAGGGCACAGGTTGCGTTCTGTGGGAAGGAGCGCCCGAATCCAGTTCGCACCGGTCCACCCGCAGGAATGGGGTACAGGCAGGGAACGGGACTTCATCGCTGAAACCAGGCGCACAGCAACTGCCGAGGATCCAAGGGGAAGGTATTCAGATCAGCGGCCATCGCAATCGTACAGGCAGGAGAGGATCCATGCGGCAAATAAGACGGGATCATCGGGGATTGGTGAGATACCGTTCTCTCATGATTCCCCTTGCCCCGAGATCAGGAGCAAGAGGATCAAACCGAGAGATTTTTCCCTTCCGGGCTGGTCCCTGCTTGCACAAGGATTCTCGCAGGGCGCCCTGTTTGGGTAAGTTCTCATGCCTTCGGGGTTTCTTCCGGAAGTCCACGGAAACGTCCGCATGTCTTCTATCGTGCAGCGCTTTCGATTCCTTTCGACGATTCCTCGAAGGTCGAATTGGCTTGGGGCCGCATCCATGCCTGTGGCGTCCGGGTCTTCTTCGGGCCGCACATGAAACCTGGAGAGGACGCCGTTCGCGTGCTGCACCAGACAGAAGAAGGAGCCGTCATGTTTCTGAAAAAGCTCGAAGTGTTCTCTGCTTTCTGCATCAAAGAACGCGGCGACTTTGGTGGGCTCGGCCGAGGCACCCACGCCCGGGAGAACCAGGAGCGCACCCACAGAGAAAAGGATGAATTGTACGATTTTTTTTTGCATGGCCCTCTCCTTTCTCCATCAGGAGGGTCGGAAAACGTTCATTTTCATCCTAAGAATGGAAGCAAATGGCTTGCCAACCGCGTTTGGTGAATAGATTTGTGTTATTCAGGCTGGAATAGGGTAAAGGACAAAATTCTGCAGTGCACATCGTCCGGCTTTTGACGTATAATGTATACAATTATGCACAACCCACGGTTCGAAGGGATGTGAGGAAGGGATGTGGGAGGAGTTCACACGGGGGAGTTGCGAGCGGGTCCGGGAGGAAAGCATGCCGCCCGGGAAAGACCAGCCGTGGACTCCGAATCACCAAAGGCTTCTTCCTGATTGACACCCCGACCCCGGTCGATTATACTCCCGCCGTGCAGTGGGAACGATTCAAATTTGGTTTTCATTTCAAGAGAATACGGGAAAGGAGAGGGTACCGATGAAAAGGGGCGTTGTGTTGGGAATGATGGTCGCTCTGCTGATTGCCGGGTTGGCATTCGCACCCGGTGCCACGGCTGAGGACAAGGTGCTGATCAACGGGATCGATGCGAACTTTCCGCCGTTCGCCTACGTGGACAAGAACGGAAACCCGGACGGGTTCGACGTACAGGCCGTGAACTGGATTGCCAAGGAAATGGGACTCAAGGTCACGCACAAGCCCATTGACTGGGACGCGATCATTCCGAGCCTGAGGGCCAAGAAGATCGACTTCATCGCCGCAGGCATGAGCATCACTGAGAAACGCAAGGAGCAGGTCAACTTCACCAATCCCTATTGGACCATCACGCAGGTGCTCGTGGCCCCGAAGGATTCGGACATCACCGTGGAAACCGCCCTGGACAATGGGAATAAGATCGGTGTGCAGCGCGGGACCAGCGAGGCCAAGTGGATTCAGGAGAACCTGATCAAGGCACAGGGCAAGGACTTCGAGCTCGTCATGTACGATTCGGCGCCGCTTTCCGTCGAGGACGTGGTGAACGGGCGCATCGTAGCCGCAGCCATGGACGACGCCCCGGCAAAGGATGCCGTCAAGAAGAAGCCCGTGAAGATCCTCGGTCGTTTCGGCATGCCGGACGAGAGCTTCGGCTATGCCGTACGCAAGGAGGATACCGAGCTCCTGGAGACCCTCAACGAGGGGCTGCGGCGGCTTATGGCCTCCCCTTACTGGGAAGAGCTTCAGAAGAAGTACGAGCTGTAGCGGAAGACAATATGCCTGATGGAGGCGCCTTTGGGAAGGCACCGGGGATCCCCGGTGCCTTCCCCGTTTTGAAGTCCCCTCTGCAATGGACATCCCATGCCTGAAGGAATCGTCGCCGTCATCAACGCCTTGCCCTACCTGCTCCAGGGATCTCTCGTGACCGTCGGCGTGGTGTTGGGCGCCATGGGGCTGGGCCTTGTCCTGGGCGTAATTCTCGCCATGGGACAGGTCTATGGGCCTCGCGTGCTCCGCTATCCCATAGGGCTCTATATCTGGTTCTTCCGAGGCGTCCCTTTACTGGTCCTCCTCTTCCTGTTCTACTTCGGCCTTTTTTCCACCCTGGGAATCAACCTTTCCGCCTTTTCCGTGGCTGCGATGGTCCTGGGCCTGATCAGCGCGGCATACCAGTCCCAGATCTTCCGTGGGGCGATCCTCTCCCTTCCCGAGGGACAGCTCAAGGCGGCCCGGGCCCTGGGCATGAGCGATCCGCGGGCGATCCTGTCCATTATTCTGCCCCAGGCCCTGCGGCTTTCCATCCCGGGCTGGTCCAACGAGTACTCGATCGTGTTGAAGGATTCGGCCGTAGCCTATGCACTGGGTGTGGCCGAGGTCATGGCGCGCGCCCATTTCGTGGCCACGCGCACGTACGAGCACCTGCCGCTCTATTTCAGCGCTGGCCTGATTTTCCTGGCGCTTACGTACCTTGGGACCAAGGGACTTCGGCTCTTGGAGGAGAAGGTGCGGATTCCCGGATACTCGAGGTGAAGAACATGGCGACAACCCCCAAGGAACCCGTCATGCGGGTGGAAGGCATCACGAAGCGATACGGGAGTAAGGAGGTCCTCAGGGGCGCCTCGCTTTCGATTTGCCAAGGCGAGCTCAAGATCGTCATCGGGCCCTCGGGTGGAGGAAAAAGCACGCTGCTTCAATGCATCAACTTTTTGGTGCGGCCTGACGAGGGCCGTATCTGGCTGGACGGCAAAGAGATCGCCTACAACCGCAAGCGGGAGCTTTACGCCTACCGGCAGAAGGTGGGCATGATTTTCCAGGACTTCAACTTGTTCGATCACCTGACGGCATTGTCCAACGTGCAGATCGCGCTGGTGAAGGTCCGCAAGATGCCCCGGCACGAGGCTCGCACCCGGGCCATGCTGGAGCTGGATCGCGTGGGCCTCAAGCAGCATGTGCACAAGTATCCCGCCCAGCTCTCAGGGGGTCAGAAGCAGCGCGTGTCCATCGCCCGGGCCCTGGCCATGGACCCCAAGGTGATGCTGTTAGACGAGCCCACGTCCGCGTTGGATCCGGAACTGATCACCGAAGTCCTGGCCGTGATCCGCGACCTGGGCCTCGGCGGTATGACCATGCTGATGGCCACGCACCAGATCGGCTTCGCTCTGGACCTGGCCCACGAGATGATTTTTATGGAGGACGGGCGGATCGTGGAAACCGGTCCTCCGAGAAAGATTCTCACGGACGCCGACTGCGACCGAACGCGGGAGTTCTGCGGGAAGCTGACGGACCTTTACGGAGATTCTCGATAAGCCATGGGGGAGTTGCTTCTCTTTCAGCAGGACGTGTTCTCGGCCCTCATGAAAGGGCTCTGGGTGAGCATTTTGTTGATCATCCCGTCCGGCATCATGGGCCTGCTCATCGGCGTGGTGGTCGGGGCACTTCGCGTGTACGGGCATCCTCTGGTGATCCGGGCGGCCAACCTCTACGTCATCATCTTTCGCGGGTTTCCCCTGGTAGTTCAGCTCTTTATCTGGTACTTCGGGCTCCCCCACATCGGCGTGTATCTCACACCCTTCACGGCCTCGGTGCTCGGTTTTACACTGTGCAGCAGTGCCTATCACTCGGAGTATGTGCGAGGGGCTTTTCTCAGCATCAAACACGGCCAGATGATGGCAGCCGAGGCCCTGGGTTTCAACCGGGTCCAGCTCATCGGGTCCGTGATGCTGCCCCAGGCCTTCCGAAGGGCCCTTCCCGGGTGTGGAAACGAGCTCATCTATCTCATCAAGTACTCGTCCCTGGCGTACATGATCACGTGTATTGAGCTCACGGGGCAGGGCAAGATCATTGCTTCGGAGACATTCCGGTTCACCGAAGTCTTCATGATCATAGGGTTCGTCTACCTCCTGCTGACCACCGTGAGCAGCTGGGGCCTGCGTCGACTGGAGAACCGGCTTCGGCTTCCCGGTTTCGAGCACTACAGCATGTGACCCGCACCCGATCCCTTTGAAAACCCGGGCACCTCAAGACGCATTCGATTGCCTCTCGCCAAGGCGCGAAGGCGCAAAGAAAAACAAGAGATTCCAGTTTGTCCTCTTTGCGGCTTGGCGGCTTTGCGAGGGAGAACGGTTCTTCGTAGAATTCTCAATCAAGGCTTTCGGTACATTTGCTTCCACGGGGACTGCCGGATTTCCTGTGCGTTGGCCAGCGCCAGGTACAGGGAACCCACAGCCACTTCGGCGCAGTGCTCGAACTCAGGGGGCAGGTTCCCGATGTGTGCGATGACCTTTTCCACGGTAATCTCCCAGGCTTCGCGAAGGGTCCGACCCTCTGCAAAACGAGCTACCGCAGTCGCACAGGCCAGGGTGTTTGCACAGCCGTCGATCCGGAACGAGACCTTTGTGATTCGCTGGTCTCTTACCGAAACGAACATCTCCACGGTATCACCGCACGTTCCCGTGTTTTTCCCGTATCCATCCGGATGCTTCAAAGGGTCCGGGGCCTGAGGGGTTTCCGGTTTTTTCACTGCGTTCTCCTGGCGCGTCAAAGGGGGGGATGGATCCTTTGGCTTGGACGCGTCCTTATCGAAGCGATTCATCCACGGTCCCGTCCGGAAGCATCGCGTCCGGGTGAAACTCCCCCCGTTCCTCCATCTGGTATCTCAGGCAGGCGTTCCAGTCTCCGTAGCAGTAATGATCGATCCAGGATCGATCCAGCTTTCCCATCAGAAAAAAACGCTTCATCGGACACAACGAGTACCATTTGCAGGGAGTCGACGGCGATTTCCTGCGCATTTCCGTCCTCCAGTGGGGCATGGGGAGTCGGCGAAGGTCCTCGCAAAAGGATCGCCCCGTGATGCCGAACCTACACCTACGGGGCCGGGCCTGTCCATCCCGGATTTCGATTTCACGGTTCCCGCGCAGTGCGCCTTGCCGTGGAGACGGGCTCCCTTCTGCCCGACTTGACTTGGGAAGAAGAAATCGTTACGTTGAATTTTCCGGGAATTGGCGTACTTAAAACCTTTTCATTCACAGCATGGCATAGAGGATGCGCTTCAGTATGGAAGAGAAAGCCTTTTGCAGAAGGTGCTCGGTGGTTCGCGTGAACACGCTCTGCCGTCTGTACGAAAAGGGCGTCATGAATGGGGATCGCCATGCCGAAGAAGACTTCCGGGCCTTGGTGAAGACAGCCCTGGAGCGAGGATACGCACAGGCCAATCAGGTGCTGGAAGCCGGGTTGGGCCCTTCCGTGGTCCGACGCATATGCTGGAACATCTCCTCCGTACTCACGGACCGCGACCTGGAGATTCGAGGGATCGACCTTGGTTGCAGATGAGGAACGAATCCCGGAAGAACCCGAAGACGGGATCGATTTCGACGACCTGCCCGAGGGCGACGGGGTGGTGGTCATCAGCCCGGAAGGGCGGATCCTGTCCGCCAACCTCCAGGCGGAGAGGCTTTTTCGACGCAGGCTGCCTTCGGGGCACACCCTTTCCATCGACGAGTTCATATCGCAGGAGTACCGCGAGGAAGCGCATCAGGCCTGGCGCGAAGCCATTGAGGGACACTCGAGGGCCAATCTCATGGCCAAGGTGTACTTGGGCTCCGGGTTTCCAATCCCCATCACCTTTTCCATGGACCCTCTGTTCGGCACGGGTCCGGAGGTAATCGGCGTCCTTCTGACCATTCGCGATCATGTCCCTGCAGGCGCCGGGGCCCAGGATCGGCACCCGGAACGGATCTGGCAGTACGATACCCTGTTTGAGCACCTGGCCGAAGGGGTATTCACGATCAACAACCGATGGCGGATCACTTCCTTCAATCGAAGGGCCCAGGAGATCACCGGGTACCAGAGCGAAGAGGTCCTTGGCCGCAACTGCTGGGACATCTTTCGCAGCGACCTTTGCAAAAGCAATTGTCCCCTCAAGCTCACCATGGAAACGGGCGTGGTGAGAATGGACCAGGACGTTCGGATCGTGGACAAGGGGGGGCGGGCCAGGTCCATTCTGGTCAACACGTCGGTCATCAAGAACAAGCACGGCCTGGTGATGGGGGCGGTGGAGAGCTTCCGGCCCATTGCCCAGCTCGAAGGGTCCGAGGAAAGCCATGCCGGCCTGGTGGAACGGCCCGGGCGGATCGTGGGCCAAAGCCCCGGGCTCAACCGCGTCCTGAACATGCTTCCCGACGTGGCCGCTTCGGATGCCACGGTGCTGATCGAAGGGGAGTCGGGAACCGGCAAGGAGCTGATCGCCAAGGCCATTCATGCGCAGAGCCCGAGATCAGGCGGTCCCTTTGTGGCGGTCAACTGCTCGGCATTGGCCGAGACGCTCCTCGAATCGGAGCTTTTCGGCCACGTCAAGGCGGCCTTTACCGGGGCGCTGAACAATAAGGTCGGGCGCTTTGAGCTTGCCAAGGGAGGTACGCTGTTTCTGGATGAGGTGGGTGAGATCAAACCCGAAATCCAGATCAAGCTGCTTCGCGTGCTGGAGGAGAGGGTGTTTGAACGGGTGGGAGGAACAAGACCCATCCGCATGGACTCCCGCATCATCGCCGCCACGAACAAGAGCCTGGCCCACGAGGTCGGCCGGGGGCGTTTTCGGGAGGACCTCTACTATCGGCTGCGTACGGTGCCGATTTCCATTCCTCCATTGAGGGACCGGGTCGGGGATATCTCCCTGCTCATCGATTTTTTTGTCAACCAGCTGAACCGCCGATACGGAAAAAGCGTTCGAGGGGTCGACCCCAAGGTGCTTCGCTTGTTTCGGCAGTATCCCTGGCCGGGGAACGTACGGGAGCTGGAGCACGCCCTCGAGCACGCGTTCGTGTTCGTCAAGGGGCCCATCATTACGGTTTCCCACATTCCCGATCTTCAACCCCCCCAGGAATTCCAGGAGGTCGGCCCTTCCGGCGGCAATGGACCGCCGTCCGAATGGGAGGACGAAAAGATTACCCTTCAGCGGACCCTGGAAAAGGTCCGGGGACGTCGTGATGCTGCGGCCCACCTCCTGGGGATCAGTCGCAGCACCTTGTGGCGCAAAATGAAGACCCACGGCCTTCTCTGAGCGAATCCCCTGCGCCGGAAAGTGTATCTGATCATGAATTCCTCTCCGAGTGTGCCCTCCTGCGAGATCCTGACCATCGGCACGGAACTCCTCCTGGGGCGAGTGAACGACACCAACTCCGCCTACCTGGCCCGGGTTCTCGGCCGGATCGGGGTTCGTGTCCGGTTCCGAACCGCAGTGGGCGATCAGAAGCGGGATATGAAGGAAAGCCTGACCCAGGCCCTGGAGCGGTGCGACATGGTCATCACGACCGGAGGACTGGGACCGACTCAGGACGATTTGACCCGGGAGACCGTGGCGGAATTGGCAGGCCGGGAACTCACCTTCCGCCAGGACCTCATGGACGATATTCGGGCGCTCTTCGAGCGGCGGGGCTACCACATGTCCGAGAACAACCGCAGGCAGGCATGGATTCCCGAAGGGAGCGAGGTCATACCCAACCCGGTGGGCACGGCCCCGGGTTTTGTTGCCGAGGTCCATGGAAACCCGGTGATTTGCCTTCCGGGCGTCCCGCGGGAGCTGGAATACCTCATGGAGCATCGCATGCTGGGCTGGATAAGGGAACGCTTCCTCCTGGGGCGAAACCGCATTGTACAAAGGGTCCTGCGGGTGGTCGGCATGGGAGAGAGCAAGGTGGATCGTGTCGTGGGAGACCTCATGGGGGAGGGGCGGAACCCGGAGGTGGCCCTCCTGGCCTCGGAAGGGGAAATTCAGGTCGTGATCACATCCTACGGCGGGGACGGCGCTGGCGCCGAGGAGCGGATTCAGCCCCTGGAGCAGGAGGTACGGGCCCGGCTTGGGGACAAGATTTTCGGCAAGGACAAAGACACGCTGGAGGGGGTGGTGGATCGGCTCCTGTCCGCGCAGGGGAGGTCCCTGGTCGTCCTGGAAACGTTCACCTCCGGGCTGGCCGCCGGGAGACTCCATGACCTCAGATTTTCCCGGCTTCTTCGGAGCTACGTGCTCCCGTTCGAATCGAGCATTGAACAATGGCTGGGAAACGGACTGCCCGCCGATGCCGTCGAGTCCGCGGAGGCCCTCGCCCGGGCAGCCAGGGAACGCTCCGGGGCGGATACAGCCCTGGTCGTGTTCGGCTTCCCGAAGAAGGACGAGCAGGGTGCGTCCCTTCGGGGGACGGCACTTGCGACGGGTGAGGGGATAGGCCTTCATTACACCTGGCAGGCCGGCTGGGACCTTCCCATGCTTCGACGGACCGGCGCGGTTATCGGGCTGAACACCCTGCGCCTGGCCCTTCTCAGGGTGTAGCTTCATAGGGAGGGTCCATCCTTCGTCCTGGAGGGTACTCGACACAAAGGGGAGGATGCGATGAGACGGCGTTCGAATCGGTTTCTTGGCGGATGGCTTTTCATCCTGCTCACGGCGACACTCGGCGCGGGGTGCGCCGGGGCGCCTTCGCCCGCTGGGAAGCACGGAATCCCCACGAAGCACCGGACCGTGGTGTGCGGGGACATTCATCAGGAGGGGAGGGGGTATGTTCCCTCGGACATTCGGGCGGGATTTGTTCAAACGCCGGGAGCGTATGTCTACATCTACACGGAGTGGTTCGATTTGACGCCAGGACAGGCGTATCGGGTGCGCTGGGACTACTATCGGGCTGAAGGCGAGCTCGTAGAGACGAAGACCTATCGTTTCAGGCCGCCAGAGCCCCGGGCCTACACGGCAGGCCGCATCTCCCTGGACCCCGGGAACGGCTTTCCAACAGGGATTTTTCAGGCGGAGGTCTACATCAACGACGTGTTCATCTCTGTCGCCCGATTTCTCCTTGCCGGGGACGAGGCGGAGCTGGAGAGGTTGAGATCCAAGCTCAAGGCACTGGAAACGAAGAGAAAGCCCGGGTCCTGAGAAGAAGGGCGTACCGAAATTCCTTCAGGAGGAAAAGTATGGCGGCAAGGAGAACCATCGACCTGAACTCGGACGTGGGGGAGAGCTTTGGACGATACAAACTGGGCCTCGATGAGGAGCTTCTTCCCCTGATCAGCTCGGCCAACATTGCCTGCGGTTTCCATGCAGGAGATCCCGCAGTCATGCAGAAGACTGTTTCCATGGCCAGGGCATGCGACACGGCCGTGGGAGCCCACCCCGGTCTTCCCGACCTGATCGGTTTTGGAAGGCGCCGTATGGAAGCGTCCCTGGAGGAAATCCAGGGGTATGTCGCGTATCAGACGGGCGCCCTGCAGGCCTTTACCGCCTTGGAGGGATTGAGCCTCCAGCACGTGAAGCCTCACGGTGCCCTTTACAACATGGCGGCACAGGATGTTCGGATTGTGGATGCCATCGCCGAGGTCATCGCAGGGCTGGACAAGCGCATCATCCTTTTGGTGCTGTCCGGTCCCAGGCGGGAGGAGGTCGAGGCGGTTGGAAAAAAACACGGTATTCGCATCGCTTTTGAGTTCTTTGCGGACAGGGCGTACAACCCGGACGGGACCCTGGTTTCCAGAAGTGAACCCGGCGCCGTCATCGAGGACCCGAAGGAGGTGGCCGATCGGATCCTTCAAATGGTGGAGCAAGGGAGTGTGACGGCAAGGGATGGAACGACGGTTTCGTTGGGTGCGGACACGGTCTGCGTCCACGGAGACAATCCCAGCGCACTGGCCCTCGTGAAACAGATCCGGGAGGTCCTTCAGACCGCAGGGGTGGTCATCGCCCCCATGGGCACGTTCCTGTAACCATAGCTTCCCGGCGACTCCCGCCGCGGAACGGAATGTCCCACGGACTCGAGGCACGAATCACGAACACGAATCACGGAATCTTTATCGTTTCAGGCCTCTGTATGACTCACGAGACGCCCACATATCGCGTGATGGGCGACCAAGCCCTTCTAGTCGAGCTGGGGGACGGAATCAGCCCGGAGGTCCACCGCCGGGTTCTGGATCTGTACATCTCGTTGGTAGAGCACCCCGTAGAGGGGGTCGTGGAAGCCGTGCCTGCCTACCGGTCGGTGCTCGTGATCTACGACCCCCTGTGCGTGGAGATGTCCGTGCTCCAGGATCGTATCGAAGACCGGCGGGTGTCGGCCGCGAGCACGGCATTATCGGAGAAGATCCCCGAGGAGATTCCCGTCCTTTACGGCGGCCGCTACGGCCCGGACCTTGACGAGGTCGCCGCGTTTCACGGGCTGTCCCCGGAAGAGGTCGTACGTCTCCACACCTCACTCGAGTTTCGAGTGTACATGATCGGGTTTATTCCCGGTTTCCCTTACATGGGAGAGCTGCCAGAGACCCTGGCGACGCCCCGGAGAGAGACACCGCGCACCTCGGTGGCCGGGGGATCGGTGGGGATCGCGGAAAATCAGACCGGCATCTATCCCATGGAGAGTCCCGGGGGCTGGCAGATCATCGGCCGGACCCCTCTTTCCCTTTTCGACGCGGAAAAAACGCCGCCGAGCCTCCTGGCCATGGGGGATTCTGTGCAGTTCGTTTCCATCTCGGAGGAGGAGTTTCGCCATTGGAGGCCGTGAAGGCACTGGAGGTCGTGACCCCGGGTCCCATGAGCACGGTGCAGGATTTGGGGAGGCTCGGTGCGGGCCGTTACGGGGTCCCTCGAAGCGGGGCTGTGGATGGCTTTTCTCTTCGGGCGGCCAACCTGCTGGTGGAAAACGAGGAGGCTGAGGCCGGGATCGAAGTGACCCTGATGGGGCTCAAGGTCCGGGCTTTATCCACCCTCACCGTTGCGGTGACAGGCGGGGATCTTCAGCCCGCTTTGAACGGGCATCCGTTCCCCATGTGGCGGTCGCACGAGGTCGAGAAGGGAGACGAGCTCTCGTTTCAGGGGCCGAAAACAGGCTGTCGTGCCTACCTGGCCGTAAGCGGAGGCATTCACGTCCCCCGGGTCCTGGGAAGCCGTTCCACCAATCTTCGGGCCGGTTTCGGGGGCCTGGAGGGAAGATCTCTTCGGCAAGGGGACGTGCTTTTTGCCGGCTCTGAGGGCAAGGTTCGAAACCGAAAGGGCCGAGTGTTCCCCGAGACGGCCGTTCCCTCCTTCCCGTCCAGGATACGGGTCCGGACCGTTCCTGGACCCCAGGCGGATCAGTTTCCGAAGGAGGCCCTGGAACGCTTTCATGACGCGGATTTCGAGGTGACACCCCGCTCCGACCGTACCGGTATTCGACTGGCAGGGCCTTCGATCCAGAGGAAGCCCGGCCTGGCCGGCTCCATCATCTCCGAGGGCGTGGTCCCGGGGGCCGTGCAGGTCCCGGGAGATGGGAATCCCATTTTAATCCTCGGAGAGACCGTCACCGGCGGCTACCGGAAGATCGCCACGGTCATCTCGGCCGACGTACCGCTCCTGGGACAGGCAAGACCGGGCCACCGGATCCGTTTTCAGGCGGTGACGCTGGAGGAGGCGCACAAGGCTTTTCAGAAAGTGGAGGCGGTTTTCGAGGAATTGAGATTCAGGATGAGTGGCAGACCTTGAGGAGCGTCAGATGCCCAGAAAAGCGGAGCGGAACAGATCGCTTTCCAGGAGCTCCTTGCCCGATCCCTCTGCGATGATCCGCCCGGTCTGAATCACGTAGCCCCGGTCGGCCAGATCCAGGGACTCCCGAACGTTTTGCTCCACGAGGAGAATGGTGATTCCCTCCTGCTTCAGACGCCGAACCGTGTCCAGGACCTGGTCTACGAGGAAGGGGGCGAGACCCAGGGACGGTTCGTCCAGCATGAGCACCGTGGGATTGGACATGAGCCCGCGGCCGATGGCCACCATCTGCTGCTCGCCGCCCGAGAGGGTGGACGCCGCCTGCTTTTTTCGGGCCTTCAGGTTGGGAAAGAGCTCGTACACGAACTCGAGGTTTTTGTGAACTTTTTCCTTGTCCGTCAGCACATGCGCGCCCAGCAGAAGGTTTTCTTCCACGGAGACGGGCATGAAGAGCATCTTTTCCTCCGGAACGTACACTACGCCCATGCTCACCATGTCCTCGGTCTTGGACCGGTGCACCTCCTTACCCTGGAAGAGGATGCGGCCCTCGAACACGGGCCTCGTGCACATGATGGCACGGAGGAGCGTGGACTTCCCTGCCCCGTTGGAGCCCACCACACACACGGTCTCTCCCTCGTCCACGTGAAGGGATACTCCGTGGAGCACGGGAAGCCCGGAGTAACGCACTTTGATGTTTTCCACCTGAAGCATGGGATCGGTCATGTTTCCGCCCGGTTTCCGTGTATTCCGAGGTTCAAGCCGATGCCTCGCCGTGTTCGCGGACATACCGGTCGCCCAGGTAGGCCTTGATCACCTGGGGATCGTTGGCAATGGTTTCCGGATCCCCCTCCGCAATCAGGCGACCCGAATCCAGGACGATCACGCGATCGCTGATTCGCATGACTAGCGCCATGACGTGCTCGATCAGCATGACGGTCACGCCTAGATCGTCGTGCACGTAGCGGATGGTGGCGATGATTTCCTCGACCTCCGCCGGGTTCAATCCCGCGGCCACTTCGTCCAGCAGCAGCAGCTTGGGGTCGGACCCGATGGCGGTGGCCATGGTCACGCGCTTCTGGGCGGCCACGGGAAGCTCTCCCACCTGCCAGCTGGACATGTCCTCGAGGTGCAGTTCTTTGAGAAGAACATCGGCACGCGCCCCGGCCTCGGCTCGGGACGAGGTCCGCATGAAGCAGCCGACCATGACATTTTCCTTCACGGTCAGGTCCCCTGAGGCCACGTAGACCTGGAACGTCCGCGCCAGGCCGCGTCTGGCCATTTCGTAGGCCTTCAGCCCGGTGACGTCCTCGCCGTCAAAGAGGATGCGTCCGGAGGTGACCGGGTGGAGGCCGGAGATACAGTTGAAGAGTGTGGTCTTTCCGGCCCCGTTCGGTCCGATCAGGCCGAGGAGCTCACCCCGCTCCAGGGAGAACGAGACGTCGTTGTTCGCCCGGAGTCCGCCGAAATCTTTGGTGAGGTTCTGGACTTCCAGCAAGGTCATCAGTGACGTCTCCTCCGGCGGATTTTTTCAACAATGCCCCAGATTCCACGCGGCTCGAAAGCGCTGACCGCCATGATGATCAAGGCGTAGAGGATCAGGTCGATGCCGACCAGACCGGCCTGGGCTCCGAGCCACTCCTTGAGGTAGCTTTTCAGGGGGATCAGGATGCCGGCCCCGATGATCGGGCCCCAGAGGGATCCGGCTCCTCCAAGCATGGCCATCAGGGCGATGAGAATCGAGATGTCCAGGCTCATGGTGTCTTCGGGTTCGATGTTTTTGATATAGCAGGCGTGAAAGGAGCCCACCATGCTCACGAAGGCTGTGGCAATGGCATACGTTTTGATCTTGGCCCAGTGGACGTTGATGCCCAGGGAGCGGGCCACGTCCTCGTTGTCCTTGATGGAGCGGAGCTGAAACCCGAGGCGGGATTTACGGAACCAGTTCATGTAAAGGATGCCGGCCAGGAAGAAGCCGAGGAGGACGTAGTAGTAGTATACATCCTCCTTGAAGATCAGCCGCCAGAAGTCCGGGGGGGTGTACTCGATGGGAGAGATCCCCAGGCCCCTGGCTGCACCGACGAAGTCCCATACTTCGAAAAGGTCCTTCAGCACCAGGGAGGTGGCGATGGTGGCGATGGCAAAGTAGTGTCCCTTGAGCCGGAAGAGGGGATACCCGATGATAAAGGACCACAGAACGGCCAGGCCCATGCCGATGGGCATGGAAACCCAGAACGGGATGTCCCAGCGGATCAGCATGACCGCCGTGGTGTACGCCCCGATGCCCACGTACTGGGCCTTTCCCAGGTCCACCTGCCCTCCGTACCCCCCGATGGTGTTCCAGCCCATGCCGTAGAGCGAGAACATGAGGAACTGGATCATCGTGGACATGGCAAAGGAGGAGTGGGGGAAGACCGGGAACAGCAGCAGAAAGGCGGAGACGGCCCCGGCGACCACCAGGTCCAACCGCGGAAAATCGGTAAAATCGATGGCGTTTTTCAGTGCTTCCATCCGAACAGACCCCTCGGCCGGACCACCATGATGAGGAAGTACGCCAGGTAGACCCACATGTACTTGAACGAGGTCATGGGAACATCCATCATCCACTCCACGTTGAATGTGTAGGTGAAGAAGTCCCAGATCCCCGGAATCTCCATGATGATCCCCACGATCAGTCCGGCAACGAAGGCGCCGGGCACGCTGCCGAACCCTCCCAGGGCGACGATGGCAAAGGCGATCATGCAGAAGAGGAGCCCGACAAACGGGTTGACCGACCAGAAGTTCACCAGGAGGGCCCCGGCGACGGTGACCGTGCCCCCACCGATACCCCAGGCCAAGGCATTCATACGTTCCGTGTTGATGCCCATGTACCGGGCCCCCTGAGCGTTCAGGGCCGTGGCGGTCAGGGCCTTACCCGTCCGGGTCTTGTTCATGAGCAACCACACGGAGACAAAGGCGATCACCGAGAGACCGGCGGCCGCGAGTTTGGTCGCCGGAATGATGACGCCCATACCCAGCTCGAAGCTCCTGCCGACCAGGATGCCGTGATGAAGGGCCCGATCCTCCGATCCAAACAGGAGCAGGGCCAGGTTTCTCAGGAAGAGCATGAGCCCGAAGGTTCCGAGCAGCTGGGCCACCAGGGGGCCGCGGAGGAGAAACTTGATGAATCCGTAGTAGCAGAGTACGCCCAGCACAAAGCCCACCACGCCGGCCACCGGGAGGGTCAGGAGGGGATCCATCCCCGAGGCCTCCGCTGTGAGAAGCCCCGTGTACATGCCGATCATCAAAAACTCGCCATGAGCGAAGTTGATGATGTCCATCACTCCGAAGATCATGTTCAGCCCCAGGGCGACCAGGGCGAGCACCATGCCGATGAGGATCCCCGCGACTAGCGAGCCGATGAGAATATCCATAGAAAAGCCCTTACTTCACCCGAGCGTCTCCCCCCCGAAGGGGAAGGGGAGACGACGCGGGTCCTTCACGTCAGTGGAGGCTTCTGGAATCAGAAGCCCGCAAACGGGAAGATCATGTCGGCGGATGCGACATCGAAGGGGTAGACAATCTCCAGGCCGATTTCTCCATCCGGGCCTTTCTGGTACTGCCCGATCAGGCCGGAGCCCAGGGTGTTCTGGCCGATTTCGTCGCCGGATGTGGAGAATTGGATGCCGGCCCAGGGCACGACCAGCTCGTCGCCCGGGATGTGGATGCTGTTCGCAGCCTTCTGAATGGCGGCGGGATCCTTGGATCCGGCCTTTTCCAGGACATGAACCCAGGTCTGGAGCCCGGTAAAGGCCCGGGCCGACGCGCCCCCGAGATCGTTGTCCGTCTTGGCCTTGTAAAGCTTGTTGACGTCCCCGGCCAGTTTCTTGATTTCCACGACCTTGGGCAGGAAGACGGTCCGTGTCAGGATGCCTTCGATGTCCCCGCCGAGGGTGCTTCGGAACTCCGGTTTCTCAAAGCCGGCGTCCTGGCCCCAGATGACCTTGGGGGCGGACTTCTGGGCCTTGAGCGTTTTGACCAGGAGGATGGCGTCCGAGGTGTACGAAGCAAATAGCATCACGTCCGCCCGGGAGGCCTTGAGCGAACGTACCTCACTGGACAGGTCGGCCGATTTGGCGGCGTAGAGAAGCGACTTGTTCAGCCGGAAGCCGTACTCTTCTGCAAGGGCCTCGATCAGGCCGGACACGTGGGACCCCCACTCCGTTTTTTCGCAGGCCGAGGCCAGGTTCATGATATCCTTCTTGTCTACGGCATCCACCCCCCGTACCTTGCCTTCGGTCAGGCCGACCAGGAGTTCGAAGAGGTCCTTGGTGAACCACTTGTCGTGGGGCGTGGTCCTCCAGAACCACTTGAAGCCCCGCTGCGTCAGGGCCGGCGACGTGGACGACCCGTTGATCATGGGGATGCCGTACTGCTCGCACACCGCGCTGACGGTCTTGGTGACGGAGCTGTGGTAACACCCGAGAATGCCGTCCACCTTGTCGTCCAGGATCAGCTTTTTGGCCAGGTCGGCTCCCAGCGTGGGGTTGCCTTCATGATCCTTGAAGATGAGGGTGATTTTCGCCCCGCCCAGGGACTTGATGCCCTCGTTCTTGGCCATGGTCATGGCCAGTTCGGGCATGGCCTCATTGGCGATCTTCGACGCAAGCTCCGCACCGGCCCTGAGTTCCCGGCCCGCGGCAGCGGCCCCACCGGTCAAGGGGTAGATGACCCCGATTTTGATTTCATCCACCGCCCATGCGCCGGAAGGTACCACGAACCCGGCCACGGCCAGGGCGCAGAGGACCATCATGAATCTTTTCGCCCGTGCTTTCATGTTTCTTCCCTCCTTGTATACCGGCCCGTAGAGGGCCGGTCCAGAATGAATGAAGGCACATCCAGACAAATAAAACGCCACGCACCACAGAGGGTAGGCGTTCAAACCTTCTTCCGGGTCCGGGATGAGGACCGGCGAAATAAGCAGGGACGCTACAGGATCGTCAGGTCTTCGTCCCTGCGGTCGGACACGAACATGTGCCCCGGCGCGTGGGAAATCACGAGGGGTAACTTAGCCGATGCCACGGCCAGCGATGAGGTCACACCGCAGGCCCAGAAAACAGGGATTTCGCCGGGGCGCACGGTCACTGGATCGCCGAAATCCGGTCGATCCAGGTCGTCGATGCCCAGGTCCTGGGGGGATCCCAGGTGAACGGGCGCTCCGTGCGTGAGATGAAAACGGGTGGTCACCTGGACGGCCCTTACGGCTGCCTCGGGGGACATCGGCCGCATGGTGACCACCAGGGGTGCGGAAAAGGGGCCGGCCGACCGGCAGGACCGGTTGGTGATGTACATGGAAACGTTCTTCTTCTCTTCGAGGTTCCGAACCGGCACTCCGGCGGCCAAGAGCGCGTTTTCAAAAGAAAAGCTGCAACCCAGCAAAAAGCTCACCGTGCGATCCGTGAAGGAGTCGGTCACGTTTCGCACCTCTTTCCTGAACACTCCGTTTTCGTGGATACGGTACAGGGGGAGGTCCGTTCGCAGGTCTGCACCCGGTGCGATGGCCGGCTCGGTCTGGCCGGGCTCCAGCACGTCGAGAATGGGGCACGGCTTTGGATTGCGGACGCAAAAGAGGAGAAAGTGGAAAGCGTGCTCCTGAGGAAGCATCACGAGGTTGGCCTGAACGAACCCGGATGCAGCGCCGGTGGTCGGCCCGACCCATTGCTCGGTTCGAATGCGTTTGCGCAACTCTGCGGCAATGAGGTCGTCGTTCACGGACGGATCTCCAGTGTTCACTTCGCAAGGGGTTTGTGCATATAGTGAGTGCTGCATACTATCGTCAAAGGGGGATGCTGTCAAGATTGGGGCATCAGGATGGTTGTGGGATCGTGCCGTTTTATTCCATCTTTCCGGTGTGAGGGTACCTGGCGTTCAGGGCCTCCCATGCCGTGGAAGAGGGCAGATCCTTTTCAACGCGGTGACCCCCCATGCGGAAGCCGCGGTATGAAAACGGATGGTAAGCCCGAAGCCCGACGAGAGCGTTTCAATCCGTGAGAACAGACCCATCGATTTTCAAAGAGTACGAAACCGAACCCGGGCGGGACCGTCTGATCGGGGCGCTCCGCATCACGGCCGGGGCCGGTCTGATCAGCTTTTCCGCGGTCTTTGTGAACATTACGCATACGGAGCCCACGGTCACGGCATTTTACCGGATGCTCTTCGGTGGGGCGATCCTCGTGTTTCTGACCCGGTGGAAGAACGAGCGCCTCATTCAGGGGGCAAGGCAGTGCGTGGCAACAGCGGTGGGCGGTTTTTCCCTTGCACTGGACCTGGCCCTCTGGCACCGGAGCATTCTCTTCGTGGGGCCGGGGCTCGCCACCCTGCTTGCCAACTTTCAGGTCTTTTTCATGGCAGCCGTGGGCGTGCTCGTTTTTCGGGAACGCCTGAACTGGCGGATCATCGTGGCCATTCCCCTGGCCGTTTTGGGACTGTATCTCATCGTAGGGCTTTACTGGGAAGGCTTTTCAGCAGATTACCAATGGGGCGTAATGCTCGGGCTCACAGCCGCGCTCTGCTACACCGGGTACCTCGTTTTCCTTCGCATGGCCCAGCGCAGTTCTTCCACCTTTTCAACGATCACGCTTGCCACGCTCTTCACGGGCTTCTTCCTAGGACTGATGGCCCTGATCACCGGGGAGGCATTTGCGATTCCGGACCTTCAAAGCGGGGTGGTGCTCGTCGCCTACGGGGTGGTCTGCCAGGTCCTGGGATGGCTGCTCATCACCTCCGGGATCGGCCGCGTCCGGACCTCTAGCGTGGGTCTGATCCTCCTGCTCCAGCCCGTTCTCGCGTTCGTGTGGGACGTGCTCTTCTTTGCCCGCCCCATCACCCTCGTGGAGTGCCTCGGGGCGCTCATGGCTCTCTTTGCCATCTACCTCGGAACGATGAGCCGCTCTCCGGCTCGTTGAGAGGGTTCTCCCCATCCACATTCCACTCCTGCAGCCGAAAGCGGCAGGTCATCCGGGGTGCAGGGGCCCTTTTATGGACGAGTTCACGATTTAGTAAACCTTCAGCTTTCCGTGACGATTTCCCAGGACCTCCAGGGTGTCGTTCACCACGACAAAGGCGTCGTCGTCGATGCTGAAGATCAACCCCTTGAGCCGGGGAAGCTCGGTCATGGTGGTGATGGTGAGGATGACCTCCTTCTCCGATCCGGAGTACGCGCCCCTGCCCTGAAGCAGGGTCACTCCCCGGTTGACCCGGCGCATGATCGCTTCGGCGATCTCCGCGGATCGTTCCGAGATCACGTAGATGAGCTTGCGGCGGTTGAACCCCGCCATGATAGCGTCCATGACCCGGGTGGTCACGAACACGAAGATGAGTGAGTAGAGCGATTTTTCCAGGTTGTGGAGGAATGCGCCAGCGCCGAGCACGATCGCGTTGGCCACGAAAAACACCGCCCCGAGCCGAACGCCGAAGCGCTGGTTGAGGTAGACGGCCAGGACGTCCAGTCCCCCGCTGGATCCGTAAGACCTCAGGATAAGCCCTGATGCGGCGCCGCAGATCACCCCGGCCAGGAGTGCGACCAGGATCGGGTCCTGCACGTCGAACGGTGAGGGCTTGGCCAGCGTGCACGCCAGGGAGAAGAGGAACATGCCAGCGATGCTGTACAGCATGAACCGGCGGCTGACCGTGAACCAGCCCAGGAGAAGAAGGGGGATGTTCAGGACAAAGTAGACCGGCCCCATGGGCAGAGCGGGCACGAGATACTGAATGAGGATGGCCGTGCCTACTACGCCGCCGGTGAGGAACCCGTTGGGGATGAGCAGGGCGTGAAGGCCCACGGCATAGACCAGGCTCCCCAGAAAAATCAGCCCGAGGTTCCGAGCGACGAACCATACTCGACCGCGAGGTCCGGTCTCAGAGGATTTCGGTTCCGTATGGGAAGGGACTTTCTCCGGCATAGGAAGGAACCTCTATTTTCGAGACAACTTTTGCTCCCGCCTTTTTCCCGGCTTTGGCGGAAGGAATGCGCGTGAAACTCGAAAGGGTCACGAACCCTGCGGGCGCAGAGCCTTTTCCTTGTACTTCTGATCCCAGGACTGGATCAAGTAGTCCTTCTGATCCTCGAAGCTGCGCGCCTGCTCTTCCACCAGGGTTTCTGCTTCCTCGGAAGACATGTCCCAGGACTGCCGGACGAAAGAGGCCACGCGGGCGTAGTAGAGGGGGGTCACCAGGTCCACCAGCCGTTCACGGTTGATTTCCCAGACATGAAAGGTGGCTGCCAGCTCGTAAAGGATCTGCACCCAGACCTCGGTGGGGAGATGGAACTCCTCACTCTTCATCCGAGCGCAGGCCTCGATGCGGGCAAAGCAGTCCTCACAGAAGATCTCTTTCCAGAGCGCAGAGAACTGCTGGAACCCGGTCCGGAAGAGCTGGATCATGCCTTCCAGATCCACGCTTACGGGTTCGGGCTCTGCGGATCCCTCGTACCCGTAGGTTTCCACGGGCTCGCTGCCGCGAATCCCTTTCCAGGCGCTTTCATGGCGTTCCATCAGGCTGAAAATCGTCCAGACCACCTGCCGGAACATGGGACCCAGGTGCTGGCCCGGGTCTTTGACGTCGTGGATCTTGACGCCCAGATTGGACTGGCAGATGCGAAAGCCCTGGGTGATGGCGTTCGTGGTCATCCAGATGTCAATGCCGAAGCGGGCCACCTCCGTGGTCCAGACGTCCTGCTCGCTATAAAACTTGGCCACGTCGCGCGTGATAGCGAAGTCCCCTCCGATGGGCTGGCGGATGCGAATGCCGTAAAGGGCCCGGGTAAGGTTGTACACGATGTTGTTCGTGATCGTTCCGTCGTACTTGTGGCGGACGTAGACCGGCGCTACGAACTGGTAACCGTTTTCCATCACCGGCTCCAGGAGGTAACGCACCCAGTCCGGGGTGATGCTTCTCAGATCCGAGTCCACCACGGCGCATGCCTTTACCTTCAGGCGCGCCGCCGCCTCGAACACGCTTCGAAGCGCAGTACCCTTTCCCCCAGGCCCCCGGTAAATGGAGACGATTTTTTCCTGCCAGGGCTTGATCTCGAACTCCTTGGCCACCTCCCGGGTGTCGTCCGTGGAACCGCCGTCCGCAACGATGATCACGCAACGGCGGTCCTTGTAGTGCTTGTGAAGCCCGTGCGTGACCATCTGGATGACGTGGGTGATGGTCTTCTCGTTGTTGTAGCACGGGATGCCCACAAGGATGTCCGCAGTCTGAATTTCCTCAACGCGCTTGGAGGTGTATGCGCGAAGAGCGGTGTCATAGTGCATAGGGGATCCTCCTTTCTCTGCCTTCCCTCAAGACCCTGAGGCCGCTCAGATTCGAACCCATCAGGCCGGCTTACCGGCGGATGACACGATTGAGGCGTACGAAATCATTTTATGCGATCATGACGGCTACCCCCAAGGTTTTCCTCAGGGATTCGAAAATGCTCCCACCCGAAGCGGTTTCAAGACATTCTAGCAGGAAGCGACTGGAATCGTAAGGGGATAGAAACAGCCAAGACATGGAATCGTCCTCAAAGGGGATTTCGTTGAATAGAGAATAGAGGTATACTTTTAAATGGGAAGCGGAATCCTGGCCGAATCGTGAATTATTTAGAATGGGGTTAGAATAAGGATTCCAATGGCATGTAGGCATGGAGATCGAATGCTGAGAAAAAGAGGTTGCCATTTGAGCCGGCAGCGTTTATGTCGTCTGTTCACTCGAAAAACCGCCCTGTTTCGAATAGGGGGGATGTCTGAGGGCATGGCGGTGTTTCGAAGGACAGGCTGGGGACCGAAAGGAGGCTCGCCATGTATCTGTCATTGATTGTGACCTTCGTTCTTCTCATGGGGCTGGTCATCGCAGGCATTCAGAACACGGCTTCTTTCGAGATTCGGTTTCTTGCCTGGTCCATGCAGATGTCCCTCACCGGGATGATATTCTATGCTTCCGTGCTCGGCGGATCGATCGTGGCGGTGCTCACCCTCCCCAGGATGGTACGGTTGATGTGGAGGAGCCGGTCGCAGCAAAGGGAAACGAGAGACCTCCGACAGCGCCTGGAATCGTTCGAGCGACCTTCTACTCCGGTCGAAACCTCATCCGAAGAATAGGGTTCTCCGGGCGGTGGAGGCGATTCTGTTCGATGTAAGAATGTAGGGGTTTTTATGAAGAAACGAAATAAATGGCTGATTCCGGCTCTTGGAATTGCAGTGGTGGGAATTGCGATCGCGGCTGGGTTCACATTGCTGGAATTTCGTGAAAGCAAGACGTTGCTCGAACGGATCAGGAACCGAGGGGAGATCACGGTTCTCACGCGAAACAACGGGCACTGCTACTACAACTACCAAGACAAACCCATGGGCTTTGAGTACGACCTGGCCAAGGCCTTTGCCGATTTCCTCGGGGTCAAGCTGAACGTCAGGACCCCGGAATGGCAGGACTTGTTCGAGGACCTCAGGAAAGGAAAGGGGGACTTTATTGCAGCCAGCCTCACGGTCACGGAATCCAGAAAAAAACTTGCTGATTTTTCGAATGGTTACATGGCTGTGCAGCAGCGTGTCATCGTGCATCAGAGCAACTACAACCTGGACGAGATGGAAGACCTGAACGGAAAAACCATTTACGTTCGAAGAGCGACCTCCTACGAGGAGAGGCTTCGTGAGCTCAAGGACCGCGGGATGGACATCCAGATTCGGCTCTACGATGAGGTCCCCACGGAGGAGTTCATTCGCATGGTGGCGGAGAAGGAGATCCTCCTGACGATTGCGGACTCGAACATTGCCTTGCTCAACCGCCGCTACTATCCGGGAGTGAAAGTGGCTTTTCCCGTAGAGGAGCCCCAGACCCTGGGCTGGGCCGTCCGCAAAGGGGACCGGGAGCTGAGAGAGGCGATCAACGCGTTTTTTTATCACATTATGGAAAACGGCACGTATGCAAAGATTCAAGACCAGTACTACGGGAACGTGGAAATCTTCGATTACGTGGATCTGCGCAGGTACCATGAGAGGCTGAAGACGCGCCTGCCCCGGTACCGGGACATGATAAAAGGGGCTGCCCAGAAGTACGGTTTCGACTGGAGGTTGATTACCGCCATGGTGTATCAGGAGTCTCACTTCGACCCCGATGCGCGAAGCCACACAGGGGTGGAAGGCATCATGCAACTCACCCGGGTGACGGCGGAGGAAATGGGCGTCGAGGACCGACTGGATGCATCTCAGGCGATTCACGGGGGCGTCCGGTATCTCAAGAAGCTCTACAAGCGGTTCGAAGAGGCCCGGGAACCGGATCGAACGCTCATCGCACTGGCCGGGTACAACGTGGGCTCCGGGCACGTGAGGGATGCGCAGAAGCTGGCAGCCGAGATGGGCATGAACCCGAACAGCTGGTCCGCCCTGGAACAGGTCCTGCCGCTGCTCCGATATCCGAAATACTACCGTAAGACCAAGCACGGATACTGCCGGGGCACAGAGCCGGTCCGGTACGTAAAGCGGATCCGCACGTATTATGATATTCTGAAGAGGGCTGCCATCGAAATGGCGTGATCTCGCTAACGGGCTCGAGGCTTTGCAGGTGAGCACGGGGCCGATGAAGGACGTCGATTCGAGGGTTGCTTTTCCCCTTTGTCCGGAGGGGAGAAAGGCGCTACGATTTCATTACAAGGAATTCCAGTAAAGGGGGAGGCTGAAAATGGCCGTGACTTATGCGGTGGAGAACATCATGTCGGAGAATCTCGTCTCCGTGGATGCCGGTTCCAACCTGAATGATGCCGTGCGCGTGATGGTGGAGAAGGAGATCGGATCCGTGCTCATAAGCCGAGGCGGAGAGATCGTCGGGATCCTGACGGAGCGGGACGTGCTGAAGCGTTTCTGCCTCGATCCCCAGTGCGCCGAGATCCCGGTCGATGAGGTCATGAGCCGTCCCCTGATATCGATCGACGGCCACGCCGCTATCGGCCGGGCCGCAGACATCATGGCCGGAAAGAAGGTCAGGCGTCTCCTGGTGACCGTGGATGGGGAGGTCCGTGGTATTGTCACGGAGCGGGACATCCTGCGCTCCACCCTTTACGTTTTCAAGACGCTCTCCGACGCCGCCATCTGATACAGACGTATCGGGTTTTTTCTCGAAAGGGTATTTTCAACAACAAAACGGGCCGCACCCGCTCATCGGGTACAGCCCGTTTTTTTCCACCCCGTTCAGAGGCTACTTGATGGCAATCTTCTTTCTGGCCGACTCCTTTTTGTGCGGCATCTCGAGAGTGAGCACCCCGTCTTTGAACGTGGCGTTCACCTTGTCCTCCTCGATATCCCCGGGCAAGCGGAAGCTCCTGGAAAAAGAACCGAAAGTGGTTTCTTTCAAGTAGTAATTGGCGTCCTTTTCCTCCTTCTTTGTCTCTTTCTTTCCGGTCACGGTCACCACGCCTTTATCCACGGTGACGGTGATGTCGTCCTTGCTCATTCCGGGGAGTTCAGCGGTCAGGAAGTACTTCCCCTCCTTTTCATAGAAGTCTACGGACGGGGTCCACTCCTCACCCATGTCCCTGGGCCATTCGGGCCAGAGTCGATCGAAAAACACATCTCCCATGGGCTCCCGCCCAAACGGGGTCATCCACCAGGGTCGCTGTCTGCTTTTCGTTGGAAGTGTCATGATGCATCCTCCTTTCGTTCACCAGGCACAAGTAGATCGTGCCGTTTTGAGCAGCCCTCAATTTTCAAAATAAGCCCGATCCAGAGGACGTCAAGGGGGGAATTTCCCCTTCCCGCGGTACTTCCGAAATTTCATTTTCATCCTGCGATCGCGGCGGCCGAAGCACAGGGTTCCGCTTGCACAGGTCCGTTTCATTGAGTATAGGTGATCGGGGTCGAGGTGCGAAAAAGGCGCCCGGGAGGGAAACATGAGGAACCACCGAATTCGATACGAACCGCTCCAGGATCGGCTCACAGAGCCTGCGGAAGCGGCGCGGCACATTCAGGACGGCATGAACCTCTTTATCTCGGGGTTCACGGCGGGCTACCCCAAGATGATCCCCCAACAGCTCGCAGAAAGGGCCCGAAGCGGAGAGCGATTCAAAATCAACCTTTACGCGGGAGCGTCCACGGGCGACTGCGTGGACGGCGTGCTGGCCCAGGCCGGCGTGGTGAACTGGCGCCGTCCCTACATGAGCGACCGGACCATGCGGGAGCTGATCAACCGAGGCGAAATCCTGTTCAAGGACGACCACCTCTCCCGGCTGTCCGCCCAGGTTCGGGCAGGAGACTGGGGTCGCGTGGACTTGGCCCTGGTGGAGGCCGTGGCCATCACGGAGAAAGGACACCTCGTGCCTTCCATGTCCGTGGGCAATACACCCACCTACGTGAAGATGGCGGACAAGATCATTATCGAGATGTGCAATGCCGAGCCCCCGGAGCTGGAAGGCATTCACGATATTTTCATTCCAGAGGACCCTCCGTATCGCATGCCCATCCCCATCTACCGGACGGCAGACCGTATCGGAAAACCCTTTATCGAGCTGGACCCGAGCCGCGTGGTGGCCATCGTGAACCACGAAGAGCAGGATCGATGCGCCGTTTTTCCTGAGCCGGACGAAACCTCCCGGCGCATTGCCGAGCAGATCCTGGATTTCGTACGCCACGAGATCCAGCGGGATCGACTCCCCCCAGGCCTTCCGTGGCAGTCCGGTGTGGGCGGAGTGGCCAATGCCGTACTCACGGGGTTCATGGACGACGATTTTTTTCAGGATCTCGAAATCTACTCCGAGGTTTTGCAGGATGCGGTCCTGGATCTCATCGACCTGGGAAAGGCAAGAGCCGCATCGGGTTCGGCCCTGACGTTGTCCGAGCGTGGGCGGGACCGGTTCTTCAAGGAGCTCTATCGCTATCGCGAGAAGATGGTGCTCCGCCCCGTAGAGATCTCCAACGCTCCGGAGGTGATCCGCCGGCTCGGGGTCCTGGCCATCAACACGGCCATCGAGGTGGACATCTACGGCCAGGTCAACTCCACCCACGTGATGGGCTCCCAGCTCATGAACGGTATCGGGGGTTCCGGGGACTTCGAGCGGAACGGTGCGGTCTCCTTTATCGTGACACCTTCCACGGCCAAGGGAGGGAAGATTTCCTCCATCGTGCCCATGGTCTCCCACGTGGATCACTCCGAGCACTCGGTGGACGTGGTGGTGACCGAGCACGGCCTGGTGGACACGCGCCCTCTGTCTCCCCGGCAGGTGGCCGAGGAGATCATTCACAAGTGCGCGCATCCCGAGTACCGGGACCTGCTTCAGGACTACTATGATCGGGCGGTACAGGAGCGGGGGGGCCATGAGCCCCACATCCTTGGGGAGGCCTTTGCCTTCCACGAACGGTTCATAGAGACCGGGGATATGAGGGCGTAGCGTTTTTATTCACCACGAAGATCACGAAGTTCACGAAGAAAATCCATCAGATTCGCAGTTCCAGGCTTTTTCCACTTCGTGATCTTCGTGGTGTAAACGGAAGGATCGATGACCTTTCACTCGCGCGATCTGGAGCGCCTCTCAATGCTCCTTCGAAAGACTCTCCCCCATGCCCGGGCCGAGGTGCAGCCGCTCGAGCTCTGCCCCGCGATTCGGCTCTACCTCATCTCCCCGGAAAACATGGACCGGGCTTTTTCTCCGGACGAGGTGCGTTCCATCCTGGCTCACACGCCCTACTGGGCGTTCTGCTGGGCCGCGGGCCATGCCCTGGCTTCGTTCCTCCTGGAGCACTCCGACCTGTGCCGGGGCAAGCGGGTGGTGGATATGGGTGCGGGGTCCGGGGTTGCGGCCGTGGCCGCGGCCATGGCGGGTGCCCGGGAAGTCGTGGCCATCGACACGGACGCGGACGCCCTGGAGGCGGTCCAGGCAAACGCCCGGCTCAACCGAGTGAGCGTGGTCCCGTGTGCTTCGCTGGAGGCTTTCGCGGAAAAGCCGGACCTTCTTCTGGCCTCGGACGTGTTCTACGACCGGGCGAACCGTTTGCTGCTGGAGCAGTTTCCCCTGATGGCCCATGGCGTGCTCGTTGCGGATGCCCGGGTCTCTATCGAGAACGACGCACCCTACTGCAAGTTCTTTGAGATGGAGGCAACCACACTCCCGGACCTGCGCGAGGCCGAGGACTTTCGGCGCGTGGGGTTCTACACGACGGGTTCGGGGGTCGGCTTGTCCATGGAGAACCTGCGCACGGTGTTTCCTCTATCCTTCGGTTAGGGCCGCAGGGAACTGCGATGGGTTGTACCGCTTGGACGTTCCGACAAGGAGTGTGAAACCCACTCCCCCTCACTCCTCGCCTGTGCCCTCTGGTGGTGTTGACGTCGGAGGGGCAGGGGGTATGTCCCTGTTTTCGTCCTTGCGGGCGGGATCGTCCATTCGAACGTGGACGGGCGGGGCCTTCCCCTGCTTGGGCTCCCCCATGTACACCGTCCGGTGGGGGAAGGGGATCTCGATGCCGCGCTCATCGAACACGCGCTTAATGCGCCGGTGAAACTCCCGGCGAATGCGCCACTGGGTGAGCGGACGAGTCGTGAAAAAGGCGCGAATGACCACGGCCGAGTCGTCGAACCGGTCCAGACCCAGCATGGTGATTGGACCGAGGATGTCCCGCCCGAACTCGGCGTCTTTCTCCATGCCGTCGGCAACTTCCTGCATGAGGGCGATGACCTCGTCCACGTCCTCGCGATAGGCCACACCGATGTCCACGAGGCTCCGGGCGTACTCCTTGCTGAAGTTCGTCAGGGTGTCGATGGAGCTGTTCGGGATGACGTGGACATTCCCGCGAAGGTCCCTCAGCCGGACCGTCCGAAGACCCACCGCCTCCACTGCACCGTCCTTGTCCCCGATCTGGGCCCAGTCCCCCACGCGGATGCTCTCCTCGAACAGGATGAAGAGGCCGTTGATCAGGTCCTTGACCAGGGTCTGGGATCCGAACCCCACGGCCAGGCCGACGATACCGGCTCCGGCCAGGATCGGTGTCGTGTCCACTCCAACCTGGCCCAGGATGACAATGCCGCCTACGAACACGACCGCAACCGTTGCGCCCGCGCGGATCATGGGGATCAGGGTCTTCATCTTCTGGGTGACCGTCCGTCCTGCGGTTTCCCGCAGGAGGTACACGTTCCCGATCCGGGTGAGCTGAAGGATGGTGACGATCACGGCAAGGGTCACGGCGATGGCCGCGGCGCGGGTAAGGATTACGGATCCCACACTGGAGACCACGAAATCGCTCACGGGCACACCCCAGAACTCGGCCACCACACCCGCACCGATGAGGACGAGTACAAGGGCGGAGACCTTTCGAACGACCGCGAGGTACCGGTCTGCGCGTTCCTCGATGCCCGGTACGCGGGCCTTGATACGCTCGTGCACGGCAAAGAGCTTGTCAAAAAGCCAGTCGAGCAGGTGCAGCGCCGCAATCACTGCGGGAATGGTAACCGCCGTCCCCAGGGTGGCCCGAAAAAGGAAATCGAACCCCTCTTCGCGGCTTCCCAGGAGGACCAGGAAGAAGGCCCAGGCATAAGCGACCGCGAGGATTGGGAGAAATCGGCCGCTGAGCCGCTTCAAACGATTCCCGGAGCTTGTCTTTTCTCCTGATTCGGAGTTCGAGGATGCCTCCTGCCTTACCCTGAGGTCCCTCGAGATCTGGAGCGCAAATGCGGTAATCATGCCGGGAAATACCAGGAGCAGGAGCCCCCGGATGAAGAGGTAGGACGGTTCGGGGACGCTAAACAGGGACAGGGGGCCCACCACAAGGAAGTACAGGGCGCTGTAGTTGGCAAAGCGGCGCAGCCAGACCCAGTAGTAATAAGCGCTTTCATCTTCCAGCCAGAGGATCCGCAGTCCCGGCTCCTCGGGCGACAGCAGGGATCGAATTCCCTCCACAACGATGCGATACCCGAAGAGCACGGTGAAGAGATGGAACACCAGGGCCCGGCCCACGCCGGGTTGCGGAACGGCGCGGAAGAAAAGGAACAGGGCCAGAAGCGCCATGCCCGACGGCAGCACCTTCAGGACCCAGGTCCCTGAGGAGGCGGCAAGCCGGCCCGGCCAGGTCGTCTCCGGCGCCCGCGGCCGGGGAAGGCGTCTTCGAAGGATCACCCGCAAGATCAGGGCCACCAATAGGGCGCCGAGCGCCACACCGACGAGGCGGAAGAGCGCCTGCCGGGCGTCAGGCCGGGTCAGATGGCGCTTTGCCCCAGCCAGGCCTTCCGGCATGCGTTTGATCAGGATACCCGTTTCCCGGGCCGAGGCTACGATACGTTCCAAGAGGTTCTCGAACCGAGTGAACAACGACTCGGAAAGCAGGGCCAATTGGGTTTCAGCAGATTCCAGGGATTCTGCAGATTCGGCTTTTTCGGTCTCCAGGGCCTTTTGCGCTTCGATCAGGCGGTGGAGTTGTTCAAGCAGGACCTTTCGCTTGTCCGGGTCCTCGATGGTTTGAACGATTTCCTCCAATGAGGCAGGAGAAGGGATGTCCTTTTCAGCGGCTTTCGCCGCCCCTCCCATAGCGAAGAAGAGCAGGCAGACGATAAGGAAGGCTATCTTGGGAAACCGATGGGCCGCATGAAACACAGGGATATCCCTCCATGAAAAAATTCGAGTGGGCTCAGGGCCTTTCGCGTTCTGGTCGCTCAGGCGGTTATTTGAATCGAGACTGCTGTGTTATTCAACACGGGTAGCTCACTTTTCCGCCACGATACCACAGATCATGTCCGCTGCAAAAACCTCATTCCCGCCTTTTCTCTCCTGCCTGCCTAGGCTGACGATTTCCAGGACATGCCGGCCGTCAGGGCAAAGCGCATGGCCTGATCAAGGCCCATATCCACCGCGCGAACCCGGGATCGCGGGACCATGACCGTGTGTCCGCCGATCTGATAGCTCATGGGGAGGTACACCGCTACTCGGTCTTCCGAGCCCACCCCCGGCGGCAGTTCGCGGAAATCATCCCGCGTTACAAACCCCATGCACTCCAGCCCGGTCTCCCCGATCTCCACCATTACCACCTGACGGCCACGGCGTCGGGCGTCCTCCGGGCGCGATACGAACTGCAGAAGCTCCCGAAAGGCTCCGTACACGGAACGCACCAGGGGGAGTCTGAAAAGAAGGCTTTCCGCCCATTCAAAGACCCGGCGAACGATCCAAAGATTCATGAACAGGCCCACAAGAAAAACCACCACCAGGCCGACCGCCACGCCCATGCCCGGGATATAGCTCCCATCGGGGAGCAGAAGCCGAAGTCCGTACCCTGCGACCCGTTCGGCTGATGCAGCAAGCCAGATGAGCACGGCGGCTGTGGCTACGGCGGGAAGCACGGTGAGCAGTCCACTTAGGATAAATTTACCAATTTGATTCATAAAAGGCTCCTGGGATGTCATTCTGGGTGTGTGCGGGGAAGCTCAAAGGGTAACGTAACGGTTTTTGTGTTTTGATCCGCCATCGAAAGAGTTTTATAATAAAACGATTCGATTCGAAAGAAAAGCATTCGGCCCATCAAGGCCTCTGCGCTTAGAAGAAGCATCCGTCTCCAGTGTTCTGCTCGGAATGGTTTCGGAGAGGGGATACATGAATGGATCGCTTCACGCAGGATGGGGATGGCCGTGTGTCTGTTCTTCAGGTAACCGGTACCAAGGAGCGGAGCGCAGAGCTGCGTGCCCTTGTGAGTGCTGCGGATTCCCCGAGTCCGTGGGAACTTAGTTGTTATGTGAGGGAAAAGCTCATCGCGATTGTCCAGCAACAATATCTCCCGGCCCAGCCCCGCTTTAGGGTAGAAATCAGGAACACGATGACGCAAGGCGGATCAGGCTGACTGCTGGCCTGCTCGCTGAGGGGAGGAGCCCTCAGGGCCGGGCCTCTGCCTCTTGATTTCGAGGGGGCTCGCAGATGGTTTCGTCTCTTCGGGTTTTGATCTCCCATTCGTGAGTGGTGACGTCCTCCACCTCTTCCCACCCTGTGATCATGGCCCAGGTGTGCGCAAAAAAGGTATGACCCGTGGTGATCATGTAGAGATGCACGATGGTGAAGGCAATGAATGCGAATGCACCGGCCGTGTGCAGATACGCCACGGTGGACAAGGACCAGGACCAGCCCATCTCCGGCCATGTGTTGTAGTAGTAGTAGAGAAATCCGGTGATGATCTGGAAAGGCACAAGGGCGGTGACGATACTCAGGTAGGTCAGCCTCTGCAGGGGGTTGTGCTTGGCCCGGGTGCTCTTAGGGACCGGATGCGGTTCTCCTCGGAAAATGCCGATGGTGTAATAGAGCCCAACGTCGTAGAGCTTTTTGTACGTTGGAACGTACTGTCGCCACTCTCCGGTCGTGAGCATCCAGAAGATGATAAAGGCATAGAGGATCAGCCAGGTCCACGCACAGAAGTTGTGAACCGTAAATGCATTTTCGAACCCAAACAGCGTGAAGGTACCGTGAATTTCGAGTCCTGTGAGCAGGAGGATCAGAATGAGGAGAGTCTGGACCCAGTGCCAGAAACGTTCGAATCTCGTGTAGAGATAGATCATGTTTCCCGAGTTCATGCCGCCCCTCCTTTCCTTTTCCTGCGGGAGACCCACCGGCCGATGCCATGGGCCAGAACACCTGCCACGGCTCCCAGGGCCGCCAGCCACCCGATGGTATCCAGGGCCTTGCTGCGGTCACGGCCCGGCATGTAGAATCCGGTGAGGTTCGCCAGCCGTCCTTCTTGGCTGTGACATTTGGTGCAGCCCAGGCGGTTCTCCTTGGGGGCTACCATGTGCGTGATCTGGAAGTAGTACTCTGTCTCCACGAACCCATACTCCCCGCCGTAATCCAGCCCTGCGTACCGCATTCCCGAAGAGATGGCTTTTTGCCAGTCATAGGAGCCCCAGTAGGAGTCCTTTTCCTTGGGGCTGAACAGGTGAAGGGCGGCCATGGTCCGATTCACCTTGTCGTAGGGCTGTTTTCCGCGGTGCACCTTGAAGGGGTAGATGCGGGACTTGGGATCATTCCGGTTTCCTACCACTTGGTTCAGCTTTACAGGTTTGGCCGGATCGATCGGGGTTGTGAGCAGGACATACTCCAGGGTCCCATTAAACCAGAAGTACTCCGGCACAACATCCTTTTCCCACCGGAACTCCCCTTTCTGGGTGTGGTAGGTGTGTTTTCCAAACTCTCCGGTCACGGCGTAAACTTTTCCATCCTTTTTCTTTCCCGCTTTCGACCAGTCCCACCACATCTTTGTGGGTAGAGCTCGGGCATAGGTAGGGATGTGGCAGGCCTGGCAGGAGACCTTGTCCGTGTGATCATTGGCCTTCACGCCCGGCGCGTGGGGACTGCTTGTATGGCACGATTCACAGGTAATTCTCTCCACGAGATCGTCGTCAATCAAACTTTTGCGCTCCTCGAAGGCGGGCGTCTTGTAGCACCTTCCCGCAATGCGGTGGGCACGGGTGGTGTGGCAGCGCACACAGGTGAAATCAGCGCCCTCCGCATTCATGTGGATATCCAGGTCCCTCGCCGGTTTGAGCAGAGAAGAATCCAGGTCTCCGTGCTTCACACCGTCACCGCCCCCTCCATAGAAATGGCAGACTCCGCAGTTGTCGCGCTTGGGCAGGGCCACGCTCTGGGCCACCTTGTTCCAGTCAGGGGGGAGAAACATTTTCCCGCCGAACTTTTTGGGTTCCGACACGGGGTGCCCGGCCAGGGTGGGAAACTTCTTGTAGGTCCCGGTCTGTTCATGGCAGACCAGGCAGTCCACGTTCTCCTCGGAGCTGAAGTCGAAGTCGGCGTTCTTCCAACCATAGCCTGCATGGCATGATGTGCAACGAGCCTCGTTGCCCTGGATATTCACTCAGAAGTTGTTGATGGTGAGTCCCGCCTTTCCCATCTTGCCCTCCGGGTCGGCGGGGCAGAGCCAGGTCCAGTGGATGGTTCGGTGCGTCTGTTTTGCGGCGTTGTTGTGGCAGCTCAGGCAGGCCCTGGTGACCTCGGGGCCCGAACCGAACTCCTGCTTGAGGGCCTCGTGATTCCCGTGGTCCGCCGTGATCCATCTCTCCGGATGCTGTGCAAATATTCTTGCTTGAGCCGCACCGTACGTCTTGTGGGATTCTTCGGTTTCTGTTTCCGTTGCCCGCGCTCCCTGCCAGAAAAACAGCAGAACCAGTGCGGATACGCATGCCCGTAACTGCCATTTTCTTCCAGGAAATGCCATGTTGCCCTCCATCCTGAAAAGGCCTTGCTCGTTTATTCCCCGTACCGCAAAGGGCGGGACTGTGGGGTCCTCAATGGGTTTATCTGTGAGAACAATGCCCCCTTTACTGGTCTCGGAAAAACGTGCCTGACCGCTGCTGGTTTCGGGATGAGCCATTGGGATTGCAGCGGCACATCTCTTGGTCGCGGGCTTTTGGCGACTCTCTCATCGCGTGGGACTCCCGTCAGCTTGCCGGGTGGAGATTGGAAAGGTTTTGAAAACTTCCCAGACCCCGTATCGTGCCAGTTCGTCCGCACTGAGCCACCGTGCGCCCATTTTCCATTGCTTGAGTCCCCGAATGACGTCTTAGGACAATATTTTTTGCGTTTCTTCAAATTTGCTCCGCCACAAGCGCCTGCCAGTGGACACCTCCATCAGGCACACCTCAAAGGCCACCGAGGACGCAGCGTCCGGCATGTCTTCGATGGCGCCACGATCACGATAGCGGCGCCATACGCTGCCGATCACTACAAGCTCGGCGTTCAGCTTTTCGCCAAGCGCTTTGGCAAGATCCCTCGGTGTTTCATAGTCATGTTCTTTTGAAATTCGATCGAAAAGCGTTCGAGTCTGTTCGGACGGAATCCATTGGCTTTTGAATCGAGTCTCCAGCGTATCGGAGACCATCCGGGTCAGGACCTCATCCGCATCGTCTCGAAGATTCCGGGGGTCGAAAGCGGTTCGGGATGACGATACGTAGCTGAGGGGTTTGTCCTCCTCCCCTTTCGGGGATGTAAACTGCCCCTTCAGGAAGGGCATGAGGGCAATTCGACGGATAGGCAGGGAGTGAAGTCCATCCGCGGTTTTCTCCGATGCGATTGCCACGGAAAGCGGAATGATCAGGAGCAACCACACCGAAAGCACCCAGCAGGCTTGGAGTACTCCAAGGAGTCTGGTTTGTCGCATCGAGTGCAACCTCCAAGCATTCTTCCGATGGATGGGTTCGATTGACTTGGGTTTATTTTTTCTTTATACTTCAAAATACCAATATTGTCAAGAGGTTCAATGGGCTGGAGATTTTTGCACCCGGCTCAGCAGGTTTCGAATGAAGTTTCGGTGGGATCCTCTCGAAAGGGCAGCAATTATTCTGCAAGCCCGAGCAGCGCACGCTGCACTTCGAAGACTTTCTGGATGCGACGGTCAGATCGTCGAATGACGGATTCCGAAAACCGGACTCGAGCCTTTTGCACATTGCCCTCGCCGCTTTGGACGTCAGGCGCCAGGACCGCATCTTATATCGGCAACAAGCACGAGACAGACCTCCTGGGAGTCAGGGAGGGCAATACCGGCATGGCTGGCCTAGTCAACCAGATCGAAGAGGAGAGGCAAGGTAACGCTAAGGGTCCCTTCCGGATTTTGTTGCAGAGAATCTCAGCACCCCGCTTCGAGAGATTCGTGGAAACGAGAGGGGTCAAAAGGTGGCGTTCATGGATTCCTTTGTGTGGATCGGCATCGGCATCTGCATCACCCAGTCGGCCATGTTTTCAGGCCTCAACCTTGCATTTTTCAGCCTATCCAGGCTTCGGCTCGAGGCGGAGGTGGCGCAGAAGAACCGGGCCGCAGAGAAGGTGCTGAGAGCAAGAAAGGATGCCAACTTTCTCCTGACCACCATTCTGTGGGGGAACGTGGGCATCAATGTGCTGCTCACGCTCCTTTCCGGCTCGGTGATGGCCGGTGTCGCGGCATTTTTCTTCTCCACGTTTGTCATCACGTTCCTGGGTGAGATCATTCCGCAGGCCTATTTCTCTCGGAACGCGTTGCGAATGGCGTCATGGTTCCTTCCGGTGCTTCGGTTCTACCAGGTGCTCCTCTTTCCCCTGGCCAAGACCAGCGCGCTGGCCCTGGATCGGTGGCTGGGTAAAGAGGCCGTGCCGTACTTTCGAGAACGGGACCTGGAGGAGATCATCAAGATGCACGTTCTGGCATCGGATTCCGAGATCGATCGGGTGGAGGGGCGCGGCGCGCTGAACTTCCTGGCCCTTGACGATCTTCCGGTCCGCCTGGAAGGCGAGCCCGTGAATCCCGAAAGCATTGTCGAGCTGGAGTTCCGGAACGGAAACCCCATGTTTCCTGAGATCGAGCCGTCCAACACCGATCCGTTTCTGGACCGAATCCTGTCGGCCGGCACGAAATGGTCCATTCTCGTGGATCGCTCGGGGGAGCCGGGCATGGTGGTGAACGCGGACTCGTTCCTGAGAGGCGCCCTTTTCGGGCCTCGGCCCTTCAATCCCTATGACCACTGCCATCGACCCGTCGTCATCAAGGATTCCAAGGCGGCTCTCGGAGATGCCATCGCCAGGCTCAAGGTGATTCCTGAGCGCACCGGAGACGACGTTATCGATGAGGACATCATTCTTTACTGGGCGGATGAAAAAAGGGTGATCACGGGCTCTGACATCCTCGGGAGATTGCTGAGGGGAATCGCCCAACAGGAGGGTCCCTTGTTCAGGCAGCCGGAAATCTCGACGGCGTAACCCTCCCATGCAGCTGTATGAGTGCGATCGATGTACCCTCCGAGGGCAAGCGGCATGTTGCCTCGAGTTCGAAGTCCTTCAAGACGTTGCTGAGAGGAACTCGCTATGCTTTCCTGTCTGCCGTATCTCCTGCTGGTCTCGGGTTTCGTCTTTCTGATTAAGGGAGCCGATCTCCTGGTGAGCGGGGCTTCTTCCCTGGGAAGGCGCGCGGGCATCTCCGATCTCGTGATCGGGCTCACCGTGGTGGCCTTCGGCACGTCCAGCCCGGAGCTCTTCGTGAACCTCATGGCCAGCGCCAAGGGAAACACGGACATTGCCATCGGCAACATCCTTGGGAGCAACATTGCCAACATTTTTCTGATCCTGGGCGTCTCCTCGGTGGTCTATCCCCTGACCGTGGGCAAGGGCACCGTGTGGAAGGAAATTCCTCTGAGCCTTCTGGCGGCTTGCCTCCTGGGGGTCCTGGCGAACGACCAGTGGATCGACCGTGCCGGCGCGTCGGCTCTCACAAGAATCGACGGGATCGTCCTGCTCGCCTTCTTCATCGTGTTTCTCTATTACTCCGCCTCCATTGCCGGGAAGATCGAGGGCATGCAGGAGGAGGTTCCCTCGGGTGTCATGGGTATCGGCAAATCGATCCTGTTCGTGCTGACCGGGCTGGCAGGGCTTGCCGTGGGAGGGGACTGGATCGTGCGCGGGGCGGTGCACACGGCCCGAACCCTCGGGATGAGCGAGTCCCTGGTGGGCTTGACCATCGTGGCCGTGGGCACGTCCTTGCCCGAGCTGGCCACCTCGGCCATGGCGGCCGCTCGGAAGAACGTGGAGATCGCCGTGGGGAATGTGGTGGGCTCCAACATCTTCAACATCTTCTTCGTCCTGGGGATCAGCGCCACGGTGCGGCCGCTTCCGTTTCGGCCGGCAAGCAACATGGATGTCGGTGTGGTAGTGCTCGGGAGCCTGCTCCTGTTCTTTTCCATGTTCACGGGCCGGAAACGCACTCTGGACCGCTGGGAGGGCGTGCTGCTGCTCTCTGCCTACGCGGCCTACCTGGTCTACCTGGTCCTTCGAGGCTAGCCCCTGCGCCGCACGGCCTGTAAGGACTGTCGAAGAGAGGAGAGCATAATGGGAGACGCGGAATTTTCGAGCCTTTCCATAGAGGATAGGGATCCGTTGATTCGCCTGCTTCACAAGGCCATCCGCATCGGCGTCAAGGTCCTGGCGGTGATTATGACCTTCGTCATCTTCTGGGGGATCGGGGACGTGATCTGGGTCATCTATCAGAGGATATCACAGCCCCCCTACTTCCTGCTCAAGATCAACGACATCCTGGCCACCTTCGGGGCCTTTCTCGCGGTCCTCATCGCTATCGAGATCTTTCTGAACATTACCCTCTATCTCAGGGACGACGTCATCCATGTCCGGCTCGTGGTGGCCACGGCCCTCATGGCCATCGCGCGGAAGGTGATTGTCTTCGACTTCAAGGAGCTGGCGTACTCATACGTGTTCGCCACGGCCGCCGTCCTGTTTGCCCTGGGCGTTACCTACTGGCTGATAACAAGGAAGGAGGAGAAACCGGCAAACCGGGAAGGGAATTGATTTCCGCTGAAGAGAGGGGGTGGCTGCAACGGAAAGCTTCTCAACGGCGTTCAGCCGGCTTTCTTAAGAAGGGCTTGCCAGGTATTATCACGCCTTGGAAACGCAAAAAGAAGGTGCCCACTTTGGACCGTGCATCGGCATCGTTCAACGCTGCCCATCAAACATGAGAAAACCTGGAAAGAGGACGATCTGTGGCAAGACCAAAATCTATGAAACCGTTGTGGTCGAATGTGAAACGGCCGTTGTTCAAATGGACTGGAAGTAGCTGGTCAAGCTGATCGCCGACCTGTACCGCTTCTCCGGGGAGAACCAGGCCTTTTTCCACGCCCGGTTCGGGATCGGCCGGGATCCGGCCGAGCCCTATCGGGAGACGATTGAGGAATGCATGTATCCGGACGTCTTCAGCCGAAAACCCGTTCGGATTTCAAAAGCCAAAAAGGCAGTCAGCGACTATGTAAAAGCTGCGGCAAACTCACTTGGCGAGATCGACCTCATGATCTTCTTTGTGCAAACCGGAAATCAGTTCACGCTGGACTATGGGGACATTGAGGAGCCGTTTTACAATGCCCTCAATTCCATGTATGAAAGGGCGGTGAAGAAGGTCGTAAGGCTTCCGGCAGATCAGCGCTCTGCCTTCAAGGAACGCCTGAAGAAGATCATGACGACTTCTTCCAACATCGGTTGGGGCTACCACGATGAGCTCGTGGGGGATTACTGCAGTGTATTCCCGGAAGATCTCGAGGACTGACGACGGGCTGAATGCCTGTTTCTGCAGGATGGAGGAACAGGCCGGAAGGGACCGGTGTCCGGATTTCCCTCAGGTGAAAAACGAGAGATCTTTTGAGGACTTCAATCGGTCTTCGATGCTCTTTGTGGATAACGAAATGAGGCTTCGTTCTCCACAAATTCGGTCGCAGAGAATCTGCGTTTCACAAACCGGTCCAATCCGAGGTCGTGGCCACGCGGAACCGGACCAGCTCATTTGAACAGGGCCGTCTACGATGTCCTTCAAAAACACAGGTGCCGAATGCTGAGCATGATAAGAACGATTCATGCGCCCTCTGAAAAACGGCAGGTCTATGTCCGTGCTTGCGACTGTGATGCATCGAGCTTAAGTCTGATGGTAGAAGACATGCCAAACGTGGCCGATGTTCTCTCCCTGGCGGACCTCGGGGAAGGAAAAAGGGAACTGTATCAGTTCTACGCAAAGCCCGTCACAGAATGGTTCGTGGAGTAGAACGAAGCGGGCATGCAAATTCCGGTTGAAGAGAGGTCGGCCTGAGCAATCCAATGGGGGGTGTGCGCCATGACGACACCAAGTACGGGAACGGTAGCGGGTCTCGACGCCTTGATGCCGCCGGAAATGGCCGCCAAGGCCGAGCAGATCGGCGTAGCCAAGGCCACCATGGGGTGGCGGAATACCCTGGCCCTGGGATTCCTGGCCGGAGCTTTCATTGCCCTGGGGGCGGTGTTCGCAAACACGGTGACAGCCGGTGCCGCAGGGAAGGCGCCTTTCGGGCTGGTGCGGCTCGCCGGGGGCGCGGTTTTCTGCCTTGGCCTGATTCTGGTCGTGGTGGCCGGGGCCGAGCTCTTCACCGGGAACAACCTCATCATCATGGCCTGGGCCAACCGCCGGATTACCACGCGCAGCGTGCTGCGAAACTGGGCCCTGGTGTATGCGGGGAACTTCGTCGGGGCCGTGGCCACGGCCGTCCTGATCTTCCTGGCAGGGCAGCACAAGCAGGGCGGTGGCGCAGTCGGGATCGCCCTGCTGCAGGCGGCTGAGGCCAAGTGCCGGCTCGGGTGGGTGGAGGCCGTGGCCCTGGGCATGTGCTGCAATGCGCTGGTCTGTCTGGCCGTGTGGCTCTGCTTCAGCGCGCGGACCACTACGGACCGGATCCTTTCGATCCTGTTCCCCATCACGGCTTTTGTGGCCGCCGGGTTCGAACACTGTGTGGCGAACATGTACATCATCCCTTCTGCGCTCCTGGTCAAGGTGGGCTCCGCCAACGCATTCTGGGAAGGGATCGGAAAGACACCCGGGGAATATGTGGCTTTAACATGGGGAAACTTCATTGTACATAACCTCGTCCCGGTCACCCTGGGCAATATGATTGGCGGCTCGGTCATGGTGGGCTTGGTGTACTGGTTCGTTTACTTGAGAAAGGGGTTGGTTCCCCGGTAGAGTGTCCTCTCCGTACGCCGTGCCGGCTAGTCTGGCCTCAAGGGAAGGCTTAGGCGGCGCTGTCTTCCGCCTTGCTTATCAGGAACAAGGGACCGATTCACGCCTTCATGCCGAAACGAACAGGAGGGTCAAACATGCCGAATGGAAAGCGTAAGAGAATCCTTGTGGGGATGGACGGATCCGAGCGATCGCTGCACACGGTCAGGTACGTGAGTACGATTCCCGGGTTTTCCAGGATGAACGTGACACTTCTGAGCCTCTACACCGAGGTGCCAGAGGCCTACTGGGATCTGCAGAAGATGCAGCAGGTCAGCCAGCGGGTTAGTGAGATTCATGCCTGGGAGACCCAGACTAAGGGAGAAATGGAGGACAAGCTCCACGCGGCTGAGCAGATCCTGATCAAGGCGGGCACCCCTAAGGAGTCCGTTACGATCCAGAGCAGGAAGGTTCGGCAGGGCATTGCCAGGGATCTTATCAAGGAAGGAAAAAAGTTCGACACCCTTGCCATTGGCAGGCGAAGCAGCGGGAAGATCAAGGAGCTCATGTTGGGAAGCGTATCCACCAAGGTCCTCGAGAAGGTGGACTACACCCCTGTGGTACTGGTAGGAAAGGACTCGGACGCCGGCAGTGTTTTGCTGTCCCTGGACGGATCTCCTAACTCCATGCGTTCCGTGCGGTATCTCGCCCGAATGATGGCGGGAAGCGACGCTCGGATTCTGCTCTTTCACGCCATACGCGGCAATGACAAGAAGCTCGTGCAGATGACGGAAGAGGCAGTGGGAGAGGTGTTCGAGGAGGCCAGGGGCACCCTTGCCAAAGCGGGTTTCGGGGAGAGGGATGTGAACACCAAGATCGTCTCCGGTGTCCAAAGCCGGGCCGCCGCCATCGTGGATGAGGCGCGGACCAACGGCTATGCGACCATCGTGCTCGGGAGGAGAGGGCATGCCAGGCTGCAGCAGTTCTTTATGGGCCGTGTCAGTAAAAAGGTGACGTATCTGGCAAGAGGATTGGCCGTCTGGATTGTGAACTGATCCTTTCCAGGATGCTCGAAAGGTCTTTATGGTGACGGGTGATAAGCGTGAGCAGGGGGTATAGACCGCTCGCTATTTTGAGTGCACGATCATAAGAACAAGCGCGGCCAGCAGGAACAGCCAGATGGCGATAGCGTTCCGGGTGGCCTTTTTCGCCTTTGCAGCCTCCCACCAGGTCAGGGGGCGAATGCCTTGTACCAGAAAGGTGCCCACGCCGGCCAGGTTGACGCAGATCACGTTGGTCAGGAAGAGCAGTAGTGCGTTTGCGGCGGAATGGAGGTATCCTGACGCCAGAAGCATGCCGAAGGTGACCAGGGGAGGCAAAAGCGCGAGGGAGATCATCACCCCGATGAGGGCCGCCGGGAAGCCGGTGGTGAATGCCAGGGCCCCTGCGATTCCGGATGCCAGGGCGAGCATCACGTCTCCCAGGGAAACCTGCGTCCGGCTGGCGATTTCCGGCGCTTGGGGGTCAATGGTCATGACGGCTCCGAGGACGATGGAGATTAGAAGAGAGACGGCGATCCCGGCAAAAGCGGTTTTCAGGGCCTTGCGGGCCAGGGCGGCGTCGCCCAGGGTCGTGGCAAAGGAGAGCGCCATGTTCGGGCCCAGGAGGGGTGCGATGACCATGGCGCCGAGCACCACGGCCACGTTGTTGCGGAGGATACCGGCGGCGGCCACTAGGGAGGAAAGGAAGACAAGCACCAGAAAAACGCCGGAGAGCTTGGCGAGGTCCACAACATCGGCGTAAAGTTCCTCGCGGCACATGCGGCTCGGACCTGGCGTGGGGCTCTCGGGGGCTTCGGGATAGGGCGGCTCAGGGGCGCGAGGCAGTGAGGCCTCCACGGGAAGGAGCAGGACCCTGAAGTCCTCGGCAAAGGCCTTTTCCATGGCATCCAGCACGACCTCCGCCTTTTCGGCCTCAACGAGGACCTTCCAGAGGACCTTGTCTCCACTGGAATTCTCATCGGACCAGAAGTACTCGACCGAGATGGTTTCCAGCAGGCGTTCGGTTTCAGCCCCACGGTCGCGGGGAAGAACGATCTCGAGCAGGCGAAGCGCCATGTATCCCTTCTCCCGGAAATGGCCGAATTTCCTGCCGGGGCGGGGTAAATCACCTTATCGCTGTCATGTGAAGGCATGGTTCTCTGTCGGCACGGCAAAGGTGACAAAGCAGGAAAGTTTGCATTAGAATTACGCTCACTGTACCTGTGCTGTCAAGCGGCTTCAGGTATGGAGCGAACGGAGAGATGACGTCATCGGGGAGGAAATCCATGAAACCGGCTCAACGGCTAAGGTTTGCACTGGAGCGGTACCTGGTTCGAGGTGCACACTATCAGCTCCTGGCCGTTGCGGCACTGATCGGCGTCATTTCCGTCCTAGGGGGCGTGCTCGTGCGCTGGGGCGCGGGCGGTGAAGGCACGGCCTGGGACTCGGTGTGGTGGGCCTTTTTGCGGCTCACGGACCCTGGGTACCTCGGGGATGATACCGGTTTCTTTCGGAGAACGATATCGACTGTCCTCACCGTGCTGGGCTATGTGCTTTTCATGGGCTCCCTGGTGGCCATTCTGACCCAGTGGCTCAACAGCACCATGCGTCGTTTCGAGTCGGGATTCACCCCGGTGGCTCGAAAGAACCACATCCTGATCCTGGGGTGGACCACGAGGGCAGGGGTCGTGATTCGTGATCTGTTCCTGTCCGAAGGAAGGGTTCGACGCTTTCTCAAGCGCAAAGGGGCGAGACGCCTCCATCTCGTGCTCCTGGCCGAGGAGGTGGGGCATGACCTCATGCAGGAGATTCGAAGCCGGGTAGGCGCGTCGTGGAATCCGCGGCAGATCACCCTGCGATCCGGATCGGCGCTTCGCGGGGACCACCTGGCGCGCGTGGATTTCCCGCACGCCGCAGCGATCCTGCTTCCCTCGGGGGAGTTCTCCGAGGCGGGCCCGGAAAACGCGGACACCCATACCATCAAGACTCTCCTCTCCTTGAGCAACCACGCCCTGGTCCGGGACACGGGAGACCTGCCCCTGGCCGTGGCCGAGGTGATCGATGCCCGAAAAGAGGATATTGCTCGAAAGGCCTATCGGGGCCCCATCGAGGTGCTTTCCAGCGAAGCCCTCATCAGCCGGTTGATCACGCAAAGCGTGCGGCACCCCGGTATGTCTCATGTGTACAACGAGCTCCTGATGCATGCGCAGGGCAACGAGCTGTATGTCCGTGAGCTCCCGGATCTGGCCGGCGCCTCCCTTGAAAGCCTGGGTTCTCTCTTTCCGAAAGCCTTGGCCCTGGGGGTGGTGAGGTGCGAAGTGAAGGGCTTTCGCCCCCACATCAATCCCGGTCCCGGTTTCGTTCTCCAGAAGGATGACCGCCTGATCCTCATGGCCCGCTCCTATGAGGAGTCACAGCCGTCCGCGGAACGTAACCCGGAGCCGGTGCGGCGGGGCTCGCATGCGATCTCGGTCGGAAGAACCGATCAGACCCGACGCGTTCTCGTCCTGGGATGGGGTCACAAGGTACCGGCACTCATTTCCGAATTCGCAAGCTATCCGAACGAGCATTTCGTCATCGACGTAGTGTCCACGGTCCCGGTCTCCACGAGGGAGACGGCCGTGGAAAGATATGGAGCGGACTGCGCGCACCTTCAGCTCGCGCATCACGAGGCGGACTATACCGTTTGGAAGGACCTCGAGCGAATGGATCCGGCGGGCTACGATAATGTCGTGATGGTGGCGAGCGACTGGCTCCCTTCGGGGGAGGAGTCCGACGCCCGGACCATTGTAGGGGTTCTCCTGCTTCAGGAGATCCTGTCTGAGGGAAGGTGCGGGACCAAGCTCCTTGTGGAGCTGATGGACCCGGAAAACGTGGATCTTCTGGGAAAGCGTACCTGTGATGTCCTGGTCAGCCCGGTGATCCTGAGCCATATGCTCGCCCTGGTCGCCGTGCGCCGGGAGCTGAGCTGCGTGTTTGACGAGCTCTTCACGACCCAGGGTCCGGAGATCGTCTTCCTGCCCGTTTCCGAGACTCCCTGGCGCGGCAAGACCATGGCGT
>Ga0272444_10000081_pt1 | contig 124899 bp, 134 predicted proteins | sample SSMForm13_FD_201033 | JGI IMG/M metagenome (GOLD analysis project Ga0272444, IMG submission 201033) | Marine sediment archaeal communities from Little Sippewissett salt marsh, Falmouth, MA, United States - SSM-Form-13 | ecosystem: Environmental > Aquatic > Marine > Wetlands > Sediment ...
ATCCGCGCCACCTCAGCGCGGACACCAGGCACCGTCCCTCTCCCAAGTCGTCGGTTCTAGACCCGGCTTCCGATGAGAGGGCGAAGACAGGATAAGGGAGGTGGCGCGGCGGTGGATAAGTTACGGCGCAAACCATTTCACCCGGAGCCGGGTAGGAAGCGCCGTTCCGACCGGCGGAGACTTCGCGAAACACGGCATCGCGCGACAAAAAGCCCGGATATGCAGGTTTTCGCCCCCATCATGCTTGACCCTGCGCAACCTCCGCGCCAGTTTTCGGATGGGGCGCAAGAGGAATCGATCTGGAGCATTCAATGAGGAAATCCCTGATTTCGGCGCTAGCCGCCATTGCCGTAGCCGTGACCGGCATGATCGGCGGAAGCGTTTCGGCGCAGGCGGAAATCCAGCTGCATGAACTGCTGTTCAAGCCCAAGGCCGAGCGCGAAGAGTATGTTCGCCAAAATCGCCGGACGTCCTATCGCATGTCCAACAAGTCGCCGATCCGGCGCAAGGTTATCAAGTTCGACGGCTATTCCGTCGGCACGATCGTGATCGACACCTCGGACCGCCGCCTCTACCACGTCGTCAAGCCGGGCAAGGCGATGGCCTACGGCGTCGGGGTCGGACGCGAAGGCTTCACCTGGACGGGCAAGAACCGCATTTCCCGCAAGGCGGAGTGGCCGGGCTGGACGCCGCCGCCGCAGATGATCGCGCGCGAACGCGCCAAGGGCCGCATCCTGCCGGCCTATATGGAAGGCGGCCCGAACAACCCGCTCGGTGCGCGCGCCATGTATATCGGCTCCACGCTCTACCGCATCCACGGCACCAACCAGCCATGGACCATCGGCCAGGCGATGTCGTCAGGCTGCATCCGCATGGCCAATGACGACGTCGTTCACCTGTACAACCAGGTGAAGGTCGGAACGTCAGTCGTGGTGCGCCACTAGCCGGTCACCACATGGTCCTGGCGGCGCGACCGGCCCATTCCTTGTCGTAGGTCTGGGAATCGAACGCGCCGCACGATTGTTCCTTGAGGATGTCGCCCGCCGTCGGAATCTCCGCGGGAGCGACATGATGCGCCGGGTCCCACAGCTTCGCCCGCAGCACGGCGCGGCCGCACTGGGTGTAGATCTCGCCGACCGTGACCACCACGGCCGAGCGCGGCTGCTTGCCGTCCTTCTCGAAACTCGCCAGCAATTCCGGGTCGGCCGTGACGATGGCCGTGCCGTTCAGCCGGATCGTCGTCACCGAGCCGGGGATCAGGAACAGCAGGCCGACACGGTCGTCGCGCACGATGTTGCGCAGGCTGTCGATGCGGTTGTTGCCACGCCGGTCCGGGATCGCGATCGTCTTGTCGTCGAGAATGCGGAACAGCCCGCCCAGTTCGCCGCGCGGCGAACAGTCGAGTCCTTCCGGCCCTGCGGTGGCCAATGTGAAGAAGGGCGACGCCTCGAGGAACCGGCGGTACTGCGGCGTGATCCGGTCGGCCACCTTGAGCAGCGATGCCTCTCCCGGCACGCCGTAGAGCGTTTCCAGTTCCTCCACCGAACTCACTGGCGCGTAGCTCGTCATCGGCTCAGTCCCTTTTCCTTCAACTCGTCCAGATAGGCGTTCCACAGCGTGTCCCTGTCGCGGCCGAGCCGCGCCAGATATGACCATGTGAAGATGCCGGTATCGTGCATGTCGTCGAAAACGATGCGCACCGCGTAGTTGCCGACGGGCAGCATTTCCATGATCGCCACGTTCTGCTTGCCGCCGACGGTGACCCGCTGGTCAGGCGAATGGCCCTGCACCTCCGCCGAAGGCGACATGACCCGCAGCATTTCCGCGGAAAGCCCGAAAGTTTCGCCTGTATCGAAGGTTACCGTCAGCGTCTTGCGGTCACTGGAAACCCGCAATTCTGTCGGCCAGAGCGTCGTCTCGGTCATGGCAATGAACCCGTTTCGCTGTAGTGATGACTTGACGGGAACGGCTATGGCATCAACATACGCGCCAGACAACAACTAGCGTGCGATTACATGGCTGACGATATCGCCCTGCCGGCAGGGCAGATCATGACCGATCCCTTCGGGAGAGACATCACCTATCTGCGCGTGTCGGTGACCGACCGCTGCGATTTTCGCTGCACCTATTGCATGTCGGAACACATGACGTTCCTGCCGAAGAAGGACCTTCTGACGCTCGAGGAACTGGACCGCCTTTGCACGGTGTTCATCGAGAAGGGCGTGAAGAAACTGCGGCTGACCGGCGGCGAGCCGCTGGTGCGCAAGAACATCATGCATCTGGTCGAACAGCTCGGCCGTCACCTCGAGACCGGCGCGCTGGAAGAACTGACGCTGACCACAAACGGTTCGCAGCTGACCAGGCACGCGAAAGACCTGTACAGGCACGGCGTGCGCCGCATCAACGTGTCGCTCGATACGCTCGATGCCGACAAGTTCCGCGAGATCACCCGCTGGGGCGATCTTTCCCGCGTACTCGACGGCATCAAGGCGGCGCAGGACGCCGGATTGAGAATCAAGATCAACGCCGTCGCGCTGAAGGATTTCAACGACGCCGAAATCCCCGACATGATCCGCTGGGCGCATGGCGAGAACATGGACATGACCGTGATCGAGACCATGCCGATGGGCGAGATCGAGGAAGACCGGACAGACCGGTATCTGCCGCTGTCGATGCTGCGCGCCGACCTCGCCAGGCAGTTCACGCTGGAAGACATTCCGTTCAAGACCGGCGGCCCGGCGCGCTATGTCGAGGTGAAGGAAACCGGCGGCAGGCTCGGCTTCATCACGCCGATGACGCATAATTTCTGCGAAAGCTGCAACCGCGTCCGCCTCACCTGCACCGGCACGCTCTACATGTGCCTCGGCCAGGACGATGCCGCCGACCTGCGCGAACCGCTGCGTGCCTCCGAAGGCAACGAACTGGTGGCCGAGGCCATCGACGAGGCCATCGGCCGCAAGCCGAAGGGCCACGATTTCGTTATCGACCGGCGCACCAACCGCCCGTCCGTTTCGCGCCACATGAGCGTCACGGGCGGCTGACAACCATGCGTGTCGTGCTCGCTCCCCTTCTCCTGGCCGCACTTTCCGTTTCCGCCGCGGCGCAGGAGCCGATGTCCGTCGAGGACCTGCTGGCCGTCGCCAAGACGGCCTATCCCGGCGAGTTGTGCTGGTGGGAGCGCGCCGAGGAAAACCTCGACGAGGCGCGGAGCTGGACGCTGACCTTCCGCTACGACTACGAGCAGGACACCGGCCCGGACCGTCAGGTGATCCTGCACCAGTTGCCCTGTTTCTACGGCGCCTACAATTTCGGCTCTCTGTGGTTCACCGAAACCGAGTTCGAGGGGCTGGTTCCGCTGCATTTTGCCGTGCCGGAGGTCGACATCGACTATACCGACGCCGAGGAAACCATCCTCGACCACATGAAGATTTCCGGCTTTTCGACCCAGGCCGCCCTCATCAACGCCGAATTCGACGAGGAAACACAGGCGATCGTGAATTACTCGAAATGGCGCGGCCTCGGCGACGCGTCGTCAAGCGGCACCTGGACTTTCCGGCGAGGCAAGTTCGTCCTGACTCACTATGAAATCGATCCGACCTATAATGGCGAGCTCGATCCCGTAAGCGTGTTCGGCCACAGCGCCGACTGAACCGCCGACCATATTCCGTCTTCGATCTTTGCGCCCTGCCCCACGGCAACTGCATGGCTGCCAAGCGCAATTAACATGCCTGCGGGCATGAAAAAGGCGCATAAAGCAACCATCTATATTGCAATGCAGCAAAATGATTCCGCTGCGCACAATCGAAGAAAACGGAAAGACAACAATGTCCGCCAAGAAACGTACCGAAGCATCGTTCCAGCCGCGTGAGCTGGACACCATTCTCGCCCGCGCCCGCCGCGAGCGCGACGCCACGCTGCGTCACATGATCGGCTCGCTGTTCGGCCGCTAATCCCGGCCGGCTTCGCCGGATAGCCAAACAGGCAGTTGCGGCGCGCTCCTTCGCGCCGTATGCGTTACAGGTATACATCCTGCGCATTGCCTGTTTCGTCCGGCGGACCGGTTTCATGACATCGCAAAACACAAATGGCGGCGAAGCGCCCCAAACGGGTCTGCTGTCCGAAATGGCCGACACGGCCAATCTCAAGGCGATCGTGTTCCTCTCGATTGCCATGACCGCGTTTGCCTTCGATGACATGTTCATCAAGCTGGCGTCGGCCGAAATCGGCGTCGGCCAGATCCTGAGCATCCAGAGCCTCCTGGCACTCGCCTATTTCGCCTGGTTGGCGCGCGTAAAAGGCCACCGCCTCACCCGCGAGGCGCTGTTTTCACGCGCCGTCCTGATCCGCAACGCCGGTGAAGCCACCGGCGCGGTCTGTTTCGTCATCGCCCTCTCGCTGATGCCGATCAGCAATGCCTCGGCCATATTGCAGGCGGCCCCGCTCGCCGTCACGCTCGGCGCCGCGGTGATCCTGCGCGAAACCGTCGGCTGGCGGCGCTGGGTTGCAGTCGTGGCCGGTTTTGCCGGCGTCCTTCTGGTGATGCGGCCCGGCCTAGCCGGTTTCAACGCCGCCTCGCTGTTTGCCGTCGCCGCCGTGTTCGGCCTCGCGTTGCGCGATCTTTACACCCGCGCCGTGCCGCGCTCGATTCCCACCGAAATCATCGCGCTGATTTCCAATGCGGTGGTGCTGACCGTATCCGTCATCCTGCAAACCGCAACATCGCCGTGGAGCCTGATGTCGTCCTATGCGACGGCGATGGTCCTTTGCGCCTCCTTCTTCGGCATCATCGCCATTCACCTCGTCACGATTGCCCTGCGCATCGGCGAAGTCTCGGTGCTCGCCCCGTTCCGCTATGTCCGCGTCGTGATCGCCATCGGCGTCGGCGTGGTTGTATTCGGCGAACGTCCGGATATGTACACATGGATTGGCACCGGCCTCATCGTGGCGGGCGGGCTCTACGCACTCTATCGCGAACAGATCGTGGGAAACCGAAAGCGGAACGACCTATGAGCAGCGATGCCGCACAAACGCCCGCATCCGGCGAACACCACTGGACAGGCCCTCCGCCCGCCCTGCTGACTCTTGTCCTTCTGGCGGCGGTCAGCCCGCTGGCGATCAATCTTTTCGTCCCCTCGATGCCGAGCATCGCCGCCGATCTCGGCGCGCCCTATGCGACGATCCAGCTCGGCTTGTCGCTTTACCTGATCATGACGGCCGTCCTGCAGCTGGTGATCGGTCCGCTGTCCGACTTCTTCGGCCGCCGGCCGGTCGTTTATGCCGGCCTCGGCCTGTTCCTGGTCGGAACGGCCATGTGCGTGGTCGCGCAATCGGCGGAAATGTTCCTCGCCGGCCGCATCGTCCAGGCGACAAGCGCCGCCGGAATGGTCCTGTCGCGGGCCATCGTCCGCGACGTCTATCCGCGCGAAAAGGCGGCCAGCGCCATGGGCTACATGGTCATGGGCATGGCCATCGCGCCGATGATCGGCCCGGCCATCGGCGGCCTGATCGACCAGCTGGCCGGCTGGCGCGCGACGTTTGTGGCGCTCGGAGCGTTCGGCGTCGCAGCGGTCGCCGCGGCGCTGATGACGCTGCCGGAGACGAACCGGTTTCGCGGCGCGCCGCTGCGCGACCAGATCGCCAGTTACAAGGCGCTTTCGCGCATGCCGCTGTTCTGGATCTATGCCTGCGCGGCCGGCTTCACATCCGCTTCGTTTTTCGCGTTTCTCGGCGGCGGCCCGGCGGTCTCCAACGAGTATCTCGGCCTGTCCGCTTTCCAGTACGGTCTCTATTTCGCCTTCACCGCGCTCGGCTACTCGATGGGCAACTTCATCACCGGCCGGTTTTCCGAACGGCGCGGGCTGGAACGGATGATGATCGACGGCGTCTTCATCGCACTGTCCGGACCGCTGATCACAATCGCCCTGTTTTCGGCCGGCATGGAGCATCCGGCGGCCTTCTTCCTGCCGATGATGCTTGTCGGCCTCGGCAACGGCCTGACCCTGCCCAATGCCAGTGCTGCGGCGATCGGCCTCAAGCCCGACGCCGCCGGCGCGGCCTCCGGCCTGCTCGGCGCGACGCAGATCGGCATCGGCGCCGCCGCCTCGATCATCGCCGGCTACATTGCGGGCAAAGACGGCCTGCCAATCCCGCTTTGCCTCTTCCTTGTCGCCTGTGCGGTGATTGCCATCGGCTTCACGCTGGCGGCCACGCGCATGGACAAACCGGCCTGAGGCGGCAGCCATTGCCGCCGCCAGTCCAAGCAAGCATAGTCCGCCCATGAAGATGCCCGATCGCAGAAACATCGCCGGAGCGATCCTGGCCGGCGGCCGGTCACAACGCATGCAGGGACGCGACAAGGCGCTTCTGCCGCTTGCCGGCAAACCGATGATCGCCCATGCAGCCGATCGGCTCGCGCCGCAGGTCGCGTCCGTCGCGATCAGCGCCAATGGCGACCTTTCCCGCTTCGCGCCGCTCGGCAGGCCGGTCTTTGCCGATATGGTCGAGGGCTATCTCGGGCCCCTCGCCGGCATCCTTTCGGCGATGCGCTGGACGGCGGGCGAAAACGCGGCATGCACCCACGTGGTCACAGCCGCCGCCGACACGCCTTTCTTTCCGCACGATCTGGTCGCCCGCATGGCGGAATGCGCAGGCAGCGGGGAGACCATCGTCATGGGCCGGTCGTCGGGCAATCTCCATCCGGTCTTCGCGCTGTGGCCGCTTGGTCTCGCCGACGATCTTGCCGAGTGGCTGGCCCGCGGCGAGACGCTGAAAGTGCGCGCCTGGGCGATACGGCACGATCTCGTCGCATGCGACTTCCCGCTGCGCGCCGATGGCGTCGATCCCTTCTTCAACATCAACACTCCGGACGACCTCGCCACCGCCGAAGCAATCCTGCAAAGGGCCGCCGTATGAGAATGCCGCGTGTCATAGGCATCGCCGGCTGGAAGAATTCCGGCAAAACCCGGATGACCGCCGCGCTGGTTACGGAACTTTCCGCCCGCGGCCGGACCGTCTCCACCGTCAAGCACGCCCACCACGCGTTCGACATCGACAAGGAAGGCACCGACAGCTGGAAGCACCGCCGGGCAGGCGCCCGCGAGGTTGCCATCGTCTCGCAGAAGCGCTGGGCATTGATGCACGAACTGGGTGCGGACGAGGACGAACCGCCGCTCGGCGCCATTCTCGCCAAACTCGGTCCGTGCGACATCGTCGTCGTCGAGGGCTACAAGCGCGAACCGCATCCAAAGATCGAGATCAGGCGCTCGGAAGCTCACAGCCACGAACGCCTTGCCGGCGGCAATGCCAATGTCGTCGCCATCGTCAGCGACGATCCGGCGGAAGAGACGGACGGCCTGCCGCTGTTCGGCCACGACGACATCGCGGCCATCGCCAATTTCGTGGAACAGCTGGCCGGGCTTGCCTGATTGGCCTTGCGGCGCGGCCGCAGCGCCGGTTACATCGCGCTGAACTGAGTCCGGGACCGACAGCCATGGCGCGTACGCCGCTCAACACAAGCGATCCCTTTGCCGGCTACGGCCTGATTTCGGTCCTGTTGCACTGGCTGACGGCAATTGCCGTGGTGACGCTGTTTCTCACCCATGAGCGGGAATGGTCCGCCGTTCACCTGAGTATCGGGTTAATTGCCGCGCCGGTCTTGCTGTTTCGCCTCTACTGGCGGGTGAAACGCGGCTATCCGCGCATCAGCGACCAGCCGGCGGTCTTCAATTTCGCTTCGCGGCTGGTGATGCTCGCATTCCTCCTTTGCATCCTGACGGTGACGCTCACCGGCCTTCTGATCCCGCCACTCGAGGGCAAGCCGCTCGCCTTCTTCGATCTTTTCGCCGTGACGGTTCCGCTGCCGGAAGATCGCGGCTGGGCAAACGTCCTGGAAGAAATCCACGACCTCGCCGGCCACGCCTTCCTGCCGCTTGTCGCCCTGCACGTATTGGGTGCGCTTGCCCATCATTTCATCAAGCGTGACGCCGTCCTTGTCCGCATGGTTCGGCCGATCCGCCGCGGCAAGTAAAATCCTGACCAACTGGTCGATTTGCAGTTGCAATCCCCGCGAAAACAGTGGGAGTATCTTCCCTCACGTCCGCCGCACGCGGCGGACGATCCGACAGGCATCCCAATGCCTTGCCCCGAATGCGTGATGTAAAGAGGAAGCAGATATGCGTTTCACCAAAGGATTGATGGCTGCGGCCGCGACACTGGCGCTGACGATCGGCGCCGCGCAGGCCCAGGACATGATGAAGGTCAGGATCGGCACCGAAGGCGCCTACCCGCCTTTCAACAATCTCGAGGCAGACGGCTCGCTCGTCGGTTTCGACATCGATATCGCCAAGGCGCTGTGCGCGGAAATGAAGGCCGATTGCGAATTCGTCACACAGGACTGGGACGGCATCATTCCTGCGCTTCTGGCCGGCAAGTTCGACGCCATAATCGCCTCCATGTCGATCACCGAGGAGCGCAAGGAAAAGGTCGACTTCACCAACAAGTACTACAACACCCCGCCGGCAATCGCCGTGCCGAAGGACAGCGACATCACCGAGGCGTCCGATGCGGGACTTGCCGGCAAGATGATCGGCGCGCAGTCCTCGACGACGCACTCCAACTATGCCGAGGAAAAGCTCTCCTCCGCCGAACTTAAACTCTATCCGACCCCCGACGAGTACAAGCTCGACATCGCCTCGGGCCGTATCGACGCCGTCATCGACGACGTGATCGTGCTGTCGGAATGGCTAAAGACCGAAGACGGCGCCTGCTGCAAGCTGCTCGCCACGCTGCCGATCGATCCGGTCATTAACGGCGAAGGCGCCGGCATCGCGCTACGCAAGGGTGAGGACGAACTGCGCGAGAAGTTCAACGCCGCCATCGAGGCGATCCGCGCCAACGGCACCTACAAGGAAATCAACGACAAGTATTTCGACGTCGACGTCTACGGCGATTGATTTCTTCCTGAAATGGCCGGGCGGCGTTCGCGCCGTCCGGCAGGAATGCCGGTGCCCCTGCGCCGGCCCGGATAGGTAAGCGGGGCATATGGACAGCTATCTGACGCTGCTCAGTTTTGGCGACCAGGGCTGGGGTGACGAGATCGCATGGGGCGTGCTGGTGACGGTTTCGCTGGCGCTTGCGACCCTTCCGGTCGGCCTTTTCATCGGATTCATGATTGCGCTCGGCAAGCAGAGCCGGGAATGGACAGTGCGTACCGCCGCCGACATCTACACGACCATCTTCCGCGGCCTGCCGGAACTGCTGACCCTTTTCATCGTTTATTACGGCCTGCAGATCGGCATCCAGCTGGTCCTGAAGTTTCTCGGCGTCGAGGGCACCATCGAGATCAATTCCTTCCTGGCGGGCGTTATCTCGCTTGCGCTGGTCTTTTCGTCCTATGCCAGCGAGGTCTTCCTCTCCGCTTTCCGTGCCATTCCGAAAGGCCAGTATGAAGGCGGCTACGCGCTCGGCCTGCGTCACCGCACGGTAATGGGCAAGATCATTCTGCCTCAACTGGTCCGCATCGCCCTGCCCGGTCTCGGCAATCTCTGGATGATCCTGCTGAAGGACACCGCCCTCGTTTCGGCCATCGGCCTGACCGACATCCTGCGCCAGACGGGCATCGCCGCCCGCGTCACCAAGGAAGCCTTTCTGTTCTTCGGCATAGCCTTCCTGCTCTACCTGGTGCTGGCGCTGCTGTCGTCCATCGTGCTCAACCGCCTCGAAGCGCATGGCAAGCGCGGGGAGCAGATGCAATGAGTTCCGTCGCCGACAGGCTCGTCGCCGCCCAGCCGGCACCCGCTCCGCCCCCGAAACCCTGGACGACCGCACGCGTCACCGGAACGCTGCTAATGCTGTTCTGGATCACCGCCGCCGTCGGTCTGGTCATCTATCTCTATCTCGCCTGGGATATCGACAAGGTCGAGAAATACGGTCCGAAATTCCTTTCCGGCCTGTGGACCACGCTGTCTCTGGTCGGCGTTTCCATCGCGCTCGGCGCGGTGCTGTCGCTGCCCGTTGCGCTCGGCCGAATGTCGACGAACCCGATCCTGAGCCGGCTCGCCTTTGCCTATGTCTACATTTTTCGCGGCACGCCGCTGATCGCGCAGTTGTTCCTGATCTATTACGGCCTCGGCTCGTTCCGCGAGCAGTTGCAGGCAGTCGGTCTGTGGGTGTTTTTCCGCGACGCATGGAACTGCGCCCTGTTTGCCTTCACGCTCAACACTGCCGCCTACCAGGCGGAGATCCTGCGCGGCGCCATCGAGAGCGTGCCGCGCGGCCAGTGGGAAGGCGCCGCAGCGCTTGGCCTCAACCGCATCCAGACCTTCCGGAAGATCATTCTGCCGCAGGCGCTGATCGTGGCGCTGCGCCCCTATGGCAACGAGATCATCCTGATGATCAAGGGATCGGCCATCGTCGCGCTCGTTACCGTCTTCGATCTGATGGGCGAGACACGGCGCGCTTTCTCGCGTACCTACGATTTCCAGGCCTATATCTGGGCCGCCGTCTTCTACTTCGCCATGGTCGAGGCGCTGCGCAACGTATGGAGCTGGCTGGAAGCGCGGCTGACGCGTCACCTCAAGCGTTGATCTGCGCCTGGGCCGCCGCGTGCCCGCGCAGCCATGACACGAACGCCTTGACCGGCGCGCGCTTCGCGCCGGGCCGCGTCACGATGTAGTAGCCCGACCCCGGCCGCGCATCCTCGAAAAGAACGCGAAGCGTACCGGCCGCGATATCCGGCTCCAGGAAGGCGCGCGCGGATGCCGTGATGGCGTCGCCCCGCCGCACGCCGTCGAGGACCATGTAGCCGGGCACATGCAGGATATCGAGCTTGTTGGGCGCGATGACGCCCTGTTTGGCGAGCCAGATAGACAACTCGTTTGTGCCGAGCTCCTGCATCCACGGATAGTCGACCAGTTGCTCCGGATCGGTGAAGGGCTTGTCGCCGACCAGCGATGTGGCAGCCACGATGGAGAACGTCGTCGGCAGAAGCAGCTCCGCCTCCAGCCCCTTCCAGTTGCCGTCGCCGAAGCGGATCGCCACATCCACGCCACCCGGCGCCAGCTCGACAAGTTCGGGCGTCGGATTGAGCATCAGCTCGATATCGGGATGTTCCAGCCGGAAATCGGAAATGCGCGGCATTAGCCAGCTGACCGCGAATGCCGGCGTCATCGTTACCTGCAGCGGCCGGCTCGATCCGGCATTGGCCAGCGCGTCGACAGCGTTGCGGATGCCCTGGAAGGATTCCTCAAGGCTCCTGGCCAGTTCCTGCCCTTCGGGCGTCAGCGTCACGCCGCGTCCGTGGCGCACGACAAGCGACGTGCCCAGATGCGCTTCAAGCGCCCTCACCTGCTGGCTGACGGCCGCATGGGAAACATTCAATTCGCGCCCGGCCTGCGAGAAGTTGAGCGTGTCGGCAACAGCCGAAAACGCCCGCAAACTGTTGAGTGATGGAATGCCGCGCCAGTCCATATGATAGTTTTCCTTACATATTGCTTTTATTCCTGACTGGCATTTTCGCAGCGAATGGTCAATCTCCATGAAAGTAAAGCTGACAGATGGAGAAAACCATGCTGAACGTCCTCGCAAATTCCTTCATGATCGCTTCGCGCACGCCGGGCACCGAACGGCGTCCCGAAACCGGCCATCTGGCGATTAACGAAACGGCACGGACCCGCCGTTCTCGCGAAATCGCCGCATTTCTCGCCGCAGCCCGCGACACCACCGATCGGCACATGAACGCCTAGGCCCGCCGGCCATCCGAAACGGGATTGACCGTTTGATTGCACCGCCTGATAGGCTATGTCAGGCGCAGACAAGCGGAGAGGATTTCACGGATGGCAAAAGCGGCATTCATCGGTCTTGGCGTCATGGGCTACCACATGGCGGGACACCTGGCGAAAAAGGGCGGACATGACGTTACGGTATATAACCGGACACGCGCCAAGGCGGAGAAATGGGTCGGCGAATTCGGCGGCTCACTTGCCGAAACACCGAAGGAAGCCGCCTCAGGCGCCGATTTCGTCTTCGCCTGCGTCGGCAATGACGATGACCTGCGCTCCGTCACCATCGGTGACAACGGCGCCTTTGCCGGCATGAAGGCCGGCGCCATCTTCATCGACAACACCACCGCCTCCGCCGATGTGGCGCGCGAATTGCGCGAAGCGGCCGACAGGGGCGGCTTCGGGTTCATCGACGCGCCGGTATCCGGCGGCGAGGCAGGCGCGGTGAACGGCGTCCTGACGGTGATGTGCGGCGGCGAACAGGACATCTTCGATCGCGCCAGACCGGTGATCGAATGCTTCGCCCGCATGGCCGGACTGATGGGGCCGACCGGCGCCGGCCAGCTGACCAAGATGGTCAACCAGATCTGCATCGCCGGGCTCGTACAAGGCCTTTCCGAGGGCATCAATTTCGGCCTCAAGGCCGGCCTCGACATGAACAAGGTCATCGACGTCATCTCCAAGGGCGCGGCCGGTTCCTGGCAGATGGAAAACCGCCACAAGACCATGATCGACGGAAAATACGATCACGGCTTTGCGGTCGACTGGATGCGCAAGGACCTCGCCATCGTCCTGTCGGAAGCCGACAACAACGGCGCATCGCTTCCCGTCACGGCGCTTATCGACCAGTTCTACAAGGAAGTTCAGGCGATGGGCGGCAATCGTTGGGACACCTCCTCGCTGCTCGCCCGACTGCAGAAGATCGATGGCATCGGCTGAGCCCGCGCCGGACTGGTCGGCCGCCGACTCGATCGCCTATCTGAAATCGCTTGGCTCCGAGCGCAATGTCGAGGGGATGGGCCGCTACGGCATCGAGACGTCGAACGCGCTTGGCGTTCCCAATTCGGTCGTGCGCCCGCTCGCAAAAAAGCTCAGGCGTAATCACGAACGCGCGCTGGACCTCTGGGCATCCGGCATCCGCGAGGCGCGGGTGCTGGCGCTGTTTTCGGAGGAACCGAAGAAGGTGACGGCCGACCAGGCGCGCGCCATGGCAGACGAGTTCAACTCCTGGGAAATCGTCGATCACGCGGCCGACCTGTTCGCGGAGGCGGGCCTTGCCGACGAGATGATCCCCGAATTCGCCGCGGACGAACGCGAATTCGTTCGCCGCACGGCCTTCGCCATGATGGCCTGGGGCTCGGTGCATCTGAAGAAGCGGCCGGATGCCGAAATCATCGCATGGCTGCCGCTGGTCGAACGCTATTCGACGGACAGCCGCAACTTCGTGAAGAAGGCGGTCAACTGGGCGTTGCGCCAGATCGGCAAGCGGTCGATGGCCTGCCACGGCCCCGCCCTTGCGCTGGCCGAGAAACTCGCCGCCTCGGACGACCGGACCGCCCGCTGGATCGGCAAGGACGCGGTGAAGGAACTCACCGCCGAAAAGACGCTCGAAAGACTGGCCCGCAAGAAAAGCAAATGAAAACGGCCCGCAGCTCGCGCGACGGGCCGTCGGAATCGAAGTGGCGAGCCTTACTCGGCCGCTTCCTCGACGATCTCGGTCAGCAGCGTGTTGACCTGATCGCGATTGCCGCCTTCCGGCAGACGGCGGAAACCGACCGTCACCTTGCCCGGCGTCTCCGCGTTTTCGTAGACGAAGACCACGTAGGGGCAATAGGCGATGTCGCCGATATCGCCTTCCATCACGTCGCGTGACACGACCGCCGAGCAGAAGGTGAAGAATTCGGCGTCATTGTAGAGCTGCTTATCCGCGCCGACATCCGCGGCGGTGCGTTTCAGCATGTCGCCGATAAAACCGTGATAGTCGATCGAATAGCCGCGATTGACGATACCGTCATTCACCGCCTGCGCCACATCCGCGAATGCAGCCTCGGTTTCGCGCGTCTCCACATCGTCGCCGGCAGCGTAAGCCGCACCGCTTGAGAACGTGGCGGCACCCGCGAGTATCAGTGCGGCGCCGAGAGATGTGATTGATTTGAACGTCATTGCGCTTCCTCCTCTGGATACATCGCAATTAATATATGTATCGGAGGCTCCGCATTGACGGAAGTCAAATCATGCCTTGTCGAGGACCATGTAGTCGAGCGGCATTTCGGTCGTGTACTTGATCTGCTCCATGGCGAATGCCGACGAGACGTCACGGATCTCGATCTTCGAGATAAGTCGTTGATAAAATTCGTCATAGGCGGCGATGTCCGGCACGACGACGCGCAGCATGTAATCGACATCGCCGCTCATCCGGTAAAATTCGACGACTTCCGGAAAATCGCCGATCACCTCGGAAAACCGCTTCAGCCATTCGATCGAGTGGGAATTTGTCCGGATCGACACGAACACCGTCACCTTCGCGTTGATCTTTACCGGGTCGAGCAGCGCCACCCGCTTGCGAATGACGCCCTCCTCCTCGAGCTTCTGGACACGCCGCCAGCACGGAGTCGTCGAAAGTCCCACCTTCTTTGCCAGGTCGGCAACCGCGATGGTGGCGTCCTCCTGCAGGATGCGCAGAATGCGCCTGTCGAGCTTGTCCATATATGCACTCTTTGGAATATTTTTGCGTGATTGGGCGAAAAATCTTCTACACTTAAAAATATTTTCCGCCAAGAGCGCAGTTTTCACGTTTTCGAGACCAGCCGCGCCACTTCACCCCGCAGCACCGGCAGAAGCTCGGCCTCGAACCACGGGTTCTTTTTCAGCCAGGCATTGTTGCGCCAGGAAGGATGCGGCAGCGGCAGAATGCGCGGCGTCCGGGCATCGAACACGGCATGCCAGTTCCGCACCGTTTCCGTCAGTGTCGGACGCATGTCGGCGCCCATGTGGTAGTCCTGCGCATATCGGCCGACGGCGACGATCAGCTCCAGTTGCGGCATCGCCGCAAACAGCCGGTCGTGCCATGTGGCGCGGCACTCGCGGCGCGGCGGCAGGTCCCCGCCATTCTTGTCGTGCCCTGGAAAGCAGAACCCCATCGGGATGACGGAAACGAGGCCGGCATCGTAGAAAACGTCCTCGCCGATCCCCATCCATTCGCGCAGCCTGACGCCGGAAGGATCGGTGAACGGACGGCCGGACTTGTGCACGCGCGTTCCCGGCGCCTGACCGCAGACACAAATGCGCGCCGTCGCGGACGGCACGCAGACCGGATTGGGCTCATGCGGCAACGGCCCGCCGAAACGCGGCGCGTCGCGGCAGACCCGACAAGCCCTGATCTCCGCATGCAACGCGGCAAGCTTCTCGCTCATGCGCTGTAACTGGGCCGCTCGCGCATCGCCCTGTACCAGCGATGGAAATGCGTCAGTTCCTCGGGAATGCGGATCCGCGCCGGCTTGCAGAAATCGGCGGCGATCGTCGCGGTGATGTCGGCGACCGAGAAATCGTCCCCGGCAACGAAGTCGCGGGCCGCCAGTTCATCGTCGAGGAAGCGCATGAATTCCACCGCCTTCGGCTTGTTCGCCTCGCCCCATGCGGCGATCTGCGGCTCCTCCCACCCCTTCATCGCCGGATGAATGTGCCGGAAGGCCTGCGCGACCGTGTAGAGAAAATGAAACTCGACGCGGCGCTGCCACATCTCGACGGCGGCCTGCCCGAAGGCGCCTTCGCCGAACAATGCCGGCTCCGGACACAGCGCCTCGAAATAGCGGCAGATCGCGATCGTCTCCGACAGGATCCGTCCGTCATCCAGTTCGAGGACCGGCAATCGCTGCATCGGATTGCGCGTGCTGATTTCCTCCGATTTGTGCCCGAGCTTTTCCATATCGACCGGTACAAGCGGCACAGCGATGCCTTTCTCGGCGAGAAATATCCGCACACGGCGCGGATTGGGCGCTCTCCCGCCGTCATAGAGCCTGCAACCGGGAAACTCATGCTGCGTCATTATTCCTCCTTTGCGGCCCGCATCCCCGCCGGCGGCATGATCCTGTTGACGAGCCGGCGCGCCATGCCTGCCGGGCCGAGATCGACAATCGCGCCATGCCGGACGCGCCAGTCGTGCGGGCGCTCGAAACGTCCCGCCCAAAGCCCCGCATGCGCGTCGCGCGCGGCCAGTTCCTCGAGATGGTAACCGCCATAGGAAACCGCCCAGCCGGCACGCACCATCGCCGAATTGATGTCGGTTGTGGCGGAAACACAGCGCACGAGCAAGCGCCCGTAACGATCCTCCTCGTTACCGCGGCATTCCGTCTGCCCCGCACCCAGCAAGTTCTCGAGATATCGGCGCGATACCTGTCCGCAGGCATAGTCGCCGTCCGCGCGACGACAGGTCTGGCGGAGTTCCGGCGCATCGATGCCGGCGAGCCGGACCCGGCGCCCTTCAAAGGCCAGCGTGTCGCCGTCGACGGCGCGCGGAATCCCCGCCAGCGCCTGCATCGAATACTCATCGAGCATCACCGCCGCCAGCGCCACGCCCGAAAGCACCGCGAAGACCCCCAAAAGCTCGAGAGCCCGCCGGAAGGACGAGTGCCGCCGCCCCCGAAATCTAGCCCTCCGCGCCATCCGCAGACCGCCATTCGAAGGGAGTTCTTAACAATTTGGCAATAATATCCATTCACCAACCGGGACGCCCGGGTCGGACGTGTGCGCGTAAGTTGTTGAAACCATGAGTCAATCGCCGTCGGATTTCACCGACAAGACCATTGTTGACCGGCGAAAGTCCTATCGCAACAGCGATGTGCGCATTGCTGTGCGAAAAACGCGCGACCGTTTGGCCGAACAGGGCATCTCGGATCCCGGTTTCGATCGCGAATTGCTGGCGATCAATTCCCGCACCGTTCTATCCGGCACGCCGGCGATCGTTCTTCTGATCGCCATGATCGCACTTGTCGCGACGCTTTCAGGCATGGGCGCCACCATGCTGATCTGGGCGATAGCCGCCACGGTTGTGGTCATCGCCCGCGGCTTCATCGCCCGCCGCTACCTGGAAATGCCAGCGGACGATCGTGTTCCGCGCCGCTGCTCCAGGTTCTTGCTCGCCTCGCACGTCATGCTCGGACTGTGCTGGGCATGGTTCGCCTTCACGCCCTGCGCGACCTGCAACGGCGTCGACGTGCTTTTCTTCAAGTCGCTGGCTCTGCTGGTCGCGATGGCCGCGAGCGTGACGATCAATCACAATCTGCGCTGGTCGCTGATGGCCGAGTTCGGTCTTCCGGTCGCCGTGTTCGCAGCCGCGCATGACGGCATATTCGATCCGCGCGGCATCGTCGCCTCGGCAGGATTGCTGATCGCGCTTCTGTTTTTCTCCTACATCGCGATCCGGCTGAGCAAGGCCAGCCTCGCATCGCTGAGCTACCGCAGCGAAAACGATGCGCTCATCGCCGAGCTGGAAATGGCGCGCTCGATTTCGGAGGAGGCCCGCCGTCGCGCCGAGGAGGCCAATCTCGCCAAGTCCCGTTTCCTCGCCTCGATGAGCCACGAATTGCGCACGCCGCTCAATGCGATTCTGGGTTTTTCCGAGATGATGTCCAACGAGGTCCTCGGCCCGATGGGGAACGAGCAGTACAAGTCCTACGCAAACGACATCAACCAGTCGGGCCAGCACCTGCTCAAGCTGATCAACGAAATCCTCGATCTGAGCCGTATCGAAGCCGGCAAGCAGGAACTCAACGAGGAACCGCTCGAACTGGCGGCCATCATCGAGGATTGCATCGGCCTCGTCCGACTGAAGGCCAACCAGAAGAATATTCGCATCGAGCATGCCTTCGAGAGGAACATGCCGCCTCTGCTGGCCGATGAGCGCTCGGTCCGCCAGGTCGCGCTCAACCTCTTGTCGAATGCCGTGAAGTTCACGCCGCAGGGCGGCGCGATCAAGGTAAAGGTCGGGTGGACGGCTTCCGGCGGCCAGTACCTGTCGGTCAGGGACAATGGCCCCGGCATTCCCGAGGACGAGATTCCGATCGTGCTTTCCGCGTTCGGACAAGGGTCCATCGCCATCAAGAGCGCGGAACAGGGCACCGGTCTCGGCCTGCCCATCGTGCAGGCGCTGATGTCCATGCATGACGGCGTGTTCAAGCTGAAGTCGAAGTTGCGCGAGGGCACAGAGGGACTGGCGATCTTCCCCGCTTCGCGGGTGATGGACATCATGCCGGCCACGCCGGTCAAGGCGCGGCCGATCCCGCATCCCGAACTCGAAGAGCAGCCCGAGGCGGAGCGCCGCCCGGTTGCCGTCGGCGAGGAATAGACCGTTAGCCTTCTTCCGCGCCGCTGACACCGGCTTCCGCGAAAGTCGCCATGCCGGCGTGGCAAAGCGCCGCCGACTTGACGATGCCGGCGGCCAGCGCCGCGCCCGTTCCCTCGCCGAGCCGCATGCCCAGGGAAAGAAGCGGCTGCTTGCCGATCCTGTCCAGGGCCTTCGCATGCGCCGGCTCCGCCGAGACATGGCCGGCAATGCAATGATCGAGCGCAGTCGGGCTCGCGGCATGCAGGACAGCCGCCGCCGCGGTGGCGACGAAACCGTCGATAATGACCGGTATGCGCTCCATGCGCGCGGCGAGGATCGCGCCCGCCATGGCCGCGACCTCGCGCCCGCCTAGGCGGCGCAGCACTTCCAGCGGATCGGAAAGATGCGCCCTGTGCAGCGCCACCGCACGCGCGACGGCATCCACCTTGCGCTCCAGAACGTCGCCGGCCGAGCCCGTTCCCGGGCCGACCCACTCTTCCGCCGAGCCGCCGTAGAGCGCGTGGAAGATCGCCGCCGCGATGGTCGTGTTGCCGATGCCCATTTCACCGATGCAGAGAAGGTCGGTGCCGCCGGCGACTGCCTCCATGCCGAAGGCCATCGTCGCCGCGCAGGTCTTTTCGTCCATGGCGGCGTCCTGCGTTATATCGGCGGTCGGATAGTCGAGCGCGAGGTCGAAGACCTTCAGGCCAAGATCGTGCGCGATGCAGATCTGGTTGATAGCCGCACCGCCGGCCGCGAAATTCTCGACCATCTGCGCCGTCACGCCCTGCGGAAACGGCGCAACGCCCTGCTTGACCACACCGTGATTGCCGGCAAACACGGCCACCAGCGGCCGCGTGACCGCCGGCTCGCGGCCCGTCCAGGCGGCCAGCCATTCGGCGATTTCCTCAAGCCGCCCCAATGCGCCGGCCGGCTTGGTCAGTTGCGCATCACGCGCGCGAACCGCGGCAATGGCCGCCTCGTCGGGGCCTGGCAAATCGTTGAGCAGGTTGCGGAAATCGTCGAAAGGCAGGCCGCTGGTCACATCAGGCTCCGTTGTGTTTATCTGTGGCGTGTTTATCGCCCCTGCCCTATACACGATGGCGCATCCGAAGCGACACCAAGTCGCGCATTCGCGAAGAAAATGCTGGGGCCATGACCGACCGATCGAAGAACCTCACGACGCTGTTCGAAAAGACGATGCGCGCGAGCGCCTTTCTCAGCCGCCTGCCGGTCCCGCAGCGCTACTTCACGGGCGAAACATCGATGCGCGGCGACGCAGCCGCCTTCGCTTTCTCCGGAGCGCTGATCGGCCTTGCACCGGCGGCGTTTCTGCTCGCCTTGCACCTGATCGGCGTCCCGCCTCTGCTGGCGGCGGCCTTTGGCGTCCTTTCGCTCATCCTCGTCACCGGCGCGCTGCATGAAGACGGTCTCGGAGACGTCGCCGACGGTTTTGGCGGCGGCGATGACAGGGAAAGCCGACTGGACATCATGAAGGACTCGCGCATTGGCACCTATGGCGCGATCGCCGTCGCCGGCAGCCTGCTGCTGCGCACAGCCGCGCTTGGCGCCATCATTGCAGCGCATGGCGGCCTCGCTGCGGCATTTGTCGTAATCGCCGTCACTGCCTGTTCGCGCGCCTCCATCGTGTGGTTCTGGGCCAGCTTGCCGAGTGTCCGTCCCGGCGGCGTATCCGACAGCGCTGGGTCGCCGACCGAAAGCGCCGTGAGCGTGGCCGCCATTTCCGGGCTTGCGATATTCGGCACCCTCGCGATGATCGCGATCGGCTTCGTCAATGCGGCCATCGCGCTGCTGCTTGCGCTCGCGGTCCTGCAGGGATTTTCGCGCCTGTGCATCCGCATGATCGGCGGACAGACCGGCGACACGCTCGGCGCCTGCCAGCAGGTCGTCGAGATCATGCTGCTGACCGGCCTTGCGCTGGGGATTTCCATCCCCACCTGATGAACCGGGAGGGCCGCATGAGCGCCATTGAATCGCCCTGCATTCTCGTTTGTTCGATCGATCTGAAGACGGGTTACTGCTTCGGATGCGGCCGCACGCGCGACGAGATCGGCGCCTGGATGATGTACTCGCCCGAAAAACGCCGCGAAATCATGGCGCAGTTGCCGGAGCGGCTGGAAAGCGTGGAACGCAAGCCGCGCCGCGAAACCCGCCGCCGTCGCATGGCGCGCGAGCGCGGCACCGGACCGTCGGAACGAGGCTGAGCCCGCCATGAACCCGTTCGCATTCATCGTCTTCGGCATTCTCGGCGCCGCATTGCTCATTCTCGTGTTCAACGGCAATGACGGCACGATCGGCCCGATGACCGACGAGCAATTCGCGCGCACGGTCTATCTGGGCCTGTTCGGCGCCGTGCTGGCCGCCGGACTGCTCGCCTCGGGCCAGCGCTTCGGACAAATGGCGCGGCAGGCGGGAATCTGGCTCGCCGTCCTGATCGTGCTGGTCATCGGTTACGAATATCGTTTCGAACTACAGGAAAGCGTGGCGCGCGTGTCATCCGGCCTGATGCCCGGCGCCGCGATCACGCAGACGAGCGAAAACGGCGATCTGAGCGTCACCATCCAGCGCCGCGGCCGCCATTTCGAAACGACCGGAACGGTCAATGGATCGCCGCAGGAATTCCTCGTCGATACCGGCGCGTCCACCATAGTGCTGACGGAGGCAAACGCCCGCAAGGCCGGCATCGATCCGGAAACGCTCGACTACCGCATCCCCGTCGCCACGGCGAACGGCAGGACGATGGCTGCCCGCATCTCGGGTATCGAGATCGCCATCGGCGGCATTGTGCGTCCGAACATGATCGCCCTCGTCGCCAGGGACGGCCAGTTGTCGTCCAATCTGCTCGGCATGAACTTCCTCGACACGCTGCATTCCTTCGAGGTGCAGCGCGACCGCATGGTGCTCAGGAACTAGCCCTAGCCCAGCACGCTCAGGAAAAAACGTCCGGCGACGATGAACATGAAGATGCCGAAGCCGATTTCCAGCTGCCGTTTCTCCAGCCGGTGCGCCAGCTTCACGCCAAGCGGTGCGACCAGCAGCGTGATCGGGATGATCAGCGCGACGGCAAGCCAGTTGACGTAGCCGGTCGAAAGAAACGGCAAACCCTGCTCGCCCCAGCCGGCCCAGATCGAGCCGATGAAGCCGGGCACCGAAATCAGCACGCCGACACCGGCGGACGTCGCCACCGCCTGGTGGATCGGCCGGTTGAACAGCGTCATGAAGGTGTTGTTGAGCACGCCGCCGCCAATGCCCATGAGCGTCGACAGGAAACCGATCAGCGCGCCGACGCCGAACCGTTTGGCGCCGGTCGGCAGATCGTCGCCAAGGCGCCAGCTGGCCCGGTTGACGATCAACCGGATGCCGACAAGGATCGCGATCACCGCGAAAACGATGCGCAGGCCTTCCGAAGAAATCGAGGCAAAGACCAGCGTCGCCAGCAGCACGCCGGTCGGAACCGCGAAGATATAGTTCTTCAAAAGCTCCATATCGACCGCGCCCTGGGCCTTGTGCGACAGGAACGAACGGATCGAGGTCGGCACGATGATTGCCAGCGAGGTGCCCACCGACAGGTGCATGCGGATCGCCTCGTCGATGCCGATGAGGCCGAAGACCTGATAGAAGACCGGGACGAGAATGGCGCCGCCGCCGATACCGAACAGGCCGGCGAGCACGCCTGCGACAAGCCCTGCGCCAGCCAGCGCCGCGACGAGCCAAGCGACGTCCATGAATGCGATATCAGCCAATTAAGCCCCCGTCCCGTTCAAACAGGCTTGAGCACATGGCCGGTTTTCGCGGCGATGGCAAGCGGGGATAGCGTCAGGCAGCAGCCTGTCGCGCTTTGCTGATCGCGCTCAGCGCTTCGCGCAACACATCGCCATCCGCGCCGGGGCGAACGGCCCGCATCGACAGGATCTGCCGCCACTGGCGCGCACCGGCGACTCCATGGAACAACCCGACCATGTGGCGCGTCACATGGTTCGCCTTGCCGCCTGCCGCGACATGCCGGTCGACATAGGCCGCCATCGTCTCGACGACGTCTTCCAGCCGCGGTTCAACCGCGTCATCGCCATAAACCAGCCTGTCGGCAGCGGCGAGCAAACCGGGATTGTGATAGGCGGCACGGCCGAGCATCGCCCCGTCGACATGAGCGAGATGCGCCTGCGCCTGATTCAAATCCTGAATTCCGCCGTTTATGCCGATGAAAAGATTCGGGTATTTCGCCTTCAGCCGATAAACAACCTTGTAGTCGAGCGGCGGAATATCGCGGTTTTCCTTCGGGCTGAGCCCCTCCAGCCAGGCCTTGCGCGCATGCACCCAGATCGCACCCGTGCCGGCATCGGCCACCATGCGGGCGAGATCGAACAGCGCGACCTCCGGATCCTGCTCGTCGACGCCGATGCGGCATTTCACGGTTACCGGGATTTCGGCGGGTGCCGCTTCCTTCATCGCTTCGACACAGCGCGCCACCAGATCCGGCGTCTTCATCAGGCAGGCGCCGAACGTGCCCGACTGCACCCGGTCGGACGGGCAGCCGACATTGAGATTGATCTCGTCATAGCCGAATTCGGCGGCGATCCGCACCGCTTCGGCCAGTTTTTGCGGGTCACTGCCGCCAAGCTGCAGCGCAACCGGATGCTCGATGGCGTCGTAACCCAGCAGCCGCGCGCGGTCGCCATGGATCACCGCGTCGGCCACGACCATCTCGGTGTAGAGCAGCGCGCGGCGCGTCAACTGGCGATGGAAGTAACGGCAGTGCCGGTCCGTCCAGTCCATCATGGGCGCGACGGCGAGTTTATATGACTGATTATAGGGCATTCTTGTCCCGCATCACGGCGTTGGGCTTTGTCCTGGCCCGATCATATAGGCCATGTCGCGCAATTCTGCACGGCTATCGTCCGATTGCCCTAACACATGAACTGCAAACACTTCTTTTCGGATTTCCACCATATGGTGTATTAGCCGACCGGTGGCCGCAACCCGAGACTGGCGAAATCGCAATGGAATCAGAGCTGTCGGATACCCCGCCCCAACCCGCTCACGTGGAAACCGAACTGATCGAGCGGATCTACAAGATCGCGCTGGAGCCGCACTCCTACGACGACTTCATGGAGAAGTGGGACAGCTATATTTCCGATGCGGTCAGCAGCCTCGCCGCACTCAAGCTGGAATCCCGCGGCGAAAAGGTTTCGGACAGCCTCAGCCGCCATTTCGACATGGGCTTCAGACTGCTCGAGGAACTGGGCCGCTCGACGCCAGCCACATTCTTTGCGGACAGCCGGCGCAGTTCCGGCGCCCCCGCCATCCTGATCAACGGCAATGGCCAGGTCGTCTGGTATAACGGTTCGGCCAGCCGCTATTTCGGCGTCAGGCACCTCGCCAGCATTTCCGACCTGCCGCTGTGGGACGGCTCGCGCGCGAAGCTCGACGCCATGATCGAGCAGATCGCGACGGGCGGGAACGGTCAATCCGACCAGTCCGTGCTGAGGATGCGTTCGAAAACCGCCGACAAGACCCTGTTCATGCTGGCGGACTTCGTCCAGGACGGAAGCGACGAGCAACTGATCCACATCCGCCAGGTCGTTTCGACCTGGCAGGAATCCGTCGGCCGCATGCTGGCGGAATCATTCTCGCTGTCGACCGCCGAAATCGAGATCGCCGAATGCCTTGTCGAAGGCGCCGGCATCGCGGAAATCGCCGGACGCCGCTCGAGTTCGGTGAACACTGTCCGCACGCAGGTCAAGAACCTGCTGTCGAAGACAGGCGCCGGTTCGCAGACCGAACTCGTGCGTCTTCTCATGTCGCTCAACAAGGTGAGCGAGCAGAAGAATTCGTCCTCCAGCCATGTCAGCCAAGGGCAGCCCTCCGGCTTTCGCCAGCGCTCCGGGCGGCTGGTCCCGTTCCACATGTTCGGGCCGCACAAAGGCAAGCCGGTGATCTTTCTGCACGGCATGCTGGACGGCTGCGATCTGCCGGCCCGCGCCGTGGAATTGCTGCATGAACACGACATATCGCTGATCGCGCCGGAGCGGCCGTTTTTCGGCAGCGCCGAGGGAGACAATGACAGCGTCAAGACCGCGCCGGAACGTTTCGCGCTCGATATCGAAGACCTCTTAGATCACCTGAAGATCCGCAGCGCCCCCCTGCTCGGCCACATGGCGGGATCGGTCTATGCCTTCGCCACGGCTGCCCATCTCGGCGACCGCGTTTCGGCCGTCGTTTCGGTGTCCGGCGGCGTGCCGATCGTCTCCAACGAGCAATTCGCCTTCATGTCACCGCGCCAGCAACTGGTGGCCTATACCGCCCGCTACACCCCGAAACTCCTGCCCTTCGTTCTGCGGGCCGGCATCAGGCAGCTCGATTTCGGCGGCGAGAAGAATTTCATGAACGCGCTTTACGAGCACTCGCCGCACGATCTGCGCGTGGTCGAAAATGACGAAATCTCCAACATCATCTGTTCGGGGTATCACTTCACCGTCGCCCAGGGGCACAGGGCTTTCGAGATCGACTCCTATCATGTGGTCCGCGACTGGACATGGCGCGTCGAGGCCTCGCAAGCACCGGTCGTGTTGATCCACGGCCAGCACGATCCGGTGGTGAGCGCCCAATCGGTGGAGGCGTTCGCCCGGCGGCTCTCGCAACGGGCCAAGCTGGTCATTGATGAGGGGTCGGGCCAGATGCTGTTTTACGACAATCCGGAGCTTATCATCCGCGAACTCGCGGCACTCGGCTAGTTCATGACATCCGGCTTTCGCACGACAGGCGACGCGCTCCGACAGCAGAGCAAGCCTGTTTCGCAAATGTATGCATTGGACTAAACTGGATTTCTCCGTTATTGCGCTGCCGCCGCGCGCAGTTTGCGCAAAACCGTCGCCGTGCTAGAAAACGCGGCAATCACGAATGTAACCGGGGTTAGAGAAGTTGTCCGCACCAGTTGCCGATATTCCGCAGGACGAGGATCTCGCGGTCTCAAGCCAGATGATGGAAAACGCCGAGCGCACGACCCAGTTCCTGAAGTCGCTCGCCCATCCGTCGCGTCTGGTGATCCTGTGCCGTCTCGCCGAAACCGGCGCCAGCGTCAGCGAACTCGAAGCCATGCTCGGCGTTCCCCAGGCCGCTGTATCGAAACAGCTCGCCCGCCTGCGCGAGGACGGCCTTGTCGATTTCCAGCGCTCCGGACGCTCTATCGTCTATTCGCTGGCCGATGAACGCATCCGCCGCATCATCAGGGCGCTCTACGCCGAATTCTGCGTATGAGAAAAGCCGGCGCGCCGCGCCGGCTCTTTCACCGTCATGAACAGATCCGGTCAGGCCGTGTGCTTGATCACGAACATGTAGACGTCGCCGTCCTGGCCCGATTCCACCAGTTCGTTGCCGGTCGAGCGGCAGAAAGCCTCGAAGTCCTTCACCGCGCCCGGGTCGGTAGCGAGGATTTCCAGCGTGCCCCCCGTCGGCAGTTCCTTCAGCGCCTTTTTCGCGCGCAGGATGGGCAGCGGGCAATTCAGCCCTTTCGCGTCGAGAACCTGATCGGCCATTTTTCCTCCTTTTCGGGCACTCGCCCTGTTTGCTTCGATTAACTGCGGATCTCAGAAGTTACGGGTGAAGCCGAACCCGGCCAGAAACTGATGCATGTTGAGGGTGATCTGGCTGCCCGCCCCACCCATGACATCCGGACCGGTTACCTTCGTTTCGGGAACGTACATGGTGAAGAAGTCGACCGTGTTGCGCTCCGACATCTTGTAGCTCGCGCCGGCCGTTATGTGATGCTGGGTCACGCCGGGCGCGAGAATGTTCAGCATCACGTCCGTCGACTTGATCGGGTTGTCGCTATAGGCATAGCCGGCCCGCAACGTCCAAATGTCGTTGGCCTGCCATTCCGCCCCGATCTTGAACACGTTGACATCGTGCCAGCCAAAACCAGGGCCGTTGTCGGCACCGAACGGCGGCGGCAGCGTCGACGAATTCGCGATCGACGGGACTCCGCTGTAGAAGATGCGCTGGTAGTCCAGTGTCAGCGTCAGATCCGGCGTGGCGTCGAACGCAACACCTGCCGTCACGGCTGCGGGAATGTCGAACTTGCCCTGCTCGGCGAACAGGCCGGAATACTTGTCGAACCGGGTCATGTACATTTTGGTCTGGCCCGAAACGCCGAACCGCAGACCGGTCATGGCCTCCCATTCGATGCCCGCGCGCAGGCCGCCGCCGACAGAATAATCGTAGCCGTTCTCGGGAACGCCGAAACCCGTCAGGCCCTTGGCCATGAACCGCTGCACGGCCATGGTGGGAGCAATGCCGATCTTCAGCGATCCCATCTGGCGCGCATAGTCCACGGAAACGAATGCCTGCATCAGGTCGACGCCGGCGGCCCCCCCGCAGAAAATGCCGCTTCCGCCGCCACAAGCCGGATTCGCAACGTCCGGATATGTCGTGTTCATGCCGCCGTTGCCGTAGACCGAAATGCCCCAGGCCGATTGCGCGTCGATCTGCCGGACAATGGCGAAGTTCGGCATGACGAAGAAGTTTCCGTCGCTCTCGACGCCCGGTCGGGCGACAAAGCCGGCTCCGGTGGCCTCGTAGCCGCGATACGGCATGAAGGCGGCCGCGCCGATCTGCCACTGATCGCCGAGGCCGACGATGCCGGCCGGATTGAGCGTCTGCGCCATGGCGTCTGTCGAATCCGCCACGCCCGCGCCGCCCATGCCGCTCTGACGAATGCCGAAGCCGACCTGGAAATAGCCGTCGGTGGCTAATGCCGGACTTACGGTCGCGCCCAGCGCAAGGATTATACCCATTACCGCACCGGCAATGCCGGTCGTGAGATGCCGTTTCATAGGCTCTCCCCCCAATTGGCTCGCTTTAGGCGAAGCCGTCGATGGCCTCCTCCTCCCACCCGCGGGACGGCCGTAACCCGCGGGCAAAACCTCAGATGTAGAGGTTGATGTCGCTTTTCGAGGCGACCTCGATATAGGTTGCGGCACCGCCGAGATCGGGCCCTTCGATCATGTCTTCGGGCTTGTACTCGAACAGGTCCATCGTCATCTGGCAGGCGATCATCTTCACGTCGGCCTCGACGGCGAGTTCCCGAAGATCCTCGATCGACGCGACACCCTTTTTCTTGATCAGGTTCTTCATCATGCCGGTTGCCATGGAGTCGACGCCCGGCATGGCGGAAAGGAGATTCGGCATCGCCATGTGCATGCCCATCATCGGCATTTCCATCGCCGGATTACCGAGCGTGCTGATCTTCAGGTTGAGGTCCTTCTTCAGCAGGCTGAGCCCGTAGAAGGTGAAGAACATGGTGACTTCCAGCCCCATCGCGGCGGCGGTCGTCGCCAGGATGAAAGGCGGATAGGCCCAGTCAAGTGTCCCCTTTGTCACGATCAGTGACATGGATGTGGCATTGGTTTCCGAACTCATTTCTCCTCCTTGCCGGATCACGCCGGCGCGTTTATGCCGCGCAGCCTTCGAACTCGTCGGCAGCCATCTTCGCTTCGTACGGACCGGCGACCTCCGTGCCCGGGGTCAGCGCGGATGTGGCGCCCGGATCGGTCGGCTTGACCTTCACCATCCAGCCCTCGCCATAGGTGTCTGAATTGGCGAGCGCCGGATTCTCGGACAGATTGTCGTTGGCCTCCAGGATCTCGGCTTCGAAACCGATCTTGGCGGGACCGACCCATTTGCCGGATTCGACCGTCGCGACGGACTTGCCTTCCTTGATCGTCTTGCCGGGTTTCTTGGCGGTAAAGGCGACGAGCTGGCCGGCCATGCCGGTCGCGATCATCGTCATGCCGACGGTGTAGGTCCCGTCGCCATTGTCCTTGTACCAAAGGTTGTTATCGACATCGTAGAGCAACTCGTCGGGTAGATTGCAGCCTCTGACCACAGGCATGTGCGGCCTCCTTCGTTATCCAGTTTCGTTTGCGGAAATCAGTTTATCAGCTTGCCGGACCGGGCGCGACGAACAGCAAAACTCGCCAAGCCCGGCTTCCTCCAGCTTGCCGCCGATGAACAATGCCAGATGGCGCACCACCATTGCGCCGAGCCGCACCGTACGGGCGATATCCGGCGAGTCCGGATCGTGCAGGATGAGATTGTGATGATAGACGATCTCGCGGCAGGTTTCGCGGCAGGCGTTGAAGCTCGGATTGCCCCGCGCACCTTGCCGATGCAGCGCCAGCAGGCGGAAGCCCTCGACCTTGTCCGTTGTCGGCTCATTGCCTTTCGCGACATGCCACGAAACCAGCACTGCCTCGCCCATCGCCAGCAATTCGTCGGCATAGCGGGCCGGGTCGCGCGTCAGGTAGAAGTCGGCCGCACCGCTCAGCTCCCCGCAGCGTGCAAGGACATCCTCGATCGACATGGCCGGTGTTTCACTCATGCCAGCTTCTTTTCCTTGATCAGCGGCATTGCGTCGGAGAAGTTCTCCTGTACGCCGACGGTTTTCGGCGAAAGCCCCATGGCCATGCCAAGCAACTGCGTGAAGTAGAGGATCTTCACGCTCGTCTTCCTGCCGAGCACCTTCTCCGCGCGCACCTGGTGCATTTCGAGACCGGTGTGACAGGTCGGACATTCCGTAGCGATCACGTCGGCGCCGCAGGCTTCCGCCGTTTCCAGCAGGTTCAGCACCAGCTTGGTCGAGGTGTCGCTGTCCGACAACGCATGCGCACCGCCGCAGCATGCCGTCTTCAGCGGATACTCCACATTGTCGGCACCCGCCGCCGCCAGGATCTCGTCCATGAAATGCGGCTTGGAAGTGGATTCCGTGCCCGGCCCCTGGTCCTTCTCGGGAAAGATGTGGCGCGGCCGCGTGTACATGCAGCCGTAATAGTTTGCGACCTTGAGACCCTTCAGCGAGTTCTTCACCCGCTCCTTGATGCCTTCCTCGCCAACCGAATGCTTGATCCAGTCTAGCGCGTGGATCGTCTCGACCTTGCCGGCCTCGTAAGTGGCGTGACCGGCCTTCTCGCTCAACCGCGTATTGACCTCGCGCGACGGTTCGTCATTCGCCAGATCGTATTCGGCCTTTTTCAGATTGTGATAGCAGCCATTGCATGGCGCCATCACGGTGTCGAAGCCCATGTCGTCTGCAATCGAGAGATTGCGCGCCGAAAGATAGGTCTGCAGCTTGGGGTCGATGTTCTTGACCTCCATCGCGCCGCAGCAGTTCCAGTTCTTCAGTTCGACGAGGTCGAGGCCGAGCTTCTTGCCGACCGCCTTGGTCGAGCGGTTGTAGGCATGTCCCGAACCTTCGAGCGCACAGCCGGGATAATAGGCGACCTTCTGGTACTTGCCGGTCATGACTTGGCTCCCTTTGTACCGAGGCCGAGCGCCTTGCGGTTGGCTGCTTCGACTTCCTCGACATATTCGTGAATGGCCGCCTTGGCGCGGCCCCAGTTCCTGGTGCGCGGCCTGAACACCGTCGCAAGACCGAGCTTCATCATGTAGAAGACCGGGAACTTGCGGATCAGGCCCTTCACCAGCTCGACCAGCCAAGGCTGGGTCAGCGGCTGGTTGGTCTGCTTGAAGAACTGGCGCAACACGAGGCTGTCCTCGATCTTGCCGGTATCGAAGACCTGGTGCGAAAAGGCCTCGTCAAAGATCATCGACGGCTTCTTCTCGGTGTGGCCCTTCATCTCCAGCCAGTGCGCCGTTGCTTTCATTACCCCTTCCGGGTTGACGTCACGCGGGCAGGCATAGGTGCACTTGTTGCAGGAGACGCACTGCCAGATGATGTCCTTGTCGCGCACCAGTTCTGATTCCATCCCCAGGCGGATCAGGTATATCCAGTAGCGCGGGTTGAAATCCGGATTGATGGCGTTGACCGTGCAGGCGTTGGTGCACGAGCCGCACTGCCAGCAGCGGTGGATGTTCTCGCCGCCGCCGAGCGCCGCGATCTCGTCCTGCAGGTCCTCGTTGTAGTCGCTGACCGCGCGCGTCTCGATGAATGTCGACCAGTGGCCCGAAACATCGACGCCGTCGATGACAAGCTCGTCGTGCTCGACGAGATTCTCCGGACGGATCAGCGATTTTTCATGGATTGGCATCAGGATGCCTCCGTTTGTTCGATTTGCCGCTCCGTGCCGAGCACATGCGCGGTGCCGTCAATGAGTTTGAGACGGGTTCTGCCGGTTTCTGTATCGACGGCATCGAGCCCCAGCATGCGGCGCGTATGCGCCATCGGATCGCCGGTGCTGCTGAAATCCGAGCGCAGATACTGCCCGCCGCGATCGTTGATGTAGGCGGCGTAGATATGCGCCATCAGCAGGTCGGTGTAGAACGGCAGGTCGCGGAAGACGCCATTGTCCTTCAGGAAGCCCTCGATCTCGGTCGCCAGCGTGGCGAATGTCTCGAAATCGTCGAGAACCTCGATCTTCGCCGTATCGACATCGTCGGCGAACCAGATTTCGCGGAGCACGCCTGTGCCGACCCGCGAATCCCATACCCACCGCGCCATCAGCGGATAACGGTTAGGCGCGGTGAAATGCAGGACTTCCGCGCCGAGATCACGCACCCAGCGATGTTCGCGGTCTGCCGGAAAGGAACCGATGAAGTTGCGCAGCCGCGTATCCGCCGTCGTCGTGTCCGACCAGCCTTCGAGCAGCGTCTTGATCCGCTGGCGCAGCCTCTCGAAACCGTTGTCGCCGAGCCAGTTGCCGACACGGCGCCGCACCGGCGTGATGAATGCGGCGAGATCGAGGAATTCGGCCTCCGTCATCTCCGCGACCCGGCCCTTGCCGAGGATTTCCTCGAACAGCGACGCCTTCAGCACCAGCGCGCTGACATAGCGTTCGACGCCGCCGGTCTGCTCCGCGGATTCGATCAGATGCTCCAGCGCCCTGCGCAGCCGCGGCCCTGACAGGTCGAGGACCGGGCCTTGGCGAACAGCCGCCGGAGCCGCCTTGCGCGCGAGGCCGAACATTATTCGGCTGCCTCAACGACCGGATTGCGCAGCATGTTGAGCGCGGCCATCGCAGCCGCCTGTCCCTGCGCGATGGAGTCGTCGATCGTTTCCGGCCCCGTCGCTGAGCCGGCCACGAAAACGCCGGGCCGGTTCGTCTCGGCCAGATGCGCGTAGGTCGACGCCTTGTCGATATAGCCGTATTTGTTAAGCTTGACGTCGAAGACCGCCGACAGCGTCATGTTGTCGACATTCGGGTCCATGCCGACGGCGTGGACGACCATGTCGAACGGGATCGAGATCGGCCGTTTGACCAGCGTATCCTCGCCCTTGACCAGCAGCCGCTTGCCGTCGGATGTCACCTCGGCGATGCGCGCCTTGATGTACTTGACCTTGTACTCCTCCTGGCTGCCCCAGTAGTACTCGCCCTCCAGCAGGCCGAAGGTGCGGATATCCATGTAGTAGATGTAGACATTCGTATCGGGCAGTTCCTCGCGAATTTCCATCGCAAGGTTGGCCGAGACCGTGCAGCAGATTTTCGAGCACCATTCACGGCCGATCTGGCGGTCACGCGAGCCGACACAAAGCAGGATTGCGACCCGGTCCGGCTTGCGCCCGTCCGAGGGACAGCGCACGCCCTTTCCGGATGAAATCATCTGTTCGACCTGGGTCGTGGTGACCACGTCGGGATAGGCGCCGAAACCCCACTCCGGCTTGTTGACGCTGTCGAAATGGGTGAAGCCCGTCGTCAGGATCGTTGCGCCGGCCTCGATCGTCTTGCCGCTCTTCAGCTTGGCCTTGAAGTCACCCGCATTGCCGTCGAACTTGTCCACGGTCGTACCGAGATGCACCTCGACCATGTCGTTGCCCTCGACGCGGCCGACCATGCCGCCAATGGCGTCCTTGGCCCATTCGTGGCTCGGCACCAGTTTGGCGTAGCCGGAAAGGATCGGAGCGCCGCCGAGGCGATCTTCCTTCTCGACCAGAACCACCTTCTGGCCGGCCGTCGCCAATGCATGTGCCGCCGAAAGACCGGAGGGACCTCCGCCGACAATGAGAACGGGTTTCGTCATTCTGCCCCTCCTGCAAGAGCCTTCGGCTTGACGTAGCCCGGCCCGGACGTGATGGCGCGTTTCGGATCGTAGAGCGTCTCGATGCGCCCTTCCTTCACGTCGCCGAGATAGTTTTCGAATTCGGCCTTCGCCTTCTCCCAGTCGATGCCCATCTTCTCGAGTAGCGTCTCGAACGGCGAGGCGTGCCAGTGCAGCTGCGCCAGCTTGTAGGGATGCGCGCCGCAGGCGATCGCCGCGAACTGGCAGTCTGCCATGATCGGCAGCGCATAAACCTTGTCGACCGCCTTGCCGATCCACTGGTTCTTGTCGAGCGTGGTGATGCAGCCGGTGTCATGGCCGATCATCACGTCGGCGCGCGCCTCTTCTACCGCGACCTTGATCTTGCGGTCGATCGCGAACGAACGCGTGAACTCGCGCTCGCCGATAATGTGGCGGAAGCCGAAGCCGCAGCAATCGTACCAGGTCGAATAGTCGATCACCTGCGCGCCCAGCGTATCGAGCAGGCCGGTCGTCACCGCGACGCGGTTTCCGTCGAGCACAGTGTCGTCATAGATCACGTCTTCCGGCACCATCTTGTAGACATGACAGGCCGGGTGCACGGTCGCACGGATGCCCGATACGTCGACTTCCTGGAAGTCCTTCACGCGGTTGCGCATCACATGCAACCACTCGGAATAGTGCACGATTTCCTCGGGGATCAGCAGCTTGCCGTCGACGAGACGGCCGAGTTTGCCGAGGATGGTCTTCACTTCCTCGCGCAGTTCCGCCGAGTGCAGCAGGAAGCCGCGAATTTCCTTGTAGTTGCCGAAGGACGTGCCGCAGTGAACCAGCGGGTAATATGTGCCTTCCGGCAGCCCCTGAGACTTCGCCGACATGTAGGCCTGGTGGAAGTTGCGCAGGAAAACGGCGGCCAGAGACACCACATTGCCGATGCCCGAGCCGTGGTAGTTCCAGGCCGTGCATGACGTCTGGTCGGTCTCGTCGAGATACGAGATCTCCATCTTGTTCATCAGCCACAGCACCGAGCTCGGGTAGCCGGGGATGTTGCCGCACTGGCCGCAGGACTTGTGGTGCCACAGATTATTGGTCGGGATCTTCTTGTCCCAGCCGTAGAGCGTCTTCGCGACGACGGGATCGTTGTGGTCGCCGACCCGATGGACGACGATTTCACCATCCTTTTCCAGCTGCCACATGATGTCACGGACGTCTTCCTTGCGCTCTTTCGAGGTCAGCAGCGCCCGCTTGTCGATTTTGGTTTCCACCCAGTCGGTGGCGCGGCGCGCCTCGTCCGGCGTCAGCTTGCTCGACTGCCATTCGGCGCCGAAACCGCCATATGCTCCACCCTTGCCGTTGTCCTGTTCGTTGGCCATGCCTTCACTCCTCCGGCATCGTTTGCGAGACGGTCACGCCGCCTCAGTCGTCATCGTCCTCGTCGTCTTCATTGTCCTCGAGCCACTCCTCCCATTCCTCGCGCTTCTCATCCATCACGTCGGAAACGACGTCGAAGAGGTTCTCGTCGACGGTTTCCAGCTGGTCGAGAACGCCGGTGGCTTCCCAGATCGTGTAAAGCTCGACCGAGGTCTTCAAATTCACTTCCCAGGCCGTATCGAGCGTGTGCATCGTCGGCATGGGAATCGCCTTGCGCAGAATGTTCAGCGGCGCCTCGACCTTGGAGACATTCGGCCCCCAGTCCGGGAAGGCTTCCTTGGTGATCATGTTCGGCGCGAGCTGATTGCCGGTCGAAATCACCTTGAGCAGAACGCGGCTGAATGGACGCAGCACTTCCTTCGCCGAATCCATGTCATGCTTGATCGCCACCTCGCGCATGATCATGACCAGGCCACCGGGCGAATTCTCGAACGGGCAACGGGCCGCGCAGGTATAACACTGGGCGCAGGCCCAGATCTTTTCCTGCATCGCGTCGTAGATACCCTCGAGATTCTCCGTCCACAAAAGCTGGACGATCTCGCGCGGCGAGTAGTCGTAATAATGCGCCGAAGGACACGTCGCGGTGCAGATGCCGCAATTCAGGCAACCATGGATTTCATGGTCGTAGACCGCGTGACCACGGATATCGTCGAAGATTTCTTCGAGCTTTTCGCGCGATACAACCGGAGCTTCGGAGACCGGGTCGCTTATCTGTGCATGGGCCGTCAAGTTCTCCTCCAAGTACCGTTGACCGGGGCTGTCTCTAGTAAGTCAGCACCCTCACATCATCGTCTTCCATGATGTCGCCGATAACCTTGGCTCCACCGACGATTCCCTCGCATTCGGGGATCAGGTCGTCCTCGGTCATGTCGAACAGATCGAGATTGGGCGAGCAGCAGTAGAATTTGGCGCCGGCATCGTGCGCGTCCTTGATGAAGTCATAGACAGTCTTTGGAGAGCCTTCCTTGACGACAAGCTTCTCCGCGACGCCCTTCTTCATCAATTGACCGGCGGTTGCGGTACAGACGACTTCGACTTCGTAGTCCATCGCGGCCGCGACAGTCGCCTGGAAGAACGGTGCTCCCAGTTCCTCCCCATTCTTCGGGTCGGTATTGACCATCACAATGATCAGTTTTTCCGCCACGGCACTCCTCCCTGGCTGTTTACGGATGTCTGCTTTCCGACTTCTGGCGATCGGATGTACAACGCATCACAGGCGAAAAAAATGATACATGTCAATTTTGGAATGTGCAATCGCGATTTCGGCTGTGGAAAGCCGGCGGCGTTCACATCCAGCCGGTGTGCATGCTGAGGCCGACCATGAGCTCCGACAGCGCCTCCGCGATTTCACCCTGCGCCGCGCCGAGCGCTTCCAGGGATTCAACCGTGTTTTCAGGCGTTTCGGCGAATTCCATGATGATGTCTTCCGCCATGCCGCGCTTCATTCCGGGATGGCCGAGAAAGCCGAGGCAATTGCCGCGCAACGAATAGGCGAGCGGCGCTCCGGCGCTGTCCGAGGCCAATATCTCGGCATCTGACGGAAGCACCGGCCGGTCGCGCAGATAGAGCGCGAGAGGGAATCTCTCCGGCATGTGCCCGCCGAGAAGGCCGGGTTTTGCGGCGATTGCGGTCGGCACTTCAAACCGCAGCGGCGCCTCCTCCGCGCCGCCCCCGGCCGCAGCGCTCAGGATCAGCGCACCGAGCTCGAGCCCGACCACCGGCAGGCCCTCGTCGAGAAATGCTTTCGTCAGCCGCATTTCCGGACCAAGGCTCGGCAGGAGGCTGCCGCTGACGATGCCGTAAGGTCCGCCGCCAAGCAGGATCAGCCCGTCGAAACCCTTGGTTTCCGACGGAATCGTGCCGCCGGACGCGAACGGCCGCTGATAGAGAAAGCGGATGTTGCGTCCCTCGAAATGATCTTCCATCAGGCCGAGATATTCGGCCTCTGTATGCTGGATGACGCAGACGGTTTTCATCGTTGCCCGGCGACCTCGTTTACCTGCAGGACGTAAGTCAGCCTTGATGCTCCGCCGCCATGATGGCCGTGGCGATATCCTCGCCGGTGATGCCGGGCATTTCGATTTGCAGCTTCCTCATGGCCTCGTCGGCCGCTTTCGCCAGCGCTTCCTGTGAAAGCTCGACGCCGTGCAGTTCGGCGGCAAGCCTGTCGACGCCGTCCGGCGGCAGGCATGTGAAATCGCCGGAAAGCATCAGTTCGGCCGCCTTGCCGTCGCGGCCGAGCAAATGCACCCGGATCAGCCCGCCCTGCGCCTTGTGCATGCTCTCGGTCAGGTGCAGGCCCTCGGAAATCTTCACGCCGAGCGCGACGAGCTTGCGGCCCTGGAGGTCCGTCCATTCCGGATCGGTCAGATCCTTTTCTGCTTGATCAATCGCCGCGACCTCCTGCGCCGTCGGTTGATCTTCCACAGGATCGACCCCGAGCACCTCGGCGCAATTGGCAAGGAACAGCTCTTTCAGATTTGCGCGCGGCGGCAACTCGGACAGTTCCTTCTTCATCGTCGTCATGTAGTCGTCGAGCGTCTGGCGCAGCTTGTCGCGGAATTTTTCGCTCGGCACTTTCAGGCAGCGCGCCATCGTCTCGGTGTCGAAATCATACATGAAACTGCCGACCATCAGCGTCGCGTCGCCGATACTCGCCGCGCCGGTACCGCCGATCTTGCGGCCATTGACCTGTATGTCGTTGATTGGGCGGTACCCGGCATTGACGCCAAGCTGGTTATAAGTCCGTACCACCGGCTCGATAAACATCGGATAGAGATTGGAGGCGTATTCCGGCGCTTTCTTGCGCGGATAGACGAAGTGGGTGAACCACTGGTTTTCGTCGAGATAGACGGCGCCGCCGCCGACATGCCGCCGATAGATCGGCAGGTTGGCCGACTCGCAATAGTCGGTGTCGACCTCCTTGGCGATCTCCTGGTGCATGCCGACACACACGTAGGGTGTTTCCGGCGACACCATGATCAGAACCGGATCGCTTGTCTCGGTAATGGTTTCCGCAATACCGTGATACACGGCCTGACTGCGTAAGGCCGACACCTTGCCGAAATCGAGTACCCGAAGTTTCATTGCCACCTCCCGTTAGCAACCGGGCGAGATACGCCGGTTGCCAGAGATTTTCTCACATGGGCGGCAAAGTCAAATACACATCCCTAAAATGGAATGTTTCTTTGGTACAAAAGGCGTTTCAGCCCGCCTCCACTTCTTCCTTGAACTTGGTGAAGAACTGGCCAGCCAAGCGGTTGGCGGTCGAACTGATCAGCCGGCTGCCGAGCTGGGCGATCTTGCCGCCGACATCGGCCTTGGCCGTGTAGCGCAGTACTGTTGCATCACCGTCTTCCTCCAGTTCGACATCCGCGCCGCCCTTGGCGAAACCGGCAACACCGCCGCTGCCCTCGCCCTTCAGCGAAAATCGCTCCGGAGCATCCGACTGATCGAGCGTGACATTGCCGCCGAACTTGGCCTTAACCGGCCCGACCTTCAGCGTCACTTTGGCTTCCAGCTCGGTGTCGGAATTCTTGATAAGCTCTTCGCAACCGGGAATGCATTCCTTCAACGTCTCCGGGTCGTTCAGCGCGGCATAGACGCGGTCACGCGGAGCTTCGATCCGGATTTCATCTTTCATTTCCATGTGTTCGTTCCTCAATCATCCACAACAGGAGCGGCCGTGAAGCATGGCCTCTACCACAAGATTAGCGTTCGGGTGTTCGGTATTTTCGTTCTCGCCGGCAATCGGCGCGAACAGAAGCGCATAAGCCGAGCGAAGGAATTGGCGCAGCCTTCCCATCACGCCTCTCCCGCTTTCTCGGCCGCCGCACGTTGTCTGCGGCGGCGCAGTTGAGTGATCTCGGCAAGGATGGACAGGGCGATCTCGTCCGGCGTGATGGCGCCGATATCGAGTCCGGCCGGCGCTTTCAGCGCCGCGAGCCGCGCCTCGTCTACGCCTTTGCCTATCAGCTTCTCGCCGATTGCTGCCGCCTTGGCCTTGCTGCCGACGAACGCGACATGCGCCGACGGCACCGACATGGCCGCGCTCAGCGCCGCCTCGTCGCCGCGTCCCTGTGTCGAAACAACAAGAAATTTGCCGGCGGTCTCTGTGGTCTCGAGCATGAAACCATCAATGCGGACATCGGCAGCGGCGAACACTCCCTGCTCATCGCCCGGCGCGCAGACGGTGACGCGATAGCCGAAACGCCGCGCGATATCCGCGAGAGCGACGGCGACCGGACTGGAGCCCAGAATGATGAGCCCCGGCGCGGGCAGTACCGGCTCGATAAACACGTCCATGGTTCCCTTCGACGGGCACATATTGCGGGCAAACCGCACGCCCTCTTTCTCGGTGCCGGCAGAGACACCGAGTTCGGACAGCATGTCCTCCGGCTGCACGGAGACAAAACGCGGCTCGCCGTCGGCGATCGCGTCCTTGGCGGCTTTCAAGACCGCACCGCGCGCGCAGCCACCGCCGATCCAGCCCTCCATGATCGTACCGTCGGCACGGATGATCGCCTTTGCGCCAGCCTTCGCAGCCGTCGCCGCCACCGTGCGCACAACCGTCGCCAGAACGAAGGCCTCGCCAGCGTTCTTCAACTCGGCGACCTGTCTGTGAATATCGGCTTTCTGTCCCATGACGTCCTCCCTCACAGCCTGTTCAGCCACGGTTCGAGCGCAGCAAGATCGGCGAGCGTGTTCGCCGCCGCAAAATGATCGAGGTGCGGCAATGCCGCCGCCATGCCGCGCGCCACTGGCGCATAGCCTTCCCAGCCCTTCAGCGGATTGAGCCACACGATCCGCGCACCGCGCCGTTTCAGCCGGGCAAGCGCCTCGTCGATGATCTCCGGCGGATCGGTGTCGTAGCCGTCCGACAGGATGATCACGACGCTGCGCCCGTTGATCGACTGCGCCGCATATTGCGCGTTGAACTGCTTCAGGTTGGCGCCAATCTTCGTGCCGCCGCCGAAGCCCTTGGCCATGATCGAGAGCCGGTTGACGGCCCGCATCGTGTCTGTATCGCGCAAGGCGTCGGAAATGCGCACGAGCTGCGTGTGAAACAGATAGGCATCAGTGCGCCGATCGGCGGATATCAGGCCTTTCAGGAAGGCGAGAAACACCCGCGCATAGACCGTCATCGAACCGGACACATCCAGTATGGCGACGATATTCACCGGGCGGTCGGGCCGCGCCTTTCGGAACAGCTCGATCGGCTCGCCGCCGCGCTGCACGCTCTTGCGAAGGATCTTGCGCATGTCGAGCGCGTCGCCGGAAAGCGCCGCCTTGCGGCGCCGAGAGCGCCTGTCGCGGATGCTTCTTGCGATTTTCTCTGCCACGCGTTCGGCCAGTTCCAGATCCTCCGGCGTCATCAGCTTGCGCAGATCGGTCTTTTCGATGGTCGAGATCTTCGAGGCGACGAGCCGCCCGGTACCCGACCGACCCGCCTCCCCCGCATTGCCGTCATCCGGCGTGTCCGCATCGCCATCGTCGTCCGTTGCGCCGGACGCCAGCCGGTAGTTACTGCCGCTTTGTGCTTTCGTGTTGCGCGATGAATGGGTGGCGGCCGTTCCGTCGCGCTTGCGCCCGCGGTTCAGCCAGTAGGCGTCGAACAATTCGTCGAAACGCCGCTCCTGTTCGGCGTCTCCGGCACACACCGCCCTCAGTGCCGAGCGAACTTCGCCGATCCTGTTGGCATCGACCGCGCCGAGCGCCGCCAGCGCCGTTTCGGTTTCGCCGAGACCGGCGGGAATGCCGTTCATCCGCAGATGGGCCATGAAACCGGCAAGCCGTTCCGCCGGTCCTCCGGCGCGTTCGGGAAAGCGCGTCACCTGCATCTCAGGCCGCCTTTCCGACGAGACGCTGCTGCACCTCTTTCGGCACCGCCGCGCGATCGCGCTCGGTCTTCAGCAGGCAGACAAGAGTCGCCTGTGTCTGTTCGGGATCATCGGCCAGATCGTTGATGCCGAGGCCGGCCAGCGCAGCAGCCCAGTCGAGCATCTCGGCGATACCCGGCTTCTTTTCGAGCTCTTCTTTGCGCAGCGCCTGCACGAATCCGACGATCTGCTCCGCCAGCCGGTCCTCGAGCGCCGGGCACCGCTTGGCGAGGATCGCCATCTCGGTGCGCCGATCGGGATAGTCCACATAGTTGTAAAGGCAGCGCCTTCTCAGTGCGTCCGACAGGTCGCGCGCGCCATTCGCCGTCAGGATGACATGCGGCCGCGACCTGGCCTCTATGGTGCCGATCTCGGGAATGGTGATCTGGAAATCCGACAGGATTTCCAGCAGATAGGCTTCGAATTCCTCGTCCGCCCGGTCGATCTCGTCGATCAGCAGCACGGCGGGCTTGTCCTGCCGGATCGCCTCCAGCAGAGGCCGCTGCAGCAGGAACTTTTCGGAAAAGACGTGATCCTCGATCTCGTCCGAGGGTTTGTGTTCCTCGGACGCCGCACGGATTGACAGCAATTGTCGCTGGTAGTTCCATTCGTAGATCGCGTGGCTGGCGTCGAGCCCCTCGTAGCATTGCAGGCGAATCAGCTTCGTGTCCTGCAACTCGGCGAGCGTCTTGGCGATCTGCGTCTTGCCGACGCCTGCCGGTCCTTCAAGCAACAGCGGCTTGCCCAGCGTGACGCCCAGGAAAAGCGCCATCGCCAGATCGTCGGAGGCGACATAGCCCGTATTGGACAGGTCGACCTGCAGTTTATGCCAGGACATCTTCAAAGCTCCGCAGGCATCCGGGTTATCCCGGATGCCCAATTGTACCGGACCGCGCTTAGCCGTGCAGGCCGAGATCGTGCGCGGTTTTCCAGATGCGCCAGTGGTCGTGCGGCATGTGCGACTGCACCAGTCCGAACGGCCGGAACGCGTCGTGCACGGCGTTGGAGAACGCCGGCACGCCGCCGACATTCGGGCTCTCGCCCACGCCCTTCGCGCCGATCGGGTGATGCGGGCTCGGCGTCACCGTATGATCGGTCGTGTAGTGCGGCGTCTCCCATGCGGTCGGGATGAAGAAGTCCATCAGCGTGCCGGTCTTCACATTGCCCATGTCGTCATAGGCGATCTCCTGACCCATCGCGATCGCCAGCGCCTCGGTGACGCCGCCATGCACCTGCCCCTCGATGATCATCGGGTTGATGCGGGTGCCGCAATCGTCGAGCGCATAGAACTGGCGGATTTCCCATTCGCCGGTGTCGACGTCGATCTCCATGACGCAGATATAGGCGCCGAACGGATACGTCATGTTCGGCGGATCGTAATAGCTGACCGCCTCGAGACCGGGTTCGACGCCCGGAATCGCCTGATTGTACGACGCGAACGCGATCTCCTGCATGGTCTTGAAGCGCTCGGGAGCGCCCTTGACCACGAAGCGGTCGACATCCCACTCCACGTCGTCGTCATGCACCTCGAGCAGGTAGGCGGCGATCATCTGCGCCTTGGCGCGGATCTTGCGGCCGGCCATCGCCGTCGCCGCGCCGGCGACCGGCGTCGAGCGCGAACCGTAGGTGCCGAGGCCGTAGGGCGCGGTATCGGTGTCACCCTCCTCGATAGTGATGTCGTCGGCCGAAATGCCGATCTCGGAGGCAAGGATCTGCGCAAACGTTGTCGCATGCCCCTGTCCCTGGCTGATCGTGCCCAGCCGTGCGATTGCCGATCCGGTCGGATGGATGCGGATTTCGCAAGAGTCGAACATGCCGAGGCCGAGAATGTCACAATTCTTCACCGGACCGGCCCCGACGATTTCGGTGAAATGCGTCAGCCCGATGCCGAGCAGCTTGCGCGTTTCGCCTCGCTTGAACGCCTCGACCCGCTCGGCCTGTTCCTTGCGCAGCTCTTCATATCCCACCGCCTTCAGGGCCTTGTCCCAGGCGGTGTGATAGTCGCCGGAGTCATACTCCCAGCCAAGCGCCGACTGATACGGGAACTGCTCCTTCTTGATGAAGTTCTTGGCGCGCAGTTCGGCCGCATCCATGCCGAGCTTGATGGCGAGGACCTCGATCATCCGCTCGATGAAATAGGCCGCCTCGGTCACCCGGAACGAACAGCGATAGGCAACGCCGCCCGGCGCCTTGTTGGTGTAGATCCCGTCGACCGCCAGATAGGCCGTCGGGATGTCGTAGGAGCCGGTGCAGATATTGAAGAATCCTGCCGGAAACTTGGTCGGATCGGCGCACGCGTCGAACGCGCCGTGGTCGGCCGTCACATGGCACCAAAGCCCGGTGATCTTACCGTCCTTTGTCGCGGCGATCTTGCCCTTCATCCAGTAGTCGCGCGCAAAGGCCGTTCCCATCAGGTTTTCCATCCGGTCCTCGACCCACTTCACCGGCACGCCGGTGACGATCGAGGCGACGATAGCGCAGATATAGCCCGGATAGACGCCGACCTTGTTGCCGAAGCCGCCGCCGATATCCGGCGAGATGATGCGGATATTATGCTCGGCGATGCCGGAGATCAGCGAGGCCACGGTGCGCACCGCGTGCGGCGCCTGGAAAGTGCCGTGAACGGTCAGCTTGCCGTTGACCTTGTCCATCGAGGCGACGCAGCCGCAGGTCTCCAGCGGGCACGGATGGGTGCGGTGGTAGTAGACCATTTCCTCGGCCACCACGTCCGCCGAGCCGATCACGCTGTCGGTCGCATCCTTGTCGCCCTGTTCCCATGTGAAAATGTGGTTGTGATGCCGGCGCGGCCCGTGCGCGCCTTCCATGTTGCCTTCGAGGTCTTCGCGCAGCACCGGCGCGTCGTCGGCCTGGGCCTTGAAAGGATCGACAACGACGGGAAGCTCCTCGTACTCGACCTCGACCAGTTCCACCGCATCGGCGGCGATATAGCGGTCCTCGGCGACGACGAAGGCCACTTCCTGCCCCTGGAAGAGTACCTTGCCGTCGGCGAGGACCATCTGCTTGTCGCCGGCGAGAGTCGGCATCCAATGCAGATTGAGCGGACGAAGGTCATCGGCGGTCAGAACAGCGATGACCCCGGGAACCGCCATCGCCTTTTCGGCGTTGATCGACTTGACGCGGGCATGTGCATAGGGCGAGCGGACGAAATCGCCGAACAGCATGCCGGGAAACTTAAGATCGTCGACATAGTTGCCCTTGCCCTGGGTGAACCGCGCATCCTCGACGCGCTTGCGCTCCGTACCGAGGCCCTTGAGGGCGGCGGTGCGTTCGGCTTTCGGGGGAGTCATCTCGTTCATTGTGCTGCCTCCTTGGCGGCGTTCAGTTCGGCCGCGGCGGCGAGAATTGCCTTGACGATATTCTGGTAACCGGTGCAGCGGCACAGATTGCCGGCCATGCCGAAACGGACGTCCTCTTCGGTCGGGTTCGGATTTTCCTGCAGGAAGCGGTATGCCCGCGTGATCATGCCAGGCGTGCAGAAACCGCATTGCAGTCCGTGATGCTCCTTGAACATCTGCTGCAGCACATGCAGCCCGTCCGGATTGCCGAGCCCCTCAATCGTGGTGATCTCGGCGCCGTTGGCCTGCGCGGCGAACACCGTGCAGGATTTGACCGACTTGCCGTCCATGTCGACCGTGCAGGCGCCGCAATGCGATGTCTCGCAGCCGATATGCGGGCCGGTCACGCCGAGCCGCTCGCGCAGCACGTGGATCAGCAATTCGCGCGGTTCGGCCAGCAGTTCCTCCTGCTTGCCGTTGACCGTCAGCTTGATGTGAACCTTGCTCATCAAATCTCCTCCCTTACGCCCGCGACGCGGCGCGCTCGATCGCGCGGCGCAGCATCACGCCGGCGACATGTCTCTTGAAATCGACCGGACCCCGATTGTCCTCCTGCGGGTCGATGGCCTCCTGCATTGCGGCGACCGCGGCATCCAGGGCCGCGCCATCGAGGCTCGACCCGACCAGCGCGCCAGCAGCCGCGTCGCAGCAGACAGGCGTGTCGGACAGGTTGGTCATGGCGATAGAGGCCGACGAGCACTTGCCGCCATCCTTGCCGATCAGCACGGCGGCGGCGGCGGTCGCATAATCGCCGATCTTGCGCTTCTGCTTCTCGTAGGCGTAGCCGCCCTGCGGCGCGGCGAAGCGCACCGAGACGAGCAACTCGTCATCGCTCCGTGCGGTGAAATAGGCCGCCTCGTAGAATTCGCGTGCGGCAACCTCGCGCGTCCCGTCCGGGCCGGCCAACACATAGGTCGCATCGAGGCATTGCATCAGCCCCGGCATGTCGTTGCCCGGGTCGCCGTTGGCGACGTTGCCGCCGACCGTGCCGACATAGCGCACCTGCGGATCGGCGATCTGCAGCGCGGCCTCGCGGATGATCGGCGCGGACTTGGCCAGCGCCTCGTCTGCGATCAGCTCGTGCTGAGTCACCATCGCGCCGATAGTAATGGTGCCGCCATCGACCTTTATGCCCTTAAGGTCGCCGATGCCCTGCAGATCGACGAGGTGGGCCACCTCGGCCATGCGAAGCTTCATCATTGGAATCAGGCTGTGGCCGCCCGCAATGGCGCGTGCCTCGTCGCCATATTTGGCGAGTAGTGCAACAGCGGCGTCGACGGAATCCGGCCGGTGATAATCGAAACTACCAGGTATCATGCATTTCCTCCCGCACAGCGGAGAGCGCCGGTTCGATCCGGCGTCCGCGTCAGCGGGAAGATACGAGGCGTTCTGTCGCAGGCGACCGCTAAGACATGGCGGGCGCAGCGCATTTCACGAAATGCGATTTACCTGCACGAAATGCGAAATGCGTAAGACTTCCCTTGCCGCCCTACAGGCCGAGCGCCTCGCGGACGCCCGCGACATTGCCGCGGCTGACCGGTGCGAATTTCAGCGACTGCACGCCCTCGAAATGGCAGGAGCCGCTGTCCTTGTGGCGCTCGAACGCGGTAACCTGATGGATATTGACCAGATAACTGCGGTGCGTGCGCAGGAACAGCGAATCCGGCAACCGCTTTGCCGCTTCCGAAATCGACCACGGGCAGAACAACTTCTCCTCGCGGGTATACAGAACCGTGTAATGGCCCTCCGCGCGCAGCGCGATCACCTGGTCGGCCGGGATGAAACAGGTGCGCTTGTCGCGCTCATAGGGAATGCGCGGCGCGTCGCCATGCGGCGCAAAGGCGGCTGTCAGCACTTCCTCGGGCAGCGGCTCGTCGCCGCCTTCATGCGCGCCTGCGAAGGCTTCGGCCGGAGCGCCCGCCGTCGCCGCCGCGCCAAATCCGGTGAAGACGTAGTTGGTCGAGACAAGCAGGAATGTGCCACAGATCACGAAGGCGGAGAACATCACCAGCAGTGCCAGCGTACCGTTCTCGATCAACGGTGTCGTGCCCGCGAACGAGCCGGACACCTGAAACTCGGTCCATGCGATGGCGACGAAATGCACCACCACGACCGAAGATCCGAAGATCACCGTCGAGGCCAGGATGTGTGCGGTGTCCCGTTTGGCATAGGCAACACCGATGGCGATGATTCCCATCAGGGTCGCGCCGAGAACGGACAGGATCACCCCGACCGGATCGTACAGCGCCAGGCAGCCGCGCAGCGCGGACATCCCGACATAGTGCATGACGACGATACCGTTGCCGAGGATCACCCCGGCGACGATCTGGCTGATCCAGGTGCGTGGAGCAAAATGCATGATAAGCAGCGCAAGGCCCGCCATCAGGATGGCGATCAGCGCCGAGCCCAGCGTGTAGATCGAATCGTAGTCGATCGGCAGCGGGAAACGCATCGCCAGGATGGCGACGAAATGCATCGACCAGATGCCGCCGCCGAGCGCCAGCGCAGCCATGACGATCTGCATCTTGCGCCGGCCTTCCGGCAGCGTGGAGATGCCTTTTGTCAGCGTCAGTCCCGTGAACGATGCCATCAGCGACACAAGGACGGACGCCGCAACCAGCAGATAGTCATAGGTCGGCGTAATCATCTCGGCGCGATCGAATTCCTCCCTCTTCGACTGCGCAGCATATATCGCTCATATCCGTCCCGCTGTCACGTTCCGGGACGGCTTTATGACAATATGGTGAGACTTGTACGCAATCGCGCCAAGGGCTACCGGCTTGCCGGCCAGTAGGCAATCCGTCGGAAATTGTAATGAACGGTGGCCGTCTAGCCCGAATGCGCCTTCAGATAGGCGAACATCGCATTGTAGGAGCCCATTTCGTCGTAGTCTTCCTCGGGCATGGGCAGACCGAGCCTCTTCGACAGCGCGCTCACCAGATTGAGGAAATCCATGGAGTCGATATCGAACTCCTCACGCAGGTCTCCGAGCGGATCGATGTCCTCGATCTCCATATCCGGTGCGATCTTGTGCAATTCCTCGCGCAGCGCGGTCTCAACTTCATCGTCTGTCATAGTTTTCCAGGCTCCTGCAGATTCTTGTCGATTGCGGAAAGAAACAGCCCGCCGCGATGACCGTCGCTGACACGATGATCGGCCGCAAGGGTGAGCGTCACAGTGCTGCGCGGCACGACGGTGTCGTCGACCACCCAGGGCCGCACGACCGGGACGCCGATACCGACGATGGCCACCTGTGGCGGATAGATGATCGGAAACATAGCTTCGACGCCCCGGTCGCCGAGGCTGGAGACGGTGATCGTCGGGTCCGACAGTTCCTTGGCGCGGAACCGCCCGGCGCGTACCCGCGCGACAAGATCGCGCGTCTTTTCCATCACCGCATCGAGATCCAGATCCTGCGCGTCATGGATCGCCGGCGCGACAAGCCCGCCGCCGCGGATGTTGATCGCCATGCCGATATGCGCCGACTCTCCCTGCTCGAACACGCCGTTCTCGTAATGGCCGTTGAATTCCTTGTACTTCTTCAGCGCCTTGGCGACCGCCTTGACGAAAAGCGCGGCAATCAGGATGCGTTCTTCCGGCGGTTTGCCCGCATTGCGCTCGGCGATGAAGGCTTCCGCGTTGGTCAGGTCGGATCTGTGCGACATGTAGTAGTGCGGAATATCGCGCTTCGACCGCGCCATTGCTGCGGCGATCGCGTCGCGCATGGCGTCCATGTTGAAACCGCCTGTCGTCTTCGGCGGTTCCGGTGCCGCTTTCGGCGCCGCCGCACCTGCTTCGGCCGCCTCGACATCGGCAAGCTGGATCGCGCCATCCGGCCCGCTGCCGGTCAGTGTCGCCGGATCGACGCCCTTCTCGGCGGCCAGCCGTCGCGCGGCGGGCGTGATTCTCAACCGTCCCGGCGGCGTTGCAGCAGCGACAGACGGCGCGGCGGGCGCAGCCGGTTGAGGTTTTGATACGGGCTTTTCCGCCGCCGGCTCGGCCGGCTTTTCCTGTCCCGGCGCAGGCGCCGCTGCTGCCGGTTCCGGCGCGGCTGCCCTCGGCGCGGCTGACGGCTCCCCTTCCTTGCGGATCATCGCCAGCGGGGTCCCCACCGGAACCTTGGTGCCGAGATCGATCAGATATGTGTCGAGGATACCGTCCTCGAAACACTCGACCTCGATCGCACCCTTCTGGGTCTCGACCACGGCGATGATCTCGCCGCGTTTGACCGGATCGCCGGGCTTCTTCAGCCATTCGACCAGCGTCCCGGCCTCCATGTCAGCGCCGAGCGACGGCATGAGGAATTCGGCCATTACGTCAGCTCCTGTTGCAGACTTTTCTGGCCGCCGCGACGATGCGCGGCACCTGCGGGATCGCCGCCTGTTCCAGATGCGCCGCATAGGGGATCGGTACTTCCGCGCTGCAAACGCGCTCCATCGGCGCGTCGAGTTCGAAGAAAGCCTTCTCGGCGATCTGCATACCGATCTCGGCGGAGATCGAGCCGGTTTTCCAGCCCTCGTCGACAAAGACGGCGCGATGCGTCTTGGAAACCGACGCAATCACCGTGTCCATATCGAGCGGCCGCAGCGTCCTGAGGTCGACCACCTCGGCGTCGATGCCGTCCTTGGCCAGTTCCTCGGCGGCTTCCAGCGTCTTGAACAGCGAGCCGCCATAGGTGATCAGCGAAACGTCCTTGCCCTCGCGCCGCACAACGGCCTTGTCGATATCGACCGGCCCGGCATTGACCGCCAGATTGCCGGTCATGTTGTAGAGCATGACATTTTCAAAGATCAGCACCGGATCCGGATCGTCCAGCGCCGTCTGCAGCATGCCGCGCGCGTCCTCCAGCGTCGCCGGCGTCAAGACGCGGAGACCCGGAATATGGCCGTACCAGCCCTCCAGGCTGTGCGAATGCTGCGCCGCCAACTGCTTGCCCGCGCCCGTCGCCATGCGGATGACCACAGGCACATCGAACTGTCCGTTCGACATGTGCCGGAAGGTTGCCGCCGTGTTCATGATCTGGTCGAGCGCCAGCAGCGAGAAATTGACCGTCATCACCTCGACGATCGGCTTCATGCCGACCATCGACGCGCCGATGCCGGCGCCGGTGAAACCCGATTCCGACAGTGGCGTGTCTCGGATGCGATCCGGCCCGAACTTGTCGAGCAGCCCCTTGGAGACTGCGTAGCAGCCGCCGTAATGGGCGACATCCTCGCCCATCAGGAAGACGCGTTCGTCCTTCTCCATCGCATCGACGATGGCACGTTTCACCGCCTCGCGATACGTTATCTCCTCGGTTTCGGCGGAAGGCTCAGGCACTGCCGGCGGCGCAGGACGCTCTTCGGAAAGGACGTGTTGCGTCAGTTCCTCGACCGGCTCCCATTCACCAGCCTCGGCAAATGCCACCGCCGCGGCAATCTCGGCATCCGCGTCGGCAATGATCTTCTCGACATCGCCATGCTCGATCAGACCGTTTTCCTCCAGCCAGCCCTGGAAACGCAGGATCGGCCCCTTCTCGCGCCACTCGGCGATCTCTTCCTTGGTGCGGTAGAGCTGCGCGTCGAACATCGAATGGGCGCGGAACCGGTAGGTCCGGCATTCCAGGAAATAGGGCTTTCCGGTCTCGCGGATATGCTTCAGCGCCCGCCGTGTCGCCGCCTCGACGGCGATGACATCCATGCCGTCGACCGCTTCGGCGGTGATGTTGTAGCCGGCCGCCTTCTCGTGGATATCCATTTCCGCCTCGGTGAATTCGAGGGCGGTACCCATGGCGTAGCCATTGTTCTCGCAGACGAACAGGACCGGCAAATCCCACAGCGCGGCAAGGTTCATGCTCTCGTGGAACTCGCCCTCGGCCACCGCGCCATCGCCGAAGAAACAGGCGGTTACGCGGTTTTCCTGATTCATTTTGTCACCGAGACCGAGGCCAACGGCCAGCGGCAGCCCGCCGCCGACGATGGCGTTGCCGCCATAGAAGTTATTCTCCTTGGAGAACAGGTGCATCGAGCCGCCGCGCCCGCCGGCACAGCCGTTCGCCTTGCCGAACATCTCCGCCATGATCCCGTTCATGGAAACGCCGCGCACCAGCGCATGACCATGCTCGCGATAGGTCGCGACCAGGCGGTCCTCGGCCGCCAGCAGCGGGATCACGCCCGCCGCAACGGCCTCCTCGCCGTCATAGAGATGCAGGAAGCCGCGTATCTTCTGCTGCGTGTAAAGCTCGGCGCACTTGTCCTCGAAATGCCGCACGCGGATCATCCGCGCCAGAAGATCGAGCACATGTTCGCGGTTCAGATGCGGTTTAAGTTCGGCGGCGCTCATTTTTCGTCACTTTCCAGCGTGGAGATATCGCCTTCCGGCAGGCCCAGTTCGCGCGCCTTCAACAACCGGCGCATGATTTTGCCGCTGCGCGTTTTCGGCAGGTTTTCGCGGAACTCGATCTCCTTCGGCGCGACCGCCGGACCGAGCTTCTTGCGGGCATGGCCCTGGATGGAAAGCCTGAGTTCCTCGTCTGCCGTGAAACCGGGCTTCAGGGCCACGAATGCCTTGACCATCTCGCCTGCGGTCTCGTCCGGCACGCCGATCACGGCAGCCTCGGCGACGGCGTCATGCTCGATCAGCGCGCTTTCCACCTCGAACGGGCCGATCAGATGACCGGCGCTCTTGATGACGTCGTCGGAACGGCCGACGAACCAGAAATAGCCATCGCTGTCGCGCATCGCGAGATCGCCCGACAGGTACCAGCCATTGGAGAACGCCTTCTTGTAGCGCTCATCCTCGTGCAGATAGCCGCGCATCATCGACGGCCAGCCGGGCCTCAGCGCCAGTTCGCCGAGCGCCATCGGCTTGGTGACTTCCTGCGCGCCGTCGGCGGTGCGTTCGACGATGCCGGCCTCGATGCCTGGCATCGGCTTGCCCATCGAGCCGGGCTTCACCGGCATGCAGGCATAGTTCGCGATCATGATGCCGCCGGTTTCGGTCTGCCACCAATTGTCGTGGAACGGTTTGCCGAGGACGTCGACGCCCCACATCACCGCTTCCGGATTGAGCGGCTCGCCAACGCTCGCCATGAAGCGCAGGTTGGAAAGGTCCTGCTTTTTCGCCAGATCGGCGCCCGCCTTCATCAGCATGCGGATCGCCGTGGGCGCGGTGTACCAGACATTGACCTTGTGGCCGGCAAGGATGCGGTACCACCGCTCGGCATCGAATTCCGCCTCGTCGATGATCATCGTGACGCCGTTGGTCAGCGGCGCGATGATGCCGTAGGACGTGCCGGTCACCCAGCCCGGATCGGCCGTGCACCAGAAGATGTCGTCGGGATGCAGGTCGAGCGCCGTGCGACCCGTATAGTTATGCGCGACGACGGCCTGGTGCACATGCATCGCGCCCTTCGGCTTGCCGGTCGTGCCCGAGGTGAAGTGCAGCAGCGCCAGATCCTCCGGATCGGTCGCCGCCACCTCGAAATCCTCCGACGCGGCGTCCATCAGCTTGCCGAGATCGAGCAGGCCCTGCTCCTCGTCCTCGCCGTCGATCAGCAGGATGTGTTTCAGGTTCGGCAACTGGTCCCGGATCGGCTTCACCTTGCGCTTGTAGAGCAGCTTCGTCGTCACCAGCACGTTGCCGCCGCCGATCTCGAGCCGCGCCTTCACCGGTTCGGGACCGAAAGCGGAGAACAACGGCGAGAACACGCAACCGGCCTTTAACGTGCCGAGGACGGAAATATAGAGTTGCGGAACGCGCCCGAGCAGCGAATAGACCCGGTCACCCTTTTCCACGCCCAGCGACCGTAACGCATTGGCGAAGCGGTTCGTCAGATGCATCAGGTCGCGATAGCTGATGTCGGTGGTGCTCTCGTCCTTGGCGATCAGCCGGAAGGCCGTCTTGTCGCCGGACCCGTTGTCGACATGGCGATCGACCGCCTCATAGGCGATATTGAGCTTGCCGCCCGGCAAGCCATCCAGAAGGTCCCGGGCCTGTTCCCAGGAAAAGGCCTGCCGTTCCGCCGCATAGTCATGCATGTTCGCACGCGATGCGTCGTCGGCCGTCTTCGCTATCAGGTCTTCGCTCATTCCGTCCTCCCCGGCCGTAGCCGCCGCCTGAAATGAATTTCCGGCGGTCAGGCTAGGCGGAAGGCCATGACGAAAAAATGACGTGGATCAACGCCAGCGGATTTTCTCGCCGGAGCGGTCAGTCGCTCCGCTTGACGGAAGATCGCGGCAATCCATGCTGTTTGGAAGGCGGCGTATGTTCGACATCGATCGGGCCGGCTAGCGAGCCGAGCGCGATCAGTATGCGACGCAACAGACCGCTTTCGTCTCCGGGCATGCCCTCCTCGAGCGCAACATCCTCTTCGGAGACGTTGTATTCCCAGCGCCGCAGGATTTCGATCTTTTCCTCGCGGCTCAGATCGTCTGTTGCCAGAACGGCTTCCGGCGTTTCGAACGCGTCCGCAGGACTGGCCAGCGCCTTTTCGTACAGACCGTCACTCACGATAGGGACAGCCTATTCCTGACTTGTCAGCGTCAGATACATCAGCACCAGATAGACCGCCGGCATGACCGCCAGGACGATGAGTTCGAGGCCAAGCGAAATACCGCAATTACTCGCCTGCATGCGATAGCCCACGAATATCACGCCTGCCAGGATAATCACCAATCCGATGGACCAAGGCATGAGCCGGTTACGCTTGTGCGATTCTGCGCCCATGGAGAATACCCCCGCTTTTAATCGAAAGACCGACTGCACTTCTATCGCGAAAGCCACCCGCCTCCATTGATAGGCATCAATCGGCTGTTTGACCGGTGACCGCACTTGCGTCTTAATCCGCCAATGAACATCGTCATGTTCACAAACACATTCACCCCGCATGTCGGCGGCGTCGCACGCGCGGTGAGCGGGCTGGCGAACGGACTGCGGGCAAACGGTCATCGCGTTCTCGTCGTTGCGCCGACATTTCCCGGCATGCCGCAGGACGAAGAAGACGTCGTCCGCATCCCCGCCGTACAGCACTTCGCCGGCAGCGACTTCTCGATGCCGCTTCCGGTCACGCTTCCCCTGACGGCCGAACTCGATGCGTTCGAACCCGACATCGTCCATTCGCATCACCCGTTCCTGCTCGGCGATACGGCGCTGCGCGTCGCTGCCGGCCGCAAGATTCCCGCCGTCTTCACCTATCACACGCGTTACGAGCTTTACGGTCACTATGTCGCGCAGGACTCCGAGGCGATGAAACGGCTCGTCCGCAAGCTGGCGCTGGGCTATTGCGACCTGTGCGACCACGTGATCGCGCCGAGCGAAAGCATCGCCGACCTCATCCTCAACGGCGGAGTGGCGACGCCGGTCAGTGTCATACCGAGCGGAATCGACTGCGCGCTTTTCGCCGGCGGCAATGCCGCGCGCACGCGCGACCTTCTCGCCATCCCTGAAAATGCGCCGGTCATCGGCCATGTCGGCCGCCTGGCGCCCGAAAAGAACCTCTCCTTTCTCACCGAAGCGTTGGCCGGCCACCTCAGGAACGATCCGAAAGCCTATTGCATTGTCACCGGCGACGGACCGATGCGATCGGCGATGGAGCAGGCATTTCTTGACGAGGGGCTGTCCGCGCGGGTCCGTTTCACAGGCGTGCTCACGGGCAATGACCTCGCCGATGCCTACAAGGCGATGGACATCTTCGCGTTCTCTTCCCTTTCGGAGACCCAGGGCCTCGTGCTCGCCGAGGCCATGGCGTCCGGTACGCCGGTCATCGCGCTCGATGCGCCGGGCGCCCGCGAAGTCGTTCGCGACCGGGTCAATGGCCGGCTCCTGCCGTCCGCCGCCTCCATCGGCGAATTCGTGCAGGCGCTTGCCGCCCTGTCGGAGTTGAACGAGGCGGAGGCCGAAACGATGCGCGCGCAGGCCCGCGAAACCGCCGAGGCGTTTTCGGCCGCAACCGCGCTGAATCGAACCGTCGCGCTTTACGAGGAACTACGCGCCCGCCATACGCCGCCGGTCAAACCGTCGACCGATCTGTGGGAGACGGCCAAGCGCCGCATCGCCCGCGAGGTGGAGCTTTTCGGAAATGTCGCCCAGGCGGTCAGCGACGCCGTTCTCGTGGAAGGACCGGAAAACGGCAACCTGCAACGTAAAGACGGCAGCGCGCCACGATGAACCCGGCCGAACATCCGAGAACGCTTCGCCGCGCCGTGGCCGCCTACCTCATCGGCACCGCCATCTCGGCCCTGCTCGCCCTGTGGGCGCTGACGTGGCGCAAGGACACGGAAGATCTGGAAAAGCTCGACCGGCATGTGGCGAAAGGCGATCATCTCGTCGCCGTCTTCTGGCACGGCAAGTATTTCTCGCTTTTCGCGCTCGCCGCGGGACGTGACGTGACCGTTCTGACCACGCGCTCGTTTCGCGGCGACGTGATCGCCCGCATCTGCCGCTGGTTCGGCTATCGGCCGGTGCAGATCGCGCACGGCGTTGAAACCCATACCCTGGCGCGTCTCGAAAACGACCTGTCGGACAACCATGCCATGCTGGCGGCAATCGCGATCGACGGGCCGCTTGGCCCGGCGCACCAGCCGAAGATCGGCGCGCTGCGCATCGCATCCGATCTCGGATTCCGCCTGATCCCCGTTTCTGTGTCCGGAACGCCACGTCACGTCGTCGAAAACCGCTGGGACAAGCACGAAATTCCCCTGCCCTTCGCCAAGGTCCGCGTCGCCGTCGGCGAACCGGTCGACGTGCCGAAGAGCCTTTCCGCGGAAGACCTTCCGGAGTGGCAGGACAGGCTGCGCGAGAAGATCGAGGCGATCGATCCGGCGTTTCCGCGGGTGTCCTGAATACGGAAATGTCGCTGACTGTGAATTCAATCAAGCGCCTGACACAAACAGCCGCTATCCCGAAGCCTCCTTTCCCGACAGGCCTCCCGACATGACCGAGCAATCCGAACGTCTCGCCTTCGCAATCGATCTCGCCCGACGCGCCGCGGAACTCGGCCTCGAGCATTTCCGCTCACTCGACACGCTGACGATCGAGAACAAGGGACACCAGGATCTCGTCTCCAACGCCGACCGCGAGGTCGAGACCTTCATCCGCAAGGAACTCGCAAAAGCCTATCCCGCCGATGGCGTTTTCGGCGAGGAGCACGCGCCGGTCGAAGGATCGAGCGGTCATGTCTGGGTCATCGACCCGATCGACGGTACGGCGAATTTCGTGGCCGGCATCCCCGCCTGGTGCGTCGTGCTGGCGTGCTCATTCGAGGGGAAAACCGAAATCGGCGTCATTTGCGAACCCTCTTGCGGCGAGACCTTCTGGGCGGAACGCGGCAAGGGCGCCTTCGTCAACGGAAAGCCGATGACCGCTTCGCAATCGCCGAGCCTGGCGCAGGGATCGGTCGGCACCGGTTATTCGAGCCGCATCAAGGCGGAAGGCATCATTTCCGCGATCACCGCGCTAGTTTCCGAGGGCGGCGTGTTCTTCCGAAACGCCTCCGGCGCGCTGATGCTCGCCTATGTCGCGTCGGGCCGGCTGATTGGCTACATCGAGGAGCACATGAACTCATGGGATTGCATCGCCGGCCTGTTGATGATCGAGGAAGCCGGCGGAGAGATCATGCCGCTCGACCCGGCTACGTTCATCGAGCACGGTACGGGCGTCGTCGCGGGTGGCCCGCACGTTTTCCCGCAACTGGAAAAGCTGGCCCGCCAGTCCTTTGGCTGGTGACTTTTCTAGCCGTGGAACAGAAGGTCGCGCACATCCGGCGAAACATCGTGAAAAACGAACTCCGGCACGAACTTCAGGATCGAGAAGGGCTCGTCGAGATTCTTGAAAATGTAGTCGGCGCCGGAGAAATCGTCCTCGCCGGTATAGATGCTCGGCGTAATGACGACCGGCACTTTCACCGCCTGCGCAGCGCGCAATCCGTTCTCGGAATCCTCGAAGATCAGGCATTCATCGGGCCCGTGGCCGAGGTCGGAGAGGACCAGCTGAAAAACCTCCGGATCGGGCTTCTTGCGACTGGTGTCCTCGCCGGTGCGGATCGCGCGGAACCAGCCAAGCGCGGCCTCGCCCAGTGTTGCCCGCATCAGCCCGACGACATTGGAGCGGCGGGTCGTCGTGGCGATTGCCATGTCGAGGCCGGCATCGCGGGCACGGCGTAACAGATCCTCGATACCGGGCCGAAGCTCCACCGCGCCCGGAACCATCATCTCGTTGTAGAGTTCGGTCTTGCGCCTGTGCAGCGCCGGCGCGTCAATCTCCTGCGCGCCGGTCCGTCGCGTATAGGCCTCGATGCGTTCGCGCCCTCCGGTGACTTTTAGCAATTCAGCATAAAGCTCCCGGTCCCACTTCCAGGGAATGCCGGCCTCGGCGAACGCGCGATTAAAAGCGATGCGGTGCAGTTCCTCGGTTTCGGCAAGCGTACCGTCTACGTCGAAGATGAGCGCCCGCACGCTCATGTCATACCGGCTCCTTGAGCCGTTCAATGGCCTGCGGCACTTCGTTCAGGCTGTCGATGACGATATCGGCACCGAGATCGTCCGCCGGGACGGTGGTATAGCCGCCGCGCACCGCAATGGAAGCCATCGGCACCGCCTTGGCCGCGTCGATGTCAGCCGGGCTGTCTCCCACCATCAATGCCCGATGCGCTCCGTAGCCGAGCTGCTCCAGCGCGTGAAGCAACATGTCGGGCGCCGGCTTGCGCGCCGGGCCGGTGTCGCCGCCGACAATCACATGGACGGAATCGCCAAGCGCGAAATGCTCGATGATCTCGCGCGAAAAGGCTTCCGGCTTGTTGGTCACGACGCCGATCTTCACGCCGGCGCGGGCATAGGCGGTCAGCAGCTTTTCCGCGCCCGGCATCAGCGTCGTACCGACAGTCAGGCAGCGCGCGTAGATAGCCATCATGCGGTTGGTCATTTCGTCGAGCGTGGCGCCTTTCAGCGTGACGCCACGCGCGGCAAAGGCGCGCTCGACGAGCTTCCGGACGCCATGGCCAATCATCATGCGCACGTCGTCACGCGTCAGCGCAGGCAGGTTTTCAGTCGCCAGCACATCGTTGACCGCCGACGCGAGATCCGGCACGGAATCGATCAGCGTTCCGTCGAGATCAAACAGCACCGCCTGCGGCCAGCCGCAGCGGTCGCCGCCTTGCGCAAACCGCGTATTCATGCGGCTTCCTTCCACTTGATCGAGCAGCCCATCGACGGGATCTGGTCGCGCGGCCCCTCGCCCGTTTCGGCGACCTGGCGCATTGCCTCGAACAGGTCACGACGCAGATCCGGATCGCCGGCCTGCTTGCGCGAAGCGTCGAGCCGGCCGCGATACTGCAACTCCATATCCTTGTTGAAACCGAAGAAGTCCGGCGTGCACGCGGCATCGTAGGCCCGCGCGACCGACTGGTCCTCGTCATGCAGATAGGGGAAGGGGAAGGCGTGCGCCGCGGCGAATCCCTTCATGCCGTCGAACGAATCCTCCGGATAGGTATCCGCGTCGTTGGAATTGATGGCGACAAAACCGATGCCAAGCGCTTCGAGATCCCGCGCATCGCGCACGATCCTGTCGATCACGGCCTTCACATAGGGGCAATGATTGCAGATGAAGGCGACGACCAGCCCATTCGGGCCGGCGCAATCGAAGATCGAGAAAGCCCGGCCTTCCGTGCTCATCAGACGGGCGTCGATGGCTTTCCAGCCAAAATCGCAGACGGGGGGAACTGCAGCCATGGGGTATCTCCTTTGAAAGTCAGGCGCCGGCCGCTCCGTCGGCAGCCTCGCGGATCGCCTTGATGTTGGCCTTGTAGGCGGCTTCCTCGCCGCCCTTGAATACCGCCGAACCGGCAACCAGGACGTTGGCGCCAGCGGCCGCGACCAGCGGCGCGGTTTCCGGCGTCACGCCGCCATCGATCTCGATATCGATCGGCCTGTCGCCGATCATCTCCTTGATGCGCTGGGTTTTTTCGACCACAGACGGAATGAAGGCCTGGCCGCCGAAGCCGGGGTTGACGGTCATCAGCAGCACCAGATCGAGCCGGTCGAGCACATACTCTATCACGTTTTCCGGCGTCGACGGATTAAGCGATACGCCGGCCTTCTTGCCGAGGTTGCGGATCGCCTGCAGCGAGCGATCGAGATGTTTCGTTGCCTCGGCATGCACGGTAATGATGTCGCAGCCCGCATCGGCAAAGGCCTCGAGAAACGGATCGCACGGCTCAATCATCAGATGGCAGTCGAACACCTTGTCGGTGCGGTCGCGCACCGCCTTGATGATCGGCGGCCCGAAGGTGATGTTCGGAACATAGTGCCCGTCCATGACATCGAGGTGAATCCAGTCGGCACCGGCGCGCACGACAGCCTCGATCTCGTCGCCGAGCCTGGAGAAGTCGGACGAAAGCACGGACGGGGCGATGATTGTTTTCGATGCCATAACGATGATCCTCCGATTGGGATTGCCTATTTGGTCAGGTTGGCAAACAGGCTTGGCAGTTTTTCCGGCAGGCGTTCCACCTGGTCGACGATTGTATAGTTGTTGGACCCGAAAATGCGCGCGACATAACGATCGGCTTCCGGGTCCAGGGTCAGGCAATAGCTTGAGATCCCCATCTGCTGTAACTCAACCGTCGCCTTTTTTGCATCCATCCTCAGATATTGCGGGTCGCGCTCGTCGATATCGGCCGGTTCGCCGTCGGTGACGATCAGCAGCAGCTTGTGCTGTTCGCTGCGCTGGGAAAGATGATGCGCTGCATGGCGCATCGCCGCGCCCATGCGCGTAGACAAGCCGCCCTTCATGCCGGCCAGACGGCTTTTCACGTCGGCATCGAGGCGCTGTTCGAAATCCTTGAACCGATAGTACTGCACATCATGGCGGCCATCGGAGGCAAAGCCGTGGATCGCAAAAGGATCGCCGATCCCGCTGATTGCGCTGGCGACGAGCGCGGAAGCCTCTCGCGTCAATTCAAGGACGGTTTTCTCGGTCCCGCGCACCATTTCGTTGGTCGATTCCGACAGGTCAAGCAGGATCACTACCGCGAGGTCGCGGCGGTTGATGACGTTGCGCATGGTGATGCGCGGATCGGGCTGCATGCCGATCCTGGTCATGACGATGGCGTCGACCGCCGCATTGATGTCGAGCTCGTCGCCATCCTCCAGCCGCCTCTGGCGTGAAATCCCTTGCGGACGCAGGCGGTCGACGATCTGCCTGATCCGGTGGCTGACACCCTTGTGCGCGGTCAGCACCGTGTCGATGGAATCCGGGTCTCCCTTGCCCTGGCGGCGCTCATAGACCGTTGCCCAACTCGGGCGGTGCAACTGCACCTTGTAGTCCCATTCCGCATAGTGGAACGGATCGGAGACCGGCTCCTTGCCTTCCATTTCGTTGTACGAGACGCCTTCATCCTCATAAGGGAAAAGCTCGCTGGAGAGCACCCAAACTTCCTGGGCATCGTCGCCGGCGGTCTCGACATCCACCTCGTTGATGAATTCCATCAGCCCGACATTGCGGCGAACCTGCCTCTGCAGTTCCGGGCGGTATGCGTTGCTCTCCGACCAGTCATAATCATCCATCGACCAGACGAAACGGTTGTCGTCGCGATACGGGATATTCAGGGACTCCAGGATGCGCAGGCTGGGAATGCAACGGCGTTCCGAGAGCATGTTGTAGAGTTCGATGCCCAACCCCCAGGAGAACATCGTTTCGCGCTCATTGGCCGCGATGTTGATATGAAACTGCTCGACAAGCGCGTCGATGGCCAGATCGCCGGTCGCCACACCCGGCTCCAGCAAAGCTCTCGCCGTCTTCTCCAGCAGATACATCGTTTCATGCTCGTAATGGCCGGCGGGCGAATGCGGCATCAGCGATTTGAAAAGGCCGCGCAGGCCGGGAAACTCCCTGGTGGCGCAATATTCGACCCTGGCATCCTCGAGCATGCCGACGAAGAATATCTGGGCGGGATTGAGCGACTGCTGGCTTAGCCGCCTGTCCGAACAGGTGATATGTGCGGCCATATGGGCGCCCATCGCCCGGTAGAAATCGAGTCCGCTGACACTCCCCATAGCGTCGACCGCATCGGGAAGATGCATTGCGCCTTCCTCGATAAACGGACGAAACCCGGAATGATCGGCAGCGCTCGGGCGCAGGAAGAAGTCCCGTCCCCAAAAGGCCCTGAGATAGAAATTCAGCCGGCGCTGGGAATCGATGAACAGCGTGCCGCGGCGCTCCCGCTTGAGTACGGCGCGCGAATCCTCGCTGACAAGGCCGAAATAGTCGGCCTGTTTCGGCAGATCGCGGCGATAGGCTTCGGCGCCGAAATCGACCCAGCGGCGCAGGCCGGAAAGAGTGAGCTTGGACAGCAATTCCTCCAGCACGCCGAACATCGGGCGCAATCCGCGCGGCGCACGCGCGGCCAGGCGATGCAGCAGCTGTAGATAGTCGCGCAACAGATCGGGATCGCCGAACCGGCTCGCCGCGCCGGGCAGCGTGGAGATCATCAGCGTCAGAACCTCACCGGAAACCATCGAGGCCAGTTTCAACGTCGCGCCGACGACATCGCGGATGATGTCCTCGCCGCAGTCCTTGACCACCTGGGGCATCTCATCGAGATAGCTGGTCAGGAGGTTCGGCCCCTTGCCCAACGAAATCAACGCCCGCGCGCCGTCGAGATAGTCCTTCAGCCCGGCCGGCGACATCATCCGCGCCGCCTCGTGGAACAAGCCTTCAAGCGTGTCTTCCAGCTCCGGCGCGGCCTTGGTCAACTCTTCACGATAATCGTCAAGATTGACCGTCATGCCGCCTGTTCTTTGCTGCTGTCGGTGATCTCGGGGAAGAACGTGCCAACGGCGGCCTGCAACGTGTCGCGCATGTCCGGGTCGTCGGTCAGCGGCTCGACCAGCGCCATCTGGCAAGCCGCGGGTGCCGGAATGTCCTTGGCAATCAGCTGGCCGGCATAGACCAGCAGGCGTGTCGACATGCCCTCGTCCAGCCCGTGACCCTTGAGATTGCGCGATCGTTCGGCGACCTGCACCAGCCGCTCGGCGATCTTGCGGTCGATGCCGGCCTCATGCGCCACGATCTCGCTTTCGACATCGGCGGACGGAAAATCGAACGACATGGCGCCGAAGCGCTGCTTGGTCGACTGCTTCAGGTCCTTCATCATCGACTGGTAGCCGGGATTGTAGGAAATCACGACCTGGAAATCGGGATGGGCGTCGACCACCTCGCCCTTCTTTTCCAGCGGCAGTTGCCGCCTGTGGTCGGTCAGCGGGTGGATCACGACGGTAGTATCCTGACGCGCCTCGACAACCTCGTCGAGATAGCAGATCGCGCCGATGCGCGCGGCGATGGTCAGCGGACCGTCCTGCCATTTGGTACCGTTGATATCGAGCAGGAAGCGGCCGATCAGGTCGGACGCCGTCATGTCCTCGTTGCAGGCGACCGAGATCAGCGGTCTTTTCAGTTTCCACGCCATGTATTCGACAAAGCGCGACTTGCCGCATCCCGTCGGTCCCTTGAGCATGACCGGCATGCGCACGTCATAGGCCGCGGTGTACTTCTCGATCTCGTCGCCTACGGACCGGTAATAGGGTTCCTTTTCGATAAGGAACTGATTGGGGTCGATATCGCTCATGGTCGACTCCTTTCGGAGCGGTGAACTCGTGTTGAAAATGGTTTGCAACCGGGGCCGCGGACAGCGCCGCCCCGGTGCCGGCGTCAGAGCTTGATTTCAGCACGGTGCACGACCATCGCCGTGCCTTGTGTCTGCTTGAAGTTGTCATAGCCGACCAACCGAACATGGTTGTTCGGATTGGCCTTCTTGCACTGCTCGATTTCCTGGAAGATGGCGTCGATATCCGTCTCGCCGAACATCGGCAGCTTCCACATGTACCAGTAGTTGGAGGAAGCGTTTTCCGGCTCGGTGTGTTCGATCGCCGGGTTCCAGCCCTTGGACACGATGTAGCCCACCTGCTTGCGAAGCTCCTCGTCCGTCAGCTGCGGCAGATAGGAGAAGGTCCCCATCTTGCGGCTGTTCGGGTCCGACAGGCGGGAAGTATAGTCTTGTACGTCGCTCATCGTTTCATTCCTTGAATGTGATTTCGGTTATCGTCCATGCGCCGGCTTACCGGTGGGCGACATCCAGCTTGTCCACGGTATCGAACTCGAACTTGATCTCCTTCCACGTCTCCATGGCGATCTTGAGTTCGGGGCTGTGCTTGGCGGCGGTGGTCAGGATGTCCTTGCCTTCCTTCTCCAGTTCGCGGCCTTCGTTGCGCGCCTTGACGCAGGCTTCGAGCGCGACGCGGTTGGCTGCGGCGCCGGCCGCGTTGCCCCAGGGATGACCCAAGGTGCCGCCGCCGAACTGCAGACAGGAGTCGTCGCCGAAGATCGAGACGAGTGCCGGCATGTGCCAGACGTGGATGCCGCCGGACGCAACCGGAACGACGCCGGGCATCTGGCCCCAGTCCTGATCGAAGAAGATGCCGCGCGAGCGGTCTTCGGCAACGAACTTGTCGCGCATCAGGTCGATCCAGCCCAGCGTCGCCGCGCGGTCGCCTTCAAGCTTGCCGACGACCGTGCCCGAATGCAGGTGGTCGCCGCCCAGCAGGCGCAGCATCTTGGTCAGCACGCGGAAGTTGATACCGTGCTTCGGCGAGCGGTCGATGACAGCATGCATGGCGCGGTGGACGTGCAGCAGGATACCGTTGTCGCGGCACCACTTGGACAGGCTATTATGCGCGGCCCAGCCGAGCGTCAGGTAGTCGCTCATGATGATCGGCGAGCCGATCTCCTTGGCAAACTCGGCGCGCTTGTACATCTCCTCGACGTCCGGAGCCGTCACATTGAGATAGTGCCCCTTGCGCTCGCCGGTCTCCGCCTCGGCTTTCTCGATGGCTTCCTGGCAGAACAGGAAACGGTCGCGCCAGCGCATGAAGGGCTGCGAGTTGACGTTCTCGTCGTCCTTGGTGAAGTCGAGACCGCCGCGCAGCGCCTCATAGACGGCACGTCCGTAGTTCTTGGCCGACAGGCCGAGCTTCGGCTTGATAGTGCAGCCCAGGAACGGGCGACCGTATTTGTTCAGCAGATCGCGCTCGACCTGGATGCCATGGGGCGGACCGGCGCAGGTCGTTACGAACCACAGCGGGAAGCGCACGTCTTCCAGTCGCAGGTTGCGGACCGCCTTGAAGCCGAACACGTTGCCGACCAGCGAGGTGAAGACGTTGACGACCGAGCCTTCCTCGAACAGGCCCATCGGATAGGCGATGAACGCGTAGTAGGATTCGTCGTCGCCCGGCACGTCCTCGATGGCGTAGGCACGGCCCTTGTAATATTCGAGGTCGGTCAAGAGATCGGTCCACACCGTCGTCCATGTGCCGGTCGAGGACTCGGCGGCAACGGCCGCTGCGGCTTCCTCCCGCGGCACGCCGGCTTGCGGCGTGATCTTGAAACAGGCGAGAAAATCGCTGTCCTTGGGAGTGTAGTTCGGCTCCCAATAGGTCTCGCGATATTCCTTCACCCCTGCAGAGTATTTACCGGAAGGTTGTTGAGCGGTCATATCTTGTCTTCCTGTGTTGCGTCTGTTTGTCTGAATGGACCTGCCGTCCTGGCTAGGCGGCCTTGGCCGCTGCGGTCTGCGGATCGAGCTTGCCGGCCGCGTAGAGCTTGGCCATCTCGTCCATCGGGATAACCTTGATCTTCGAGGCGTTGCCGGCCGTGCCAAAGGCCTCGAAACGATCGCGGCACAAGTCGCGCATGGCTTCCATCGCCGGCTTCAGGAACTTGCGCGGGTCGAATTCCGCCGGGTTTTCCTTGGCGATCTTGCGGAACTGGCCGGTCATCGCCATGCGGCAATCGGTGTCGATGTTCACCTTGCGCACGCCGTGCTTGATGCCGCGCACAATCTCCTCGACCGGTACGCCGAAGGTCTGCGGCATTTCCCCACCGAACTCGTTGATGATGTCCTGCAGTTCCTGCGGCACCGACGACGAGCCGTGCATGACGAGGTGGGTATTCGGCAGCTTGGCGTGGATCTCCTCGATCACACGCATGGCGAGGATATCGCCGGTCGGCTTGCGGGTGAACTTGTAGGCGCCGTGCGAGGTGCCGCAGGCAATCGCCAGCGCGTCGACCTTCGTGCGAGTGACAAAGTCCACCGCCTGATCGGGATCCGTCAGCAACTGGTCATGGCTGAGTTTGCCGACGGCGCCATGACCGTCTTCGGCCTCCGACTCGCCGGTTTCCAGCGAACCGAGCACGCCGAGCTCGCCCTCGACGGAAGCGCCGACCCAGTGGGCCATGCGCGCGACACGCTCCGTGATCTCGACATTGTAGTCGTAGGATGCCGGCGTCTTGGCGTCGGCCTCGAGCGAACCGTCCATCATCACCGAGGTGAAGCCGTGCCGGATCGCGGTCATGCAGGTCGCCTCGTTGTTACCGTGGTCCTGATGCATGCACAGCGGAATGTCCGGGTAGATATCGGCAAGCGCGTCGATCATGCGCGCCAGCATGATGTCGTTGGCATATGAGCGCGCGCCACGCGACGCCTGGATAATCACCGGCGCATCGCAGGCCTTGGCCGCTTCCATGATCGCGAGCCCCTGCTCCATGTTGTTGATGTTGAAAGCCGGGACGCCGTAGGAGTTCTCGGCGGCGTGGTCGAGCAATTGGCGAAGGGTAATGCGGGCCATGGTCAAGCCTCCTCTCTGGATATGGTCGGGATTGCCGAGAAATCGGGTTCCGGCAGCATTGTCTTCAGCGCGGCCTGCCAGCCTTGCTGGTTGAGCGGCGGATCGCCGGCGTCGACGAAATAGTCGCCGAGAACCGACAGCCGCATGGCGAATACGGTTTCCCGGCGGCGTTCATCGGAATGGAAACGCAGATTCTCCATCAGGGCGATTTCGCCGAATGGCACGCCAGCCAATTTCGCCTCTGCTCCGGTGCCGACGCTCTCGTTGACGAAAGTGACGTGCTTGCCGGTCATCTCTTCCAGCATTGGCGTGAAGGGACGCAGGCTGAGCGCGGGATTGATGTCGCCGGCGGGGTCGCCGAGGCCGGCGACAACGACGACACGAGCACCGGCATCGGCCAGCGTGGAGATCAACGGAATGGCCGTGTGGCTGATACCGCCGTCCAGGCTGACCCGGATGATCGCTGTCTTGCCGGCAATAGCATCTTCCATGATCGGGTCATCCATGACACGTGCCGCCAACATCACGCGTCTCCCGCGGACGCGAGCCGGATAGCCTCGTCGATGACGGCATCGGTGGTGATGCCGAAATGGCGGTAGAGATCTGCGGCCGGCGCGCTGGCACCGAAACTCTTCATGCCGATGAAGGTACCGTTGTCGCCGATCCAGCGATCCCAGCCGAGCCGCGATGCCGCCTCGATGCCGATGCGCGGCGCCGAGCCGAGCACGGCGTTGCGATAGGCTTCGTCCTGCGTTTCGAACAGCTCCCATGACGGCATGGAAACGACGGCGGCCTTGATGTTCTTTTCGGCCAGCAGCCGGTCGGCCGAAGACTTGGCGATTTCAACTTCGGATCCCGTCGCCAGCAACGTGATGTCGCGCCCACCCTTGGGCTCGTGCAGCACATATGCGCCGCGCGCGGCAAGGCTCTGCTTGGAATGGCCCGACCTGAGCATCGGCAAGCCCTGGCGCGACAGGACAAGAACCGTCGGGCGGTCGGTCGTCTCCAGCGCCGTTTCCCAGGCCTCCGCCGTCTCGATGATATCGGCCGGGCGGAACACGTTGAGGTTCGGCGTCGCCCGCAGCATGGCGAGATGCTCAACCGGCTGGTGCGTCGGACCGTCCTCGCCGAGACCTATGGAATCATGCGTCATCACGTAGATGACGCGCTGGCCCATCAGCGCGGAAAGACGCATGGCGCCTCGCGCATAATCGGAGAAGACGAGGAAGGTGCCGCCATAGGGAATGAACCCGCCGTGCAGCGCGATACCGTTCATCGCGGCAGCCATGCCGTGTTCGCGGATACCGTAATGGATGTAGCGGCCCTTGAAGTTGCCCGGCGCGATGGAGCCGAGCCCCTTGGTGATCGTCAGGTTGGAGTGCGTTAGGTCCGCGGAGCCGCCAACCGTCAGATTGGTTCCTGCATTGATGACCTCAAGCGCCATTTCCGATGCTTTACGGGTCGCGACCTTGGTTGCCTGCTCCACGTGTTCCTTGCGGAAGGCGGCCATGCCGCGCTTTACCCGGGCCGGGATTTCGCCGGCAATCGCGGCATCGAAAGACTTCTTGCGCGCGCTTCCGTCCAGCCGTTCTTCCCAGGCGATCCGTTCGTCCTTGCCGCGCTTCGAAACCGCGCGCCAGGCACCGACGATGTTCTCCGGCACAACAAACGGCTCATGGGCCCAGCCGATGTTGGCGCGTGTCGCCGCGATCTCGTCCGCGCCGAGCGGTGCGCCGTGAGTCTTTTCCGACCCTTCCATGTTTGGCGCGCCCTTGCCGATCGTGGTGCGACAGGCGATCAGCGACGGCCTGCGGGATTTGCGCGCCTTTTCAATGGCTTCCGAAACAGCGTTCATGTCATGACCGTCGACGCGCTGAACCTCCCAGCCGGCCGCCTTGAAACGCGCCGGCTGGTTCATCGATGTGGAAAGGGAGGTAGCCCCATCGATGGAGATGTGATTGTCGTCCCAGAACAGGATCAGTTTGGAAAGCTTGAGATGCCCGGCAAGATCGATCGCCTCGTGGCTGATTCCTTCCTGCAGGCAGCCGTCGCCGGCGATGACATAGGTATAGTGATCGACCAGCTTCGTCCCGAAACGCGAAGCCATCATCCGTTCGGCGATCGCCATGCCGACAGCAGTGGCGACGCCTTGTCCGAGCGGACCGGTCGTCGTCTCGACACCGAGCGTATGACCGTATTCCGGGTGACCGGCAGTATGGCTGCCGAGCTGACGGAACTGCTGCAGTTGCTCGATGGGCATGTCCGCGTAGCCGAGCAGGTAATGGATTGCGTATTGCAGCATCGAGCCATGCCCGGCGGACAGCACGAAGCGGTCGCGATCCGGCCAGTCCGGCTTGGAGGGATCAAGCTTGATGAAACGGTTGAACAGAACCGTTGCCACGTCGGCCATTCCCATCGGCATGCCGGGATGGCCGGAATTCGCCTTCTGCACCGCATCCATCGCCAGTGCGCGGATGGCATTGGCCATGTCGCGTTCGCTGGCCTCGGACTGCAATTCTCCCGATGCTTGAATATTCATCGTTTCCTCCTCAGGACGCGCGACGTTTCAGATCCATCAGCTTGTGGATCAGCGGCGTGAAAATGAGCTGCATGGCCAGGTCGAGCTTCTCGCCCGAACAAACGATGGAGTTGGCGCGCGACATGAAGGCGCCGTCGAGCATGGACAGCAGGTACGGGAAATCGATGCCACGCGGATCGGCGAAACGGATGACCAGCATCGATTCAGACGGAGTCGGAATCCAGCGCGCTATGAACGGATTCGACGTGTCGACCGTCGGGATGCGCTGGAAGTTGATGTTTGTTTCGGAAAACTGCGGGCAGATGTAACGCGCATAATCCGGCATCCTGCGCAGAATCGTCTCCGTGACGGCCTCGGTGGAATAGCCGCGCAGGGATTTGTCGCGGTGGATTTTCTGGATCCACTCCAGATTGATCACCGGCACGACGCCGATCTTCAGATCGACATGTTTCGGCAGGTCGACCTTCCCGGTTTTGATGCAGCCGTGCAGGCCTTCATAGAACAGGAGGTCGCTTTCCGGCAGATCTTCCCAATCGGTAAAAGTGCCGGGCGGCGCGCCATAGACTTCGGCCTCGTGGTCGTCATGGACGTAGTGGCGGGTCTTGCCCTTGCCCTTGCGGCCATACTCCTCGAACACCGACTCAAGGATTTCCAGCTCGTTTGCTTCCGGGCTGAAATGGGAGAAGTGGTCGTTGCCCTTCTTCTCCTCATCCGCGACCTTTTTCTTCATGCCGGCGCGGTCATAACGGTGAAATGCATCGCCCTCGATGAAGGCGGCAGTCACGCCTTCACGGTTGAAGATTTTGCCAAATGTGTCCTTGACCGTCGTTGTGCCGGCGCCCGAGGAACCCGTGATCGCGATGATGGGATGCTTGTTAGACATTCTTCTTGATCTTTCTCGTTCAGGCCCGGAACAGGCCGCGGTTCGTGAACAGCGGATGGCGGGTGCCGATTGCCGAGGGATTGGTCAGGTAGCGGGCGATTTTCTCGACTTCCTTCTTCGAGCCGAAGACCAGCGGAGTGCGCTGATGCACGTCGCCCGGTTCGATCTCGAGGATGCGGTGGATTCCGTCGGTTGCCATGCCGCCCGCCTCTTCGATCAGCAGTGCGATCGGATTGGCCTCGTACACCAGCCGCAAGCGGCCTTGCGAGTAGCCCTTGCGGTTGTCCCGCGGGTAGAGAAACACACCGCCGCGGATCAGGATGCGATAGGTGTCGGCGACAAGCGAAGCGATCCAGCGCATGTTGAAGTCTTTTTCGCGCGGACCATCGGTGCCGGCGAGGCAGTCATCGATGTAAAGCCGGGTCGGCTCGTCCCAGTGACGGTAGTTCGAGGTGTTGATCGCGAATTCGCCCGCTATCGGCGGTATCGCGACGGCCGGATAAGCCTCGACAAAAGTCCCGAGACGGCTGGAGAAGACGAAGATCCGGGTGCCGTTGCGCTTGGTCAGCACCAGCGCCATTTGCGGGCCGTAGATGAAGAAACCGGCCGCCAGCTGTTCGGTGCCGGGCTGCGAGAACGTCGCGGCGGCATCCTCCTTGCACGGCAGGATCGAAAAAATCGTGCCGATGGAGACATTGGTGTCGATGTTGGACGATCCGTCGAGCGGGTCGATGGCGACCGCGACTTTCGAATCCGGATTGATCGCCACCGGATTGGCCAGTTCCTCGGAGGCATAGTAAGCGATACCAGCCTTGCGGGCGCCTTCCAGGAACAGGTTGTCGGCATGGACATCCAGTTCCTTCTGGGTATCGCCGCCGGCATTCGCGCTGCCGCGCGTTCCGGCGAAGGCCGCGCCGAGCGCACCTTCATTGATTGACTTGCGAACGAGAACGGCGGCAGCGGCGAAGGCGCGGATCGTCTCGGCGATCTGGATCTTCACCGGGTCGTTGCCGCTGGTAAACGTATTAAGATAGGCGTCGAGCGTAGCGGCTGCCATGTCCATCCTCCCATTGCGGCCGATCTGGCTTTGACCGCGTTGGGCATTAGATGGCGGGAGAGTGTGGATTAGTAAATTTTATTTTCTTTATTTTTTGGATAAGAAAATTTAATCTCATCTCATGTTGAACCTGACCATCCGCCAACTGCGTTCGCTCATCGCGATCGAGCAGACCGGTAAAATCTCGTTGGCCGCCAATCAGTTGGGGCTGACCGGACCGGCCGTTACCCTGCAGTTGAAACAGTTGGAGGAGGAGACAGGCCTGTCGCTGTTCGATCGCACCTCGGAAGGGATGCGTCCGACTGCCGCAGGCCAGGCTGTCCTTGACGCGGCGCACGCGGTTCAGGAGCGCTTGCGCATGCTCGAGGAAGAGATCACCGCCTTCAAGGGAGGCAAACGCGGCACCCTGAAGCTGGGCGCGGTCTCCACGGCTAAATATTTCACGCCGCGCCTGATCGCCGCTTTCCAGAAGAACCATCCGGATATCGATATCGAATTGTTCGACGGCAACCGCGCCAAAACCATCGACGCGTTACGCCACCAGACCATCGACATTGCGATAATGGGGCGCCCGCCGCGCGACATCGATGTGGAGGCCTATCTTTTCGGCGACCATCCGCTTGTCATCGTCGCGCCGCCGGATCATCCGCTGGCAAGGAAACGCGAAATCTCCAAGGAGGACATCGCGGCCGAGAAGTTCCTGGTCCGCGAGCCGGGGTCGGGAACCCGTACATCGCTGGAAATCTTCTTTGCCGACGTAGCAGGCAAGAACGACAATCTCGGCACCGAGATGGGATCGAACGAATCCATCAAGCAGGCCGTCATGGCCGGTCTCGGCATCGCCTTCATTTCGGCACACACCATCGAGCAGGAACTGCAGATGGGCCGACTGGTGATCCTGGACGTCGCAGGCATGCCGATCAGGCGACAATGGTTTGCCGTTTGCCGCTCCGACCGGACGCAGTCTCCGGCCATGCGAATCTTCCGGGACTTCCTGATCCGCGAAGGCGCAAGATACCTGCCGATCATACCGACGACCTATCCCGCCGAAATGCTGCCGAGCTATGGCGCGCTGCCGATGAAGCGCTAGCGCGTCCTGAATTCAGGTAAACAGTGCTTTCGTCATCGGCGAATCCGCCCTTGTCAGACCGTCGATGACGTCGAAATGGTGCCGGTCCGGCTCTTCGACCGCATCCGTTTCCATTCCCAGCCCGCGCCAGACATTGGCAAGCAGAGCGTTCTGGCGCACGAATTCCGAGCGTTCATTGGCGCCGACCCAGCATATGACCGGCACATCGGCGACAGGTTCCAGCAAGGCCGGACTTTCGGCATAGGCTTCCACCGTGTCGATTTGAAGCGACTGGTTCATGCCCGTGCGCAGCATCGGGCGCAAATCGTGCACCCCGGAGATCGACATTACCCGATCGATGCGCCCGGAAACTGCCTCCGGCAATCCGGTGCCGGCGCAAAGGAGCCGCGTGGCGATCTGTCCGCCGGCCGAATGGCCCGCCAGCCGGATCGGCCCGCCGATCCGTTCCGCAGTGACCGAGACGGCCTTGGCGACCGAACGGGAAATGTCGCCGACCCGCACTTCCGGGCAAAGCGGATAGGACGGCATTGCAACCGCCCAGCCATGCGCCAGCGCGCCTGCGGCGAGATTGGACCAGAAGGACTTGTCGAGCCGCAGCCAGAAGCCGCCATGCACGAATACGAACAGCCCTTTCGGCTCTCCTTCGGACAGGAAGAGGTCGAGTTCTTCGCGCGCATTGCCGCCATAGGAAATGCCCAGCTCGGCGCGGTCGCCCAGTGCGGTGCGGAAATCGGCCGCCGGCTGCACCCAGGCGTCCGGCCAGCGTTCGCCGCCGGGAATATTCGCTCCGTTGGCATAGGCATCGTCCCAGTCCTCGACACGAAACAGCGTCATGCCCTCTCCTCCTCAAACACCGAGATAACGCGACGCAACGCCGCCCGACAATTCGCCCGGCGTGCCGGACCAGACAGTCGCGCCCTTTTCCAGAACGACGCAGCGGTCCGCGACCGTGGCCAGTTCGCCGATCGACTTGTCGACGACGAGGATCGACAGGCCGGATGATTTCAGTTCGCCGATGGCCGTCCAGATCTCCTGCCGGACGACCGGCGCCAGCCCTTCCGTCGCCTCGTCGAGTATGAGCAGGCGCGGATTGGTCATCAGCGCACGGCCGATGGCGAGCATCTGCTGTTCGCCGCCGGACAGCAAGCCCGCCTTCTGCGTCCGCCGTTCGCCGAGCCGGGGAAACAACCTCTCCACCGCCGCGATGTCCCACGCGCCGGGCCGCGCGGCGGAGACGAGATTTTCGGCGACGGTCAGCGGCGCGAAACAGCGCCGGCCTTCAGGCACCAGGCCGATTCCAAGCTGCGCGATGCGATGCGGCGGCCAGCCCGCGATCCCCTTCCCGGCAAAGCGGATGTCGCCCTCGGCGCGGCGAAGCAGCCCCATAATCGCACGGATTGTCGTCGTCTTGCCCATGCCGTTGCGCCCCATCAGCGCGACGCACTCCCCGTCCGCAACGCCGAGATCGACGCCGAACAACGCCTGCGAGGCACCGTAGAAGGCGGTCAGTCCGGTTGTCTCGAGAAGCGCGCTCAAATCGTCTCTCCGAGATAGGCGCCTTGCACCTCCGGATTGGAGCGGATCTCGTCGACGCTGCCGGTTGCGATGATGCGGCCATAGACCAGCACCGAGATCCGGTCGGCCAGTGCGAAGACCGCGTCCATGTCGTGCTCGACCAGCAGGATCGGCGCCTCGTGACGCAGATCGCTGAGGATAGCCGTCAGTTCCACGGACCCTTCCGGGCCGAGGCCGGCCATCGGCTCGTCAAGCAGAAACACATGCGGCTCCATCGCCAGCGCCATCGCCAGTTCGAGCCGGCGGCGCTCGCCATGCGACAGCACCGAGGCCGGCACGGTTTCCCGTCCCTTCAGCCCGACCCGTTCCATGTGCCGCAGCGCCGGCCCGCTCAGGGCGGGATCGGAAAGTGCCGGACGAACGAATGAAAAGGTCTTCTGGCTCGCGCCCTGCACCGCGAGCACGACGTTCTGCAGCACCGTGAAATCCGGCGCGACGGAAGAAACCTGGAACGTCCGGGCAAGGCCCAGCCGGGCGCGCTCCACCATGCCGGTGCCGGCCAGATCACGCCCGGCAAACCGGATCGTGCCGGAATCCGGCGCGAGTTCGCCGCAGATCTGCTTGATCAGCGTCGACTTGCCCGCCCCGTTCGGTCCGATCAATGCGTGAATTTCCCCGGGGCGCAGATCGAGCGAAACGTTGTCGCTCACTGTCAGCGCACCGAAGCGCTTGGTCAGGCCAGTGATTTCGAGGATCGGCTCAGCCATGCTTGCGCTCCCGCGTCAGAACGCCGACCAATCCGCCATGCGCGAACAGCACGACGAGGAGCAGGAGCACGCCAAGCAGGAACTTCCAGTACTCGCTGATGCCGCCAAGCCAGTGTTCGAGCAGGATGAACAGCGCAGCGCCGGCAAGCGGCCCGAAATGCCGCCCCACCCCGCCGAGGATGACGAACACCATGATCTCGCCCGACGTCTGCCAGGACAGCATGGCCGGGCTGACAAAGCGGTTGAGATCGGCATAGAGCGCACCGGCAAGCGCGGTGATCATGCCGGAGATCACGAAGGCCACCAGCCTGACCTTGTAGGGATCGATGCCGACGGCGCGCACCCGCGCCTCGTTCTGCCGCGCGCCCTGCAGGGCGAGGCCGAAGCGGGAGCGCGACAACAAGGCCGACAATCCGGCAACGGCCAGCAGCCAGGCGAAACAGATACCGAAGAAGTCGAGCGGTGCCAGCGTGTTCAGGCCGGGAAAGGAATTTCGCACATAGATCGGCAATCCGTCCTCGCCGCCATAAGCCGGCCAGGACACCGCGAAGTAGAACACCATCTGCGCGAAGGCGAGCGTGATCATGATGAAATAGACGCCCGATGTGCGCAGGCTGAGCGCGCCGATGGCAAGCGCCGCGATTCCGCCGGCGATGATCGCCACCGGCCAGATGACCAGCATCTGCTGCGTGCCCTCGATGGTGAAAGGCCAGGTCGTCAGCGGCTCGTAGTTTTGCGCGTGGCTGGCGAGAATGCCGGCCGCGTAGCCGCCGATACCGAAAAACGCCGCATGGCCGAACGATACCAGCCCGCCATGGCCGAGCGCCATGTTGAGCCCGACGGCGGCAATCGCGAGAATCGCCACCTTGGTCGCCAGCGTGACAATGAAAGGTTCGCCATATGACATTGCCGTAAGCGGGACGACGAGCAGCAGCAGCACAAGCGCTATGTTGACGGTCTTTTCGCGCAGCATCACGTCCCTGCCCCGTACAGGCCGCCCGGCCGTACGATCAGCACCACAGCCATCAGGATGTAGATCAGCATCGAGGCAAGCGCCGAACCGACAGCTGTCGCATCCGACGCGTTCATGAAGGCGCCGAAGATCGTCGGCAGCAGGAAACGGCCCAGCGTATCGGTGATGCCGACCAGCAATGCGCCGATAAACGCGCCCTTGATCGAGCCGATGCCGCCAATGACGATGACGACAAAAGCGAGGATCAGAACCGGCTCGCCCATGCCGACCTGAACCGACTGGATCGTGCCGACCAGCGCGCCCGCGAAACCGGCCAGCGCCGCGCCGAGCGCGAATACCATCGTGTACAGCCGCCCGATATCGACGCCGAGTGCGGCGATCATCTCGCGGTCGGCCTCACCGGCGCGGATACGGATGCCGAGCCGCGTCCGGCCGATCAGCAGGAACAGCCCGATGGCAACGAGGATGCCCGCCGCGATGATCGCCAGGCGATAGAGCGGATAGGCCGAGCCACCGGGCAGCGGTACCGCGCCGGAAAGAAGCGGCGGCACGTCGAGATAGAGCGGGAAGGAGCCGAACAGCCAGCGCGTACCCTCTGAGAAAATCAGGATCAGGGCAAAGGTCGCCAGCACCTGGTCGAGATGGTCGCGCTTGTAGAGCCGCCGGATGACGACAATTTCCATGATCGCGCCGGCGAGCGCCGCCGCCACGAGGCTCGCGGCCAGTCCGAGCCAGAAGGATCCCGTCGCCGCGGCAACCGCGGCGCAGGCAAACGCGCCGACCATGTAAAGCGATCCATGGGCCAGATTGATCAGCCCCATTACGCCGAAGATCAGCGTCAGGCCGGCCGCCATCACGAACAGCATGATGCCGAACTGCAGACCGTTGAGGACCTGTTCGATAAAAAGGGCAGCGCTCACGGCTCGGGCGTCCCGCCTTGACTGGAAAGCGAAACGGGCCGCGGATGCGGCCCGTCACGTTGCCTGTTACATCTTGCAGTCGGCCGCGTAGGCGTCGCCACGATCGGTCAGCGCAGTGCCCACGATCTTGTTGGTCAGGACATCGCCTTCCTTGACCACTTCACGCACATAGATGTCCTGGACCGGATGGTGGTTCGGCCCGAAGGAAAACTTGCCACGCACCGAGTCGAAATCGGCCGCCTCAAGCGCGGCACGAAACGCGTCCGCATCGCTGACCGGAGCCTTGGCCAGTGCCGAGAGCATCAGGTTCGCGGTGTCGAATCCCTGGCTGGCATAGAGCGAGGGCAGCCGGCCATACTCGGCCTGGAAGCTTTCCACGAACGCCTTGTTGGCAGCGTTATCGATATCCTTCGACCATTGCGACGTGTTCTTGACGCCAAGCGCTGCATCGCCGACTGCCTGCAGAATGCCCTGATCGAACGAGAAGGCCGGCCCGACAAGCGGAATGTCGACGCCGGATTGGGCGTACTGTTTCATGAAGGCGATACCCATCCCGCCCGGCAGGAAGAAGAACACGCTGTCCGCACCCGAAGCGCGGATCTGCGCGATCTCGGCCGCGTAGTCGGTCTGGCCAAGCTTGGTGTAGACCTCGCTGGCGATATCGCCCTTGAAGAATCGTTTGTAGCCGGTCAGCGCGTCCTTGCCCGCCGGATAGTTCGGCGCGAGGATGAAGGAGTTGGTGTAGCCCGCATCGCTGGCGTAAGCGCCTGCCGCCTCGTGCAGGTTGTCGTTCTGCCAAGCGACATTGAAATAGTTTTCATGGCATCCCTTGCCGGCAAGCGCCGACGGACCCGCATTCACGGACAGATAGAATTTGCCCTGATTGACCGCGGCCGGCACGACGGCCATCGCCAGATTCGACCAGATAATACCGGTCAGGATATCGACCTTTTCGGACTGGATCATTTTGTCCGCCAACTGCACGGCGACATCCGGCTTGCGCTGATCGTCCTCGATGACGACTTCGACGTCCTTGTTTCCGGCCTGCTTGATTGCCAGCATGAAACCGTCACGTGCATCGATGCCGAGTCCCGCGCCACCGCCGGATAGCGTCGTGATCATGCCGACCTTGACCGGCTCCGCGACGGCTGCCGCGGTCATTCCGAGAACCGCCAGGGCGGCAAGCGATTTGGTGATCATTTTCATATTGTCTCCCTCCAATAGAAATGAAAAGACCCGCGCCATTGCGGAGCGGGTCAGAAGGCCTTGAAAGTCAGCGTCGTCAGCGAGCGCGAGATGCCGTCGATATCGAGGATGTGATCGTTGATGAACTTGCCGACATCCTCTCCGTCGGGGACATAGATCTTCATCAAAAGATCGAAGTCGCCGCTGGTCGAGTAGAGTTCGGAAGCGATTTCGCGTTCGTAGATCTTGTCGGCCACCTTGTAGGTTTGTCCCGGACGGCAACGCAACTGGACAAAAACGCAATTCATCGAACGCTTCCCCTCTCATGAACCGGCGCCGCCAGTCCCGAAATCCCGCCTATCCTTGAAGATTGACGGCTGAAATGCAACCGGAAATTTCAAGCTTGAAATTTCCGCAATTCGGCACGTGCCGGTTTATTCGAACACGATACTCGGCCCCGCCTGTTTCTCCGTGCCCGCGCGATCCCAAACCGCCTTTGCGATTTCCCGATAGGCCTGCGCATGTGCGCTGTCGGGATCGGAGACGACAATCGGCTCGCCTGCATCGGATGTTTCGCGGATCTGCATGGTCAGCGGAATGCCGCCGAGGAACGGCACGCCGAGACGCTCCGCCTCCTTCTCGGCACCGCCATGGCCGAAAATGTCATGCCGCGACCCGCAATCCGGACAAATGAAGTAGCTCATGTTCTCGATGATGCCGAGCACAGGCACTTCGACCTTGCCGAACATCGCAAGACCCCGGCGCGCATCGATCAGCGCCAGATCCTGCGGCGTCGAAACGATGACCGCGCCGGCGAGCGGCACATTCTGCGCCATCGTCAGTTGGGCGTCACCGGTGCCGGGCGGCATGTCGACCACCAGCACATCCAGTTCGCCCCATTCCACTTCCTTGAGCATCTGGTTGAGCGCCGACATCACCATCGGCCCGCGCCAGATCATAGGCGTGTCCTCATCGACGAGAAATCCCATCGACATCACCTTGACGCCGTAATTTTCCATCGGCTTCAGCGTACGGCCGTCGGCCGATTGCGGCCGGCCCTTGATCTGCAGAAGGCGCGGCATCGAAGGTCCGTAAATATCGGCATCGAGAATGCCGACCTTCAGACCGAGCGATTTCAGCGCCAGCGCGAGATTAACCGCGGTGGTCGACTTGCCGACACCGCCCTTGCCCGACGCCACGGCGATGATCGCGCCGATCCCGGGGATCCCCGCCGGCTTGCGCGGACCGGGCTGCGGTGCCGGGCGCTGCGGCGGCGGCGGCGCGCCATTGCCTGCTTCGCCCTGTTTCGCAGCCGTCAGCACGACACCCGCCTTCTCCACGCCATCGACGGCGAGCGTCGCGCGTTCCGCAGCTTCGCGCAACGGCTCCAGTTGCTCGGCGCGTTCGGCCGGCACGGTAATCGAGAAGAAGACCTTGTTGTCGGCAACGACGATCTCGGAAACGAGACCGAGATCGACGATATTACCGGTCATATCCGGGCCCTTGACCCGTTTCAGCTGCTCCAGAACGAGGTCCTTGATGGCCACTGTTATCCCCTTTTGTCTGGCGTGTTCACATCGCAGATAGGCGATTTGGCAAACACATCCAATGGGGTAGCGAAAAAACCGGGATCAATCCGTCAGCCCGGCCCGCCTTCACCGACCGAAGGCTTGCCGGCGAAGCTCGTCAGAATGCTTTGCGGCGTGATCACACCGACCGGCGTGCCGGCGCGTGTCACCTGCAGTGGCTTGTCTTTCGACAGGAAAATATCCATTACCTCGCTGACGGCCATGTCATGCGTGACGGCCTGAGCGCCCTTGGGCGCCGCGCCATCAATCATCACGTCCTCCGCGCAGAGCACACCGAGCGGATTCATGTGGGCGACGAAATCGGCAACATACTCGTTGGCCGGATTGCGGATAATGTCCTGCGGCGTGCCGCACTGGACGATCCGCCCGCCCTCCATTATGGCGATACGGCCACCCAGCTTGAAGGCCTCGTCGAGATCGTGACTGACGAACACGATCGTGCGCTTCAGATTGGCCTGGAGTTCCAGCAACTCATCCTGCAGCCGTGTGCGGATAAGCGGGTCGAGCGCCGAAAACGGTTCGTCCATCAGCAGGATTGGCGCTTCCGTGGCGAAGGCGCGGGCCAGGCCAACGCGCTGCTGCATCCCGCCCGACAGTTCCGATACCTTGTTGTCTGCCCAGTCGGTCAGACCCACCAGTTCCAGCTGTTCTCGCGCCTTTTCTTCGCGTTCCTTTTTCGACATGCCATCGAGTTCGAGGCCGAAGGCCACGTTTTCCAGCACGTCGCGCCATGGCAAAAGCCCGAATTGCTGGAATACCATGGCGACGCGGTGCAGACGCATGTCCCGCAAAGTCGCGGCGTCCGCATCCGTGATGTTCGTCATCCCCGAGCCGTCATTGATCAGCACGGAACCGCGCACGACCTTGTTCAAACCGTTGACGGCACGCAGCAGCGTGGATTTGCCGGACCCGGACAGTCCCATCAGAACGAGGATCTCGCCCTCTTCCACTTCGATGGAGCAATTGTGGACGCCGAGAACCTGTCCGGTTTCGGTCTGGATTTCCGACCGGTCCATTCCCTTGTCCATCAGCGGCAGCGCCGACTTGGGATCGGAGCCGAAGACAATGCTCACATTGTCGAAAACAACAGCCTTGCTCATGTCCGGTCCTTTCCAAGATGCAGCATGCGGTCGAGAATGATCGCAACGACGACGATGATGAAACCGCTCTCGAAGCCGAGTGCCGTATTGACCTGGCCGAGCGCACGCATCACCGGAACACCGAGCCCGTTTGCGCCGACCAGCGCCGCGATGACCACCATCGAAAGCGACAGCATGATCGTCTGGTTGAGACCCGCCATGATTTGCGGCAGTGCATAGGGCAATTCGACTTTGACAAGTGTCTGCCATCCCTTGGCGCCGAAAGCTTCGGCCGCCTCGAGCAGCGGCGTCGGCGTGGAGGCCACGCCGAGATAAGTCAGCCGGATCGGGGCCGGCAGCACGAAGATCACTGTGGCAAGCAGACCCGGCACCATGCCGACGCCGAAAAACACGATCGCCGGAATCAGGTAAACGAAGGTCGGCAGCGTCTGCATGAGATCGAGGACCGGTTGCATGAATTGGTAGAGCCGGGGTCTGTGCGCAGCGGCGATGCCGATTGGCACACCGACCGCCATGCAGACAAGGCAGGACGAAAGCACCAGCGTCAGGCTCTCGGTCATCTCCTCCCAGTAGTCCTGGTTGATGATGAACAGGAAGCCAAGGAAGACCAGCAGGCAGATCTTCCAGCTGCGCTGCAGGTACCAGGTCAGGCCGACGAATACTGCAACGATAACCAGCGGATGCGGCGTCTGTAAAACCCAGAGGATCCCGTCGATCAGGGATTCCATCCACTCTGCGAGCCCGTCGAAGAACCAGGATCCGTTGTGTTGGAGCCAGTCGAAAATGGTTTTCGCGGTCTTGCCGACCGGTATCTTGTGGTCAGTCAGCCATTCCATATGAGGCCCCTTCCAACGCTGCGGCGTAGTGCCAGATATTGAGTTTGACGCCAGCCCGATGTGACGCGCAAGAAAATAAGATTCGGCGCTGTTCGCCAGAAATCGATCCACCCGTCACGCATATGCGGATGATGCAAAGAAAAAGGCCGGGCTCTTTCAAGCCCGGCCCTTTGAAATTAGAGGCCGAAGGCGGCTTTTACCGCCGGCAGACCCGGCTCGCCATCCTTGGTCGTGACCCCGTCGAGCCACCCGTCGAGAACGCCGGGATTGGCTTTCATCCAGGCAAGCGACGCGTCATCGGCATCTTCGCCGTCGTCGAGGATCTTGCCCATGATCTCGTTTTCCATCGGCAGGGAGAACTTCAGGTTGGTCAGAAGCTTGCCGACATTCGGGCACTCTTCCGCGTAACCCTGGCGCGTCGTCGTGTAGACAACGCCCTCGCCGCCGAAGAAGTCTTCGCCGCCGGGCAGATACTTCAGGTCGAAGTTGGCGTTCATCGGGTGCGGTTCCCAGCCGAGAAACACGACCGGCTCTTTCTTCTCGTAGGCGCGGGCGACCTGCGCGAGCATACCCTGCTCGGAGCTCTCGACGATCTCGAAGTCCTCGAGATCGTACTTGTTTTCCTCGGTCAGGCTGACGAGATAGCCGTTACCCTCGTTGCCCGGCTCGATGCCGTAGATCTTGTTGTCGAGTTCGTCGGCAAATTTGTGAATGTCCGCATAGCTCTTCAGGCCAGCCTCATAGGCATAGGTCGGCGTGGCAAGCGTGTATTTCGTGCCTTCCAGATTGACGGCAAGCTGTTCGATTTCGCCGCTGTCGAGATAGGGCTTGATCGCGGCATTCTGCGCCGGAATCCAGTTGCCGAGGAAGACGTCCACATCGTCCTTTTCGAGCGATGCAAAGGTGACCGGAACGGACAGAACCTTCACGTCGACTTCATAGCCGAGCGCTTCGAGAACCTGCTTGGTCGCCGAGGTTGTTGTCGTGATGTCGGTCCAGCCGACATCCGAGAATACGACTTCGTCACACGCGGCAAGTGCTGTCCCGGAGGATGCGACGAGCGCGATCGCCCCGGTCAACGTGCTTTTCAAAATGCTCATCTGTTACTCCTGATAGCTGACGGTTTTTTATTGATTGACGGATCAATTAAAAAACAACTAGGGATAAATGGCAAGCGACGATTGGAGGTTGCGATGCCCAAGGTCGGTATGGAGCCAATTCGGAGGGACGCGCTGGTCAGCGCGACCATCGCCGAAATTGGGGCATCGGGATCGCTTGAAGTGACGGTCAGCGCGATTGCGCGCCGCGCCGGTGTATCTCCTGCGCTCGCTCATCACTATTTCGGCTCCAAGGATCAGATCTTTCTCGCCGCGATGCGCCGCATTCTGTCGGACTTCGGCGAAGATGTTCAGAGCCGCCTGAAATCGAAAACCGCCCCCATCGACCGGCTGCATGAAATTATCGCCGCCAGTTTCGGCCCGCAGCAATTCGACCGCGAGATCGTCGCTGCCTGGCTCGCCTTTTACGTTCAGGCGCAAAAATCGCCCGAGGCCGCACGACTGCTGAAGATTTACGCACGTCGCCTCGACAGTAACCTCGTCTTCAACCTGCGCCAACTGGTCGACGAACGCTCCGCGCGGCGTATCGCCCAGGGCCTGTCGTCGATGATCGACGGCTTCTACATCCGCCACGCCTTGCAGGATCACGTCCCCGATCGCGAAGGCACCAAGCGACTTGTGTGCGAATATCTCGAAATGTGTCTCGAAAAGGAAAGGCAAAAGTGAGCTCCGCGCCCAACATCCTGATCCTCATGGTCGATCAGTTGAACGGAACGCTGTTTCCGGACGGTCCGGCCGACTGGCTGCACGTGCCCAACCTGCGCAAACTGGCCGACCGTTCGGTCCGCTTCGCCAACGCCTATACCGGCTCGCCGCTCTGCGCGCCGGGACGCGCCAGCTTCATGGCCGGGCAACTGCCGCGGCGCACCCGTGTCTACGACAACGCCGCCGAGTTCTGCTCCGATATCCCGACCTATGCGCACCATCTGCGCCGTGCGGGATACCAGACCTGCCTGTCGGGCAAGATGCATTTCGTCGGCCCCGACCAGCTGCATGGCTTCGAGGAGCGGCTGACCACCGACGTGTACCCGGCCGATTTCGGTTGGACCCCGGATTACCGCAAGCCCGGCGAGCGCATCGACTGGTGGTACCACAATCTGGGCTCCGTCACCGGCTCGGGCGTGGCCGAGATTACCAACCAGCTCGAATATGACGACGAGGTCGCCTACCACGCGGTACGCAAGGTCTATGACCTCTCGCGCGGCAAAGACGACCGCCCATGGATGCTCACCGTCTCCTTCACTCACCCGCACGACCCCTACGTCGCGCGGCGCAAATACTGGGACCTCTACGAGGATTGCCAGCACCTCGATCCCGAGGTCGCGGCGATCCCTTACGAGGAGCAGGACGACCACTCGAGACGCATTTTCGACGCAAACGACTGGCGCGCCTTCAACATAACCGACGAGGATATCCGCCGCTCGCGCCGCGCCTATTTCGCCAACATCTCCTATATCGACGACAAGATCGGCGAGATCCTCGACGCCCTGCAGAGCAGCCGCCAGCAGGACGATACGATCATCCTGTTCGTTTCCGACCACGGCGACATGCTCGGTGAGCGCGGCCTCTGGTTCAAGATGAGCTTCTATGAGGGATCGTCGCGCGTGCCGTTGATGATCGCCGCGCCCGGCATGTCGCCGGCCCTTGTCGAAACGCCGGTCAGCACGATGGACGTGACCCCGACAGTCTGCGACTTCGCCGGCATCGACATCAGCGAAATCCAGCCCTGGACGGATGGCGAAACGCTGGTACCCCTCATGGACGGCGGCAAGCGCGAAAGCCCAGTGCGCATCGAGTATGCCGCCGAAGCCTCCTATGCCCCGCTCGTCTGTATTCGCCAGGGCAGATGGAAATACACCCACTGTGAACTGGACGAGCCGCAGCTCTTCGACCTCGAGGCCGATCCGAAGGAACTGAAGAACCTCGCACACGAACCGGAACACGTGGAAACCGCATCCGAATTCGCCCGGCTGGCTGGCCAGTACTGGGACATGGCTGCCTATGACGCCGAGGTTCGCCAAAGCCAGGCGCGACGCTGGGTCGTCTACGAGTCCTTACGCAACGGCGCATACTATCCTTGGGACTATCAGCCGCTGCAGAAAGCGTCCGAACGCTATATGCGCAACCACATGGACCTGAACGTACTCGAGGAAAACCAGCGATTTCCGAGGGGAGAATGATGAGCCAGCAGCCCGCCGCCAGCCATTTCATCGATGGCAAGCCGGTCGAAGACACGACCGGCAAGCCCATCGAGGTGATCTATCCTGCAACCGGCGAGGTTATCGCTAAGCTCCATTCTGCGACCCAGGGCGTGATCGAAGAAGCCGTGGCAAGCGCAGGGCGAGCGCAGGCCGAATGGGCCGCCCTCTCCCCGACCGAGCGCGGGCGCGTTCTGCGCCGCGCCGCAGACATCATGCGCGACCGCAACCGTGAACTCTCCGAACTGGAGACCCATGACACCGGCAAGCCGTTGCAGGAAACGCTTGTCGCCGACGCCATGTCGGGCGCCGATGCGCTGGAATATTTCGGCGGCATCGCGCCGACGATCGGCGGCCAAACGGTGGAACTTGGCGGCGACTTTGCCTACACGCGCCGCGAGCCGCTAGGCGTCTGCCTCGGCATCGGCGCCTGGAACTATCCGATCCAGATCGCCAGCTGGAAAGCCGCGCCGGCGCTTGCCTGCGGCAATGCGATGATCTTCAAGCCGTCGGAGATGACGCCGCTCTCCGCGCTGAAGCTGGCCGAAATCCTGGCCGACGCCGGCGCCCCCGCCGGCCTGTTCAATGTGGTGCAAGGTTACGGTGATGTCGGCGCGGCGCTGACTACCGACCCGCGCATCGCCAAGATATCGCTGACCGGCTCGGTGCCGACCGGCAAGAAGGTCTATGCCGGCGCGGCGGAAGGCCTGCACCATGTCACCTTGGAACTCGGCGGCAAGTCGCCACTGATCGTCTTCGAAGACGCCGATATCGAGAACGCCATCGGAGGCGCGATGCTCGGCAACTTCTATTCCACCGGCCAGATCTGCTCCAACGGCACCCGTGTCTTCGTTCATCGCTCGATCCGCGACCGCTTCGTCGAACGCCTCGTCGAGCGTACGCGCGCCATCGTCATCGGCGATCCGATGGACGAGGCCGTGCAACTTGGCCCGCTGATTTCGGCCGCCCAGCGAGACAAGGTGATGGGCTATGTCGAGACCGGAAAAAAGGAGGGAGCCCGGCTGGAGATCGGCGGCGGCATTCCCACGATCCAGGGCTTTGAGAACGGCTTCTTCCTGGAACCGGCGGTATTCACAGGCGTGACCGACGACATGACCATCGCGCGCGAGGAAATCTTCGGCCCCGTCATGTCGGTGCTCGATTTCGACGACGAGGACGAGGTCATCGCACGTGCCAACGGAACGGAATTCGGCCTTGCCGCCGGCGTGTTCACCGCCGACATGACGCGCGCCCACCGTGCAATCGCGCGGCTGCAGGCCGGCACATGCTGGATCAACGCCTACAACCTCACGCCCGCAGGCATGCCGTTCGGCGGCATCAAGGCCTCGGGCTTCGGCCGGGAAAACGCGGCAGCCGCCGTCGACGCCTACAGCCAGATCAAGAGCGTCTATGTCGGCCTCGGCCCAGTCGAGGCGCCGTATTGATCATGTTGACCCATGGCGACACCTGCTCATTTCGGACTGAGCTTACCCCGCTTGGTGAGCATTTGGCGCAGAGGGACGTCCGGCCACTTGGTTTTGACAGGTCGCAACGCCTTCTGATCTGCGTTCAGAAGCAGACGATCCGACGCCTGATTTTCGTCATCAGCCATCATTTTCACCGCCACTTTCGCCGCGTGTCTGCCGCGCCGGTTGGACTGAGCTTTAAAGAGAGGAATATTCTTTCGCTTTGACTTGTTGTTCTCTCCGTAGTCATCGCGGCAGTCGCGATCCAGCGAGTATTGTTTTGCCCGCGGAGGCGATCGCCTCTCACGGGTTTTTTGGTCGCCCATCCAAGGCCTCCGGAACAGTCAATCGAACTAATCTGAACAAGGCGTCGTTTTGAGTAACGACTTATCTCCCGTCCCGTTTTTACAGTATCAAAACCAGCCTCCGCAGTAAAGGCAACAAGCATCTGAGCACACCATGCAGGCAGATTTCATCATCATAGGTTCCGGCTCCGCAGGCTCGGCCATGGCGTACCGCCTGTCCGAGGACGGCAGTAATTCCGTTATCGTGGTCGAGGCCGGCGGCACCGATGCCGGTCCGTTCATCCAGATGCCGGGCGCCCTCTCCTATCCGATGAACATGAAGATCTATGACTGGGGCTACCAGTCGGAGCCGGAACCGCATCTGGGTGGCCGCCGCCTCGCAACGCCGCGTGGCCGGGTCATCGGCGGTTCGTCCTCGATCAACGGCATGGTCTATGTGCGCGGCCATGCGCGCGACTACGACCACTGGGCCGAGAGCGGGGCCGCGGGCTGGGCCTATGCCGACGTACTGCCCTATTTCAAGCGGTTCGAGAACTGGCACGATGGCGGCCATGGCGGCGATCCCGCCTGGCGCGGTGCATCCGGCCCGTTGCACGTCACCCGCGGCAAACGCGACAATCCTTTGCATGCCGCCTTCGTCGAAGCTGGCCGGCAGGCAGGCTTCGAACTCACATCCGACTACAATGGCGAGAAGCAGGAAGGCTTCGGCCCGATGGAGCAGACGGTCTGGCAGGGCCGTCGCTGGTCGACCGCGAACGCCTATCTAAAACCTGCGCTGAAACGCAACAATTGCACGCTGGTGCGTGGTTTCGCCCGCCGCGTCACCTTCGACGGCAACCGCGCCACCGGCGTCGAGATCGAACGCGGCGGCCGTGTCGAGACGATCGCCGCGCGCCGTGAGGTGATCGTCGCGGCATCGTCGATCAATACGCCAAAGATCCTGATGCTGTCAGGCGTCGGCCCCGCTGCGCATCTCGCCGAGCACGGCATCGATGCCGTCGCCGACCGGCCCGGCGTCGGCCAGAACCTGCAGGACCACCTGGAGCTTTATATCCAGCAGGCCTGCACCCAGCCGATCACGCTCTACAAATACTGGAATCTGTTCGGTAAGGCCTTTGTCGGCGCCCAGTGGCTGTTCACCAAAACCGGCGTCGGCGCCTCCAACCAGTTCGAGAGTGCGGCCTTCCTGCGCTCCAGGCCGGGTGTCGAGTATCCCGACATCCAGTATCATTTTCTGCCGATCGCCGTGCGCTACGATGGCCAGGCGGCCGCGGAGGGGCATGGTTTCCAGGCACATGTCGGGCCGATGCGCTCGCCGTCGCGCGGCGCCGTGACGCTGTGCTCGGCCGATCCCCGCGAGGCACCGAAAATCCTTTTCAATTACATGAGCGAAGAGCAGGACTGGTCCGACTTCCGCCACTGTATCCGCCTGACACGCGAAATCTTCGGCCAGAACGCGTTTGCCCCCTATCGCGGCAAGGAAATCCAGCCCGGATCGTCCGTGCAGTCCGATGACGAGCTGAACGATTTCATCCGCCAACATGTGGAAAGCGCCTATCATCCCTGCGGCACGGCGCGCATGGGCCGCGCCGACGATCCTCTTGCGGTCGTCGACCCGGAATGCCGGGTGATCGGTGTGGAGGGATTGCGCGTGGCCGACAGTTCGGTTTTCCCGCGCATCACCAATGGAAACCTGAACGGCCCGTCGATTTTGGTCGGCGAAAAGGCGTCCGACCATATTCTCGGACGCACGCCCCTGCCCCCGGAAAATTCCGAGCCGTGGATCAATCCGCGCTGGAATGAATCGGACCGCTGAAGCGGTCCGATGAAATTCGGCTGCCTGTCAGGCGTCAGGCCGCTACGGCCGCTGCCTCGACATCGACGTCTTCGACATCGACCTGGTCGAACAGACCCTTGAGATCGAGGAAGCAGATCATGTCGTCGCCGACCGGCACGATGCCTTTGGTCAGCGCCTTTTCCTCGTCGCTCATCACGTCCGGAACCGGCTGCATTTCTTCCGGCTTGACGCTAACCATGTCGGAAACGCTTTCCACCAGGATGCCTACGCCGCGGTCGCCCTCGTCGATGACGATGATAGCGCTCTGCTCGGTCGGCTCGATTGCCGGCAGGCCGAGGCGCAACGCCATGTCGACGACTGGGATCACGCGGCCGCGAAGGTTGATGAAGCCGAGAACGTAGTCCGGCGAATGCGGCAGAGGCGTCGCCTTCACCCAAACGCGGATTTCCTTCACTGCCATGATGTCCAGGCAGAACACCTGGTCGCCAAGACGAAACGAAATAATCTTCAGCGTGGGCTCCGAGGAGTTCGCATTTTCATCACGCATTGTTTTCCTCCACTGACGGGGGTTGGTCGCGAGGCTCTACTCGCCCTGAACGCTCATCCTGCACCGAAAACGGAGCAGGAAAATTTGAAGGGTGTCCGGACCGCGCAAGCGCCATCCGCACCGCATCGCTTCAAATGTGACGAAATCCGCAATGATATCGGACCAGTCGCTTTTTCCGCGAAACGGTCGGACGACATCATGTCGACAAGTTCTCGGGTTGCCCCAGGCAATAATTGCTAGGGACCACTTGGCCCGAAAAACCATAAAATTCTGTTAACCGATGCAGGCCCCGCGCCGGGCAATTGCCGCCTTGCCGGCAGGAGATGGGTTCGACTTGCGCCAGGGAAGAAAAATCCGCCGGCCGGTTCAGGCGGCCGGCGTGATGGATATCACTTCGTGAACACCACCGTCTTGTGCCCGTTGAGCATCACGCGGCGCTCCAGATGCATTTTCACGGCGCGGGCAAGCACACGGCTTTCGATATCGCGCCCGGCAGCCACGAAATCGTCAGCAGTCATCGCGTGGCTGACGCGCTCTGTTTCCTGTTCGATGATCGGGCCTTCATCGAGATCGGGCGTTACATAGTGCGCTGTCGCGCCGATCAGCTTGACGCCGCGCTCGAATGCCTGGTGATACGGTTTTGCGCCCTTGAAGCTCGGCAGGAAGGAGTGGTGGATATTGATCACCATGCCGAAAAGGCGGTTGGACAATTCGTTCGACAGCACCTGCATGTACCGCGCAAGGACAACCAGTTCGGCGCCGGTCTCCTTGACCAGTTCCAGCAGCTTTGCTTCCTGTTCGGCCTTGTTGTCCTTCGCCACCTTCCAGCAATGGAAGGGAATGCCCTCGATTTCGGCCGTACGGCGCGAATCCTCGTGGTTGGAAACAATGGCGACAACCTCGGCGTTCAGCCAGCCGACCCGGATCTGGTAGAGCAGGTGCAGCATGGCGTGGTCGAACTTCGAGACCATGATGATGATCTTTGGACGACGGGCGAGATCGTCGACGCTCATTTTCATCGAGAACCGATCCGAGGCCGGCTTCAGCGCCAGCTCGACCGCACCCTTGTCCACCTTGTCCGGTGTCGTGAACGAGATACGCAGAAAGAAACGATTCGTCTGGCGATCCCAGAACTGGTTGGATTCGGCGATATTGGCGCCGACTGCGGCAAGCTCCGTGGTAACGGCGGCAACGATGCCCGGCTTGTCTTCGCAAGTCAGAGTGACGACAAATTGGTTTTCGCTCATGAAGGCGGCATTCCTGTTCTGGTTATCCCCAGCCCGGAAACCGGACACGATACCGGCTCCGTAGCTCTTTTACGGCACATCCCAATAGGCGCGACAGGCTTCCCGGAGCAAGTGTTTTTCGCTCAAATTCTCACTCGATGAGACTGAGCGGCGGCATTTCTCGTTACGCACCTCGTTTTTTCGCATTTTTTCCCCGAGTTTTTGCAGTCGATATTGCGCTAGAACCGAAAAACTGGGGAGTTTCGCCAAAACCGGCGGCAACCCGGTTGATGACAACGGCAACAAATAACGTGATATAGACACGGCAAGGCCAAAAGCAGATCGCGAGGAAGCAACGCGATGCGATGGCACGAGGCAGGTGCCCGAAGAAGCCCCTGCCAACCGGATACAGTGGAGGAGGAAAGCATGAAAACATTGAAACTCGCGGGCGCGGCCATTCTTGGCGCCGCCTTGGCGGTCGCCGGCACGAGCTTGGCGTCGGCCCAGGAATTCACATTCAAGCTGCACCATCTGCTTGGCGCCAAGGCGCCGGCGCAGACGAACATGCTCGAGCCATGGGCCAAGCAGGTCGAGGAAAATTCCGGCGGCCGCGTGAAGATCGAGATCTATCCGGCGATGACGCTGGGCGGCACTCCGCCCGAACTGGTCCAGCAGGCCCGTGACGGCGTCGTCGATCTGATCTGGACGGTGAACGGCTACACGCCCGGCCAGTTCCCGCGCACAGAGGTCTTCGAACTGCCGGGTGTCTACCTGAACGACATCAAGGCCGCGAACCTCGCCATGTACGACATGTTCGAGAGCGACCTGAAAGACGACTACAAGGGCCTCGAGGTCATGTGGCTGCACGTCCATGCCGGCCAGGCGATCATGTCGGTCGACAAGGAAGTGCGCTCGCCCGCCGACCTTGAAGGTATGAAGATGCGTATCCCGACCCGGACCGGCGCCTGGGTCATCGAGGCGCTTGGCGCTGCACCGCTCGCAATGCCGGTTCCGGAAGTTCCGTCCGCACTTTCGAAGGGCGTTGTCGACGCCACGCTGCTGCCGTGGGAAATCATCCCGCCGCTGAAGCTTCAAAACCAGATCGACTACTTCATCGAGGGCCATGACCAGACCCGCCTCGGCACGACCACCTTTCAGGTGTCGATGAATAAGGCTCGCTGGGACGGGTTGCCGGACGACATCAAGAAGGCCTTCAGGGACGCTTCCGGCCGCGACTGGTGGGGCGAGGTCGGCGACATATGGCGCGGCGGCGACGATTTCGGGATCAAGATGGCGACCGACGCGGGCAAGACCCACATCATGCTCTCGGAAGCCGAAACCCAAGCCTTTATCGACGCACTCGAGCCGGTGCAGCAGCGCTGGATTGGCGAAGTCAATGCGAAAGGCCTCGACGGTGCGGCACTGGTAGCTAAGGCGAAAGAACTCATAGCGAAAAACACCGAGTAGCATGTCAAGCGCCGCGGAATCCGGGACGAGGCTTCACGGCCTCGTCCTTCGTATGTCTACGCTGTGGGCGGTCCTCGGCGGCTTTGTCCTGCTGGCCGTCATTGTCGTCAACGTCGCTTCCGTCGTCGGCGCGGCCGTCTTGGGTAAAGGGGTGCCCGGCGATTTCGAACTGACCGAACTCGGCGTGGCAATCGCGGCATTCTCCTTTCTGCCATATTGTCAAATTGCCGGTCTGAACGTCACCGCAGACATTTTCACAGCGGGCGCCTCGCGGTTCTGGCTCGCGTTGTTCTCTCTTCTCGGTGCCCTCGTCGCTCTCGGTTTCGGCGCGCTTCTTCTTTGGCGAATGTACTACGGCATGCTCGACCAACGAACCTACGACTCTACCACGGCGATCCTTCAGATCCCTCTCTGGTGGGGCTACGCGGCCTGCCTGCTATCTCTGGCTCTGCTCGTCCTTGCCAGTTTCGCCTCGCTGGTGAATTCCCTGAACGACATGATCGATAGGTAGTGTGATGGATCCTATTACTCTCGGCATTCTGGGTCTGATAATCCTCGTTGCCTTGATTGCGATCCGCATCCCAATCGCCTACGCGATGATCCTCGTCGGCGGTGTCGGAATCATGATCGTCAACGGACCGCTCCTCGTGATGAGCCAGCTGAAAACGCTGGGTTGGGGCGTCTTCTCCAATTACGGACTTTCGGTAGTGCCGATGTTCGTGCTGATGGGTGCCCTCGCATCGCGCGCGGGCCTCAGCCAGGCGCTGTTTCGCGGCGCGAATGCGTGGCTCGGCTGGATGCGGGGCGGCACTGCGATGGCCGCGATCGCCGGTTGCGCGGGTTTCGGCGCGGTTTGCGGATCATCGCTCGCCACTGCATCCACCATGGGAAAGGTGGCGCTGCCGGAACTGCGCCGTTTCAGGTATTCGGGCGCGCTTGCGACGGGATCGCTCGCCGCCGGTGGAGTACTTGGCATTCTGATCCCGCCTTCGGTGGTGCTCATCATTTACGCCCTGATCGTCGAAGCCAATATCGTCACCATGTTTGCGGCCGCGATGATCCCCGGCATGCTTGCGGTCGTGCTATTCATCCTCACGATCGCCATCTATGTCGCGGTCAAGCCCGAGGCCGGACCGCGGCACGAAGGGGTCAATGCCCGGGAATTCCGAGAGGCGACCATCGGCCTGATCCCGGTCATGGTGATCTTCGGACTGGTGCTCGGCGGCATATACGGTGGATTCTTCAATCCCACGCCAGCCGCTGCCGTCGGCGTGGCGCTTGTCTGGATCTACGGCGCCTTTAAGCAGACCATTGACTTCAGGGAGCTCGTCGAATCGCTCAAGGATACGGCCGGCACGACAGGAATGATCTATCTCATCCTGCTCGGCGCGGAACTGATGAAAATATTCATGAGCCGCATAGGGCTGCCCCAGGCGACTGCGGAATGGATAGCCGGTTCGGGACTGGCGCCGATCGCAGTTGTCATCCTTCTGCTCATCGCACTGATCGCTCTCGGCTGCCTTATGGATAGCCTCTCCATGATCCTGCTTGTGATCCCGTTCTTCTGGCCCGTTCTGGTGGAGATAAACGGCGGGCTGTACATGCCGGCCGATGGTTCCGGATTTGGCATGTCGACGGAGGATCTGAAGATCTGGTTTGGCATCCTCGCGCTGATCGTCGTGGAACTCGGCCTGATCACCCCGCCGGTCGGGATGAATGTTTTTGTTATTTCCGCGCTCGCAGAAGATACGCCCATGAGTGAAACTTTTAAGGGCGTTGTGCCATTCTTTCTCGCGGAACTCATCCGGGTGGCCATTCTCGTGGCGTTCCCGGCAATCACGCTCTGGCTGCCGAGGCTGATGAGCGGATAATGAAAACAGGACCGGGGTTGAACGATGAAACACACGGTTTCGGGTGACATAACCGCTGGCGGCGCCATTTTCACACGCCTGAAGGCGCTCGGCGTCGATTACGTTTTCGCCAATTCGGGCACGGACTTCCCGCCGATCATCGAAGGGCTGGCGGAGGCCGCCGCCAAGAACATCGAGCTACCGCAGCCAATCGTCATTCCGCATGAGCACGCCGCGCTCGGCATGGCGCATGGCTATTACCTGATGACCGGCAAGGCCCAGGCCGTCATGCTGCACACCAATGTCGGTCTGTCGAACGGCGCGACCGGCGCGATCAACGCCGCCTGCGAGCAGATCCCCATGCTGCTGATGTCCGGCCGCACGCCGGTCATGGAAGGCGACCGTTTCGGCGCCCGCACCGTGCCGATCGGCTGGGGCCAGGAAATGCGCGATCAGACGGCACTGGTGCGCGAGGCCTGCAAGTGGGACTACGAACTGAAGTTCCCCGAACAGATCGCCGGCCTGCTCGACCGGGCGCACGCCATCGCCAATTCGACACCGAAGGGCCCGGTCTACTTGTCGCTACCGCGCGAAGTGCTGTGCGAGGCGACCCCGCGCGAAGGGCTGGAAGGCCCGGCAACGATCCGCCCGGTCGCCGGCGCGCCCAATCCGGCCGATATCGAAACCGCCGCCCGCTGGCTGGCAGAGGCGAAGAATCCGCTCGTCATCGCCCAGCGCGGCTCCGGCGACGAGAAAAGTTTCAAGGCTTTCTCCAAATGGGCCGAGGAATGGGGCATCGCCGTCTGCTCCTGGTGGGCGACACATCTGGCGATATCCACCGAACACCGCTGCCATGTCGGCGCCGATCCAGGCCCGTGGATGGAAAGGGCCGATGTGGTCGTCGTGCTCAACAGCCTCGCACCCTGGTGGCCGGACAGGCACAAGCTCGCTGACGGCGCAAAGGTCATCAATATAGGCCCGGATCCGGTTTTCAGCCGCTTCCCGGTGCGCAATTTCCGCTCCGACCTGACGATCGCCGGCGAATCCTCGCTGACCGTTCCCGCGCTGATCGAGGCCATGAAGCCGCTGAAGCGCGACAAGGATACGCTGGCCGCCCGCCGAGACAAGCTCGCCAAGGCTTCGGCGGAAAACCGCGCTGCTCTGATCGAGCGCGCGACCGATACGACGCGCGGCATCACCAAGGCGTATGTCAGTCACTGCCTCGGAAACGCGCTGAAAGGCGTCAAGTCGAGCGTCTTCTCCGAACTCGGCACCATGCTGGGCACGATCACGCGCGAGGATCACAAGTCCTGGTTTCAGGAGCCGCATTCCGGCGGACTCGGCTGGAGTTTTCCGACCGCGCTCGGCGCGCAGTTGGCCGAGCCGGACCGTGTCTGTGTCGCCACGATGGGCGACGGCTCCTACATGTTCTCAAATCCGACGGCATGTCACCAGATCGCCGAAGCGCTGGAACTGCCCGTCCTGATCGTCATCCTCAACAACGAGGAATGGGGTGCAGTGCGCGCTTCCGTCTCCGGGCTGTATCCGAACGGCTTTGCCTCAAGAGCCAACGAGATGCCGCTGACGGCGCTGAAGCCCTCGCCGGACTTCACCAATGTGGCCGCCGCCAGCCGAGCCTGGGCGCGCAAGGTGACTGACCCGGATGAGTTGCCGAAGGTGATCGGCCAGGCATTGCGCGTGGTACGCGAGAATCGCCGCGTCGCCCTGCTCGACGTGCGTGTCCTGCCCGACTGATAAGGTTTTTCATGAAAAAGGCGCCGGAAACGATTCCGGCGCCTTGTTTTTACAGATTATCGGACAACCTCAGAAAACCGGCGGGAAAGGTCGTCCGCCGCGGTCGAGCGTGATCCAGCGGGTCTCGGTAAAGGTTTCCATCGACCATTTGCCGCCATGTTTTCCGAGCCCGGAAGCCTTGAAGCCGCCGAACGGCACGTGCGGCTCGTCGTTCACCGGCGAGCAGTTGACGTGGCAATTGCCCGTGTCCAGTCGGTTGACGATCTCGAGCGCCCTGCCCTCGTCCTCCGACATCACGCCGGCAGTCAGGCCGTATTCGCTGTCATTGGCGAGACGGATAGCCTCCTCGTCGCTACCGACCTTGAAGATCGAACAGACCGGACCAAACGTCTCTTCCTGGTAGAGCAGCATGTCCGGCGTCACGTTGGCGAAAACAGTCGGCGTGATGAACCGGCCGTCAATATCGCCGCCCACAAGCAACTTCGCGCCCTTCCCTTTCGCATCGTCGATATGCCGCTTGATGCGTTCTGCCGCACGATCGTTGATGACGGGGCCAAGGACGTTGTCCTTGTTCGTCGTGTCGCCAACCACGAGCTTTTTCACCCGCGGAATGAACTTCTCGATGAATTCGTCATAGACCTTTTCGTGCACGATCACGCGCTCGATCGACATGCAGATCTGGCCCTGGTGCATAAAGGAGCCGAAATTGGCGGCCTGTACGGCACGTTCCATGTCGGCGTCATCGCAAACGATCATCGAGTTCTTGCCGCCCAGTTCCACGCAGCACTTCTTCAGATGCGCGCCGGCCTTGGCGGCGATCTGGCGGCCGACGGCTGTCGACCCGGTAAACGAGATGCCCTTGACCAGCGGGTTTTCGATCAGTTCGTCACCGACTGCGCCGACACTTTCGCGCGAGCAGGTCACGACATTCAGAACGCCCTTCGGCAAGCCGGCTTCCTCGAAAATTTCCGCCCACAGGAGACCGCCGATATAGGGTGTGTCCTCCGACGGCTTCAACACGATGGTGTTGCCGGCAACCAGCGGAAACAGCAGACCGCGGCCTGTCAGGATCAGCGGGAAGTTCCACGGGCTGATCACCGAGACCACGCCCATCGGACGGCGCACGGCCATCGACACCTTGCCGTATTCCGACGGCAGCACATCGCCGATGGAGCCATAGTTCGCCGCGGCCGCGGCCGGGAACAGTTCGGCCGTATAGCCGGTTTCGAACATTGCCTTGCCGAACCAGCCCCCACCTTCGGCCATCACGGACTCGGCGATCTCCTGGCGGCGTCCTTCGAAGATCTCGCCCGCCTTGATCATGATATGCGAGCGTTTGGTGAATGGCATCGCCGACCACTCGGCAAAGGCTTCGTTCGCCGCCTCAATCGCGCGGCGGGTGTCGTCCACCGACGCATCCGGAATGTTCGCCCAGATCGATCCGTCCGACGGATTGTAGTCCGGAAAGGTCTGCGATTTGGTGGTCCAGCCACCGCCGATATACATGCCGTCCAATACGCGTGCCATGTTCAGTCTCCCATCTACATCTTTAACTATTTGCTTGCCTGCAGCGCCTTTTCGGCGAGTTTCTCGGCCTTTTTCGCGAGCTTTGCGGCTTTCTTCGCCAGCTTCTTGCCGCGACCTTTCAGTTTTCTTCCCTCGAGCGCGGCCAGACCATCATGCTTTTCCGCTTTCATCGTGGCCCCGGCGGGTTTTTTCCCGGCCTCGGCCGGCTTCGCCGCCGCTGAAAGATGATGTTCGACGCGGATCGCCTCGACATGCTCGCGCTGGATGCGCGCTGCCCGCTTGGCCATCTCGGCCGCGTGCTGGCTCAGTTCATGGGCCTGGTCCGACATGATGATCGTATCTCCGTTCTTGGCCAGTGTTTGCATCAGCTTATGCCCGTGGCCGTTGGTGCCGCCATTGGCGGCGTCGGCCGGAACATAGAACCGGCGGTGTTCCGGGCGAACGGTGGTGCCCGACGGCGTACTCGTCGGCGAAGCTGCCGGACTTGCAGACGCAGCTGGCGTCGCGCCGTTTCCGACCGCGCCGGCCGGAACGTAGAATTGCCGGTGTTCCGGCCTTGCCACCCCTTCGGCATCGCTCGCTTTGGCCGCCGTTGCCGGTGCCGGACCGCCTCCAACGGCTCCGGCGGGCACGTAGAATTGCCGGTGCTTGTCGTGCATGATCGCCTCCGCATGTGTTTGTTCGGCCGATACGGCACCGCCCAGATAAGCGGCCTGCACGGCCGGGTCGCACGCCAGTTCCGCGCCCGTCCCCTCTCCTGTGATATGTCCGTTTTCGATCAGATATCCACGGTCGGCGATCGCTAGGCTCTGTTTGGCGTTCTGCTCGACCAGCAGGATGCCGACGCCCGTCTCCCGCACCGCTTTCAGCGACTTGAACAGGTCTTTCGTCAGCAAGGGCGACAGGCCGAGCGACGGCTCGTCCAGCATCAGGATCGTCGGATTGGACATTAGCGCCCGCCCGATGGCGACCATCTGCTGTTCGCCACCACTCATGGTGCGTGCTATCTGGCTGCGCCGTTCGGCCAGACGGGGAAACAGCTTGAGGATTTCGACACGCCGTTTCACCTCGCTTTCGCGCGCCTGCGGCCCGTATGCGCCGAGTTGCAGGTTCTCGGCGACGGTCAGTTCGCCGAAAATACCGCGTCCTTCCGGCACCAGAGCCAAACCGCCTTCAACCACCTTGTGCGGCTTCGCCCGCGTGATGTCCTTGCCGTCGATGGCGATGCGCGCGCCCGGCGCCGCCCGCACCATCCCGCCGATCGTTTTTAAAAGCGTGCTCTTGCCCGCACCGTTGGCGCCGAGGATCACGCAGATTTCGCCCGCCGCCACGCGAATGGAGACGTCTTCCAGCGCACGGTGCGCACCGTAGGAAACCGTGAGATGTTCGGCCTCAAGCATCTTCTGCTCCCAGATAGGCGGTCACGACCTCGGGCTGCGACAGCACATCATGCACGGATCCGTCGGCGATCTTGACGCCGCTCGACATTACCACGCAGCGGTCGCACAGAGAACGGATGGCATCCATCACGTGCTCGACCATGATAATGGTGCGGCCGTCCTCGCGCAGGTCGCGGATCAGCTCGATACCGATCTTCAGTTCGCTCGGATTGAGCCCGGCCAGCCACTCGTCGAGCAGCAGAAGACGCGGATTGGATGCCAGTGCGCGGGCAAGCTCCAGCCGTTTCTGGTCGATATAGGTCATCGAGCCGGTCGGCGCGTTGCCGCGCCCGCCGAGACCGACCCGGTCGAGCAGGATCTCCGCCTCGCGGTAAGCATCGTCGCCCCAGGCGCGCACATGGCCGAACACCGCGCCGGCGATCACGTTCTCTACCGCCGAGAGCGACGGCAGGATACGCACAAGCTGGAAGGTGCGGGCGACGCCGCGCCGTGCGATCTGGTGCGCCGGCATGCCCGAGATGACCTCGCCGTCAAGGCGGATTACCCCCGAGGTCGGCTTCAACGCGCCGGAGATCAGGTTCATCATCGTCGTCTTCCCGGAGCCGTTCGGTCCGATCAGGCCGATCAGTTCGCTCTGCTTGACGGCGAAATCGACATCGTTGACGGCGATCAGGCCACCGAAGGCCTTGCGCGCGGTTTCGACGGAAAGGAGCGTGGAGCTGCTCATTCTGCCGCCTCCGGCACGCCCGCTGCGGCATGTTTTCTCTTGTCCCTCCGAGCCCGGATGTCCTCGACAAGCCCCATCACGCCGCGCGGCAGGAAATAAACGATGGCCATGAAGGCAACGCCAATCAGCAGGCTTGTGTGGTTAGGAAAGCTCGCCGAGATACGGTCGAACAGGATCGTGAACGGAATCACGCCGAGCAGCGGTGCCCACAGCCTGCCGGTACCGCCAAGCAGCGCCATGATGACCACCTGGAACGAGATCACCGGGTTGAACGCGGATGGCGGTTCGACATAGGCGAAACGCGGCGCGAGTATCGCCCCGGTCACGCCGATGAAGGCGCCCGAGATCATGAACAGGATCACCTTGGCGCGCGCGACGTCGATGCCGACGTGACGCGCCACCGTTTCGTCATTGCCGATGATGCGCATGGCGAAACCGAGCCGCGAGCGGTTGACCAGCCAGCCGGTGATGTAGACCACCGCAGCCAGTGCCAGCAGCATCCAGAAAATATGCTTCTCGGTCAGGTCGGTGAATACATAGAGACCGACCGCGCCGAGGAACTTCACCTGCAGCCAGGTCACGACCTGGCGCACCAGTTCGGCGAGTCCGAGCGTGAAGATCACGAAGTAGACGCCTGAAAGGCGCAACGTCGCAACACCGACAAGGCCGGCAAGAATGGCGCTTGCCACCGCCGCAATAGCCAGCAGAAGCGGGAACGGCAGCGTGTCGATGCCCAAGCCGACCGAATAGGTGCCGATGCCGAAAAAAGCCGCCGTCGCCAGCGAGATGTAATGCGTCGGGCCGGAAAACAGCGTCCACGCCGTGCACAGCACCGCATACATCACGATATTGACGGACAGCGAAAGGTAATAGCCGTCATCGGCAAGCGGGATCATCGCCGCCGCGCCGAACAGCAGCAGGGCAATTGCCGTGATGCGCTGTTCCTTGTCGTTCATGCGGATCATGTCGACTGCCTCCCGAAGATGCCCTGCGGCCGGAACAACAGCACGAGGATGAACAGCGTATAGGTCGCGGCCAGCGTCAGGCCCGGATCGATCAGGCTCGCCACGGCGGTCTCGGCGAGGCCGAGCAGCAATGCCGCCAGCACCGCGCCGCGCACGTCGCCGACGCCGCCCATGATGACGATGATCAACGCCTTCATGGTGAAGATCACGCCCATCGACGCATTGAAGGTGTAGAACGTCGACAGCAGCGCGCCGCCTGCCGCCGTCAGCGCGCCGCCGAGCGCGAAGGCGAACGCCGACATGCGCGGCACGTCGATGGCGACGAGGCTTGCCGAGGACGGGCTGACCGAAACGGCGCGTACTGCCGTGCCGTAGCGCGTACGATAGAGAAACAGGTAGAGCGCTAGCGCGATTGCGGCTGCCGCGCCGAGCGCCACGATCCGGTTGAGTCCGTAATTCTCACCGAGAATGCGTACCGGTTCGGACAGGAAGCTGTAGTTGAAATACTGCCCGCCGAAGACCAGCAGCATGATGCCCTGCATGATGAACATAAGGCCGAAAGTGGCCAGAATGCTGTCGATTTCCAGCTGCCCGCGATCCTTGGCCCGATCGACCAGCGGCTTCATCGCAAAAACATAGATCGCCCAGTTGAGGATGAAAGCACCCGGCGCAATCAGCACGATGCCGACGACGGGATTGATCGACGCAGCGGTGTAGAGCCAGAACGCGCAGAAGCACGCCAGAACGAGGTTCTCCCCGTTGGCGAGATTCATGATCCGGGCGACGCCATATTGCAGCGTCAGCCCGAGCGCGATCAGCGCATAAGTGCCTCCCAGCACCGTTCCCGTGATCAGTATATCCATCGGCGAATTCTAGTCTTTTTGGCCGGTGCGGCGAAGGCCGCACCGGTTTCTTGGTTAAGTGATCAGTTCCAGCCGGACTTGAGGATCGGCTCGGCTTCGCCGCCAACACCGGTCGAGGCGATGCCCTTGAAGACACCGTCCTGCCATTGGCCGACAGTCCAGAACTTCGTGATGATGTTGTTCTCGAACTTCCACTCGCCCATGATCGTCTCGAACGTGCCGTTCTTGATCGCGTCGATCACGGCCGCCTTGTCGGTCGAGCCGGCGGCGGTGATTGCCTGCTCGAGGACCTCGAGGCTGGCGTACTGAACAGGGCTCGCCCAGTAGTCCGGTGCCTCGCCGGCGACTTCCTTCTGACGAGCTGCGAAGTCCTGATAGGCTTCGCTGTCGGCATTCACGCCGCCGACACCCATGATGCCGTTGGCGGCCGCGCCATTGGCGCCCGCAAAGGCCGGGAAGGCCGTCGCCACGCCGACATAGAACGCCTTGACGGGAAGATCGGCGATAGCCGCCTGCTTGGTAAGGCCGAACGTGTCACCCGGATAAGAAAAGGCGATGAAGGAGTCCGGACCGGCATTCTTCGCGCCGGAAATGATCGGTGCGAAGTCCTGCTGCTGCAGCGGATAGGAAGTTTCGTAGACGATTTCAAAACCGGCCTCTTCCAGCGCCGGCTTGCCGGCGGCTGCCAGTTCGATGCCGAAGGCGTCGGCAACATTGACGAGAGCAACCTTGTCGTTGATCTGGCCCGCTTCGCGCATGTCTTTCAGCACATCGACGAGCGACGTCGCCATGCCTGCCGACGTGCCGAGCGTCCAGAACGAGTTCGGCCAGCGCTCTGCGAAGCCCTCGATGCCGTCCGCGACCGCGGTCACCGCGATATGCGGATAGCCGTATTTGGCGATCAGCGGAGCCGTGGCGAGGTTGATGCCGGTGCCGTAGGGCGGAATGATGAAATCGACCTTGTCGACCGTCGCCATGCGCTGAATGTTCTTGATCGCTTCCTCGTTGGAGGTGCGGTCATCGTACTCGATCAGCTCGACCTTCATCTTCTCGCCGCCGACATCGATGCCGCCGCGCTCGTTGACGTCATGCACCCACAGCTGGATGGCCGGCCAGTAGGTTACTGCCGAGCCGCCGGCCAGCGGGCCGGTCTTCGGCGCGCTGGCGCCGATCTTGATCGTGCCTTCGGCCAGTGCCGGACCGGCCATGACAGCGCCTGCCAGAAGCGTTGCCGCGAAGGTCTTGATAAGCGTTCTGCGTTCCATTGGTTTCCTCCCTTGTGAACGTCGGTTTGCCCATGCCGATCCTTAGATCGGGTAGCGGTTCTCCCCTTGCTGGATGGTGATCCAGCGAAGCTCTGTAAATTCGTCGATACCGGCCTTTCCGCCGAACCTTCCGTAGCCGGACGCCTTGACGCCGCCGAACGGCATCTGCGGTTCGTCGTGGATGGTCGCCGAGTTGATATGGCAGATGCCCGTTTCGAGCCGCTGCGCGATTTCCAGCGCCCGGCCGACATCGCGGCTGAATACCGCCGCCGCCAAGCCGTATTCGGTATCGTTGGCGACCGATACCGCCTCGTCATCGCCGCTGACGCGGATGATCGAGGCGACCGGGCCGAAGCTCTCCTCGTGATAGATGCGCATCGCCGGCGAAACATTGTCGAGGATCGCTGGATCCACGAACACACCCTCCTGGCGTCCACCGGTTACCAGCGTCGCGCCCTTCATCGCCGCATCGTCGATCAGTCCCTTGACCCGCTGCGCCGCCTGCTCGGTGATCATCGCACCCAGCACGCAATTGGGATCGCGCGGGTCGCTTGCGCGGATCGCATCGGCGCGCGCGCGGAATTTCCCCACGAATTCGTCGGCAATGCCTTCATCAATGACGATGCGTTCCGTCGACATGCAGATCTGGCCCTGGTTGAAGAATGCGCCGAACACCGCGGCATCGACCGCAGCGTCGATGTCTGCATCGTCCAACACGATCACCGGCGCCTTGCCGCCCAGTTCCAGCAGGCAGCGCTTCAGGTGACGTGCCGCTTTTTCGGCGATCAGCCGGCCGATCCTTGTCGATCCAGTGAAGTTCACGCGGCGCACGACCGGATGCGCGATCAGCGCCTCAACGATTTCCGGCGCCCTTTCCGGCGAGGAATGAATGACGTTGACACAGCCCTTCGGCAATCCGGCCTGGTTCAGCACCTCGCCGAGCAAACCATGCGTGCGCGGGCAAAGCTCCGACCCCTTCATCACTACGGTGTTGCCGCAGGCGAGTGGCATCGCGACGCTACGCGCGGACAGGATAACCGGAGCGTTCCATGGCGCCATCGAGAACACGACGCCGCATGGCTGGCGAACGGCCATGGCGAAGGAACCGGGTTTGTCGGCCGGAACCACCTCCCCTGTCACCTGGCTGGCCATTGCCCCGGCCTCGCGCAGGATATTCGCCGCCAACCGGCAGTTGAACTGCCCCCAGGAAGCTGTGCTCCCGGTTTCCGCGATAATCGCCTGTGTGAATTCGTCGGATCGGCGTTCCAGAATGTCGGCGGCCTTGTTGAGCAGCTCCCGACGTTCGCTCGGCGGCGTCGCGGACCATGCCGGAAAGGCACGCGCCGCAGCATTGGCGGCGCGAACGGCATCGTCCACGCTTGCAGCGCTGGCGCGCGTCGACACTTCATGCGAAACGGGATCGATCCGCTCGAATGTCTCACCGCCCGCGGCGGTGACCGCCGCATTGTCTATCAGGAGCGCCGCTTCCAGCATTCCTCCTCCCTCTGACAGCTTCTTTCGGCCGTCATGACCGGAAATGTATACCATGCCTCAGGCACGGCCATCTCCTCCTCATTCTCAGGATAGCGGAACTGCGCTGAAAGGAAATGCAGAATTTTGGTCGATTATTGCATATTTCTAGGGTAGAAAATGCGACAGGGATAACAAGCCGGACCGGTCGAAAATGGCGTCTCACCTGCCGCAATTCACCCATCTGCCGATCTATCTGAGCCGCCTCGATGGCGGATTGCAGCGACGCATCGAAACGTTGAAACGCGGATTGGGAGCCGATGCGCGCATTCTTTTCCTGCTTTCCGATGGCGAAGCGAGCATAGAGGGACGTGGCGGCAGAGCCGTGCTCTCCGGCCCGTCGATCGCCTGGCGCCAGACGGCAGGTGATTTCCGCCTAATCATGGAGGCGGGATCGACCGGTTATGTCGCCGAAATCGCCGAGGAAACGCTGGCACGCGCCATCGGAGATTTCTTCGAATCCGCTACAATGCATACATTGTTCGATAGGGACTGGACCCGATCCTTCGACGAGGACGTACAAGCACATGGCTCCGTGATGGAGCGCCTCGACAGCATCCTGGATGAACTGACAGGACCGCAAGCTGCTACGGGCATGATGATCGTCGCCCATCTCCGGATTATCCTGGTAACGATCCTGCGCTCCTCCGGAGTCGACGAAGTCGCCACCGCCACCAGAGGCAACAATGCCCATTATCTGCAACGCTTCCGACAACTGTTGGAAGCCGGCTTTCGCGCCCATCACCCGGTGAGCCATTACGCGCATGAACTCGGCATCACGCATGATCGCCTGCATGCGATCTGCATGCGCGAACTCGACAAGACGCCCAAGTCGCTGATTGCCGAACGCCTTGCGCGCGAAGCCGCCCTCGGCCTCGAGCGTTCGACCCTGTCGGTCAAGCAGCTAAGCTATTCGCTCGGATTCAAGGACCCGGCCCATTTTTCCAACTTCTTTCGCCGTATGACCGGACTGACGCCGGGCCGGTTCCGTCGGCTCACCGCATCCACCAATCCGGAATCGTCAGAATTTTCGCCGCCGAATTTCGCCGACTGGCCATAACGGCCGGATACGCTGTTGCGGCGACACCCCAACCCGCTTACAAGCGGCCATCCAATAACATTCTCATCTGGGGAGATTTTGATGAGCGTTGCCAAACCGCCGTATCGCGCCGACCATGTCGGCAGCCTGCTGCGTCCCGAACCGGTCAAGGAAGCCCGCAAGAAGTTCTACGAGGACAAGTCGATTTCCGCCGACGAACTGAAGTCCGTCGAGGATACGGCCATCGTCGACCTGATCAAGATGCAGGAAGAGGTCGGCCTTCCCGTTGTCACCGACGGCGAAACACGCCGTGCCTACTGGCACTACGATTTCATGGGCATGCTCACCGGTCTCGACATCGAAACCCGCGACACCGGCGGATCGTTCAAGGGCTTCCAGGGCGTCAAGCTGCCGCCGGTTTTCCCGACAATTCCGGGCAAGCTCGACTTCCCCGACGATCACCCGATGCTCGACCATTTCCGCTTCGTGGCAGAGCATACCAACGTGATGCCGAAGATTTCCATCCCCGGCCCCTCCTGTTGCCATTTCCGCACCGCGCCCGAGGACATCGGTCCGGAGGAATACCGCGATCCGCAGGTCCTGTTCGACGACCTCGTCGCTACCTATGCAAAGGCGGTACAGAAGTTTTACGAAGCCGGCTGCCGCTACCTGCAGATGGATGACATCTTCTTCGCCTATCTGTGCGACCCGAAACACCGTGCCGACAAGAAGGCGGCGGGCCAGGATCCCGATTGGCTGATCGACCGTTACGCATGGATGTTGCGCGAGTCGATCAAGGACCGTCCGGACGACATGGTGATCGGCATGCATATGTGCCGTGGCAACTTCAGGTCGACCCATGCCGCCGAAGGCGCCTACGACCTCGCCGCCGAGGCGATCTTCTCCACAGGCGTCGATATCTTCTTCATGGAGTACGACACCGACCGCGCAGGCGGGCTGGAGCCGCTGAAACTGCTGCCCAAGGGCAAGCAGCGCGTGATGCCGGGCTTCATCACCACCAAGACGCCCGAACTGGAAAGCATGGACTGGCTCAAACAGAAGTTCGACGAAGCGTCGAAATATTGCGACATCGACCAGCTCGGCATTGCACCGCAATGCGGCTTCTCCTCCACCCAGGAAGGCAACGCCGTCACCTATGAGGATCAGCGCCGCAAGCTGGAACTCGTCGTCAGGACGGCCGAGGAGATCTGGGGCGGCGTCGCCACCTGATTGAAGCTTTTTCAATGTGAAAACGCACCGGTCTTTCGGCCGGTGCGTTTTTCTTTGTCTGGCGTCCAGTCGGTTCAGACGGCTTCGAGCGCGATGGCGATGCCCTGCCCGACCCCGATGCACATGGTGGCCAGCGCCTTTTTGCCGCCGCGCATCTGCATTTCCAGCGCCGCCGTGCCGGTGATACGCGCACCCGACATGCCGAGCGGATGACCGAGCGCGATAGCCCCGCCATTGGCATTGACGTGATCGGCATCCTCGGCAATGCCGAGATCGCGCAGCACAGCGATGCCCTGGCTCGCGAAAGCCTCGTTTAGTTCGATCACGTCGAAATCCTGCGGCGTCCAGCCGATGCGCGCGCACAGCTTCTTCGTTGCCGGCGCCGGGCCGATACCCATGATGCGCGGCGGCACGCCCGCGGTTGCGCCGCCGGCGATGCGCGCGATCGGCGTCAGGCCGTATTTCTTCATGGCCTCTTCCGACGCGATGATCAGCGCCGCCGAACCGTCATTGACGCCCGATGCATTGCCCGCAGTCACGCTGCCGTTCTCGCGGAACGGCGTGCGCAGTTTCGCGAGTGCTTCAATCGAGGTTTCACGCGGATGTTCGTCGCTGTCGACGACGACCGGGTCGCCCTTGCGCTGCGGGATCGTCACCGGAACGATTTCCTTCGCCAGCCGCCCGTTCTTCTGCGCGGCCGCGGCCTTGGCCTGCGAACGCAACGCGAAAGCATCCTGATCTTCGCGCGACACCTTGAAGTCCTCGGCGACGTTCTCGCCGGTCTCCGGCATCGAGTCGACGCCGTACTGCTTCTTCAGCACCGGATTGATGAAACGCCAGCCGATGGTCGTGTCATGAACCTCCGCATGGCGCGAGAATGCCGTCTCGGCCTTCGGCATGACGAAGGGTGCGCGGCTCATGCTCTCCACGCCGCCGGCGATCGCGATATCGATTTCGCCCGCCTTGATGGCGCGTGCGGCCATGATGATTGCATCCATGCCCGAGCCGCACAGCCGGTTGATCGTGGTGCCCGGAACACCGACCGGAAGCCCCGCCAACAGCAGACTCATGCGCGCGACGTTTCGGTTGTCCTCGCCGGCCTGGTTGGCGCAGCCGTAATACACTTCGTCGATCGCTTCCCAATCGACACCGGCATTGCGCTCAGTCAGCGCTTTGATGGGCACCGCGCCGAGATCGTCGGCCCGAACCGGAGAAAGAACGCCGCCAAAGCGGCCGATGGGAGTGCGGATGTAATCGCAGATATAGGCGTCGGCCATTGTTGTTGTGCTGCCTTTTCTTATTGTATTGCCTCAAGGGCGGCCCTGATGCGCGCTTTCAGGTCGCGGAGCGAGTAACGCTCCCCGTCCGGCGACGCGACGGCCTACTCGATAGCCTCTGCGAAGTTGAGATTCCAGCCACAACTTGCCCGAAATCCGGCAGACCGCGTTTGGAGCCCGAAAAGGCTCGCGTCGATGCATCAGTTGTTGAGACTGGAAATGAAGGCGCGCATCACATTCACGAGCATCTCCGGCTGTTCGACACAAGGCAGATGCCCGGCGCCGGCGATGACTTCGTAATTTGCCGCCGGGATCAGTTTCGCCATGTCCAGCACGAGATCGGGCGGCGTCGAACCATCCTGGTCTCCGACCACGCACAGCGTCGGCACGCCAATCAGCTTTGCTTCACGCGTATAGTCCGTATCGCGGATCGCCACCCCGGTGCCGGCATAGCCCTCGACCGGAGTCCGCGTCAGCATGTTTCGATACCCGGCAAAGTCCGGATTTTCGGCGCTGCGGAATTCGGGGGTGAACCAGCGTTCCAGGATCGTGTTGGCAATAGCGGCAATACCGCCCTCCTCCACCGCCTTGATCCGCGCGTTCCAGATGTCCGTATCGCCGATCTTCGGCGCGGTATCGCACAGGATGAGCGCCTGCACGAGATCGGGGCGGCGCGCATAAAGCCCCTGCGCGATCATGCCGCCGACCGACAGGCCGCAAATGATCGCCTTGCCGATTTGCAGATGATCGAGCAGCGCCTCGAGATCGGAGACGTGATCATCCATCGCATAGGGCGTCTCGCCGGTATCCGAGAGGCCGTGGCCGCGCTTGTCATAGGTGACAATGGCAAAATCGCCGGCCAGGCGCACAATTACATCACGCCAGATGCGGAAGTCGCAGCCAAGCGAATTGGCGAACACGATCACCGGCTTGCCGGCCGGGGCGCCAACTGTTTGGTAGTGGAGCGTTACGCCATTGAGAAAGGCAAACTGCACGTTTCATCCTCCGCGTTCGGAACATCGTGCCCCCGTTCCCGAATGGACACCGGCGACTTGTGATCGGATTATATTCGTATTTCCGAGGATTTGCAGCGCTCCGGGCCGTCTCGCCATCGCGATTCGGCAGCAGCCGGGCGGAAAGAAAGCTGCGGCGTCAGCTGCAGTAGATGCCGTTCAGCGTACGCAGCACCGATTCCACCTCGTCGCCCTGCAGTGTGTAATAAATGGTCTGCGCGTCGCGGCGTGTTTTGACGAGATTGGCGTCGCGCAGTTTTTTCAGGTGATGCGAGATGGCCGGCTGGGTAAGCCCGGTATCGTCGGCAAGGCTGCACACGCTGCGCTCGCCTTCCATCAGAAGACACAGGATTCTCAGGCGCTGGTGATGCGCCATCATTTCCAGCAGCTTGGATGCATCGAGGATCTTTTCCTCGAAGGCCCCCATATCCATCTTTTTATATTCAATCTCTTGCATATTCATGACCGCAAATATATGTGAGAATGCGTCGGATCGCAAGTGGAAGACAGTAAATGTTTGCCGTACCGAATTTGGGCAGTATCGATCGTTTGATCCGTCTCGTTATCGGAACGACTCTGATCGCGGTGCCGTTCCTGACGGAAATGGTGCCTGCTGAGGCTGTCGCTATCGGCGCGATCATTGTTTTCACCGCTTTCATGCGTTGCTGCCCGCTCTACCGCCTGTTCGGCGCAAGCACGTGCAAGCTCGATTAACGGGAGGATATGAATGGAAACGGCGTTTACGCCTATAGCCGCCTTGAGCGGCGGTGCGCTGATCGGACTGGCGTCCGTCCTGCTGATGGCACTGCATGGCCGCATCGCCGGCATGACAGGCATCCTCGGCGGCATACTTCCGCCCTTCGCATCCGACTGGACCTGGCGTGCCGCCTTTCTCGCCGGTGCGATCATCGCCCCCGCCCTCGTTCTGGCAGCCGGTTTCGATGTTCCGTTCGACGTCCCGGTATCGACGACCGCTCTGCTTGTCGGCGGCGTAATCGTCGGCTTCGGCGCGACGATCGGTTCCGGCTGCACCAGCGGCCACGGCGTCTGCGGAATGGCCCGCCTGTCGCCTCGTTCCGTCGTCGCGACGCTGGTCTTCATGGCCTCGACTTTCGCCACCGTCTATGTCGTTCGCCATGTCCTGGGAGGAGCGTAAGCCATGCGCATTCTTTCCGCGCTTCTGATCGGTCTGATTTTCGGCCTCGGCATCGCGATTTCCGGCATGGCCAATCCGGCCAAGGTGCTGAATTTCTTCGATATCGCAGGCACGTGGGACCCGAGCCTCATCCTTGTGATGGTCAGCGCACTGGTCACGGCGGCAATCGGCTACAGGATCGTGTTCCGCGCCTTGAAAGATCCGGTCCTCGAACCGACCTTCAATGTGCCAACCAGCCGCGTCATCGATGCACGCCTTGTTGGCGGTTCCGCCGTATTCGGCATTGGATGGGGTATCACCGGTTTCTGTCCGGGCGGCGCCGTTCCCGCGCTTGGCCTCGGTTACACGGAAACCTTCCTGTTCATCGCCGCCATGATCGGCGGCATCATTCTGGCCCGCGCCTTTCAGGCAAGCGTGCTGAAAACCCGAAGCCTCTAAACAAGCCCCCTATTGCGAGGAAGAAGGAGACGAAAATGTCGAACTACCCCGTGAACATGAACGTCAAACCCGAGGTGAAGGCCTTCTTCGACCCGGCGACCAATACGATCAGCTACATCGTCAAGGATCCGAACAGCAATGCTTGCGCCGTCATCGATTCCGTCATGGACATCGACTACGCCGCCGGCCGGATCACCTACGATCACGCCGACGAACTCATCAACTACATCACATCGAACGACCTGAAGCTGGAATGGATCATCGAGACCCATGTCCACGCCGACCACCTGTCCGCCGCGCCGTATATCCAGGAAAAGCTCGGCGGCAAGATCGGCATCGGCGACAAGATCATGGTCGTACAGGACACCTTCGGAAAGATCTTCAACGAAGGCACCGAGTTCCAGCGCGACGGCTCGCAATTCGACGCCCTGTTCAAGGATGGCGACACCTATCGGATTGGCTCCCTCGATGCGTTCGCCATGTACACGCCCGGCCATACGCCGGCGTGCATGACGCATGTCTTCGGTGATGCCGCCTTCGTCGGCGATACCTTGTTCATGCCCGATGGCGGTTCGGCACGCGCCGATTTCCCGGGCGGCGACGCCGGGACGCTTTACGATTCCATCCAGAAAGTGCTCGCCCTGCCCGAGGACATGCGTCTGTTCATGTGCCACGACTATGGCCCGAATGGCCGCGACATCCAGTGGGAGACGACGGTCGGCGACGAAAAGGCCCATAACATCCATGTCGGCGACGGCAAGACGAAGGAAGATTTCGTCCGCATGCGCACCGAGCGCGACGCCACGCTCGACATGCCGAAACTGATCATCCCCTCGCTGCAGGTCAACATGCGCGCTGGCGAAGTTCCCACAGACAAGGACGGCCGGCCAATGCTGAAAGTCCCGGTCAACGGCCTCTGATCGGAGACTGCCGGATGAATATCAAGATACTGGATGACAAAGTCTCGGTGAGCGCGCAGATCGCGCTCGCCGACATCGACGAACTCGCCCGGCGCGGCTATCGCACCCTGATATGCAATCGCCCAGACGGCGAAGACGCCGGCCAGCCCGCTTTCGAGGAACTCGCGGCCGCCGCCCGTGCTGCCGGCATGGAAGCCGTATTCCAGCCGGTCACCTCGGCGACGATGGGCGTTGAGCCGGCGCGGCAGTTTGCCGAAGCCGTCGCGAAAAGCGACGGGCCGGTTTTCGCCTACTGCCGCACCGGCACGCGCTGCACAATGCTTTGGACGATTTCGGGCGTTATGGCCGGAAAACCGAGGAAGAGCTCCGCGAAGCGGCCGCCCGCGCGGGCTACGATATGACCAACCTGCTCCAAAGCCTTCCCGGCTGAGATAAAACTGATGAATATCAACCTGCCGCCGGTCCTGACGCGCTACCTGCCGATTTTCGAATGGGGCAAGGACTACAATCGCGACACCTTCGCCAATGACGGCCTGGCGGCCGTGATTGTGACGATCATGCTGATCCCGCAATCGCTCGCCTATGCACTGCTCGCCGGTCTGCCGGCGCAAATGGGCATCTACGCGTCGATACTGCCGATCGTCTTCTACGCGATCTTCGGCACCAGCCGGGCGCTTGCCGTCGGCCCCGTTGCCGTTGTCTCGCTTATGACCGCCGCCGCCGTCGGCAACGTCGCACAGCAGGGCACGCCCGAATATGTGACGGCGGCGATCACGCTCGCCTTCCTGTCCGGCGCGTTCCTCGTCGCGCTCGGGCTGTTCCGTCTCGGCTTTCTGGCCAATTTCCTGTCGCACCCGGTGATCGCGGGTTTCATCACGGCCTCGGGCATGATCATCGCCGCCAGCCAGTTGAAGCACATTCTCGGCGTCAACGCCTCCGGCCACAACCTGTTCGAACTGATCGTCTCGCTCGGCGAGCATCTCGGCGAAATCAACTGGATCACCTTCATTATCGGCACTTTTGCCACTGCCACGCTGTTCTGGGTCCGCAAGGGATTGAAACCGCTCCTGATCGACAAGGGCATGAAACCGCGCTTGGCCGATATTGCTGCCAAGTCGGGCCCGGTGGCCGTCGTTGCCATGACGACCTTCGTCGCTTGGGCGTTCTCGCTTGCCGATTATGGCGTCAGGACCGTCGGCGCCGTGCCGCAAGGCCTGCCGCCGCTGACCGCGCCGTCCTTTTCACCCGACCTGTGGGCGAGCCTGGTCGGTTCCGCGATCCTGATCTCCATCATCGGATTCGTGGAATCCGTTTCCGTGGCCCAGACACTCGCCGCCAAGAAACGCCAGCGTATCGATCCCGATCAGGAACTGATCGGCCTCGGCATGGCGAATCTTGGCGGCTCGTTCACCGGCGGCTATCCGGTCACCGGCGGTTTCGCCCGCTCGGTGGTGAATTTCGACGCCGGTGCAGAGACACCCGCCGCCGGTGCCTTCACCGCGATGGGCCTGTTGATGGCCTCGCTCTTCCTGACACCGCTTCTCTACCATTTGCCGCAGGCGACGCTGGCCGCGACCATCATCGTCGCAGTGCTGTCGCTGGTCGACTTCTCGATCCTGAAGAAGACCTGGACCTACTCGCGCGCCGATTTCGCCGCCGTGTCGGTCACCATCCTGGCGACGCTCGGCCTCGGCGTGGAAATCGGCGTGACGATGGGCGTCGCTCTGTCCATCTTGATTCACCTCTACCGTTCGTCGCGGCCCCATATGGCGGTTGTCGGCCAGGTACCGGGCACCGAACACTACCGCAACGTGTTGCGTCACGATGTCATCACGCACGACACGATCCTGACGCTGCGCGTCGACGAGAGCCTCTATTTCGCCAATGCCCGCTATCTGGAAGACCGTATCTACGACATGGTCGCGCAGCGTCCGAAGCTGAAACACGTCATCCTGATGTGCCCGGCGGTCAACGAGATCGACATGAGCGCGCTGGAATCGCTGGAAGCGATCAACGAACGGCTGAAGGAACTCGGAGTCCAGTTCCACCTCACGGAGGTTAAGGGCCCCGTCATGGACCGCTTGCGCCGCTGCGATTTCTTCAACCACCTGAACGGCAAGGTTTTTCTCAGCCAGCATCAGGCCGTGCGCATGTTGGCCGGCGAGGCGGACAACATCGTCGCGGCCTAGAACGGATGTCCCCCACTCAGATCAGAACTGCTCTCCGCAAGAATTAAGTTTCACGATCCGCCGGAAATGGCGGATCGTTTTTCTTTCGACGCTGGTGATTTAGTGTCCGGTACCCAGCCCTCCTTGCCCGTCTCCTCTATTGAGAAGCGAACTGACAGGAGGGTCCCATGGACTTCGTACCGCTTATCGACGCCATCGGCGAACCGGCAGCTTTCGCCGTCATTGGTCTCGCTCTCGGCCTGGCCTTCGGCGCCATCGCCGAACGCACCGGCTTCTGCACACGCTCGGCCGCGCTGGAGCTTTCGCACGGCAAGGCCGGACGCATGCTGCCGCTTTGGCTCGTCGCCTTCGCCACAGCCGTTCTCGCCACCCAGGCACTGATTGCGACAGGCCTCGTCGACTTGGCCGATACGCGTTTCTTCGGTACGGCGCAGAGCCTGTCCGGTGCCGTGATCGGCGGCTTGTTGTTCGGTACCGGCATGGTGTTGACGCGCGGTTGCGCCAGCCGTCTGCTTGTACTTGGCGCATCGGGTAACCTGCGCGCCATTTTTTCCGTTGCCATTATCGCAGCGATCGCCTGGGCGACCTACCAGGGCCCGCTGGTGCCGTTGCGCGATACGGCAGCGGGTTTGCTATCGACATCCTCTATCGGCACCAATGACCTTGCCGTTGCCGCCGGCACCGGTGCCGAAACAGGCCTGATCGCAGGTATTGTCCTGGCGGTTCTTGCTGTTGTCATCGCGGTTTTGCGGAAGCTGCCGCCGCTTTACGCTGTCGCCGGCATCGCCTTCGGCGCGCTGATACCGGCCGGCTGGTACCTCACCTACCAGTTCTCGCTACAGGTTTTCGAGCCGATCCAGCCCGACAGCCTGTCCTTCATGCGCCCGCTCGCCAACACGCTGAACTTCGCGGCCTCGGCCGGAGATGCATCCTTTCTGTCGATGGATGTCGGCCTGTTCGCAGGCACCGTGGTCGGCGCGGCCGCTGCCTCGCTTTTCGCCCAGTCGTTCCGCGTCCGCACATTCGCCGACCCGGGAACGCCGCACTGGCTGCGTTATGTCGCCGGCAGCGTTCTGATGGGTTTCGGCGGCATCCTCGCTGTCGGCTGCACGATCGGCGCAGGCTTCACCGGTGGCGCGGTGCTGGCGATCTCCTCGCTGATCGCCCTCGCCTCGATGTTGCTGTCGGCAATCGTCGCTGACCGCGTGGTCGACGGGCGCAAGGTACCTGCGGTTGATCCGGCGCCGGTCGCCGTACCGGCCGAATAATGAAAAGACGGCCGCACTCCGGCGCGGCCGTCCCGCATCGAATATCCGCGGATCAGCCGAACATGTCGGCCGTGATACCCGCATACCAGCCAATGGACTCTTCGTAGGTCGCCTTGCGCGTCGCAGCATCCTCTTCCGTCTGGCTGATGAAGGAATGGGTCGAGGCGATCTTGCCGTCCTGCGGCGCATATTGCGCGCCGACCTTCACCCCGTCATCCGTCTCGATCAGGCTCCAGCAGGTGTTGGAGTATTTCGCCGGGAACACCTTCGATCCGGTCAAGTCGCCGCGAATGTTCATCGCCGCCACCTTGGCCTGACTGTTGGCCGAGAAGCCGGATTTCGGCATCGCGCCGGCAATCGAGGCGTCACCGATGACAAAGATATTCTCGTCCTCCGTCGAGCGCATCGAGGTCGCGTCGATCGGGCAGAATCCGCTATCGTTGGTCAATTCCGCTTCGGCGGCGATCATGCCGGCCTTCTGTGCCGGGATGATATTCATCAGGTCGCCCCTGAAGGTATCAATGCCGGTCTCGACCGTACCCGATGCCACGTCGACGCTTTCGATGCCGCCATGCACGTCCGGTCCGTACCACTCGATCATGCCCGGGTAGTATTTTTCCCAGCCTTCCTGGAACAGGCCCTGCTTGGAGAATTTTTCTTTCGGATCGATAATGATGATTTTCGCGTCCACGCCCTTCGACTTGAACACATGCGCCATCATCGACGCGCGCTCATAGGGCCCGGGAGGACAACGATACGGATTTGGCGGCATGACCATGACGACCTGTTGGCCGCTTTCCACCGCGTCGACCTTTTCTTTCAGCAACTGCGTCTGCGGCCCTGCCTTCCAGGCATGCGGCGCGACCTCGGCAAGTTCCTCCGAATAACCCGGCACGGAATCCCAGATCAGGTCGATACCCGGAGAGACGACAAGGCGATCATAGGAAATGGTCGCGCCATCGGCCATCCGCACAGTCTTGGCCTCGCGATCGACCGCTACGGCCATTCCGGTGACTTTCGTGATGCCGTAGTCGGACTGCAGCTTGTCGTAGGAATGGGTAATCGACGCGAAGTCGCGAAATCCGCCAAGGTAGAGATTGGAGAAGAAACAGGTGGTGAAAGTGTCGGAATCGTCGATCAGTGTCACGTCGATCGCGCCTTCGGAATCCTTGGCGATGTAACGCGCGACTGTCGCGCCGCCCGCACCGCCGCCGATCACGACGACCTTCGGCTTGTCCTGTGCCCGCAAATAGGTCGGCATCGCAAGCGTCGCCGCGCCGGCGCCTGCAAGCAGGCCGAAATGGCGTCTGGTGATCTGTGTCATGATTTAATCCTCCCGTTCTGATTGCCCCGGCTGTAAAGCCCTATTGCGGTTCAAGCCCGGCGAAATACGCGGCCAGCGCCGCGATCTCCTCGTTCGCCAGATTGGCAACACGCAGTTTCATCACTTCGTTCTGGCGCACATTGCTCTTGTATTCGAACAGCGCCTTGACGAAGTAGTCTCGCGGCAATCCGACGATGGACGGGATGCCGTCCGCATGGCCGGATGCCTGATGACAGGTCACGCATTCGCCCGCCAGATATTCACCGTAGTCCGGATCGCCTTCCATCGCCAGAACGATGTCGGCGAAACTGCGAGCCGGGCCGGCGTCGGCCGCCGCGTTCGATTCATCGACCAAGGAACCCGGAACATTCACGGACGCCTTCGCCAGCCAATCGATCAGCGCGGAACGGTCATCCGGGTCACTCATGCCGCGAAACGACATGCGGTTTCCCTTGATGAACTCGCGAGGCTTGGCGAGATAGATGTTGAGTGCCTCGGCATCCCAGACGAGGCCGCTCTCGCCGGCCTCGCGCATCGCCTTGGAATATTTGAATCCATCCATGGAACCGGCTACCCGGCCGATAATGCCGTCGAGATGCGGGCCGATCTTGTGACGTGCGCCTTCACCGACTTCGTGACAGGACTTGCACTGCGAAAACAAACGCTCGCCGGCAGGGTCGGGCTGATCCTCGGCGAGCGCTGAAAGGTGGAGGACTGGAAGCGCCGCAAAACAAAACCCGAGCAAGACCTTCGTCAAGTGAACGACGACCGTGTTGTCTCTTGCCTTGTTTCGCATCGGCTTCCTCCCAGAGCCGGCTGCGGAATGTCTAATTCGCTTTAGTCGATCCCGCCGCCCGGAACTCATTCATTGCCGGCTTCCGGCGTCACGTCCAGCACGCGAGCGCGCATCGTGATCTCAACCGAGTCCTTGCAATCGGTCATGCATGCATTGTCGGCCGTGAAAACCGGATACTCGGTTTCGGCACGGTCATCGACGATGAAGCCGTCTGCATTCGGCATCTCTACGTCGAGGAAGGTTTCATTCGACAAAACGAATTCTTCATCCACGAGATCGTTCGAATAGAGAATGTAAGCCACGATGGCATAGACTTCGTCGGGCTCGAAGATTTGAGCGTTGCCAAACGGCATCGAGCGGTTGACGTAGTCCCAGGTGGTCGAGAGATAGGGCCAATACGAACCCACCGTCTTCAGCGGATCCTCATGGGCCAACGTATCCATGCCGCCAGCAAGTTTCGGCCAGTTGCCGACTCCTTCGGCGAAATCGCCGTGGCACGAGGCACAATTTTCAGCAAACAGCTCTTCGCCGGTGAGCACGTCGCCGCTGCCTTCGGGCAAGCCGCTTCCGTCGGGCATGACGTTAACGTCCCACGCCGCGACTTCGTCCCCGGTTGCCTTGCGGCCAAGACCGAAGGCGCCCTCGTGATCCGGCTGATGCGCAACGGCCGCAGCCGCCGGCTCATCCGCTGCGGGGGCCTCCGCGACTTCCGTCTCCTCGGCAGGTGCCTCGGCGGCCTCTTCGGCGGCCGCGCCTTCAGAGAAGGTCTTCAGATAAGCGATGACATTCTCGATGTCGGCATCCTTCTTCAGGCCGGCAAACGCCATTTTTGTCTTCGGAACAACTTTCTTCGGCGCGGCCAGATAGGCGGCAAGCGCCTCGTCATCCCAGACCATGCCTTCTTCGCCGGCGCCGATCATAGCCTTCGAGTACTTAAAACCTTCGGCAGTGCCGGCCTGGCGCCCGATCACGTCGTTCAGTTCCGGCCCGACCTTGTGCTTGGCGCCTTCGCCAACGGCGTGGCACGCCCTGCACTTCTTGAAAACTTTCTCGCCGGCGGCCGGGTCCGCGGCAAATGCCGGGCTGGCGATCGCAGCAACGGCGCCGGTCAGAAGCACTGCCTTAAGAAACTTCAACATTTTCCGCCTCCCCGTTCGGGCGCACCCACCATGTCTGGATACCGTTGTTATGATAAATGGAATTGTAGCCACGCACTTCGCGAAGTTGGTCCTTGGTCGGCTGGACATAGCCGGTATTGTCGCGGGCACGCGACTGCAGGAACATTTCCGAGCCGTCCCAGTTGATGTCCAGGTAGAACCGGGTCAGCGCCTTGTCGACGCCAGGCGCGGCAAGGCGTGCCTCCTGCCAGTTCTTTCCGCCATCGAGCGAAACATCCACGCCCGTGATATGACCGCGCCCGGTCCATGCAAGGCCGGTAATGACCAGCGGCCCCTGTCCATGCGTGATAGGCGATTGCGGGCTCGGCGAGGTAACCACCGATTTGGCATCCATCTCCCAGGTCCACTTGCGGCTCGTACCGTCGGCCAACGTGTCGGTGTATTTCGAGGTTTCTTCGCGGCTTTCGACGGCGGCATCCACCACCTCGATGCGGCGCAGCCACTTGACCCACAAGTTGCCTTCCCAGCCGGGAACAACGAGGCGAACCGGGTAGCCGTGCTCCATGCGCAGCGCTTCGCCATTGGCCTTGAAGGCGACAAGACAGTCGTCCAGCGCCTTTTCCATCGGGATCGAGCGGCCGTTCGAGCTGGCATCGGCGCCTTCCACATAGACCCATTTGTCCTTCAGGTCGCCGGCGGCAGCAATGCCGGCCTCTTCCAGCAGCGTGCGCAGCGGAACGCCTGAATACTCCATGTTGTGGATCATGCCATGGGTGAACTGCGCGCCGTTGAGCTGTGCGCCGGCCCATTCCATGCCTGAGTTCGCCGCGCATTCGCAGAAATAGACATGATTTTCGCGCGGGAAGCGCACGAGGTCGTCATAGGTGAAGACCAGCGGCGTATCCACCAGCCCGTTGATCATCAGCCGGTAGTCTTCCTTCCTGAGTTCGATGGCGCCCGAGTGGTGACGCTCAAAGGCGCAGCCCTGCGGGGTGATGGTGCCATCGAGAGCGTGGATCGGCGTGAAATTGATCGACGAGATCGTGTCTGCGGTCAGCCACTCCACGTTGCGGCGCACGACATCGGCTTCATACTTGATCGGCATGCCATACGGCGTCGCATCGACGCCTTCGCCGGTATAGCGGGCCCAGTCCTGTATTTCGGTGATGAGCGGATCGCCTTCGGCGCGCGCAATGGCCGCTGTCGCCAAGGTCGCCCCGCCGGCGATACCCGCCTGAAGGAAGCGGCGGCGCGATGCCACCATTTTTTCCTGGGTGTCTTTCTTTTTGGTGCTCACACGTTCCTCCCGGATCGCTGACATATTCAATTTTTTCTATATATCAGGAAAAATGCTGCATGTCGAATGCAGCATCCCCGATATCTACGCCTCGACGATGACCGAGGTGTTCTCCTCGAGCTGCACGACAGGGTTCTTCGCCAGATGGCTCTCGACCACATCCCAGATCGCCGGGCCTTCGGTTCCTTCGTTTACCGAAGCCCAGCCGGCAACCGCATATTCCTTGTCCGCCTCGACCTTCTCGCCGGTCTTCAGGACCGTCATATCGGAAATGCGCGAGCCCATCTGCTCGTGGATATTGATGCGGTAACCCATGCCGCCGATACGCACCATGTCGCCGCCCTGCTGGTAATACGGGTCGGTATTGAACAGGTTGTCGGCGACATCCTCGATGATTTCCTTGATCGTCGAACCCGTCATCATCGACCGGTAGGCGGCCGGATAGGTCATCGAGGTCGCGTTATGCAGATCCTCGACCGTGATTGACTGACCCGGCAACAGACTGGTGCCCCACCGGAAGCCCGGCGACAGCGCAATGTCTGCATCGCGTTCGGCCAGCAATGCATCGCAGATCAGGTCGTCGAACGTGCCGTTGAAATTGCCGCGGCGGTAAAGCAGCGAATCGGTCTTGCCGAGTTCGCGGGCCAGTTCCGCCTCGTAAGGCGCGCGAACCTTGTCGATCAGCGCCGCGACCTCGGCATCCGGCGCAATGACGTCCGAGAAGATCGGGATCAGCTTGTACTTGTAGCCCTGCACGGCACCGTCGCGCACGTCGAGGTCGACACGACTGATGAACTTGCCGTTCGAGCCCGATGCGATCACCAGGGTATCGTTGACGATCACCGGTTCCGGCAAGGCATCATGCGTGTGCCCCGTCAGGATGACGTCGATACCGTCGACGCGCGAAGCGAGCTTGCGGTCCACGTCGAAACCGTTATGCGACAGGAGCACGATGACATCGGCGCCCTCCTCGCGTGCCGCCTCGACATTGGCGATGACGTCTTCCTCGCGGATACCGAACGACCAGTTCGGGAACATGTAACGCGGATTGGCGATCGGTGTGTACGGGAATGCCTGCCCGATGACGGCGACGCGCACGCCGCCCTTGTCGAAAATTTTATAGGCCTCGAAGGCCGGCTCGTTCCATTCGGCATCATAGATGTTGCCGCCGAGGAACGAGAACGGCAGGCTTTCGACCAGTTCGGTGACACGATCGGCGCCGTAGGTGAATTCCCAGTGGCCGGTCATCGCATCCGGTTTGAGCGCGTTCATGACTTCCACCATGTCCGAGCCTTCGGTCTGCAGCGATGTGTAGGAACCCTGCCAGGTGTCGCCGCCGTCGAGCAGCAGCACATTGTCTTCGCCGCGCTCGGCGCGAATGCTCTTGATCACCGTCGCGCAGCGGTCGATACCGCCCATCTTGCCATAGGCCTTGGCCAGCGACACGAAGTCCTCGGAGGTCAGCGCATAGGCATGCGGCGTGCCGGCCTCGATGTTGTAGAGCTTCAGGAAGTCCTTGCCGGTGACGTGCGGCGGCAAGCCGGTCACTTCGCCGACACCCAGATTGATCGACGGCTCGCGGAAATAGAGCGGCTTCAGCTGCGCGTGGATGTCCGTTATGTGGACCAGCGTCACGTTGCCGGTCGCATCGAAGGAAAGAAGCTCGTCTTCCGTCAGCGCCTGCTGCGCCATGGCGCGGGACCACTGCCCGACAAGTCCGGGGCCAGCAACGGCGGCCGCTGCAACAGAAGCCATCAGAAATTCGCGACGTGAGAACATTCCAGTCCAACTCCAGACAACAGGAAACCGCCCGGCCGGTGGCCGGCGCATCTAACCTGAAACCAATGTATATGACCGGGGCACACTGCCCCGGCCGTGTTAGTGGCGATTGCCTACTGGCGAACCGCCGGCGTTTCGACCGAAAGGCCGGTACCGCGCCAGGTCACGTAGACCTCAAGCGCCATCAGTTCGTCCGAGAACGCTGCCGGATACTCGGCGCGCGTATCGCGGATACAGCCGCGGAAACGGTTGTGGATCGAAACCAGGGCCGCCTGCTTAAGACGATAGGTCGGGAAACCGTTGACCTGTCCCTGGCTGAGGTGGTCGGCGCGGATATATTCGCCGTTGTGATCCTCATGACAGGTGGCGCAGGAAAGATTCAGCTGGCCGGTACGGGTGTAGTAGAGCTCTTCGCCCTTCTCCCACCAGCTCTGCATGTCCCCCTGGCTCAGATCGATACCAACCGGCTCGCCAAGCGACTGATGCTTGATGTAAGCGGTCAGCGGCTTCTGGCCGCCCTTGTCGAACGCGTACGGCTCGGCGCCCATGCGTTCTTCGCGGCACTTGTTGATCTGCAGTTCGATATTGATCGGACGCTCCGCATCAGCATCCCACTTCGGATACTGCGCGCCGACACCAGCCATCGATTCCGAGGCATCGCCGTGGCAGGTCGCGCACGACTTGCCTTCGGTGCCTTCGACCGTGTTCCAGATCTGCTCGCCGTCTTCGACAAAGAGCATTGCCGGGTTCTCGAACGTATCGGCTTCGAGCGCACGGGTTTCCTTGGTGCGGTAGTGCCAGCCGGAAATCAGCTCATCGAGCGGATGGCCTTCCGGCGACGCTGTACGGGTGGTCATTTCGATCTCGCCATCGATAACGAGATTTTCGTCGACCGGGCCACCAGCGTAGGCTGCAGCGCTGAACGCTCCGGCCATCGCGATTGCGGCTGCTGTAATAAGATATTTCTTCATCAAGGTGCTTCCTCCCGGAAAGGGTAAAACGGCCTGCCCTCCCGCGCAGGCCGAGCGCATTACTTGAGCGCGATTTCCTTCTCGTCCGTATAGACGGAGCCGTCGTCGTCCACCCAGGTGAACTTGAAAGTGCCGGCTTCGCTGACCTTCGCCGTGAACTCGAGATACGGGTTCGCGGAGACGGACGGCTCGATATCGCACGAGAACACCGGCTGTCCGTTGAACTCGCAGGTGAACTTGTTGATGATCTGACGCGGAATGGGATTGCCTTCCTTGTCCTTGCGCTGGCCCGATTCCATCGGGTGGCTGATCAGGGTCTTGATCGTGATGACCTCGCCCGCAGAAGCGGACTTGGGCACTTTGACGCGTGGTTTAGCCGATGCCATTTCTTCTATCCTCCGGGTTCGATCAGCCGCCGCAGCCGCCGATGGTCACCTTGACTTCCTTCTTGTCCATGAAAACCTGACCCGTGCTGGTCTTCGCGACAGCGTAGACGTTCTGGGTCTTGGCCAGCCGCATGCGCGTCGTAGCCGAAGCTTCGCCGCTCATCGGCGTGAAATTGAAGATGATCACGTCCGGGCTTGGATTGCCGTCAGCATAGATCGCCACCGACTCCACATAGTCGTCCGCGGTCATCGGGCTATCGACGGAAACCGAAACCGGAACCGTATTGCCGTTCTCCGCGATTTCGGGCGCGCTCAGCGAAACCGTACCCGATGCCGGCTCGGCACCGCCCCCGAATTCCTTCACCTTCGCCATAACATCGTCGGCAGAGGCCGCAGCCGGCCCCGAACGCATGCCGGCGACAACGCCGATGGCCGCGCCCACCGAAAGGGTGAGCATCGAACGCCGTGTAAGTGTCATTACCTGTCTCCTTCCTTGGAAGATCATTCTTTGAGCGTCGCGAGATACGCGACGACATCCTCGACCTGCTGTGCGGTCAAAATCGTCTTGCCGACCAGATCCTCGCGGACGTTGACGCCGACGTCGAGCGTGTAGAACCCGGGCATGATCGTGTCTTCGGAGAAGACCGATTTCGAGTTCACCACAATCGCACGCAGCTCTTCGACCGACCAGCGATCGGCAGCGCCGTCAAGCGCCGGCCCGACCTCGCCGTGAAACAGCTGATCGCTCTGCTCGGATACCGCATGGCAAGCCAGGCAGTTTCCAAGCTTGCGATCGGCAAAGGTCTTGCGCCCCGCCGCTGCATCGCCTGCCGTTCCGGTCAGCGATTCGCTCACCATCATGTCGGCAATTTTCACATCGCCCGGCGCCATTTCGCCATACGCGATTGCAGTCGAAGCCAAGATGGCCGCCCCTGCCGCAAGCCATGTCCGTGTTTTGAAAACCATTGGCAATCGTTCCTCCTCCTTGCCGGATACTCCTCCAAAAAGCACCCGATTCACGGGCAACCCAAGCTAAGACGGTCACCGCTTCCCGCCAAGCTATCCAAAAGACGTGCATCAATCAATGCACAAATATGATTTTTTGAATACTTTTTCCCGCGACCTTTCACCTCCCTATTCGGCATCCAGACGCCCCGCTTCGCGTAGCTCGTTGATGATGCGCGCGTGATATTTCTGGAAGTGCTCGTCGCCCTCGTAACCCTTCTCATGAACCCATCGGAACATGTTGAGAAAGGTCCATTTCCCGAACGCGCCCGGCATCGTCGCGACGGCGGCTTTCGCGGTGGATACGCCTTCCGGCGCCTCTTCCGGCAGGAAGACGATCGTCGGCGTGAAGACATAGCCCCACTTTCGCGCGGCCGTTTTCTCGGTCAGCACGTCACCGTCGAGGTCAGTGACCTCCTCGTCGCCGAACATGTTGTACTGCACGACCTTGAAATTGGCCTTGATGAAGTCGGAGACTTCCGGGTCGGACAGAATCTTCTCGTGCATCGCCCTGCAGTATATGCAGCCGCGTTGCTCGAAGATCATGACCAGCCGCTTGCCTTCGTCGGCGGCGGTCTCGATATCTTCCGCGACATCCTTGAACGTGATGGAGAACCAGTCCTCCTTGTGCAGCCCGTCTTCGCCGAGTTCGGCCGCTATCGCAGGCGCCGCGAAAGCCATCAGAATAATGCTTGCCAGTGCAACCAGACGTCTCATCACCGTTCCTCCTCTTATCCGACGGTAGCAAATGCGGGAAATGTGTCGAGTAACCATTGCGCGATACGCGACATCTGCCCGGTCATGAACAGGATCCCTGTCAGGACAAGTAGGGCGCCCATCGCCTTTTCCACCTTGCCCATATGAGGCTTGAAGCGGTCGGCCCAGCGAATGAAGCGGCTGGCGAACACCGCTGCCAGGATGAATGGCAGGCCGATGCCAAGCGAATAGACTGCCAGCAGCCCTGCCCCGCGCAAAGCGGTATCTTCCGCGCCGGCAATGAACAGGATCGCCGCCAGCACCGGTCCGACGCAGGGCGTCCAGCCGAATGCAAAGGCGAGCCCCATTATGTAGGCGCCGACAAAGCCGGCCGGCTTGTTGCGTACATCGACACGCGCCTCCCGATAGAGCATTGTGATGCGGAAGACGCCGAGAAAATGCAGCCCCATGATCAGGATGATAATCCCGGCGATGATCGACAGGATGTCGAAATACTGCGCAATCGTCTGCCCGACGAAACTCGCCGTGGCGCCGAGCGCCACGAAAACCGTGGAAAAGCCCAATACGAAGGCCATTGCGGAGAAAATGATCCGCCGCGCCCGCGCCTGCTCCATTTCCGCGGATTGCAGATCCGAGAAGGAAACGCCTGCCAGATAGGCAAGATAAGGCGGCACGATCGGCAACACGCAGGGTGATATGAATGATAACAAACCCGCAAGAAATGCGGCGCCGAAACCGATGTCCAACACGTGCGTCCTCCCAAACGTCACCCGATTCTTACAATCGGGCTGTTAAATATGCACACAATGCTATATATTGATGGAAATCAAGCCCTCTGGAACCGGGAAATCGGAATGGCCAAATCGGCGTTGACAGGTCTGGTCGCCTCTCTGGCGCTTATCGCTGCCGCAATACCCTTGTCCGCCGCTGAACTGGTCATGTTTGAACAGGCCGGATGCGCATGGTGCATTCGCTGGAACAATGAAATCGGCCCGGCCTATCCGAATACGCCGGAAGGAAAGATCGCACCGCTGCGCCGCGTCGATATCCACGAGCCGCTTCCCGACGATCTCGCAGGCATCCGCAAGGAGCGTTTCACGCCGACCTTTGTGTTGGTGGAAGACGGCAAGGAAATCGGTCGCATGCGAGGATATACGGGCGACGAGTTCTTCTGGTTTTTGCTCGCTGAAATGCTGCAGAAGCTCGACAAGGCGAAAGCGGGCTGAACCATTTTAATTCCGCCGACAGGCGGCTATATATGTGATGGAAAATTGAAAATCGGATCAGATTCATGCCGCTACCGAAGTTCAACCCGGATATGGAAGCCAACGATGCCGATGCCCTGATCAGGCAGGCGCGAGAGGCGAGCGATCTTCTGAAGGCATTGTCGCATGAAACGCGGCTGCTGATCCTCTGCATCCTTTCGGAAGGCGAGAAGTCCGTTTCCGAACTCGAGGAAATCCTGTCGATGCCGCAGGCAGCCGTTTCGCAACAATTGGCGCGTCTCCGCTTCGACCGGCTCGTCAATACCCGCCGTGAAGGCCGCATGATCTATTACAGCGTCGCCGGCGAGGAGGTCTCCTCGGTGGTCGAAACGCTCTACGAGCTTTTCTGCCGCCCGGTTCGCGCCCAGTAGCGGCCGCTCCGGCCCGACAACTGCACTCGCTTGCCAAGCTGCCCCAAAAGGGGCAGTTTTGTTTTTGAAAAGAATGCGCCGTCAGAAGCGCGGGAGGACTCGGGATGTTTCTCTTGGAAAGCGCCTGGTCGCTGCCGCTGGCCGGTATTGTTATCGGTTCGGTCATGGGATTTGCGGCGCGCCGCTATCATTTTTGCACCATGTCCGCGCTGGAACGCCACTGGTACGCCAACGACAGTTCCGGTTTGCGCTCTTGGGTGCTGGCCGCCGCCGTGGCGCTCCTGTTGACGCAAACCATGGCAGTGCTCGGCTGGATCGACATTTCCGGCAGCTTTTATCTGACCGAACCCCTCTACATCGCCGGAACGATCATCGGCGGAATCATGTTCGGCGTCGGCATGGCGCTGGTCGGAACCTGCGGTTTCGGCGCGATCATAAGGCTCGGCGGCGGCAACATGCGAGCCCTTGTCGTGCTGACCGGCATTGCGCTTGCCGCGCTCGCCGCACAGCGCGGCCTGACCGGACATGCCCGCGTCGCGCTGCTCGATCCGCTATCGCTCGATCTCGACCGTTTCGGCGGCCAGTCGGCCGGCGCGCTCCTGTCGCGCCTTGTCGGCTTCGACGTCACTTTTCCGTTCGCCGTCCTGGTCGTCGCTGCGCTGTTCTTCTGGATTTTCCGCGATGCCGCCTTTCGGCGTGACCGCGAAAAGCTGATCTCGGGCGCGACCATCGGCGCCGGCATATCCGCCGGCTGGTTCGCTACATCATACTTTTCGGAACGGCTGTTCGATCCTGTGCAGATCGAAGCCGGTTCCTTCGTCATGCCGCTTGGCGACGCAATGTTGCAGATCATCACCGTGACCGGCGCCCTGCCCGACTATGGCGTCGGCGTCGTGGCCGGCGTATTGATCGGCGCGACGCTCAGCGCCTGGCGCTCGAACGATATGCGCTGGGAAGCGTGCGATGATGCCCGCGAATTGAGCCGGCACCTGCTCGGCGCGTTCCTGATGGGCACCGGCGGCGTGTTCGCACTCGGCTGCACCATCGGACAGGGCGTCAGCGCCGTTTCGGTCATGGCCGTGTCGGCGCCGATCGCAATGCTGTCCATCGCCTTCGGCGCCCGCATGGGTCTTGCCTACCTTCTCGAGGGATCGGCTTTCGCCTTCATGCGCCGGCATGACCATTCCGGCCAGCCGGCGGAATAAAGGGCGCGCGCCTTACGCGTCGGCGACGTAACGGTAGGCCGTTCCGTCCTTTTCGACACGGCCGATACCGCCGCCCGGCAGGTGGAAACCGACGAAACGGCTCTGATCCTGCGCCAGGCGGTCAAGCAGCTTCGTACGCGTGGCGATGCCCTGCTCGGTATCCTGGTCGGAACCGGACGGCCATTCCGGATGCGCGAACGACACCACGGCGCTCGTCGCCGCATCGCCGATCACCGTTACGCTGTCGCTGCCGTCATGGACCGCAAAGGATGTGTGGCCCGGCGTGTGGCCGTGCGTGTCGATCGCCTCGACACCCGGCACCACCTCGTCGCCCCAGTTGAAGAACTGGATGGCGTCTTCAAGCGCGGCCAAGCGGGTCTGTGCGCCAACGGCGAAGGTCTTGCGTGCTTCCGGCATCTTCTCCACCGTGTCGTCCGCGCGCCAGAAATCCCATTCCACCTGATTGATGAAATAGTTCGCCTCGGGGAAGACGAACTCGTCGAAGTCGTCGAGCAGCCCCCAGATGTGATCCGGATGGGCGTGGGTGAACACCACATCGGTCACGTCTTCCGGCGCAATGCCGGCAGCGTCGATATTGTCGAGGATTTTGCCGGCGCTCGGCATGAAGTTCGGCCCGGACCCGACATCGAACAGCACGACGCGGTCGCCATCCTTCAGCACCGTGATATTGCAGTCCGGCTCCAGCATGTCCGTCTTTTGTCCCGCCGCTTCGAGCAGCGCGACGAGTTCGTCTTGCGGCACATCCGGAAACGAGAAGTCGAGCGGCAGAACGAGATTGCCGTCGCTCACCGTGGTGATCGTTTTGGTGCCTAGCGCGATCTCGGCGACAGCACGCTTGCTGAAGCCCGGTACGAATGGCGTTGCTGCGGTGATTCCAAGCAGCGCCAGCGCCTCGCGGCGCGTCCAGTTTTTCGTTTTCATTGCGTTCCTCCCGCATGTCGAAACATATTCGTATTTGAATATATGCGATCCTGCTTGATCAAGGTCAACGTCAAACCGCCTGTTTTCGGTCATTCGTCTCCAAGAGGGTTTACCTATGGACATGCTGACGGATTTACTGGTCGCAATCGTTGATCGCATCGGCGAAAACTGGACTCTCATCCTCGGCGGCGCGGTCATCGGCGCTTTGTTCGGCGCTTTTGCGCAGCAGAGCCGTTTTTGCCTGCGCGCCGCGACGGTGGAGTTTGCGCGAGGACGGATCGGCGAGAAAACGACCGTCTGGCTGATCGTCTTCACCGCCGCCGTGTTCGGCACGCAGGCGCTGGATGTTGCCGGTTTCCTGTCGACCAGGGAGGCCCGTCAGATCGCCTCGCCGCAGAGCCTGTCGGGCGCGGCGATTGGCGGCCTGTTGTTCGGCAGCGGCATGGTCCTCGCGCGCGGTTGCGCCAGTCGCCTGCTCGTTCTCTCAGCGACCGGAAACCTGCGTGCCCTGTTGTCCGGCCTGGTATTCGCGGTCGTGGCGCAGGCGAGCCTGCGCGGTTTTCTCGCCCCGCTGCGCGAATCGCTCGCCAGCCCGTTGACGACCGTTTCGCTCGGCGGAAACGACCTTCTCGCCATGACCGGACTCGACACGATGAAGGCCGTTACGGCATCCGGCATAGCACTGGTTCTTTCGATCATCGTCGCCACGCGGCAGAAGGTCGATGCATGGCGTTCCACCGCCGCCTTTCTGGTCGGCATGATGGTCCCGGCCGCCTGGCTGTTCACGCATGCGATGCGCGGTATCGCCTTCGAGCCAGTCACGATGAACTCGCTCACCTTCACCGGCCCTTCGGCCGACACCCTGATGCTGTTCCTCACCCCGCCCGGCTCGATGATGGATTTCGACGTCGGGCTTGTACCGGGCGTATTCATCGGCGCCTTCCTCGCCGCCTGGCTGACAGGCCAGCTGGAATTGCAGGGCTTTCATGACGGCAAATCCATGCGCCGTTATCTGCTCGGCGCCGGAATGATGGGCTTCGGCGGCATGCTCGCGGGCGGCTGCGCCGTGGGCGCGGGCGTCACCGGCGCCTCGGTTTTCGCCCTGACCGCCTGGATCACGCTGTTCTGCATGTGGCTGTCCGCCGGAGTGACAGACTGGTTCGTCGACCGGCAAAAAGAAACGCCGGCTCCATCGGAACCGGCGCTCAATACCCAGCCTGCCGAATAGGCCTTACGCCACCGCTCTTGCGAGCGCGCATTGCGACCAGAGATCGCAGAGCGCGGAAGCGAGATGGTCGATGTCGGCCTGGCTGTGCAGCGGCGTCGG